>Ga0209184_1000025_pt1 | contig 199375 bp, 168 predicted proteins | sample EN8Hudsemesocosm_2_FD_184627 | JGI IMG/M metagenome (GOLD analysis project Ga0209184, IMG submission 184627) | Methane-oxidizing microbial communities from mesocosms in the Hudson Canyon - EN8C Hudson Canyon (SPAdes) (version 2) | ecosystem: Environmental > Aquatic > Marine > Cold seeps... | reverse complement strand
ATCATATATCGTTGTTGGAAAACTAAAGAGCCATACAATGAAGCCAAGTATTTAAAAGCATTGAGCGATAGGAATTCCCCATTACTTTTTAAAGAAAAAGCTTGTTAAAGGTCTCAGGGCGTAGAGCAGACAGTTTTTGGCGGCCAGCTAAGAGGTTCTGTTCTACTATTTAGTCCACTACTATTTTGAGTTTTTTAGCAAAAATTATTGACTGTTCAGAGCTTAGAATCAGTTTGAACGGAATCTATAACCTTCGACTCACTCTCAGAAACGGTTAAGATGACAAGCTATTACAACTTGTACATATCCCTAACTCTAAACTACACTTTAAGTGAAGCTAGCTTGTAAGTACGATCGGAGCAATAGTGTTATTCAAGGCTATACGCATAATTATTACAATATGTTCTCTGGTAAATACCTCATGTCTTCTAGCATCTGATGAAAAGCTATCACAAACAGACAACGCTGTAGATTTACTGAATCTATCTCTTGAAGAATTACTAAATATTACCGTTACAATAGCTTCTCGAACTGAACAACCAGTCAGTTCTGCCCCCTCTTCCGTGACCATCTATGTCAGACAAGATATTCAGAATATGGGATTTGATAATCTCGAAGATTTGTTGAATTTTGTGCCCGGTGTTTATTCAAACAGGGATGATGTAAGGGGGCAACGCACTATCGTCCGTGGTCATCTTACAGGGGACTGTTCTAATGGCATATTAGTGTTATTGAATGGCGCTCGTGGCAACAATGCTCGTTGTGGAGGTGCATCTGAACATTTATCCTATTTGAAATTGACGGATGTTGAACGAGTTGAGGTAATTCGTGGGCCTGGCTCTGCCATGTATGGCTCCAATGCTATGATTGGAGTAATTAACATTATTACTCGTAAAACTGGAAATGAAGTTAAATTGAGTGTTGGCTCTATCGGGTATAAAGAAGCAGGAATTAAACTAACAAAATCATTTGGTGATATTAATGCCTCTATTTTTGCCAATTACTCTGAAGATAAAGGTGATGATTACGAACCATTTTATAATTATTTTGGTGAATTTATATCAACCAAAGACCCTCGCAAGGCTGTTGATATAACGGGAGATTTTAATATTTCCGCCCTTACTTTGAATACAACCTTTATACATCGAAAAAATGCAGAATACATAAGTAGCGCAGGTGGATTTGGTGATTTAAATGACAATGTTCATGGTGAAAATAAAAGGTTTTCATTTGATCTAAATTATGCATTGGATGTATCTGATAGTCTGGATGTCAATTTATATTTAAATAGTCATTTTTATGAAAACGTCTGGTCAAGTATTATTATTCCTTCTGGTTTAGCTTCCCAAATCATTTGGACTAATGGAGCAGAGACAGATTATCTGGGAGGAAATACGGTTGAAGGAAACGAGCTGCAATTAGGCATTAGTGGAGCTTGGAAACTGTCTGATAATCACACATTGTCTTTTGGTAGCAACTATAGAAAAGAGAAGATGGACAGAAATTCATTCCATGGTAATTATAATAATGCCTTACTTTTTTCTACTAATGGAACTGTGCATAATCCATTACCAGAAGGGCAGGATAATGTTGGATTTTTTGGAGGAGTTTTTGGTATCCCTCATACTCCAAACGAAATTTATCTTATTGATGCGACTTCAAGACATATCTATGGTGGTTATATTCAGTCTGAGCTTGAGCTGAGCAATAGTATAAGTCTTACCACAGGCCTGCGATATGATAATTATGAAGACACGGGGTCAAATTTGAGCTTTCGAGGCTCAGTTATTTATACTCCTGAGGATGGCACTACTATAAAGGGCATGTACGGACAGGCCTATCGTGCTCCCAGCATTAAAGAGTTTTATGGTGAACAAGTTTCAACGGGAGCTATTGGTAATTCCGACCTTGGCGCTGAGACTGTAGACACTGTTGAATTCTCTGTTTCTCAAATATTTGGCGCCACTCAAGTATCACTTACCTGGTTTAGTAATGATTTTGAAGATGGTATTCAAATTGTACAAATTGATGATGTAGTGCCAGGTACTGACACATTTCAGCCTCAGAATGTAGGTAAGCTAAAAACAAGTGGTTGGGAAGCTGAAATTTACTCTCAATTGTCGGAAAATTTCACAATAAAAGGTGGCATATCATATTTTGACAAAACCGATGAGGTTGGTGCTGCAGATACAATAGCATTTTGGGCTTTTAATTATCACACTGAACGTTGGAATTTTAACTTTAATGGTTATTATCGTGGAAGCGTTCTGGCACAAAAATCAGATGCTGACATTATACTCAATGATACAACTATAAATTCTTATGACCATTGGAATGCAAAGATTAGTTATCACATTACTGACAAAATAGAGATTTATGGTGTAGCAGAGAATCTCTTTGATGAGGAATACCGCAATTATACAATTATCTCAGATTTGCCTGAAGGCGTTCCAATGCGTGACCGTATAATTAAAATTGGTACAAATTGGAAGTTCTAAGTTTAGTTGTATCTGTTAGGTTGTGCGGCTGAATGCTTGTTCGACTGATCAAACAATTTATTGAACTTATAGTGTGTTCAATTTTACTTTTGATGAAGACATTTTTTTCCCTCTTTAATTAGCTCAAAGAATCCATCTAAACGAATGATAGTAAATTTACTACGGAAATCAGAGGTCTGCTATTGGCTAGGAACCGAAGTATTGTAAGTGGCGCGGCATACTTCCGCTTTGTGGTATTAGTTAGTGTTCTGAGATGGATTCTCACTGGCAGCATCATGAGCTTAAAGCTGCCAGTAATGTTTAGTTAAATCCTGATATTTGGAACCGTTATATAGAGTATGGGTTACTTCACCATGAGTATGGTTACCTTGTTAGCCAAACTCTCATCATCTAAACGACCATAACGCATAATAAAATCTTCCTTCCCGTCTTGGTTAAGATCATGGTGCTCAAATAATTCACCATTTTTAGGTAGCAAAATTTTATGTTTGCTCGCTTTTCGATTAAATAGCCCTGAAGTGTTTTTTCCTAAGAAAATCGCTAATTTTTCCTCATCTAAGGATAAAACTAAGTCTTGAAGTTCATCGCCATTAACATCACTTAAAAGTACGATGGGTTGACCACTCTGCCCTGAAGATAAACTAAAATTTAATTCAACCTCTTTACTAATAACTGCATCATCTTCGTATTTATTATCGTCATCCAAGGCAAATAACAACACGTTTTGATCTATTCCACCAGCTAACAAAGCACCAATAATATTACTGATACTCAGTTCAAATGATGAGAGTAGCACTTCAAATTTATTATCATTATTTACATCAATAATTTTCAAGCCAGTTAGTGTACCTTCAGCCTCTATTGCTGTGTCAGGTTTTTCAGGGTACGCAAGCCGCTTATTTTGATTAATGTAGCCCATATAGAATTCATAATTATTTGCTCTGTCTAACACCCCAGAACTTTGTGTATAGCGAACTATAGTATCTACTAAGCCATCACCATTAATGTCCTTTACTTGCTCAACAACTCGGTGTGTTAAATTACTTTGATCAGGGCTTTGACCATCAGACTCTCTAATTTGCCACCAATTTAAACCATGTATCGTATCTGCCAGAGTAATGCTTTGTTCCTGTTCTGAAAATGTTCCCGCTTCAGTTTGACTAAAATAATTTATACTTCCTTTAGAAATCCAAGCAATATCCTGACGTGAATCTAAGTTAAAATCTGCATAAAATAAAGGAATAGGACTAAAATTAACACCGCCTCGACTCAGTTCCACTTTGGTATTAATAGCGATATGTTGATAAACGTATGTTTGCTTATTTTTTGAAGAAAGCCATAAGTTAGTTTGTTCAAAATCAGGTAAAATAATGTCATCTAAGCCATCTTTATTTATATCTTGAATAAAGTCTTTTTTGGTAATAAAACTTGATTCATTGATTAAAAAAATAGAATCAACATCTTGTTCATGTTGCAGAGTCAAACCAGGTTGTAAACTATTTTCCTCTTTTAAAGGATCATTATATTTTAAAGACATCACTTTATTTTTTGCTAAAAAATATAGTCCTTCCAAATCTTCACTAACATCAAAGGCAAAGTATTCATCGGATAACACCATTTTATCTAATAAGATAAAGTCATTAGTTTTTTTATCGAAAACATATACCGCCAACCACGTTTGATCAGATTCATCATCTCCAATCACAACAATTTCATCCACTGCAGATTCATCTTCAATAACGAGATCTAATGGAATAACAGGCAAGATAACCTTAAATGGTGCTGTAATGTTATATTGCTTAAACGCTAATTTAGACCCCACAAGTTTACTTGAACTCGCAAAAACGGGCGCTCCAATAGTAAATCCCAAACATAAAATCAAACTTAATAGTATTCGATGGTGCATATTCGTCCTTTTAAAATATTTATACTTTTTTAACTCGGTTAGTATTACTTAATTAATAATTTCAAGGAGTGTTCTTTTGTAAGTAAAAAAGTCTAAAATGGTATGACCTTATAAGCACAACGCCTTGCACCTTCAACTATATGTTCCTCTCTAGTTACCGTGGCAACATCATTAAGTAAATTTTGAAATAAATGTAATTCACTTCGACAAAAGTTCATGCATTTTGTTGCTGCCGCACATATTGGGCAATGATTTTCGAGTAGCCAGTAAAAATCACCTTCTTGGGCCGTCGTGGCCATATATCCTTCATCGCTGCGTAACTTAGCAAGCATTGCTAATTTTTCTTCCACACCATATCGATCTGCTAACGCTAAACGATATGTACTCATAGATGCTTCTTCTCTATTAGTAATAAGTTTATCTAAGCCATCATCTCCAAACACAGCAATAACAGAATCAATTAGCTGCACAGATAATTCATCATGACGATTAGCAAAATGATTATTACTCTTTTCTGTTAACGACCAATAACGCGTTGGCCTACCTCTTGCTGCTTTTTCATCTTTATAAATTACATCACCAGACTCTTCAAGCGCCTGAACATGTTGACGAATACCCATGGTAGTAAGCCCTAGTTCATTAGCTAAGGTCTTAGCTGTTAGGGCTCCTTGAGTTTTCAATAATTGCAAAATTTTGTTATGAGTTTTCATACGATCTCCAAAAAGTTACTCAATAATTTGATTGCTATGAACTCATTATTACCTATTTCGTCATTATGTAAACTTTTTTATTTATTTTATTGTTGATTTCATTAAGTAAAGCGTTTACCTTACATAATAATTAGTAAATATTTTTGTTTACATATGTTGATTTATAAAAAAATAGGAGAGAGCAATGATTACTTTAGAGCATGTAAATTTAACCGTAAGAGATATCAAAAAAACATTAACTTTCTATCAAGCGGCCTTCCCTCACTGGCGTGTACGCGGAGGTGGTAAAGGTGAATGGTATGGTAAGCCTCGCAACTGGGTTCATTTTGGTGATGATTATCAATACCTTGCATTTAATGATGATGGCGTTGGGGAAAACCGTGACTTAACTGGTCACCAAGTTGGGCTTGCACATTTTGCATTTGTCACAAGTGATATAAAGGGGGTTATTGAGCGCTTAGGCAAAGCGGGTTTTAACGTTGACAAGGAAGGGGCTGACGATGCCTACCGTGACAACGTCTACTATGTTGATCCCAATGGCTATGAAGTAGAGTTTGTGCAGTATCATAGTGACTTACCCAGTAATAGAAACCGTTATGATTAACTATAACTGACTTTACAAGTGAATCTATCACGCATAAAATTTAACGGCTAAGCTATTACTATATTCTGTATATTCCGTTATAGACCCCGCAAAGGACTTTTTATGCGTCAACATCATTGGTTATTCATATTCTTATTTTTATCCGGTTGTGCGACTCTAGGCATAGTTGAGTACGATAAACACTATGGCATTAGCAATGTTGAAAATCGTTTATCTGTTAATGAAATAACTACCGGTCAAAGTCTGCACTTCAACCAAGTCATTAAGCCAATTATTGAAAATCGCTGTGTTGTTTGTCATGGTTGTTTTGATGCGCCATGCCAATTAAAAATGGAAAACTCTGCTGGGTTAGCGCGAGGAGCAAACAAAACTCAAGTATACAATGGTGAGCGCTTACTTACAGCCAAAAACAATAATAGCATAAGCACTTTGTCATCACTTAGTGCAAATCAGTTAAAAAGTTACCGTAAAGAAGGTTTTTTTCCGGTATTAAATGAGCGTCAACAAACACCTATTGCTAATGCTAATGCCGGATTAATGTATCAAATGTTGCAACTAAAACAGCAACACCCACTACCTAACAAGCCACTACTTGATAGTAGCTTCGATATTTCTTTAAACAGAAATCAACAATGCCCTACCATAGAAGAATTCGAACAATATAAAAATAGCAACCCTTTAGCAGGAATGCCCTATGCCCTTCCCGCCTTAAATGCAAAACAGCACCAGCAAGTCAGCACTTGGTTAGAAAATGGCGCATTATTACCCGAAGCTAAACCAACAACAACAGATGAAAAAAATATCATCGCAAAATGGGAATACTGGTTAAATAACAACGATAACAAACAACAACTGGTTTCGCGCTATTTGTTCGAACATTTATACCTCGCCAATTTATATTTTGAACAAAACAATAACCGTTATTTCAAGTTAGTTCGCTCTAGTACCCCATCAGGAAAACCTGTTGATATTATTAATACTCGCAGGCCCTTTGACTCGCCTTTTACTAGTAACCCAAACACGGCAACATCAGATAATCAGCAACAAGTTTTTTACCGTTTGCTAAAAAACAATGACACTATTATTGCCAAACGTCATATGCCCTATCGTTTCGATTTAGAAAAATTACAATCATTGAATGAGCTATTTATTACACCAAATTATCAAGTGGCGCAATTACCCAGTTATCATTTAAAAACAGCAGCCAACCCTTTTATCACCTTTAAAGCACTTCCTGCTAAATCACGCTACCAGTTTATGCTCGAGCAGTCGCAATTCTCTATAATGAATTTCATCAAAGGGTCTGTATGTCGCGGTCAAGTGGCCTTAAATGTTATTGAAGACCATTTTTGGGTGTTTTTTGCTGATCCTAATTATCTTGATAATGAACATAGCGATGGCTTTATTGACGACAATAGTGATTTACTACAATTACCTGCTAGTACCAGTGACAAAGCTTTATCACTGCTCTATTGGCGATCATACGCAAGTCGCCAACAAGCCTTCTTAAAAAACAAATTAGATTTTATTAAAGGGATTAAATTTCCGCAAAACGTATTAGATCTAGATTTAATTTGGTCTGGTGAAGGTAACCCAAATGCAACATTAACCGTCTTTCGTCACTTTGATAGTGCTTCGGTACTACAAGGCTTTGTTGGCCAAACACCAAAAACGGCTTGGTTCATAACCTACCCTTTACTCGAACGTATACATTATTTATTAGTCGCTGGCTTTGATGTTTATGGCAATGTAAGTCATCAATTGAAAACCCGCTTATACATGGACTTTTTACGTATGGAAGCTGAAAGTAATTTCATCGCTTTATTACCCAAAAAAGATCGTCTAAGAGAACACGAACACTGGTATAGAAATACAAAGAGTACAATTAAAGACTATATATTTTCAGATGAATTTTACCAGTTACCTGAGAGTAATATTCAATATAAAACAACAAATCCAAAAAGAGAGCTATTAGAAAAAGTAGCTGAATATACTAATAATAATGCTGTAAACTCCTATAATTTAACTAATACTTCAAGTAGTAATATTAATGATTACAAATTAATGCGACTTAATAATATGGTGGGAGAAGCCGTCTCAATTTTGCCGCAAATAAGTTATCTCATGGTGACCAATGATCAGGGTAACCATGTATACACCTTAATCAATAATAGCGCTCATACTAATGTCGCACACTTATTTTCAGAAAATGATAGACGACTTCCTGCAGAAGACAATTTAACTGCTGTTTCTGGGGTGGTTGGCACCTATCCCAACGCATTCTTTCAAGTATCAGAGCAACAGCTAGGAGAATTTATAAGTGCAGTTGAACTTATACAAACAGAGCATGATTATAGTCAACTTAAAGATAGGTTTGCTGTACGACGAACCAATCCAAATTTTTGGGAATATGCTGATAAACTACATACTTGGTATCAAAAAAACCAACCAGATTCTGCGGGTTTATTAGATTTTAACCGACTAGAAAACAGGTAAGCTCCGTAGGGTGTTACTTGTGTAATACTCTGTAACAAAATACTGACGCTTAAACTATTGTTGCAATAGCTTAAGCGGTAGTCACACCTATTATTGCTCTGCTAAACTCAATCGTCGAAATTAATAAATTTCCCTTAAATTGAGAAACAATATGAATAAAATATCAATAATACTAGCATCATCATTGCTAAGTAGTTTAATTATTGGTTGTTCTGGTAATAGTTCACCAACAGCCGAACAATCTGTAACTAGCCAATCAAAATCAGTTACCTCTCAAATAAACTACCCTGAGACTCGACAAGGCAACGTCACTACAGATTATTTCGGTACTCAAGTAGCCGACCCATACCGCTGGTTAGAAGATGATCGTAGCGAAGAGACAGCACAATGGGTAAAAGCAGAAAACAAAGTAACTTTCAATTACCTAGAACAAATTCCATACCGAGAACAACTTAAAGAACGCTTAGCTGATTTATGGAATTATGAAAAAGTTGGCTCACCTTTTAAAGAAGGTAAATACACCTATTTTTATAAAAATGACGGATTGCAAAATCAATATGTTGTTTACCGTAAAGAAGGGGATGGTAAAGCTGAAGTATTTTTAGATCCTAACACCTTTAGTGAAGATGGCACCACATCCTTGGGAACCCTAAGCTTTTCCAAAGATGGATCGATAGCTGCTTACACCATTTCGGAAGGTGGTAGTGACTGGCGAAAAATTATTATTATTGATACTGAAACTAAAAAAATTCTAGAAGAGCCCTTAGTTGATGTAAAGTTTTCGGATATCTCTTGGTATAGCAATAAAGGCTTTTATTATTCTAGCTATGACAAGCCAAAAGGCAGTGAGCTATCAGCAAAAACCGATCAACATAAACTTTATTATCACCAACTGGGTCAAGCACAAAAAGATGATCTAGTCGTATTTGGCGCGAGTGAAAATCAAAAGCGTCGTTATGTTGGTGGTACAGTAACCGAAGATGATCGCTTCTTGATAATTTCTGGAGCTAAATCAACATCCGGCAATGATTTATATCTTAAAGATTTATCACAACCTGATAATCCATTAATCACTATTATCGATAATTTTGATTCTGATACTTATTTACTTGAAAATGAGGGCGATAAACTTTATCTCGTTACCAATCTGGATGCGCCTAATAAAAAAATAATTACCGTTAACGCTAAACAGCCAAGTCCTGACTACTGGCAAGACTTTATTGCGGAAACAGAGCACGTATTAACTGCGTCTGTAGGTGGTGGTTATTTCTTCACTGAATATATGGTTGATGCTATTTCAAAAGTTTTTCAGTACAACTATCAAGGCAAGAAAGTTCGTGAAATTAATTTACCTGGAGTAGGTAGCGCCAGTTCACTAGAAGGTAAAAAAGAAGACAGCACACTTTATTTTTCATTTACTAATTATAAAACCCCAGCAACTATCTATAGTTTCGATGTAAATACCGGTATTAGTGATACTTATCGTAAATCAGGGGCCAAATTTGATAGTGATAATTATGAATCTAAACAAGTCTTTTATCGCTCAAAAGACGGCACTAAAATACCTATGATTATCACCTATAAAAAAGGGCTAGAGCTAAATGGCAAAAACCCTACAATTTTATATGCTTATGGTGGTTTCAATATTAGCTTAACACCAAGATTTAGTATTACTCGTGCAGTTTGGTTAGAGCAAGGTGGCATTTATGCCGTGGCTAACTTACGTGGTGGCGGTGAGTACGGTAAAAAATGGCACAAAGCTGGTACTCAGCAAAATAAACAAAATGTTTTTGATGATTTCATTGCTGCTGGTGAATATTTAATTAACAGTAACTACACTTCAAGTGATTTTTTAGCGATTAATGGTGGCTCAAATGGCGGTTTATTAGTGGGCGCAGTGATGACTCAACGTCCAGATCTTATGAAAGTAGCACTACCTGCAGTAGGTGTTTTAGACATGCTTCGTTACCATACCTTTACCGCTGGTGCTGGTTGGGCTTATGACTATGGCACAGCCGAGCAAAGTAAAGCTATGTTCAAATATTTAAAAGCTTATTCTCCTGTGCATAATGTTAAATCTGGAGAAAGTTACCCAGCAACATTAATAACTACAGGCGATCATGATGATCGTGTAGTTCCTGCTCATTCATTTAAATTTGCAGCTGAATTACAGGCTAAACAATCAGGTAGTGCACCAACATTAATACGCATTGAAACCAATGCGGGTCATGGTGCTGGTACACCGGTTTCTAAAACTATTGAACAATATGCTGATATTTACGCATTTACCTTATTCAATATGGGTTTTAAGAAACTGCCAAACTAGTCATTTATAGTAAATGAGCCACATCTTGTCAGGCAAACTGTACAGATATTGATCCCGATCAAGTACCTGAGTAAATTACTCAGGTACTATCGTTCCATATTAAACGATTTATTTTTATTTGGAGTACCTTATGGGTTGTTGTGGCGGTTGTGGTGGCGAAGGCCATGAAGAGAAAAAAGAGCAAGAACAAGCTCAAGAGCAAACTACAGAACAAAAAGAAACAGCTAACGAAGAGTAACTCTTAAGAATTAACAGCATTAGCTCAGAATTTAAAAAAAAGCAGTGACTATTTTCTAGTCGCTGCTTTTTTGTTTCCACACTCGGCTTGTTGCGGCTAATCAGTGGCAACCATATATTCAGCTCCTTTCGACAAGCTCAGGACTGACAAAGGCAAAGGGTTAATTGAAGAGAATGGTTATTTCAATTGGTATTATGTTAATGTAGGAATGATACCTGCTAAAATCTGAATGAATTCTGCTATAATTGCAATCAAATTTAGGTTGACAAATAAATTCAAATCTAAGGAATCGTTCGTAGTGAACAAAACTAAAAAAAACAAAACAATCAACACAGATCAAGTGCTTATTACTCTGTGTGAATCGGTTTGTGAAATACTTACTAAAGCCAGTGGCAATAATATTACCTATTCAGCCATGGTACAGAAAATAACGAAAACTTGCCTAAGGCCAGATGTTGCTAGTTTTGTACTCTTTGACGGTGGATTTAATGGCTTAGTTGTGACCAACTTTACCAGCGACGCTGCCTTGGAAATTTATCAGGATTATATGCGTAACATGTGCATGCCTGAATCGGAAATTTCACAAAGTTATATGTCTGACGATGTAGCGAATGTTTTAGGCGAACTTACGAATCAAATGGTTGGTGATTTTACCTTTAAAGTAAGGGAGAAACTACAAACACATATCACCCAAAGCCAACCCAAAATGATGGCTATCACTAAGTTGGTTCAAATTTCTGTTGATACTGCTATGGACAGGCCACAAATGCGCAGAGTGACCTTTTCAACAGCAACCAACAAGATCTTTTATCTGGAGTTTGCGATGGATAAAACTGAATTTATTCAGTTACATGATTTTGATGCAGCCGAAACTATTGACCCTGATGAGATCTTAGAACAGTCAGCTAGGGAAAATACTGATGCTAAAGATGCACCAGACCCTATCGTGAATGAAGATAATAATGATGATGAGGCTGATGATGACTTTATGGCATCACTTGGTTTATAAGCAAGTCCAATAAATACGATTATTCAAAAAACTAAAGAGGCTTAAAACCGTGTTGCTTTAAGCCCTTTTTCCAACTATTTTAGCCTCAGCCTATCACTGAGAAACTATCTGCTTTGCTTTGAGAAACCCTGTTAACAAGGCGAATTGTGCAAAGTAATAAGTCACCATAATAGCAAAACTCACATTGTCTATCGGCATATAAAACTTATCAAAACCTATTAATGAATCAGATACAACAAAACTGATACCACCAATAACTAACCAAGCGTTAGACTTCTCACTAACAACTGTCGCAAGTGCCATCAAGAGCAATATACTCATATAAGCGACCACAGGTATAAATAATTCCCCTAAACCCTCGGCAAGTATAGTCAGCATGAAAGCGCCATAAATAATATAAACAATAAAGGCGATATAAAGCCTAGGCTGTTTCAATTGCTTTATATAGGGTTTTAAACTCGCCAAATAACACAGGTGAGCGATAAAAAAAGCGCCTAAACCAAAGATAAACCAATTAACGCGATCATAATCGAGAATAAAATCGCCACAAGCAGAGAAAACCAAACCTGCGATAAAAAACCTTCCATCTAAGGAACTGCTTTTTAACGACTGCCAAGCTATGCCAATCAGGAAAAGCATGGGTAATAATTTAACTGCCCAACTCAGCGGATAGGGTTTAATAAAAGTAGAAAGAACAAAGTTCGCTGCCAACACAACAAACAATAGCGTAATTTTTTTATTCATATGGCAGTTACTTTATTAGGTTGAAGTTGAATTAAAATCATATTTTCGCCGCATATTTTGGCTGTACACTCGCCTTCATGATGAGCAATATCAGCTGAAGATATTTTTACTAGATGCCCTTGGGGGGCAATGACTTTATCTTGCTCATTTATTTTAATACTAAGTTCTTTCGTTAAACTATAGACAAAATATAAATTAAATTTAGCTAAGTGAATCTCAACTGTTTGCGCCTCAACATGGCAGCTAACCTGTGGCAGTATTGTTTGTTTATTAGTGATTATATTGAAATCTTTAATGGCGCCTGCGCTAAGCTTGCCATAGGTTTCACAAGAACCGTCAAACCTTGCAATATCTAACAAGTTAACTAGGTTATCACTAATTTTACCGTCATGTTTAAGCATTATTCCTTGACCAGAAATTAACACTAAATTGCGTTGATAGCCGGAAAAATCAGAAAAAACACCATCATTTATCACACGCGCAATACTTAAACGCCAGTCGAAATTATCTAGGCTACCACCGTCATTAATTGCCAGCTCAGTAGTTTCACCTAAACCATTTTTCCATGGAATGGTTTTAAATTGTTGTGGAGCAATAACTTGTAGCAAAATGATACTCGATTAAATCATAAGAGATGACCTTTATCTTACCTTAGACAATACAAGTAGTGATATTTATTTTGGTAGACCTTTCATTAAATCGCTTGCTAACCAATGGATGCTAGCGTTAGAATCACCCCATGTATTGCTAGTATGACTAGTAACACAGACTTGTCGGAGTGCCAAAGGCTGAGATCGCGTAAGCGGGATCCGTAATACCTGAACAGATTAGTATCTGCGTAGGGAACAAGAGTGAACAGCAATATTTAAAAACTGTTCACTTCATTACTCACCTTTATTGTTGTCATTCCGCTTCTTTTTTATGTATTAAAAACAGGTAGCGACCATGAGCGAACAACCAAAAAACAAACCAAGCAGACGTGAAAAACGTGAGGCTGCAGAAGCATTTTTACAAAATGTATCAGATCAATCTTTCCCCAATTCCAAAAAAGTTTATGTTGAAGGCAAATTAAACGATATCAAAGTAGGTATGCGTGAAATCACTTTATCCGATACCCTTATTTCTCCAGGGAATGGCGGTAGTAAAGATAAGCCAGTGTATGAAAAAAACGAACCTCTGTGTGTTTACGATACTTCAGGTTTTTATACTGATGAAAGCGTAGAAATTGATGTACACAAAGGTATTCCGCGTTTACGTGAATCTTGGATAGATGGCCGCGATGACATTGAGTTTTTACAATCAAATAGTTCTAAATACGCACAGCAACGATTAGCAGATGAAGGCGTTGACCATATTCGTTTTGAACATTTACCTAAAATGCGTATCGCCAAAAAAGGCAAAAATGTTACTCAAATGTATTATGCTCGCCAAGGTATCATTACCCCTGAAATGGAATACATTGCCATTCGAGAGAATTTAAAACGCGAACAAGTTAAGGATGAAATTTTACTACAGCAACATAAAGGTCAGTCTTTTGGTGCTACTTTCCATAAACAAGGAGGCCCGGAACAAATCACGCCAGAGTTCGTCAGAGATGAAGTTGCTCGCGGCCGAGCCATTATCCCCGTCAACATTAATCATCCAGAATGTGAGCCAATGATCATTGGCCGTAACTTTTTAATTAAAGTAAACGCTAACATTGGTAACTCAGCAGTAACCTCTTCAATTGAAGAAGAAGTTGAAAAACTTGTATGGTCAGCTAAATGGGGCGCAGATACGGTAATGGATTTATCAACAGGCCGTAATATCCATGAAACCCGTGAATGGATTTTACGCAACTCACCAGTGCCAATTGGAACTGTACCAATTTACCAAGCATTAGAAAAAGTTAATGGCATCGCTGAAGACCTAACATGGGAAATATTCCGAGACACCTTAATTGAACAAGCTGAGCAAGGTGTTGACTACTTCACTATTCATGCTGGCGTGTTATTACGTTATGTACCTATGACAGCCAAACGTGTAACGGGCATTGTCTCACGTGGTGGTTCAATTATGGCGAAGTGGTGTTTAGCGCATCATAAAGAAAACTTTCTTTACACCCACTTTGAAGACATTTGTGAAATATTAAAACAGTACGATGTGTCATTTTCATTAGGTGACGGCTTACGCCCAGGCTCAGTGGCTGATGCCAATGATGAAGCGCAATTTGCTGAGTTACGCACCTTAGGTGAACTGACTAAAATTGCTTGGCAGCATGATGTGCAAACCATCATTGAAGGCCCAGGACATGTGCCACTTCATATGATCAAAGATAATATGGAAGAGCAATTGAAGCATTGTGGTGAAGCGCCGTTTTATACGCTCGGGCCATTAACTACCGATATTGCGCCGGGCTATGATCACATTACTTCTGGTATTGGCGCGGCTAATATTGGTTGGTATGGCTGTGCCATGCTTTGTTATGTTACCCCGAAAGAACATTTAGGCTTACCAAATAAAGAAGATGTTAAAGAAGGTTTAATAACTTATAAAATTGCCGCTCATGCTGGTGATTTAGCCAAAGGTCATCCGGGCGCGCAAATTCGTGATAATGCTATGAGTAAGGCACGTTTTGAATTTCGTTGGTACGATCAATTCAACATTGGTTTAGACCCTGAAACAGCCAAAGCTTATCACGATGAAACCTTGCCGCAAGAATCTGGCAAAGTTGCCCATTTTTGTTCTATGTGTGGCCCCAAATTCTGCTCAATGAAAATTTCTCAAGAAGTGCGCGATTATGCCGCAGATTTAGAGTCAGGAAAAAAGATAGAAATTCAATTGTTGGATGAAACCATAGTGTTGAGTGCAGAGCAAACTGACAGTGAACAGACTGATATTGCACAGGGTATGGCGGAAAAATCCGCAGAATTCAAAGCCACAGGTAGTGAAATCTACCACGTTGCCAAATAATGAAAATCGCCATCGTTGGCGCTGGCTTAATGGGAAGGCTGTTAGCCTTGTCATTACATCGCCAAGCTGAACTTGAGGTGACGCTATTTGATAAAGACACTAAGTTGGCGCATAACAGCGCCGCTTATGCTGCAGCAGGTTTGTTAACACCTTTAGGTGAGTCGCTACATTGCGAAGCAAATATTGTTGAAATGGGCTTTGAGTCTTTATCTTTATGGCCGAGTTTGCTTGCCAGCTTAGACGAATATACTTTTTTCCAGCAAACTGGCGCCATTATGGTTAGTCACGAACAAGACAAAGGTGATTACCTGCGCTTTGTTCGCCACTTGCAAAATAATTACCCTGAGCAACCTTTGCAAAGGTTAAATAGAGCACAGTTGAATGAGCTTGAGCCAGAGCTAGGACGAAGCTTTAATCAAGGTTTATATTTGCCCCAAGAAGGGCAAATTGGTAATCGACGCTTATTGGTTGCCTTACGAAAGCAGCTCGAACAAGAAGGTGTGAATTGGCTAAGTGAATGCTTGGTTACTGCTATTGAAAGCAATGAGTGTGGCACCTCGCTAACTTATAAAACAACAAGTGATTCACCAGTATCTCAACACTTTGATTTAGTAATTGATTGTCGAGGCACAGGCGCAAGTAAAAAAATGGCTGCCAATGATAGCGTACCATTAACAGATTTACGTTCAGTGCGTGGTGAGTTGTTCCAGCTATTCGCCCCTGATGTAAATTTATCTAGGCCCGTTCGCTTGATGCACCCAAGATATCAACTTTATATTGCCCCCAAAGGTAAAGGCTTTTACGTGGTTGGTGCTACTGAAATTGAAAGTGATGACGAGGCAAACATGACAGTACGTTCAGCGATGGAACTACTGAGTGCAGCCTATAGCGTTCATCCGGGCTTCGCTGAAGCTAATATTCGTCAGCACATTAGTCAATGCAGGCCCGCCTTTAGCAACAATCAACCGCAAATTATTGTTCAAGATTCGCTGGTACAAGTAAATGGCTTATTTCGTCACGGATTTTTAATTGCGCCGGTTGTACTAGAACAAGTGCTATCTGTGGTCAATAATAAAGTTACAGGTAAAGCACAAACTTTGCCTTACAACCAATTATTAGCAGTACAAATGTTGGCTGGGAAAATAGGTTCAGAACAACCCAGCTCTATGCAGGAAAATCCGATGCAAATAAACTCAAAGGAAGCTAATTCATGAATATTCATATTAATGGTCAGGCATATCCACTCGCCCACGAAACTAAAATATCCGTTAGTGCAGCATTAACAATGTATTTTATTGAACCACAGCAAAGTACTTTTGCCGTGGCGCTTAATGGCGACTTTGTTAGTAAAGAAGATTACGACAAAGTTTTCGTTAAAAATGGTGATAGTTTAGATGTACTCTTGCCTATTCAAGGAGGTTAACGACAGTGTCTTTAAATATTTATGGGCAAAGTCTCGATAGTCGTTTGCTTATTGGCAGCGCTCTTTATCCTTCTCCGCAAGTGATGAAGCAAGCTATTTTAGCCAGTGGCTCGCAAGTAGTGACCTTGTCGTTGAAAAGGCAAAATCCCGCAGAGCAATCTGGGCAGCAAATATGGCGCTATTTACAAGATGTAGTGACTCAAACTAATGGCTATTTATTGCCAAATACCGCTGGATGCAAAACAGCTAAAGAAGCAGTAACGTTGGCGAAAATGAGCCAAGAAATATTTAAAACCGACTGGCTTAAACTCGAAGTGATTGGTGATGATTACAATTTGCAGCCTGATCCTATTGAGCTGATTAATGCGGCAGAGCAATTAATCAATGCTGGTTTTAAAGTACTCCCCTACTGCACCGACGACTTAGTATTGTGTCAGCGCTTATATGATTTAGGCTGCCAAGTGATTATGCCTTGGGCTTCACCTATAGGTACAGGCAAGGGCTTAATGAATCCATACAATTTAGAAACTATCCGCTTACGTCTACCTGAAGCAACGCTAATTTTAGATGCAGGCATAGGTAAACCATCGGATGCTTGTTTAGCGATGGAAATGGGTTATGACGGGGTACTATTAAATAGTGCCGTGGCATTGGCTGATAATCCGGTATTAATGGCACAAGCCTTTAGCCAAGCGCTAAAAGCCGGTGAGCAAGGTTATTTGGCGGGTGTTATGGCTGAGCGACAAACTGCACACCCATCAACACCAACACTTGATACGCCATTTTGGCACCAGAGTTAGACGGCTTATTGCTGTAGTACACAATTAAGGAGTCAAATGTACTCATTGGCTAACGCCAACTCCGTGCAATTTCCTTGTAATTGAGCACTACATCGGCAAGCAGAATAACTCACTTTAAAGACAGTAACTTTTTACACAAAAAATAATGACATTGATGATTAACAATATTAAGAAGAAACCGATAATTTGGTCTATTTCTGGTAGTGATTGTACAGGTGGTGCTGGTATTGCTGCTGATATAAAAACAGGCCACAGCTTGGGTGTGGAAGTGTGCACGTTAATTACCGCGAATACCGTGCAAAATTCACATCAGTTAATTTCAGTTAACCCTATCTCTGTTGATATTTTACAGCAACAATTTGATGCACTCATTGCGGACAAGTCGCCCTCAGTCATCAAAATTGGTTTGTTAGCAACGTTAGAACAAGTTGTGTGGTTAGCAACAACGCTGGCGCAGTTGAAACAAGAGGTAGCGAATTTAATTGTAGTTTATGATCCAGTGGGCCAAGCCAGTGTTGGGGGTAGTTTTAACACGTTATCGTTAAGTGATTTAACACCACTATTGCAACAAGTTGATGTAATCACACCAAACTTAATTGAAGCTAATTGGCTAGTTGATGCTGAATTGAATGAGCAAGTTAGTGCTACCTTGCTTGCCAAGAAAATTTATCAAAACTTTGCTATTAATAGCATTATTATCAAAGGCGGTCATAGTAATGATAGTCAGCAATGCTTTGATTTTTGCTATCACCAACTGAACCAGCTAAATGACGAGAAGCAAGATAACCAAGAAAAATTACACCTAGCGATTAGCTATCAGCTTAGCTCACCGCGAATTGTAAGCAATTATAGCCACGGTGGCGGCTGTAGCTTTGCCAGCGCCTTAGCATCTTTTTTAGCCTTAGGTTATTTAGTGCGTGACGCTTTCACTTTAGCCAAAGCTTTTATTAATCAAGGTTTAGCAGCAACACAGCAGGTAAGTTCCGCGCAGAACCATGATTATTATGGCGCTTTTGAGCAATTAACATGGCCTAGCCAAGCAAGAAATTTTCCACAAGTTGTTGATGAACTCAATCAGCAATATCAAAACTTACCCGCGTTTGAATCACTCAATTTACATGGTGAGAAGCTTGGACTTTATCCGGTTATTAATTCTATTGCTTGGCTAAAACGTTTGTTACCCTTAGGGTTAAAAATAATTCAATTAAGAGTTAAAAATTTAGCCCAAGATGAACTTGAACAAATAATCATTGAAGCGGTTAACTTAGCAAAGGATTATGATACCCGACTGTTTATTAATGATTATTGGCAACTAGCAATAAAGCATGGCGCTTATGGCGTACATATTGGCCAAGAAGATTTATGTGAAGCAGATTTAATACAAATTCAACAAGCAGGTTTACGTTTAGGTATAAGTACTCACGGCTGTTATGAGTTTTTGCTTGCACAACAATTACAGCCATCGTATTTAGCCATTGGGGCAATTTTCCCCACGAAAACCAAAGATATGACAGGGCAAATTCAAGGGATAGAAAATTTACTTCAGTTGTTAGCGCTCAGACCTAAATCGAAAGCGCAGCGACTCCCCATAGTCGCTATCGGCGGCATCAATCTTGAGCGTGCGCCTGAAGTGCTTTCTACAGGCGTAGATAGTATTGCCGTTGTTACCGCGATAACTGAAGCCAATTTAATTAGCAAACGAACCCCAGAGCAAGCTGTAGAGGAACTAGTGGAGTTATGCAATCCGTACAAAACATTACATTTTTAAGGCGCTAGTTCGGTTAGTATAATACCATGTTAAGCACGCAGCTAATGAGGAGTTAGTTAATAGCAAATTCATTATCTGCAGTTTTTTCTAAAGGAGAAAAGTATGTTTTCTGGTTCTATAAACCCAAGCAAACTTAAAATTAAAGATCGGCTGTTAGCCAGTTTAACCATTATCTTATTTATTGTGCTTTTACCTATTGCATTATTCTTTTTAATTGGTTTTGCTTTACTCAGCATGACGATATTAAAACTGAAGCACTCAAAAATAGAAAAGCATAAGCGGGTTATATTTCAGGCTATCAAAGGACGAGACTACACTGTAAGTTAAATCTACTAAAGTGCCTTTTTGCTGAAAAGCTTACTATACCCAAGCTAGCTCAAGATGCAGGATTCTGCTTGGGTATATAACTATGGACTAATAGCAATTTTAGGTTGCCACTCTAGCCAGTCTTCATCAAGCTCCTGATGTAAAATAAAACTATTCTTAGCTTTATTTTCTTTATCAACATCAAGTTCTGGGCTAGCAAAAGCAATACCGCCAGCGATCAGCGTTTCAATAGATTCAGAAGCAATATTAACTCCCGAGAGAATACCCGCTTCAATATTAATACCGCTTGTATTCCAAAACTTACTGCCATTATTCACTAATGGGGTATAGCGCTTAGTAATATTGATAAAAACATCAACAGTGTCAGCGTTATTAGATAAATCAATACCAATGACCTTGCCCACTTTTACCTGACGGTACAATACTGGATTACCAACACGTACTGAGCCTAAGCGCTTGGCAACTAATTTAATATTTAAACCATAAGATAATTGCTTAATAGTAGGAGGTAGTTCAAGTGCTTCAAACACTGTTTGTTGACTACTTAATCTATGGCTAGGCAACAGTGTAATAAAAGCACCTTCAAGTAATGATGCTACATTTTTTGAACCGACTAAACCGATTTCAGGCTCTACCACCCAAAAACTGGTTCCTTGTTTAGCATATTTACTTCCTACATCATTTAGCAATACTAAAGCCGTGACACCAAAATCATCATCATTAAAAATCAATCGTGTTACAGCACCTATTTCTTGCTCTTGATAAATAACTTTAGTGTTTACTTTCAGGCCATTAAAGTTATTAAAATGAATGCTGATAGCTAAACCTGCGTTTTTAGCTTGTTCAAAATGTTCAAATAATTCAAAACTGTCTAGCTCTTTTACCTCAACTTGCGACTTTTTTGTATCGGTTGGATTATAAAAACTAATTCCGCCTCGCAAAATAGCATCTACAGACTCTGTTTTAACAACAAAATCAGCTAAGCCACCACTAAGCATTAAACCACTAGCATTGTAAAACCGCGTATCTACACGTATTAAAGACTTATGCTCATCATCAATAGTTACATTAATACGAACTTTATCCGCTTCTTTATCTAAGGCAGTATTATCAACTTGCCCAACAACAATTCCACGATAACTAACGCTACTGCCAGCGGTTGCCACACTAGCGCTGTCTGATACTAAGCTTAATTGCAAACCTGAAGCACTAGCATATTTAGCAGGGGGCGAAGTTAATAAAACAAAGTCAGTTTTTATGGCTTGATTTTCTTCATCAAGATTAAAAGTGATGTAAGAGCCACCTAACAAAGCATCAGTGTCTGCCGCCCCAGATAAACTAAGATTAGGTTTTGCCAACCAGAACTGAGTACCCTCACGTAAAATTTTCTCATATTCAGGCAATAATCCAAGATACAACTTGCTTTTATCACCCTCTACTTCAATATTGTGAATTGCGCCAATTTCCTCACCTCTATGCAAAATGCGAGTATTGGTATTAATTTGCTCATTTGCAGAGATGATTAAGGTAAAGCTAGTACGTTGTTTTGCTAAATTCTGATTAGCGAACAAATTAAATCTATCACCGTTTACTACAGACTTATCAGCCACTTCGTTATTATTCTCGATATTAAGAATCGAAATGCCTCCCGTTAAAATAGTTTGAAGCGATTGAGCTTCTATATCTACACCCAGAAGATTAGCCTTAATTTTTAGTCCTGAATTGTTATAAAAATGACTTGTTGAAGTAACATAATGTTGATACTCCTCTTGAACATGAATGTGAATCAAATGTTGCTCTGAACCAACAGTATCAACCGCTTGAACACTACCAACAATTTGTTGTTTAAAATATATTTTACTACCCACCTGTAAAGAGTGTCGATCATTTGATTCTATCACTAGGTGTAAGCCTGGCTCAGTGTATCGGTATGGTGGCTTAGCATTATAAACGGAGAACTTATTTGTTGGTTCTCCTTGCAAAGAAGGGCGAATACTAATGTAAGTACCGGTTAATAAAGTTTTTGCATTCGAAATTCCGGTAAGGTCTATGTGAGGCGACACTAAATAAAATTGAGACTGCTTGGTTAAATAAGGAACAATGCGAGGGTTAACTTTCGCCTTAGCTGTAATTTTCCGAGTTTTTGGATCTATTTTACTAAAAGACTCTATAGCACCAATGGTTAAGCCTTGATATAAAATAGCAGCATTGTGATTAACACCTGAATTCCAATCTAAAGTGAGCTCTATTTCATGACCTATTTCTGCTGACTGAAAATCAGGGTGCAAAGGAAATGTTTGACCATTTTTAGCCGGCGCTAATTTTTCTTGATAGCTAAGTGTATCAACTGCAATTCCGCCACCAATAATAGAGGCTAAAGAGTCGGTATTCACTTTTACTCCAGCAGTTATTGATGCGGTAACTTGTACACCACTTGTATTCCAAAAAAGAGAGTTTTCTTTTACTAAATGAGCATATTCTTGTTCAATAAAAATATTGATGCTTATATCTTGGTTATCCTCAACATAGTGATAACCTGTTACATAACCAATAGGAATCTGCTTAAAGGTAATAGGAGAGTTTTCACTGATAGAGCCTAATACGCTAGTTTTCAACGTAAGATGTAAGCCCGGAGTGGTCATATCTAACTGGGGTGCTTCATTCAAGGCGATAAAGTGATCTTGGCTGTCAGAATCATTATTAGTATCTGGAATAATATTGATATAACTACCTGACAATAAGGTATCTAAACCAGAAACACCCTGTAAGGAAATATCAGCACTAACTAACCAAAATTGCGTATTCTGAGCAAGATAATTTGCAAAAGACTTTGTCATTTCCACTTCGGCAATAACCGACTGTAGATCTTCAGATGGGACAACTTTATTAACGATACCTGTTACAAGACCTTTATAGCGTACCTCCGTTTTTTTCGGCACAATTCCCACACCATTTTCAAATTCAATGGTAATAAAAACCCCTTGTTCAGACAGCGCCTTAATCCCTAACCAGCCTCCAAAAATCAAAGCAATAAAAGGAACAAACCAAACAATTGAAATCCCTTGACGAGGCACAACCTCAGGAACTGCTTTTCGCCTATCAACTTTAGTAACCGACTTATCAGTTGTCATTTTCTTCCTTATTTCCCTGCAAATCATCCACTTTTTTATCCCATAAAAGCCGAGGATCAAAACTATTTGCTGCTATCATTGTAAAAATTACCGTTAAGGTAAAATAATTAATCGCTGGCCCTGCCGCTACTGACGTTACAAAGCCCAGCTCAACCACTGCCACTAATAATGCCACCACAAAAACATCAAGCATCGACCAAGGACCCAGAAATTCTAAGATATGGTAAAACTTACTATGTTTATCTGGTCGTAATCTTATGCCAGTATAGGCTCGGTAAACCAGTAAAAACAAACCAATAATCTTGAGTAGTGGCACAATAATACTAGCAGTAAAAATAATTGCAGCTATTGGATACAAACCTTGATCAACAAACTGCCCAATACCTGAAAGTATGGTTGATGGGTCGCCAATTCCCAAGGAATATATAATCATAATAGGGTAAAGGTTTGCAGGAATAAAAGCTATTAATGCTGCAATATTCCACGCTAGAGTATATTGTAAACTATGAGATTTACGTTGATGAAAAAAGCCTTGGCAACGAACACACTGTATTTTTTTATAACTTGGTGCATAACCTAATTGATTAAGTTTATGGCATTTAGGACATAGAGCAAGGTTGCTCTCTTTCGCTGTGTTAATCAACAAATTCATCCTCCAACTTTTGCCAAATATAATCTTGGTCTAAAGCAGCAGACGCCATTGTTGAGCTAATAAGCCAAATAATAAAAGCCAATAAACCCATATTTACAGACAGCTCAGTATCATCAAGTAATTTATACATAGAAACAACAATTCCTAGCATAAAGACATTAAGCATTGCCCAGTTATCTAAATGGTGAAAGGCACGGAAAAAATGTAATAAGGAAGGCTTTAATTTATTAAATTTAAAACTATAGGTTATATAAAAAGCCCCCAATAAGCGCACAACAGGTACTGCTATAGCAAACAAAAAGACTAAAACGGCGATCATAAAAAAACCACGATCGATTAAAGCAATAATACAATCAAGCAATGAAGCATGGTGATATTGCCCTGCCAAAGTCACTCCCATAATAGGAAGTAAAATGGCCGGTACTAATGAAAACATACCCGCCAAAGACCAATTAAAACTTCGTTCAATCGAATCAACTTTACGTTCTGCCATCACGCTACCACAACGAATGCACTTTACGCTTTGACCTTGTTTTAATTCAGGTTTGTCGTATAAGGCATCACACAGTTGGCAGGCGACTAATTGTTTAGTATCTATATTGATGCTCCAGTTTTAGGCTCAAATATAATGGAAATCATAAATAGTATTTTAGGAGATAAAATATAAATGTAGCAAGCGTTACAAACAAAAAAAGCAGCGTTAAATGCTGCTTTTTCATCGTATTAATAAAACATTATCTACTATTTAAGAGATGACATATATTTTACTAACTCGTCAATATCACTATCAGATAGTTTTATTGCAATATTTCGCATAATGTTATTATTATCATTACCACGACTACCGTCTCTGAAAATTGTTAATTGCTTCTTCAAATAATCAGAATTTTGGCCAGCAACCGCTGGAAAAGCAGCTTGAGCCATACCCTTACCTTTAACACCATGACAAGCTACACAAGCAGTAATTCCTTTTTTGGCATCGCCACCGAAATACAATTTATGACCAACTTGGCTAGTTTCACCCGTTCCTTCTGTGCTAGTTTGAACAGCATAATATGCGGCTAAATCATCCATATCTGTTGCACTTAAAGCGGCAACCATACCAACCATTACAGGGTCGACACGAGCCCCTGATTTAAAGTCTGCTAATTGTTTAGCAATATAGTTAGCACTTTGACCTGCTAATTTAGGGTACATTGTTACCAAGCTATTGCCATCAGCACCATGACAAGCAACACACATTGCAGACTTTTCTTGACCTGCTTTTACATCGCCAGCATAAATAGCCTTCGCAGATGTTGAAGTTACAATTTCTACATTACCAGTAGGAGCAGAAAGTGCAGGTGTTGATGATGTATCATCAATACTTATATCAGCTTGTTCACTAGCACGTTTTTGACTAGAAAAATAAGCACCTAAGTCAGCCATATCTTGCTCTGACAAGCTAACGGCCATTGGCGCCATCATCATATCGGTACGAGCACCTGATTTAAAATCAGCTAACTGTTTTGAAATATAAGCGGATTGTTGACCAGCAAGGTTAGGGTAAGTAGGTGCTGGGCTTATACCCGTAGCGCCGTGACACGCGCCACACATTGCAGATTTCGCTTTACCTGCTTCAGCATCTCCCTCTACAGCTACTGCTGTGTTGAACATGCTTGCTCCTAACAAAAGTGAAAATATTATTTTTTTCATTGAATTGCTCTCTGCTTGTCGTTAACTACTTATCGTTAATTAAATGTGTAATGTTAAGTTATGATGGATCTACTTTTAAAATAAATCCCTTAAAAGTGACGGCATTTTACACTAATCTATGCAGTGTGTAACAGCATCTGATAAAAATTCCTTGAAAAAACACACTATTTAGCATTTTTGTTAATTATTTTGATAATAAATGAGTAAGAATAACGCTATAATAACGCTATATTTTTATACCGAGCTAAGCCCTTGTCTTCTACCACTATTCATTTAAGTAAAGCCACTTTTACCATCAGTGCGCCAGATATTCGAAAATTACCAGAAGACAGTGGCATTGAAGTTGCCTTTGCTGGACGTTCGAATGCAGGTAAATCCAGTGCATTAAATACACTCACCAACCAAAAGAGTTTAGCGCGTACCAGTAAAACTCCTGGCCGAACTCAACTTATTAACGTATTTGAGATTGGCGATAATAAACGCTTAATTGACTTACCCGGTTACGGTTTTGCCAAAGTACCATTAGAAATGAAAAAGAAATGGCAAAAAGCTCTAGGTGAATACTTAGAAAAACGCGAAAGCCTAAAAGGTTTAGTGGTATTAATGGATATTCGTCATCCATTGAAAGATTTAGACCTTGATTTAATTCAATGGGCTGCCGATAGTGAGCTACCTGTTTTAGCCTTGTTGACAAAATGCGACAAACTATCCCAAGGCAAACGCAGCGCAGAAGTGTTGAAAGTAAAAAAAGCACTAGCGCCATTAAATGCCGACATTAAAGTTCAGGCATTCTCATCGCTAAAACGCACAGGTTCTGAACAGGCAGATACCATTATTTGTGATTGGTTTTTAGATGAAATTGAGTAGTAAATAATTTACTACTCAAGTTAGTTCCCACTTGTGTTAATGAATAATTGTTCTAATAGCTCGGGTAATCTCTCATCAGCGTCTAAAAACTGAATACCTACGCTTACAATTCCTTGCTCATTACGACTATTACACACTTGTGCCAATAATTTCATATCAACACCCGCGGGACTTTGCAAACAGACATAAACTTTGCGTTTGTTTACATTAGTGCTGCTACTTTTACTCTTAAATGAAAAACCACAGCCCTTAAGTGATATATCACCAATAGCGCCACTTATTCTCATCTCCTTATTATTTTCATCTTCTTCAATCATGATAACAGCAGGTATGTGAATACTTGTTCTTTGCTGCATTCTCAACTGGCGGTTTTCTATTTTGTTAGGGTATTCGAGAAACAAAAACTTTTCAGGATAAGTAGAAATATGTTTAATCGCAGAACGAAAAGCAAAGCACTCGCCTTTATTTCCTTCCATGAGATAGCGAACAATAATGACATTGCCTTCAACCAATACATCCTTATATTCAGAAGCACTCATAACTCTAGGATATTTTAATAGTATGTACTTGCCTAATTCATAGCCCACTAAGGCCAACTTCAATCGCAAAGGAACGGGATGGCTTATTTGTAAATCCATATTCTTCCCTGGTTGCAGCTCAAATATCTGTGCTTTTTCACTAGAATTTACGTCTGGCATGTGATCCCTGTACATATGTTCATAATCTATTGAAAGCAATATAATCAATACATTCTAAATATACAATAACTTGTTTTTAGGAGTTACCAATTAATACCAACCGGACTAATTTATTGATTCGTTTGGTATAAAAAATGAATTTTGAGAAACTAAACTTGAACAAGCCCAAATTTCAGACAAAAAAAACCAGTAGCAAGGCTACTGGTACATGTAAGCTATGGGGAAGCTAGAATAAAATTATTACAATAAGCGTTCGTTAGGGAACAAAACCATTATAGAGCAACAACTCTATAAATGTAAAGCCCAAATAGTATAAATACTCTATTTATTTTGATTTGGATCAAATTTATATACTTGTGGTTAATCTCGTCGGGAATGAGAATATTCTCGGTATTCTCATTTAGGGGCTAATTCTCATGTGTATGCCCTGTACACTTTTTATAGTCTTTGACTTGGCTCATCAGTTTTGTTCTTTCAGCTCCATATTCTTTCTTTATTAGCTAAACTCATGTTACATTTGAATTATTTACAAATACCTCAACTTATAAATTAAGAATAAGTTAAAGGACTAACATGATCGTTTCATTATATTTACGCCATTTTAAAATTTACAAAGGAATCAATTTCATCCCTTTGTCATTTGGTAAACAGTTTTCTAGTGTTATAGGGGAAAATGGCGTAGGTAAAAGCTCAATATTAGAAGCGCTGGACTTCGCTTTAAATAAAAAAGAACAAAAAGAATGGCCCGTTAACAATGAAGCAAAATCAGAAGGAAACCTAAGAGGCGCTAACTACCCATTTGTAGCACCGATATTTCTAATTAAAAAGAGTATCTTCAGGCAATCAACAGTACAAGAGCAAGAACTATTTGAAAAAGCAGGCGTTCTGTCTAAATATTTCTGGGAAACGACATTTAAAACAAAAGCTAAAGGCTTGGACGAGTTTTATGCCCAGAGAGATGTACTTAAATTAAATTATGATCAAAGTGAATACTATTTAATACTTATTGGCAAAAAACACTATGATAACTGTATTAACTTTGGTTCTTTTCATACTGATTTAGATTTTCTAAAAGGTAATAAATCCAAAATAGAAGAAAGCAAAATTCAGGAGTATTTTGAAGGGTTTTATGACTATATTACCTCACATTTCTCGTACATGCATATTCCAGTTGAAACAGATCCTCAGCAATATACAAAGCTTGAAACTACAGAAATGCAAAAGCTTATGGATAAGGATATCCAGACCGAAATTGAAAACGCAATAACGAAGAGAACTATCAACCAAATAAATAGTAACCTAGATGCATTTGTTAAAGAAATAGAGAACACATTAGGTACATATAAATATAAGGGCCATTACAAAAATAGCCTTACTATGCCAGATCTAGTATCAAAAATTATAGAAGCATATTTTTCTATTAAGATCCTTAATAAGAAAGGACAGAATGAAAAATTAGTACCTATCTATGATTTAAGTTCGGGAGAAAAAAGAAAAGCCCTCATTGATATTGCATATTCATTTTTAATTAGAAATCATGGCAGTGAAAAGATAGTCTTGCTTGCAATTGATGAACCAGAAGCATCTTTACACGTTTCTGCTTGCTTTCCTCAATTTGAAAGACTTATGGAATTATCAAACCTAAGTCATCAAGTCATTATTTCTACACACTGGTATGGTTATTTACCAATTGTCTCAAAGGGTTCAGCTACATCTATTACAAAAGCATCTGATAACACAATTTCAATAAATCACTTTGATCTTTATAACTATAGAGAGCAAATAACTCAAGATAGAAAAGCTGTTAAAGGACCATTGCCTTTTGATATCAATCTGAAAAGCTACAATGACTTAGTTCAATCTATTGTTGTTTCTATATTGTCAGAACCGACATATAACTGGATTGTATGTGAAGGGCTTTCTGAAAAAATCTATTTTGAAGCTTTTTTTCAGAAAGAAATAGAAGAGAGTAACCTAAAGTTTGATGAGGTGCATGATAACACCTCTAATTAGGTGGCCAAATTAACTATGCCACTACACTGATTATATTATAAAAGGACGAGTCTTTTGTTTAATAGATACTGACGATCAAACATTGAATATTGATTATAAACATAATGACAATTTAATGTTTAAACGCCTTTTGAATAGTGCAAAAGGGCATACAGAATTAGTAGATGTAAACTCAAATAAGAATACTCCTCCTACTGAAATTGAAGATTGTTTAGTGCCAAATATTTATATTGAAGCTTTGAGACAGTTATCCATAGATAATCAAGGTGTTCAAACTTTAATCGATCAAAATCCAATTATTGATAATTCTTTCTCTTCACATAATTGTATGGATTTACGTCCCTCCGACTTAAAGAAAGTCTCTTTATTTTTTGATGAAAACAATGGTGAAAACAAAGTTTTATTTGCTAAAAAATATATAGAAATCTTAGACGGAATAGATGAAGATGATCGACAAGAATTACCTTGGGTGATAGAGATTAAAGAGATTTTCAATAAATAAAAAATATATCAATATGCGGATTAATTAAGTGTTACTTATTAAAACCTAAATTTAAGAAAGCAAAGCTGTTAAACAGCAGCGTTACCTTTGTGCTCTTCTTTTAAATACTTCACGTGCCGCTTATCTGTTTTTCTACCTTGCTGTAATTAACTTCAAAAGCAGCCAAAAATAAAGCCATTTGAATGTTCGTAAATTTATGGAGGAATTCAACTTAGTAAAAGTATTTCTTCAAATTTTGTTATTAGCTTATCTCTATAAGGTTTAATATCAGTTATATCATTAATTTTGCGACCTATACTTATTTTCATTGCATAATCAAGGGCATTAATTTCTTGAATTATGCTAGGTGTTAAATCACCTTTTAGATGATTTCCATTCCCTTTAGTCTGTATTGAAATAGCTAATTCTAGAACTGATTTTAATGGTTTATCATTACTTGCATAAATGGACTCTTTATTTTGTTTTTTGTTCGCCCAACCCTCAAAAAATTTATCTATCAGAAAAAGATCCCATGTCATATTAATAAGTGCATCTTTTTTCTTTGCCGTACTCATACTAGGTTTATATTTCATTAATTTAGGTAAGTTATCCCTGCCGAATAGTTTAATAACAAATGATATTGTCACTATAGAATACAAGAAATCACTAAAGCACCATTTCAAAAGCTTATCTATTTTTTCTTCATTTGTAGATTTATCAAAATAAGCTAATTCTGTGATTTTTAGTATAAACACATAAAAAGTGTCCCATTTTTTCAATCTTTTATATTTAGTTAGACTTAACTTCAAATCCTCTCTATCGATAGGAGGTATACCTTTGAGCTGAATATCATCAGTATAACCCAAAGCAAATTCTGCTAAATTATCCATGCATGAGTTGTCAATTCGTCTAAAAAGATAAAGATCATCAACGAGTTCATCTGGGCATTGTTTTAAATAATTTAACTTTTCATAGATTGCTAAGGCAGGGTCAAACAAAACGTTGGTAAATTTACCAAAGATCATAAACGCTATTGCATCTCGATGTAATTCATTTTTATTATGCTTTTTAAATGCACTGATCACGTACTGATATATGTTTAAATCTAAGTGGATTGTATATTCCAAACCATTAATCTCTGCGTTATATAAGTAAGCGGCAGGGTTATAAATATCATTCTCATTATCTAGACTAAATGCATGAATTAGCCAATCAGATTTCATAATTTTATTGATTATTTCTTGAGTATATTCAGGAAATTGATATATAACTTCATCCATTAATATAGAGCCTTCCTTTAAATCAAACAGTGGTATTTGTTATTTTGATAGCTTCCAATTTAAGAAAGTTACATTGCTATTTTGTTCAAATTTAACATTTAATAACTTATTAACTAAGCCAAAACTAGACGGCTCAGATTCCATACTAACGGTATCAGCAAAAAGTGATTCAAAATTTGCTTTATCACTAGCTGCTATAGACTTCCACCAACTAGGTGAAACAAAGGTGTTTTCAAAGTTTTTAGCTATATATTGAAAAAGAAATGTGACTATATCGTCAGGGCTTTTTTGAAATAATGACTCGACTAATTTTTTGCATGTTTCATGACAATGCTCAAGCCATGAAAGGACTATTTTACCTGAAGTACCATCATAAAATGAAGTCACATAGATACTATCAAGTCTACATTCAAGCTCCATAAGGTCTTGAAGTAAGTTGCCATTAAAATCATAGTCTGGGTTTACTCCACCTGAAACCATTATTGGTGGAGGAGACTTAAACGAGAATACAACAGCTCTTGTACTTGAATAGTCATCATTTTCAAGAGCATAATCAAAGAAATCCTTATGATGCATTAAATCAAGCAATGCTGTTCTTGTACTAATATCAAACATAAAATTTTGCATTTGAATCGCCATTTGATCATCTATGCTTTTACCTTTATCTGCTTGATGTCTTAAGGTGTCTATTTCTGATACTGAGTTTTTAGCATAATATTCCTTGGCAAAGGCTCTATATGCAAGTAAAAAACACTGCTCTGCACTATCTTTAAAAGCTTCTTTTTCAACTAGAGCAAATATATTATCGTCATGTACTTTGCAAAAACCGTTAAATGTTGAAGCATTATTAATACCTATTTTTTCTAAACAAGGTTTCCCTTTATTTTTAAAAATATTTTCTAGGCTCATTTTCATGCCTAGCACATGCCCATCTTTGGCAATAGCTTTTAAACTAGATGACTTTGGCACGGTATGGGCTTTAATTATTTTTTTAGAACAGTCCTGATGAAACGAGTTTGGACTTGAACAGATTCGTTTAGAAAATTTATTGTTGAATTCTTTTGATGCTTCCCATCGATCAAGCGGCTTTTGTTTTTCACGGTTTAAATGGCATCGTTTATATTTTATTTGTGAACCACACCAGCAAGGGTCATTTCGACCAATATTTTCATTTATCACAGATATAGCCTTAAAAAATATGAATCAAAGAGTGAGAAGGTTACTAAATTTTACTACTAAATATAAGGTCAGCTAATTCCTACTTAATTTTAGAATTCAATCCCGTTTGGCTTCAAAAGCAGCCAACAAAAAGCCCCTTGCCACGGTATCACAAGTTCAACTAACTGTAGTGGTAATTCAGACTCTTTGAACAACTGGTTGTTGTAGGTTACGCCACTAACTCCCACCGACTGGAAGCTTATATTCGATGGAGAGTCAGTTTCGTTAGCGCCATCCATTGGCAATTGGTCATTTAAGTGCCGTTCTCACTACTTTATCAGAAATAATAATATCCAATGGTGTACTGATTGGACAGATAATCAAGTGAAAACTGGTAAAGCAATTGATAAGGCAAAAAAACGGGAACACTATGCTATAGATTCACCAACAAAGTTATCTTGGTGGTCGAAGTTATTAGCACTATTTAAATAGTACTTTCATTTTCAATAAAAGCCTACTTTTTAAACCTGAAATATTGAAGGGGTGCTGTTACATTGCAGCATTACCTTTACGTTCTTCCTTTAAATACTTCACATGCTGTTTATTGGTTTTTCTACCTTGGTCTAATTTAATAACTTCCAACAGCTTTAATATCCGTAATTTAAACTTATGATCAATTATTTCTTCTTCAAAAGACTTGATGTAAACCATCATTTCTTTTAAATGACCAACATTGCTTGGCATCTTTGTTTTCAGTTCTGCGTTTGAAGTAAACACCACTATCGAATGAAAATGCTTATGTGGCACATCAAGCAATAGTGCTAGCGTTTTAGTGTGCTTATAATTTTGTCTTAGTGGATTTTGAAAAGGATACTTTGAGCGATGAATAGTTTGCGTCCATTTGGCTTGACGCTCATTGCCAAATATCCAACCGCTCATATTCTTGGTCTCAATCACAAGCACGCCAAAAGTTGAAACAACAATATGGTCTATTTGTGTAGTCCCCCCATCTTCAAGTGGTAGAGTGACATCATTAATGATGGTGTATTTATTTTCATCTAGTGATTTTTTTAAGCCTTTTCTAACATAATTTTCACCAATACGACCTTTAATCTGTGGTAGTTTTTTCTTGAAATAATAAAGCGCCATTAAACCAAAAAATAGTAATAAAAACATTGGCATTAACATGCTGGTCACTTGTGAAAAAGGGCTAGGAGTTGATGATATCTTCGGGTTGGCTTCTACTGGTGAAGCTAAAGGATTCTGGCTGGTATGTATAGGCGTTTGTGTTTGTGCTTTCTGATTTGTTAAATAAACAGAATTTTTTCGTTTTAGTAGGATAGGGCTTTTACAGTGCTTATCAAAATTCGTATTTGCTTTGACAAATAATGATGATTTTTTACCTAGCCGATATTTATAATCACTAACTTGATTCTTGAGAAGAATACATTCTGATTCTGTGTATTGTTGAGCAGCATAGGATGGTAACACCACCAACATTACCGCTATAAAAATCCATTTCATGTGCTATCTCTTCAAGTTTTAATTTTCTTTCCCAATTAATTCAATCATACCTAATTGAGTTGAAAAACATATCTAAATGAGAATTTAGGCTAGACATTCTCAACTCTCAATATAAACCTTTGATTTCCAATTTCAAGTTTTACCACACCATAATGGTATATTGTATAAAATTGTACCGATATGTATAATAATGCTTAATTAACAAGTGGTTGCAAGGAACTCCTGTCTTGTACAGTCTACTTTTACATGCTATATGTTAATTAATGAAACAAATTAATGCATACCTAAAATTTATTAAAAGGGGTACCTAATGACACAATATGATCCCAGAAAAAAATCACCATTTGAAATAGCGGAGCATCGTGTGAGAAGTATATGTGTCGAACTTGAATGGCGTAAAGATATAAAAACTGCTGATTTGTATAAACTGTATTTGGGTTCGCTTTCATTGCAGAGTAAGCCTATCTCTTATCAACAATGTCTTAAAATTTATAACAAGTTGAAGGCTAGTTATAAAACTCATACCAACATTATTAATGCGTCAGACTTTAAACAATCTAGGTGAATTGGTATGAGCGAACCTAAAAACAAACATAAAGTCAGAAAGGTGAGACGAACAAACTGGATTTATGAAACATTCAGCATACCTGATCCAACAACAGGTAAAATGCTCAAGTGTGATGCATCAATTGAACATGACTTTGTGCTGACAAAACTGTTTGATCCTAATGTACTCGTAATAGAAACAAGTCCAACTTCATACTACTCAGAAGCCACCAATCGTCGATATACAAGAGATATCGTTATCCTCGATGAAACAATGATCCCGCTAAATATCGAATGTAAGTCTCGTGCAGACAGTGAAAAACCAAAAAACATCGTTAAACATGATTTGCTTGAAAATGAAATCAAGAGTCATGGAGCTAGATTCGAGGTAGTAACAGATGAGGACATTCGCAAAGGCTACACAATAACAAATCTTAAGTGCTTTCATATCTATCGCTCTATGCCTAAACCCTCTAAAGAAATCATCAAGACTATTGTAACAACAGTAAATAACAATTTACGTATCACATTTGGAGAGCTGAGATTACAAATGCGTGATATAGGCATAAATGTTAAAAACATTTGGTATTGCCTTGCTCATAAAATAATCCTTACAAACTTAGAAAAGCTGATTACAAATGATTCCATATTATGGGTGAAATCAGATGAAATTTGATACAGGCCAAAAATTCAAGTGGGAAGGTAACCATTGGCAAATCATGTATTGCGATGAATATGTGGTATTGCTTAGGTATATCCATACCGAGGAGCGCATAAAGGTTTCGATAGATGAGTTGGAAAGAGCCTATAACAATTGTCAACTAATCCCAGAAGAAGCGCCATCTGAAAAAGAAATACCTGATGAATCCTTACTTTATTCAGATTTAAACAGTCGGCAACGCAAAATTATTACGCAAAGAATGACATTTGTACTGAGCTTTATCTCAGGGGAAGTAACGGTTGAAAATGCGAGTAACACTGTCAATGAAATTGCTAAGCGCTTGAAACTTAGAAAACCACCTGGTGTATCTAGCGTTAGACGTTGGGTAACAACATATAAAGTTAATGACAATAATCAAAAATCATTGGTTGATAAACGAAGCGACATAATTAAGGGCTAACCGCATGATTTATTCGTCAAGATTAATAGCAAACAGAGCCGTATTCGATGACGTAGCTAAGCCCCGTATCCTTAAGCGAGGAAGGCCAAACTTACAACTCATCTACAAAAAGTACTTTGTTCCTGCTTTTCAAAGGTTAAACCTTCCATTCGATGTCATATCAAGAAGTACATTTTACAAGTATGTAGAACGCTATATTGACTGTGATGAAAAAGAAGCAGCACAAAATGGTAGAGTCGCAGCAAAACAAAATACTAGCGCCAAAGTAGGAGTCAGAGAAACAGAAGGCTTTATTATCAATGTAGAAGTGGATTGTTATCATGAGCCTATTGCTTTGCTTAACCCTATAACATTCAAACCAACATACATTAGACCAATTCATTATTTAGCATTTGAATGTCATACAGGCTCATACATTTCTACAATAACTGATTATGTGAATGGAAGTGAGTTAAAAAGTTATGTGGTTGAGCTATATAAAACTATGTTTATGCCAAAGCCTGACGCTCAAAGTCGCTATGGGCTTAAGTTTCGTGTTAGGCAGTACGGAAAACCTTATTTAATATTTCATGATGGTGGAACCGCCTTTACCGCTAATATTGTTTACGAATTTTTAGCGCTTTCTAATACTTGTGTAGGGTTAGCAAAGACCCAAGATGCCAAAGGCAAGGCATTTGTAGAGAGCGGAAATTTCACTATCAAATCACAGTTCACATGGGACATGGAAGGTCACTACAATGATAATCAAAAAGATTATATTGACCCAAAGCCCTTTGCAAAATTCGCTATTTTAACGACCCTAGAACATGAAGTTTTATTCAACCGATTTATCTATGATGAACACAATAATGGCTATGATAAGCGTCGTAAATTCAATCGTGGGGAGCAATGGATAAGAGAAGCTGCAATCAGACCACCGCTAAGTCCTAACGCACCTCGCGACATTATTCATTTCCATGGAATGAAAGATAAAAAAACTATCCAAAAAGTTGTGGGCATTCAATTTCATCTGCATGGAAGCACACAGACATTTAATTCAGATGATCTTCAAAAGCTTAGGAGAGATCTTGCACACAGGCATCTACCTGTTGAAGTTTACTTTCATCGCAGTGACTTTTTTCCTCATGAAATCCGAGTAGTAAATCCTATTGCTGATGAAATCCTAATTGTGAGTCAATTAGAGGAAGAAGAATCAGACATTAAGTATATGGGTGATGATGAGTTTTATTCTAAGTTTGCCAGACGACAGAAATTGGAATTACTTTCAAAAATGACGAATGAGGAGATTATTAACGCGGCATTGAAACGTAACCGTCAAATTAAAAAATATAAAGCTGACAAGAAAAAAGCGCTAGCTGAAGATGCCAAGTCTGTCGATGAAGTACTTAAAGAAGATCTTGAGCGCCTAACACAAGCTATGAATATAAAAGAGAAGCCTGAGCGGGATGAAGAGCCTTCTGAGGAAAATTTAGAAAGTGACGCGAATGATATTGATTTAGATATTAAAAATAATGATGAAGATGCTCCAGCTAACGAAGATGATTCAGGTTGGGATGATGATGTTGAATTTTAGAGGACAAGCCAATGAGTAAACTTCCATTAAGCGATGACGATATTAACAGTTTTTTAAATCAGCCTGTCATGCACCCTTCATTTAACAAAGCGCTTAAACATATTCAAAAAGCACACAGTAGCTTTGGCCGAGCACCTTTATCATGCTATGTGACTGGTGAGCCTGGTGTAGGAAAATCTTTTCTTGTTAAAACCGCCAAAAGTAAGATTTTGAAAACAGTCGTTAAATCTAAAGACAATAACACCATCCCTGTCGTTTTGATTAAGTTAAGACCTGGTGCTTTACCTGAGAGGGTAAAAAAAGCAATTTTAACTGAGTTAGGTGTCGATACTCAAGGGTACGCAGGAGAAAATCTAGATATTTTATTTAAAAAACAACTTATTGTTTGTGGTGTTGTTTTAATCATTTTTGATGAATTTCAGCACTTACTTCGTTTAAGTGACAAAGATGTGAACAGAAACGCTGCCAATTTTATTAAAACAATAATAGATGATCATCGTATACCTGTAGTGCTTACAGGTATCCCTGAAGGTAAAAAATTATTTAAATTAAGTAAAGAGCTTAGAACGCGTATCAGAAATGCTGGCGAGCTTGAAGAGATGTCTCTTGATGAAAAAAAATCTCGCGAATACTTTAAAAAATTCATCGAGAAATTGATGTCTACTTTCCCAATTGAGTCGGTAAACCTTTCTGAAGGAGATAATCTAGATAGGCTATTTCTTGCTATTCAGGGGAATTTACGAAGTCTTGAAGATTTATTATCAGAAGTACTTTCAGAAAATCGAGAAGGACTAAAAAAATTAGAGCTAAAAGATTATCAAGCTGCTTATGAATTTGTGCGAATAGAAGACCTCTATGATGGAAATAATAAGGTTATTGCTCCTTTTACGGGGAAGAATATCTCTGTCATAAAAAATCGATTAAAAAAGCCTTTCTTAAGACGTAGTAAATAAGAAATATATGACGAACTTTAAAATAAATGGCCATCCAAAACCTTACCCTTATGAATCTGCTCGTGGATACCTTTTAAGGATAGTTGATATTAATGGTTATAAAAGCATACCCAGCATGACTTTTAAGTTCGGTGCCAAATTTATGCCCATTGTAAGTGTGGCGAGTGATTACTGGAGAGCAGTCGCAAGCAGGATTGAACTTCCATTGAATATGGATGAGGGTGAACTTACCCGTTACTTTGAAACACACTGGTCAACAAAAATATATCAGAGCGAAAATCAATATTTGAAAGGGCTTTTTCACCAAGATTGTCGTTTATGCCCCTTATGCATCCAAGAAAGTGAAGTGTGTTTGGCCGATTGGGACTTCGCCCTTGTAGTGATGTGCAAAAAACACCAATGCATCTTGATAGATGATTGTCCTCACTGCTCTGAGCCTATTTCCTGGATAAGAGGAGAGGTAAACACCTGTCCAAATTGCATGGGGAAATATTCTAACTTTAAACCAGCTAAGCTCACCATTGATGACCCGCTAATGACAATACATAATGCTGTTAGCAGCCACTATGAGCATTCAATTGAAAAAATTGCTGTATCGTGCTGCCGAGTGCTTCGATTGGCTGATAATACACTAGCAACTCCCTATTTCGATATAATGCGCCTATCATCGTTAACTGTTGTAATGCGTCAAGCGGCATGCCTTATATCATCTAAAAAATACAGAGAAGGTTATTTGGATTGGTTAAGGTTAATGAGACCACAGTATTCAGAAATTTCTGAAGCTGCTGTTTGTGAGCCTTACGAGGCATTTTGTGAGGTTTTTCCAGTTCGTTACTTTACAAATAACTTGGATCGGGAATTTATTCTCCCTCTTGACAATGTAGATGCAATACTCGTTTCTGATATTGATAAACCTATTAAACAAGCCAAATTACTTGGAATCAAAATATCACGCATAAGTAATTCAAGAGGCGATCTAACTTCAATTAATTTAACATCTCAAATAGAAAGCCATAGGCTTTGTACTTTACTCAATATCCCACCTGAGCTGTTAACGAAACTAACACTTGAAGGGGTTCTAAAACCAACAAATAAAGTAGATAGATTTCAGCATTGTTTTTTCGACTTAAACGACATTATTGAGCTGTTAAAACCTAAACAGTTACCAAAAGAAAGCTTTTCTCAATACATACCATTAAGCGAGTTATTTAATGCTCACAACACCAATTTTTTTGCTTTAGCACCACATGATGTTATTGAATTAATTCTTAAGCAGGAGATTACATTATTTGAAAGCGGTGATGGTCTCGGCTATATGCACTCATTTATACATTCACCTACGGTATTGAATCAATTACACCAAGTGATGATATCAAAAGCCGAAAACCTGCAAGTAACCATGCTTGCACAAATACTTTTTACTACAGAAGCGAATGTTATTCGCTTATACGAGAACGGGTACTTGACTGTAAATAACTTTTGGCAACAAGGGTGCCCTGCTGAACTAACAGTTAGTAATGAGTCTTATAAAAATATACTGAGTAATTATTTAAGCCTTAGTCGTCTTTGTTACTTTTTAAAGCTCAACATAACTGACGCTCATGCAACGCTTAAAAAGAAAAAAATTAAACCAATATTCACAATTAAGAAAGGTAGCCGAAAATTATATTTGTATTCTTTAGCTGAAAATAATTTAGAAGTTATTCGAGAAGCTCTTTGCCTTCACTTCAAAACCAATATGATTTATGACGGATACGGACTCATAAAGTACAGATTATGAAAACAACTTATTTCACTTTTCAATATAAGGACTAAGAAGTGCAATCTTTTAAAATTAACGGTCACCCCAACCCTTATAAAGATGAGTCAGCTCGTGGATACTTGCTTCGTATTGTTGAGTTAAACGGCTTTAAAAATATTGAATATATTTGCCGAAAAGCTGGAATTAAGTTTTTTCCTAAAATCCATGTTATCTCACCTCAATGGGAAAAAACATTAGATATATTTACGCCTATTATAAACAGTAAATACCCATTAATTGCCCATTTTAAAAAGCACTGGTCCGCAAAAATCCATACTGATTCCAGTTTGAAACTGAGTAACCTTTTCAGTGTCAATTGTCGGCTTTGCCCATTGTGTATAAAAGGTGAAGGTGGTTATGCAAAAGCTGATTGGGATTTTGCACTTACAACAACATGCACAAAGCATCATTGCTATTTGATTGATACATGCCCCCACTGCAATGAACCTATCTGCTGGAAACGTAGTAACCTTGATAGATGCCCTGCTTGTGAAAATCACTATTCCAGCGCTCAACCTGCTTTATTAAAAAGCTCTCACCCTCTGGTAAAACTGAATAAATCTTTTTCATCCATTCAGATAAATAAAGTCGAACAACTAGTTTTAGCTTGCTCACGCATGCATCGTCCTCAAGATAACATGCTAAGTAAACCTAGCCTGCATCTCATGCCGTTAAGTGAGCTGAATAGGCTTATCACCCAAGCATTAGGATTAATTCATTCGAAAAGCTTTAGGGCGCAATATCAACAGTGGTTAGAGGAAACCCGCTCTGTATTCAATATTATTTCAAGTGATGCCATACAAGAGCCATTTAGGGCATTTGTTGCTAATTTTACAGGTAAATTGAGCAATGAATTAACAAACATTTCCTTTATAGCGCCAGAAGGGTTACCTGACCTGATTGGTAAGAAAGATATTGTTAAACCTATAACTAAGAGTATTGAGTTAGGAATACAAACCACACGCCTTAAAAATATCAGAGAAGGAATACACGAAATTAATCTTAGCAGTCAAATAGACTCAAGAAGATTAGCATCTGTTATTGGTGTTCCACTTTCCCTAATCAATCACATTGTTAGTGCTCAAGGACTAGCACCCACCAACACTGTATGTGATGTTAGCCATTATGTTTTTGACATGCATGAGGTTGTATCGTTAATCAAAGATTTATCAATAAAAAACAATGGTAAATGCAACCACTTAATTCATCTGAAATCATTGGCTAATGGAAAGTTAGTAGCAAAATTTGCCCTAGAATTTCATCATGTGATTGAACTGATTTTAGAACAAAGATTAAACATCTATTCTGATCCGAATAAAGCAGGCATTATTAATAGCGCACTATCTAGATATGAGCTATTTCAAGTGCTTGAAAACAAAATGGTATCAATTGATAAACGTTTGAACGTCCATGAACTTGCCGATGTACTTAATACTTCTCTTCAATGTGTTAACGAACTTTTAGATGCAGGAATGATAAATTTGAGCATTATAGAAGATCATAATAAACCACAAATAAAATCAATAACTAAAGATTCGCTACAAAGGTTTTATTCTAAATATTTAAGTATCAATAGAGTTAGCTTTCTTAATGGAATAGCAACAAATGAGTTATTGCTTTTACTTAAAGAAAAAAGTTTTAAACCGTGCATTACAATTAATGACGATAAAAAGTCACTTTATTTATTTAAAAAAAGTATTAATTTATCCCATGCAATATCAGTACTTACTTCAGGTATTTAAACTTACCTTAATTGTAAATTATCATCCGAATGGTATAGCGCAAACCATTAAGCTGAAACAGACAGACTTATTCGATTTTATAGTGTTTGATTTATCTGTTTTACATTTAATTTAAGCTAAATTAATTAGTTACAAAGTTTGGCATACCCTATACTGACGATAGCACAGGGTATTGTGAAAGACCATTTATGCGTAAAAAATCACCACAACTGCCGATAACATTATTGGCAAAAACGGCCTCGATTTTTTAGAATATAAGCTTGTTTTATGATTGAGGCGAAAACATGAATACTGTTATATGTGATTGGTGGATCGTCTCAATTATTGATAATGATATAACCGTTGGTAAAGTATTGTGGGGCATCGTTATCGACGATATGAGTTGCCGATTTCTAAAAGGTGATTATGTTAGCTCATCAATGATCACAGACATCAACATTTACACTCAACTCATTAAAACTCAATCAGGCAGTTTGTATCAAATTTTAGGAAACGGAAAACGAGAAAAAATTAAGATGGAGGAATATGAATTATTACTTCAAGGTTTTAACCCAGAGCAAATAATTGCTATTCGTCCATCAGCTAAGCTAAAAGTTCATTAAGTAATTGATTCAAAAGCAGCCAACAAAAAGCCCCTTGCGTGGCTTTGGATTCAAAGTTTTCGGGGCATGCTTTCTGTTCCACTAGATTTTAGGTAATTCCATAAGTTCCAAGTTATTGATACACTCCCTGCTCACATATACAGCATAAAATTAATAGTAATTAGGAAGTAAAGTGGCATTGATAGGGATAGATTTAGGAACTACTAATAGCGCGTGTTGCATATGGAAAGATGGAAAGACAACGCTAATACCAAATGCTACCGGAAAGCTATTAACCCCTTCAGTTGTCAGTATTGATAACAATGGGTTTGTACTGATTGGACAAGCAGCGAAAGAACGGTTGGTAAGTCATCCAGAGTTAACCACATCCAAATTTAAACGTTTCATCGGTACGGATAAGAAGACTTCCCTAGGTAAGTTTAATTATAGCGCAACAGAACTATCTTCATTGATTTTACGAGCACTGAAACAAGACGCAGAAGCCTATTTAGATTGTGAAGTCAAAGAAGCGGTAATTTCTGTACCTGCATATTTTAACGATATTCAACGAAAAGCCACTAAGCTTGCAGCGGAGCTAGCAGGCATCAAGGTAGAGAGACTGGTTAATGAACCAACGGCTGCCGCGCTTGCCTATGGTCTTCATGAAAGTCCCGATGATGCTCGTTACTTAATTTTAGATTTAGGTGGAGGCACGTTTGACGTGACTATATTGGAGTATTTTGACGGTGTGATGGAAGTACACGCCTCGTCAGGCGACAACCAATTGGGAGGAGAAGATTTTGTTGAACTACTTGTTAACGATTTCTGTAAAAAACACGACATTGAAGCCAAAAGAATAAAAGCATCAGAGTTATCAACTCTCTATCATCAAATGGAAAAACTAAAACGAGAGGTTAGCAAATCAGAAACAGCATGTTTTTCAACATTGATTGATGGACAAAGTTTTAGCTATGAGCTGAATAACCTTCAATTTGGGCAAATATGCGAACCTCTTATAAAACGACTGTCATTTCCTATTGAGAGAGTATTGATGGATGCCAGAATAGCACTTAATAATATTGATGAAGTAGTTTTGGTTGGTGGCGCAACGCGTATGCCTGTTTTTCATCAGCATATTGCCAAATTGCTAAAGCGCTTCCCATCTTTCAATCTAGATCCTGATGAAGTGGTTACTATTGGTGCAGGTATTCAAGCTGCACTCAAGGCAGATGATAAAGCATTAAATGATGTTGTTCTTACTGATGTTAGCCCATATAGTCTCGGTATAGAAATACATAACGAAGCCGATATTGACAACCCCTATTTTGATCCAATAATCGAACGAAATTCTATTTTGCCTACAAGCATTTCTAAGACCTATACCAATGTCAGTCATTTCCAAAGAAAGATCAGAGCAAATGTATATCAGGGAGAAAGTCGGTATGCCAAGAATAATATCTTGATAGGTAGTGTTGACGTCAAAATCCCAATGTCTAAAGCCAATACTACAATGGTAGATATTCGGTTTAGTTATGATATGAATGGCCTGCTAGAAGTTGATGCATATGTCGATAAAACAGCTAAAAGGTTTAATGCCGTTTTTGAACAAGCCGCTGGCTCGTTAACAGAAGAACAAAAAAAAGAAGCATTTAAGCGACTGTCTGCATTAAAAACACATCCTAGGCATGAGGCTGAAAACAAAACATTGATGGCACGTCTAGAACGTATTTATGAGCAAAAGCTAGGTGATGAACGAGAATTCATTGCCGACCTAATCGCTAAATTTGAATTTATTATCGAAAAACAAGACAAACAGCTTATTGCACGCCATCGAAAAGAACTATGTAAAACACTGGATGATGCCGTTGAGCGGGATTGGCTACTATGATTGAGCAATACTGGGCAACCCTGGAAATAGAGCCGACCGATGATAGAAAGGCAATTAAGAAAGCCTATGCAAAAAAGCTCAAGTCCTGTAAACCCGATAGAGATCCTGAAGGATTTAAAAAGCTTCGAGAAGCTTATGAATATCTGACCAATGTTAACAGTTTCGAAGAAAATCAGCCCGCTGCTATTATTTCCGATCACGATGCCGAGGCTAGCCTAGACAGTTCATTTCAAGATGAAGAAACTCCTAGTGAACAACTCATACATCAGCTTTATCTACTAGCAGAAGATGATAGTAAACGTAAAGTTCTTGATTCTTGGAAGAACATATTAGTGCAGGTCGATGAGTTTGATATCCAAGAAAAGCGAATTATCTCTATAGAGTGCTTTCGATTTTTACTTGAATATGCTGAAAAGATAAAACAAGGCTCTCCAACAGGTAAGGAGTTACAACTACCTAGAGTTTTAATTGATTATTTTGATAGTGTATTTTATTGGTCTCAAGACACATCTCTTGAAATGTATTTTGAGGAAGAAGAGTTAATACAATTAATAACACTTCCAACAGTACCACCGCTAAACCAATTCAAGGCGAAGACATACTCACAAGTAAGTATGCACATAAGAGCAGTCATTACAGTCATAGATGCCATTGTGTGTATTCTTCCAGCGGTGCTGGCTAGTATATTGTTACGCCAGTTTTTTCCAGATATTCCACTTAATACAAATTATTTGGTTATTGCTTGTGGTTTTTGTATTTATCTTTTTTATAGCTTTTGTTGCGAAATGAGCAATTGGAAAGGAAGTATCGGTAAAAAACTAGCTAAATTTCAAGTTCTTAATAGCAGTGGTGAAAGTTCGACAGTAACAGCGCTAATTTGGCGGGGTTGCTTGAAGTGTGTATATGCGGGAGCCGCTTACATTCTATTAGTTAAGTATGAAGACACAGGGTTCTTATTCCTATATTTGGCTAGTCTTGTTGCTTTTCATATTGTACAGCTCCTGTCTCCTGCGAAAGTTTACGAGCTGAAGTAAGTTGATATCAAAAGTATATTGACGATATCCATGTAAGAAATTAGTTCATCACGGAGCTAGCCTCAGATTGAAGCTAACAAAAAGCCCCTTACGGGGCTTTGGATTCAAATAGAAATGGCGGTTACCCCTTTATTTCATATTGATAAACATTTTTTCTCAATAGTTTATATTGGGGATCTTGTCCTGTGTCAGTATTAACAACAACTCCCTTTCGAGAAACAAATAAACCACTCTCAGAAGTAAATCCAGAATCAAGAACAATATATATACTGTATTAACAGCAGAGGAAATAATGGGAAGATCCGTTATTTTCGAGATTCGATGAATTAGGATTTTTTTACTAATAGCTTAAAAAGAAGTTCAACAAATACTAAAATAGCACCTAAGATAAACCCGACAATGAGATCGATTGAAATAGGTGTTATGGCAGCAAGTATATGGCCTATAATTGGCGTTTGAGCCATAAATTCTGAGATACCAGTAATATAAGTGTGCATGGTATGAACGCCATGTGTAATTAGTGAGCCACCGACTAACCACATTGCAACAGTGCCAGCTACGGCAAGAAATTTCATTAATTTTGGCGCAAAGCCAATCATAAATTGACCTAAGCCACGCTTGAATTTTCCCCATAATGAGGTGGACTTGTCTTTGATTAGAGCCAAACCGCCATCATCAATTTTAACAATTCCAGCTACTAAACCATATACCCCAATCGTCATCAAAATAGCAACAAAAATGAGTACTGAGATTTGTGTGGTTATGTCTTTATCTGCGATTGTTCCTAAAGCGATAATGATAATTTCGGCTGACAAAATAAAATCGGTACGAATTGCACCTTTAATTTTATCTCTTTCAAAGTCTTCTAAATCAATATTTGGATCTTGCAGGGCTTTTCTTAGATGCTCTTTGTGCTGTTCAACTGCGTCTTTATCGGTGAAGTTATGCCAAACCTTTTCAAAACCTTCGTAACACAAGTAGGCTCCGCCTAACATGAGCAATGGCATTATTAATATTGGTAAAAAATAGCTAAGCAGTAAAGCAATAGGAACTAAAATTGCTTTATTTAGCATAGAACCTTTAAATACAGCCCAAACCACAGGTAACTCTCTATCTGCGCGTATTCCCCCGGAGAGCTGTTCTGCATTTACAGCGAGATCATCACCTAATACACCAGCAGTCTTTTTAGCTGCGATTTTTGATAATACAGCTACATCGTCTAACAACATAGCAATATCATCGAGTAAGGTAAGTAGACTAGCGCCTGCCATAGTGAGCCGAATTTATAAGGAAAATTAAAACTATCATCATATTTTTTTCTAGATTATTCAATAGCCTTTAACTTTTTTGTGCCTACAACCCAAGGCTCTAACCTAGAACCCCAGTTAATACTAACCTCATAGCGAGGTGGTTGAATGTCTTGTCTAGCCACATGGCTTAACCCTGAAAATATATCAGTATACTTCAGAGGAACCATAATATTTGCTACAGATAAATAGTTTAAAGACAAATTATAGGTTTTATCTTTATTATTGTAAGAGTACTTAGCCAAGCCCTTAGCTATCAATATATTTTTCTGTCCTGAAAATTTAACAGCTAGTGAATCATAGTCGGCAGCAGCTTCAATATAAAACAATCGACTATTAGATGTTTTCTCTCTGGCAAGGCTATCTCTGAATCGTTTTTCTTTATGCTTACTTTCATCGTTTGCTTGCTCTTCATGGGCTAAGAGTGCTTCTTGATGCTTTTTTACTGCTTTTTTTACTTCTGCACGATGCAAGGCACCATCAAACTCAAAAGCCCAATTTAATTCCAGCGGCTCTGACCTATTACTTTTTTGTTTATCTATTTCTTCAAATCCTAAAGCTACCAATTCATCTTTAGTAATTTTTATACCAGTAGAATTATAGGGATAATAGGTACTATCAATTTTTGATGAGGTGCGCCAATTAATGGAAAGAGATACTCCTGAGTTTTCTTTTTGTGAACCTATATTGTAAGGCAAAGATAACTCTCGTTCTGTTAATGTTAAATGCGATGTTGCTTCACCAAAGCGATTGTAGGCAACACCACCTAGAGCAGCTAAATTAGTTCCTATAAGAATGGCTAAACCAATAAGTAAGTATTTTTTCATAAGGAAACTCCTTCATTTAAATTACTCAAACGTACTCGTTTAAACACCATTAGCGCGAGTAGAGCCGTCAAACCTAAAACAAAGAAAAATATGTACTTTGGCATCCAATCCCACCACCAGTCAAACAACTTGGTATATAAGAATAAAATGAAGAAAACATTGCCTGTATTAGTAACTTCTCGCCATTTATGTTTAATTCCTTGCCAAATAGCGATAGCAGAAAGAGTAAAACCAACTAGTTGATAAAAACCTTCAATCATATTGAAAGACCAATCTAAGTAACTGCTTCGCCCCCAATTCGACAGTATCAAAATGGGCAGAAGTACCATTAACATTGCCATAACGCGGTAAATAACATCAAAACCATAGAAATGTTTTTGTTTCAAAAACTGTGGCACCATAAATATAAGAAAGCTAGGTAGGAAGAAGTTCTCAGGCCGATCACCAAAGCTTATCCAGTACATACCACTCCAAGTGCCAACCTTCATGGCAATAAAACTGCTTATACTGACGATACCAAAAAACACTAATAAACGTGCATTACATGCGTAGGCGAGTAAGAAGCTAAAGGCAGCCCATACTACAAATGCATTGGGGGAAGGTGCGATATTAAATATTTGCCCTAACATCGATAGGTTCAGCACAAAACAGGCTAGGCTTACTAATGCAGCTATTTTTGAGAAATAAGCACTGCTTTCTTTTTGAGTGAGGTGCAGTGATAGTAGGAATAAAGAGATTGGTGCCGCAATTAAAATTCCAACTTGAATTGTGGTGCCGATATATCCCCAAAATTGATAAAACAGAAAGAAAATACTTATCGCCATTGCTAATGCTCCCAACAATGACGCTATTTTCATACCTAGGGTTAGCTGTTTCGATTGTGTACTTATATCTACGTCATACTTTTTAGAAAGCTTATCGCGCAGTTGGTGATGATAATTTTGTACCTGTTCGTATTGCTCTTGAGGGAGGGTTAGCACACCATCATTAGCTAACTCAACAAGCTCTTGCTCAAAAGCATGTATTTGCTCTACACGATTTTGGGCCTCACTTTGAGTAAATTGCTTTTCTTCCATTTAGAGTTTCTCCTTTGTAGAACTTCATTCTGCCCGAACGATTGATAAAAACAAGAAAAATAGCCCTCTAATTACACAGCGAGAATAACGGTATTAATTGTTTAGTTTATAAACTACGTTTATGCTTTTTCTAATTTCAATATATTGTGGCAAAAATAGATTTGTAGCCAATGATGAGCCACTCATCATTGCATAAGCCCTTGAATCATCTTTTAAACCAAAGGTAGCAAAAAATGACGAGAATGAACCGGAGTCATTAAAAGCAAATACTCCCCCTAATTCCACTCCTAAACCCGCTGACATTTGCTCAGCTTTATGTTTTGCTTTTTGAGCAGCATCTTTAATCAAATCTATCTCAACTTCTTCTCTCGTAGATGAATCAAAACGGCTTTCAATATCTTCAACATTGTTAATGTTCAACAATTCATTAGTCATCTCTGAATATTGGCTTATGTCATCCATTATTACCTCAAACCGTTGCCTGAATTCATACCCTAAAATATCTAAGTCATTATAGTTTTTATCTCTAGCTCGTTTTGCTCTTTTATTTACTTCAAAAGAAGTAATATTTTCAATGGGCACTTTATGTTTTTTGAGTACAGAAACCACCATACTTGAAGATTGGTAAAGTGTCTTTTGCGCATTGGCTGCTTCTTTATTAAAAGTAATAACATAAAAACCGAGGGTTACCTTATCAGGAGTGACTTTTCGAACACTTTCACCAGTGACAGTGACAAAAGGAAAATCAGGTAGGTTTGAGGCAATATTTTCCATTGAAAATATTGTTAATAGCAAAGCAAGAAAAACTCTCATTTTATTCTCCTTAAACATTACAGGTTTTAAATTAATTATTTATTTTGGTTAAACTCGAAGATAATTTCGTAGCTACTTTGTACATTATCAGTTGGTTTGTATTTCCACTTCGCCAATGCTTTTTTAGCCGAACGCTGCAATTCTCGGCTAACCTCTGAGTTAACTACCTCGATATTCTTAACACTCCCTGTACCATCAATTTCATAACGCAATCTAATTGCGCCAGATTGTCTTTCTTGTAAGGTTTTATGTGAATATTTTGGCATAACTGTATAAACAGGTTTAATTAAAAAATTAGGTTCTTTCAGATGCGGCAGTTTAACAATCTGCACTTTATTGAGTTCAATATTTTCAACGTCACTTGCTTGCACATCATTTTTTACGGGAGCTAACAAATCAAGTTCTGAGGCTAATACCGGAGTATTAGGCTTCGGGGGCAGCTTAGGTTTAATGACAATAACCTTATCATCAATCACTTTTGGAGCATCCTCAACAATGTTGACCTGATGCTGTTTAGTAAACATTTGTTTATGATCTGCTGGGCTTTTAGCAAAATGTGAAATAATAGCCATGATCCCAAATGAGGCTATTCCTCCCATCGTAAAGATTGACAGCAACTTAACTACTGAATAGTTTCTATTAGTCGAAGGACTAGACAAGGTAATGCTCGGAGCAACTATTTGTGATTTTCGTTGCTGATAAAGTCCTGATAATTCTTTATCAAACTGTTCATCGTTCATGACGGCTTCCTAACATTTCTTTTAAGTTTATACGTGCATAACGCAAACGGCTCTTCACTGTTTCAAAGTTCTCGTTTGTTAAGTCGCATATTTCAATCACTGAAAATCCTTCTTGTTGAAAGATAAATGCTTCTCGCTGGTAAAATGGTAACTGGTTTATAGCCAAATTAAACGATTCCAAACGAACATTCATTTCAAGTTCTTGGGCTGGTGAGCAACTATTTAAATGATGTTCTTCTAATTCTTGCCACTGCCATTTTTGTTGTCGTCTTAACTCATCAATCAAAGTATTTCGAGCGATGGTATATAACCAACTTTTCACGTTAGTGTGTTTTTTTGTTGTTGATTGTACTTTCATCACTTTAAGCCAGGTTGTTTGTAACGTGTCTTCTGCGGTTTCTTTATCAGATAAACTAACTAAATAGTGATAAATCGATAAATTGAACTGCTCTACCAGCTTTGTTAAGTACTTTTCATCACTGGTAGAGACATAATGCTCAAGCAACCTTTCTGGTGTGATATTGGTATTTAACCAACCTTTTATCATTGAGGGTAGCTTCAAATGGATATCCTAAATCTGCTGTTCCATATTAAAATCTAATTGCACGGTGAAATTTTGCTGCTGCACTTGTTTGCCATCAATCGACTTTGCCCTATATTTCCATTTTCTCAATGCCTGTCTTGCCGCTTTATCAAAAACACGTTTAGGCTGTGAATCAATTACTTTAACATTAATTACTTGTCCTATATCACTAATATCAAACGCTAATTTCACCCAACCTTGAATTCCATTTCTCAGGGCGTCTATTGGGTATTTAGGATTTACCCGTACAATGGGCCTTGCATCTTGGTCAGACTGACTATTCATAATCACGGTATCAGTAGTGACACTTTGAATGTTCATATCTGACTGCGTATAAGTAAATTCTGAAGACACTTCTGTTATCTCAGGAGGCACCCTATCAGAATCCATTACAGGTGGTGGCTCTGGTGGTTGAAATTGTTTCCTCACAAGTGTTTCAGGTTTAGTTTCATCAGGTATTTCCACAATATCAATAATAACAGGAGGTAAACCTTCTTGAATTCCTACTTGGTCACTGCTAATCAAAAATGCCATAAAGGCAAATATACCAAATGTTGTTATTCCGGCTAAAGTAAATATAGATAATGTTTTCTTCATCGTGTTGCCTCACATAATAAGTAAAATTAAAGAGGTGTGATCACACAGCAAGTAATCAACTTAACCACTTGCTTATCTGTAAAACGATGAAGAATAAAGAATGGGGTTAAATTAATTTATGTTTTTTATATTTATCTTTTAAAGAATGTTCTTTGGTACAACTCTTCTTAGCTTAACCCTAAGTTGTTTTAACATACTTTCTTCACCATCAGGGTTCCACTCAAGTGTTGTTTGCCAAGCATTTTCAGGCCGCATTTCTTCTAACATACCAGCTTTAACATTTATTGATATTTCTTTTGATGGGATAATGGTGATGCTTTCAGTGTTTAAATTTGCACTTCGCGGATCTAAATTAAATGTGCCAATAACGGTAATATCATCGTCAATAACCATAGATTTTGCATGCAACCCAAATATTGGCATTTCCTTCAATTGGCCTTGCATCACACCAGACATAATCTTTTGTCTTATTTGCGCGTCAGGTTTAAATTCATAGATCTTCACACCTGTTTTGAGCAGTGCCTTTCTATCTCTTTGATAGCCACTGAACGCTTCTAAGTTATCATTCGATGCTAAGCTATTCGTTAGTATTTTCACCTCAACACCATTATCAACTAGTGCCTTGAATAGGTTTTTACCTAAATCAGTGGTGACTAAATAAGGCGTTTGGATAGTTACTGATTTTTTAGCTTTTTGTAAAAGTGCGATAAGGCGCTGAGTTGATAATCCACTTCCGCCTAAAAATTTATTGCCATCATTCTTACCTGGTATGTCTGAAACGTATTTAACACCGTCAATCCAATGCAGTTTTCCTGCTTGCTCAATTTCTTTAAAAACAGCAGGTAAGTTATTTATTTGCTCTCTTACCGTAGGATTAAAATTTGCTGGGTCACAAGCATATTGATGAAGTGCATTAAAATTAGTATTGATTTTATCTTTACTACTAACCAATTTATCAACCGATACACTTAAAGCATCATCCCAGAACAGATTGAACGAAGCTTGTATGTCGCTTGTCATCCCACCCAATAAAAGTACATCTCGATCTCTGAAGTTGAACTGATGATCATAACCAAAATATTCATCGGCAACATTTCTACCACCCGTTATCGAAACTCTACCATCGACTGTAAAGGTTTTATTGTGCATACGCTGATTCAAACTATGAAAATCAGTCGTTAGGTTAACTACTTTATCAAAGATATTCTTTCCAATATTAGCCATTGGGTTATATATTTTGATTGAAAAATTTTCATGTGCCGCTAATTTCAATAACTCACTACCTTTGGCATCAACCATAATGTCATCTACTAACAACCTTACTTTTACACCTCTCTCTGCGGCCTTAACTAAATAATCAACCGCTATTAAGCCAATGTTATCAGCCGAAAAAATGAAATATTGCACATCTATCGTTTTCTGAGCATGCTCACTAAGCCAAGCCCTAGAAAGCATCGCTTCAGTGCCTTGTTCTAATACATAGACTCCAGTACTGCTTTTCATTTTATCTTCAAAGGGTGTTAGGTATTCAGATAATGCTATCGGAAGTTTATTATCAACGGCAGAACAAAAATTTTGCTCTGATTCTGATATATGATCCTCAACGGCTGAACAAGCTGGCAGTAGAAGAATGAGAAGTGATATAACTGCTCGGCTGGCTAATTTTAATAACTTAACACTGCTATTCTTTTGAGTTTTTTCCATGCACATTTTATTAATTATCAACACTAACTTGATAGTTAAATTTCCTTTATATTTATATGTTAACTTCTACGTAACGCACTAAATTGAGACATTTCCCACGGACGCATCGCTAGGAGTAAACCAATATGTTGACGATTTTCTAGTGGTAATAACGCATCTTCTTGATTTAATATTGCGACTTCTTTTTTTAATTGATTGAGCTTTCTCTCAATAATATTAATAGAAGTTTGACTATACGTACCGCGAATATAAAACCTAAAGCTATTCTCTTCAGTAAAGCTTGAAGCCATAAACTTTGCAATACCATTTTTTTCCATATACTTTTCCAATGGTCCATTAGGTAACCACTGAAAGTTTTGTGATATTAGCATCTTATATTGGTTATTAGGTAAAAGCTGGATCATTTTCAATCGATCCAGTTTGGCCATTAACTGAATACATTCAAATTGATCGATTTGATAATGGTGAATTATCTCATCAAAACTCCAACCATCACGCACACAAGCAGCAACTAAAAAAAGTTTAGTGTCATCTATCATTTCTTGTTCTTGCTCTGCGGTTAATTGAACAAGCTTTTTCTTTTGATTTTCTACTAATAAGAATAAATCAGACAAGCTAATACCAGCAACACCACAAATTTCTTCTAATCTCGTCAGCGAGAATTGCTTCAATGAAAACATCCTTTTAACGTTTGCTTCACTCATATCTAACCGCTGAGCAAGCATTTTATAAGTAATGCTTTGCTGTTTCAGTGTGGATTTTAATGTCTCACATACTTCTATCAACTGGCTCAAGTATTGTATTCCTATACCAATAGTTAACTATTTTAATACATTACACGTTTTGGTTTATTTAAACAATTCTATCGTCATAATCAGTCTTGTTTTTAACACACACATAAAGGAAGCAAGATGAAAACATTAAACAAGGTTTTATTAATCACATTAACAATGACAAGTTTACAATCTTTTGCAGACAGCGGAGCGTCACAAAATGCTAGTGCAGCAAGCAAGCATTCAGCTTTAGCGGTTTCTCATGGCACGGTAGCAAGCGCCAAATTGGGTAGTGCCGTTATTGCCACCCCCCTAATTGTTGTAGGGGCTATTGGTAATGTTTCACTACAAGCAGGTAATGCACTAATGGAAAATGCTATTTCAACAACACCATTAGAAGTAACAGACAAAACAATTACGGCTGCACCTTCTCCTGCTCAAATAATGAAGGTTAACAAACAGGAGAACTTATAATGAATAAGTTATTAAACATATTCTTTGCTGCGATAGTTACAATTGCATTACCTACATTTGCAGGCAGTGCTCAAAATACAGATATACAGTTTTCTGTTGAGGCTGTTGATAAATTTGCCAAAGAGGTTGAATTATTTGCGGCAAAAGAAGGTGCTAGAGCTTTTATTATAGGTAGAGTTGGCAGACCAGAAAAAGATTTACCTAAGGGCATAAGCTTCACTCACACCGCGATTGCTGTCTATTCCTCAATCACTCTTGATTCAGGTGAAAATGTTAAAGGCTATGCCATTCATAACCTTTATCAAAAAGAGGGCCAGTTAAATAAGAGTGAATTAGTGATTGATTATCCTGTAGATTTTTTCTGGGGCGTTAACATCCTAAAAGCAGGTATTATCATTCCAACACCAGATTTACAGCAACGCATTTTAGAAGTTATCGCTAATGGTAAAGACAAACAGATCCATAATGACAATTATTCTGTCATTGCTAACCCGTTTAATAATATGTTTCAAAACTGTACAGAGCATACGTTAAATGTTGTTAACTCAGGTATTTACCAAACAACAGATATAGAACAACTTAAGAGTAACGCCAAGCAGCATTTTAAGCCACAAAAGGTAAAAGCTAGCCCATTTAAGTTGCTGTTAGGAAATATGTTCATGGATGACGTGTCAACTAAAGATCACTCAGGAAAAGTTTATACAACAACGTTCACTACTATAGGTAAATATTTAAAAAATAATGAATTATTATCTAAGGCTGTTGTTTTAAAAAGCAATGGTTCAACTGAGCAACTATTGTAAGTTATTAATAGGTAGCCATGATTAATCTTAATCACGGCTACTTTTTCAAGATCTATTATTTTACATTATCACCAATTATTGCCATGACTCTTTTTTCTTTTTCCGAGAGTTCACGCTGCTGGTATTGATATTCTTCATCATCATTGAAGCGGTTTCTTGAATACAAAAAATGTGCTGTCAACTCATTCTCAAAAGTTGATAACTCTGGTTTATTATCAAACCTAGCAATATTTCTATTTTTCATCGCTAAATAAATACTGACAGCTCTTTCAGGATAGTTTCGATCATCAATTTGCTGCCAAACATCTTCTAACTCGTCATCACAATATTGTGAGTAGTCTATTTTAATCAAGCACTACCTCATCAGAGCTACTCTCTCTATCTTTTGCCAATTCTCGACTAATTTTCTGAATATGCGTCTCAGAGCTTTTCACTGACTTTTCAGTAGTGAAATTTAATGTTTTTAAGGTATCAATCATTTCAAGATCAACGTTCTTTTTGCTTTGAAGCGCTGAAACCAATGGTGTTAAAAACGATTCCATATTTTGACTAAACAGAGAAAGCGTTTGCTCCAACTCTAAATTATCTGGTTTTTCGACATTCACTTGCAGCTTAAGGCTTGCAAGGGTTTCATTTAAAACATCTAAACCATTTGATTTAGGCTGTTGTAATGCTTGTCCAATTGTACTCAAGCCTTTTTGCAGCAAGGATATTTGGCTCGCGATTGTGGCTATAGGGTTATCATTATCACCAAGGTTTTGATGCCTAACAAAATCATCTTTAATCTGTTGCCAGCGAACCGCCTCTTCACTCGTTTGGTTTTCACGAAGTTCTGCCAACTTTAATAAGTTTTCTTCCGCCCCAACAGTCAATGTTTGAGCTTCTCCACGGTAATGATCAGCAATAAGCTGTTCAACTTCTTCATCTGTCATCACAGGAACGACTTTTTCAGCCATCTTATTCATGTTGCGATAGCTCCCTTGCAACTTAAATGGCGGCTCTGTTCGATATTTATCGTCTTGTGCAGCAGATGCTATATATTGCTCATTGGCTTTTAATACCGTTTCTTGGATCTTACGGATACGCTGAATAACAGCAACAATTTCATTAATTTCGGCTTGTGAGTACCCATGTTTCAGCTCAGTTGTCGCAATAGGATCACCATCCGCAATTTTGACCAGTTTATACAGATCATCCATATCACGTGTAGCAAGTGGTGCCATATAAGAGTTACTCGTTAAACTGTTTTCAATAAAGCTTAATGAAAACTCATGCTCACGACCACTCAAGGTGTCACCCAGATTATATATATCTGCTCGGTTAGCTAACATATCAGGAATAGAAAATGCCTCACCGGATTCTGTGTATGGGTTACCCGCCATAACAACAGCAAACTTTTTGCCGCGCATGTCATAGGTTTTACTTTCACCATTCCAGACACCATCAACCCTTCGTGAACCATCACAAAGAGAAATGAATTTTTGTAAAAATTCAGGGTTGGTATGTTGAATATCATCAAGATACAACATGACATTATTACCCATCTCAAAAGCTAGGTTAATTTTCTCAACTTCATTTCTAGCTGTAGAGTTATTCGCTTGTTCGGGATCAAGTGATAATTGGTCATGGCCAATTGAGGGGCAGTTTATTTTAACAAAAGTCATACCTAATTTGCTGGCTACGTATTCAATAAGTGTAGTTTTACCATAACCAGGAGGAGAGATAAGTAACAATAACCCCATTAAATCTGAGCGTTTATTGTTACCTGCCGCACCAATCTGTTTAGCTAAATTAGTACCAATAATAGGAAAGTAAACATCATTTATCAGCTTGTTTCGAACAAAAGAAGATAATGCGTTAGGCTTAAACTCTTCTAAACGTAACCGCTTACGTTGTTCTAGCAATACACTTTGTTTCTTCTGGTGAAATTGATTAAATGCAGGTACGTGTTCATTTTTAAATTGACGAAGCCTAGTTATAAACTCCTGGTAGTTTACTTCTATCTTTCTATCAACAATTTGAGAATGCTGACCAAGTAAACCATCCACTACACCACCAGTATTTGCGGTTGAGGTATAGAAATCACATTGCTCTTCCATAGTCATAAGCATTGAAGCTTCAATAAGAACATCTTGATGGGCACTTATTTCTTGATGATTAACAAAAGATTGCACCCAAGCTAGGTGAAGTTGATATTTTTGCCCTAGTGTTGAACAACCTGATAAAGCACCACCAATTTGCTTTTCTAGACTCTTATGTTTTAGCTGAGTTTTTAGTTGCCTAGTTAACTCTAAGCTTTCTTCTTTAATAACAAATTTTTGCTCTGCTAAAGCTAACTCTTGAAGGAGGTACGTTGCTGACAAAGCGGTGTCACAAACTAACCACGGCTGGTTATCGAGGTAATCGCCCAATACCGCTGCAAGCTCATTTATCAGTTGCTGACGTAATTGACTGCCACCAAAGGTTTCTTCCATCAAATGTAGGTTATGACAACGATGCATCAAGTCCTGACGTTCATTACTTTCTAGACCTATTGAAAAGAAGAACACAGCTAGTCTTCTCTCTGATGCAGGATAGGCCAATAATCCTATCGATTCTCTTAACGATAATAACTGCGTTAAAATTAAAGCCGCATCACTGTCGTGTACACCTTTATCATAGCCTTCTTGATATCTAGGCTCAGCCGTTTTTCTTACGGTATCAACCAATTGATTATTCTTAACAGCTTCTTTTAGACTATCTAGTGCGACTTTACCTGAGGTCTCTGCTTCAAATAACATGGTTGCCGCTAAATATTCTCCTCGATAAACGTTGTCACATTCGGAGATAAGCTCCTGTTGCCAGAGATACTCAGTGCCAGAAAACAAATCAGGTGCTAGCGTTTCAAAATACTCACTTCCACTAATATGTAAAACCATAACGTTATCACGAGGTAGTAAGGTCAATTCTAACTTTTGCCTGTTAACCGAAAATTGGTGCTCACCTATTTTGACTAAACTACCGTCAGCAGAATAAATATCGGTCTTATCTCTAAGTGATCTAATCCCCTGTTCTTTAGCATTCTTTAACTGGGCATCAATGTCATCAGCTCTAACATTGTCATCAAGCTCACGTAATTGTTCAATAAGCTGCCTAAGCTTCGAAACCATAGGGTCGCCAGCAAAATAACTGTTTAATTTATCTTGGTCATTAAATGATTGGCTGCGACGAATAACGCCTTCAATGATACGTTCTGCCGCTGTCATTAAATTAAGGCATCGACGTTGTTGTGCATCCATAAGCTGCTGCTTATGTTGTTCGAAGTTATCGTATATTTCGTCTCTTTTAGCTAATATTTCATTATAAAATTCATCATAATCGCTAAATTGACTTTCCAAGTTTTCAAGTTGAATGAGTATTTGGGACAGTTGCTGATCACAAGCCTGCGGTGTATCACTGGCATTTAAACCACTAGTAACACTTTGACTCAATAATTTAAAACGAGCACCAAATTCAGCACGAGCCTCTTCACTACCAACACTTTTAGCAGCTATATCGGCATTAGCCTTAACCCGATTAATTTGACTAAAAACGCCTGAAATATCTTCTAATATACGTGTTCTTTGCCTACTATCTTCAATTTCTAAAGAAAGCATTGTGCGATTTAAAAGCTCTAATCCTTGCACTAATTCCTCAATAGATACACGAATTGGCTTTAATGCAGTAATTGATTCACTTGCTTCTACTGACGCTTCTAATTCACTTATTGTTTTTTGATAAGGTGTTAGCGCTTCGTCTTGTTGTAGAAAATCTGCTGTTGCTTGGCTTAGACCTTTAGTTAACTCATCTAGGTTAACCTCCATAGCCTCTATTTCGTCAACATCAACATACCGTAATTCTTTATGAGAAATTAACTCACCTTTAAATTGTGCTAACTCCGCTAAGTTATCAACAAATTGTTTAGCCGTATCAAAGCCTGGAATTTCAACATGCTTGGTTAGTTCAGCAAGCTTACCTCTTGCCCCTGACATAATGACATCAGAGTTTTCTTTAATACTTGCTACTTTTTCAAACTCATCCAACACCAATTCAGAGGTGGTCACTACTTGTTTTAAAAGTCCATTAAGTGAGACTAATTTTTCATCATTAAGCCAGTGATATTTATCAAAAAGCTGCCTAGACTCTTTAACCAAATCATTAAAATGCTGGGTACTAGGTGCTTGCACAGAAATAAGTTTAACTACACCGTACAAATCAGACACTCCCCGCACAAGCTCAGGGTTACCTATTTTTCCAAAAAAGCTATTATCAGTCGGCTGATTACTCGCATGCTCTTCACTACAAAATGGCGTTTGCCATATTTGCATTGCGTGTACTCGTGATGGCTCAGATTCAGCACTAAAAACAACTGCTCTACCGTTGTTATATAAACTTTGACCGTGACCATAAATAGGATTTTGTAGTGTTCGGGTGATTAAGTTATAGCCAAATAAAGCATATTGACCCTCATTGGGTTCATAAAAAATATAAAGAAAATCTTCACCATTGGGGGATTTAACTACACGATGTAATTGAAGGTCTTCAGCATTATCTTCAAAACTTTTATTCTCACCATTTTGAAGATAGTAGCCACCAGGGAAAATAATACCGTGATCTTCCGGCAATTGAATACAAGCATGAGCAATTGCATCTTGTCTCAGCACTTGTTGAGTTTTACCGTTGAAAATTAAATGACGCGTTTCTGTTTCACGATAGGGTTTTATTTTTAATAGTATAAGTTCGCCAACTCTGGCGTAATGAATTTCTGCGTCATCAAGTGATTGATGCTCATCATCCACAGGCTCCGAATATATTCCTTGCCCTTCTGCGGTATTATTCTCAACTTTTAAGGTAATTGAACCACCGATTGCTTCAACAAAAAGTGTATCAAATAAATTAAAGTGTGGGTGCTTTCCTTGCTCTTGTTGTTCTCGTGTGACTTTATGCCATTCAAAATCAAAGTTATCTGGTTGTTTTATGTCTCTTTCACCACGATTATCTATATAGGTAACCTTCTGATCGGCATCAATACCCCAGCGAAAAACTCGTATATCATCAAGCCGTTCCCCAATACGAAATACGGCAAACACTTTACTACCCTGACGATATACGTGGGCCAAAAAAGTTTTGTTATAGTAGGTATACAGTTCATCAAAATCGCGCACAAAGTCGGGATGATCAAGGAAGCTGTCCTGAATAGGCAAATCAACAAAATCTACTTCACCATCGCTATCTTTGATTTGGTGTAAGCTGAAAACATCAGCAACAGTGATGTTTCGCTTTAAACCCAAAAAGACGTTGTAGCCAAAAAGTAAGGTATCTCCAATAGCGGCTATGTCGCGAGCAACACAATTATGCTCAGTCCTAACTCGCACGCGAGCATCCACTGCCATATCAGTAGAGCCAAACGTTGTAATACGTTCGTCATTAAGCTGTTTAATTTGTGAGTTGAGATCACTACCTAAAGCCGATAATCGACGCTGAATTAATTCGTATGAACCACCTTCGGCAACGGCTTGATTGGTGACGCTTTCCTTATCTGTCATGTAAGACTCCATGAAGCTGTTACGCAGCCAGTCAACAAAGGCTGGCTGCGTATTACCTATTTAAACATTGATGAATGAACTATTTTTTGCCTGTTGACTGGCTGCCTAAATTTAATAAGCTTGCTAGTGCACCTTTTTGTGTGTCGTCAGCATTATTTAATGTCGAGAGCAGCTTCGCCATGCTAAAATTTTTCATTGTTTCACTGGTTTGTGAAGCGCCAGCAAGCACACCACCTAAATCATCCATAATATTACGATCACCATTTAAATGATCTTTAAACAGTTTTTGTACGGTTTCACTCTCATTTACGAGGCCATCAATCGATTTACCGACAGTAATAGAGTTCATAAATTGACGTAAAAATTCACCGTCTCCACCCATAATATTAATGTTTGCTTCACTCAGCGCTGTAGCTAATACTTCAGCTTGTTTCTCTGCTAAATCAACGCTGTTGTCTAATTTCGCTAACGTTAATTCTCGCTCTTGATTTAAACGTAAGCCGAAAGTTTCAAACTCTCTAGCTTGCTCTGACATCGCATTAAGTACGTCTTGTTTTTCCCGTAAACCTGTTGCTTCAGCTAATGCTTTTTCCTCAATACCTTTTGCTTCAGCGGTAAGTTTAAGTTCAAGTGCTTTGGCTTCTGCTTCACCTTGTCTTTCATGAGCATCTGCTTGAGCTAACGTTATCTGTGCTTCAGCTAAGCCTTTAGATGCCGCTTCTGCTTGATCGCCTTCTGCCATTATTTTCTTAGACTCCGCCTGCTTACTGGCTGCTTTTAATTCTGCTTCTGCGATTGTTTGCATTTTTCTAGCTGTATGTTCCGCAGCTTGCTCTTGTGCTTTTGCCGATTCAATATCCTTAACTAACGCTTCTTCTGCCTCACCTTTTGCTTTAATAACCAACTCATCTTTTTGACGATTAGCTTCTGATACCACACGTAAGTCTTTAATGTGTTCTTCTTCTTCGGCAACACCCTTTTCAACAACTATGCGTTCACGCTGTACTTCGGCAATATTTTTACGTTCAACTTCTAATGCTTTTTCTTTATCGATACGCAATGTTTCAACTTCTTTTTCACGATCTATTTCTTCAACTTGACGCGCACGTTTTACCTTTTCTTCTTCAATGGCGACTGCCCTGAAGCGATTTTGTTGGGCAATATCGGCTTCTCGTTGTTTATTTTCTTCTGCTACGGCAACGACTTGTTCCGTTGCAATTCTTGCTTGCTCTGATTTACAGCGTTCTTCTTCAACAATCTTTGCTGTTTCAGCTTCTTCACGAGCTTGAACAGAAGCTATTTCTCGCTCCTGTTTCGCTTTTGCATCGGCTAATTGACGCTCTAATTCTAAATTTTTCTCTTCAGCATCGATATCCTGACGCTTAATGCGGATTTCTTCTTGTCGTTTCAAATCATTTGTTTCAACACTTTGCTCAGCGGTTAATTCCGTGATTCGTTTAATGCCTTCCGCATCCATTATGTTATTTGGATCTAAATCGTGAATTGACGTTTGCTCTAAGAAATCAATTGCCACATCTTCTAGCACATAGCCAGAAAGATCTTGACCGATAACTTCTTTAATTTTGTCTCTAAAAGTATCTCGTTGAGTAAATAGTTCGGTAAAGTTTAATTGTTTACCAACTGTTTTAAGGGCCTCCGAAAATTTAGCCTCAAAAAGCTCCTGCAAAGTTTCTGGGTAAGAAGAACGTTCACAACCCACTTGCTTAGCAACTCGTAGAATATCTTCTTTCGTTTCATTAACTCGAATATAGAAAGTGATAATGATATCTGCCCGAATATTATCCTGACAGATAAGTCCTGAGCGTCCTTTTCGTTCAAGCATCATGCGTTTAGTTGAGATATCCATAATTTCTTTCTTATGGATCACAGGGATAACCATACCGCCTGTTGTGCTTATTTCAGGTTCAGCCCTAAGTTTATTAATGATTAATGCCTGTCCTTGCTCTACTTTGTTGTAAAACTTGGCGATCATGATTAAAAGTGAAAAGACGAAAAGTACGCCAATTCCAATAGCTAAATAAAGTGGTTCCATTACCATGTGTTTTTCCTCTTTTTTAAAACATAGTCACATAAGAGTGACCAAATAAATTGTAATTATTTAAAGTAAATTAATGTAATTTGTTAAAATGAATACTTAAATTGGATAAGGGGCGACAATATAAGCATGGTTTTCTGGCAAATATTTTATAACCAATACTTTATCGCCTAGTTTGAATGTATGTTCTGGGTCACAACGAACATCAACAAGAATCTCTGCTCCATTATTAAATAAACGTGCTTGACCAAATGTTTCGCTTACCGTGCCTGTAGCGATTGTGGCATCAATACCGACTAAACTATGACTTGATGTAGTTTCTACACTTTTAAACATCCCCTTTAAAGGGCGAATAACAATTGCAGTAATTGGTAGGGAAATTAAGAAAATAATAAAATCACTCACGGCACCTGCGAGATAATATAGCCAGCCCTCAGGCAGCCAAGTAAGTAGGTAGAATTGAAGATAAAAGCTGATTAACCAGCAAATAAGAATAATTATGCTTATCACTAAGGTAAAAGGAACCCCTGTTAGCCCAAAGGTTAGAAATAAACCTGTTAGACCACCAACAGAAACATCGACGTCACTGTCTACCTCTATATCAAGATCTGCATCTCCAGAAAAATCTAAATCGATAAGCCCTAACATGCCAACAACCCAATAGACGACCACGATACCAAGGAGAGTGGAGTATATTACAGTGGGGAATTGTGAAGCGACTTCAAGCAGTTGTTCCATTGTTCATCCTTAAAACAAATAGCCAACATTAACTATTTTTATATTCTATTCTTTCTGACTAAATACCATACGCCCTTGACATAATATGTCAAGGGCGTATGGTATTTAACAACTTTATTACACAAACACTATCATAAGCCCTGCTAGAAATCATCTAAATCAAACAAAACTACTGTCATGATTTTATAGACTTTTCTAGTGACATTATTTAACTAATAATTATATGATGGTTGCTATTATTTCAATGTGTTGGCAATTTTAAAAAAGGATTTAATGTGTATGAAATGTACAAGCTGTAAACAAGGTGAGCTATTACCGAGCTTCATAGATGGACAATTTAGAGCGCATACTTGCTCAAACTGTAGCGGGAACTGGATTTTGATAGAAGATTATGTTGCTTGGAAAGAACGTAATCCTCAATATTCTTTCGATGAAAACACTCATTGCGAATTAGATGAAACCAAACAAGCATTGCTATGCCCAGTGACTGGTACAATCATGAGAAAAATTCGTCTTTCAACAACAACAGAGCACCGTATTGATTATAGCGCAAGCGTTGGTGGTGTGTGGTTAGATAAAGGTGAATGGGAGCTGTTAAAAGAAGAAGGACTAGCTGGTTCATTAAATGCCGTATTAACCGCTCATTGGCAACGCAATATTCGTATTAATAGTACCAAAGATAACTTTTCGGAAATATATAAAGATAAGTTTGGTAATGAATCGTACGATAAAGTTAAAGAGCTTAGAAAGTGGTTATATCAGCAACCGAATAAAGCTGATTTAAGAGCTTACATCTTAGCTGAAGACCCGTATTCTGCTGAAAAATAACAAGCAACGAGAAGGAGTTTATATGAGAGGCGCAGGCGGTACTTCAGGTGGTTTAGGAAGTTTTTTTATTGGCCTTATAATGATGTGTGGTGGATTTTACATGCTGCTCAACGCTATAACTGTCACTTCTAGTTTTGGTATGGGAATGCGCATGTATGGTTTTTCTGCAATGGGTGGCAACTATAACATCACTAGTGGCATGATTATGATCCCGTTCATTTTTGGTGTCGGTATCATTTTCTACAATAGTCGAAATATATTAGGTTGGATATTGTCAATAGGATCTATTTCTGGATTGATTTTTGGCGTCATATCATCAATCAGATTCAGCTTCAAAACCATGACATCTTTTGATTTGATAGTTATATTGGTTTTGGCGATGGGTGGTTTAGGACTGTTCCTTCGCTCTTTGAAAACTCTAGATGAAAGATTACCAGATCAGTAGACTTTGAATGAATTTAAAAAGTGCTATTGGATAAAGCAAGAAAAGATTAGGCATCAAACTTATTCTTATATATTTCAAATGTTAGATAGCAGACCTCTAAGCTTCTGGATTTCAAACAATGACAATAATATGGAAAAATGGGAAATATAAAACCGAGCGCTAAGCCTCAAACTCAAAATTTAGATGGTGACTGGGATGAGGTTCCGTTCTAACCATAATGGAATTATTATCCACTTAAGCTTTAAGTTGACGAAAAAACATCTGGAAAATTACTACTTTACAGATATTAGAAATGCAGATATTAGAAAATTAAGATATTATTCCCATACGCTTACCATATGCCATTAAAATTTTAGTAATTTATATTGTGCTCTAGTTACAACAAAAGGACTGTTATGCTTAGGAATGCATTGTATATTTCAATGTTTTTATTACTGGTTTCATGTACAACTACAACTAAAAACATCACCCCTGCACCGTTAGAATATAAAAAACAAAATACAACTTTTCAATTACCCGATGATGCTGAATTAAAAGCATGGGCTTATCAAATTAATCAGTTTTATATGGCGGATGCTGAAACAGTTATTTTGCCTTATATCAATTTAATTCGGAGCTTTGATGAAGTAAGGGAAGATGAGTATTGCTCAAGAGAAAATAACGAAAAAATCACTTCTGCACTGAAGTTGAACCCTTCTAGCTTATTTGCATATATACAATTGAATAGTTGTAGCTATCAAGCAGGCAATGAAACTGAAGCCGATAAATACCTTGAAAATGTCCAGAGTATTGCAGAAGCTCTACTTAAAGAATCATCAGGTGAAGATGCAGCTGAAGCAATAGAAGTAAGAGAATTAGATGAAGCACATATAATATTGGAGCTTAGTGGGCTGCAACCTCTTGATTTGGAAATTATTCAAAATGAAGATGATTTTGTTTATAAATTTCACGTATATGATACAGAAGTGAGTAAGTTTGAATATCGGTACTTTAAAAACTCAAAATTATTAAAAGTGATGTATGGTAGCTTAAGTGGCAAAACTTTAACCACAAAGCAAACTACAGCTATATCACTTAAAACATATACACAACAAAAACTTTCCGCCGCGTTAATACCAATTGCTAGACAGCAACTCGTAACAAATAAATTCCAAGAAGCAATAGATTTGTTGTCACCATTACCAAAAGAAAGCGGTATTGTAATTACCTTACTTGCTGAAGCATACTTGAGGGCGGGCAACACAGATGAATTTTATAATCTTCTAGAGACACTAGAACTTCTTTCAAATAATGGGCTAATAGACACAAAAGTACTATTAGCACAGTTTATTCAAACATACGCTGAACAAGATGATGAATTTGAAGAAGTTGATGTAATATTGCAAGATATTGACAACTTAACATCATCAGGAACAGGAGCATTATTACTTGCCAAAAAACTCAGCACATATGAAAACAGTGTTGAATTGATAAGCGAATGGTTAGAAAAATCAAATGATTTGGCTTATTGGAACCTACTTCCATCTATTGCTGAATATATACACCATATTAACGGGGGGAATCACAATACCGAATATGAACTGTTGCTGTTATCAGCAGAAGAAAGTAATTCTCAATCGTTGTACGAATTAGCGAAATTATTCAAAAATGGCCATTTAGTTGAGAAAAATAATGAAAAAACCATTGAGCTATATCGAACATCTGCTGAGCTAGGTAATGCTAGTGCGCAATTGGATTTAGGGTACTACTATGAAACTGGTTCGCTAGGACTTAAAAAAGATAACGATATTGCGTTTGAATGGTACTCAAAATCAGCAGAACAATCGCATGCTATTGCATTAAGTAATCTTGCCAATTTCTATGAGCATGGTAAAGCTGTTGAACAAAATTTAGACATTGCGATTAAATACTACAATAAAGCGATCGAAGGTGGATATGATCATGCTTTTTGCAATTTAGGTAATATATACCGAGATTATGAAAATATTTTTGATATTGAAAAAGCTCTATCTATTTATAAAAAGGGAGCAAATAAAGGATTAAGCGAATGTCAATTTAACGTAGGTTATACATATGACGACTTTCTAAATTCTCCCGAAGAAGCCTTAAAATGGTATCAAAAAGCAGCAAGTATGAATCATTCCGCTGCAATTAATAATTTAGGGTACATGTACGGAAGGGGGTTTGGGGTTGAGATCGATCTTAAAAAAGAATTCGAATATACTTTGAAAGCCGCTAATCTTGGAAATGCCACAGCTCAAAATAACTTAGGTAGAAGTTATGAATATGGAACGGAAACAAAGCAAGATTATGTTAAAGCACATGAATATTATACTAAAGCAGCTATGCAAAATCATGGTGGAGCACTGACCAATTTAGGGCTTTTTTATTCCAAAGGAATTGTAGTTGAAAAGAATCGCTCAAAAGCCTTAGAGCTTTATAAAAAAGCAGCGGCTATGGGGGATTATGCTAGTGCTTTCAATTTAGGAAATGCATATTTAAATGGTGATGGCGTTGAAAAGGACCGAGGGACGGCTATTCAATATTATCAGCAATCTGCAAAGTCAGGTTATGACAAAGCAAATTGCCAAATAGGAAAGATTTATAGAGAACAAAATGAGATAGATACCGCAATCCGCTATTTTTCTCTTGGTGCCGAGAAAGGACTTTCCACTTGTGAGTGGGAACTAGGATTTACATTCGATGAGACACTAAATAATTATAAGCAGGCAATTCATTGGTACGAATCTGCTGCAAATAAGAATAATCGAGATGCATATCACAGCTTAGGACTTGTTTATTATAATGGAAAAGGAGTAAACCAAGATTATGCTAAGGCATTTAAATATTACCAACTAGCAGCCAACTTAGGTGAACCAACTTCACATGCAAACCTTGGTTTCATGTATGAGTCTGGTAAAGGTGTATCAGCCGACAATGAGATGGCTTTTAAGCATTATGAAAAGGCGGCCGAACAAGATGATGCTCAAGGACTAAATAACCTCGCTACATTTTACTTGCACGGAATTGTAGCAAAACAAGACAAGAAAAAAGCAATATCCTTATATAAAAGAGCAGCTGAACTCGACAATGACTTTGCGCTCAATAATCTTGGGAAAGCTTATCGAGACGGAACTGGTGTAGAAGTTGACCATAAAGTTGCATTAGATTATTTTGAAAAAGCGGCAATACTTGGTTTTTCAGAAGCAATTGAAGCGGCAGGTGTTATGTACCACTTAGGTCATGGCACTCAAGTAAGTCACTCTAAAGCCATTAAGTATTTAGCACAAACTTCTACGCAAGGTTTTGCAGTCTCATCGTATTATCTTGGTGAAATATTCCTTACCGCAGAGAAGCAGGTCAGAGATATAAACAAAGCAATAAAGTACTTCACTATTTCTTCAGAACAAGGTGATATAGATGCTCCCTATGATCTTGGGGAAATATATAGAACAGACGAGTTTGTCCCTACAAATATTGAGAAAGCAATATACTGGCATTCAAAAAGCGTGGCATTAAACAATACAAATTCATTACCTATATTAGCTTCAATATACTGGACAGCTTCTAATGATGAAACTAGAGATCCAGACCAAGCAATCAAGTTGTTAACACAGTATGCAACTTTCGAAAAAATGGATCCTAATTTTTATATTGGACAGTTTTTTCATTTTGGTCAATATGAGAATCAAGATTACAATCTTGCACGTGAGTATTATGAAAAAGGTGTGCAAGTCGGCAATAGGGGGGCAACAAATAACTTGGCTGAGCTTTATCGATTAGGTTTAGGAGGAGAAACTGATTACAAATCGGCGTTATCATTGTACAACCAAGCGGTAGAGTTAGGTTCTTTGCATGCATTATTTAATCTTGGGGAAATGTACCGAGATGGCCATGGTGTTGAAGTTAATATGGAAAAAGCTCTAGATTGGTTCTTGCAAGCAGCCGATAAAGGCTTTTTAGATGCAATGTATCAGGTCGCCATGATGTATCAGAAGGGGGTTGGAACAGATATTAATTTGTCATTAGCGAATACATGGTTAGTAAAAGCTTCTGACAAGGGGTACTTTGCTGCCAAATTAGCCCTTGGGAAAAACCTTATAGCCGGAAATGGCATCCCTAAAGATGAAAATTATGGTATTGAGCTGATTAAAGAAAGTGCCGAAAAAGGATTTGAGCCTGCAATAAAATATATGAGTCTCCAACAATGAAAAAAATAGCACTTAAACTTCAAAAAATAATTTTATCTACGTTGCTATTTTTATTGGCATCTCACAGCATAAATGCCAAAACAATTTCATCAGGAAGTTACAGTTATAGCATCAAAGATAAAGCACAATGGGTAACAAAAATAGAGCTACCTACGAGTGACCTTATTGTAGATATAGGTATACAGTATTTACTCAATGATGAACAATTAAACCTGACTAAGGGGCAATATGAACACTTTGTTCGCAATGCCCAAAAGGTAGTGTCTGAAAGTGGCCTAGAGCAATCATCTAAAATTTCTCTATCGTTTCAACCTGATTATCAATCGATAGTTCTTCATGAAGTCCTGATATATAGAAACAGCCAAGTTATTAATATTACCGATTCCGCAAATGTTCAACTAATCAGACGTGAAGAGGAAATTGGGAACAATATTTACAATGGCGCTGTTGACCTAGTTATCGTTATTCCTGATACCCGTGTTGGAGACACAATAGAATACTCTTCAACCATCAAGGGTAAAAATCCAGTATTAGGAAAAAAGAATTTTGCAAAATTTTCTACTGGTTGGCAAGTGCCCATTTTGGAAAATCATATCAGAGTAATAACAGACCACGATAGAGCTTTAAATTCAAAATCGCATGGCATCGATGAAACTATTTCAATAAAAAACACCCTTGATTTTATAGAATATACTTGGTCTCAAAAAAACATCCCTCCAATTATAGACGAACGAGGCTATCCAAGTTTATACAGCCCTTATCCCTACATTGAGTTTTCAGAATATAAAGACTGGGCGAGTGTTGTATCTTGGGCTGAAGAATTATACTCAACTAACCAAAATAACTCAGATGAACTGAATGATTATATTCAAAACCTTAGATCCACGTCTGAGTCTACTCGTGAATATATTGAAAAATCGATACAATTTGTTCAAAACGAAATTCGCTACTTTGGTATAGAAACCAAAGAAAATAGCCATAGACCAACGATGCCTAACACCGTATTTTCTAGAAGGTTTGGAGATTGTAAAGATAAAACTGTTTTACTCAACTATTTGCTGAGTAAAGTAGGAATCAAATCGTATCCAGCTCTAGTTTCAACTTATGAGCAAGGAGCTGTTATAAATCACCTCCCCAGCCCAGGAAGCTTTAATCATGTCATTAGCTACTTTGAATTTGATAAAATTCCTTACTGGATAGATGGCACAAGAACATTTCAGTATGGCAAACTCAGTAATATCGGCATTGGTAATTTTCAAAAAGCATTATTAATACGTAAAAATGAAACAGAGCTTATAGACATAAATTTAGTTGACGCTCATAAATCTCGTATAGAAGTTTATGAAAAATTTTCAGCTGTAGAAGGCTATGAAAAGCCAGTAAATATGGAACTTCAAATTGTTATGAGTAGTCATGAGGCTGAATATGTAAGGAGTATTATAGCTAATCAGTCTTTAAAAGAGTTTTCTACCAACTATCTTAATTTCTATGGACAACATTTCCCTACAATTAAAGCTCTTGATGACTTACAAATAAATGATGATAGAAAAAATAATCAAATAACAATAAAAGGTAATTATGAAATCCCTAAATACTGGGATCTTAATAAATCTCAAATATACACAGACTTTTTTGGTGAATTCATTTCATCTTACATTCAATTACCCCAAACTATAAATAGAACACTCCCTTTGGCGCTATACCATCCTATTGAAGTTGAGCACAAAACATCATTTTTATTTCCTGAAGAAATAAATTGGACCCTAGATTATAATCCTCTCGTAATTAGAGATGCTGCTATAGACTACAGCCGGACAATCACCAAAAATCATAAAGATATTGAAACTGTACACAGTTATAAATCGGTAAGTGATATTGTAAAAGTTAAGGATATTCCTGCACATATTAGTAACCTAAAGGAAATTAAAAACGCTCTATACCTTTCTGTTTACAGCAAAAATAAACATAAGAAGTCAAATATCAAAAGTGTTCTTCGTTCTTTATTAAAAAAGAATAAGGTATCTGGTAGCTAAGGTAATGCTTATACCTACAAGTTGCTTGATTGAGTGTTTTATGTTTGTCTTTACTCATTATTTAGTGGGTCAAAATAATGAGTAAAGACAAATTCTCATTTAGATCGAGAATTGGCGAGAAAAATAATTCTCATATTGCACGCTAAGTCTTTGATATGGCAACACCCGAATTCTCATTCCCGACGAGATTAACCACTTGTGGTTATGTAGATCGGACTAAGTCGTAAGAAAAAGTTCAGGCCGCAAGAATATTTAACATGTTATTTACATATAAAGATGCGCATAATGCTTAAGATTGCCAATTATAAAATGAGATTACCTGAGGTTTTGCTTCGGTTTATTTATATCTTTGTATAATAGCTATCAGTTGTTCAAATGATCTTACCTTCATAGGTTATAAAAATTTCGTAAATGAATAGAAAGTATAGTATTTTCTGTATAACAACCTAAATGCCTCTACAAAATGATTTCATGATCCAAATTCTGGTGTTCTATCATGAAATTGATTAAGTGTTAGAGACAAAGGAACTGATGATTTCATGTCTCCTTTAATTAACACAGCTTCAATGGGGATTTCATGAATTGTGGCATACTTCAATTCAGTACGAACATAGTTGGCTTTTTTTGAAGTAGGACTCATTAAAATCATGAATCGATCTGAAGACTCAATATGTTCTTCTAATTTCATCTCATAATTATTCTCAGTATTATTTATTTCTTGATCTGTAAAAACTTCATATTCTTTTGAAACAAGTTCTTGTTTTATCTTCTCCATCACATTCTTATCACTTCGTCGAGCATAAGAAATAAAATACTTCATAATACTAACTACCCTAATGCAATGTTCTTAGTTATGACAATCAGAACGAACAAAGATAAATAAAAGCCCCATACAGAAAATGATTTAAAAGATTCCCATTGCAAACGGGACATGTTCCCCTGTGGAGCGACACTAAATAAATCTGTTTCGATTAAACTTTTACTATGAAGTTTTACTATAAAATCGTTGTATGAATTCCTGAAGCCTTTTTCTAAAGCTAAATAATATGCATCTAAAGCAGCAAATATGATAGTGGGAAGCATTGCTATATATGCATAATCAGGCTTCCCTTTGTCAGCCACAATCACTAATACAGCGGAAACTAATGTAACGCACCATGCTTTTGTTAGCTAAAATATGAAGGTAATGAGAGTAAAATAAATTATTACGAGTCATTGAAGCTATTTGTGGTGCTCTAACCATTCCAAAGCTTTTTCTTTTCCATGAAAAATCTCTACATTCATTAAGGTATAATCCATCATTTGGCTATAAGCATTAAAAACATCATTCATTGATTTGTTTTCGGATGAAACGACTATCGCAACATAACTAGGTTTGTTGATTATATTACTATTTCCCATATCCTGTGCTGTTTGCTCAAAATAGCTTAAATTACCTGTTATTTTATTTACCTTAGTAAAATCATATATTGCTGGAATACCAACAAAAAAATCAGGCTGAGCGAATAGTAATTCATAGTGGTTAACAATATTTTCAAATAAAATATCACCCTTTGCTTGGGCAAGTAACATTCTATTATCAAATTCAAAAGTAATAGGGTTTAAGTTCATATATTATTACAGCTCTATTTTGCTTAAAGTGCTTACCAAAACAGCTTCATATGTGTTCATCATAAGCGGAAAACTCGAAAGGCCTGCTGTTCGATAGTAGGAAGACCTTAAACTTTTCAGGTTATTAGGTCAACTCTACGCACAAAGTTGACGTAACGATTTGAAAAGTTTAAGGTCAGCTTAGAGCTAGCAACAGGCTTTCAAGGGTTAACCAATTTAGATCATTCTAGATACTAAAATTAAGAAACTAATGCTAATGCCCCAGAATAATCAGATTGATACCAACATTGAATTTTTCGCAAGAAATTTAGATAAAACTCGGCGATTGTTTGCGCTGATATGCCTTTTCCTATTAATACTTGCAACGATCCCTATGTTTTTCATTCGGGTACAATCTGGCTATGATGTAACGTCAATAATTCAAGTGGTATCGGTTATTGTATTGGCGGCAATATTTTTACATGTTTACCGCAATACATATTCGAGTATAGCTGGGGTTGTAATTTTTATTATTGATATAATACTGCTTGGCATCGTTACTTTTGATGAGCAAGGACAGCCTATAATTATTATATATTTTTTAACTCCCTTTCTTATTGCTTACCTATTTTTTTCAGCTAAAGTCGCTTTAATATGCTCTGCAATAGCCTATTCATTTATAAGCTTTTTATATTACTTGCGGTTTTTTGAGCCATCCTCACCAAATTTTCAATATGAAATAATCACATTAATTTTTGCTGGTATTTCCTCAATTGTTGGTTTACATGTAGTCGTGGGATTACGACATGGTATCGAAAAAAGGCTTATAGAAATCGCCCATACAGATGCACTAACGGGGCTACCAAATAGAATGCATTTCAATTCGAGAATAACACAAGAAATTGAAAGGTCTAAAAGGGAAGATACTCAACTCTGCCTCGCCCTAATTGATTTGGATAACTTCAAAGAAATTAATGACTCTTATGGTCACGATGCTGGTGATGCTACGTTAATCCACATGAGCAAATTTATTAGCGATAGTCTTAGGTCACAAGATATACTCTGTCGATTTGGCGGTGATGAGTTAGTGTTAATTATACCAAATACTTCTATGGAATCGGCATCTCAGATATTAGAACACTTACGAGAGAAAATAGAAAAGACTCAAGTGATATTTAATCATCATACAATTTCAATAACGGTAAGTATTGGTTACTCACTCTTAAGTACTCCAGAAACTACTTATGAAACACTCTATTCAATTGTTGATAAGTGCTTGTATTTTTCAAAGAAAAATGGACGAAATCAAATATCAAATAAATTCCTCACGAGAGAGAACTAGGTGCAGTAAGTAAAACAAGGCTAATTTTGAAGTAAATCATTGTCATTAACACCATACTGTAGACATTTTCAAATACTAAAAAGCCGATTCAAAAGGACAGCTCATTGCTACCAGTGCCATATCGTCTATGAATACATACTTTCTATCAAGGCGACCTAGATGAAATTAGCCTATTTCTTATAAAGATAGTAAAAAGCAGGAACTAAAATATAAATTTAAACCTTTCTTTCTTCGCTTGCTACTTATATGTACATCTTGTTAAAAAGGAATAATATGAAATTCTCCCACAAACTAAGTTTGCTTAGCCTCTCCATGATTATGTCGACACAGGCTATCTACGCTAATGATACTGATCATAAAGAATTAACTGTTAATACCGACTTTAGTGTGAACAATGAATCAAGGAAGCTTGATGATAAAACCTACTCAGGCATTGCTAATAGCCCAACAAAAGAGAGATTCATTCCTGTAGAGCTTTTTACTGGTGGAAAATGGGATGGAAAACATGAATTAGTTTTTAAAGAGACCTCTACCACTGCCTGTGCTTCTTTCAATGGAAAACGATGCAACAATTATTACGTTACGGGTCCTTTTAAAACTGAAAAGAATGACACAAAAATTGAGTGGGCAGGTGATGAAATTTCCTACTATCGAAGAACATTTAGTACTCGAAGTTTTGGGCATGTTGAATCTCTTTTTACAATTAATAATTCAAGAGATGGACTGGTTAGAATTTATGATAAACGAAAGCAATGGGGTGCACGAACTTATGATGGACTGGGCAGTAAATTCCCACTTGGTTATTGGAAGCAAGGTGAAGTGCGCAGTTATCCCTCACACACACCAACAAGAATCGAAATTTTAGAGCTTGATGGACCAAATCATTGTCTTACTTTTCGATGGGTAATTGGACGAGGTAAGGGAAGAAATTCAGATAATAATTACACTTTTTGTCCTGATCGTGGCTTTACAAATATTAGTCACAATAACGAAGATGCTGATTCAAAAAAATGAAAACCCGCATAAATTCAAGCGAAGGATCGCAGGAGCATAGAACAACACGGCCAACGAATCGAGAGTGTTCTTTTCGTCTAAATAACGGACCTCAGTCCACTTAAACAATAGGTGTTAATTAAATGTAATCTATTAAATTTTCTTTAGTTTTCAATTCGCGTAAAATAAAACATTAATGTAATAAAATATAATGGTTTTAAATGGAATTAATGAAAAACGGCCTGTCTACTCCTGCTTTTATTCGATTAGCCAATGCGCTAGAAAATGTATTAATAGATTTTGATAAAGCAGTTTTTATTGATGTATGTAGTGACGGAATTGAAGCGCTAGAATTAAAAGAGCGCGTGTCTTATTTGATTACTGTATTGCATCAATATTTGCCCAATGATTTTCCTAGTGCAGCAGGGCTATTGTCAGCGATTGTTCCTATATGGGATTTTGGAGATAAAGAAGATCCATTACGAAGTTTTGCCGCTTGGCCGTTGATAGATTATATTGCAGTACATGGTATTGACCATCCAGATGAGGCGTTACCTGTAATGAAAACTTTAACGCCACTGTTTTCTGCTGAATTTGCAATTCGTCCGTTTATTCTAAAATACCCTGACCTTTGCCATCAGCATCTCCTAATTTGGTGTAATGACACGAGTGCTGATGTCAGAAGATTAGTTTCTGAAGGAACAAGGCCACGGTTACCTTGGGGCATACAATTAAAACCATTTGTTGCAGACCCAACACCAACCTTAGTTTATTTGCACGCACTTAAAGATGACGAAAGTTTATATGTACGCCGCTCAGTTGCCAATCACTTAAATGATATCGCCAAAGATCATCCCGATGTTGTAATTACTACATGTAAGGGTTGGATAAAATCTTTTAACAATAAAGTACCGAACGAAGTGCAATGGCTAATTAAGCATGCAACCCGCACCATAGTGAAACAGGGGAACCCCAAAGTGTTTTCCTTATTAGGTTATACCGATAAACCAAAGGTAGAAACAAGCTTGGTCGTGGAACAAGCTGCAATAACCTTGGGTGAAAGCTTATGTTTTGATGTGGAACTAACAGGGCAGTCTTCAAACACGCAAAATTTTGTTGTCGACTATGTTATTCATTTTGTTAAAGCTAATGGAGCAACCCGCGGCAAAGTATTTAAACTTAAAAATGTCACCCTAATGCCAGGCAAAACAATGCGTGTCCGTAAAAAGCATACAATAAAACCAATAACCACCCGCAAATATTATTCTGGTGAACATAAAATTGAAATTTTGGTTAATGGGGAATCGAAAGCCAACCAGTCGTTTTATGTTCATATTAAATAATGTTGAAAGGCAACGTTAAAAAAACTTGTGCTAACTCTACTATTTAATATTATCTTAAACATGGAAAAACGTATGGAAGTCATCTGAGCTTGATATTTCGGAAGTCTTTTTCCTATGTTTAGTTATACAAAGTCCAACTAATAAAACCAATCCAACTTACTACTAATAGTATCCATGGAATCTGCTTATTGTTAGAGCTAGCAACCTTAATAACCTCTGGTTTATCTACTGCATTTTTTAATTTGGATTTACGAACTTTATCTCGTTCACGTGATTTTTTATTTTGCTGTTTTTTATATTCAGCTATGCCTTTTTCAATCCCTTGAGCTATTAATTTAGTTTGTTCTTTTGTTTGATTTGGCCGTTGAGTACCCTTTGCCATTTGCATCGCTTGTTCTTGTGTTTCTTTTGATATTTTATTCATAGGGTCTGTTGATCTTTCATGTTTCATTACATCAATTATGAAGTGAAGTTCACTTCCATTATTTTAACAATAAATGCTTCAGATATTTCGGCAAGTTCGTGCTCTGAAGATGAATAAATATCACCTTCTTTATTCCCCAACGCTATGCCTACTACATCAGGTTTATCATCATGAATAAGGAAAACTATCTTTTTATCTAGCACAATACAATCAAGTGTGATTGCATCAGCACTCAAACCTTGTTTACGCAACGTTTTATCCATTATGCCCATTAATGTATCGATATTGTCAAACTTGCTATAGAACAAATCATTCGCTTTAGCGACAATCTCTGACAACTTTTTTAGCTTACTCTTCATTTAAACACTTACCGATTATGATGGGCTAGAATGCTATCGACTCCCAATTAACTGCCAATATTTTTACCTTACTCTTTAGGCCTAATACACCAATAAAGGCATTGTTTTTACCTAAAATCACTTCCCTTGTTTTAGTTGCTTAGACTCACTTTGTACACGATTAATCATTTTTCCAAATGCTTTATCTTTTGCTTTTTTCTGAGCAAGTGTTGCGCTATTAAAGGCTTGCTCTTTTATTAACTTCTGGTAACTTTCAAACCTTCGAACAGACAGTTCATCCTTCTCAATAGCATTACGTACAGCGCAACCTGGCTCTGATACATGTTCACAATTATTAAAACGGCATTGAGTAGATAACTCAATTATTTCACTAAAAGTATCATTAACACCTTGCTCACAACCTGACAATTGTAACTCTCGCATTCCAGGAGTATCCATCAAAATGCCACCTTGAGGTAATACTTTTAACGCTCTAAAAGTTGTCGTGTGCCTACCCTTACTATCATCTTCCCTTATAGCACCAGTTCCTAATGCTTGATAACCTAATAAGCCGTTTACTAAAGTCGATTTCCCCACACCAGATGATCCTAAAAAGGCAACAGTTTTGCCTTGCTGACAATAACTCTCTAAAGGTTTTAATTCACTATTATCTAATGCATTTAGTGCATGCACCATCATGAATTTATCTAAACTTTGAACCTGCTCTCGCTTAGCATCAACATCACTACATTGGTCAGCTTTTGTTAAGACTATCACTGGCTCAACTTGTGCCTCGTGTGCAATAGCCAAGTAACGCTCTATTCTGTTGAGATTGAAGTCTTGGTTAAGCGAACAAACGATGATAAGAATATCAATGTTCGCAGCAATAAGTTGCGTATTAACCTGTGTTCCGGGTGATTTTCGCTCAAAAACGGATTGCCGCTCTAATGGTCGAATTAATCTATTCGAACCATCAAATATCACCCAGTCGCCAACACAAACACGTTTACAGCCACTTGGAATTATTAGATTTAATTGTCCTTGCTCAGATACTACAATTAAATTGTTGCGGTGTTGTTCGATAATTCTACCAACATGAAATTCAGTAAACTCTTCTAAACTCAATTGTTGTTGAAAAAATGGTTTCCAGCCTAGCTGTGTTAATGTAGATATTTCTTTGTTCATCGTTGTCTTAATTTAAACTTTAAAGGTGCCTGCCATATCTTGTAATGAAGCCGCTAACCTTGCCTGCTCTTTTGCAGTGGCTAGAATTTGATTTGCACCTGTGGCTGTCTCCGTTGACTTTTCTTCAACAGAAACCACATTCTGAGCAACATCTTGAGTTACCACGGCTTGCTCTTCAATGGCTGTTGCGATTTGATCTGTCATAGCAAAGATATCACCAACAGATTCAGTTATTTCTTCTAACAAGTGCTCTACTTCTTTTGAATTTCCAACCGCCTCTGCAGCTTTTTTCTGACTAGTTTCAATCACATTAAAAGCCGAGTTAGCATCACTTTGAAGTGACAAAATGAAATTTTCAATTTCAGCTGTAGACTCTTGAGTACGTTGAGCTAATGTACGTACTTCATCAGCAACAACGGCAAAACCTCGCCCTTGCTCTCCTGCCCTTGCAGCTTCAATAGCGGCATTTAATGCCAATAAATTGGTTTGATCTGCTACGGATTTAATGACATCCACAACACTGGTAATATTATTACTGCTTTCATGTAAGCTATTAATCTGTTTTGCTAAACCGTCAATCTCTGTTGCTAACGTTTCAATTGATTGATAAGATTTTTGCACGGTTCCTAAACCATTTTTTGCTTTTTCATCGGCATTTTTTGCTGAAGTCGCAGTATTTTGAGTATTCTCAGCCACTTCTTTTACCGTAGCAGATAGTTCTTCAATCGCGGTTGCAATTAAACCGATACCACTTTGTTGCTCGAATAAGGATTGGGAATTATATTCACAAGTCTGTGCAGTTTCTTCAGCAGCAGAAGCTAATGTCATGCTTGAGGATGAAATATCTTTTATTACATTGGAAAAACTACCTAAAGTTTTATTTAGGGAAACCGAAATTTGACCTAATTCACTACTCCCTTCATGAGGGCTATGAACAGTTAAATCATTTTCGTGTCGAACTTTAGACATTACACTCGTTAAGCTCTTAACTCTGTCAGTAAGTTCATTAATAACATAAAAACTTACCACTAAAGCCAGCGTAATTAGTAAAGCGCTCACAATAATATTCAATACCATGGTATTGAATGCCTCACTGTGTTTTTCTTCAACCAATGCTAGTATTTCATTGCCTAAATGATTTTCTATCTTTTTAAGCTGACCAATTCGCCCTGTTGATTGTGCAAACCAATATTCTGCTTCTACACCAAAATCGCTTTGCTTGCTATTAGCTATTGCCCGTATATTACCCACTTCTTTAACTGCACTATTATCGAGTTGTTGATTAAAAAAACTCTTGCTTTCGGCATTGCTGAAAAGCTTAAAATTATTAAAATAGGTGTTTTGTTCACTTACTAAGGTAATGAATTTTGCAAACATACCCGAGCCAAACTGCTGTTTTGCAAAAGTATTGCTCAATACGGCTCTTTCAATTCCAGCACGCTCTTTACCTTGTAAAAAGTTAAAATAGGCGATAGTTTCTTTTGTCACTAAAGCATCAGAGCTAATTTCAGCATTTAATACAGCAACACTTAATAAGTCTTTATTTAATTTGGTGTAATAAGCTAACGCGGCTCCAAGCGATATCGACTGTGCATCAACTTGATTACGTATAGAGTTTATTTCTTGCAACGCCTGTTCAATAGATGAATTCAACTGCACAATATTGGTAAGTGTCAGATTACTCGCTTTCCAAAAATTGGTTTTTTTAGTGCGCTTTTGATCGGTATTTTGACGTTGGTTTTTTAACTTATTTCCAAACTTAACGCCTTTAGATCCTAAAAACCCTGCTGTCATACCTCGCTCTTTTTGAAGTTCATGAACTAATTCACTATAAACTACTGATAGCTCAGTTAACGGTGCAATAGCTGACATTTCATTCTTAATATTAACATTATCAACTATAGCGCTAATACTTAACCATAAAAATCCCAGCATAGGTAAAGCGAGCAAAGTAAAAATTTTCTTTCTAAAAGAAAGATTAGAGATATTCATAAGTTTTCCTTGGGATTTTTTTTAATAAGCTATCGAACAATTTGAAGTATAGTAACAAAATTCAATTTAACCATTAATACCTTAAAAGGTAAAAGAGACTTTAGTATGAAAGAAATAAACCTTTAATCCATGAAAAAGCACGTTTAGTTGCATAAATACAGCACTACTGCAAACGGAATTGAACTGTGAATCTATGCAATTTCACATAGAATTATTCTAGACTTTCAAGCCAAAATTAGCAGGGCATTATTGTAATCAAGGTTTATACGATACTCAAACTTTTTCAGTTTGCGTATTTTATGGTATTGATTCGCAATTAGCTAACTTGAACAGGATATTTGATTACTTTTTTATTAAATTTCAGGCAAAAAAAAACCGATAGCAAGACTACCGGCAGATTAGCTATGAGGAAAGCTAGAATATTCAATTATTACAACAAGCGTCCACCTAAGGGAACGAAGAGAATTATAGAGTACGTACTCTAATAAAACAAGAGAAAAATGTAATTATATTACATTTTTGTTTTTTTGTTTCTCTTTCCTTCCATGTAAAGATGAAAACAAAGCATTTTGGTTAGAGTTTTTAATAACCATTTTAATTTACGGCTGTTTTAAATCAACAAAAAGTCAGTCGATATTTGGTTATCCTACTGACATACAGTAAACTATGGCCAATTTCCGTTATCAGTGAATAAAAGATGTCAGATCAACAACACAATCAATCTCCAGACGAGAAAAATACAACGTCAGACAAGACCACTCACTTTGGTTACAAAACTATTGATAAAGAAGACAAAGTATCTATGGTTGCGGGAGTTTTTCATTCGGTTGCAAAACAATATGACGTAATGAATGACTTAATGTCATTTGGTGTTCACCGTTTATGGAAACGTTTTACTATTGATGCTAGTGGCGTACGCCCCGGCAATAAAGTTTTAGATTTAGCAGGCGGCACCGGTGATTTAACGGCCAAGTTTTCTCAATTAGTTGGTAAAGAAGGTAATGTGGTTCTGGCCGATATAAACAGCTCAATGCTTAACGTTGGCCGAGACAAATTACGTGATAAAGGTTTAGTACAAAATATCAAATATGTGCAAGCTAACGCCCAGTATTTACCATTTGAAGATAATACTTTTGACATTGTCACTATCGCTTTTGGTTTGCGTAACGTTACCGATAAAGACATGGCACTGCGCTCTATTTATCGTGTTTTAAAGCCTGGTGGACGTTTATTGGTATTAGAATTCTCCAAGCCCGAGTATGAGCTACTTAATAAAGCATATGATTTCTATTCGTTTAACATTTTACCCAAAATGGGTGAGTTAGTGGCAAAAGATGGTGAAAGTTATCAATATCTAGCTGAATCAATTCGTATGCACCCAGATCAAGAAACACTAAAAAGCATGATGGATAACGCAGGCTTTGAACAAACAAGTTTTAAAAACTTAACTGGCGGTGTTGTCGCTTTACACAAAGGTTATAAATTTTAACTTCGCATTCTTAACTACGTAGGCTCTAATTCGACAAAGTTATGGCTTAATACTTATACCTTAATACTTATACCTTAATGAATGAGGGGTTACTATAATGTTGCAGCAAGCACTCACTTCATCAATAGAGTTGTTGATTAATAAAGTATTATCATTAAATACTAGCAAAATTGATCTGAAAAAATTAGAACAAAAAACACTAACAATCATTTTATCTGAGCTAAGTTTTCCAATCAGCTTAAGTGTCAATAACAATAAAGTAATCGTTTCAGGATTAACAGAGCGCGCAGACTGTACAATAAATACCAGTATAAAAACCTTACAAGAATTAAAAGCAGAGCAACAATTAACTGAATTAATTAAGCAAGATAAACTCGATTTAACTGGCGACATTAAAGTTGCCCAACAATTTACTCACCTTGTGGAAAGTCTGAATATTGATTGGCAAAGTGAATTAGCCACCCATATTGGCGATATGCCGACACACAAATTAATACAACTGGGTAGACAAGTTGCTGATAAATTTCAATTTGCCAGCAAACAAATAAAAGCCGATGCCAGTGAATATATAGTGCATGAGAAGCGTTTAGTGGTCACACGTAGTCAAATTGAGCAATTTAATCAGCAAGTCAGCCAAGTTAGTAATCAAGTTGATGAAATTTCCACACGCATTGAAACATTAACCAAAGGACTTTCAAACACGTGAGTAGCAAACGACTGTATCGCATTGTTAAAACATTTTTACATTATGGCTTGGATGAGATGGTGCCTCGAAAAATGTTGCCATGGTATGCCAAGCTTGGTCGTTTTTCTTTATTTTGGTTGCAGAACAAACACAAAAATAAACCTGTTGCCCAACGCTTTCGTCTAGCAATTGAAGAGCTTGGCCCTGTTTTTATAAAATTTGGCCAAATGCTCTCTACTCGAAGAGATTTATTACCACCTGACTTCGCTGATGAGTTAGCGTTATTGCAAGATCAAGTCACTCCTTTTGATGGAGAGCTAGCTAAAAAATTAATTATTGATGCCATGGGTATTGAAATTTTTGAGCAACACTTTAGTGATTTCGATATCACTCCCCTTGCTTCTGCTTCTATTGCCCAAGTACATACCGCCACTTTAATTGAAGATAAAACAGAGCGAAATGTAGTTATCAAGGTACTGCGTCCAAAGATTGGCAAAACTATTTTAGCTGATGTTAAAGTCATGTCTAGAGTTGCAGCTATTGTCGCCCGCTGGCTTCCTGACGGCAAAAGATTACGTCCTGTCGAAGTGGTTGCAGAGTATAAAAAAACAATTTTAGATGAGCTAGATCTCAACCGTGAAGCAGCTAATGCCATTCAACTAAAACGTAATTTTGAACAAGGAAGTGAATACGACAAAGTACTTTATGTTCCTGAAATTTTTAGTGAATATAGTCATAAAAATGTTTTAGTTATGGAACGTATTTACGGTATTGGCGTTGCTGAAATTGACACCTTAAATGGTCTAGGTGTTGATATGAAATTACTAGCTGAGCGTGGTGTTGAAGTATTTTTTACTCAGGTATTCCGAGATAGCTTCTTTCATGCAGATATGCACCCAGGCAATGTTTTTGTTAATGCCAACAACCCAGCAGATCCCACTTGGATTGCCATAGATTGCGGTATTGTTGGTACATTAAACCGCGAAGACAAACGTTACTTGGCAGAAAATTTTGTCGCTTTCTTCAACCGTGATTACCGCAAAGTAGCACAGCTACATGTTGATTCCGGCTGGGTGCCAGCCAACACCAGTGTAGATGAATTCGAATTTGCCATTCGCACTGTGTGTGAGCCTATATTTAACAAACCTTTGTCTGAAATTTCTTTTGGGCAGGTGCTGGTAAACCTATTCAATACAGCACGACGTTTTAATATGGAAGTGCAACCTCAATTGGTATTATTGCAAAAAACATTACTTTATATTGAAGGCTTAGGCAGACAGCTCTACCCACAATTAGATTTATGGCAAACCGCAAAACCCTTTTTGGAAAATTGGGTTAAAGAGCAAATGGGTGTTAAAGCTGTTTTTACTAAAATTAAAGAAAACTTACCTTTTTGGAATGAGAAGTTACCAGAATTGCCTGATCTTGTTTATGACTATTTAAAGGCAGGTAAAGAGAATCAATTTCAGCAAGCGCAGCTGATGGAAAAAATAGCTCAACAACAACAGGCTAATAATCAAGGATTGATTTTCAGTGTACTAGCAGCCGGGTTGATCATTAGCTCGGCTTTACTAGTGAATCAAGAAAATATAGCTCTAGCCTCTATAAGTGCAGGAGCTGCAGCACTTTGTTTTATTTTATCTTTTAATAGGTAACCATTATATTAACAGCATTCTGCAATGCCCTATTCAACTAAAAAAATCTCAAAAAAAGCACTAAGTCAGTTCAATTTCCATCGTTTCATGGTCGACACCTCGGCCATATTCATTTTTTAGCTTACCTAACCTTTGCTCTGTAACAACGAAACCTAATCGCTGGTAGAGCAGTTTTGCTCTTGGATTGGTTGCCGCGACATCTAAACAAACATGCGTCGTGTTAACATTTTTCTCATTGCCAATAAAATGTTCAATCATTTTTTTCCCATAACCTTTACCACGAGAGTCTGGAGTAACACCCAAATTATGTAAACAAACTCTACCTTTTGATGGTGGAGTTACAATAGCTTCAAAGCGTAGGCCCCGAAAAATAACTTTTAATCCTTTAAATATGCCATAAAAGCCAAAAATTTGTTTTGCCGCAGCCAAAGTGTAGACGAGGTTCTGTGTGCTACTTCTACGACCAACTAAGCCAACAATCTTTTTGTTATCTATTGCCACCATATGGTCGTGATAACCAAATTCACCTTTACCTTTTACAAAGGCATAACGCAAAAAGTCTTTCGCCTGCTCTTCGTAGTCAACAGAAAACACATAACGAAAGGCTTCTGGTCCTGCGCTATACATTAAAGGGATGGCCTCATTTACGTCACATGGTTGGCAAGATCTGTATTCTAATGTCATTATTACTTTATTAGATAATTTAGGTTGGTATTAAAGAATACACTAAAGACCAAATACAACAACATTTTGATTTTTATAAGAGTAACTAAACATGATAAGACCTCCTACAGTATCAACCGCTTGGCTCGAGAAAAACTTAGATAATTCTCAAGTTATTTTACTCGATACAAGCATGCGAAAAGTTGTCGGTAAAAAGCCTATAGAGTACGAAAAACAAGTATTCATACCAAGGAGTAAACAATTTGATTTAGAAAAGGTTTTTTGTAATTTAGCCTCCTCGCAAAATAATGCATTCCCTACTCAAGAGCACTTTAGCAACGAAGCACAAAAGTTAGGCATAAACACTGACAGCATAGTTGTACTATATGATAATCAAGGCATTTACTCATCACCAAGGGCATGGTGGATATTTCAGGCCATGGGCTTTAAAAATGCGGCTGTGCTTGATGGTGGTTTACCACAATGGCTATTAGAAAATAGAGCAACAGTGTCTGAATTATCAAATAAAGACACTGGAATAGGCAATATTAATGGCGAATATCAATCAAGGTTAGTATGTAACTCTAGTTACATTATTGAGAATCTTGCCAATGATAAACTAGCAATAGTTGATGCGCGCTCAACACAAAGATTTTTAGGTGCATCAGAAGAGCCAAGAATAGGCGTTCGAAGCGGCCATATTCCTAACTCGCTAAACTTACCTTTTGCAGAAACATTAGATATTCATCGTTTTAAAAGCTCACAGCAATTAGCTGATATTTTTTCAAATTTAAAGATAAATAAAAATGATGAAATTATCTTTACCTGTGGCTCAGGCATTACTGCCTGCATTATTATGTTAGCTGCAATAATTGCGGGTTATCAACAAACCATACTATACGATGGCTCATGGTCTGATTGGGGTAGTAATAAAATGCTACCTATAGAAAAAAACTAGTTCATTTTCAATAGTAGCTATTGAGCTGTGTCCCTTCTTGTCATAACGGACAGCATCGGACAGATTATAGTGTCCGAACGGACACGCCTTTCAATCAAGAGAAAATAAAACCCATAGAATACAAGCAATTAAAATAAAGTGATAACTGGCACTATTTCTGCTCAGTTACTGTTACGAATACAGTAACAGAAGAAAATTATGATTGAAGGTACTAATAGCCAAGACCAACTTATTGAAGAAATCCAAACGCCTTTCCCGATAAAGTACATAATAATTTTTCTTGCACTTGCATTAATGACATATTTAATGATGCCAACTTTATCTCTTTGGTATTCATCTACTCCAAGTATAAGTAATAGTTCGTTAACTATCGCTTCAGTGACTCGCGGCGAACTTGTTCGTGATGTTGCCGTATCGGGCAAGGCTGTCGCCGCTAATGCACCACAACTTTATAGTACAGAAGTTGGTAAGATCACTTTGCTTTCAAAACCAGGGGAAGCGGTTAGTCAAAACCAAATTGTTGCAAAATTGAATAGTCCAGAACTTGAAGCATTGATAAAACAACAAGAGTCAACTTTAGAGCAACTCAGTATTAGTGCAAATCGAGGGCTATTAGAAGATAAAGAAGCTCAGCTAGATTTAGAAAGTAATATGAACGCTGCCCAATCAAGTTTAAACGTTGCCAAACGAGAACGTCAACGCTCTGAAATATCATATAAAAAACAGATAATTAGCGAGGTTGACTGGATGAAAAGCCAAGATACTCTTACTGATGCTGCGCGCTTTTATCAACATGCAAAAAAACGTGTTGAACTAGCTAACGAGCGATTAACCTTTGAAAAAAAACATCGTCAATTTTTGGTTCAGAAGCAGCAGCTGATCCTAGACGAGCTAAATCGTCGTCATCAAGCATTAGATATCAAAGCACCAGTGGCGGGTGTTGTAGGTAACTGGTTAGTTGCACAAAAAAATTCAATTGCTGCAAATACCGCGATTATGACTATCGTTGACTTATCAGAATATGAAGCTGAATTAAATGTGCCTGAATTTTACGCAGATGATATAGGACTTGGCCTCACTGTCGCTATGCAGATTTCAGGTGTTGATGTGATTGGAGAAATCATAGCGGTATCACCAGAAATCAAAGCTAACCAAGTTAAAGTTCGCGCCAAACTAGTTTCCCAAAAGAACATTCAATTAAGACAAAACCAGCGAATTAATGCACGTATTGAATTTGAAAAGAAAAGTAACGTATTAATGGTTAAGCGAGGCGCATTTATTGGTTCGTTAGCAGGGAAATTTGCTTTTAAAAAGATTGATGATTATACCGCTAAGAAAGTTGCTATCACTTTAGGTGTTAGCAGTGTCGATTTTGTTGAATTGACATCAGGTGTTACAGAAGGTGATGAAATCATTACCTCTGACTATCAAGATTTTAATACCACAGAGCAAATCAATATTACTGATTAGCTCTGACATTTATACAAACAATATTTAACTAATATTTCAGCAACCCACTCAAAAGTATTAATACCACGGGTATAACTCAAAGGTTCAAAGGAAAAACTATGCTTATTATGAACAATGTTTCACGTATCTACCGCAATGACACTATTCAAACTCACGCATTACGCGACTTTTCGTTAGAAGTTAACGCAGGTGAGTTTGTTGCGGTCACTGGGCCTTCTGGCTCAGGTAAGTCAACTTTTCTTAATGTTGCAGGCTTGTTAGATAACTTTGATCAAGGCGAGTACAAATTAGATGGCATCAGTGTTCACGGTTTAAAAGATGATGAGTTATCTCGCTTGAGAAATGAAAAAATAGGCTTTATTTTTCAAAGTTATAACCTCATTCCAGATTATAACATTTTCGATAATGTTGATATGCCATTAAGGTATCGAGGTTTAAATGCATCAGAACGCAAACGCCGTGTTGAGCAGGCATTAGAAAAAGTCGGTTTAGCTTCAAGGGCTAATTATTTACCTAGTCAATTATCAGGAGGTCAGCAACAACGAGTTGCCATTGCACGTGCATTAGCAGGAGAGCCAAAAATATTATTAGCTGATGAACCGACAGGTAATTTAGATTCATTAATGGCGCGTCAAGTCATGGAGTTGTTGCATAACCTCAATCAAGAAGGCACAACGATTATCATGGTGACACACGATCCAGACCAAGCAAGAGAAGTCAGCCGTAATATTCAAATTATTGATGGTCAAATTTCTGATTTTAAAATATATGCTCCCCTGCAACAATCAGAGCAACCGTCTGAAAAAGATGAAAGCTCTAATAATGATGCAGCTGAAAATACCAAGATTCAGGAGACGGTTGATGTTTAGTTATAATATTAAATTGGCATTACACAGCTTTAAGCGTGCGCCATCTTTGTATTTTCTTGTGCTGCTTACTTTATCCATTGGCGTCGGATTATTATGTGCTAATTTGGCCTTAGTCAGCTCGATGGCTGGCGATCCTATCCCGGAAAAAAGCAATAAATTATTTCATGTCAGTATGAATACCTGGCCGAATGATCAACCACAAGCTGAGCCGTTTCATATTTTACGTTATCGTGAAGCGATGAAAATTACTGAATCTGATATACCAAAGCATAGCGCTGTTTTTTATGCATCTGGTGTTTACGCAAGAGACTCAAAATCGACAAGCTTAAAGCGTTTTGATTCAAGTGTCAGAGCAACTACCCCAGGTTTTTTTGCTTTAACAAAAGCACCTTTTGCCTACGGTAATGGTTTTGCAAAAAGCTCTGGTATGGAAGTGGTTATTGGTGATGTATTAAACCAGAAAATATTTGCGGGTAAAAACAGTGTTGGCGAAACACTAGAGCTTGATGGCGAACTATTAACGATTGTTGGCGTGTTAAAACCTTGGTTTTTGAGGCCATTATTTTATCATGTTACCGAAGGGCGAGCGTTTAACCTAACTGATGATATTTACGCCCCATTAGAAACCGCCATTGATTTAGGTTGGGGAGTTCATGCCAAAATGTCATCTACGGTTAAGTATAAAGGTGTAGAGTATTCTCGCGACCGTGATGTTTTTTATCTACAAGCATGGGTTGAATTAGAAAGCAAAACTAAGCAACAAAGCTTTCAAAACTATTTAGATAACTACGCTCAAGCATTGAAGGACGCAGGCGAACACCCTTTAGATATTTTAAATGAATTAAGAGATGTAAATGCATGGCTATTAGAGCAAAAAATTGTTGACCAAAAAGTTTTAGCCTTTACCTTAGCTTCGGTCCTCTTTCTATTTGTTTGTGTGTTTAACGCTAGCAGTTTGCTGTTGTCACGTTTTCACTCTGCCAAGTTTGAAGTAGGGCTACGCCGAGCAGTAGGTGCTAGTAACAAACACATGTTGATGCAAGGTCTCACTGAAAGTGTTTTATTAGGCTTAACCGCAGGTATCATTTCGTTGTTATTGAGCTGGCTATTTTTAAAACTATCAACCGAGTTTCTACCTGATTTAGCCAACGTCGCTGTATTAGAACCCAAATTATTGTTATTAGGTATGGTGTTAGCGTTAGTGACCTCGGTATCAAGCGCCTTGTATCCTCTATATCGAGCCAATCGCTATACCATCTCTGCCGAACTTAAATAACCTAAACATTAAGGAAATTTCATGAACATTAAAGCGCTATTCAAGTCCTTATTGTTGCGTAAATTCACCACCGGACTTTTAATATTACAATTGGCAATTACGCTTGGATTATTAGTAAACAGTGCTATTTTAGCATTAGATACTGGAGCGAAAATTTCTCAAGAAACGGGGCTAGATAATGAAAACATTTTAATTATGTCTACTCACCCAACATCTGGCAGTTATCGAGACTTAGATTATTTTCGATCAATTGCCACTGAAGATATGGCAAAATTAAGACAACTACCCGGGGTAAATAGTGTTTCTGTAACAAATCAACTGCCAGTAAGATCAAGAGGCATGTTAAGTAGCATTCATGATCTGGATAATCCAGAACAAGAAAAAGTTGATAAATATTTGCAGGATGTAAAATACACTTTGGCAGAAGAAAATTTAGCTAACGCAATGGGTTTTACCATCATTGAAGGGCGCTTTCTTACGAGCGATGATCAACTTGATTTTGGTAGTGAAGAAAAACATAATATTGTTATAACTGAGTCACTTAAGCGAGCGCTTTATGGTGACCAATCAGCTATTGGTCAAGAGACGAACAATGGATTCATTGTCGGTGTGATAAAAGATATTATCCTTGACCCAAACCTTCCGTCAGACAAACAATACGGTATGTTTATAAACACCGTAATGGAGTATATTTTTATTGGACGATATTACGTATTAAATGTAGAGCCGGGACAAATGGCGAATGTTCGCAGTCAAGTGAGCGACACTGTATTATCCGTACAACCTGAGCGAGATATTTTTAAAGTGTTTACCATGGCAGAGCATTTAAAACGATTTTATCGTGATGACCAAGGTTTAGCCGACTTATTTATGTTGTTGTGTGGCTTAATGCTTTTTGTTACTGCCATTAGCAGTTATGCTTACTCACAATTTCATATTTCAAGACAAAAGAAATTTATTGGTATTCGCCGGGCATTAGGTGCCCGTAAAAAAGATATTTTATTGTATGTTTTAACCGAAAATTGGTTGGTATACGGGATAGGTTGTTTGCTTGGTGTTGTGGTTACTTTTGGCTTTAATATTTTGTTAAGTCAGCACATTGTTTTGAGCAAACCCGATATGATGCTGTTTTTGCTCGCCACTAGTATTATTTTTATTTCAGGCACATTAGCAACGTGGTTACCCGCAAATAGTACCAGTAATATTTCACCCGTTATAGCAACCAAAACAGTGTAGAGATATTTTTCTACAAGGAAATATATGACCCAAGTTTTAGTCGTTGATGACAACCCTGATATTTTAGAGGCACTTGATTTGTTACTGAGTTTGCACGGCTATAAAGTGCAAACGGCAATAAACAAGAAAGAAGCTATTTTAGCAGTTTCTCGCTATAACATTGAAATTGTTATTCAAGACATGAACTTTGATCAAGGCATAACATCAGGAAATGAAGGTAAAGCATTGTTCACTCAATTAAGGTCAATAGAGCCTAATTTACCTATCATATTGATTACCGCATGGACACAATTAGAAACAGCAATAGAATTAGTTAAAGCAGGGGCAACTGACTACTTACAAAAACCATGGGACGATACAAAACTACTTGAGTTGATAGCGAAATACAGCTTAAATAATAAAGCTAAAAGCGCAGTGTCTATTGAAGATAACGTACTCTGTGAAAAATTAATTTACCAGAGTGATGAAATGCACACTTTAATGGCTGATGCCAATAAAGTAGCCTTAGCCGAAGTTAATGTATTGATCACCGGTGCTAATGGTTCAGGTAAAGAAAGGCTAGCCGATCATCTCCATCAACAATCTCAGCGGAGTAAAGCTCCCTTTATTAAAGTCAATATGGGAGCCTTGCCTCAAGAGTTAATGGAAGCAGAGCTATTTGGAACCGAAAAAGGTGCGTTTACCGGAGCAAACCAATCAAGAGAAGGGCGATTTGAAGCGGCACATAAAGGCACCCTCTTTCTTGATGAAATCGGAAATTTATCACTTGCTGGGCAGATGAAGTTATTGAGAGTCCTACAAACAGGTGAGTTTGAACGTTTAGGATCTAATCAAACAATAAAAGTCGATGTTAGGGTTTTCAGTGCTACTAATGCAAATTTAGTTGAGGCAGTAAAGCAGGGAACGTTTCGCGAAGATTTATATTATCGAATCAACGTTATTGAGTTAAACCTACCCGCTTTAAATGCACGAAAAGCTGACATTATCCCTTTAGCTAAACACTTTATTGGTAGTGAATACTCTCTTAGTAATGATGCTGAAAATTTTCTCCTTTCAAATTCATGGCAAGGAAATGTACGTGAATTAGAAAACGCGTGTAAAAGAGCTATGGTCTTTGCCAGCGATAATCACATTACATTAAATGACTTTGCAAACTTGAAAAAAACGAATGCGACTAGAAATGAAAAAGCACTGATTGAAGGCGCATTAACAAAGCACGCTTGTGTGATTAAACATGCAGCACAAGAGCTAGGCATTAGTCGACAAGCTTTATATCGACGAATTGATAAATATAATATAGACGTAGATAGCTTATGCTAATAGTAAAATTATTATTGATAAATTTGTTATTTATCGCAAATTTTTTACTTTTATTGCCTCATACTCCTTGGCTATTTTCTGTCAGTACGGTATTAATCATTATAATTGGCTTTATGCAGTTAAGGCGTGAGAACTTACTTCAACAAAGAACGCTGCAAGCATTGTTTGATGGCTTGCGAAATATACAAGATGGTGACTTTTCCATTAGCTTAACTGAAAATACTCAGCAACAAAGTGACGAACAGCAACATCAACTGATCACACTTTTTAACGAAGTTACCAATAAATTACGCGAAGAAAAACAATCACTTTATCAACGAGAACTTTTATTAGATAAAGTTGTCAATGCTTCAGATGTTGTAACAGTTTTGATTAACCATAGAGATACGATTATCTTTGCAAATCGCGCAGCGCTACATTTTTTTAATTCTGATATGTTACTTGGCCAACAGTGGCTTGCTTTGCTTGAACAGAAGATGCCTGAACTGCAGCAACATAAAGATAAAAACAATGCCATTATACAATTAATGATGGAAGAAATAGCACATGATGTTCGACATTCTTCTCCCCCAAATAATACAATTAAAACAGAGCAAAGCTGGCACTTATCTCGCCATCAATTAAAGTTGCACGGTTCAAGTCATCAATTAACACTACTTAAGCCTATAACCAAAGAACTTCATCAACAAGAATTACAAACATGGAAAAAAATAATTAAAGTTATTAATCATGAACTTAATAACTCTATCGCCCCAATTAGTTCTATGTGCCATAGTGGGCTGATTTTGGCAGACAGACTTGATGAACCGCAGCTAAATCGTGTTTTTAATACAATCAGCTCACGAATAAAGAAACTTTCTAGTTTTATACAAAGTTACAGTCAACTGGCTAGGCTGTCTATTCCTCAAAGAAAACCATTTAATATTGTTAAGACATTGGAACAATTACAAAGCCTCTATCAATTTAGTTTAGATAGTACAGAGGCGGCTGAAACCATGATTAATGCTGATGAAGGCCAAATTGAACAATTACTTATTAATTTACTCAAAAACGCGAAAGAATTCTCTCCTGATTTGCCAACCAAGGTAAAATTAACTACACAAGAAAATATGCTCTCTATCATCATTAGAGATTATGGTAATGGCATGCCTTTGGAGGTAATGAAAAAAGCATTTCTACCTTATTATTCCACTAAAGCTGATGGTAGCGGTATTGGTCTCAGTCTATGCCGTGAAATTATCGATGCTCACCAAGGAAAAATATCGTTAAATAATCATCCAGAAGGAGGGTTACAGGTTAGTATATCTCTCTCATTAGTCAGTTAATACCAACCCTAAAGCTTCGACTCTTATTTATCTTTTTTAGCTAATTGTGCCCTTAAACTCGCCATTCCTTGCAAGTTAGCTTCTTTTTTATGAGTTTCCGTTTTCTTCACTTGCCCTAATTCCCAGTTCAAATCATCTTGTGGTAATTCATGTAAAAAACGACTAGCTTCTGTGCGCGACACTTCACCAAATTGACGTCGCTCTCTAGCGTAAGTGAATATTAGCTCACGTTGAGCTCGAGTGATGCCCACATAGGCTAAACGTCGTTCTTCTTCAACACTACCTTCATCAATGCTTGTTTGGTGAGGCAATAAGCCTTCTTCCATACCTATTAAGAAAACATAAGGAAACTCTAGTCCTTTTGATGCATGCAAGGTCATTAACTGAACCTGATCGCTATTATCTTCTTCTTCATTACGCTCCATCATGTCTCGTAGTGTTAAACGAGTCACAATTTGTGGCAAGGTCATTGGCTCTTCATCGTCAGAGCCTTCAAGCATTTGAGTAACCCAACTGAAAAGCTCGGTAACATTTTTCATGCGCATTTCCGCAGCTTTTGCACTGGGCGATGTATCATAAAGGAAATCTTCGTAGTTAATTTCTCGTATCATTGAACGCAATACAGCCGCAGTATCACCACGCTCAGTTTGGTCAGCAACATCAACTAACCATTGGGTGAATGCTTGCATTTTCATTAAAGCACGCCCAGTTAGCGTTTGCTCTAACCCTAACTCAAAGCTAGCAGCAAACATACTTATTTGACGCATATTAGCGTAGTTACCCAGTTTTTCTAGTGTTGCAGGACCAAGCTCACGCTTAGGCACGTTTACAATACGTAAAAATGCATTATCATCATCAGGATTAACAAGCACACGCAAATAGGCCATTACATCTTTAATTTCAGCGCGAGAAAAAAATGAGGTACCACCACTAATTTTATAGGGAATACGGTTTTGCATCAGTGCCTTTTCTAATAAACGTGACTGATGATTACCGCGATACAACATTGCATAATCTTTGTAGTGACTCCGGTTCATAAAACGGTGGCCGATTAACTCTCCAATAATTCGTGAAACTTCATCTTCTTCATTTTTAGTTTGCACAACTCGAAGTTCAGGGCCATAGGCTAGCTCACTAAAAAGTGCTTTATCGTAAACATGTGGATTATTAGCGATTAAAATATTGGCACATTTCAAAATACGACCGCTTGAACGATAATTTTGCTCTAATTTGATCAGTTTCAATTGTGGAAAATCTTTACCCAATAACACTAAATTTTCCGGCTTTGCCCCGCGCCAAGAGTAAATAGATTGATCATCATCACCCACCACAGTTAAACGACCTCGCTCGCCAGTTATCAATTTCACTAGTTCATATTGACTCGCATTAGTGTCTTGATATTCATCTACCAATAAGTAACGAATTTTATTACGCCAGCGCTCTCGCACCTCGGCATAGTTTTTCAATAACAAGGTAGGAATAAGAATTAAATCATCAAAATCAAGTGCGTTATATGCTTTCATATGTTGATGATAACGCTGATAAAATTCGGCAAATTCTTGAGAATCGGCATCGTTTGCCATTTTCAATACAGCATCGGGCAATAATAAGTCATTTTTCCAATTGGAAATTTTACTTTGTAACTGGCTAAGTAAGTCTTTATCGCCATCAAGCTCATCAATGGTTAATTCTTTTAACAAGGACAGGCTGTCTTGGTCATCAAACAAGGTGAAGCCGGGCTTATAGCCTAAGGTTTTAATTTCTCTGCGGACAATATCTAAGCCAAGTGAGTGAAAGGTAGAAACAGTTAATCCACGAGTTGAATCTTTGCCAAGCATTTTTATAATGCGCTCTTTCATTTCCCGTGCGGCTTTATTGGTAAAAGTTACTGCCGCAATATTTCGCGCCTTGTAATCACACTTTTGAATTAAATAAGCAATTTTTTGGCAAATAACGCCTGTTTTACCAGAGCCTGCACCAGCCAAAACAAGGCAAGGGCCACTGACATATTTTACTGCTTCATTTTGACCAGGGTTTAATTTCATTGTTATTACAGTTTCAGAATTTGTTAATTTTTCAAGGATGCTGATTTTACCTGTTTTTACTCATCAGCAAAACAGTTACAATGTTCCCAAGTGAAATTTCAGGAAATAAATGCAGGTAAATAATATGATCAATGCAAAAAAAATTGAAGAAATAGCCAAGCAAGTTACTGATGCTATTCCGCCGAGTTTAAAAAACATAGCGAATGACTTTGAAGATAAAACCAAAACCGTATTGCAACGTAAATTATCACAACTTGATGTAGTGACCCGTGAAGAGTTTGATGTGCAAACACAAGTTTTAATTAAAACACGTACCAAGTTAGCAGAGCTTGAAGTACGCTTAACTGAGTTAGAAGCAAACAAGGGAAGTATTGAGTAAGAATATCGAGAGTTACGAATACATAAAAACAGGTTGCTGGATGTCTTCGAAACTCGTAACTAACAACTCGAAACTAATCATCTACATGCTTAAATATACTCTTTTTATCTTTGCACTAGTTGGGTTCATGACAAAAGCTAACGACAATAGATTTACCACAGAATCTCAACTTGCTAATCGATACAATGATGAAATTGCTGATTTTTGGTTACAGGGTGAATTTGCACATTTTAGTGGCGTAAACGCTGCGCGGATAAATTATGCAATATTCAATCATAATGAAGCCAATATGAAGTCAGACAATGAAACCGATAGAAAATGTTTGATTATTTCATCTGGGCGCAGCGAAGGTTATTTAAAATATAAAGAGCTAAGCTTTGACTTATTCAACCTTGGCTTTGATGTTTTTCTTATAGATCATCGTGGGCAGGGTTTATCTGAGCGATCATTAAAGAACCCTCATAAAGGTTATGTAGAAAGTTTTCAATATTATGTCGATGATTTAGCCACTTTTATTGATAACATTGTTAGCCCGCACTGTACTGATAATGGCAAAATTCACAAGCCATACTTATTGGCACATTCAATGGGTGGCGCCATCGCTGCAAGATATTTACAAGACCACCCTGATAGCATTCAAGCTGCGGTATTATCATCACCTATGCTCGGGTTTATTAGTGGTGGTATTCCAGAGGTTGTGGCTGAATCATTAATTAAAGCCACTGCGAAAATTAATCACTGGTTTGATGATACCCCGTGGTATTTCATTGGCCATAAAGATTATGTTCAGAAAAGTGACGCTCAAAACGACTTTGTCGGTAATCCATTAATGCATTCTGAGTTACGTTACCAACAATTTAATCAGCTTTATAGCGAAACGCCTGCGATTCAACTTGGCGGTATCACAACAAAGTGGTTAACCGAGTCTATAGCGGCACTTGAAACAATATTTGCCAATATAAAGAAAATAACAACACCAACGTTAGTCATTCAAGCTGGCGATGAAAAAATTGTTAACAATCAAGCACAAGATGATTTTTGCCAACAATTACACCAATTTCAACCACAATCGTGTCCCAACGGTAAACCGTTAGTAGTTGAAGGGGGTTATCATGAGTTGTTTTTTGAAAGTGATATTTATCGACAACAAGCATTAACGGCTGTAGTAGAGTGGTTTGACAAGCACCCTTAGACCCTTCGACAAGCTCAGGGCAAGTGGGATTTCAGTTCACCCTTAGTCTGACAAAGAGAGGGCAAGTGGGGATTTCCCGTTCACCCTGAGCGCGAAGCAGTCGAAGGGCACCCCCTTAACTCTTCTGGCACAACTGAAGTGGGATCATGGTGGATAAACACTTCACAAGGTGCAAGTGCTTGGCAAATTTCAGCTTCAATATCATCGCCAATACTATGCGCTTCTAATAGTGACAAATTGTCTTCTAGCTCTAAATGAAACTGAATAAAACGCTGAGCGCCTGACTGCCTTGTACGCAGTTCATGCAACCCTAAAGCATGATCATGCGCTAAAATAATACTTTTTATTTGTGCTAATTCACCTTCATCTAACTCATGATCCATCAATTGATAAACACTTTGATAAATAATTTGTCCTGCACCAAAAAGTAAATATAAAGCTACTACTATAGTAAAGACTCCATCAGCTTGCAGCCAAATACCTTGGCTTAAAAAGATAGCTGCTAATACGCCTAAATTTAAAAATAAATCAGATTGATAGTGCAATGCATCAGCACTAATCACTATAGAGCCTGTTCGTTTAATAACATAGCGTTGGAAAAACACCAAGAAAAGCGTAAGGATAATAGCAACAATAGTAACCCCTATCGCAATATTACTTTGCACAATAATACGTGGGTTTATTACCCGTTCAACACCATTAAAAATGAGTAAAAGAGCAGAGCCTAGTACAAATGCCGCTTGCACTAAACCTGCCAAACTTTCCGCTTTTCCATGACCAAATTTATGTTCGTCATCTGCTGGCGCTAAAGCAAAGCGAAGAATAACAATATTCATTATTGAGGCAAACAAGTCTAAAATTGAATCCGTAGTAGAAGCAAGCATAGCGCTAGAGTCGCTTACTAACCAAGCATAAAACTTAATCACAACGAGTATTAACGCCACTGATGATGAAGTAATAGCAGCTAGTCGCACCCAATAAGCATAATGCTCATTAAGGTTATTCTCTGTTGGCGAAGGAATTTTACTTGGCGTTGACTGCTCTGACATGAAAATTGATTCCGAAATGAAAAATGAGGCACTTAGTGTACTTAATCGCTATAATAACAAAAATTCATCTCTGTACTCAATCTAGAGTTATTAAATCATTATGTTAGATGTTGTTCTTTTTCAGCCACAAATCCCACCAAACACGGGCAATATTATTCGTTTATGCGCCAATTCAGGTTTTCGCTTACATTTAATTGAGCCGCTTGGTTTTGATTTAGAGGATAAAAAGCTACGCCGCGCTGGGCTAGATTATCATGAGTTCGCGGCAATTAAACGGCATGCAAACTTTAATGCCTTTGTTGAAAATGAACAACCAAAACGCATACTAGCAATTACCACCAAAACGAATAACTTTTATGGCGATGTAACATTTACAGAAGGTGACTATTTATTGTTTGGTTCAGAAACGGCTGGTTTACCTGAAGATGTACGAGTTCAAATACCTGATGAAGATAAAATTCGTATTCCTATGTTAAAAGAAAGTCGCAGTATGAATTTATCAAACGCAGCGGCTGTGATTGTTTACGATGCTTGGCGTCAGTTGGGGTTTGTGAATGCGGTTTAATCGTACTTCGACTGCTCATTCTTCGCGCTCAGTATAAACGGACTATTTCACTTTCCGCTTGCCCTGAGCTTGTCGAAGGGTAAAAGTTTATTCTTGTTTTTGATCACGAGATAATAAATCTGCCGCAGCTAACTGAGCAGCCTTACCTTGATAGAGCACTTGATAAACTTGCTCTACAATCGGCATTTCAACATTCATACGCTCTGCTAACATATAAACTTCTTTGGTATTGCGGTAACCTTCAACGACTTGACCAATATCGGCCATCGCTTGTTCAACACCAGCGCCCTGCCCTAAAGCTAAACCAAAACGGCGATTTCGAGATTGGTTATCCGTACAAGTTAGCACTAAATCACCTAAACCAGCCATGCCCATGAAGGTGGCAGGATCTGCATCTAATGCGACCCCTAGGCGGGTCATTTCGGCTAACCCTCTGGTAATTAATGCAGTACGTGCATTTGCGCCAAAGCCAATGCCATCAGCCATGCCTGCACCAATAGCAACAACATTCTTAACTGCACCACCTAATTGCACACCGATAAAATCTTTATTGGGGTAAACACGAAAACATTTTTCACAATGCAATAAGTCAGATAACTCAGCAGCAAAACTTTTATCTGTCGACGATAAGGAAATGGCGGTAGGTAAACCTGCGGCCATTTCTTTAGCAAAGGTAGGTCCAGATAACACAGCCAAAGCAACACTTTCACCTAAAATACTTGTGGCAACATTTTGCAGTAAATCACCCGATTGAGGATCTAAGCCTTTTGTTGCCCATGCAATTTTGGAATTTTTATTAAGCATAGGCTTAATTTGTTTAAGCATATCGCCAAATGCATGACTCGGAACAACCACTAAAACATTGTCGCTAGCACTAACGGCGGCCGTTAAGTCGCTCACAACCTGCAAGCTATCTGGAAATGGACAACCAGCTAAATATTTAACGTTTTCACGTGCGCTAACCATGTCATCAACTTGGCTAGCATCACGTCCCCACAATAGAGTTTCATGACCGTTTCGAGCTAAACAAATAGCCAGTGCTGTGCCATAAGAGCCAGCACCCAATACTGTAATTTTGGCAGAAACTGTCATAAATACCTTTAAAAGCAGGAAAAAAGTTACGAGTAAGAAAAATATCGAGTTACGAATACACCCGTCTATTATAAAGAGGGTCTTCGAAACTCGTAACTAGCAACTAATAATTAATGCGTTTCTGCACTTTCTGGCGCGTTAACTTTCGCTTCAGCCGAACGTTGTTGCACATAAGAAGCAAACAAGGCTTCAAAGTTTACTGGAGATAAGTTAAATTGTGGGAATGAACCACGGTTAACTAAACTCGCTACAGTTTCACGTGCATATGGGAATAAAGTTGTTGGGCAAAATGCGCCAATTGTATGTGCTAATTGTGCTTCAGGTAAGTTTCCAATTGTGAAAATACCAGCTTGTTGTACTTCTGCTAAAAAGGCAGTTTGACCTTCAACTGTTGCAGTAACTGTTACCGCTAAAACAACTTCATATGTGTCATCAGCTAATTTGTTAGAACGAGTATCTAAATCTAATTTTATCTCAGGCTTCCACTCTTTTTGAAAGATAGCTGGAGAGTTTGGAGTTTCAAATGAAACATCTTTAGTATAAACACGTTGAATAGCAAATTGTGGTTGCGCTTCTGCTGGTGCTGCATCGCCTGCTGGTGTTTGGTTTTCATCACTCATGATAATTTTCCTGTATTTTGTATAAAAATTTAATATTTGTTTGGTTTTGCTTTTAAGCTTTCGCTAACAAAGCGTCTAACTGATTATTTTTTTCTAAAGCCACTAGCTGATCACAACCGCCAACGTGAACATCATCAATAAATATTTGCGGTACAGTATAACCGCCACTACTGCGTTCGATCATTTTTTCACGTAACGCCATGTCTCCATCAATACCAACTTCTTCAACCTGTAATGATGGATGCATCGATAATTTATGTTCAAGTAACGCAATAGCATGCGTACAAAAAGGACAGTAAGCTTTAGTGTAAATATCTACTTTTGCCATAACATTACTCTTTAATTCAATAGTAGGGCATAATTTAGCGCGCATTGTTGGACTGTAGTGTCTAGTCAGTTACGAGCAACCCGGAACTTATTTCTTAGTTACTGGCAAACCTTCGCCGGTCCAAGCACCCATGCCGCCTTTTAATACACTGACGCGAGCAAATCCTGCTTTGTGCAAATCGTTGGCAACTTTTACTGCGCTAAGACCTGCGCTGCATACAACTATGATGGGATTGGCTTTGTGTTTTTCAAGGCTAACAAACCCATTTTTAGTGATTTTATCGTTAGATAGGCTTATCGAATCAAGAATGTGATTAGCGTTAAAGTCTTTTTCGCTACGAATATCAAGGGCTACACCTTGCTCCCTATTCATTAAAAAAGTTAGGTCTTGCGAGCTTATTTGTTTAACAGGCGACAGGTTAATTTTAATCGTTGTCACGATAATCATAACAACAAGGGCAACCCAAACCGCACTTAACATGCCATTATTGCTGGCAAAAGTAATAAATTGTTCCATAAATGGTGACTCTAATTAGTAAAGAATAAAAAGGGTGAATTTATTTTAATAAATAAAAAAATCGACACATTATACCCAAGCTGCTTGTAATTGCGAGTTTAGTAACCCTTATTGAATCATTTCTTGCTTAAATAAACATGCGTGACTGTGTACAATGTCGGCAATTTAATTTTAAGCAGAATACAAGGCTAGCAACTATGTCTAACAGTGAAGCATCTAATAAAGAAGCATCAACTAAAAAATCTACCGTGTTAATTATCTTAGATGGTTGGGGATATCGTCAGCAAAGTGACTCAAATGCTATACAAGCAGCTAACACACCTGTATTAGACAAACTTAACGCTGATTACCCAAATATGTTGATACAAACGTCAGGTATGGCAGTTGGTTTACCTGACGGTCAAATGGGTAATTCTGAAGTAGGCCATGTTAATTTAGGCGCAGGAAGAGTGGTTTATCAAGACTTCACTCGAATTACCAAATCGATTGATGACGGTGAGTTTTCACAAAACCCAGCATTATGTCAGGCAGTAGATAAAGCGGTTAAACAAGATAAAGCAGTCCATATTTTTGGTTTATTATCGCCCGGTGGTGTTCATAGCCATGAAGGTCATATTTTTGCCATGATGGAGCTAGCCAAAGAACGTGGTGCAACTAAAGTTTACCTACACGCATTTTTAGACGGTCGAGATACACCGCCACGTAGTGCAAAAAAATCACTAGAAAAAGCACAACAAAAATTTAAGAAACTTTTTGCGGATTCTAATGGTGAAGGACAAATAGCCTCTGTCATTGGTCGTTATTATGCCATGGACAGAGATCAACGCTGGGATCGTGTTGAAGCTGCATACGATTTAATGGTTTCAGGGACAGGAAAATATCAGTATAAAGATGCTGTATTAGCACTTGATGCGGCTTATCAACGTGATGAAAATGATGAGTTCGTTAGTGCAAGCGCTATTGTAGATACTAAGGGTGACACTATTGAGATAAACGATGGCGATGCGTTAATTTTCATGAATTTTAGAGCGGATCGTGCAAGGCAATTTAGCCGCTGCTTTACCGAGAGCAATTTTGATGGTTTCACTCGCAAAAAAGTTCCTGCCATTAGCGATTTTGTGATGTTAACGCAATATTCTGCCGATATTAACGCCAGCTGTGCCTTTGCCCCTACAGCATTAAATAATGTTATGGGTGAGTGGCTAGCTAAGCATAATAAAACGCAACTGCGTATTTCTGAAACTGAAAAATATGCTCACGTTACCTTTTTCTTTAGCGGTGGGCAGGAAGACAATTTTGACGGTGAAGAGCGTATTCTAGTACCTTCTCCTGATGTAGCGACTTACGACCTACAACCTGAAATGAACTCAGCCCTGCTCACTGATAAATTAGTTGCCGCCATTGAAAGCGGCGAACATGACTTTATTGTTTGTAATTATCCTAATGGTGACATGGTTGGTCATACAGGCGACTTCTCTGCTGCTGTTAAAGCTTGTGAAGCTGTTGATACTTGTATAGGGCGTGTCGTTTCTGCATTACAAAAAACGGGTGGCGAATGTTTAATTACAGCGGATCATGGTAACGCTGAACAAATGTTAGATGAAAATTCAGGTCAAGCTCACACCGCCCATACTTGTGAACCTGTACCATTAATTTATGTTGGTAGAAGCGCCAAAGCGGCAAGCACAGGTACGTTAAGTGACATTTCACCTACACTACTGCATTTAATGGCAATGGATCAACCTGAAGAAATGACTGGCTCCATATTGATGCAATTAAGTTGATGCAACTAGATTAATACGGCAAACTGACGGTCATTAAAAATAATAAATGATGCTTTGATGTTCAACCCCCAACTTATGCCCAATAAATTTTTAAGCTGTTTGGTTTTACTAAGCAGCTTACTTTTTAACGGACAAAGTCTGGGATTTGAACAAAATGATCACGAAAAAGCTAAAAAACAAAACAACGCTAAACTGAATGACGTTCAGCAAGCCATTGCCAAACAAGAATCTAATATATTTGAAACCAACAAGGCCAGAGCAGTTTTAGAAAAACAGTTGAAAAATGATGATTTAGCTATCGCCAAAGCAGCCAAAGCCATTAACGAAACCGAGAAATCCTTAAAAAGCACAAAGCAGAAAATAGCTTCTTTAAGTAAAGAGAAACAACACTTAAATTCACAAAAAATAGCACAAGAGAAATTACTCGCCAAACAGCTTCGCTCTGCCTATACCACAGGCCAGCATGACTATTTAAAGCTGCTACTGAACCAAGAACAAAGTGGAAAAATTCAACGAACAATTACTTATTACCAATATCTGAATAAAGCTCGTATTAATGAAATTGAAAAATTTCAAGCGACCATAGCACAGTTATTGATTGTAACTAATCAACATCAAAACCAAGTTGAACAATTACAAACGCTTAAAAACGAACAACAAAAACAACGCTTAGCATTAAATGAAAACAAAAAAAATCGTAGCAAGACCATAGCTTCTCTAGGTAAAAAGTTACTATCAAGCCAGCAACAACTCGCTAAATTAAAAGCCGATGAAGCTAATTTAACTGCCGCCTTAAAAAAACTGACTGAGCTTATTCGATCCGAAGTTGATTTAACTGGACTTAGCAAACTAAAAAGAAAATTAACTTGGCCCGTAAAAGGAAGACTTCTTAGAAGCTTCGGCAGCAGAAAACAAGGCTATTTAAAATGGAAAGGTGTATTACTGGGAGCACCTATAGGAAGACAAGTACAAACTATTCATAACGGCACAGTATTATTTTCTGACTGGTTAAAAGGTTATGGCTTGTTAACGGTTATAGACCATGGTAACGGATATATGAGTTTATACGCCCATAATCAAACCCTATTAAAGTCTGTTGGTGATCAAGTGGAAACAGGCGAACCTATTGCACTTGTTGGACAAAGTGGTGGTCAAGATAGAGCTGGGTTATATTTTGAAATTCGTCATCAAGGCAAAGCTGTAAATCCAAAAATTTGGTGTCGATAAGTTAAAAGTAAATAAACTATTTTTGAACGAAAGCCCTAATTAGTTTAATACTGGATGGAGACATTTCATGAGAAGTTGTACTATCATCCATTAAAGCTAGCACCTTTGCACTTAGCTCTTTACCAAGCTCAACCCCCCACTGATCATAAGAATTTATTTTCCATAATATACCCTGCACAAAAATTTTATGTTCATATAATGCTAAAATAGCTCCTAAACAGTTAGGTGTTAATGACGGCATTAACAGTGTATTACTGGGAGTATTCCCCTTCATTGTTTTGTGCGGAGCCAGATAGGCTACTTCTTCTTTACTCATTCCAGTTTGAACAAGTTCAGCTCTAGCCTGCTCTAAATTTTTACCTTGCATTAATGCCTCGCTTTGAGCAAAACAGTTGGCCACAAGCACTTTATGATGCTCATCTAACAAACTTGTTCCTTTTAAGGCTACAATAAAATCTGTAGGAATGATTTCATCACTTTGATGCATTAGCTGCATAAATGCGTGTTGACCATTCGTACCTTCTTGACCAAACACAATAGGGGCTGTTGACCAACCAAGCTTGTCACCTTGATTAGTAACAGATTTTCCATTACTTTCCATGTCTGTTTGCTGTAAATAACCCGGTAGCGCTCTTAAGGCATGATCATAAGGCAGTACAGCTAAACTAGGATACATCAAACAATTGCGGTTCCATATGCCAATTAATGCCATCAGCACAGGCATGTTTTGAGAAAAATCAGCCTCTTGAAAATGACAATCCAATTGATAAGCGCCATCCTTTAATTCGTTGAAGTGTTTATTACCAATAGCTAATGCAAGAGGCAAACCTACCGCTGACCATAATGAAAAACGCCCACCTACCCAGTCCCACATGGGTAAAATATGCTTGGCATCTAAACCAAAAGCTTGGGCTTTTTCAACATTACTACTGATAGCAAACCATTGCTTTGTAACGGCACTACTGTTCAGCTTTGATAACATCCACTGCTTAATAGCTTTAGCATTTAATAAGGTTTCTTGAGTGGTGAAAGTTTTAGAAATAATGACTACAAGGGTGGTTGCTGCATTTAGATTCTCAAGCTTTTCAGTTACTGCATCACCATCAACATTTGCCAATACATGCACTTTTAAACCAGTACTGTGATAAGGGTGTAAAGCACTTAAAGCCACTTTAATGCCATAGTATGAGCCGCCAATACCAACAGCCAAAACGTCAGTAAACTTTTGACCTGTTTCACTAAGCAACTTACCTTGTTGCACCTCATCAACAATTTCTGCCATACGCTGCTCAGTGTCTTGAACTTGTAGGGCTTCAGTACCTAGAATTTTTTCTTTTATACTTGCAGGAGCTCTCAATACCGTATGTAAAACAGCTCGCCGCTCTGTATTGTTGATCTTTTCGCCACGAAACATAGCATTAATTTTCTGGGCTAAATTATTATCTTTTGCCCAAGAAATTAAGTTATCTAACTCAGCTTTAGTAATATTTTGCTTTGAATAATCAAGATAAAGATCAGCCGCACTAGCTGAAAAGTTGTTGGCTCTATTTGGAGTATCAAATAACGCTAAAATCGAGCGTTTTTTTGCAAGTTCAGCGTCACTTTTAATACTTGTTTTTTGATTGAAAAGTTCCATGCTTTAGAGATAACTTCCTTTACTAAAATTACTTTTGCATTAGCGTTGTTAAATAAGTACTGAATTCTTCACCTAGGTCTTTGTGGCGTAAAGCATATTCAACATTAGCTTTCATATAACCAAGTTTAGAGCCACAATCATGAGATTTCCCTGTCATATGAAATGCTTCAACGGTTTCTTTTTCCATTAGCATGGCAATGGCGTCGGTTAATTGAATTTCGTCACCGGCACCCGGAGGGGTTAATTTTAATAAATCCCAAATTTTTTCTGATAATACATACCTACCAACTACAGCCAAATTTGAAGGGGCTTCGTCTATTGGAGGCTTTTCAACAATTGCTGTCATTGTTTTCGACTCACCTGGGGCTAGTTCAAGACCTGCACAATCTACAACACCATAACTACTTACCTGCTCCATAGGTACTGGCTCAACCATTATCTGACTATAGCCACCAACCTCTTCATAACGCGTTAACATCGCCGCTAAATTTTCAGTTGCTAAATTACTACTGGCATCATCTAAAATTACATCAGGTAAAACAACCACAAATGGAGATTCACCAATAATTGGTCGTGCTTTTAGTACGGCGTGACCAAGACCCTTTGCCTCACCTTGGCGAACATGTAAAATAGTGACATCTTTTGGGCAAATAGCTTGAATTTCATCAAGCAATTGACGTTTTACTCGTTGCTCGAGTGTTGTTTCCAGTTCAAATGATTTATCAAAATGATTTTCAATGGCATTTTTAGAAGAATGAGTAACTAACACTATTTCCTTAATGCCTGCCGCTACGCACTCGTCAACAATATACTGAATCAAGGGTTTATCAACAATAGGTAACATCTCTTTAGGGATGGCTTTTGTTGCAGGTAACATACGTGTTCCAAGACCAGCTACAGGGATCACTGCCTTTGTTATTTTTTTACTCATTTTAGTCCTTTATTGTTAAATTTATATACCGCTAATAGCTTAAATATATAATTTTTCAGAAGTAATGTCTTTACTTCTGAGTAACAAATTTCGGTTACTGTTCAACCTATAGATAAAACAATAAGCTTATATAGCCACTCTCATGGCTTTAATCAATTGCAATGACTGATTATAACTATTGTAAGACTAAAAAAGGCTAGGCAGTTAAAATTACTACAAAAAAACATCGCCAAATGCTATGCTTTTATAACCCCACTACATAAAAACTAATAAAATGATTTCTGCTGTGTCGAAATTTTTCTCATTTATCGTTCTTATTTTCTCCTGTGTTTTATATGCAAAATTAACACATGCTCAATCTGCACGTATTGCTATTGTTATTGATGATATTGGTTATCGTTACACTGACAAGCAGGCTTTATCATTACCCGGTGCTATCACTTACTCTATTTTACCTCACACTCCTTATGGTAAAAGAATCGCAATTAAAGCCAATGCAAAACATAAAGACGTTATGCTGCATATTCCTATGGAGGCCGAAAATGGCAAAAAGTTAGGTCCTGGCGGACTTACCAGCGCTATGAATAGAGAAGAGATCTTAGCAAGCTTAAACGCCTCTTTGGCAGATGTACCTTTTGCTATTGGTATCAACAATCATATGGGAAGCCATTTAACACAATTGGATGGTCCAATGACATGGACAATGAACTTTTTAAAGCAACATCATTTACTTTTTTTAGACAGTAAAACCAGTCCTTACTCTAAAGCTGGAAGTATCGCAAAATCTTTAGGTGTTCCAGTGAAAAATCGTCATGTATTCCTTGATAATCATTTAACTGATAGCTATATCACTAAACAGTTCCAGTCTTTAATAAAACATGCAAAATCACAAAAAATAGCCATTGCTATCGCCCATCCCCACCCTGAAACAATTCAAGCTTTAACGCGCTTAATACCTACGTTAGCGGAAAATGATATTATACTAGTACCCTTATCCGCTCTGTACTCAACACCTGTAAATTACAAGACACAAGTGGCTAGCAGTGAATAGCCATCAGTAGCTAGCAAGAAAAATATCTAGTTACGAAAACACAGAGATAAGTAGCAAGTACGGAAGTACGGAAGTACGGAAGTATAAAATAACAAAGAGATGTGCTAAACGAGTGGTATATTCAAAACTCGTAACTTCTACTACTCGCAACTGTTCCTAAAACTTAAGATTATTTTCTCTAATTATTTTATGCAAATATTTAACAGGTATCGCATAAGTTATCCCGCTTGGATTACTAATAACAGCTTCTTTTGTCGTTTGAACAAATACTTTATTGATAATACCCAAAACCTCACCAGTTTTCATATCATACATAGCACTGCCACTATTACCTGGATACGCGGTTGCATCAAGTTGATAAACTAAATAAGGATTACGCATGCGTTTGAGCATTTCTAGACTAATTTGTTCTGCCGTTTGAGCTGGAATAACTATTGGAGTGGTACTGGCAATTATTCCTCGGTGAGTAACCGAGTATAAACCTAAAACACTGCCAATAGGAAATCCAGTAAAGGCAACGTAATTTCCGTCTCTTCGAAACTTTTCATTCGCTAATATCATTGCCGGTAAAGCAGAACCAGATATTTTTAAAATGGCTAAATCATATAATTTAGAGGTGACAACAATTTCAGCATGCCTAACTTTTGCCTGTTTTCCCGATCCGATAAAAACAGCCATTTTTTGCAATAAGCTTTCATCGAGCTCAGTGGGTAATACATGGGCATTCGTTACAACATAACGCCCATCACCAATAACAAACCCTGTGCCCCGTAAAATATTTTGTGGTCTACTGGTTGGCGTGTGAATACCAATACCAACAACTGAAGGTTTTACTTTAGCTACTATGTCTACAAACTCAGCTTGAGCTATATGAGTGAACATCACCAAAACAGCTGATAATAATCCGTATAGTGTTCTCATGAGGTTCCTTTATTTTAAAATGTATGAGCTAAATAAAATGAGCTTTATAGTTTACCTGAAACAAAGTAAAGATCGAACATTCGCAAAATTTCTACTATTGTCCATACTTATGATTATTATTAATTAGCTAAAGGGTAATAATGAACAATAATATTATACCTATATTTGCAGGTGGGGGCACACGATTACCAACCCACTTAGGTGTCTTAAAAGCATTAGATGAATTATCTATCCCTTTTGACACCCTAGTAGGGGTATCTGGTGGAAGCATAGTAGCGAGCTTCCATGCTTCGGGTTTATCTTTAGATGAGAGTAAAAGCATAGCTTTCGACACTGATTATAACCAATTTAGAGAATTTTCCTTGCTTAAATTAATCCGACATGGCGGTCTAAGTTCTGGCGATATTTTTGAGAAGTGGGTTGATCGCCAATTACAAAGTAAAACCTTTAGCGACCTAAATAAAAACTTACATATCGTTGCTACCGATGTGACCAATGGTAAACCTGTCATATTTAATAAAGATAAAACGCCAAATATGAAAGTCTCTAGGGCCGTACGATTTTCTATGTCTATCCCGCTTGTTTTTAGTTTTAAAACTTTCGGGAAGCACATTATGGTTGACGGTAGCATATTATCTGAAGATGCTTTGCATAGGGATTGGGACAACCAAGGCACACCTATATTATGCTTTCGCTTGCGTAGTGAAAATGAATATGACGAAATAAAAACATCTGGATTATTTCCTATTTTTAACTATATTAATCTATTAATTAGAGCATTTATGACCACCATTTCTCGAGAATACATTAACGAAAACTTTTGGCACAATACCATTGTTATTAATACCGGAGAGTCCTCTGGAGTCGACTTTAAAATGTCACAAACACAAAAAAATACTCTTTTTGATATTGGCTACCAAACAGCCTTAGAAATAATACCAATCAAGACAAAAACAACACCAATTGTAGAACATTGTTCAAAGCAAAAAAAAATATGACAAATTGAGCTATACTCAAAATATACTTAATAAACGGGTTTCTTATATCCTCAAGTAGATTGGGTATGGATTATATTATTTTATTATTGCTTATTTAGTTAACATTAGCTAAATATTTGTTTATATTAGTTATATGTTCGCACTAGTATCAACATGATAACTTGGAAATCAGATGAACTGGAATAAACGCCTCCTAAATACCCCCATTATTGGCGATATTACAAAAAAAATTGCCTCGATGAAGGTAAGTCATGATGCATATAACATTGCCGAACATTTCACCCAATTTTTAGAGCCTCAAGTTGCGGTTAATAACATACTAAAAGAAGAGGCATTCAAAATTCGCCATAACGTTTATTGTGAAGAGTTAGCTTTTGAAGATGTAAAAGAAGGCGGCCAAGAAAGAGACGAATTTGATGTACAATCCATTTTCTCTCTAATCAAGCACAAACCCTCAAATATATACACGAGTTGCGTCCGCGTAGTAAAAATTCAAAAAGAAGGTCAACTTTTACCTATTGAGAAATTTTGTCTTGACTCAATAACCAATGAAGAATTGCACCCAAACCGCTTTAATAGAAATGAGATTTGTGAAATTTCAAGGCTCGCAGTAAAGTCCGATTTTAGACGTCGTAAAACCGATAAGTTCAAAGGTTCTGCTACTGGTGTTATTCAAGAAGAAAGTTACTCTGAAGTTGAGTTACGCTGCTTCCCATTCATCGCGATTGGTTTATACATGGCAGCAGCAACCATGGCGATAGATACCGGCATAAGACATGTTTACGTGATGATGGAACCAAGATTAGCCCGGAGCATGAGCTTTGTTGGTATAAAATTCCTACCTCTTGGAGAGCCCATCGAATACCATGGATTAAGAGCGCCGTATTATATTAATCCTGAAATATTCCTTTCTAATCTATCTCCTGGCTTTAAAAATTTATATAAAGCTATTGAGCATGATATTTGTGGACAAATAGAGAGTTTGAAATTGACATAACATTAAAAACAGCAAGCGATATAAGATTCGAGTAAGGAAAACAGCATACGTTAAGCCGAGTATCTTAGCTACTCCCTACTAAAAACTAAAAACCAATGACTTATTTCAACAATCTCTGCTTCTTCTCTTTTTGCTTTGCCGTTACAACGTTTGTACCATCTAAAATAAGCTTAGCTTCTTTATTTTTGCTATTGGCTAGCAATACTTCAACAAAATTCAAAGCAATATCTATATCTTTACCTTTAGATAATTCATAAGCCTCTTCCGCTTTAACCAATGCTTCTACTTTCTTTTCAGATTTCAATAAAACTTGAGCAAACGTATCGACAACATTAGGTATTTTTGCATTTAGAGCATACGCTTGTTTCGAATATTGTAGCGCTTTAACAAATTCCCCCTGATCCATATAAAGCCAAGATAAGTTATTTAATGCCACAACACTATTAGGTACAACTTTAATAAGTCGCTCATATTCATCAATGGCCTTATCTTGATGTTCGGCTAAATACATGTTCGCTAAGCTCAAACTTACTCTAGGGCTAACTTTATTCACTACCTCTTCTTTATTAGCAAATTGCTCTAGTAACTCAATAGCTGCCTCTTTTTGATTGTTTGCCTCAAGAGCAAAAGCGAGATATGTTGCGTTGATATTGGTAGGTTTTGCCTGATACTGTTGCTTTAATTTTGGAACAGCTGCCGCAAAATTTCTTTCTAGAAAAAGTATTCTCCCTTCAATGCCAGCAAGCAAATTTTCATTAATATCGAATCTGTCTAGCTCATTGAATAATGATTTAGCTTCTTTTAAACGTTTGTTATTTAATAAAACCTGCATTTTTACTAAATAAAGCATGGTGTTATCTGGGTGCTTTTTAAAAGCATCTTCTAGAACATTCAATGCCCTGTCAGGTGACTTCTGATCAGACCAGTACTTCACTAATAAAAAAACTGGTTCAATATGGTAAGGGTTATTCTTATGCCATTTATCTAAAATAGAATAAATATTTTTACCATCAGCTTGTTTAGCATTGGCTGTAAGTGTTAATTGCCAGTAACGTTTCGGTGTTTTAACACTTAATTGATAGCCATCTAATACAGAGCTTGCTTGTTTGAATTTATCTAACTGCATTAATGCTTCTGCTAGCAATACGCCATATGATACCTCATCAATATTATTTTGTTGAACTTTAGTGATTACCTGAAGTCCTGCTTCATCTTTATGAAAACCAAAATACTGACGAAGCACTTTAATATTATTAGGATGTGCTTTCAGTGCTTGTTCTGTTAATAATGTCGCTTTCTTTGTATCTTCTTGATAATTAACTAGCTTCACCATTTCAGTTAATGCAAAAACATTGTTAGGCTCTAACAGTAAACTCTTCTCTAAAACGGCTTTTGCTTGCTCAAATTCATTATTTTTAGAAAAAATGGCAGACTGCAAGTTATATCCCCCTGCTTTATTTGGGTACTGCTGTAGCCATTTGTCAGCTATTTTAGTTGCTCGAGACAGATTTCCTGACTTTATCGATGCAAAAGCCAATGCAAGCTCTGCTGAAACTAATTCAGGATTTTGCTGCAGTGCTAATTCTAGTTTTTCAATGCCCGAAGGATCATTCATCATCAACTTCAACACACCAGCTCTTGCCGTTTGCACAGCTGTCAATTCACTTGAGCTAGAAGCATAATTTGCCATTTCTTTTGCTTTTTCGTAAGCACCAACCTCTAATAATTCATAACTTAACATTGTTAAAAATTGGGCATTTTCTTTATTAGTTGAATCATATCCACTTAGCGTTTCACTAATTTCATCAATCAAACCTAGCTGCAACTGGCTTACGGAAAGCATTCTTCTGGCAGAGTGGTCTGTAGGTAGGTAGGGTACTAAATCCTTAAGGTATTGATTGCTTTGCTCATAATTTTTCAAATAAAAAGCACTCGCACCCGCGACCAATTTTAAACTAAATGAGTTAAAACCCAAGTTTAACGATTGATTAGCATGCCTACTTGCTGCTACATAATCTTTACCTTCAAAGCGTGCCATCGCTTTAATATATTGAAGGAAAGGTTGCGATGGAACTTTAGCCAGTATGTTATCAGCAATTTTTTCAGCTTCTTGATGTTGACCATTTTTTAGCAATGCATCAGCAATAAACAATTGCACCTTGCCTGAACTCGGTTGCAATTTTGAATACTTTTGAAAGCTTTCAACCGCCAAAGGGTAGTTTTTTTCATACGTTGCTATTTGTCCTTGTAGCATAGTTGCATCAGCATTGTCTGGTGTTGCCGTTAAAATACGTTTTACCAAAGCACCTGCATGAGCGGCATTTTGTTTAGAGAATTCTAAATATGCACTTGCTAGCATACTGTAAGCATCAGTTTCTGGAACAGAAAGCGCAGCCTCTACAGCTTCTTCTGCTAGCTTATTGTCACCAATCCTCAGTGAGGCAATAGTTTTATAGGCTAAATATTGAGTACTAACTGTAGGTAAAGAATCTGCCTGCGAAGTAAGCGCCAAAATATCATCATCAGATCCAGCCAACATATATGATCTAGCTAATAAAGGAAGCACTCTCTTTGTATCAAACTTTAATTTATTAGCTCGCGCTAATTCCTTCGCTGCATTTTCCGCATCACCCTCGTCTAAATATAGCTGACCTAATAAAAATCTCGCTTGGGCATTTTCGGCGTCAATCTTAAGTGCATTTTTTAACGAAATTATGGCAGCACTATTTTGCTTTTCAACGAGTAAGCTTTCAGCTTTACTGATATATGTTTGCGCTGATTCATTATCGCTACAAGCAGATACAAAAAAAATAACACTTGTGCATACTATTGATTTTAAAAGATTCATTTAACTTTCCTGTTTTATGATTAACGAATTACACTATATTAAAGATCACTCTCGCAATAACAACGCCAAGACTTCTTGCGTTTTTTCTATCATTAACTCTACATCACCTTTTGATTCAACATTCAATCTAACCACGGGTTCAGTATTACTACTACGCAAATTAAAGCGCCAAGTGCCGAACTCCATACTAATACCATCTGTTTCATCTATAACTTGTGCATCAACTTGATAATAATTGAATACTCGAGAAATGGCAGCTTTAGGATCAGCAATTTTATTATTAATTTCTCCCGATGAAGGGTAGGTCTCAATACGAGTTTTAACTAAGCTAGATAAAGTTTGCTTACGTAAGCAAACTAATTCTGCAATTAATAACCAAGGGATCATGCCACTATCACAATAAAAAAAATCGCGAAAGTAATGATGAGCACTCATTTCGCCACCATATATAGCATCTTCTCTGCGCATACGCTCCTTGATAAAAGCATGTCCAGTTTTACTTTGAATTGCCTGACCGCCTGCCTGTTCTACAATATCGATAGTATTCCAAGTTAGGCGAGGGTCATGAATGATTTTTTGTGATTGAGAACTAGCTTTTTCACTACCAATTTCAACGGCTTTAGCCAAGAAGTTTTCGGCTAATAAACCGACAATATAATATCCTTCAATAAACTGTCCTTGCTCATCAAATAAGAAGCAACGATCAAAATCACCGTCCCAAGCAATCCCCATATCTGCATTATATTCAATAACCGCATCTCGAGTGGCAGCTCTATTTTCAACTAATAGTGGGTTTGGGATCCCATTAGGGAATTTGCCATCCGGTTGGTGATGTACTTTAATGAACTCTACTGGTACGTTTAACTGATTAAATACGGTTTCAATAGCATCTAAGGCGGGCCCAGCCGCGCCATTACCTGCATTAACAACTAGTTTTAATGAATTTGTAGGTAATGAAAAGTTCTTAACATCGATATAAGTTAATAGGTGTTCCGTATAGCTTTTACTAATATCGTATGTTGAAAGTTGACCTCTATTTGCGACATCTGTAAATTCATTTTTTTCTGCTAACACTTTAATATCAAAAAGGCCAGAATCACCGCTGATAGGTTTAGAGTTCTCTCGGACCAATTTCATCCCATTATAGTCAATTGGATTATGGCTTGCCGTAACTACGATACCACCGTCACATTGCAAAAAACTTGTAGCAAAATAAATATGCTCTGTTCCACATAACCCTAAATCAATAACATCTGTTCCGCCATCCCTTAGTCCATTAGTAAGTGCTAATTTCAACTCTTCACTCGTGATACGAACATCACCACCAACAACCACTTTTTTAGCTTGGGTATGTTGAGAAAAAGCGTGACCGATACGATAGGCTATATCCGTGTTTAGCTCTTCACCAAGTTTTCCGCGAATGTCATAAGCTTTAAAACATGTGAGGTTAGCCATTATTTTACCCGCCCATATTTATCTTCAAAGCGAACAATATCATCTTCACCTAAATAACTACCTGATTGTACTTCTATCATTTCAAGTGGCAACTTGCCTGGGTTTTCTAGCGCATGTACAACACCAATAGGAATATAAGTTGATTGGTTTTCACTCAATAAAATAGTTTTATCGTCAAGGGTAACTTTGGCAGTGCCAGAAACTATAATCCAGTGTTCTGCTCTATGATGATGCATTTGAACTGACAATTTAGCACCAGGATTAACAGTAATGCGTTTTACTTGAAATCGTTCACCATTATCAACGCTATCATACTTACCCCAAGGACGGTAAACCTCTCGATGCAAACTGACTTCTGAGCGTTGTTGTGCTTTAAGCTCATTAACAATTTCTTTTACATTTTGAACTTTATCTTTATTGGCAACTAATACCGCATCAGGTGTGTCAATCACCACTAAGTTATCAATGCCTAGTGTAGTTATTAATTTATTTTGACTGTGAATATAACTGTTGGTTGTGTCATGGGCGATAACATCACCTTTAATCACATTTTGCTGCTCATTTTGTTGACATACTTCCCAAAGAGCAGAATAAGAGCCAACATCACTCCAACCTGCATCAAGTGGTACTACTACCGCATCGGCGGTTTTTTCCATTACCGCATAATCAATTGATTCATCTGCACATTGCAAAAAGGCTTCTTTATCTGGGCGAATAAAATCTAGATCTTTTTCTACTTTGGCCATCGCTTCTTGGCAAGAGGTTAATATATCAGGCCTAAATTTCGCTAACTCTTCAATGTAGCGACTTGCTTTAAATAAAAACATACCACTATTCCATAAATACTCACCAGAAGCTAAATAAGCTTGGGCAATTTCTTTATTTGGTTTTTCAACAAATTTAGCAACCTTATATGTTCCGTCTTCTTTTCCTATACCTTCTTTTATATAGCCGTATCCAGTTTCTGCATGTGTAGGCACTATACCAAAGGTTACTAACTTACCCTGCTGCGCAGAAACAGATGCAATATTTACTGCTTGATGGAATTTTATCGTGTCTTTAATGACGTGGTCAGCCGCTAACACTAATAATATAGCCTCTTTATTTTCAGTAAGTGCATTTAAAGCAGCAAGAGCCACTGCAGGTGCAGTATTACGCCCTTGAGGTTCAAGCAAAATAATTGCCTCTTTACATTTTACTTGCTTAACCTGTTCCGCGACTAAAAACCGATGGTCTTCATTACAAATAAATACTGGTGCTTGGTGTTTTTTTGGCAAACGAGCAAAGGTATCTTGCAACATACTGGCTTCATTAACGAGTGATAGAAACTGCTTTGGAAATTGTGATCGTGAAAGTGGCCATAATCGTGTGCCACTACCACCGCACATGATAACAGGAGAAATTAGTAGTTCAGAATTATTAATGTCGCTCACTTATATTCCATTAAATAAAGTTTGTTTATATAAACCTATGATAAATCAAGACCAGTAATTTTAAAATAGCAGTTGAAAACTAATATTTACCCACAATAAGCGATACCTTAATCTTCATTTAACGCGTGCAAAAAAAATTATGTTCATCCTATAATGTAGTATTATATGTATTGTAGTAAAAAGTAAATAAATTAAATAACAGGTGGCAGCATGGACAAGCTAATAGAAGATTTAACCAAAATTGTTGGTGCTGACTATGTCATAGCTGACATTAATCAATTAGCATCCTATAACCAAGGAACGTTCCCTAACAAGCATACAAATTCCCTAGCTGTATTGCCGAAAAACAATGAAGAAATAACGGCAATCATTGCCGCCATTCATCAACACAATACTTTGCAAACCTCATCAGAAAACAAAACTTCACTGTATACAGTTAGCTCAGGAAAAAATTGGGGTTATTCAGCACAAGAACCCAGCTTTAATAATGCAGTTTTGTTAAAGCTATCCAGAATTAAAACGATTGAAGATTACGATAATAAACAAGGAACTGTGACGGTTTCCCCTGGGATTACACAACAAGAACTTTATGATTTTTTACAAAAGCAAGGTGGAAATTTTTGGATGGATGCAACTGGTGCATCACCACATTGCAGCATTATTGGCAACACACTAGAAAGAGGATTTGGTCACACTACATATGGCGATCATTTCGATAAAGTATGTAATTTCCAAATTATTTTGGCCGACGGTTCAATAATCAATACTGGGTTTAAGCAGTTCTCTAAAAATGGAGTAATACCTGTTGCCTCAAATTGTTATAAGTGGGGGATTGGCCCATACGTTGATGGTTTATTTACCCAATCAAATTTTGGTATTGTTACAAAAATGACTATTTGGCTAATGCCTAAACCTGAACATTTTGAAGCATTCTTTATTAGCATTAAAAATAATGAAAAATTACCTGCATTAATTGATGCGTTACAGCCTTTAAAATTAAACGGCGTAATAAAAAGTGCTGCACATATTGGCAATGATCATAAAGCTATACAAGCATTAAGCTTTTACCCTTGGAAAAAAAGCAAAGGACAAGTTCCACTACCTGAAGCATTGAAGGAACAATTAAAAAAACAATATATGCTCAGTAGCTGGAGTGTTTCTGGCGCATTTTACGGTACAAAAGCTGAGGTAAAAGTTTGGAAGAAAATCCTTAAATCTGCCGTAAAAAGTGTTGCTGACGATATTAAATTTATTGATGAGTTCACACTGAATATAGCCATAAAAATGAAATCAGTGTTAAGTTTTTTTACACCTATAGATTTTAATACCAATGTTCCTTTATTAGAAAAGGTTTACCGCTTAAAACAAGGCATCCCAACAAACTATTTTATTCCAAGTACCTATTGGCGTAAAAAAACGCCACCAACGCTCAATAATAGCATCGATCCAACAAAAGATAATGTGGGTTTATTATGGCTTGCTCCAATTGCCCCTATTGATGGTAAACATGTAAAGATAATGTCTGACATTATTCATGATATTCAAATAAAGTATGGTTTCGAACCCGGTTTATCAATAACATTACTGACAGAAAGAACATTAGATTGTGTTATTTCCCTTGTTTATGATCGTGATATTGAAGGTGAAGACGAAAAAGCCTTAGCTTGCCATGATGAGCTGTTTGAAATACTCACAAATAAAGGTTATTTTCCTTACCGCCTATCGAGTCATGCGCATGAAGCCTATGAAAAAATTGATAGCTCACTATTACCAAAATTGAAACAGATAAAAGCAGTGCTTGATAGGGATAATATTTTATCTCCGAAGAAGTATGGAATTTAATTTTGGTATTCAACATTAAATTTCGCCCTAACGAAATGAACTCACTTAGAATATAGAACTATTTAATTAATCAATTTAAAAGGCCTTTGGAATGCATTAACAGCTCTGAAAACTGTCGGAAATTTTTACATCCTTTATTGATAATAAAAAACAAAAAAACATTAAACCTTAAAAACAAAGACTTACATAATGGCACGTTGTGTGCATAATAGATTGTGACTCTACTTAATTTAACTTTCGGTGAAAAAGGAAAGCTCATGAAAAAAATAACTAATACATTTAAACTTGCTGTAGTTTCAGCGATGTTTGTTGCCAGCACCGCTCACAGTGCACTAATAACCTTTGGTGGTCAGGATGCGGCTGATGGAACTGTCACCAGTGTTTTTGTTGACCCTGCAAACGTATTAGATCCTAGCGGTAATTTCTTTTTAGAAACATTTGATCTTCTTCCTGACACTATTGATACTAATATTTACCCAGATGATATTGCTGTCTCAGAAGGTTGTACCATCAATGCGTTTGCTAGCCCTATTACGATTGATCCCGGCGCCGGTGGTTTTGGAGTCACAACGGGTCAAAACGATTGGGCTGCACACGACACTTCTAATACTACTTGTTTTGGCTTTACACCAATGCAAGGTGGTGATCTTCCAACTACTGTAACAATTGATTATGCTGGACTACTTACTGGTCCTGGATCATTTAACTATCTTGGTATGTGGTTTGCCTCAATTGACGATTACAACAGCTTATCTTTTGGTAATGTAGTTGATGATGTATTTGTCGAAATCACTTCGCTAACTGGTTCAGCTATTTTAGATGTCCTTGAAACTACGTCAGGCGATAGATCAGATTCAAAAGTTTATGTTAATGTCTTCTTTGAAGAAGATGAGCACTTTACCGCCTTTCGATTTCATACCACCGATGTAGCATTTGAGTTAGACAACATTGTGGTTGGTAGAGTGCCGGAGCCTGAATCGTTATTCTTGTTAGGATTTGGTCTATTAGCATTTACGTCATATAAACGCAGAAAAACTAACTAATGTGAGTATGAGTTTAAATAACTCAACCCCAATTTAGTAACTATAATTTAAAAACCGACTTAACATTGTCGGTTTTTTTTACAGCAAAATATGAAAATGAGATATTTGATCACACAAACCAATTTCAAGAGCGGTCTTCAGTAATTGTTTAAGCTCAGAAGAAATATAAAAGCCCATGAAAGGAGGATTTTAAAACTAAATTATTGGTAAGTTTATATAACTATTGGTAAAGTAATCGTAACGATTGAAAAAACAACAGTAAAATAACACCAAAAACTGGACTAACCATTTTATAAAAACGACAGTTTAGGCGCTTTTATAATGGGATAAAGGACTAAAAATAATTTAATGAATAACAATAACTTCCCAACTCATTCACTGATTCCTTTTTTTAGTATATTCTTATTATTGATAGCACTATGCCTACTAAACTTCCCTATTATGGAAACACTTTGGCGCCACAGTTTTGATGATGGAACATACTCCCATGCATTTTTAATTCCATTTATCGTTTTTTACCTTTTTTTTGAATTATCTCGAAGTGGAAAACTACATTTTAGAGAAAAGATATCTGTTTTATCTATAGTATTACTTAGTTTAAGCGGCATTCTGTTATTTATAACAACGAATGCTCAAATTAGCCTGGGATACTGGTTGGCTATATTAACCCTTTCGGCATCCAGTTTAATTGTACTATTCAATTTTAGCTGGGTAATAATATTTCCTGTGGCTTATCTCGCCTTTATATTTCCTTTTTGGGGGCTATTAATTCCCCTCTTACAAAACCTCTCCGTTGATGCTGTCACCTTTATTATGAGCTTCACAGGAATACCCACATACGTTGATGAAGCGTTTATTACTATCCCTGCAGGAGTATTTGAAATTGCCGATGGCTGCTCTGGTTTACGTTATTTTTTAGTAGCATTTGCTATTAGCTCACTTTTTATATTTTTGCATATTAAAAGTTTAAAGCGAGCAGCCATATTTTTTAGTTTTGCTATTCTAGGAGCACTCCTGACGAACTGGATAAGGATAACCGTACTTATAGTTATTGGTGAATATACCAATATGGAAAGTAGTTTAGTAGAAGATCACAATGCTTTTGGTTGGTATATATACACCCCATTTCTCCTGTTACTCTTTAAATTGGGCAACACATTAGCTGATACCGATGTATTTCAAAATAGCAATGACGCACCACCGAGTGCCAAACCTAAATTTTCAATGATACTTGTAGCGCTAACCATAATGATTTTGTCTTCAACCACAATTAAATCATATTTGAAGAATACCCAAAGCAATCAAAACACAAACGTCATACAAACTACTGGAATGTCCCCTACAGTATATTTTTATTCTAGGGTGGAGAAAAAGTCATTAACTATAAAAGGTGATTCATATCAAATATTTAAATTTGATGGCAGTGATTTAGATGGAAAGCCGAGTTATTACGAAAATAATATGCTGCCAGAAGCTCATACTCTCATCCGTTCAGAAATAATGCAGGGCTGGAATGTTCACTTTGCACAATCAGTTTCTGATAAAGCTATTATTTTATTCAAATACGAAATTGATAATATGACTTACACCAATTTAAGCGCATTCAAAATTGCACAAATAAAAAAGGCCATGATGAATATCAACGATACTAAATTACATTGGGTTTATTTAACTTGTGAAAGCAACTGTGACAATACAGTTAGCAATTTTTTAAAATATAATTATTAAAAATAAGGAAAAAATTACAAGCTTTTTTATAAAAGATCTAACGAAATATCATCCACCAAAACATTGCCTTCATAATAATTAATATGGGGCTCACCTAACATAAAATATTCTGGATAGGCACTGTTTTTAGGCCATGAAACAAAGTCCTTTCCTAAGAAGCTTTGCTTGCTATTATCTATACAATCTGGTGCCAGCTCTTCGGCTGTTTGATTATAGTGAAATACGCAATTTTTTCTAATATTGATTTTATCTTTATATGTGGTTATCCCGCCATTTTTAAAGTTCCCTGTAATTGAAAACTGATAAAAAAGAGCGGTTCTAACAAACGTAACCGTATACCATTCATTGGGAAGATAGAAATCCATAGGAACATCAGAAATATGCTTCCATTCATTATCAACGTAGCTAATAAATGTTTTTCCAAAAGATTGATTAGTAGGACTTTTTCCATCTAGTGCGATAACATTTATCGAGTTATTAAAATTTCTTCTATTCCAACTATCGATAACAAACTTACGATGATGGTGGATCCAAATATTATTGTGCGGCTTAGGTGGCTTATCTAGTATAGCTAACCAATAAAAGCCATTATGACCCACACTAGATAAATTTCTCCAAGGACCTGCTCTTTCTGAGCCATCATCATAACCATTTAGTGCACTTTCATTACCATAATTAGCAAAGCCTATTTTCAAGCTAATTTTATATTTTGCAGGTAAAGGGTTCTTAGAGCGTAAAACAACACCATCAGTATGTTTAGGTGTGCTTATTTTAAGTACTTGGTTATCCACATCGTTAGGATCAGGAATGATATCTAAGTAATCCAATAGTATAGGATTATCTGTACGTGTATATATCTCTGCTGTTAACCAATCCCCTTTTCCTATTGGAATAGAATTTCTATATGCTTTTGGGGGATAGATTTTTAGTTCTTGATAAAATTCGCCTGACTCTGAAAAAGGACCATCATATTTTGCAGTATCAATTTGCCACTTCGGAATACCTAGAAAAGGAAAGCCTTCAAAGTTTTCTTCATGAGATTGATTAACACTTTCTTCGTTCACTTTGTTCTTTGAAAAATCATCACTTTCAGAACAAGCAAACAATAAAAAACCACAAGCTAGGTACAAAACATTTTTCATTTTCGTTTTCCATTATCAATACAGTGAGGTAAATTGATCTCTGGGAGAGATAACAATAGCCGCTTTTTTATGTGTCATATTCAAATTCCTTTCTTTTACAAATCCGATTCAATATTGGGTGCCCACCGAGTTGTTTAACCAAGGTAAGTCACTGGTGGTAGAGTACATCCAAGCAAAGCGTCTTGGAGGCTTTAAGAACCAATAGGGTTTGTTCTGTTTATTCTTTTTTTCTTTTTTTAATCTAACATAACTCTGCTGACATTGTTCAATTAAAGTAGTGAATAAAGAATGAATAAGAAAACTATCATTACCCGATTTGTTTTTTATATAAACTGACTTACCTAATAAACCCGCAACATCACATGCATGCTGAGGATCACTCCATTGATTTAACTCTTCTTGCTCAGCATTTTCAATGGAGACAATGTACTTAGGTATTACAATATTTTGAACACGCTTGTTTCCATAAAATATACCATGATTAAGAATAAAATCACCAAAAGCATCAAGAAGTGCAGCTGCTCTTTTATCGTTTGTTAATTGATAAAAACGCCACAAAGAATCCCCTAATAACGCCATCATCCATGGAGAACAAGCAGGTGAATTATCTCCCCAGCCTTCATGAGACTTAAAGCTATGTTGCGGACAACCTCTTAGGAGCCAATTATTTTTTGGGTAAAAAGTCATTTCAACCGTAGCATCTATAATATTATTTATACGTTTTAATGCAGCATCATCGTTAGTTGCTTCCCAATAAGAAATTGCTGTATTTAGGGCCGCAGCTTGATTACGTTCAGTCCAAAATCCTCGTCTTGAGCTATAGTTTTCATCCCAAGCTAAAGAGGATTGATATATCCTTTTAAGTGCGCTCTTAGCTTGACTGTTCCCTGAGAGTAAAAAATCATAAAGTAACCCTCTGGGCATTAAATATTTAGCATCAAAGCGTTTTTTTAACGTGAATAGCCCACCTTCATCAATATGTTGTTGATAAAAAGATGACAACCTCTTTGCCTGTGTTAACCACTGCTGCTCACCACTCATAATAAATAGCTGAAAAATAGCTTGTGGGCGGTCATAAAGCCATTGTGCAGCTTTTGTAGGAGGATAACCTCGCTTATTTAACAAGTCTTGATTTGTTAAATAATTAGCATATTTTTTTTGGGGCTCTATATACCATTCATGCTCTTGTTGGTTATATTCTGGATGCAACAGTAATGCTTGTGCTAACCAATTTTGTGTTGGAAAAATCAAAGTTGCATCTTTGTGATTTAGGTAAGTCCTATGAATAAGCTGGTTTTTTTGGTAATTACGCCAGTAAAGAGTTAAAGTCTTAGAAGGGAGGTTTTGTTGTTTAACTTCAATTAACAATAAACGTATATGATTAGCACGACTAACTGTATTGGCTGTTTTTATAGAATCAGGCTTGATTTTAGGCCAAACATTCACAATTGAAAACTTAGCTTTTGCTTTATCACTCCCTGCTGTCAATTGTAGAGTAGCGTCGCTAGAAATTAACTGTTGAGGAATAGGAAGTAATAAATGAGTATATTTCGTTGTTGATATTTGCTTTGCGATCAGCGGCTCAAGCTCAATATTTACCATGGATTCGGTTTGAGCACCAAAACCACCAAATGACATGACTAAAAAAAATAAAAAACCAAACCTATAAATGAGTTTAATCATTTTGTGTCACTCATCCGCAATATCGCCATTAAAGGTTGGTGATCACCTTTTAATAGTTTAACAACCTCAGTATCTACCAAGTGCATGTCAGGAGTGTATAAAATATGATCAATTCTAACGCCAAACCAAGAAGTATATTTGGTATCATTATAGCCAAAACCTTTCACCTCTACTGCATTATGTAAATTGCTAAAACTTTGACGAAATAGATTTTCATCACTTGGCATATTAAAATCACCCGCAATTACCATATTATTTTGTTTATTCACCCATAAAGTTATCAGGTCAATTTCAAACTGACGATTACCTTCTATTTGCTTAGCAAGTGCCAGATCAAAATCTCTATAAATAGCCCCCATTAATACCGAACGTGGGGTTTCTAAATGGATATTCGCTAGTGAGAGTTCCCCATTCGGTGTGGCTACACTATAAAAAGTGGCAAACATCCCCCAGCCGCCGAATAATTTTCGATCAAAAGTGCGTGTTCTGGTATACTGGTACTTACTTAGAATACATAAGCCTGATATACACTCAGTAAAATAGTCCTCAGAAAACATTTTAGTTAAATTTGTATGCCTAGCTTCTTGCAAAAGTAAAATATCAGGCTTGATATATTTCACCAACAATTTCAATTCTTTTTGTGAACCACCACCACCAATATTAAAGCTTACGACTTTTATTTCATCAATAGTCACATTGTCGGGTTCAAAGTAATGCCACATTTTAGGCAACTGAAAATCAAGGTAATTAAAAGAACTTAGAAGCAAAAGAGGGTAAAGTGCTTTTTGTTTTATCGATAACATTCGCCAACAAAAAACAATAGGTAACACTAGCAGCAATAACAACCAGCGAGGACCAAATAACAAAACATATTTAGGTATTATTAATACGTTTAAAGTTGGCCACCAAGGCAGTAAAGTAACTATTACACAGACAGAAATGCAAATAAAAAAATAAATAGATAACCACTTTTTGAAGTTAAACATTATAAAGCTCTAGATATTTTTTTGCGGCTGACTCTATTGAAAAATTTGCGCTTATGTACTCAAAAGCATTATCACCTAATTCTTTAATTAACTGGTGATTATCGATAAAATGTTGGATATGTTCAGATAATATTTCATCATCATCAAAATTAAATAACCGACCTGTTTTGTCATGCTGAACCAAACGGGGGTTACCTCCAACATTAGTTGCTATTACTGGAATTTTATTTGCCATAGCTTCAATAATAACCATAGATAAGCCTTCTGTTTCTGATGCAACAACAAGTAAATCAAAAGCAGAATAAATAACCTCCCTATCATTCACCATCCCATGAAATCTAACATATACTTCTGGTATTTCGATTTTATGAAACTCTTTTAAGCTTTCAAGACAAGGACCATCGCCAAAAAAATTGACTTCTACTTTTAATTTGTTGTTTGGAGATAAATTTCGAATTGCCTTTAATAAACCTAATTGATTTTTTAAAGGGATAGATCTACCAACAGAGCCAATACGTAAAATATCACTTTTTGACAATTTATCTTTTACTTGCTCTACTAAAACACCATTATCTATAACTGTAACCGTTGCACTTTTCCATTTATGAGTGTTCTGAAAATTATCTAAACCTTGCTGAGAAACAAAAGTAATAGATGAAATGTATTTTTCTACTTTTTTATGAAAAGCCAACCAAAACTTCTGCGAATATGGGGCGGCACCATGACGAGTATAAATAATTCTTTTATTTAAAAGAGGTAAAAAGAACCGTAAATACTTTAATGCATGCGGAGAGTGAATGTGTATTACATCAAATTTCATCAGAACAACAACAACTCTAAATAACTTCCAATATGAATTTCTTGAATAGGTAGCTACAGGAACTTTATTTTCAGTACAAACAGACACTAATTCATCATCAGGATCTCCTAAAGAAACAACAGCAGGTTTTATACCAAGTTTCTTTTGTGCTACAGACAAATCAATAATGAAACGCTCTGCCCCCCCTATTCTTAAACTACCAATAACATGAGCAACTTTTTGATTTTTTTTTTGTGCATTCATAATAAACTTCAAATGAGCATAAAAGAGATATAGAACATTTAATTATTCTTTATCTTTTAGGATTCGGGCTACCTATTTCACTAGATAAAATCCTTGAATCGCCAATAGGGTCTGTTAGTGGATCCCAGTCTTTACAAAAAATTCTTTTGCATAATCCGGTAATTTTATTTGCTAAAGGGATAGGAATAAATAAGAAACGACAAATCAAAAATACTTTTCGACGGAAAACCCAATTATAAATAGACTGTTCAGAATAAAAATTATAACCCCACCTTTTTTCAAACTCACGGTGAGATTTTTCATTTAATTTATGTGACCAAACAAAAAAGAAATATTTCATATCCCTTATTGTTAAACGTGTACATAAGTTATCAAAAATTACTGTAGAAAAGGGGTTAGCAACCATCGTTTTACCTTGTGCTCTTAATTGCATAGGAATGTCGATTTGTTGCCTCATTACCATATCTGGGAAGTCTATTTCCTGTAAGTCTTCTGTTTTAAAAGCTACGGTGTGCCATTCAAATGTTTCAGTTGGTCTAATTTCAGCTGGTATATTTTCTTGAAGTTCCCGCCTATACTCTTTTGCTTCAATCAGGTAATCAACACCATTGTATTCAACAACTCGTATTTTACAGGTGTAAAGGTGATTTCGAATTTTAGCACCATAATCAACCCCCTCCTTTTCAAGCGTTAAAGGGGAAACAAAAGATGCGCCATCATTAATACTTTCAATTAAAGGAGGCATCCAACCAGGTAATACTGTTGTATCTGTTTCAACCCACACCATCATATCTGTTTTGATAATTGGCACCAAATGTTCAAACACTTTCATCGGTGTAACCATGCCACCGTAATCAATTATCTTAGCATTCGGAATATGTTTAATATGTTGCTCAACTTTTCTTATTAATGATTTGGGATAACCAATATCAGTAATGATTAAATCGAATGGCTCATCGGTATGACTATAAACCGCATCAATACATTCAATGACACCGTAATATCTTTCTCTTGGGGTTATAACTATTGTGATTGTTGTCATCGTTTTTTTCCTTTCTAATTTTTTTATTTGCCTTTTAACACTTTACGATAAAAATTGACATGTCGATTAAAATAGTGCTCTCGTGTAAAATTCTGATAACACCTTTTAAAGCCTTCCAACCCCATTAAGCCTCTGAGTAGATTATCTCTTATAATTTTTTCTGCTGCAGCAGCTAATTCGTTAGGTGTATCACTTTCAACTAATAACCCAGTTTCATTTTCAACAATTGCCTCAGGAACACCACCAATTAACGAGCCAACTATTGGTAAACCTGTCGCCATTGCTTCAAATAATACAGTTGCCCCATTTTCTTCTCTTGGTGAATGTAAAAAAATATCGAACGCAGAAAAATAAGATTCTGGATCAGGATGAAAACCGGCAAAAATTACACGATCTACTTTTAAGTCACTTATAAGATCTTGTAACCGCTGTGTATCACATTTGTTACCCTTACCCAATATCATAAGATGTACAGAGTTCCCATTTTCACCTAATCGTTCTTGTAAATCAGCAAATCCTCTAATGACTACATCAATGCCTTTTTCAAGGCCAAAGTGCCCCATTGCGCCGCACACTATATCTTTAGGTTTAAGAGAAAAATTATCCCTTATGCGTTTTCTAGCATCAAGATCAAAGGTGAAGCGCTTTATATCTGCAGAAAGATTTATTAATTGTAGCCTTTTAGGTTTGATTAAATTGCTTACAACAAAATCACGACCGCGAGCATTAGAAACAGTAATAACTCCCTCACTCACTAATAATGAAAACATATTTCGTAATTTATTTTTAAAGCTTGCCGTCTCAAAGTTTAAAGAGCGATGAAAAGTCATAATTTGTGGTGGTGTTTTATTGAAAGAGTACTTTGCAAGCGATGCAAAAAATAAACTACCTGCGTCATGTGTGTGAACTAAATCTATCTTATGAGTTGCGCAATACTTTGCGAGTTGTTTAGCCGCATTAAAGTCGAATAACTTTTGCCGTTTAAATACGATCGAGCCTTCAAATACGGTTAAATCTTTTTCTTCTGCGCCTAAATGAGTAACACAACCTAGAAATACCCTATGACCAGCCTCTTGCATACCCGCAGCGAGATTTCTAATTGCTTCTTTTCTGCCTCCATTCTCAAATGACAATGTCAGCTGTAAAATATTCAATGATGATTCATTATTGTGCATTTCATTTCCTTTTAAAAGCCACTTCAAAAGTAAATAGCCTGTAATTTTTAGCATTACTTTTTACTACTCATAAATTACTACATCCGTGCCATAATTAAAAGAAATAGGTCAAAAAGGTTGAATGAAAATTATAATGCAAGTACATTAAATTTCTACTTAACTAAACACCTACGATGGATTGTTTGATGGCCCCCTCTATTAGTGTTGTAATTCCTTTTTATTATGCCGAAGAGTTTTTCAATGAGGCATATTTATCTATAAAAAAACAAACATTTCAACCAAGTGAGATTATAGTAATTAATGACGGATGTGGGGCTAAAGCACTCGGATTTTTATCTCAATATGATGATATCAAGATCATTAATTTTGAAGAAAACAAAGGTGTGTCTGCTGCTAGAAATGCAGGAGCAAAAACAGCAAATGAGGAGTGGATTGCATTTTTAGATGCTGACGATATTTGGCTACCGACCAAATTAGAGGAGCAAATCCAGTTTATTAATGACAATCCACATTTTTCGGCTTGCCATACGGGTATATCTACATTTAATAATAACGGGGTTATCTCCACGTTTTTAGACAAACCACCTGTATGTAAAATACCTGAAATACTTTGCTCAGTAGAAGTTTTGCCATCCTCTTTTCTTGTTAAAAAAGATGTATTGTTAACAGTGGGATTTTTTGATACAAAAATACGTTGCTCAGAAGATCATGAATTAACCATTCGTATGACATTGGCGGGTTATGGAATTGGCTTTCTAAACAAAGCTCTTACGCAATTACGGCGTATGGATCACGGTAACTTATCATCTAGTGGGCGAAATATGATTGTTGGACATTATCAAGTATTAACTAAACACTGGAAAATCTTTAAAGCACATAAAGGTTATACCTCTAAATATATTTATAAAACCTTTATGACTTCTGGTGGAAAATCTAAAGGAATAGAAAAGAAAGTTTATTATTTAATTGGAACAATTATCAAACTTTTTGATAAAAAACAACAGGGCAGATAAAGATGGAATCAAATCAAAAAAAAAAAGCTCTGTATGTAACTCCTGTAATTCCCGATAGATATGGTATTGGCATTCAACAACGTTCGTACAGGAACTTGAATCTCCTTACTGAACAATACCAAGTCGATGTAATAATACTGGCAAAAAGCATCCCTACACTAAACTTGAGTAACTTAAACGTAAAGTCAGTCACTTGGCTCCCTGTGCCATTTCATAGTGACACTCCAAAGTTTCTCAAAAAAGTCCCCGGTTCATATGTTATTTGGCGTATTGCAAACCTTATGCTTATTCCTTTACGTATTGTAACTAACACTCATAAATTTAGGTCGGTTTTATCCAACCAAAGGGAACAAAAATATTCTTACGCCCTTTTTTTTCGTATTGGCGTTGCGTGGTTACATCAATTCATCTTAAAAGCAATGAAATGTAAACTTGAATACACCACCATAGACTATGACGATATAGAGTCAATTGCGAAAAGTCGAAGTTTAAGTATTACCCGAGAGAAATTTGGCTTTCAAAAATACTTATCTGTGTTTATTGAGAGTAAGTTAGTACATAGGCAAGAAATTCAGTATTTACAAGAGGTTGATTCTGTATGGGTTTGCTCTGACATTGATAAGAAAAAATTACAAGCGTTACCCAATACTTCGGCCCAAATAATTGTTATGCCAAACACCATTTATATTCCTGAACAATTACCGGTAAGTTACGGCACCGAGTCTATATTAATTCTTGGAGCGATGAGTTACTTCCCTAATATAGATGCAGCACAATTTTTTTGCAAAGAGGTCTTACCTTCTTTAAAGCAAAAATTAGGCAAGAGTATTCAACTTTTCATTGTTGGTTCATCACCTGAAGAAGAGGTGTTAAAATTAGATGAAATAGAAGGAGTTACCGTAACTGGTAGAGTAAAAAGCGTAAAAGATTATTATATGCAGACTGATATAGTTATCGTTCCGATACGCTTTGGTGGTGGAACGCGTATTAAAATTCTAGAAGCTATGGGATATGGCCGAACTGTTATTTCAACAACAATAGGTGCCGAGGGTATAGAGGGACATCACAAGAAAGAATTTATTATAGCTAACTGTGCTGACGATTTTATAAAGGCATGTGTGGATTACTTAAAGCATCCATTACTTCGCCATGAAATTGAAACCAACGCCCGTGCTTTTGTTGAAAATAAATTTAGCTTTGATTTAGCCAAAAATATTTTCGAACAAGAAATAAAAGAAATAAAATTTAAATGTTAGAGTTTGTTTTTAAGTTATTATTAATTTACTTCATCTCGCCAAAATAATATAGGAGTTACCTTGTCTGTTACAGAGATAACCATTGGTATGCCACTGTATAATAACGCATCAACTTTGAATCGCGCTATAAGCTCAATACGTGCACAAACATATACACATTGGAAGCTTGTAATCTCAGACGACGGATCAACCGATGAAACCAATAGCATTCTAAACAATATAAATGATCCAAGAGTAGAGATTTTTCGCCAACCTAAAAATCTCTACTTTAAAAATTTCAATTTTGTACTAAAAAAAGCAAATACTCCATATTTTTCTTGGCTAGCTGGCGATGATTACTGGAAGAGTAATTTTTTAGAAAAGACTGTTCAATATTTAAATAAACATCAAAAATGCACCCTAATTTCCCCTAAGTGTAGTTTTGAGGATGAAGGTGGGGTTTTTCAAAACATATCTTCTGGCACATATCCAATTATTGGTGATAAAGATGAACGGATAGCTAAGTATCTAAAAAACCCTTCTGATAATTCACGAATGTATGGGCTCTTCCGAACAGAGTGTTTAAAAAAAAGCATGCCGAATAAAATATTTCATGCTTGGGATTGGTCACTCTGCGCCAGAAATTTACAATATGGTGAGCATCATGAATTAAATGAAATTCTCTTATACAGAGAGAAAACACTTTCACAAAATTATGTTAAAAGTATTGAAAGGGATGAAGTATCACTTTTGACACGTTATTTTCCAGTGATGCGATGCTCATTAGATATTATAAGAAGTGGTGTAAAACCATCGCGTACTGTTTTAGTAAGCTTAGTTTATATTAATATTTTCAAACATTGGGAATATATTAAAGTGAAAAACACTTTTTTAAACAGGTTGCTTACTCCATTGTACTGGCGTTTACTTAGACTATTAAATTCTTTGCATTATTGAAAGAGATAGAAAATATCTCTACGGAAGATACGTCTTAGCTTCTTTCAAAGCCCCTAGAAAACATAGTTCATTTTGAGTTCAAGACACTTATAGGTTTCAAAAATATCCAAATGATTGCCAAGTTACAAGCCTTAACCATTTCATCCTCAGGGTATTTATTGAATTGGTGAATTAATAACTAAATTTAATAGTATATATTCTAAAAAACAAAATTATTAGGTACTATAAAAGAGCATTTAAAAGTATGGACATACTATGACTAAATTAAAACCAATAGCAATATACTTACCACAATTTCATCCTATCCCGGAAAATGATACTTGGTGGGGTAAAGGGTTTACCGAATGGACTAACGTTGCAAAAGCAAAATCTAGGTTTTTAGGTCATTATCAACCACATTTACCTGCTGATATGGGATTCTATGATCTTCGCCTTAGTGAAGCACGTGAAGAGCAAGCAAAATTGGCCAAAGAATATGGTATTGAAGGTTTTTGTTACTATCATTATTGGTTCAATGGAAAAAGGGTGTTAGAACAACCTCTCAATGATGTATTGAATAGCAAAACACCTGACTTCCCCTTTTGTATATGCTGGGCTAATGAAAACTGGACGCGACGCTGGGACGGCCAAAACTCAGATGTACTTTTAAAACAAACATATAGCCATGAAGATGATCGTGAACATATTCGCTATTTATGTGAAAACGTCTTCTCTGATGAAAGATATATTACTGTCGATGATAAGCCTGTCTTCATTATTTATCGGCCTGATTTATTTCCAAATATGGCAAAAACTATTGAAATTTGGCGAGAAGAGGCTTTAGCACACGGAATAGGTGAACTTTATATTGCATACATGCAGTCATTCAATCAACGATTCGACCCTAAAGAATATGGATTTGATGCTGCTATTGAATTTCAACCTGATTTTTCAAAATTTCCTAAAAGAAATAGGTTCTTGTTTAAAAAACTTTTCGGCCTTTTAAATAGCAATAAAGAGGCCTTTTTACGTGACAAAGTTTATTTTTATGAAGACATAGTTAAACATATGATAGCTAAACCTAATCCTAATTATAAATGCTTTCCGTCAGCATTCCCTATGTGGGATAACAGTGCAAGGCGGAAATCTGGCGGCACTATCGTTCACGGCTCTACCCCCGAACTTTATGGTGCTTGGTTACAGCATATAGTATCTCATTTCAAACCTTATAGTTCAGAAGAGAGTTTTGTCTTTATCAATGCTTGGAACGAATGGGCTGAAGGAAACCATCTAGAACCTTGTCAAAAATGGGGGCACAGATACTTAGAAGTAACTAAAGATAAATTATTTAAAGGGTAATAAATTGATATAATAAACGTATATGATTCATGAAGAATTTAGTTGCTAAACAGATGAAAACATTACTGTTTAAATTTAATTGGGCTTAATAGTATAAGGAAACTAATTAGCAATTCCACAATCTGAGCTTTAGACCAAGAAATATTAGTACATATAAGGAACAGGCATGGATAAGTTAGTTTATATATTTTGTAATGTCGATATTTATTCATTAATAGCATTAAACACCAACTAGTTGATGATTCAATAAAACGTCAGTGTGATAGACGTATTACAACAAGATACATAATGACAATTTCGAACCTAGACCCTATATGCTGATACCTACGTGTCCATCTGGTGATCCCACCTAGCGCTTAATGATGATAAAATATATTTAGGTGCACACATTTCCAATACTTGGTTTGGCAACGAACGCAATCTGAATATATTTTGTTTCTTCGAGTAATTTTGGAAAAAGTTTAAATGCAAGTCGACGAATAAATGATGGCCGCCACCAGTCCTCATTTATTCCCTTAACGATACTCACTTCATAACCACAATCTGCAAACATTTTATTGGCACTATTTTTTGTAAAAAATCGCAAATGAGTTTTATCGCGTATTCCCCATGCTTCGTATTGGAAGTCCCTATCTCTTAAAATATGCACTAAATTATCAATATGAAGCATGTTGGGAAGCGACGCAATTACTTGTCCATTTTTCCTTAGCTTTTTTTGGGCTAGGATAAGGGCGCTCCAAGGATCAGTTAAATGCTCAAGAACGTCATTAAAAATAACGATATCGAAGTATTCATTAGGTATATCAGCATCATGATCAAATGGTTGGTTTATAACTTTATCTAAAAGTGTACTGGCTTTCTCTGAAGTTTCTTTATCTGGCTCTACTCCCCATATTTCAACTTCCTTTTTAGACTTCAAGTATTCGCCAAAGCCCCCAGTGTGGCAACCGACATCAAGAATACGTGCTGCGTCATCAGGCACAAAACCTGACATTTCTTCCCTTTTAGAGTGTTCGTAATTAAATTTCTTAATGTTTGAGTTCATGAATCATTAGGGGTGTATGCTACTCTGAGTTGTACTTTCATTATATAAACACTGTTGAGACCAAGTCAAATTCAATAAATCTAAATACATCCATCAATAATATCTGCTTTAGATCGTTAATATATTCTTACTTTTACAAACAGCTTGTTAGGCGATTGTTTCATGAAATTGTGATGCTATTTCGTTCGTGGATTTCTTAATACGGGAGATTTCATCACTGGATAGTCTCTCTTTCCAAGCTTCTAATGACAATTTGGAATCTCTTGGTTTATAAGATGTAGTTGTTTCAGGATTTTTACCTGAGGTATATTTCTCAATATAACTATGAATCTTAGTGCTCATATCTAATTCCAGATAATTAAATATCTCTTGGAAGCCAATATTTGGGTTTCCAGAAATATCTTCATGTTTTATAAATAACCAATTTGGATACTGCTTTTGATATTCAAGAATGACAAAATGGAGAATATTCCACAAAAGTATAGCTCTATCAATAAAGTCGTATGTATTCTCATTCATACACATGGAGCAAATGCTTTTAGAAAACTTTTCCAATCGTCCAGTCATCAATTTATCCTGTTTGCGAAGATTTTCAAAATCAAAATCCCACTCCGCCACTTTTAGGCTTGCAATAAATGCAAGAGGATTTCTAATCATGCAAATGACTTTAAAGTTATATTTTTCATGCAACCACCCCGCAGACATAAGAGCAATAGGATCTTTAACAAGGATACGCGGACTTAACAAATACTCAAATAACAAATGCTTGCTAAAGCGCAAAGGAGTTTTTATATCTAAACCTGAAGACCTGCATGTTGAAAGTGCATATTTAATGGGCCTTTGTTGTAACCTATTGTTAAAACAAGTAATAATCTTATTCTTTTGATGAGATGTTTCAGCGTCGGTAAACCAAGTGTCTAACTTTAACCCCATAGCTTTATTTGGATAAGTGACATTAAATGGTTCGTGTTCATAACGTACCCTTGGATGCTCTGATATCGTTCGCCCAACCCATGTTGTGCCAGAACGATGAGAACCAGTAACTAGTATTGGGGTTCTACTTATACTCATGCGCACATTCCTCGATCTAGCAACTTATTTTAGCAACGAAGATATATCACCTAAAAGGTATTAAGGCAACTGTAAATACATGCGCTTTTCATATGAAGTGGGTTTACGCGACAATTTTAAAAGGAGTAACAATAGGAGCAGATTCTATAGTGGCGGCAACTTGTGTGTTAATAAATTGAATAAGGGGCTGAAGACCTTAATTATACCTTAACATTGCGCCATGAATCTTGCCATAACTATAAGAAATACTCATCATGGCTTGGCATGTTTTTCCTTTACTGAATAACAATAAATAGACAAGGAAGCCAAATAACTCTCCCAATAATTTTCTTAAATAAAAGCGTGGAAAGCCAAAAAGCATAGTTGCATTTTGATTGCTTTCATCTCTAAAGCCTTGGCCTTTTCCTGAACGAAATGCTCTTTTTACCAACCAAGTAACACTAAGCTGCTCATCTCTTATTTGGTGTTGAACACTCAAACCAGCGATATACATAGCACGATAATTAAGTTTCTTAAGCCTTTGTAATAATTCAGATTCACTACCCATAATGTAGTTATTACCCTTTGGCCCTATTTTGTCGTTAAATATAAACCCCTTATCAAACACCGATTTTCTAATCGCCATATTGCCCCCCCAAACTTTAGAAACAGGGTCAACTTCTTGATCTTCTTTGCCTACATTTAAAATTCCGAAGGCCGACTGAATATGAGAAAAAGTAATACCTATCCACTTTGGCATTTCTATATCCGGTAATATTTTTCCGCTGAAAATATCAAATTCATGATACTTTTTGCCTGCATTGACATACACATCGATAATGTCGCTGGCAGGTGTGATATCGTTATCGGTAAAAAATATTAAATCTGATTTGGTGAGCGGTAACCCTTTGTTTAGTGCGTTATTTTTACCTAGAATGGGTTGTTCTAAAAAAACTATAGGTAAGTGCTCTTGATAACGTTGTATGAGAGCCAGGGTGTTTTTTCTGCAAGCGTTGTCTATAATAATCAATTCCCATTGAAGGTCTGTTTTTATTGCACAATAAGCTTGCAATGACTTTTCAAGAATTGCTTCACTTTTGTAGGTTGAAAAAATAACAGAAAGATCCAATGTATTCATTCCCTCTTTAAAAATAATTAATGTACTGTACATCAACGTTACTCAAACTTACTTTACAAATAACATTTTCAGCTTAAATGTCATAGGACACTATTATAAAAGATAATATCCTACCTAATCGAGGGTTATAATTAAAAACGACAATACATGGGTATAAGTAACAAACATTAAATTATTTAAGAATACCAATAATCTCAAAAATTCTTTTTATATAATAAATGCATTTATTCTTAATCTCCTGAAAAGTAAACTTGCGGTATTTTGTATGCTTTCCAGATATAGTTTCAAGAGAAGCCTTCTCAATATCCAACAAATCCAAACTGCTATTCCCGTAATTTGTTATTGCTAAAATAGATTGATTTATGTCTATTCCATGTGGGAAATCAAATCCTCGGTATTCTCCAAGCGGATCTATTTTTCTCTTTGGTATAGTAAAAGAAATAACCCTACAACCAAATTGGTCTGTCACGTAAAATACATTCGTTCTTTTATCTCGGCAAATAGCATCAAATGCAGCAGGCCAAAAATAATGCTTATCAATAATGCTTAGCTTCTTTTTTTCTAGATCTACGTGAATGTAATACACACCACTTCCATACGTTGGCTTTATTTGCTCAGAGGGTGATGCAATGGCAAAGCATAGCAATAATTCGCTTTGTCTATATGCACAGATATCTTTAATATGGTGGGGCAACCTAAATTCAGCTAAGATTTCCTCTGTGTAAATATCTATAAAAAAAAGATAATTCTTATTTGTTGAAAGGCAGACTATTTCTTCTTCGAAGAAACTTGCACCATGGCAGTTACCTTTTCCTTCAGGTAAGTTGATGTCTTTTAGATGCTCAATTTTACCGTCGTACAACTCATAAAGCGTAGCGCTACCCGCATCAAAATTACTTGCAATTATTCGTTTTGAACCATCAAATTTAATCAGATCAACGATAGTGTTAGCACCATCAAACGTCGATTCAGTTGTACTTAATACGCTACTCGTTTTGCCTTCAAAATCGTATTTTATGTAGTGTAAACACTCCCCTACTAAATGTGCTGTAATCAAATGGTTAGGGGAAGTAAAACAAACATCTGTTAACGTTGCTAGCCTTGAATTACTTCCTACGTAAAAAGTTGACTTTTTTGCTCTATTAGGCTCTTCAATGATTATATTCAATTTACATCTGCTTAATCATAATTTTTATTATCATAGCTTATCTCTTCTTAAAAGCCCAACCTGCCCTATGTCCTATGTATAGGTAAAGTTATCGTTAGGTGAATAATAGACTTCCAAGAGTAATGAGATAAGTAGATACTTATAAGCAAGTTTAGAAATTCCAGCTAAAAAGATTGAAATTTAATATGAATGATATTCACGTTACCTAACTAATGATTATTCAAATGCTTTGCGGTGTTACTAAGATCTGTAATCGAGTTAGCAAACTGCCTACCTAAATCGATGTTAGCCTCCGTGTCATAATGCCAGTTATCCAAAAATATGTAATCTTCGGTGCTGGTTACCAGCACAGCGCTTTTATCCTTATTTACAAATGCTGTTTGCGCTGTCTGAATGATGTCTCCATAGTCCATTACTTTTCCATCTACATCTCTGCCACTATCAGCAATGCGACCAATAACTACTGGGATAGTATTGGCTTCAGCAATATTATCCCAGTTAACATTGCGGCGATCGTGATCCATCAATGATAGCGTAATACGTAGCCGAGCAATTACATTTCTTAAGTTAGTTTCATAGCGTTTTGCTACTGACTCTATGACGGCATCACTTTCCCCTTGCATCCAGACGATACCGGCAACCATTAGACTGTCATCTTTACCGTCACCGTCAATGTCATGTACCGCGAGTGCATTTCTAACAGTGGATCGAAAGTGGTCATATTGATTTACATCTTCACCTATACCCTTTCCTCCTTTGAAGTCAGGATCCCAACATCCAAATATCTTTGCGTTAGGTGCGTTGTGGTCAATCGATGTGCCGCGGCGTGAGTATTTAATAATCGCAACTTTTGTATTTGGGTTCAGTTGTCGTAGATGCCGACCAAACGTCAACTCTGGACCGAAGCGGTCGGATAGTTGATTTACACTTCCGTCGCTACGGAATCCAGCACCATTTCCTGGCAATAGAGGTGACCACTTCCCGCGTCCATCAAGCCTAACAGCGTCTGGAGCTGAGTTACCATGAAATATCATCACACCATTGATTTCTTTTGATAGTTCAGCTGGAAGCTTCTTAGTATATCCATAGCCATCCATGTTTGACTGCCCTCCAAGAAAATACAGTTGGTAGTCTGCGGCAAAGGCAGCGTCGTTAATGAAGTTGTTAATCAAAAAACATAAGAAACAAAATTTTAAACAACCATTCATTTTTAATCTCCAATCTATCATTATCATTTAGTTTATCTATTTAGCACAGAAAAAATCATGCTAAATCAAGTTCACTATCGCTGTTCATTACATAGGCATGTTGGCATATTTAAATAATATTTCATAATTTCAAGCAATTATATAGTTTTAACTTTCTCTGTAATTTTAACTATTTAAAAGTTAGATAATTATTGCTTAACTCAAAAAATATCCACATATATTAATTGTGTACACAACACGCTGAAATTAATGATATTTAACTTATTAACTGATAAGCTAATTATCAATAAACAGCTAACGTAGCTAAAACAGTTCCGATATACTTTTAACAAAAACATATTGTTTATGACATCGATTATTAGCCACAGTGATGTACGTTTCTCGCTGATCACCTCTTATGAACAATTGAAAACATTGTTCTGTGAGTTTGAAAACGCGAATAAAAATCAATCGTTACTGATCCCATCTATCTGGCTAAATACTTGGTATAACAGTTATTGGCAAAAGCAATGGCTGCTATTTTCTTTTGCATTCTACCATGATGATAAATTAGTGTGTTTAGCGCCTTTTTTCATTAAAAAAGATAGTAGTTTCCCTTATACAAAAACACTACATCTAATTGGACAGGGTGAACCAGAAAATGCTGAAGTGGCGCTTGAATATTTAGATTTATACATAAAACTAGGATATGAAGAAGTAGTTTATCCATTGGTTATCAATGAAATAAATAAACTCAATTTTGACCAGTTTATTGTTAAAGCCATTTTCGAAAATTCACATATCGCTATAATATCACCGCATATTAAAGGTAACATAACTAAGCAGCTTTACGCACAATATAAAGTTGATAAAGTACATTGGCAGCTAGCACTGTTAAGTAAAAATATTCGCTCGCGTATTAATCGAGGTAAAAACCAACTGGCTAAACTTGATGCAACCTTGCGCTGGCTTACTGTTGAAGAATACAGTATCGCATGGGCGTTATTAAAAAGCTACCATCAAAACCGCTGGCAAAATAAAGGCAAAACTGGTGCTTTTGCATCAGCTGAATTTAGTGCTTTTCATAAAACTATACGTGAACAAGATAGTAGTATGGTAGCAATGAGCGCTGTTTTTGTTAGTGAAAAACCTATTGCTATTAATTATTATTTAGTTACTGAAGATACTTATCATTTTTATCAAAGTGGTTGGGATGAACGAAATTTCGCCAAATTATCACCGGGTTTGTTTCTTCACTATTGGTCTATAACAAGTTTCCCAAAAAAGCATTATGATTTTATGATGGGCGGGTTAACTAATAGTTTCAAAGCTAAATTCAACACTGACATGAGGCCTATGTTATCAATAACGGTTGTTAAAAAGTCAGTGAAGCTATTTTGGGGTAAAGCCTTTAATAAATTTACTCGCTCATTTATAACATTTATTGGTAAATAAATGTTATAAATAATCATTACACTAATAATGATTAAAGTAAGTTAAGCATTCCATTCAATGAAAAAGCAACTATTCACTAGCTCAATTTTTCGGTTTCTTGAACGAGGAATCGTTGTATTAACGTCTTTTTTACTTACACCCTTTTTTATTAATGGGCTAGGTAGTTCACATTATGGTTTATGGCTATTAATTTTATCTATATTAGGTTGGTTTAATGTTGTTGATTTAGGTTTCCCACAAGCGGTACAGCGTCAAATAGTGCAAGCCCTGGAACTAAACGATAAAAAACGCGTGAATGTGATATTTTCAACCAGCATGGTACTTTTTACAATTTTAGGTGGCTTCTCTGTAATAACTTTAATTGGCTTAACCACCATTCCCGCAATTTTTGGCGTTGAGGGCTTAGACCAAATCACTTTAATTGAAATTTTATTAATATTGTCAGTAAAAGTTCTTTGGGGTTTTATGATGAACCCTTTTCATGGTTTTTTTTCCGGTATGTTGCGTTTTGATATTGATGCAAATATATCGTCATTAAACGCTATTGTAAAAGCTATCATGGTTTTTTTGCTCCTATCAGAGTGGAATATCTGGGGGGCTGTGGTTGCAACACTCGCAAGTGATGTATTAACAAATACACTGAAAATTTATTATGCGAAACGATTATTCCCAGATCTTAGGTTTAGTTTTAAGCTTGCCAGCAAAAAAGAGATTATTGACTTGTTTTCTTACTCAAAGCACCTAGTAATTAACGGTATTGCCAATACTATTGGCACAAAGTCACACCCTTTAATTATTACGAAATTGTTTGATTTACCTTCTTTAACGTTAACAAGTATCGCCAGTAATTTAATTATGCATACGTCGGCATTCGTTAGCTCTATTACGGGGGTGTTTTCTCCTTTATTTAACAAAAAAGCAGCACGAAAAGAAAATATGGAAGTGTTATTTAAGCAAACAACTAATATTAATTTATTCGCTTCTACTGTTTTGTTTTTATCTTTATTTATGTTTGGTAAAGTTTTTATCCTTTTATGGGTTGGAAATGAATTTGAGTACGCTGTTAATTTATTGTATCTGGGTGTTATTTCATCTTTACTTGCTACGTTTAGCAATTCAGCTAACACTGTTTTATTTGCACAAGCTAACCATAAGTATATTTCTTTACTCACAATTACTTCCGTTATATTCGGTATTACTTTGTCTATAGTTTTAGGTTTAAAGTTTGGTCTTATCGGTATGGCCGCTGGCGGTGTAGTCAACAATACTATTTTTAATGTATTTGCCAAAATTGTACTATTTAAAAAGTATAATAATTATAATATGGGTGGCCTTTATTGGTGTTTATCAAAGGCATTATTGTTAACCATTGTTTTAGGCTTTTTGGGTAGTTCTTTATTGGGTTATTTAGCCATTGATACTTGGTTAGAATTTCTAATAACAGCGACTATTGCTTTTCCAGTTATTGTTTTAGTGTGCTGGGTTTTACTACTTGATGAGGAAATTAAGAAAACTCTAATAAAATTTGCTCTTGAACACATGCCCCCAATTATTAAGAAACGATTTATAAAGGAACTATAAAAGCATGGCGCGCCAATTACCAATAAATACTGAAAACAGCCCGCCTTTAGCGTTTTTTTTCTTGTCCTTATATACTGCGTCTGTACTTATTCGCCCTCATGAAATGTTTCTAGTGAGCGTTGAGTGGATAACAATAAAAGTATTCATTATTTTCGCCTTTGCCGTCACTATTGCAGCTCAAAGGCCGATAAAAATACTTCCTCAACATTGGATGTTATTAGCGTTAGTTCCTTTAATAATCATGTCTGGGTTTTTAAATGGCTCAGGTATGATTGGAGTTGAGCAGTCTAAACGTATTTTTATAAGCGCACTAATTCCCCTATTTTTATTCACCAATTGCCTGACAACAATTAAACGGCAACACATTTTAATGATGATTTGTTTAATTGCAGCTATGTTAATGGTTCACAATGGTCATGTACAACAAACTGGTTACCAAGGTTTTGGCTGGGCGCTAGATACTCATGCTGTAGGTTATATTTGGTTAGGTGAACGACGTATTACTTATCTTGGTTTTTTCAACGACCCTAATGATTTAGGTATGTTCTTGGTAATGAATATTCCCTTAGCCATCTATTTCTATAAAAAGGGAAATCTTATAGGTAAAATGTTCATGCTTGTTATTTTAGTTGCACTTTTTTATGGCATTTACCTAACAGGTTCACGAGGAACAATGTTAGGTGCGGGTGCATTAATAGGTGTATATATAGTGGTGATGAATGCTGGCCCAAAGTTATTTATTGCTATTGCAGTACTTACTCCTATAGCTGCTACCGTTATTGTTTCTTTACAAAGCAATATTGATGCTTCTGCTGACGGTCGTCTTGAGGCTTGGTACGCTGGGGTTTTAATGCTGTTAGGGAATCCTGTATTCGGTATAGGTATGGGACAGTTTTTGGAAGAGCATGGGTTAGTTGCCCACAACTCCTATATTCATGTAGCAGGCGAATTAGGCGTGCCTGGTTATTCACTTTGGGGTGGTGCGCTTGTTTTTACTGTATTAACCGGTTATTTAATAATTCGAGAACAAATACAAAATAATAAGTTAAACGATGCTGATAAAAAAGTGCCTTCGCCTGAAGAAGCTAATGAGTTATTGTTAAATAAAACCCTATTTTTTTCAATGATGGGGTTTATGATTACCGGTTTTTTCATAAGCCGAATGTTTACACTATTATTATTCATTTTTATGGGCATGACTATAGCATCACACCTTAGGCTGATAAAAATCAACACAAATTATTCCATATACTTTACTAATCAATTGGCCCTGAAATCTATGTTATATTGCTGGTCTATTGTCATTGCAGTTTATTCTGCATTAAAACTAGGCTTATAAAAAGTGTGCTTACATAATAGTATTTCACTAAGTAAAGTTATTGACAACAAAAACAACAACTTTAACCTTATTAGGATGTTAGCCGCTATTTCCGTAATAGTAAGTCACAGCTATGCACTTGCGTTAGGCACTAGAAATGCAGAGCCAATAAAGAATTTACTCGGTGTTAGCTTAGGAACAATAGCGGTAGATATTTTCTTTATTACTAGTGGTTTGCTTGTAACTAGAAGCTTATTGGTTGGCACAGATCTAAAGTTTTTTATTGTTTCTAGAATATTAAGAATATTCCCCGCACTTATAGTTTCTGTGTTGTTTTGCATAACATTAGGCGCATACCTTTCAAGCTTTTCATTACAAATGTATTTTAATGATTCAGAGCTTTTAAATTTCATATTATTCAACTCCACAATTATTCTAACTGACTATCAAGAATTACCCGGCGTATTTTATAACGCACCTTTAGATAGAAGTGTAAATGGCTCCTTATGGACATTACCTTGGGAGCTTCGCATGTACATATTGCTCATAGCCATTGGTATCTTCAGTATTATTTTAAAAAAATTTAAGGTTAGTTTTCAATTTGGTAGATCGATAATTATTATTACTGCTTTATGCTGCACCCCATTGTACTTTTATTTTCACTTTACGGAAAACTTCCACTGGTTTTATTATAAATTTTTCAGGTTTTCTTCTGCATTTTTTATTGGAGGAAGTTTATTTATATTAAGTAAGTATATTCATTTAAAAATTAGTTGGGTCGTTGGAGTTTTTCTATTGTTGATAGGGGCATTTGTATTAAACAAAACGGCATTTTTTATTATATATATATTTTCTATTCCTTATTTGGTACTGTGTTCTGCGTACATCCCTAAAGGAAAAATATTAAAATACAACATACTAGGTGACTTTTCTTATGGTACTTATATTTATGCTTGGCCAATACAACAAACCTTAGCTGTTTCAATTATAGGTATAAGACCAACGCAAATGACTTTTTGTGCAACTGTTATCGTTATTGGTTTGGCTGTATTATCTTGGTATTTGATAGAAAAACCTAGCATGAAGCTAAAACGGTACTTCCTAAAAAGTCTGTATTAAAGTTGTTTACTGAATGACTTGAAGCTTTCCAAATAAAGACCTGTTAAGTTTTTCCCTAAGGCTTCTAAATCATATGGAGGTGTTGATATCGCTGTATCTACTGCGGAGCTTAACTGCTCAGGGAGAACACCTTTTGGCATGTGTGGTAGATCCCATGTTGACATATAGTTAATCTGTTTTCGAAGCTTTGGCAATAGTGCAACCCTAGGCACTCCAAACGACATCGATGTAATTAATCCATGTAAGCTAGTTCCACAGTAGCATGACGAGCTTCGTATGATATTCATCAAGTCAAATATATTACCATCTAAGTATGTATCGTAAACTATGTTTTCAGCTAACATTGAGGCCACTTTATGTACACCAACTGAATCATTATGTCCTGCCGCATTGCCAATTGCGATGAAAACGATAGGTAATTTAAAAGTAATGCTGACTTCAGATAGTGCTCTAGCAAATGCCTCTTCTTTTCCACGAACATGCGCCTGAGATATCTGAAAAACGATATAACCATCAGTATACTTTTCAATTAAATTTTTAATGTAGGATGAAGATTTTTGATTTAATTCTTCTTTTGAAATGAATGATGACATTACTGTTGCCGAATCTGGTGCTAATTTGGAAGATGAGCAGCCAATTCTTGCTAACTGTGTCTGCGAAAAGTCATCTCTAACAGATACATAATTAGCTTCATTCATTACTTTACTTAAAGATAATATTTCATTTTCACTAGTTACATTAGAAACTCCGGTAGCACCTACAGAGTTATAAATGACCTTTCGATTAACCCCTAAATCTTTTCTATTTAAATTAAATGGTAATTCTGACGTTAACCCAGCCAATCTTGAAACTAAGTAATTTGTAAATTTAGGGAAGTAGTAACAGGCAATACGTTCATATATTGGAAAAAAAACAGTAGGCAGTAAATATCCATAAGCAGACTGCCAATCACAGGCAACTACATCTCCACCTGCAAGAATAATCGCTGCATCAAGCTTACTACTTTTCAGTGCTTTATTTATTGCAGTTGTTTGTCTTGCTCCATATTCAGACAAATCACTATCAATTAACCCAGCTACTACAACTTTTTTATTCGGAAAGTACTCATTAATGACACGTTCCATTATCAATGGAAACAATAAATCTCCATAATTGTGCCGGTCAAAAGCACCATACAAAATAATATCATTCATATTCTTTCCTATTAAATAATCAGCTTAAATTTACGTTTAGCTCTTTGAAGTACTTTCCAAACAAAATTTGGAATTAATTTAAATACCCATCCTCTTATTAAAAAAAGAATACTTGATTTAGAGCTGTGTGCTCTTATAAAGGTATCTCCAGCTAAATTAAACAAGCCAGAATAAATATAAGACTTTGCATAGCGAATATGTAATCGCTGCTTTATCAATGGCCAATCTGCTGTTTTTACATAACGTTTAGCGATATGTTCAATTTTATTTAAGCAGACAATTTCTGCTTCATGCATTTTCTCATCGTACAATGAGTAGTTGTTACCATGAAATACGTGAATAGCTAAATGCTCAGCAACAAAGTCAAATTCACAAACCATGGCTAATTTAAGCCAAAGGTGCCAGTCGTCTACCCCCATTAAGGCTCTATCGTCGTCAAACCCGTCTACTTGCTGTAAATAGTTTTTCCGAACAACAGCCGTACAACACGTTAACATATTTAGTTGTACTAATTTATCAAATACCTGACCTTTGTGTTTATTATCAAAGCTAGGTTTTGATTGCTTGTTGTAATCAAGGTAGTCAGCAATAGCACCACAATACACAAGCCCCACTGTAGGTTTTTCAAATAAAGGGATTTGCTTGGTTAGTTTTGTGGGTAACCAGAGATCATCTTGGTCGCAAAAAGCAATAAACTCTGCATTTGATTGCGCAATGCCAAAATTACGAGCTTTCGCAACACCACCGTTTTGATTATAAAAAGGTTTGATTCTGCTATCTTCCCCTTCTAATTTCCTTATTATTTCTGCAGAATTATCGCTAGACCCATCATCAACTAAAATCAGCTCAATGTTTTGGTAATCTTGCTTTAAAATAGATTCAACGGTTTTTTCTAAATATTTTTCACCGTTATAAACAGGAATAACTACAGAAACAAGAGCAGTAGACACAAAACATCCTTTTAAATAGCTGAATAGAGAATTACAACCATTATCCTCATCTGTAAAAAAATATCTACAAATTATTATTAGGCTTCATAGTATTGCTGTTTTCATTGATAAAATACTACATAATGGGATTATTGTATTGAAATGAATATATTTAACTCAGGGAGAAGAAATGTCTTTGTATCCGTTTATTTTACAAAAGCTATTAATGCCAGTTTACGAAGCCATTAAAGGAAAAAACCTTTTAGAACATATTCATCAATATGAAAAAAATTTACTTCTAACACCTGAAGAAATAAAGAATCAACAGTGGGAAGTATTACAGAAATTATTAAACCATGCATTTTGCCATACTAGCTTTTACCCTAAGCATTGGGCAGAAGCAGGTGTAAATTCAATAAACGATATAAAGTCCATGGATGACTTCACCAAGCTTCCTGTTGTTACTAAAGATGATATTTCTTTGCACTATAGTGATTTTCTCGCGAACAACTATTCAAATAACATTAAAAAATCTACGGGTGGCTCAACTGGTCAGCCTTTTAGTTTTGAATTAAATACCGACAGTAATACAAGACGTGAAGCCATTATGTGGCGTGGCTATGGCTGGTTAGATGCAGGTCTAGGACAAAAAACACTTTATTTATGGGGGGCTGATGTTGGTGAACTCACCTTTTATAAAAAAGTAAAAACAGACCTTTATCATAAATTTTATAATCGTAAAATGCTTAATTCATTTGCGATGAACAAAGGCAATATGATTGATTACGTAAATGAAATTAATGCATATAAACCTAAGGCATTAGTGTCTTATGTTAATCCTCTTTATGAACTGGCTCGTTTTATTAACAACAATAATATTACCATATTTTCTCCCAAAACCATGTTAACTGGTGCAGAGCCATTATATGATTTTCAGCGTACAGAAATAGAAAAAGCTTTTAACTGCAATGTTTACGACACCTTTGGCTGTAGAGAATTTATGTTAATCTCTGCTGAGTGCACAGAGTATAAAAATTTACATATTAATAGTGATCACTTGGTGGTTGAAACACTTTCAGAACAGGCTGACTCTGTTTCAGAACAAAGTGGTGATTTAGTTATAACGGATTTGTATAATTTTGGCATGCCGCTTATACGTTATGTGAATGGTGATAGAGCCACACTCATTAATGAACCCTGCAAATGTGGCAACCCTTTGCCTTTGATGAGTAGTGTGGACGGAAGAAAACTAGACATAATAAAAACACCTTCAGGTAAAACTATTCCAGGGGAGTTGTTTCCACATTTATTTAAAGAGTTTAAAGGTATTTCTCGCTTTCAAGTCAAGCAAAGTAAAATTGAGGAAGTAGAAATATTTATTATCCCTAACACTCTCTTTTCTGAAAAAGATCAAGTTACCATTTCAGATGAAATCAATAAATATGCGAATAACGAACTGAATTTAAAATTTAATTTAGTCGACGATATTCCCTTAACGGTCAGTGGCAAACATAGAGTGACTATTTGTGACGTTTAATTCAAACAAGAAGAACTCATTAGTAATAATTACTAATTTATTTCCACTCCCTTGGGAGCCTAATAGAGCGACCTTTAATCGTCAACAATTCGAGCAACTTGATGGGGAGTTTGAAAAAAGTATTTTAGTTCCAATTGCCTTTACTGAGTGGTTTGCTCATAGAAAGGAAGTGCAGCAAACTGAAAAATTAAGATATGTTCCTTATTTTTACTTACCCAAAATTGGACGTCGTTTTTATAGTGTATTTATGTTTTTGTCTATTTTAGTGCACTCTGGTTGGTGGTTGGTTAATAAGAAACCTAAAATAATATTGGCGAGCTGGGCTTTTCCTGAAGCCGTTGCTGCAAGCTGGTTAAGTAAGTTATTAAAGTGCAATTTCTTTTTTAAGGTTCACGGAAGTGACGTTAACCTGCATGGAAAAATTCCTGCTCGAGCTAAACAAATAGTGTCTGCGGCCAACAGAGCCCAAGGTATACTGTCTGTTTCCAAGGCCTTAGCAAATGAGCTTGTTAAAATTGGTGTTAAGTATGAAAAGGTGCATGTGATATATAATGGTGTGAATCATGAAAAATTTGCTCTAGATTATCCTGCCAAAGATCAAAACCGCTACATTCTTTACATTGGAAACCTAAAACGCGACAAAGGCGTAATGGAGTTAATAGAAGGGTTTAACCAAATAAAAGATCATCACCCTGATTTACATTTAGTCTTTGCTGGTTCGGGTTTGATGCACGAAAGATTAATGAACTATAGTAATACTCAACGCATTAGCGATAAAGTAACCTTTCTGGGTAATATTAACCACGATGACCTACCTGCTTGGTTGTCAAATGCTACCGCGTTATGCTTACCTAGCTATAATGAAGGCGTTCCGAATGTAGTATTAGAAGCAATGGCTGCTGGTACGCCAGTTTTGGCAACAAATGTAGGGGGCATTCCTGAAGTTGTAGATGAGTCCATTTGTGGGAAACTAATTCCTCCCAAAAATGCGAAAGCCGTCGCAAATGGTTTAAATGAGTTATTAAGTCAGCAATGGTTTAGAGATAAAATAAAACAGCATGCTTCACAATTTACTTGGCAAAAAAACAAAGCACAACTTGTTGACATGCTACAGTCTACACAATAGATAAGTAATAAATGCTTTGTTCGTCTGTGAATTTTGGTACACTGCAGTAACAGTTTTTTAAAATGATAATTGGATTTTCATTTAATGATTCAGCAAGTTAAGCTTTTTATTCGCTCATATTTGTTACCTGACAGCCTTTTTTTATACGCTAAAACACGCCGAAAAAAAACACTGTATTTAACTTTTGATGATGGCCCCGTTGCTGGAGTTACTGAATCGTTATTAGATTTATTAAAAAAACACGAAGCTAAAGCTACCTTTTTTATCATTGGTAGTCGCGCTCTAAAAAATCCATTGTTAATGTCTCGCATTCATAATGAAGGACATACTATTGCCAACCATTCATATAGTCACCCTAATTTTGATCAAATAAGTGCTCAAGCTCAGCAAGAAGAAGTAAGAAAAACCAATAAAATAATTTCTCAGACAACACAACAGTTATGTCAATTATTCAGAGCTCCTCAAGGTCGTTGGAACCTTAAACTAATCTTTTTTTTATGGAAGAAAAAAATCACTGCTGTTCATTGGAATAGAGACTCTTTAGATTTTAACAAAGAACCTGTAGAAATAATAATTAACCGGTTTAAGCATCAGGTGGTTAACTCAGGTGATATTATTTTATTTCACGATGATAATGCTTTGTGCATCCCCGCATTAGAATACTTGATTCCGTACTGGCAATCACAAGGGTACACCATGAAAAAACTCGTGAGCAAAAACTAATATGAATATACTTTTTCATCATAGAACACGTGGCCGAGGTGCAGAAGGCGTTCATATTCGTGGCGTAGTAAAAGGTTTGCGCGAACTTGAACATAAGGTTTTTATATTATCTTTACCGGGAGCAGATCCTGAAGAAGAAGAACTGGCTGTATCTAGCAAGGTTATTGATAAAGCTGAAGCTAAAGTGAAGCAAAAAAGCTTTTTATCTAAATTAACCAATTTAACCCAATATGTGCCAGAATTTGTATTTGAATGGATTGAATTATTTTTCAATGCTGTTTCATATTTTCGTTTACGTCGAGAAGTTAAAAAGCACAACATAACTTGCATTTATGAACGTTATTCATTATTCCTTTTTGCTAGTGTTTGGTGGGCAAAGCGTAAAGGTGTGCCTATAGTATTAGAAATTAATGATTCATGTTTAGTTCATCGTGTAAGACATCTTACTTTTAGAGGATTAGCACGAAAAATAGAAGAATGGATTTTTAGTAATGCAACTGGATTAGTTTTTATTTCAAGTCATTTTCAAAGTGTAGCAACTCAAGCTTACCCAAGTATTTCTCCTTCTGTAGTTTCTCCAAATGCCGCTGATTTGGATAAATTTATTATTGATAGAGAGGCAGGAATTGAATTAAGAAAACAATTAGATATTAACGATAAAGTAGTACTCGGTTATGTAGGAGCCTTCGTTCATTGGCATGGAATTGATTGGTTTGTTGATATGATTGTTGACCAGTTAAAAACCCAACCCTCGTTAGTATTGCTTCTCGTGGGTGACGGTGTATGTTTTGAATCAATCAAAAAGCGCACTCAAGAAGCAGGTGTTGATTCTCAGATAATTCTACCAGGAAGAGTGGAGCATGTTCAAATACCTACTTATTTGTCTGCAATGGATTTTGGTATTTTGCCTGATTCAAATGACTATGGTTCACCAATGAAGTTATTTGAGTTTATGGCGATGGAAAAAGGCATGATAGCCCCTGATTTCTCACCTATTTCAGAGGTTGTTAAACACAATGAAACCAGTTGGTTATTTCCGGCCAATGATCGCCAGGCTTGTATCGATTTAACGTTATCATTGGTAGACAAGCTAGAGCAGCAAAAACAAGTAGGCCTAAATGCGCGTAGTTACATTGAAAAAGAGCGTCAATGGCGTCACAATGCTGAACAGATAATCAACTTATTTAATCAAAAAGTGTATTCTTAACCCTAATGAAATATATAAAAGCGGATCTCAAACAAAAACAGAAAATTTTTGTCGCAGACGGCGCGTATGTAGGAATGTTACGCATTTTGATGGCTGATGGTACAAGTGCCAACATTATTTATAGAATAATGCGTTGGTTTGCAATGCACAATTTAGCAATAATTGCCTATGCTTTTCAGTGGTTAAATAAGTTCCTTAATGGTTGTGTTATTGGAATAGGTGCAGACTTCGACAAAGGTTTTGTTATCATGCACCCTGTTGGAATCGTGATAAATTCAAAAGTAAAAGGTGGCCAAAATATCACACTTGAAAGTGGTGTAGTCATCGGTGATGAAAAAGGTAAATCACCTGCTTTTGGTCAAAATATATTTATAGGTTCAGGAGCAAAAGTTATCGGGCATTTAACTGTTGAGGATAATGTTAAAATTGGTGCAAATGCTGTTTTAACAAAATCAGCTCCATCAGGTGCGACCATGTTAGGTATTCCTGCTAAACCCTATAAAAAACAAATAAGTAAAGGGTTATAGTCAATGGAAGTGTTGTTTTGGACTGCCATAAGCTTAATTGTTTATAGTTATTTTATTTATCCTCTAATACTGATCTTTATTAGTACTATAAAGCAAATATTTACACATAGAAAGAAAACCATCGAAACGCTCTTAGAGTATGAATATCTTCCAAGAGTAACCGTAATCATAGCTGCGTTCAATGAAGACTCTTGTATAAAAGCTCGAATTGAAAACCTATTATCTTTAGATTATCCCCAGGATAAATTAACCATAAGAGTTGGCTCAGATGGTAGCTCAGATAATACGGCACAAATACTAAACAGTATTACCGCAGAAAATTTTCATGCCCATATCTTTGAAAAAAATCGTGGAAAAATGAGTGTGTTAAATGATTTAGTCACAAACGCAACAGATGAAATATTAGTTATGTCTGACGCGAATACCCACTTTAAATCTGATGCAATTAACGCACTGGTTAAACATTTTCAAAATGAGTCAATCGGTGTTGTTTGCGGGGAGTTAAACCTTATAGATGCCGAATCAGGTGTTAATAAAGACAGTATTTATTGGCGCTATGAACAAGTACTGAAGTTTCATGAAGCAAAGTTAGGTGCATTACTTGGTGCAAATGGTGCTATTTATGCAATAAAAAAAGCGCTTTATACTCATTTACCTGCTAATACTATTGTTGATGACTTTCAAATTGCAATGAATGTGTCAAAACAAAACTTTGAAACCATCTATGATCCTTCTGCTGTAGCTATTGAAGAGGTTGCACCAAACTTAGCAGAGGAAGAGGGCAGAAGAATACGTATTGGCTTAGGGAATTATCAAGCTTTTTTTAAAATGTTTTGGGCATTGAACCCATTATTGGGTTGGCGATTTATTGCGTATTTGAGCCATAAAGTGTTTCGTTGGTTTGTTCCTCACTTCATGATTATCGCCCTAATCAGTAATTTATTTTTGCTTTCAGAGGTTTTTTATCAATTCACAATGTTTGGGCAAATTAGTTTCTACGGATTGGCTTGCTGGGGAATAAAAAAACAGAAACAGGACATAGAGATTAATACTTTGACTTCGTTAATTGCCTTTTTTGTATCTATGAATATTGCCTTATTGCGAGGTTTTATTCGTTATTTTAATTCTAATGTGCAAGGTAGTTGGCAAAGGACCTCTCGATAATGATTTTTTACTTTCTACTATTTATTTTTCTTTGTGCTATTTCAACTATTGTTTTCATTTTACAGAAAAAGAACATGCTCAACTGGATGCCTCAATATATTAACCAATGCAGCAAACGAAACAAAAAAATTAAGCAGCCTATCCATTTACTTTTTTCAATTGTTGACCACTATGAACCTCAGTGGGGTAATCCTAATGATATTGAAGTAGAAAGGTCTCGTGTAGATCGTTGGTTAAATGACTACCCTAAAATGGCAAGCAAGCATCAAGATGCTGATGGCTTTCACCCACAACATACGTTCTTTTATCCTGAAGAAGAATATCGCTATGAGCACTTGAATAAAATTGCAGATATTTGCAAGCAAGGGTTTGGCGAAATTGAACTACATTTGCATCATCACAATGATACCGAAGAAAACTTACGGCACCTGTTAACTACGTTCTGCCATACACTACATAATGAACATGGGGCATTAAGTAAAGACCCAGAAACAGGTGAACTAGTCTATGCTTTTATTCATGGAAATTGGGCATTAGATAATTGTGACCCTTCAGAAAACAATTGTGGTATTAATAACGAATTATTAATACTGAAAGAGACTGGTTGTTACGCAGATTTTACTTTTCCATCTGCACCCCACCCTACTCAACCTGCAACAATCAATAGTATATATTATGCTAAAGATGACCCATTAGCTCCTAACTCTCATAACAAGGGAGTTTCGGCTAAAGTGAAACAGAAGCCTTGGGGTGATTTACTCTTAATCAATGGACCTTTAATGCTTAACTGGAAGAAACTCAAAAAAGGTATTTTTCCTCAAATAGAAAATTCAGACCTTAGAAAAGGAATGGAACCAACCAATGATCGTGTGGATTTATGGGTAAATTCCAATATTCATGTCGAAGGGAGAGCTGAATGGCGTTTTATTAAGCTGCACACTCACGGTACACAGGAAAAAGATATGGATGTTTTACTTGGCAAACCTATCGATGACATGTTCAGTTACTTGGAAAGCAATTATAACGATGGAAAAAATTACATTTTACATTATGTAAACTCAAGAGAGATGTATAATATTGTAAAGGCCGCAGAAGACGGAAAAAAGGGTAACCCAAACCAATATAGGGATTATATTTTACCTCGCCCCTTGTTTAAAGTTAGTAAATAATGTCATTTGAATTAATCAAAAGGCTTGTTGTCAAGCAAGGAAAGCTAGCAAATATATTATGGCCGTATCGTAGTGATGGCTTATATTGCTTTAATTTTCATCGCGTTGGTGATGCTAATAAGACTCCCTTTGATCCTTGTGTCTATTCTTGTGACGCTGAAAATTTTCAACATTACTTAGAGTTTTTTCAAGCAAACTTTAGGATAATTGATTTAAAAGAGTTATATTCAATTATTAAAGCTAGTAAGCCCATTAAAGAAAAACTTGCTTTAATAACCTTTGATGATGGTTATCGTGATAATTATGATATTGCTTATCCCCAGTTAAAAGCTATGGGTATTCCTGCTACATTTTTTGTCACTACCAGCCTAGTGGGGTCTAATAAAGTTCCTTGGTGGGATGAAATTGCATGGCATGTAAGACAATTAGCTGGACAGTCTTTGGAATTAAGTATTTGGCCTAATGCTATTACACTCCCTGAATATATAGATTCAAATTCTATTCGGAAAGTGCTAAGTAGAGTGAAATCTTTCCCATCAAAAATAGATAACCAGTTAGAAGAATTAAGAGAACTCACAAAGGTTGAAATTCCTGCTGAATTATCTGAAAATTTATTTATTCACTGGGACCATTTAAAAGAGATTGAAAAAAACGGAATAAGTATTGGCGCTCATTCTCACACCCACCGTGTTTTATCTTCATTATCAAATAAAGAACTGATATATGAATTAACCGAATCTAAACGATTATTAGAAGAGTATTTAATTCTACCTATTGAAAGTATATCTTACCCCGTAGGAGGGGAGTCAACCTACCACAACAGTATGTTTAAGCTATTAGACAGTCTTGGTTATCTGGTAGGCTTCACTTTTTGTAAGATGGTTCACCGTGATATTTCGAATAATAATTATGAATTAGGTAGAATCTCAATAGATAGGCCCTTTGATGAATTGTTCCTAAAACAAATGATACTTACTTCACCAAAGCTATAAGCTTATCAAAATGTGTTAACGTCCTTTGCCAAACAATACAATTTCAACCGTTCTAACTAAAATAAGCAAATCAAGTAAAAAACTACGGTGCTTTATATAATAAAGATCGTATTTCAATTTTTCTAATGAGTCAGCTTCAGTTGCACCATAGGGGTATTTCAATTGAGCCCAACCCGTCAAGCCTGGTTTAACATTATGGCGTTCATTATAATAAGGGATGTTTTTAATTAAACCTTGAACGAACTCTGGACGTTCAGGTCTAGGCCCAACAAACCCCATATCGCCACACATAACATTATAAATTTGTGGTAATTCATCAATGCGGTATTTGCGTAAAACATTACCTATTTTTGTAATGCGTGGGTCATCTTCAGAGGCCATTTGAGCACCAAATTTTTCCGCGTCCAAACTCATACTTCTAAATTTAAAAATATTAAAGGGTTCGCCGTCTAAGCCAACACGTTCTTGGGAATAAAAGATAGGAGCAGAAAAACCTTCATTTAGCTTAATAAAAACAGCTGTTAACAACATTATTGGCCAAGTCAATGTAAACAGTACAAAGGCCATACTCGCATTAAAAACCCAATCAAGTGTATTACGGAGATGATTTAATGAGGCAAAACCATTAGAGTAAATAACCCAACTTGGATAAATAAGATTAACCGCTATTTGTCCTGTTTCTCGTTCAATAAAATCTAGAATTTCAGTAATTTCAATACCACGAATTTTACAGGCAAATAGCTCATCAACAGGTACATTATTACGACGTTCATCACTGGCAACAACAATTTCATCAATGTTGTGTTTCAAAGAATAGTTAACCAATGAGCCTTCAAGGGCTATTCTAGTTTCCTGTTTAATGCCCTCTTCAGCATCGCCATTCATTATGATATATCCATGTACTGAAAAGTTTTGCCTGTCTACATCTCTACGCATTCTTCTTTCTATGATTGAAGCCCTTTCCCCAACGCCAAGTACTAGAATAACGCGCTTATTAAAGCCAAAAAAGTCTATTTTAAGGGTCAAAAAACGAAATATGCTAACAAAGATAAAACAAACCAATGATGCTGAAGCCAATATTTCAATGGGCAATGCATATTGACCATGCAAAGGATTTAGGATGGTGACAATAAAAAATGCAACAGCGACACACATTAAAACACGACGAACTACACCGCGAAAATTAACCCTTAATTTAGAATTATATAAGCCTAAAGCTAATGATGTTAGTTGATTTAACATGGCAAAAATTATTGAGTATACAAATAAGTAATTATCCGAAATTGCAGGAAACTCAATAAAGGTAATAAGACTATTACTGTATAGGGCGAATGGTAGCCCTCCAAAAAACAAACAAAACTCAACTAAAATCAATGACTTACTGGCAACTGATAAGTCGCGAAATTTGGGGCTAGACATATGAGACTAGTTTCCTTGATAAAACATGCAATTACTAATTGATAGTTTGCTTTGCTTATAAATTTATAAGAAGTACATTACACTCCTACAAAGTCAAATCTCTCAACTGAAGATTAAAGCGCTATTTACAAAAACAACGAAGTGATTCTAACAAAAACACCGATAAAGTTAACGTTTTATTTACAGTTGTTAAAATGTGTGCATCTCAGAAAAAAATGAAATACAATCTAAAGTTGAATTAAAAATAATTTTTGATGAAAAGGTATGAACCATGGATAAAAAATTCACCAAATCACTAAAAGTAGTTTTTGCTTTGCTTCTAGTACAAATCATTTCTGCCTGTTCTACTAATAATTTACCAACGGCAACTTTACACCCTTCAAATACTGCAGATATAAACTCTTATAAATATCTCATAGGTGCTGGCGATGTACTTAATATATTCGTTTGGCGTAACCCTGAAGTTTCAGGATCATTTGTCGTTCGCCCCGATGGCATGATTACCACTTCACTTGTTGAAGATATAAAAGTGACAGGTAAAACACCCACTGAGCTAGCCCGCTCAATTGAAGAAATTCTAGCAACGTATTTAAAAGATCCAATCGTTACAGTGACAGTGAATAACTTTGTTGGCCCATTCAGCGAGCAAATCCGTGTTATTGGCGAAGCTTCACAACCTCGAGCAATAAACTACACTCAACACATGACTTTATTAGATGTAATGATACAGGTAGGTGGTCTAACAGAGTTTGCTGACGGGGATAATGCCGTTTTAGTGAGAATAGAAAATGGTCAACAGAAACAATATGATATTATGATTGATGAATTATTAAAAGATGGGGAAATTAGTGCCAACATTGATATGCTCCCAGGTGATATCATCATCATTCCAGAGGCTTGGTTTTAAATTTAAATACAGCAACGGGTTGCGAGTGGCTAGAAGCGTAATCAAAAACAGAGTGACGAGTAGCGGGTTAATTAGTTACGAAGACAAATTACGGGAAATATCGCTTCGAAACTCGTCGCTTTTCATACTCGTTACTAAAAAGTAGGGTTAATATTTAGAATGCAAGAAATACTTGATGACCTAATAGATTATCTAAAAGGAATTTGGATTAAGCGACGATATATCATTATATCAACTTGGGTAATATGCCCCATTGGATGGACTTTCGTAGCTACGATGCCCGACGTTTATGCTTCTAAAGCACGTGTATATGCTGATACTCAATCTCTGTTAGCGCCTTTATTAAAAGGCCTAACTGTTCAAACAAACCCTAACACTCAAATTAATTTAATGGTAAAAACATTATTAAGTCGACCCAATTTAGAGCGTATCTCTAGGATGACGGATATGGACCTTCAAGCTGAAACACCTGAAGAATACGAGGGTGTGATTAATCAGTTAAGAGAAAAAATTAAGATTAGGAAACAGGGGAGAAGAGATAATATATTTACTATTTCTTTTGAGGATAGAGATCCTCAAATGGCAAAAAATGTTGTGCAGTCTTCATTAACTGTTTTCATCGAAAATACCCTTGGAGAGAATCGAACTGATTCCGATTCTGCACAGAAGTTCTTAAAAAACCAAATAGGTGAATATGAAAATAGGCTTTCTAGTTCAGAAGCTCGCCTTACAGATTTCAAACAAAAATACAGCGATATGCTGCCAGATCAGTATGGCGGCTATTATAATAAACTCAATATTGCTAAAGAGCAGTTACAAATTATTGAGCTTAGTTTATTAGAAGCTGAAACACAGCTTAAGTCTGCGAAAGCACAATTAGGTACAGTGCCAACCGAGTCAGGTAATTTTCAAAATAAAGTTCAAACCTCGAACTCAATTAGAACCAGTTATGATGACCGTATCACTGAATTAGAACTTGCGTTAGATTCTTTACAGTTAAGATATACAGATCTTCACCCTGATGTTGTTGAAGCTAAAAGACGCTTAACATACCTAGATGAGCAGCGCAAAAAAGAAATAAATGATTACTTAAACATCACTAAAAGTGAAGACGGTAATACATTGATAACAAGCCAAAACCCAGTAATTCAACAATTACAGATTCAGGTAAATCAATTTGAAAATCAGGTAGCCTCCACAAAAGTTAGGGTAACCGATCATCGAATTAGAGTAAAAGATCTTGAAAATAAAATTCACGTATTACCTGAAATTGAAGCAGAACTTACTGCCTTGAACCGAGGTTATAATATTACTAAAAAGAAATACGAGGAACTATTAAGTCGTCAAGACACTGCTCATTTAGCACAACAAGCTGACGAAACTACGAGTAAAATTCAATTTAAAGTCATTGACCCTCCTAGAGCACCTAATGAGCCTTCAGGACCTAAGCGGATTTTACTCTTCATACTAGTTACTTTTATTGGCCTTGGTTCTGGTATTGGTTTGTCATTACTACTAAGTCAATTATCACCTATGACCATATCTGCCTCTCAGTTAACTAAAGCCACTGGCATACCTGTATTCGGGGTGGTGTCAGCAAATGAAAATTTAGGTTTGCACAAGTGGCATAAAAAGAAGACACTTATTTTTATCATTTCAAATCTATTTTTACTTATTATTCTTATTATATTTATGAGTTACTTTTTATTTCCTGATGCCATCCAAGCGCCACTGAAAAGGATATTTTAAGCCGTGAGTACTATAGAGAAGGCATTGGCCAAAAAAAAACAAACAGCACAAGACAAGAAAACGAGTCTTGAAGCAAAAACAACAGTAAACCCAAAAGTACCTGAATTTGAACCACCAACTAAGAAATCTAGTACTCCTGCTTCAGAGGAAAATAATACTCTTGAAAGAGTGACTAAAACAGACAAAGAAACTATAATTTTAGACGGCGATCACCTAACCGAACAAGGATTTATATATAAATCTAATAGCGCTCATCATATACAAGAGGAGTTTCGGTATATTAAGCGTAAGTTATTAAATAACGCTTTTGGCCCTACCGCTAAAACATTGAAACATAGCAACTTGATTATGGTGAGTAGCTCTAAGCCAAATGAAGGCAAAACCTTTATTTCCATCAATCTCGCCTTAAGTATTGCTCTTGAGCAAGATAAAACAGTTTTATTGGTTGATGCTGATGTGTTAAGGCCAAGTTTGCACAGAGAATTAAACTTTGAAAATAAGCAAGGTTTACTTGAGTACTTACTTGATGAAGTGCACTCCTTATCTGATGTTATCTACAATACTAATGTTGCTAACTTAAAGATAATTCCTGCGGGTAAACCACACCATTTAACCAATGAGTTACTAGCAAGTACAAAAATGGAAATTTTAGCGGAAGAGTTGGCACAGCGTTACCCTGACCGCATGGTAATTTTTGATTGTCCTCCTATATTAGGTGTAACAGAAACTCCTGTTCTTTCTAGTTTAGTTGGGCAAGCGGTGGTAGTAGTTGAAGAGTCTAAAACAAAATTAAATGATGTGAAAAAAGCAGTTTCACAGCTTAATGAAGATATCGCTGTAGGTTTTGTGATGAATAAAACAATAAGATCTAAAAAGGATGTGTATGGCTATTATGGCTATGGCTACGGCAGGAAAAATTAATAAGTTTCACTTTGCCAATGTTATGGCATTACTGTCTTATTTCATTATTTCATCTTCGACAACTGCCGGAGAGTGGAGGTTTGCTCCTAATTTTGGGTTAGAAGAAACATATTCCGACAATGTTGAGCTGACTCTTATTGAACCAACATCTAGCCTTGTTTCTCAAGCCATTATTGGCTTAAATGCTGATTATCAATCTCGTGTAGCTAGCCTCACTTTTTCAGGAACAAATAGTAATGTTTTTTATAGCCATGACAGTGACCTTAATGACAACTATTTAACACTGGGTACTACAGGCCAATATTATCTTTGGACCAGTGGCCCTGAAATATTTGCTAGTGCTACAGTAGATAACACCAATAGAAATTCTGCTAGTAATGGCCTTGCTGACTTAGTGTCTGGCGATACTGTACAGTCAGAATACTATTCCACTGGTATTCGTTATAATACTAATAATAGCACCTTCACTGTCGAATCATCTCTTACTTTTGACGCTACTAGGTATGAAGACAATATAGGCGAGAATAATGGTGTATCGGCTATTTTAAATACAAGCAGCGGTAATAACGCACGTATTGCTTTTTGGCAGTTTTCAAGTGGTTTTTCAACTAATAGTCAAGACTTTTCGGGTGAAACTAGAACTGGAGAGCAATATCAAATTGATGCACAGTTTGGGTTAATACTACCATTTAATTGGACTCCTTTTGTTCGGTTTTATGATGAAGATTTTTCTGGCGACTTAATTAACCAAAATCAACAAACAACTGGTTCGTGGGGCCCAGGTATTCGCTGGCAAGTTTCACCGCATTTTAAGGTCGATTTTTCCTATAATTATGTTTTTGATGAAACGGTTAGTGACGACTATGCTGCAGCTGCAATTGCATGGGAGCCGTCCGCAAGAACCTCATTGGCAGCAAGTTATAGCCAACGATTTTTTGGTGATTCTTATAGCTTTGACTTTGAGCATAGAACAAAACGCTTCACGAATACAATTAGTTATGATGAAAGCCTAGAGGTTTTTGACAGGAATAGTTACGAGCAAGTAGATGCAGGTATATTCTGGTGTCCGCCAGATATTACAATAGAAAGAGTTTCACAATGCTTTGTACAATCAGATCAGTCTAGCAGTAATCTCTTTCAATTAATCAGATTGTTCTCCTTAGAGCCTGTTGAGAGTGATGAATTTTCATTGTACAGACGATTTGTATGGGGCTCAAAACTACAGCTATCTCGAACCTCTTTTGCAATTAATGCCAACGCTAGTAGGCGCGAAGGAATGGAGTCTAAAGTCATTGATGATACTTTGGGTGCTTCTTTTACAATTGACAGAAGAATTAGCGGCAAAAGCAAATTAACTTTATTGGCAAAGTATGACTACCTTATTTTTGATAAGAGCAACCCTGAAGGTAGTCGCCAAGAGGATTATTACAGAACACTTTCTGCTACTTACACGAAAGACTTAGCATCATCATTATCTACTCACTTTACTATTCAGCATATAAATAGAGATTCAAACATTGATCGGTATTCTTATGATGAAATGCGCGCAATATTTAACGTAACAAAAGAATTTTAATATGTACGAAAGTTACTATGGTTTTACAGAAAAACCATTTCAATTAAGCCCAGATCCACGCTTTTTCTTCGCCACTAATCATCATCAACGAGCACTATCTTACTTACAATATGGTTTGGATCAAGGTGAAGGTTTTATTGTAATAACAGGCCCTATTGGCACAGGTAAAACAACCATTGCTCGAAACTTATTGTCTTCTATTGGTGACGAAAATATTGTTGCCGCACAATTGGTCACAACAAATTTATCACCCGATGAATTGTTAGAGTTGGTAGCTGCTGAGTTTAAAATCCCATTAAAGGGTAATAGTAAAGCAGAGGTATTACGCAGTATAGAAGCTTTTTTAATTCAACTTCACAAGCAAGGAAAACGTGCCTTACTTCTAGTTGATGAAGCTCAAAATTTACCTTCAGAAACTGTTGAAGAATTAAGGATGCTCTCAAATTTTCAACTTGATGACAAACCGCTTATTCAAAGCTTTTTACTTGGTCAAGAAGAGCTTAAAGATATCATTCAAGCGCCGAACATGGAGCAATTTAGGCAACGTATTATCGCTTCTGCCCACTTAAAACCTTTAAGTGCTGAAGAAGTTAAAAACTATATTAATCACCGTCTACAACAAGCAGGTTGTGAAAAGGAATCTTTATTCTCTGATGATGCATTTGATTTAATTCATCAAAAAACGTTAGGCGTACCTCGTAAAATTAATATTTTTGTTGATCGTTTATTGCTGTTTGGCTTCCTAGAAGAGTTAACTTGTTTTGACGTTGGTAATATTAATGACGTTGCAGAGGAAATGTCAGTTGAACTTACAGGCTCATTAAGTTCACAAGTGCTTGAAAATAATCAACAGAATGTTCAAACGGCCAATCAACAAGTGGTGATTAATTCAGACAAAAATGTAAAAAATATCAAAAATGTTTTAAGAGAAGTTGAAGAAATATTAGAAAGCAATATTAAACAAAAAATTAAAATGGCGCGTTATGTAGATAAGCTCCTTAAGAAAAAAAATCGTCAATATGCACAAGAACAAACACAACTAGACAAATTGTCAGATTGAAATCTAATCTACAAAAACCATAACTCCTGTAAGGGGTAATTTATTGCCCTTGTTGTCGGACTGAAGTCCTAATTTTCACATCTTCTTTATTTCAACCACTGCTTTAATAAAACATCCGCTTCGGCTCTTTGGGAGTAATCTGAATTGACTACATCAACCATCAGTTTAATCGCTTCTTTATCTCTATTAAGCGCCTTAAGCGTTAATGCTAAATGATACTTTATTGCCGGATTTGAATTATTAATAGCTAACGCTTTTCTAAACAAAGGCAAGGCTTCATTAAATTCTTTCGTGTGATAATAAATCCACCCTAGTGTGTCTAACGAATCAGGCTCATTATCAACTAAAGCCAATGATTTTTTAACTAACGCTTCAGCTCGCTGGTAATCAGATAAATTCAAAGCTACAAAACTGGCATTATTTAATATTGCCGGCTGCTTAGGGTACAGTTTAACTAATTTTTGATATATTCCGTCTGCTTCCTGCCATTTATTTTGGTCAATATAGAGTTCAGCCAATGCCGTATTTAATAATAAACTTTTTGGACTATCATTTAATGACTTAGTTAATACCTCAACAGCTTTCTTAGAACGTTTAGTCGCTTTGTACACTAAATTTAAACCCACAACGCTACTGTCATTATTCGCTAATTTAATACGTTTCTTATAGTATTTTTCAGCAAAATTATACTGTTTAGTACGCAAATAAGAGTTAGCTAACACTTCAATTAATCGAACTGATAACTGATGATTAGATTCAAATTTTTTAATTAATTTTATTGCGCTAGCAGTGTCATTCTCAGCATTATACAGTTGAGCTAAACCTATGATTACCTCTTCGTTATTTTCATCCCAAGCCATCGCTTTTTTATAAGCAGTGATAGCTTCTGAAACTTTAGTAAATCGCTGATAAACATTCGCTATCAACAGAAATATTTCTCCTTTATCACCGTCTTGTTTTATGGCTGATTTATAAGCATTAACGGCAGAAATCATATCTGAATTAATAATATGTAGGCTAGCCAAAATAAGATAAAGTTCAACTGTTTTTCTTTGATTCAACAAATAAGTATTCAATACTTCTATGGCTGGTATCAACTGCTTATTACTCACATAACTAACAATTAAGCTTTTTAATAATTCTTCATTTTCATTATTAAGTTTAAAATGTTCTTCTAATAAAATAACACTTGCAACTGAATTATTAGAGCGGATATATAGTTTAGCTAAGGTTGTAATTAAATGAATATCATTTTCTGATATTATAATTGCTGCTTTTAAACGATCAATAGCAGCATCTACTTTACCATTTTGATAATCGATATTAGCTAAGCTAACTATAGATTTTGCATGATTAGGTTCTATTTCTAAAGCTTTTTCAAATTGCTTTATTGCCTTATCTATTTCACCTGAAATTTGATAAATATAGCCAAGATGATGTTGAATATTTGCATTGTCGTGCATGTTTTTAGCTAAGTTTTTTGCGACATTAATGCCCTTATCCATTTCGCCAGACTTAATATAAGACTCAACCAATAATAAACCAACAATTGTTGGATCAAACTCTGCTGCAGAGGCCGTTAATAAATGCTCAATCGCTTTTTCTGGTTTACCTGTCGCTAAATAACTTTGTGCAAGTTGAGTATCGGCGATCCCTAAATCAGGCTGGAGTTTTTTAACCTTCGCAAGGTGGAAGTGAGCTTTGTCATACTGCTTTAACTCTAGATAAGCCATACCTAGCATAGATAATATTTTCGGGTTATTAGGCTCTAAAAAATTAGCCCGACTTAATAAAATCTTAGCTTGCAGTGGCTTTTTTTCTACTAGTTCAATGGTCGCCGCAAGTGTTAATGCATTAATGTTATTTTCATCGACAAATAAGTAGGCATCTATATATTGTCTCGCTGCTATATAATTTTGTTGATGAAATAAAATAATACTGGCTAAATAATAGTAAGAGGGATTTGAACGAAGCACATCTTCGCTCAGATGATCCAAAACTTGTGCAACTTTTTCTATTGAATTTTCAAGATCGGCATTCTTATTCTTTTTAACCCCTACCATTGCTTTAAGGAATTCAGCTTTAGGTTCATTTGGTGCTTGCTCTAATACGCTATCTGCATATTTTTCTGCTAAGTCATAGTACTGTAATTCAATACAAATAGTACTTGCTAAAATGAGCGATTGAATATTATTTTTATCAATCAATAAAGACTGGTTGATGGCATTAAGTGCAAGTTCGTTATTGCCTAAACTTTGCTGTATACTTGCCTTTAAATTCCAAGCTTTGATCGGTGGGATATAACCAGCTAACACTTCATCAACTAGTTTGTCTGCCTGACGGTATTTGAAATAGTTAACAGAAATTTGCGCCAATCCTAACTTGGCACCGATGTTTTTTCTGTTATAAACTAACGCTGTGTTATAATCATTTTGTGACAGCTTTAATTGTCGAAGTCCTAAATGAGCATCACCTCGAAGTACATAAATATTCGCAGTTAATTTATCGTCATTAGTTTGTTCTGGTAGGTAATCTAAGGTTTTATGATACTGACCTTGCAAAATATAAGATTCTGCAAACAATAATTGCAACTGCTTATTATTTGCCCCTAAAGCAGTAGCTTTGGTTAATGCTACTTCTGCAGCACTAGCGCTGCCATTAGCAAGCAAGATTTCAGCCAATAGAATATGTGAAGCTAAGTGGTCTGGTGATGTCTTTAATATATTTCTTACATGTATCAACGCCTCATTGTATTTGTTATCATTTAAAGCGCTACGAGCTGTTTCATAAAGTTTATCTTCTTGTGAAGCAGCTAACGTAAAAGAAATAAGTAGTAAAAATATATACGGATAAGCTTTCAAACATCTATCCAAAATTGCAGGTGAACATAGATAGTGATTATGTCAAAATTATTGGAATAAATACAATTCAGAACTAATAACATTTTCTACTGTGTCCAAAAATTTTACACTTTTCGTTATTAAAAAAATAAAACTTTATGAAAAATAAATAACACTAAAGACAACAGCCACTTAAAAATCAGGTATGATTTTTGCATTTTATCTTTAATAAATGATTATGTGTAAATACATAATTGAGTTTTCTATTCTTCAGGGTGAAGAACATGCTTTCAAAGAACATTTTTTCAAAAGCTTTATTATTAGGACTTTCTCTTTTCGTGAGCTATGCAGCTAATGCTCAACTAACTCAAGTTTCTGTATTGATAACAGAAACTAGCAACGATTGTGGGACTAATAAGTATTTTGATGACCCCTATGATGGTATTAATGGATTTGATAGCTGCCGCATATCTGTTATGAACGGCAACGAACTTGCATACTTATCAGATGTCATTATTCAATTTGGTGGTAACGATGACGATTTCGATGGCTCACATGATATCAGTAGCAACTATGTTGGGCAGGTCCAAGCATCTGATTTTGATTTAACATCTAATGATTCTAATACGTCAGGTTCATGGGTTTATAATGATGACCAATTTAAATATCCAGACATACGATTTTGGACAGCAAAAGCAGGAAATGACTTTGTACTGTTTTGGCAAGTTGACTCAACCGAAATTCCTGAGAATTGTTTAACTGGCACCAATAACTTTAATTTATCTTATGCTTGCATGAGTTTAGCTGAATCAGTCACTACGGGTTCTTGGACAACACCAGTTAATAATGGTGGTCAAATAGCTGGTTTATCTCATATCACTTTCTTTGGCGGACTTTGCTCAGAAGATGATATTAACTTTAATACTAACTGTGAACCCACAACAACAACAGATGTTCCTGAACCATCATCAATCGCATTATTTGCTTTAGCTTTATTCGGCATTGCTGCTCGACGTAAAAACTTCAATTCATAATTTAGTTTCTTTCTGTAAAAAAGCGATAACATTAATTGACAATAATTGAGAGGGAATTTATTTTCCCTTATCGGGATGAAGATTACCCTACTTTATTAATATTCAACTCATATTTTTCAATTAAAGAATATAACGTTGGCCTAGTTACACCAAGCAACTCTGATGTTTTAGACATATTACCTTCAGATAGAGCATAAGCCTTTTGAATCGCGATCGATTCGGCCTGTTCCCGTACCGTACGTAAATTTAATGATAGCTCATAGTTACTACTGCTATCATTATGGTCAAAGAACCCTAAGTCAAAAGCAGTCACCTGCACCCCTGTACACATCACCACAGACGATTTAACTTTGTTTTGTAACTCACGAATATTGCCTGGCCATTTATGGGCTTTAATTGCGCTAATTCCATCATCAGAGAATGATTTAGCGTTACTTTTATATTCAGTTGCATAAAGCTGTAAAAAATATTGTGCAAGAATTAAAACATCTTCATCACGGTCACGTAATGGAGGAATATTTAGGGTTATTTCACTGACACGGTAAAATAAATCTTCTCTAAATTCTTTGTTCGCAACCATTTCTTCTAAATTTTGATTCGTTGCACAAACGACCCTAACATTAACGGGGATTTCTTCTCTGCCGCCTAATCGTTCAATTATTTTTTCTTGCAAAAAACGTAGCAATTTAGCCTGTAAATTAAAGGGCATATCACCTATTTCATCAAGAAATAAAGTACCCCCTTCTGCACATTCTATTTTTCCTTTTGTGGTTTTATGAGCTCCGGTAAATGCGCCCTTTTCAAAGCCAAACAATTCACTTTCAAGTAAATTTTCAGGGATCGAAGCACAGTTGATAGCAACAAAGGGTTTATCAATGCGATCACTAGCAAGATGTACCGCTTTAGCGGTTACTTCTTTACCCGTGCCACTTTCACCTAACAATAATGCGGTAATATTAGTAGGAGCAATACGCTTAACCATCATACATAAGCGCTCTATCGCTTCACTATTGCCAATAATACCAATATTACTATCCGTAACTGCACGCATAGTGCGGTTTTCACTCTCAATGGTCGCTAAAGTCAATGCACGTGAAATTATGACATTTATCACTTCGGCATCAATGGGTTTTTGATAAAAATCATAGGCCCCTGCAGCAATAGCTTTTAAGGCATTAGTTCTATCTTCATTACCAGTGATAACTATGATTTTTGTGTGTGGTGCAATGGCTAGAATTTCTTCTAGCGCTTTTAATCCTTCACTTGCATTGGCTGCATCTGGCGGTAAGCCTAAATCTAAGGTCACAACTTTAGGCTCATAGCGTCTAACGGCTGCAATAGCTGCTTCCCTGTCTCCAGCGAGTATTGGGCTGTAATCTGACAAACTCCATTTCAGCTGTTTTTGAATTCCTTTATCATCATCAACAATTAATACTTTTTCCATTAGCGCACTTTCCTAATTTTTTTCTGTTCAGATTTCAAAGCCCACAGTCTCAATCAACCTCTTAGACTGCTCGTTCCTCGCGCTCAGTATAAACGGATTCCTCCGCTTGTCCTGAGCTCTGAGCTTGTCGAAGAGTCGAAACACCAATAATCTCAACCGCTTGTCTTCGTAACTATTAATTCTTTACACGTCACTCTAAACCGGCAAACAAATAATCATTTTTGTTCCTTGCCCTTCAATACTTTCAACCGTTAAAGTACCTGCCACACTTTCAAAAAATTGTTTAGCTTCAAAAACACCAATCCCCATACCGGCATTACCTTTAGTTGTATCAAAAGGTTTGAAAAGCCTAGAATTAATAAAGCTTTCAGACATTCCACAACCATTATCACTAACAACTATATTTATACGATCTTGTTGTTTGTCTAAGATTATTTCTACCCAACCATCATCTGGTGTTGCTTCTTGTGCATTTTGAATTAAGTGGTTTATCACTGAGGAAAAGCGCTCATGGTCTATGGTCGCTAAGCATTTTGCTTTAATATTCATAGCAACTTGTGGTTGCATTACGTTTCGTTGTGCTACAACTCGCTCAATAATATCACCAAGGTTAACTCTTTTACTAGCTGATTGCGCTACCTGTTTATTTCTTAATTGCGAGAGCACTTTCGCTAATCGCTCTGTCGCTGATTCAACTGTTTCAAAAACATCATCAACAAATTCTGGATTATTTCGATGTTGTGTCGCATTAGAAGTTATTAGCGCTAATTGTGCTTGTACATTCTTTAAATCGTGCACTAAAAAAGCAGACATTTGATTGAAAGCATCAAATTGTTTAGATTCCGCCAGCTTATCGTTAGCCTCATTCAAGGAGATAAAGTTTCCTAATTGCTTAGCAATAGCAAAGAGTAAGTCCCTGTCTTCCCAGTTAAGTTTGTTGTGTTCATCGGTATTCGCTAAAACAAAAAAGCCATAAAAAGATTTACCAATAAAAATAGGTACTAAAATATTAACTCCTATTGCTTGCCAAATTTTTGGTTGAATAAATAAACCAGGATAAGACGATGGGTCTTCATTATATTCATTTATATCGATAATCCAGCCTTGGTTTTTCGCAAAGTATTCAAGTAAAACCAAATCTTTATCGAATGACTCATCTAACTCAATGCCATTACTATGTTTTACCGTGAACCGACCATTACCGTTGCTTTTCAATATAATACCTCCTGTCGCGTCTACTTTAGACATCATTATTTGCAATGACATTTGACAGTAATTTTCAGCGCTCGCTGTTTCTATTTTACCAATCAGCTCTAACCATTCTTCTCGGTATTCATATTTATTTGCAAAAAAATGTTTTGAGATGAAAACTTTTACCTGACGACGAACCGTTTCAGTAATAAGTAATACAGCAAGTACAATACTGCCAAGAATGAAAAAGCCAAAACTAACTAACTGCCCCCATTCACCACCCAAGTAGTTAATTAAATAACCCGCCACCGCCATTAATAATAAATACAACCCTGCAATCATTAACATAGAGCTATAAAAAACCACGTTGCGCGACACAAATATCCGCACAGTACCCTCTTTGAATCGTCGAGTACTTATCAATAATAGTGGAACAGCTAATGCTGATAAATACCCTCTGCCATACCAGAAATCAAACTCTATGCCACCAACCATTGTTGCTTGGGCATAAAGCACAAAATCAAATACAGCAATACTTCCCAGAGCAATAACTAGCGGATTAATTGATTTTTTTGCCTCAACATTTGCCCCTCGATAAAGCTGTTCAAGCAGAACTAAACTTATTAAATTGAGTAAAACAAAAAGTAAAAATAAATATTTGTAAGAAAAATCTAACGCATATGTAGCTCCCCAACAAACAACAGTGCTCCCTCCCCAAAAGAGTAAATACTTACCAACAGTTTTATTCTTTAAAATTTCTTGTACAGTACTTTTCTCAATATTAAAACTAAGAATTAGCACAGAAAATGCCGCTACTTTGATTGCATCAGCCAACATTGCCCACTGCAAAGAAAAGCCAATACTAATTTGTAATGCGCCTATAATATTAGCCGAACCAGCCATCAACGCACTAAACAATATCCATTTGGCAATGCTCGATTGATTATGAGCGGCAAGAATAAGTAAAGAAAAAAGAATATAGGCGATACTAGCAAAGCTATAGCCCCAAATACCTACAGAGTACATTTCCATGAGTTAATTCTTTATTTCCTGATTAAGGTTAAGTTGAACACTTGAACGAGTAAGTAACTCTGTTAACACTGGCACTATTAAGAAGCTTGAAATAGCAGAAACACACAAGCCTGAAATAAGTACAACACCTAGGGGCTGCCACAAAGCACCACCAAACAAGGTTAATGGAATTAAGCCGCCAATGGTTGTCAACGTTGTTAGTAGTATTGGTGTAAAACGGGTTGCACTTGCCTTAAGTACTGACTGTTGTTTAGTTAAACCTTCAGCCAAATTTCTATTGGTACTGTCAATTAATATAATGGCATTATTCACCACAATACCAAACAAACTAATTAGGCCAATAAATGCCATCATAGAAAAAGATAATCCAGTTAGATATAAACCAATTACAGATCCTGCCATGGCAAATGGAATTGAACTAAAAATAATAAGCGGTTGTAAAAATGATTTAAACTGCAACACTAAAACAGCAAAAATACCAATGGCAGTTATCAACATAATTTGTGTTAAACCGGCAAAAGACTCCTGCCTAGACTCTTCTTCACCACCTAAGGTGTAATACATTCCCATAGGTAAGTTATATTGCTCAATATATTGAACAAACTCTTCTGTAAGCGCCTTTACTGAATAACCTGAAGCAGCGTCGGCAGATACTTTAGCCATACGTAACTTTTGATGATGAAAATAATCAGACTGCCCTTTTTGTAATTGAGTATTTACAACTTGCATTAAAGGTATTTGCTGTCCGGTTAAACTGGTGACATAAACATCCGATAAAGTATTAATGTCAGGATTTTTATTACGTACTAAAATAGGATAGTTTTCGCCATTCGTATCATTAAACCGACCAATATAAGTACCCGTTAAAACAGATTGAAGCGTATTATCTAGCACATTAATATCTATATTCGATAGACCCGCCTTGTCATAATCAATTTGTAAACTTAACTCAGTATTTGCCACGCCAATAGGGTTATCAATATTAATAGTACCTTTTGTTTCAGCCATTTTACTGGCTAAGTCTTTTGCAACACGCTCTAGATCCGCTAAAGATTCAGAGATCAACCGAATAGCAATAGGTTGGTCCGTTACGGGGCCTTGGGTAAATTCTTTTACAGTAATTTTGGCCTGTTGCCAATTATCGAACTCATTTCTCAAAGAGTTAACTAATAACTCCATTTCACTCGGGTTAAACTCTGATAAGACCACTAATACTTGACCATATCTCACTACACCACGTTTAGGGATTTCATTATAATAAATACGTGGATTAGAATTGCCAACATTCAAAGCAACTTTATCAACTAGCTTTTGTTTTTCTATAAAGCTAGTCATTTGTTGCATAACGCTATTGGTATAATTCAACGAAGAATTGGGTGGCGTTTCCACATCAATTAAGATCATGGGCTTTTCTGCTTTTGGAAATAAACTTAAACCCACCTCAGAAAAAAGTGACAACATCGCCAACAAACTTGCTATAGCAACAACAATTACCACCGCTTTCCATTTAAATAGCTTTTGCAACCAAGTAGCATAAATACTTTCAGCAAAATGGTTAATGTAATGCTGCAAAGTTTTAACTTTACTCGCCTTGGTTGAGAAAAGTTTACTGGCTAGTAATGGCGTAAGCGTCAATGCAATCAGTAAAGAAGCCAACAAAACTAAGACAACAGTTACAGGCATAGAACGAATAAAATCACCAGTATCGCTTCCTAACATCAACATAGGTAAAAATGCCAACATGGTGGTAATGGTACCACTAGAAATTGCCCAGCCAACTTTACTTGCGCCAACGGCTGCCGCTTCAGAAAGTAAATTATGATTCTTTCTCTCTCGGTGAATACTTTCCGTGACAACAATGGCGTTATCAACTAATAAACCTAAAGCTATTATCAAGCCAACAATCGACATTTGCTGCAAACCAAAGCCAGCAAAATCTAACCAGCCAATAGCAATAAGAAAGGAAAGAGGAATAGCAATCATCACTACTAATGACTCTCGTAACCCTAAAAACAGCAAAGATAAAATACCAACCAATACAAGACCTTGCCACAGGTTTTTAAAAAAGCCATTGACTCGACTCTCAACGCTTTGTGCTTGTTCAAACAAAACATCCATTTTCAATTCAGATGGTACTGTTTTTTTAAATAACGTTATCTCTTGCTGAATGGCTTTTGTTAATGAAAAAATGTTCGTGTCTATTCTTTGTTCTACTGTAATGAAGATAACTGGTTTTTTATCAAAATAGGCTAAATAACTTGGCTCTTGACTGTCAAAGCTAACCTTTGCAATATCTTTTAGTCGTAAAACAAAGTCATCATTAGAAACAATAATCGTTTCTTCTAATTGCTCAGTTTTTTCAAAATTACCACTTGTTTTGACATTAAATCGACGCGTATTAGTGTCAACAAAACCAGGAGTGATATTTATCGCTCGTCCTTGAAGAACCTGCATCACTTGAATAGTAGAAACATTATGATGTAAAAGCAGATCTAAATTAAGATCAACTGCCACAACTTGCTGCGGATAACCCCAAACATCTGCTTTTTTAACACTTTCTATCGTTTCTAAGCGTTTCTCTAAAAGCTTGGCATAAAATTCCATCTGCTTGTAATTAACTGGCTCTGTCCACAAAGCAAGTTGAACTATAGCGACTGCAGTAGGTGTGGCTTTTAATACCAGTAAATCTTGCACGCCTGCGGGTAATGATGGTTTCACGGAGGAAACGGCAAGTTGCACTTTATTGAAGGCCAATTCTGGATCTGAGCCATAATGAAACTTTACTTCAATTCGTGCACCGCCATTCTTTATTTGCGACTCTATATTTTTTATATTATCAATATCCGCAAACTCTTCTTCAAGAGGATCGACAACTAAGGTTTCAATATCGGTTGGCGATGCTCCTGGGTAAATGACTTCTATTAAGGTAATTGGAATATCAAACTGTGGATCTTCACTGCGCGGCATATTGAAATAAGACACTATGCCGACAAGAACAAGTAAAGCAACGATTGTGAGAGTAAATTGCGCGTTTTTAATCGCTAAACTAGGTAACTTCATTCGGCTTACTTTTTAGTAGAAATAAGCGGTAACTTATTCCACCCTAAAGTAATAACATCTAATGCTGCAGAATTTTCTTGGGCAGATAAGTAAAGAAAGTTATTGTCCATTTTATAAATAGTAAACGCGTGCTGTTCTGGTTTACTATTTTTTTCAATGGTAATTAAAGCTTGTCCTTGCTCATTAACAGCATTAAGTGCTTCTATTGGCAAACGATAAACAAAATCTTGCCCTTGTGCATAAATAAGTATTCGGGCTAACTGACCAACAATTAATGGTTTAGTAAAATTAGTTTCTTCTAAAGAAACTTCAATGGTGAACAAGTGATTTCGACTGTCGGCTATCGCGGGAATTTTACTTATTTTACCATTCACTAGGCCCGAATAAGCTAAGTGAACTTTCACCTTTTGATTTAAATATACTAGAGAGATTTCTTCACCTGTTAAAGAAACACTAGCGATAAGGTTTTTAGACAATGTTGCCACTTGTAAAGCACCTACACCCGGAGATTGGAATTCACCTAAGTCTGTATTTCGTTGTACAACCACTCCATCAAAAGGGGCAATTATTTGCGCTTTTTCTAAATTATAATAGGCCACCTTGTAAGCCGCTCGGGTGGTTTCAACAGCCGTTAGCGCATCATCTAAGTCTCGCTGGGAACCTAGACTTTTTTCGATAAGCGTTTTAATACGATCTACATTACGCTTTGCTTGTAATAAGCGCGCATAATTAGCATTTTTTTCAGCTTTTAGCTCTGAAGTATCTAATGCGGCTAGTAATTTCTTCTCCTCAAAAGTATCACCTTCATCAACATTTAACTGAGTTAAAAAGCCCGCCGTTTTAAAGGAAAGGTTTACGACCCTAGCAAAATCAACCTTACCTGTTCGCTGAATTACTTGGGTATAAGGCTCTGCTTCAATTTGCATTAATTGATAGCCTTCATTGACCGCACTTTGTGCTGCGGGTAAACAAGCAAAAATTAAAATCAAGCTTATGAATTTACCATTACATAGCTTTGTAAAATTGCTAAGAGAAAAATAAGATAAGTACATTTTCATCATAATAAAAGAGCAAAATATTCAATAAGGTATTGAAAGTATAACTACTACTTTAGGCATTTTTTTAAATAAAGTACATTAATATTGTTGGCTGATATTGCCCAAAGAAAAAGCGACTTATTTGAATGAGTAAATATTCACACTCTTCGCTAGACAAATACGCTGATAAACTATAGTATTTCGGCGCTTATCTTAAGCCACCCGTAGCTCAGCTGGATAGAGCGATGCCCTCCGGAGGCATAGGTCACAGGTTCGACTCCTGTCGGGTGGGCCATTTCAATAAAGTTTATCCGTGCTCTTCACTACCCGATATAACAATTTGGTTGCGTCCATGATCCTTCGCTAAGTAAAGCGCATTATCTGCTTCACTCATTTGTTTCGAAAGACTATTTTTACTATCAAAAATAACGCCTATACTAATCGTAATAGATATTTGTGCATCGCCTGCAGGCAATGTGGATACAGCAATATCTCGACGGAAATCATCTAGTTTGTTATAAAGTTGATCCGAATCTAAGCCATGCAATACAACAGCAAACTCTTCTCCACCCAAACGAGCCGTTAAACCCGCACCAAAGTGTTTGCGCATATATAATGCTAATACTTTCAGTACTTGATCACCAATTTCGTGACCATAATTATCATTTACCTTTTTAAAGTAATCTATATCAAGCATGGCTAAGCAGTATGGTACATTTCGTTTAACATACTCTTCGATACGCTGTTCTGCATTACTAATAAATGCCCTGCGATTAGATAATTCTGTTAAATAGTCCGTATTCGCTGCATATTGAATTTGAGCAATATTATTCAAACTCTCAATATTTTGAGTAATACGACAATAAAACTCTTCTGGACAAAAAGGTTTACGCAAAAAGTCATCTGCACCATTTTTGATAAAACGCGCAGAATGAATACCGTTTTCTGCACCTGAAATACCAATTATCGCTAATTGCTCTCGAGAGTATTTTTTACGAATTTCATTAGTTAGTGTTATTCCATCCATCTCTGGCATTTCTAAATCAGTAACCACCATTTTGATACTTTTCTGTTGTTTCAACTTTTCTAATGCTTGCACCCCATTATTGGCCGTATGAACACTAAAATTACGACGTTTTAATAGCTCAACAATATGATTACGTGCAGAGGAAGAGTCATCTACCACTAAAATAGCATTGTTACTGTTAGTTTGTTGCCAATGAAGTACTCGCTTTAAATACAGGAAGGCTTGGCTATTTTCTTTAGGAATATAATCAATCACAGGTTGAGCTAAGATCTTTTGCCTCGTTGCATCATCCATCTTCCCTGTCATGACAATACTAGGAATTCCATTAGATAACACACAGGCTATAGCTTCACCGTCCAAAGCATCTGGTAAGGCGTAATCGACCGTAGCGGCAAAAAAATCTGTATCTCCAGAGAGTATCTCTTCAACTTGGGCTAATGTTGTGGCAACAACAACGTCATAGTTCAATGATTGTGCAATTTGTTTAATAACGGTTGCAATGGGTTTACTGTCTTCTACAACTAATAATCTTTGCGACATTTTTAGCCCTTATAACTTTAGTTTCCCTGATAATAGTCTAAACTGCTTGCAAGTTTGCGTATTCAACAACAAGCCATTTACTACCAACATCGACAAAATTAACCTGAATTCGAGATTGTGCGCCACTACCTTCATAATTTAGCACCACACCTTCACCAAATTTAGCATGTTTTACTTGCTGACCTAGTTTAAAACCAGTGTTAGCAAACGTTTCTAAAGTAAAAGTATTAGAAAATTTGCCAACCGCTTTGGGTTTAGTCACTTGGCTTTGCATGCGAATTTCTTCTATGCACTTTTCAGGTAATTCACGTAAAAAGCGACTCGCTTTATGAAATTTTTCTTGTCCATAAATACGGCGACTTTCTGCATGACACAAGTATAGCTTATTCATGGCTCTTGTCATGCCGACATAACATAAACGTCGTTCTTCCTCCAAGCGTCCTATTTCCTCTACGGATTGTTGCGAGGGAAACATACCTTCTTCAAGTCCAGCAATAAACACTAAAGGAAATTCTAACCCTTTCGCTGAATGCATTGTCATTAACTGCACTGCCGATTCAAATTCATCTGCTTGCGATTCACCTGACTCTAGTGCTGCATGAGTTAAAAAAGCAGTTAATTTTGTTGGCTCTTCGATTACCTCTTGATCAGATAAAGGTACACTCTCAAAAGTTTGACAAGCGGTTACTAACTCATTGAGGTTTTCAATGCGCTGCTCTGCTCGTTCACCCTTTTCTGCTTGATACATGGCTTTTAAGCCAGAGTGCTGTACCACAAAGTTGGCTTGTTGATCTAAGTCTAAATCCGTTGAGTCATCTTCTAATTGATCAATGAGATTAATAAAGTTAGTGATGGTTTTAGCACTGCGTCCTTTGAGTTGTTCTGTCTGTAACATCTTCTGACATGCTTGCCACAACGTCACTTCCAAACCTCTCGCCGCATCACGTATCAGCGCAACGGTTTGGTTACCTATGCCACGAGTCGGCGTATTAATAATGCGTTCAAAAGCAGCATCATCATCTCTATTATTAATGAGTCGCAAATAAGCTAAAGCATCTTTGATCTCTTGACGTTCGAAAAAACGTTGTCCGCCGTAAATGCGATAGGGTAGTTGCCTTTGCAATAACGCTTCTTCCATCAAACGTGATTGTGCATTAGAGCGATATAAAATCGCTACCTCATCAAGCTTGCCACCCTCATCGCGCCATTTTTTAATACAACCGACAATAAAACGTGCTTCATCAATTTCATTAAAGGCGGTATAAACAGAGATTTTTTCGCCTGCTTTATCGTCAGTCCACAACTCTTTCCCTAAACGATTGTTATTATTGCTGATCAACTGATTTGCAGCGTTAAGAATGTTAGCAGTTGAACGATAGTTTTGCTCTAAACGAATGGTTTTTGTGTCATCAAACTCATTAGTAAAGCGTTCGATATTTTCAATACGTGCTCCACGCCAGCCATAAATTGATTGGTCATCATCACCAACAATCATGACTTTAGATTGAGCTCGACCTAACATAGTTAACCAAGCATACTGAATAGCATTGGTATCTTGAAATTCATCTACTAAAATATGTCCAAAACGCTGCTGGTAGTGAGATAACAGCTCAGGATTATTAAGCCAAAGTTCATGGGCGCGTAATAATAATTCAGCGAAATCAACAAGACCGGCACGATCACAGGTTTCTTGGTAAGTTTTATACACTTTTACAAATAGCGCTTCACTCGGGTCAAACTGGGCATCAATATGCTGTGGTCTTAGCCCTTCATCTTTTTTGCCATTGATATACCAAACAAATTGTTTCGCTGGCCATTTTTTTTCATCTAATTCTAATGAGCGAATAATGCGCTTGATCAAACGAAGCTGATCATCACTGTCAAGTACCTGAAAACTTTGTGGTAGTTTTGCCTCTTGAAAATGCATGCGCAATAAACGATGCGCTAAACCATGGAAAGTACCAATCCACATACCATGGGTGTTACCACCAGTGACTTGTTCAACTCTGGCTCGCATTTCTGCTGCGGCTTTATTGGTGAAAGTTACCGCTAAAATGGAATGTGGCGCGGCTTGTTCAACTTGCATCAACCACGCTATTCGCTGTACTAGTACACGAGTTTTACCAGAGCCCGCGCCCGCTAACACCAACATATTTTGTTTTGGCGCCGCAACAACTTCACGCTGTTTATCATTTAAAGAGTCGAGTAATTCTGAAACATCCATCGTGGGTACCTTTTTAAGCCAAGCTTATGACATATAGATAAAATAAAATCGCGGCAAGTATAACACTGGCTTTATATACAGTCAGTAGAAATTAATTTCTACTGTGTTATTAACCAACTTAAAGTTTTTCAAGTTGATTGATTGTAGTGATTTCAATGTGAGGTAATAATGAAATTGGCTTGCCTACATCATAGAGCGATATCCATGCTGCCTGACAGCCAGCTAACAATGCACCTTGAATATCGGCACGACCACAATCGCCAACATGGAGCAATTGTGATGGTTTGATGGCAAGTTTCTGACAAGCTAAATCAAACATATCACTAACAGGCTTTTGCTTTAATAAGGTGCCATCAGTTTGCCAGCCAGCATGATAAATATGCTGAAAATGATGTGAAATACCTAACGCCTTGGTATCAACATTGCCGTTACTAATCGCAATAAGTGGATATTTTTTACTTAAATTTTCCAGTAGTTTTTTACTTTGCTCAGGCACAACAAAATCACTACGTAACTGAATAAAGTAATCTAATGCTGCTTGTGCTTGCAGCTCAGCAATGCTTTCAGCCAGACCTAATGAGATAAAACCTAATCGATAAGTAACTAGGCGCACGAGTACAACATCGTTAACTAGATCTGGTTGTTTTGAAATGGCTTGATGACGAAAATGATACCAAAAATGATGATCTAACACCTTATGGTGATCGGATATGTTCTTCTTGATAACAGCTAAATTAGCAAAGTAAGCAATCATCTTTTTTTCGATTGCCCACATCACTGGCTTGTTGCTGTAGAGGGTGTCATCCAAATCAAAACTAATGGCTTTGATTTCAGTTAATCGACGGTAAAATTTCATGTTTGTGATGACCGTATTCTGACTATAAAACCTAAACTAATAAGAGAAAGCCTTAAAACTAAATAGCCAAATGTTGCTTCAATAATTTAGCAACTAATCGCTTAAACTGGCTCAATAATAAGGTATCCATTCGGGGATCAAAATGATGAGCATCGTCGCTGCTAATGGCTAAAAATCCTAGGTCTTTTTCTTCATGAGAAAGTTTTACCAAAACTACCGAGCCTATACAACTTTGAGAGAAAATCATTTCCTGTTCACTTTGCTGCAAGCGTCCAAAGTAATAATCACTCTTTTCTAAACGATTTTGCATCACTCCCTGACAATCATTTTCCGATAAACTTTCATGTTCAATTTCAACAGAGTCGAGTAAATACAATTTAAAGGCTGATAATGACAGTAGTTCAGTAGTAGTTTGTGCTAAACAATCTAACAACTCACTAGCAGACTGACAATCAATCAAGCGTAAATATAGATTACTATAGAGCATAAATAGACTTTCATTATGACTAGCTACTGACATCAACTGCGTAATTTCATCTTCTAAATTATGTACTTTTTGTCTTAGCTGTTGTTGCTGCCTTTCCACTAACGAGACAGTGCCTCGTTGTGAATCAGCTAACCTTAACCCGGTCATCAATTCGTTGTTACGACTGAAAAACTCAGGATTATCTTGTAGGTAAGCACTTACCAATTCATCAGTCAGTGGCAATTCGTCTATATTTGTCATTATTTTTTCGCTTTTCATATTAATTTCTAATTCACATATTATTAATTATTCAACTTGCAGAATTTTTGCTCTAATTCTAGGAGAAAGCGCGAAGTTTATGAACATAAATGAGCACTTTCGAAAACGAAGCTGGGCAAAATAGCAAAAAGTTGGATGATTATATCGATAACTGTCCATCAAAGACATGTGTAGCAGGACCTGACATTTTCACGGGATGCCCAGGACCCTTCCAATAAACTCTTAATTTTCCGCCAGGTAATTCAACGGTTACTTGTCGACCCAATTTATTTTGCATTTGACCAATCACAACCGCAGCACAAGCACCACTACCACAGGCGAGAGTTTCTGATGCTCCCCGCTCATAAACTCGTAACTTAATTTGATTCGCTGCCACCACTTCCATAAAACCAACATTCGCATGCTCAGGAAAGCGCTCGTGTAATGATAGCTCTTTACCTAAACTAGCAACGGGTGCCTCTAGTACGTTATCAACGGTTACCACGCAATGAGGATTTCCTAACGAAACAGTGCCACAAAGTACCGTTTCAGACTCACTGCGTAAAATATATGTGCCTTCAGCTTTTTGTGCGGTAAATGGAATTTTAGCAGGCTCAAATTGCGGCACTGGCATGGTGACTGAAATATTGCCATCTCGTTCAACAAATAAGGTCATTTTTCCTGATGCTGTTGATACACGAATTTTATTTTTATTACATAAGCCTTTCATGCGCACAAATCGAGCAAAACAACGTGCACCATTACCACATTGACTAACCTCACTACCATCAGCATTGAATATTCGATAATGAAAGTCTAAGTCTGGATCATATGGCGGCTCTACTATTAGCAACTGATCAAAGCCTACACCAAAATTTCTATCCGCCAATTTTGCTATTTGTTCATTAGACAGATAAGCATTTTGAGTGACATTATCCAACACTAAAAAGTCATTACCTAAGCCGTGCATTTTTGAAAAATTAACTAACATTACGGCTGCTTCTTTTTAGGTTCTTCAGGGCTCTGCTGAAATTTTTCTGCTGAGTCTTCTTTTGTTATATCTAGCTCTTTAGCTTGATATAAGTCACCTTTTGAACCACAAGCGGTGAGAAGTATGCTCATTGAAAAGCATAGGAACAAAAAAGAAAAATATTTAATTGGGTGCATGATTACCAGTTTTTGCCGTGAAAGTCGTTTAAATCAAGCTTTTCAACTTAACTAAACGGGTATTTATTTTGTCAGATTGCTATTATACTCACATGCTGATTCCCCAAACAACTAAAGAAAGCCAATGAACGATAGCCAATATAATTTAATCGCAGAAGATCTGTTACTTGCTGTTGAAGAAGCAATTGAAGATTGTGGGGTTGATATAGACTATGAAGGCGTTGGCGGCTTATTAACACTCACGTTTAAAAACACCACGAAAATCATTATTAATAAACAAGCCCCTTTACATGAAATTTGGGTAGCAACAAAATTTAACGGCCATCATTTCACCTATTCTGACAACGAACAAGTTTGGACAGATAAACGAGGTGGAGATGAGTTTTGGCAATTTTTATCAAGCGCTGTAAGTACACAGGCTGATACAGAAATAACGCTCGCAACAGAGTAAACCTTACCTTTGAGAATAATCCCTATGACAACAGTAAGAATAGCAACTCGCAAAAGTGCCCTCGCCTTATGGCAAGCAGAATATGTAAAAGCACAACTAGAACACTTTCATCAAAATATTAACGTTGAGCTTGTTCCGATGACGACCAAGGGCGATATTATTTTGGATACGCCATTAGCAAAAGTAGGTGGTAAAGGGCTTTTCGTTAAAGAATTAGAAGTCGCTATGCTAGAAGACAGAGCAGATATTGCCGTGCACTCAATGAAAGATGTTCCTGTGGATTTTCCTAAAGGTTTAGGTTTAGAAGTTATTTGTCCACGCGAAGATCCCCGCGATGCTTTTGTCTCTAATACGTTCTCAGCGCTAAATGATTTACCTCAAGGTGCAATTGTGGGCACTTCAAGTTTACGCCGCCAATGTCAATTAAAAGCCAAGCGTCCTGATCTTGATATCCGTGATTTACGCGGTAACGTTAATACTCGCTTAAGAAAACTTGATGAAGGCCAATACGATGCCATTATATTAGCTGCTGCCGGTTTAATTCGTTTAAAAATGAGCGAGCGAATTGCCCAATACATTGAGCCCGAAGAAATGTTGCCTGCAAATGGCCAAGGCGCTGTGGGTATTGAGTGTCGCATTGATGATGACATCGTTAAAGCATTACTCAAGCCGCTTGAGTGCCGTACCACCCGAGTACGAGTTTTAACTGAGCGAGCTATGAACAAAGCACTAGAAGGTGGCTGTCAGGTGCCAATTGCTAGTTACAGTGTTATTTCAGACGACGGTAAAGAAGTTCACCTACGAGGTTTAGTTGGTGCTGTAGATGGTAGTGAGATGATTGAAAGTGAAATCACGGGCCCTGTTGAGCAAGGTGAAACATTAGGAAATGCACTTGCACAAGAGCTACTAAGCCGAGGTGCCGATAAGATATTGAAAGAGGTTTACGCCACAAACAATGCTGAAAACCAATAATGGCATATATTTCGAAATAGCATGAGTAAAAAGCTTAATGTTTTAATAACACGACCAACAATAAAAGCACAAGCACTAGCCGAATCACTTGCATCGTTCGACATAACTTGTGTAAATCAGCCCTTGTTTGATTATCAACCTTTAGCTGATTATCAAACAAGTAAACGTTTATTAACTAACGGAAATATTATTATTTTTGTTAGTGTTGCTGCTGTCGAGTTTGCTCATGCAACTTTTGCAGCGCAGCAATGGCAATACCAGCACGTTATTGCAGTTGGAAGTGCAACTAAAGCATCATTACAGCTGCTGGGAATTATCAATGTTATCTGTCCACAACAACAAAATAGCGAAGGGATGCTTGCGCTACCTGAATTAAATAGAGGTTTTCAAAACGAAGTTATTACCATCGTACGCGGCGATGGTGGTAGGGAATATTTGGCCAAACATTTAAACAAACTTGGCGCAAAGGTTAATTACTTAGAAAGCTATCAACGTGTATGGCGAACATTTACCGAAGACATAGGTAAACAATGGTCTGAACAGCAAATTAATTGTATTGTAGTGACCAGTAACGCTATATTAGAAAAGCTTGCTCAGTTAACTTTTGCAAGGCTAAAACAAAGCCCTATTCAACAACAAGAAAATTACTGGCGTAACCAGTGTTTATGGGTAGTGGCAAGCCAGCGAATTGCAGACACAGCAAAACAGTTTGGTTTAAACCGCGTGGCAATAAGTGATGGCGCTAGCGAAAAGGCGATCATCACAACATTGCTGAAATTCGAAAACAAAAAAATTAGATAACAATATTCAACAACCATAAATCAATATTAGACTCATATTAAAGAACGGAATGAATAATGACTGAATCAAAAACGCCATTAGCCTCAGAAAAAATGAGTGAATCTACTGCAAAAGTCAGTTCAAACAAAGACACGACAAAGAAAATTGCAGCTAAAAAACAATCTCCTACTGCAACAACTAATAAAATATCTAAATTAGCGCTATTTGCTGTGCTCATCGCTTTAGCAGCTCCTTCTGGCCATTATTATTGGCAGCAACTGCAAAACCAACAATTGACGCATACACTTACTAGTAAGTTAAGTGAAGAAAATAGCGCTACACTGAGCCGTTATCAAAGTCAGATGCAGCAAGCATTAGCAAATCAGCAACAAAGTTTTGCAAATCAATTACAGCACATGGCAACACAAATCAATGATACTAGTCAGAGTAAAATAACCAAACTAGATGCAACTGTAAAACAGCTTGAACAACGCATAAAGCAACAGCAACCGAGTGATTGGTTATTACATGAGGCTGAGTATTTAATTCGCATTGCTGCACGCACTTTATGGTTAAAGCAGGATACTAGTGCTGCTATCGGCCTACTTAAAGACGCAGATGCCCGTTTAACCGAATTGAATGACCCTGTCTTTTTCCCCGTACGTGAAACAATTCATCAAGACATTAAATCTTTAGAATTAATGCCAAAACTAGATACCGATGAAGTTGTATTAGCCTTAATGGTAATGAACAAGCAAGTTGCACAATTATCATTAGCCATGGTGGACTTAGGTAAAGAGATTGATAAAGAAGCTGATTTTAACTTATCTGATGATATTAATGATTGGCAAACTAATTTAGCTAAAACTTGGCAAAAATTCCTAAATGACTTTATTAGAGTTAGACAAAGATCCGGCTCAGTTGAGCCACTTATGTCACCTGATCAACAAGAGAATTTAAAGCAAAATTTATCTTTAAAAATTCAACTTGCACTATGGGCTGCTAGTGAACGTAAAGGTGATATTTACCAAAAAACTTTAGTTGATATTGAACAGTGGCTTAATGAGTTTTTCGATATGGAAAATAAGGTTAATCAACAGTTCGCTGAATCACTAACGAGCTTGAAAGACAAACAAGTTACTTATGATTACCCAAGCGAATTAGGCTCTTTAACTGCAATCAGATCAACATTGAGAAATCAACAAACTCAACTACCTTCTCCACCTAAAGTAAAAACTGATAAGGTGGAAAATAAACCTCTACAGAAAACTAACGAGGAAGTAGAGGCAGCACCTATAGAGCCTGTTCAACTACCGGTTCAGTTACCTGAGCAGCAAAAAAATAAAGCAGCAGGAGACAACACCCTATGATCCGCTTTATTATCATCATTTCGCTCTTTTTTGCGATGTTAGCGCTGAGCCCATTATTAATAGATGAGAAGGGGTATATTCTCATTGCTATGGGTGAAACCATCATTGAATTAACAATACTTTCAGCGGCTATATTATTCTTACTCTTTGCAATAAGTGCTTTTATTGTCTTCAAAATGCTACGTGGCGGCTTTAAAATCAGTTTCAAAGCATGGCATACCATCGCTTTCGCCAGCAGAAGACGAGGTATTGCCAATTTCAATAAAGGCTTAGCGGCATACATGCTTGAAGATTACCAAGATGCAGAGCAATTATTTGCAAAAAGTGCCGAGCCAGCTAAGCGTCAGCAAAGTGCATATTTGCTTGCCGCTGCCGCTTCAGCAAAACAGCAATTAAATACAAATACCAATCATTATTTAACCTTATTAGAGCAAGAGTCATCAAAACTAGATAATTCAGACCTTGCGAGTATCATTGTAAAAGTTAAATTATTAATGAACCAAAAGAGAGATGATGCTTATGAAAAAGCACGCGCCTTAATTGATGAAAACCATAAGCAAATTGGACATGATACACGATTGTTAGCTTTAGAAATTGATTTGTGTTTAATTGAAAAACGTTTTGAAACAGCGGTTGAGTATTTAGTCTCAGCTCGCAAAGAAAAAACGATTAACGATGCGGTGATTCAAGCATGGGAAGCTAAAGGCTACTACGGTGCTTTTAACAATATTATTATCCAACAAGACCAAGCAAGTTTGCAAACATACTGGAAAGCCCTTGGACGTAAAATAAAGCAAAGAGAAGCGGTTTTATTTGCCTATTGTCAGGTATTAGCTGAACAAAATATCACTGAGCCACTAACAAAATTAATTACACCAATGCTAAAAAAACAACCTAACGCACGTTTTTTGAAACATTTACGTTCTTTGCCAATCAAGCAAAGTGAACCACTTATCGCTATAGTGCAAAAACATCTTCACAGTGACAATTTAAACGCACAATGGTTAAGTTGCTTGGGTCATTTAGCTGTGATGAGTGAACAATGGTCGATGGCAGAGAAAGCTTTTAGAAGCCTACTAAAGCTAGAAGCCAATCAACAAGAAAAGCAATACGACAAAGAAGATTTACAAGCTTTAGCTAAAGCGCTAACAGAGGAAGGGCAGCACCAAGCGGCTAATGAAGTGTGGTTAAAACTGCATGAATTACCGGTTAACTAAGGGCTCTAAGAATAAACGTCTGGCTTCCATAACTGCATAAACATCTTCTGATCAGTAAGCGCTGTAAAACCAAACTGCTCATATAAACCATGGGCATCTCGAGTGGCTAACATCATTCGGCGAAGTCCTTGAAGCTGAGGGTGTTGAATGATTTGTTTCAACATTTGCTTGCTTAAGCCTTTACCCCTGTGCTCCTCTAAAATATAAACATCGGCCAAATAAGCAAAAGTAGTATAATCTGTGATCAAGCGAGCAAAACCCACCTGATTTTCCTCTCCACTCACTTCTTTCAATAACACCCCAAAGCAAAGAGAGTTTTCAATGGCTTTAGTAACCACCACTTTTGGTACATTTTCAGCCCAGTAAGAGTGAGACAGATAGTGATGAACCGCATCAATATCCATTTCGTTTTTATCTGTAGTAATTCTATAATCCATCTTCATCCAAACAAAAGTAACAATAATAATTATTTAGTTTTAAGGGGTATGGCTCAATTTCAAGGAAAAAGTACGGAGTTGATGACTATCAATGAGTACTTTTGACGCATAAATTGGGCAATACAACGACAAAATGAAAATTATTAAATAAAAGCAAAAGCATCAGCATACATATGCTCTAATAGTGCACCATGCTCAACAAAATCACTTCGTATCGCCCCTACCATTTCAAAACGTCCCGCAAGATAAATATCATAGGGCTCTAAACTAATGATGTCATGCATTACCGCTTGGTGAACTAACCCTGTTTTACCTTGCCAAGCTTCACTCGCGCTATCATCCACATTTTCGGGCTCGTTCTCGTTCACATTTTCAATAACTGGAATAAAATTCGCGTGTGGTAATTTGGCAATAATTGCGGCCGTTTCTTTCAATTCATAAGCTGCAGTTAACTCACGTAACCCCCAATACACCATAATATGACGCTGAGATTTTTGTTCTGCTAAATATTCAAACATTGACTTAATATATGAAAAACCCGTGCCTCCGGCCAATAATAGTAAAGGGCGCTCACTATCAGTACGCAATTGCGCATGACCAAGTGGAATTTCAATAGTAACGGGCTTATTATCTGCTTGAGCAGACTTAATGCGTTCGATTACTTGCATAGGGTAGCTGTCAGCAACAAAAGCACCTATCTGTAATTCAATCAAGTTACTATTAGGTGAACTAGCAATAGAAAATGGTCGTTTATCTTCATCACTCATTACAAAGTTTAAATATTGACCGGCAATAAAATCTACTTTTTCACTTGGTTTTAATAGCGCTTTATAAACATGGGGTGTCAGCGATGTTAACGAGACTATTTGACAATTAACTGTATTCATTCATTAAACCTTTTCTTTATTAATACCAATCTCACAAACTGGTATAACTCTTTATCTTGTTGCTGTATTGCCCTATTTAGGCGTCAAAAGTACTCATTGATAGTTAATTATTTTACTGTTGAAAAAATATCGAGATCATCCCAAATATCATCAACTTGTTGCTTAATAGCTTCATCCATCACTATGGGTTCGCCCCATTCTCTATCGGTTTCGCCAGGCCACTTATTCGTAGCATCTAAACCCATTTTAGAACCTAAACCCGATACTGGCGAGGCAAAATCTAAATAATCTATCGGTGTATTTTCTATTAGTACTGTATCTCTGCTTGGATCCATTCGGGTGGTCATTGCCCAAATAACATCTTCCCAGTTTCTAGCATCAATATCATCGTCACATACAATAACAAATTTAGTGTACATAAACTGCCGTAAGAAGGACCAAACACCCATCATGACTCGCTTAGCATGTCCTGCATATTGCTTTTTGATTGTTACAACAGCTAAACGATACGAACATCCTTCTGGTGGTAGATAAAAATCTTGAATTTCAGGAAATTGTTTTTGCAATATAGGTACAAACACTTCATTTAATGCGACACCTAAAACCGCCGGCTCATCTAGAGGTCTACCTGTATATGTACTATGGTAAATAGGATCTTTACGATGCGTGATATGAGTTACAGTAAATACTGGGAAGTCATCCACTTCATTATAATAACCAGTATGATCACCATAAGGGCCTTCTGGTGCAGTTTCATCAGGATCGATATAACCTTCCAGAATAATTTCCGCTGTTGCAGGCACTTCTAAATCATTACTAACTGACTTAGCTACTTCTGTTTTTGAACCTCGAAGTAAACCGGCGAAAGCATACTCTGACAAACTATCTGGAACTGGTGTTACTGCCCCTAAAATAGTTGCTGGATCAGCACCTAAAGCGACAGATACAGGATATTTTTCACCTGGATTGCTTTTCTTAAATTCTTGAAAGTCTAATGCGCCACCACGATGAGACAGCCATCGCATAATAACTTGGTTTTTTGACAAGACTTGCTGACGATAAATACCTAAATTTTGTCTTTCTTTATGTGGACCTTTTGTAATTGTTAAACCCCAAGTGATTAACGGAGCAACATCACCAGGCCAGCAGTGTTGAATGGGTAGTTTGGTTAAATCAACTTCATCACCAGATAAAACAACTTGTTGACAAAGCGCCTTTTTAATTACTTTCACTGGCATATTCAATACTTGCTTATAAACAGGTATTTTACCTAATGCATCACGGAATCCCTTTGGTGGTTCAGGCTCCTTAAGCATAGCCAATAATTTCCCAACATCACGTAAAGCAGCAACATCGGTTTGACCCATTGCCAAAGCGACTCGTTCGGGTGTACCAAAAAGATTAGTTAATACAGGTGCATCAAAAGGATTACCATTTTCATCAACTGCATTTTCAAATAACAATGCAGGCCCTTTAGCCCGTAATGTACGATCACTAATTTCAGTCATGGAAAGGTGAGTAGAAACAGGTGCACTGATGCGTTTTAACTGGCCTAGTTTTTCTAGCTGGCTGATAAAATCTCTTAAATCGTTATATTTCATAATTTTTCCAGTATGAGCAACAAAGTCGCCTAATTTCATAATAGGGTAACTTTCGCTGCGCATTACAACTTGGACAGTATTATCTACAAAAAAACCAGCCATAAAGACTGGTTTTCAATATTGCGCGCAATGCGATTTTTATTTACGTTTCATTGAATCGAAAAATTCATTATTCGTCTTAGTCATTGCTAACTTATCAATAAGGAACTCTATTGAGCCTATTTCATCCATTTCATGAACGATTTTGCGTAAGATCCACATTTTTTGTAACTCATCAGCTTTGGTAATTAACTCTTCACGACGTGTGCCACTGCGGTTAATATTAATAGCAGGGAAAACACGTTTTTCAGATATCTTACGTGACAGGTGTAATTCCATATTACCTGTGCCTTTAAATTCTTCGTAGATAACTTCATCCATTTTAGAACCTGTTTCTACTAGCGCTGTAGCGATAATAGTTAAACTACCACCTTCTTCAATATTACGTGCAGCACCAAAGAAACGCTTAGGTCGATGTAATGCATTAGCGTCAACACCACCTGTTAATATTTTACCTGATGAAGGAATTACCGTGTTATAAGCACGTGCTAAACGTGTAATTGAATCAAGTAGAATAACCACATCTTTTTTGTGCTCAACTAAACGTTTAGCTTTTTCAATCACCATTTCAGCTACTTGTACGTGACGACTTGCCGGCTCATCAAATGTTGATGCAATAACTTCACCTTTAACTAGGCGTTGCATCTCTGTTACTTCTTCCGGGCGCTCATCAATTAACAACACCATTAATTCTGCATCAGGATGATTATGGGCAATACTTTGTGCGATGTTCTGTAATAATAGTGTTTTACCTGCTTTTGGTGGTGCAACGATTAAACCACGTTGACCTTTACCAATAGGAGAAGCTAAGTCTAAAACACGTGCTGTAATATCTTCCGTTGAACCATTACCACGTTCCATGGTCATTCGGTCAGTTGGATGAATTGGTGTTAAGTTTTCAAATAAAATTTTATTTCGTGTATTCTCAGGACGGTCAAAGTTAACTTCAGTAACTTTTAATAAGGCAAAATAGCGTTCGCCTTTTTTGGGTGAGCGAATCTTTCCTTGAATAGTGTCGCCAGTACGCATACTAAAACGACGAATTTGGCTAGGAGAGACATAAATATCGTCAGGACCAGCTAAGTAAGAAGAGTCTGCTGAGCGTAAAAAGCCAAAACCATCTTGGAGAATTTCTAAAACACCGCCGCCAAAAATATCATTATCATTTTCAGCATGCTTTTTTAAAATAGCAAAAATTATGTCTTGTTTACGTGTTCTAGCAAGGTTTTCTAGCTTCATAGATGCAGCTAGCTCAACCAATTCATTAATAGTTTTATCTTTTAATTCGGTAAGGTTCATAGGGGTTTCTTAAATTATTTTAAGTGGTTCATTTTGGCGATTGCCGACAATAGTATGTTTCAATTATATTTTTATAAACTTCTTATCTAACTAAAGAAGCTAAATAAAGACAATTGAATAGGGATTAGAAATGTTATTTTGTACTCAGATCTTAAATCTAGCATTAAAAGTTAACTAGGTAAAGGTACTAGTTAAAATGTAAGTAGATATTTTTAAAGTTTGCATAAAAAAGCCTGAAATAATTTCAGGCATTTAATTTCATATCCACTTCAAACCTGAATAAATTGCGATTTGAAGCTAACTTATCTTTAAGGAGTCTTTAAGAGGAATTTAGTTATTCAATGCACCTTAAAGGTTTTTATCTAAAAACTCTTTTAATTGAGTTTTTGATAATGCACCAACTTTAGTATCAGCAATTTCACCGTCTTTAAATAATAATAACGTTGGAATGCCACGTACACCATATTTAGGTGGCGTGCCTGAGTTTTGGTCAATATTTAATTTGCCAACTGTTACTTTGCCTTCATATTCATTGGCAATATCATCAAGTACTGGCGCTATCATTTTACAAGGACCACACCATTCAGCCCAAAAATCAACTAATACTAAACCAGATGCTTTTAAAACATCGGCTTCGAAACTATCATCAGTTAGCTGAACAATCTTATCGTTCATCATATTCTCCGTTGGTTATGGCATTAACGCCAATCTATTAATTACAACATTTTTTGTCAATATAAAACCTTTATGGGGCTTTATTATCAAGATTTCAAGTTTGTTTTATTTTATCTTTACTAAATTGTACTTTACATAGAAAACTAGGCTAAAAGTAGTTATACCAAAACCACCTCAAGATGCAGGATTCTGCTGGAATTAGAAACGTATTTAAGCAAGGCATTGATTGATGTGAATGGTTATTCAGGAGAATAAGCTCCTGCATTCTCTAATAAGCTACATCCATGTAGCGCCCTTGTCAAAATCAATAACGCACCATAATACGTTTCTAAACCCGACATTAGGGGACGGCTGAGCAAAACATCTCCATCGTTACATCTGTTTTTAAGGGAACACCATTAATAAAAAGATGCGCCTTGATCATGATTCGCTCAGACGTCCTGAAACTCGCATTTTGAAGTGGCTTGGGTATAGTTATTAATTAACTAAGGTGTTAAGCTAGCGCCATGAAAAAAACACACTTAACTGAAACAAAATTCGCGAACTTAAATCTTGCTCCACAAGTAGTTACCGGATTAGAAGCCATGGGCTTCGAATATTGTACGTCTATCCAGGCGAAATCCTTACCTGTGCTGCTTCAAGGCACTGATATAGCTGGTCAAGCGCAAACAGGGGAAGGTAAAACCATTGCCTTCTTAGCTGCAACTTTCCATCAATTATTACAAAAAGAAGCACCTACACATAATCAGCCTAGAGCATTGATTATGGCGCCAACGCGTGAATTAGCAATTCAAATTCATCGCGATGCCATTGAAATGTCTAAAAGCACAGGGTTACGCCTTGGTGTTGTTTATGGTGGTGAGGGTTATGAAAGTCAACGCCTTGAATTAGAAGCGGGTGTTGATATTCTTATTGGCACCTGCGGTCGTTTGCTTGATTACATGAAGCAAGGCGTATATAACATAAAAAACCTTGAAGTCATTGTACTAGATGAAGCCGACAGAATGTTCGATTTAGGTTTTATCAAAGATATTCGCTACATGTTTAACAAAATGCCGCCAGCTACGCAGCGTTTAAGCATGTTGTTCTCAGCAACTTTATCATTCCGTGTTAAAGAGCTTGCTTTTGAACATATGAATGATCCAACCAGTGTTGAAGTTGAACCGGATCAAAAAACCAACATTCGTATTAGTGAGGAATTATTCTACCCTTCTAACGAAGATAAAATGACACTATTGCAAACACTAATTGAAGAAGACTGGCCAGAAAAAGCCATTGTTTTTGCTAATACAAAACATATTTGTGAAAAAGTCTACGATCATCTTGTTGCAGATAAACTGCGCGTAGGCTTATTAACGGGTGATGTACCACAGAAAAAACGTTTGAAAATATTAGAGCAATTTACTGAAGGCAGTGTAGATTTTTTAGTGGCCACTGATGTTGCTGCCCGAGGTTTACATATTCCAGCAGTAACGCATGTCTTTAACTACGATTTACCAGATGACTGTGAAGATTATGTGCATCGTATTGGCCGAACTGGTCGCGCTGGTGCAAGTGGTCATGCTATCAGTTTAGCCTGTGAGCAATATGTATTTAACTTGCCTGCAATTGAAAGCTATATTGAGCATGAATTACCAGTAACAAAATACGATCATGATGCTTTGATTCAAGACTTGCCCAGACCTAAACCTCGTCAACGTCGCCATAGACCAAACTCAGGTCGTTCAGGTGGTAACAGACAAGGCGGTAATAGTAACTATCGCGGTCGTCGTTAGTCAAAATCACCAACATGACAATATCCAATCAAATACCACAGTATGATGATCAACATTATGCTGTGGTTGATTTAGGCTCTAATAGTTTTCATTTATTAATTGCCCGCTTAAATGATAATAAGATTGAAACCGTTAACAAAGTTAAGCGCAAAGTTCGCTTAGCAGCAGGACTTAATGAACAACTTGAACTGAGTGATGATGCCATTAACCTTGGTCTTGATTGTATTGCTTTATTTGCTAAACACCTTGCCACTATCCCTCTGAACAATATTCGTATTGTCGCTACTGCAACCTTAAGAATTGCCAAAAATCGTAAAGATTTTCTTAAGAAAGCCAATGAGATTCTACCATTAGAAATAAAATTACTTAGTGGAAAACAAGAAGCTGAAACGATTTACAGCGGTGTTGCCCACACTTGTAAAAGCAATTGTGAACAAAAACGGTTAGTTATTGATATTGGTGGTGCAAGTACTGAATTGATTATTGGTCAGGACTTTAAAGCTAACAAAGCAATAAGCTTAAATTTAGGATGTGTTAGCTTTCGAGAGAAGTATTTTGCTAATGGTCAGTTAACAGAAGAAAACTTTACTCGCGCTATTAGCGCTGCTAGTTATATCATTAAGCCCATCAGCGCTGACTTTATTAATCTTGGTTGGCAGTCGGTTGTTGGTAGCTCTGGTACCATGCGAGCATTAATAGAAATATTAGCATTTCGACAACAGTCATGTGAGATTACCGCTGATTTCTTACAAGAAATAAAACAATCCCTTATTGCATGTAAAACCATTAATTCAATTACTATAAACAAGGGTGCTTTTGAAGGTTTACGAGCCGATCGTTCTCCTGTATTAGCCAGTGGTTTATGTATATTAATAGCGCTCTTTAATTGTTTACAAATTAAAGAGCTTAAATTATCTACGGGTGCGTTACGTGAAGGGCTATTTTTTGAAATGTTACCTCTTAATAACTAGTATTTCGCTGCTTTACTATTTCTCTTCTTTCAACCACCTTGCGACTTGTTTAGCAAAATAGGTCAAAATACCATCTGCACCTGCACGTTTAAATGATAATAAACCTTCCATAACACAAGGTTTTTCTGCCAACCAACCATTTTGAATTGCCGCCATGTGCATAGCATACTCACCACTAACTTGATAAGCATAAGTGGGTACTTGAAAGGTATCTTTCACTCGACGTACTACGTCTAAATACGGCATCCCAGGTTTAACCATCACCATGTCGGCACCTTCAGCAATATCTTGGGCTACTTCATGTAAGGCTTCATTACTATTTGCAGGGTCCATTTGATAAGTATGTTTATTACCACCTTTAATATTTCCAGCAGAGCCGACAGCATCCCGAAATGGTCCGTAGTAATTCGAAGCATATTTAGCAGAGTAAGCTAAGATTTTTGTGTTAACAAAGCCATTTTCTTCTAATCCTTGGCGAATAGCACCAACGCGACCGTCCATCATATCTGATGGTGCAACAATGTCAGCACCCGCTTGTGCATGAGACAAAGCTTGTTTGACTAAAATATCTTTAGTGACTTCATTTAGCACATATCCTTCTGCACCCGCTTTGTTATCATTGCTGTCACTTAGAATGCCGTCTTGTCCATGTGTGGTGAAAGGATCAAGCGCCACATCAGTAATCACGGCTAACTGTGGAAATTTAGCTTTTAGTGCTCTAACAGTGCGCTGAGCTAAACCTTCTGGGTTATAGGCTTCTTCGGCCATTAATGATTTTTTATCACTGGGAGTAACAGGAAAAAGAGCGATAGCAGGAATACCTAAATCAACTAGCTCTTGTGCTTCTTGTAATAATAAGTCGATACTCTTGCGTTCGACTCCTGGCATTGATGTAATGGCTTCACGTTGGTTCTCACCCTCTAATACAAATACTGGATAGATTAAATCATTAACGGTTAACTGATGTTCTGCCATTAATCGACGAGTATAATCATCTTTACGCATCCGACGCATTCGACGAGCAGGGTATTGACCAAAAATATTGTTACTGTTATTCATTACCATATTCCTAAATTTATTGTGTTATGCAAAACTGTCTTTACACTCTTGTGTTTGATTTCGTCCATCATGTTTAGCTTGATATAAGGCTTTATCTGCACCCGAAAATATTTGCTCAGGCAGCACATTATCTTGTTGAAGGTAAGTAAAAATGCCATTGCTGATGGTTAATGTAATGTCTATTTCTTTATAAATACAGGCTTGCTTGGCGATATTCTGTCTTAACGCTTCAGCTAAAGCTACAGCGCCTTTACCATCAGTATCAGGGAGAATTAAACAAAACTCCTCACCACCATAACGAAAAGCCATATCTGTACTACGTTTTAAACTTTGCTTTATATGCTTACTAAGCCACGCAAGACAGTGATCTCCTGCTAAATGCCCATAGGTATCATTGACCGCTTTAAAATGATCAATATCTATTAGCACCAAACTTAGCGGTGTTAAATTTCGCTTACTACGGCGATATTCAGCGAGAATTTTTTGATCATAAAAACGACGGTTGAATAAGCCGGTTAACTCATCTAGCGTATTTTTTTGTTCAAGTTCATGATTAGCTTCTTCTAATTCTTGCAAAGCAATATTTAGTTCTAAAGTACGCTCTTGCACACGATTTTCTAACTCTTCTTGGCTTTGCGTTTGTAATCTTAATAACTCTTCTTGTGCTCTCTCTGAGTCAATAGCGCTTGTTAGTGCTTGGCGCTGTGCTTCTTGTTTATCTAGTAAATGATATCGGTACTGGCGGCTCAAAATAAAGGTAACTAATAAACAATTGAGCCAGAAAAGAATACCATAAAATATACTTCTGTAGGCGATAAAACCTATATCGAACCAGTTTACAGAGGCAATAACCACCAAGACAAAAACAAACTGGACTGCCATGACAAACGTAAAAAGTAACGCGAGTCTACAGGCATGCTTGTGCAAATAAATACCTAGAGCTATTAACGAGAAAACAACCAATACATAAATAGCCATACTGATACTTATGTTATCAACAACCGAAAGTTGAATACTCAAAGGCATGTAAAGTAGAAGTCCCCAAAAACAGACTCGAATCACTTGGTAAATGTCATGAAACTTAGATTTCAAATTAAAAAGCTGAGCGGAGAAAATGAGCAAAAATATTGCTGATGATGCTGTCAATAAAGGTAACTCAATCCCGATCAACTCAGGCAAATGAGGTAATAAGTAATATAAGTTAAAACCAAGCATTGCTGAAAGCATCAATGTATTACTAAAAAAGTAACCAGAAAGAATAAAAATAGGTCTGTTACCTGTTGCAAAAAATAACAATATAAATGCAATTGATAAACACAGCAGCCCTCCTATAACAACCCCCTGCTGGAACTGCAAAGCACTACTAGCTTCAACATAAGCTGTTGCAGAATATACCTTCACAGAGGAGCGAAGCTGGGTAGAGCTTTCTATGGTTAAATAGAGTGTTACTTGTGAATAAGGAGCGACTGTAATCATAACACTGCGGTTATTACTTCGTTGCAGCTGCATTTTCTTTTGAACAATATTTTTGTATCTATCTCGGACAAACAACTCAACATTTTTCATCCGCACTTGGTTAGCTATCTCAAGATAAGTTTGCTGCGCTTCTTTACTATTATTCATCAACTGAAAAGCAAACCAATTTTTGCCTGGCATGATTAATAAGTCGCCATTGGTTAAATGAGTGTTCTGCCAATCACTATCGGTCAAGTCGCTTATTTCTTTAAATGATTTATGCTGTGATTTATCAAAAAGACGATGAAAATAGTTAACAATTAGGTGTTGATCTTGATCGAGCTGATATGCTGGAATTTCAGCTTTTACTTGAGCGAAAGACATCATCAAAAACACAGCAGCTATCATGCATAAAATTTGTGTTACTTTGATTGTTTGATGAAGAAACATGAACATAGTTAACGTTATATTAAGCCTAAGTTGAAGTGGATAATTAAGGTGATAAATTAAATACTTGTTGTGCGTTTAACCTAGTTTGACAAGCTATTTCGTTGGGGTCAAGAGCTGTAATACTTGCTATTTTTTCAATTATGAAAGGTAAATAACTTGGTTCATTTCGGCTACTTTTTGGCTTTGGCTTGATGGTTCTAGGTGTCAAATAAGGAGCATCGGTTTCAATAAGTAAACGGTCTAAGGGAATTAAGCTCACAATTTCTTGTAGGGATTGGCCTCTTCGTTCATCACATATCCAACCTGTAATACCTATATACATACCTACGTCTATGCATTGTTCCAATTCTTGTTTACTACCAGTAAAACAATGAGCAACCATAGAAGGAACTTGGTCAATAAGTGGCTTCAACTCACTAAACCAAGGTTGAAACGCATCTCGCTGATGTAAAAATAGTGGCTTACTGAGCTGTTTAGCTAAACAGACTTGCTCTTTAAATACCTTTAGCTGTTGTTCTGGAGCGGAAAAGTTACGGTTAAAATCTAAGCCACACTCCCCTATTGCTTTCACCTGAGGTTGCCTTGCCAGTTGCGCTAATTCTGCCAAGTAATCATCACTAACACCATCGGCATCATGTGGATGAACCCCAGCCGTGGTATATAAAGTGTTAGGGAATTGTAGTTGATAATGGCGACATAGAGCTAAAGCTTTTTTGCTTTCATTTACACTAGTACCTGTGATAAGTAATTTTTCTACACCATTATCTTTAGCGCGAATAATCACTTCAGTCCGATCTTTATCAAAGCGTTTATTGGTTAAGTTAACACCAATATCAATCACTATTTAAGTCGTTTAACTCGAATATTACGGTGACTACCTTCTTTAAATAGATACACAACCCCCATACTTCCTTTTTTCAAACGAACGCTTTCACCCACTTTTAATTTAATTTTGGTAGCATCTTGTTGTTGCCATTTCTGACCGTTCTCAAAATAAAAAACCCATTGTCCTCGAACTAATTGCTTTACACTGCTAATAGTTGCAATAATACTTTCGGGGCCTTTCTCTTCTGCTGTTTTTATCAAATGTTCTTCGGAAAAGTCATCTACTTGTTTAGACTCTTCTAACTCAACTTGCTCAATTTTTGAAACAGATTCATCACTTACCTTTATTGGAGCTGAAACCGTTATATTATTATGTGCTAATTGATCAAAACAAACTAAACGTTGCTCATCATCTGATATGTTCAAACAATTAGACAAGCCCTCTGCCAATTCTCTATTTATTTCAGCATTAACATTTGAAGATGTTAGTCCAATAAAAACACTAAACAGTGCAATAACATTTAATCTCATGATGCCTCTTCCTCTGGTTCTTCATCTTCTTTGTGATATAACGACGCTATAATAATACCCACTTCAAACAAAAGTAGCATGGGTATTGCAAGCATAGATTGAGATATAATATCTGGCGGCGTTAATAACATACCTACGACAAAAGCTCCAACGACAACATAAGCTCGCTTTTGTCGTAGACTATTGGGACTAGTAACACCTGTCCAGCACATTAATATAATGGCGATAGGAATTTCGAATGCTAATCCGAAAGCAAAAAATAATTTTAATACAAAATCTAAATAGCTACTAATGTCTGTAGCGATGACTACACCCTCTGGTGCCACGGATGTAAAGAAAGCAAAAACTACCGGGAAAACAACAAAGTAAGCAAAAGCTATACCACTGTAAAAGAGTAATGTAGAACCAAGCATTAACGGCGCAATCAACCTTTTTTCGTTTCGATATAATCCCGGCGCAATAAAAGACCACATTTGATAAAGAATATGCGGCATGGCAAGAAAAACGGATAAAACTATCGTTAATTTAAAGGGTGCAAAAAATGGAGAAGCAACATCCGTTGCTATCATTTGCGAACCTGATGGCATAGTTTGCAACAAAGGCTGTGCTAAATATTGGTATATATCTTGAGCAAAATAAACCAAACAACAAAATACCACTAAAACACCTAATACAGATCTTAGCAACCGAGATCTCAATTCAAGTAGGTGATCAAAAAGAGTCACATTTTTCTCTGGAATTTCTGATTTTGACTGCTGTGAATGTTGTGTAGAATTCATTTATCTTGCTTATTTTCATCTTTTGCTGGAGCAATATTTGCATTGAATGAATCTGATGCATCGCTTTGCAAAGGACTTTCGCTGGGCTCTTCGCTAGAGGCAGTAGATTGATTGCTTGGGGAGTTTGCAAGTGAAGTAGATATCATAGAATCTAAAGCTGATGTATCAACCTTTTTAAAAGGCTCATTAACCATTGCCGCCGCTTCTTGCAGTGACTTTACAGATTCAGCTACTTCTGGAGATAAGTTAGCCATATCACCTTGCTCAGCTTTTTTTAAGTTGGCGTGCAATTCATGAATTCTTAACTCTTCTGAGACTTCAGATTTCACTGTATCACTAAACTTACGCACACCTGCTATCCAACCCTTTATTGTTCGAATAGCGACAGGTAAGCGCTCAGGACCAAGTACAACTAATCCCATAATACCAATAAGCGTTAACTCCCAAAAACCAATATCAAACATTGGTTATGCCTGACTATTGTCTTTTTGTTTTTCTTTTTGGCTAGTTTCACTTTTTGCTGCAGTATTGTCGGCTAGAGAATCAGCGCTTTCTTCAGGTTGCTTATCTGAATCTTTCTCATCTGTTACTGCATTCTTAAAACCTTTTACGGCTGAGCCTAAATCACCACCCAAGTTACGTAATTTTTTAGTGCCAAATAATAAAACAACAATAACGGCAACAATTAATAATTGCCAAACACTGATACCACCCATAAAAAACTCCTATAATCTATTTGTCAGCAGTATACACCGAAACTCATTGAGTAAACGAGTAAAAGCACATATTGATTTATAAAATTATGCGCTAAGACAATATTTTATTGTTGAGGTTGAACTTTTACTGCAAGACAAAAGAGTTAAGCGCAACTTTTACCTTGGTTTATAAGAGGGTTTGGTTCTAATTTCTTTGGTTTGCTAATATGATAACCCTGCCCAAAATCACAACCTACAGAATTAAGCTTTTGCATCACACCTTCTGTTTCTATACCTTCAGCAACTAAACGATAACCGTATTGTTCACCTAAGTCATGTAATGCCTTAACTAATGGCAAATTCTTGTTACTATTTTTCAACGTTTTGATGAAGCCGCGATCTAATTTTATAAACTCGAAAGGATAATTATATAAAAAACTAAAGGACGACACGCCTGAAGCATAATCGTCGAGTGCTAACTTAACGCCAATACTTTTTAATTTACGTAAACCTTTTAGAGAGAGTTCTTCATGCTGACTAAATGCAGACTCATTGAACTCTAAAATTAACCTCTGTGGTTCAAAAGCTTGCTCTTTAATCAGAGTAACAAGTTTATTTAATTGATTAACTTGTGTCAGATGTCTACCAGATAAATTAATTGCAATAAAAGCATGTTGATATTCAACATCATTTTGTAAAATTTTCAACTGTCGTGCAACTTCTTCAACCACCCAAGTTTCAATTATCAATATAATACCCGTTTCTTCTGCTAGGTATAAAAATTCACTTGGTGTCAATAACCCTCTTGCTGGATGCTTCCAACGCAGTAGCGCTTCAAACCCTATCGTTTTAGTGCTGTTTAAATCTGATATTTTTTGGTAATGCAGTTCAAACTGTTTTTTCTCAATAGCAATCCGTAACTCTTGCTCTAGAGTCATAGTCGCAATAAGCTTATCACGCATACTCTCGTCAAAGAAAACAAACCGACCACGGCCTAAATTCTTTGCTTGATACATTGCAGCATCTGCATCTCGTAAAATTTCATCGGCATTCTTATAATGTCGGTTACACAAAGAAATACCTATACTCGCATTAGAATATAATGTGTTGTTTTCAATTACGAATGGTTTCTCAATACTAGCAATAATACGACTCGCGACCTCTTCAGCATCGTCTGATTTTAAAGAGTCCAACAATATAACAAATTCATCTCCACCAAGACGCGCTAAAACATCATTATCACGTACACAACTACGTAAACGATTGGCAATTTCAACAAGAAAGAGATCACCGGCATGATGTCCTAATGTATCATTTATCATTTTAAATCTATCAAGATCAATAAATAGGACGGCAAACCTTTGATTTGGATGGCGTTTCAAATGGCGAATAGCATAGCTGAGCCTATCTGAAAACATTGCGCGATTGGGAAGTTTAGTCAAAGCATCATGATGAGCTTCAAAATAGAGTTGTTGTTCAGCCTTTCGTCTTTCATCAATTTGCATGCGCAAGTTCAAGTTTGCAGCATGCAATTCTTGTGTACGCACAGCCACTAGGGCCTCTAGATCCAAGAGATGTTCTTTCTTTAAGGCTTCAGAATACGCCTTTTCTTTTTTAAGCTGCTCAGAGACTAAGTTTAAGTCTTGAAATAAATTCTGAACTTTCAAACTCTCAAGCTCAGTGCATTCCTGATTTTCTATCCTTGGTTCCATCAAGGTTCCCATGTGTTATATACATTAAAGCTTAAACACATAGCTTTTAGTATAAATTTTATTATTAGTATTATTTTTGAGCAGACAGTGTACCAAATTAGTAACTCTTGGCTAGTGAAAGATCACTTTTTACATAAAAATTATTCATACAAGATCAACACAGCAAAAAGCCCGACGCTTTCGCATCGGGCTTTTCTAAATAGAAGCTTAGCAATGTCCTACTCTCACATGGGAACTCCCACACTACCATCGGCGCTACTGCGTTTCACTTCTGAGTTCGGAATGGGATCAGGTGGGGCCACAGCGCTATTGTCGCTAAAC
>Ga0209184_1000024_pt1 | contig 199700 bp, 159 predicted proteins | sample EN8Hudsemesocosm_2_FD_184627 | JGI IMG/M metagenome (GOLD analysis project Ga0209184, IMG submission 184627) | Methane-oxidizing microbial communities from mesocosms in the Hudson Canyon - EN8C Hudson Canyon (SPAdes) (version 2) | ecosystem: Environmental > Aquatic > Marine > Cold seeps... | reverse complement strand
AGAGCCATACAATGAAGCCAAGTATTTAAAAGCATTGAGCGATAGGAATTCCCCATTACTTTTTAAAGAAAAAGCTTGTTAAAGGTCTCAGGGCGTAGAGCTGACTTTAATGATAAAACTGTTTGTTCACTCTTGGTTAATGCAATTTAGTTACCTATAATCATGTAAATAATCACAAAAAAAATATATTGAAGGCAAAGGAGTAGATATTGATTATAAAGTTAATTTTACTTTTTTTGATGGTATTTATGCCTAATTCATATGGCGAAGATACTTGGAAAATAGCGTCATTAAAATGGGGGCCTTATGCTGATTCAGAGATAGCAAATCAGGGAAGTTCGATTCTGAAATTAAGAGAATTGTTAAAAAAAGAAGACATCACTCTTATTGTTGAGTTTTTCCCTTGGGTTAGAGCCAAGCGACTAGTGGAAACTAGCAGTGAATATGTAGGGATTTTTCCTGCGTGGCCTGAGGATGTTTTTGATGGCGCTATAATTTCTCCGGCAGTTGACTGGTCAGAAATTGCTATTTTAAAGCTTTCCGAGCAAGTAGTGAGTTTTGAAAGTATTGATGAGCTATTTGAAAAATATTCAGTTGGAATTGTTCGTACTTATACATACCCAAAAGACATTGATGAAGCAATAAAAAAATATCCACATCATGTGGAAGGGGCGCCAAATGAATTATCATTGCTGAACAAACTTTCAGTCGGTCGAGGAGATGTTGTCATTACTGATCCACAAGTAATACAATATTTGGCTAAAAAAGAAGGTATTTTTAATATAGAAACTGTGAAGGTTGTGATGAAAAAAGAATTGGTTTTGGCTTTTAGGGATGATGAAGAAAATAGGATACGTTTAAAGCTATTGGCAAAACTATTGAAAAATAGTGAAGTCAATTAACCTGTAATGATCACTATTGCACATTAGTTAGCTTTGTTTACCTGTCATTTTACTTTCGCTAAGTGGTAGGAGTTAGAGTTACGTTCTAACTAACTAGGGGCACGAAGCGTAATAGAAGGGTTCATTCTATTACGCTTCGCATTCTCTATTTTCTTTAGTTTTCATTCGGTTACGTTAAGTTAATATGACTCGTGAGTTTAGGTTAGATACTTAATGAGTAAACTTTAGGGCAGGCTTAAATTAATATACACCTTTCGAATCAAAGAGGAACCACCATTTTCATTTTGGTCTCAGGCTTAACTTGATTCAACCGAATAAAGGGCACTAGAGCTACAACTTCCTAGTTTATTAAAGCTTGCTTCTAGCTTCTTTCCTGTTTTAGCTTTCATCGCTTCTTCCTTCGCTGCCCAAGCGGCCATGTTAGGAAACGAATCTATGAAAATGAAATGTCCTGTCTTACCCACAATGGCCGTTGCTACATAACTTTGAACATCACCACCTTTCACGGATTTATTCACATAAGCGACCCATTCATTATTTAGTGCCTTGATCTCTTTTATAGTTTTTCCATCATTAACGGTACAGGTCCATACATGTTCAACTCTTGAATCTGCGAGTAAAGTATTACTAAATCCGAGAAGGAGTAATATGCTGAATGTTTTTACAAAGAATGATTTCATGATATTTCCTTATTAAGTGTAATTTTCGATTAAATTTGAAACTTACAGCAGAGGCAGAACCTCTAGTCACATTAATAAAAGTAGGTCATTTTAAAGTAGATGCAAATTAATCAAAGCGATAGTAAATTTTCTACACGCTACTGTTAGTTTACTGCTTAAGTAATACATACACTTTTAAAAGCCCTAGGACTTTTAAGCCGAAGGGGATATTATCATTGGATGCGTTTTTTTATGGGACAAGGTGAGCTATTAAAGGTCTGAGAATCAATAACTTAAATCATTATTTTCGCATCAGAAAAGTACTTGGTACGATGATTTTGAACAACCTATTAAGGCTAAATTGTGGAAAAATGAGCATAAAGAGGTCAATCTAATTTGATTTGCAGATTATAAAATAACTACAATTTTTTTTATCTTCTGAAAAGTTACTATTACAATGTAATATTAAGGTAATTGAAATCCACGAAGAAAAGCGGTGTATGAATAGTGTATATTAAATATTGGAGTATTATTTGCGTTGTATTATTTATCAGTGCTTGTACTCATAACGATTGGCGTACGGCTAGTAGAGAGCCTGCTGGTATCGCTACTTCACCAAGTGAAGATAGTCGGGCCATCATTGAATTCTATGCTGCTGACGCTTTTAGTTGGCGCGGCTGGTTTGCTGTTCATCCTTGGATCGCAATTAAGGAGAGTAAAGCGGCTGAATATAGAGTTTATGAGGTTACTGGTTGGCAAGTAAGACAAGGATTACCCGCAATCAGGCAATATCAAACTTCGACACCTGATAGATACTGGTATGGTTCAAAACCTAAATTATTACTTTCTATTAAAGGTGATAGAGCCTCGAAGCTTATTCCTAAAATTCAGGCAGCAATTGCCCTTTATCCTTGGGTAAATGAATATAGCATTTACCCAGGGCCTAATAGTAATACTTTTGTGGCTTGGATAGGTAATCAAGTACCAGAGCTTGAATTAGAGCTACCATTCAGTGCAATTGGTAGTGGCTACGCTGACTAATTTTTCGAATACTACCAATATTTACGATTTGTTTATTGGGCTATATTCGTTTTAAAAGTTGGTCTGATTATTGAGCGACACTTCGATAAAAGTAGCGTTCGCAGAAGTGGTCATCTAAGCGCTTAATAAACTGTGCAATGAGTGCTACGACTAACACCGAAAAGACTAATCTTCCCCAGAAAATAGTGTAGAAATCAGCACCAATCAACATGATAAGCAAGGTATCTTCTATCAGGCTATGAAGTAAATTGAGCAGCATTATCGCGGTAAAAACATCTCTTGCAGCAATGTGACCGCGTTTCGCTTCACTAATTAATAGTCCTCCACCAAAAGATAAGCCTAGTGTAATACCAATAATGGTCAGGTTGGTGGCTTCTTTACTGATACCGAGAATTCGCAAGAATGGTCTAAGTAATATGGCCATCAACTTCTCTACACCTAAAAGTTTGAGTACTTTAAGTGTAAATAATAGCGCAGCTATAACGACGAAAATTACGCCGAAGTTTTTGAGTTGATCGAGGCCCCACCCTAAATAACTAACATCAGTTGAAATTTCAGCTTGCCATAGAGTTACTGCTGGCTGGTTCAAAAAACCACCGAATTGATAGCTGATGTTTAATAGCCATGCAAGTAGCAAACTCCCCCCAACTCGAATAACAAGAGTAGCGATGAGGTTAACACCAGCTTTTTTAGCAATCGCGGCTTCAATTGGTAAAGAATGGGCAAGGAGCATCATGCTACCGAGTATTGATACCTGAGCCACCGAGAGCGGCATGTCTAGATTAATGAAAACAATCAGACCGGCGTATATGTTGGTCAGAATAGTAGTCGCCCAAACTAAACCGAGTTCTTTGGGTAAGCCGACTAATTCCATAATCGGGCTAAGCCACTCGCTTAATAGAACTATTCCACCCATTTCTTCGATGACTTTGATGATAATGATGATAGGGACCATTATCTTGAAGAGAGTGAAAGTAACATCGAAAATATCTCGTGTTAATTCCTTAAAGAATTTTTGGACAGCTTGCATGTATTCATTCTATTTCGTGTGTTTTATGGAGTTATTTTACATACTGTCGATGTTTTAGGATTTTCTTTTATGGTAGTGTTGGTATGTAAAATTTGTTATTTATGAGTAATTGAGAAATATAAAGGTAAAATATTGCTAATATGAGAAATTATGAAAATCGATCGAATTGATAGGAAAATCTTAGTCGCTCTGCAAAAAAATAATCGCACTCCAAACCTTGAATTGGCGGAATTAGTTGGGTTATCCCCTCCAGCATGTTTGAAACGTGTAAAGCGGCTTAGGGAGGAAAGAGTCATCATTGGTGATGTGTCAATCATCAACCCAGAATTGGTAGGCAATACCATGACCTTAATTGTATCTGTGGAAATGGAGCGAGATAGGGCGGACATTTATCAAGTGTTCCGAAAGTCGATATTGAAAGCCCCTGAAGTGACGCAGTGCTACCAAATTTCAGGCAGCTACGATTTTATGTTGGTGGTAACGGTGAAAGACATTCAGGGTTATGAACATTTTGTCGAGCGTGTTTTCCATACTGATTTAAATATCCGTAAGTTCCATACCTCCGTGTCTTTGCGGACAGTAAAATTTAGTACTGAGATTGAGTTAGCAGAATAGCAATTAATCAAATATGGCATACCTTATTGCTGTAAAAGTGAAGAGTTAGGTCGAATGCACCTTGAAATAAATAGTCTTATATTCGTTATCTCTGAAAATAGTGACCATATTTTTAGGTTATTTTGAGTAGAAATTTTAGACCGCTGCGTGGTAAATACCGACGAGTTTAGGTTAATTCAGAACATGGCGAGAAGATAACTTTTACCTTTTTAACTTTCAACCGAGGCGACAATAACCGCATCAACGGGTTTATTGCTAATATGTTGGGCTACGCTTCCTATTGAAATGAGTACCGTTTCACCTTCAGCGCACGAAAGTGGATCATAGGCAACTATGATTTCTTCTGTAGGCTCAAGTTTCACTTCCAGTAGTGCGCCTGAAGGAAAACCTTCAATGCCTTTTACTGACCAAAGACGGTTTATAATGACACCTTTTTTCATCATAGTGCTCCATTAAAGTAAGTTTAATTTGTGACGGTTTTGAAGGCCGTCATTACATATATACGCTTATAGCAATTACACTAATTCGTCTAACAAATCAGTGACAACAGCTAGCTGCTCTGATTCACCAATCAAGAAAATTTTTCCTGAAGAACCCGTGCATTTCACATCTGAAATTGATACTTGTGCACTGGTTACTGCTTCATTAGCCAACCATAAAGCAGTTGTTGCAGGCACAATATCTATAACAAGGAAGCCATCACCCTTCTCAGGTTTAGCGCCTTTTCTCATTTTGGCATGAAGCTTTGCATGCTCTTCACTTAAATGATTGATTTGCCTGTATTCCAAATGGTTAACTCTGTTAATATCTGGAATCTCAATATCAGTTCCATCATCGCTACCAGTACAAAGATCTTGCATGGCATTTCTAAGTTCAGCATTAAGTGATGAATTAACCCCTAACCAACCGCCACGACCATCAATACTGTAATGAAATGATGAAAGGTCGTGGTTTTTAAAAAGATAGTCAGCCGCCTCTTCAATGGCTGCAGCAGGCGTGACATCAAATAATAAGGTGGTATCATTTACCGCTAAACTGCCATTAAATACTTTAGCTAAATATTGGGCGCAATCACTGTGGATGCGGTCTACTAAACAGATTGAACGTATACTCATTTTTATTTACCTAGCAGTTGTTTAAGTTCTTGCTTTAACTCTTGTTGCAACAATTCACGAATAAGCCCTCGTAGTTCATCACTATCAACCGTCGAAGGGAGCGAAGAGGCTACTTGCTGTGGAATTGTGGCAAGGGTGGACTGAATACGAGAAGATTGATTTTTTTCAAAAGTCGTTAATGCACTTTGTGCGTCAGACTCCGAGAAGGGTTTTTCCGAGTGAAAAGCCATTTGAGTCCATTGGATCAAATGTTTAGGCCCGACATTCTCATGCACCGAACTTCGGCCAAAATAACCTGTACCAATAACAGCGCCTTGATCAACATGAGATTCAAAGCCAGTAGAGCCAGTAGCGCCACCAACATTTACCGCAATACGGCAAACTGGCAAAGTTCCGCCAATTTTGGCAATAACGTTATAGTCATTACTATGAATAACCGCCGAGTGACCCACTCCTGTGATATCAAGTTGTGATTGAATAGAGCGAATGGCATGGTCAACACCATCAATGGTCATAAAGCCTATGGCGGGAAACATTTTTTCTTTCGCCATCACTTCTTCAGGGCCAATAATATGTACTTCAGTCACTAATATTCTGGTGTTATCAGGCACATTAAAATCACATTGCTGGGCTATCCATAATGCACTTTGTCCAATGGCTTTAGGGTTAATGGCACCCTTTGGAAAAAGAAAGTCTCGAAGTTTTCTCGCTTCTTCAGGGCTTTCAATAAAGGTGGCTCCTTTAGTGACTAATTGAGTTTTTAACTCTGCGGCAATCGCCTTATCAGCGAGCACCATAGACTCAGAAGTACATAACAAACAGTTATCAAAACTTACACTGCCAACTAAACATTCAGCCGCTTGTGCCACATCTGCAGATTCATGCACATAAGCCACCGGGTTACCAGGGCCAACACCAATTGCAGGGTTGCCTGATGAATAAGCCGCTCGTACCATGGCAGGTCCGCCGGTTGCTAAGGTTAATTTACACTCTGATGATTTCATCAGCTGATTAACTAGCTTTACATCAGGCTCTTGTAGACACTGAATAGCACCTTTAGGTGTCCCCATACTTTCAGCAACCGACATTAAATATTGGGCTGCATCATAACTACATTTTTTAGCTTTAGGGTGCGGGCATAAAATAACAGCATTTCGTGTTATCAAACAGCAAAGCACTTTAAAATAGATGGTCGCAACAGGGTTAGTACAAGGTACTAAAGCGACAACTACACCGGCAGGCTTTGGAAAAGTAATAATATTTTTATCTTTTTCTACACGCGGTTGAACGTAAGCAGCAATATCGCCATCGGCAACTAGTGTATTAAGATCGTTTTTCATCTTTTTAGAGGCGACATCGCCCATACCACTTTCTGTTACCGCCCACTGAGCGTAATGCTCGCTTCGCTCTTGCGCAGCAGTTTTTACCGCTTGCACAATTTCAGTAACGTGCTCTAAATCAAATTGAGAAAACTCTTCCGCAGCACGATTAGCAATTTCAAAAAGTGCTTGTTCGGTTTGTGTGCCAGAAGCATTGTTAGCTGACATAATAATAGAATCCTACTACTTATAATTTATTGATAACAAGCGACATCTTTAGGCTTCTAGCCTTTTCTTTCGCTAGTGGCGTAATAACGCTAAGGGGAGAAATAACCAGTTTGTTAATGCCTTCTTTGTGAAGCTTGGCGATAACACGCTCGGTAATAACTTTAGGCAAACTTTGAGACTGCAGGGTTTCATTTTTTGCTTGAGCACTCGACTTGTTAGGGTGGTTCGCACCTGGCTGATCTTTCGCTGTAGGGTTCTTTGATAAAACCTGATCAAATGTACGTAAAAATATATCAGCATGCTCTTTTTTGAAAACAAGTGGAGGACGAATTTTTAGTACATTACCAAAACGGCCTGACATACCAATTAAAATGCCTTGGTCTTTCATTTTGTCAGGTAAAGCAGAGGCAACATCTGCTGCTGGAGTAAGGCTTTGTCTATCGTGAACAAGCTCGACGCCAAGGAACATGCCATGGCCTCGAATATTACCAATAACCGCATGTTTTTCTTTTAACTTTTCTAGCCCTACGCGCAAGTAGGCACCGGTATCATGACAATTATCGACTAATTTCATGCGTTCGCATTCTTCAATTACTTTTAGCCCAACTGCTGCTGAAACAGGATTTCCGCCAAAAGTATTAAAATAGAATTGATTTGATTTAGCAAAAGAGGCGGCAATTTCTTCTGTGGTAATTAATACACCAATGGGGTGACCATTACCTAAAGGTTTACCTAAAGCAACAATATCTGGCGAAACGCCATAATGTTCAAACCCCCACCATTTACCCGTGCGACAAAGGCCAGCTTGAACCTCATCGGCAATCCAAAGTCCACCAGCTGCATGAATTTTCTGCTGAACTTCTTTGAAATACTCTTTGGGCGCTTCTAATACCCCTTGGGTATCAAAGATGGTATCGCAAATAAATGCCGCAGGCTCGATGTTACGCTCTTTTAACTGATGAATGGCATCACCCACTAAACTTGCATAACCTTTGGCTGGATCTTTTTCACCCGAATCTCTAAAAGGACCACGATACGTATTTGGTGGTTCAACTGAAATTACACTTTTGGCACGTTTTGAAGCAATAGGTTGGGCAGCACTTGATACCTCATTTACTAAGGTAGTATTACCGTGATAACTGCTTTCAATATTAATAATGCCTTCATTGCCAGTATGGGCCGCAGCCATTCGCAAGGCTAAATCGATAGCTTCTGATCCCGTACAAGTAAAGACACAAGTCGTTAAATGTTCCGGCAACAAGCTCACTAACTTTTCTGCATACTTAACTATTTCTTCACTTAAATAACGGGTATGAGTATTTAACTTGCTTGCTTGAGTAGTTAACGCCTTAACCACCTCAGGGTTACAGTGACCAACAGAGGCTACATTGTTATAGCAATCTAGATATTTTATGCCTTCATCATCGTATAACCATACGCCTTCACCTCGCACAACATTGATAGGTTCATGATAAAATAACACACCATTCCCCATCGCCTGTTGACGACGATTAAGCAAGTTTACATGCCTACTATTACTGTATTCAGACGCATTGAGGTGCGCTGCGCCAAGCATTGCTGGTCGAAGTGATGATTTTTGGCTCATATATAAAAATTACCTTAGCGTTATTTACTAGCAAAAATTCCTAACAAAAAGTTATTTAGCCGAAAACTCAAAGTACTTGGTAACGTCTTGATGCGGACGAGCAATTACGTGGCATGCTGTTACTTCACCAATAGCACTTGCTGCTTCGGTACCAGCTTCAATTGCCGCTTTAACCGCACCAACATCGCCTTTAATAATAATGGCGACTAAGCCTGCGCCAACACTTTCTCTTTTCTCTAGTGTTACATTTGCTGATTTAACCATCGCATCTGCTGCGGCAACTGCAGTTACATAACCTTTCGTTTCTAATAGACCTAAAGCTTGAGACATAATACTTCCTTTCTTTGTTGGGATTAATTCTATTATAATCAGCTTTTTTAGCCGAAATCAAGATGAAGGCACTATAAAACTCGAATTAATTTGTGTTTTGTGTGGTTTCGTTTAATCTTCGTGATCAAATATTGATAGTGAACGATGGGCGAAATTTGATTTTAGAGGTCTTTTTTAAAAGTTATATTAAAGTTCCATATGTCTTCATAGCAATGTGTAACTTTTGGAAATTGCCGTATTTTGCATAATAAATATTCTCCTTATGTTATATTTTAGCCAACTATTTTATTGCCTATTGAACATGCGTTATTTGAAGGAAAATGAGAAAGCGATTCATCTATATCGTACTTTCGGTTTTAAAGAGGAAGGGAGGCTAATTCAAGAATATTTTTCTAACGGGACTTATCATGATGTTCTGAGAATGTATATTCTTCAAGAAGAGTTTGTAAGCAAAATCACTTAATACGTTTTTCAACTTTATGATAGTAACTAATATGAAAAGTAATGCATTCATTAATAAAATATCTGTTCACGTAACAGCAATCATTTCACTGGCGGTACTTAGTCCACTGATTACTTCAGTAAGCGCACATGCGCAGAGTGAAAGTGATTATAAAAACGCTTGGGACTATGCTGACTTATATAAGAACGAACGAGGTGACTACTTGAAGTTATCTGGTCGTCTTCATATAGATTCCACTTGGGTAAATAGCGACCAAGGTGACTATAACGATATTTTATGGCGCAGATTCCGCTTCGGCTTCAAAGCTAAGCATGGAAAATTAAAATTTGCCCTAGAAGCTGATATTAAATTAAGTGAACCGTTAGCTGACGCTTATAATCGATTAACCGATGCCAATATCACTTGGTCTTTAGATAAAAACACAGAGTTGAAATTTTTAAAACAATCTACAGGCTTTACCTTAGATGGTAAAACGTCATCGAAAAACCTACTAACACCGCAACGGAATAACTTAACCAATAATTTATGGTTTACCTCGGAGTATTTCACTGGTGTGAGTTTCAAAAGAAAGTTCGCTGATGATTGGTCGGCTAAAACGGGTATATTTTCCTCTGATGGTTCAGATGAAATATCTGTCAGTGAAGCCAGCTATTTCGCACTATTTTCCACCAGTAAAAAGCTAGTGAAAAGTACACTTTGGGATAAGGGGGAAGTGAGTTTTGATTATGTTTATAACGATACTCATGAAGACGGCAATACCCGTGAATTTTCACAAGTTATTAGTACTTCCAGTAAGTTTACACAAAACGAGTGGGGATTACAGAGTGATATTTCGTGGGGACAAGGTGACTTAGGGCAAAGTGATATTTTTGGATTTGTTGTAATGCCAACATACCAACAAAGTGAGAAAATTCAGTGGGTTGCTCGTTATACTTATATCAATAGTTCAAAAGATAACGGCGTACGTTTGGGGCGTTATGAAAGCAGCGTGGTTAGTGATCGTGGTGACAAATATCAAGAAATATATGGCGGTGTAAATTGGCTTTTAAATAATCATAAGCTAAAACTACAAGCTGGCCTACAATATGCAAAAATGTATGATAATGCTAACGATGGTGGCGAGTATGACGGCTGGGGATTAACTGTCGCAATGCGCAGTTATTGGTAAACCTAACTAATGTGAGCTCTGTTTGAGGTAGTTACTCCTAAGTAACCAACTACCCAGTCATTCTTGGCGTCAATAAATTAATGAGGTTTAGCCTTATATATCTATAAAATTGATTTTATTGTTATTTCACGGTTAAGTTGCTCTATTTGTCAGTTTTGTATATAACGAGGCACTAATCTTGCCCCTCAGAAGTTCTATGTATTTGATTAAAGGAAACTTTTTTTGGATAAAAATAAAGTAGACTCCCAGCACCAAACCAAATAATAACCATCATCCATTCTTGTGGCCAAACCAATGCGGCTGGCATACCTGGAAAGTATAAGCTGGTCATCATCAAACTGGCCAATAAACCAAGCCAACCTAATAATTTACCTCCGGCTGCTTGGTAGGGGCGCGGCATATCAGGTTCATTATATCTAAGAAGTAAAAACGAACCACAAACAAAGATATATGACACCATTAATCCTAGGCTGCCAGCGTCTACAAACCAAATTAAAGCCTGACGTCCTAAAAATGGTGATAGTGTGCCAAGAATACCAATAAACAAAATCGCATTAACAGGGGTTTTATACTTTTGGTGCACTTTGGCTAAGAAACTTGGCACCATACCACTTGATGCCATGGCAAATAAAGCACGGCTACCCCCCAGTAAAAACCCGTTCCAACTGGTTAAAATACCTGCTACTCCACCTAGTAATAAGATCAAAGCACCAGTGCGCCCCCAAGCCTCTTGTGTAGCATCAACGGTGGCTAATTCGGAGGTGCTTCTGGCATCAGCGTTAAGTAACATTCCAACAGATAATTCAATCAACAAGTACCATACGATAGCCATTACAATAGATAAGACCAGTAGTTGGCCAATTTTTTTCGGTGGTAGATCAATTTCCTCTGCGGCCTGTGGAATAATATCAAAACCAACCATCATGAAAGGCACTAATGCCATGGCAGCAAGAATTCCCGTGCCTCCACCCACAATTAGAGGGGTCATATTAATGGCTTCACCATGCGCTCCTAAACCGATAAATAACGCTAACCCCGATAAGACTATCACTGCTACCACGACGCCTTGAATTATTGCAGCAATCCTTACTCCACGGATATTTACCCAAGTGATGAGTATTGATACTAAAGCACCAATAAGGGCTTGATCTAGATAAACACTTGCGCCATTAACTTTCCATAACTCGCCATTACCCAATTTTGGAAATATATTTGTTAATACACTTGGTAAAGCCACTGCCTCAAACGCAACGACAGAAATATAAGCAAAAACAATAGCCCAAGTGCAATAAAATGAACATGTATTTCCCATTGCCCGCATACTATAAGCATGCTCTCCACCAACTTCAGGCATGGCTGCGGTAAGTTCCGCATATATCATTCCAATAACGATAATTACTCCACCAGCAATTAACGTAGCAACAATGGCACCAAGGCTACCAGCCCTTTGCATTAACTGAGAAATTAAAACTACCCAGGACCAACCAATCATGGCGCCAAATGAAAGGACTAAGATATCGATTTGTTTCAAGCTTTTACTTAAGCCATGTTTACTAATATCCAAATTTTAATTCCTCTTTGTTTAGCGCTGGAGTATCAATCAAATTATTTTAAAGATTGAAAATATTCATTATTTCATTATCAATGATTTAATTGGTTATTCAAGTAAATATTCACAAATTTAAGCGTAATGGTTATATCAATTACATTAACTAAAACCTGAATTGCCACTTTCGGTAGATAGATTTTTTATCAAGCCTGACGGTGGCATAAGCCTAAGCGAAAAGCCTTGGCTCGGGGTAATTCATCAAGGTATAAAATCAGTATAAAGTTGTTACTTCTCTACTTCATAATTCATCAGCGTTTCAAGATCCATATCAAATAGCTTAATAAATCGTTCATCACCCATAGACTTTAAACTTTCCTGCCATAAAGTTGAATTTTTTAAGCCTACAATAGATACATTAATTAAAGATAAAAGACGACCAGCATCGTTGAACATTAATATGTGACGGGAAAATGTGTCTATTGATGGCTCTACAATCTTTATAAAATCAATATCTTGTGAAGAGTATTGATGATATAGCGTCGATCTCTCTATTTGAAAATAATCGACCTTTCCAGACTTAAGCAATGATAAGCAATCATTGTATGTATTTACAACAACACGATTATTTATACCTTCAGAAAACCAAGGTTCTAAATGCTTATAATGATGCCCCTTAATAGAGCAAAATCGTTTGTTGGCTATTACGCTTGGATTATAGGATTGAATTTTGTTACTTTTCAGTGCTACTAAAATATCGCTATCCCAAATAATAGGATTACTAACGATAGGCTTTAGTCCTGGGAACCACTTCTTATTGGCCCATAATACCAATACCGCTTCTCCATTTGCTATTTTTTTATTCAGTTCCACTCTTGTAATCGGTACAGTAATAAACTTCCTTTCCGAGTGTTCTGAAAAAGCTAAGGTAATATGGTCACTTAATGAATCTGCAGCTTCGACTCCGGAAGTTACAAAAGGCGGAAAGTCATGGTAGACATAAAGGGGGGTAGGTTGAAGTTTATCCACTGAGGTACAGGATGTAAGAGTAGTAATAAACCACAAATAAAATATTAAGCTTCTCAATTTTTCCCCTGGCTGAACGTTTGAAGCACCTATTTCTTTAGATGATAGATTGCTATTTTTTTGACCTAATGGTAGTTATATCATATATACCTACTTTCCATACCTTATTAGAGCCTTGGTGTTTTACTTCAGCACTTCCTAAAATTTTTAGCTGTGGCGGTTGTGTTCAATAATAGAGTTGTTGCAACACAACAACTCTTAGTATTTATATTGCTTTCATATTTTAACCTTACTCAATGTTATATTTGGTTTTAATGGCATCAACAATTGCTTTTTCCTGTGTAAGAAATTTATTAAACTCTGCAATTACGCTTGGGTGTTTTCTTGTTGATAAATGATAAGTTCCACTAATATGTGGCAAGCTATCATCAAACACGAGAGTTCCTGGTCTCTTCATAATTTTGTTTAATTGATATTGAGCAACATCGATATTTAAATAAGCTCCATCTATTCTTTTTGAGAATACTTTCTTTAATAATTCGATAAAAGTTTTTGATTCTTTCATTACTATTTTGCCGGATTTTATCTGATCCATTAATCCCCATGCGTCAAAGCCCTTGATCGTTCCTACATATTTGAAACTGTCAATTCCAGAGCCTTTTTTATCAGGTAGTACCATCAAACCTTCAATGTTTTTTGCAACCGCATTACTATATTGTACATTTTTTCCTTCTTTATCATCAGCGTTCCAATAAGCATTATCGGGATATTTAAAGTCGAATTTATCTTTCTTTAAAAACTCCGAATATAAACGAGCTATTGGTCTTGGCTTGTAAGTAAATGTATGTCCTCTAGATTTGGCAAATGCATCAAGCAAATCACGAGCAAACCCCTCATATTCCCCTCTTTTTACTGTGTAATGAGGTAAATATTCGAGCTCCTCAACTCCAACTACATAATTTTCCCCCTGAGATGGCGGGATAAATAACACTAGAAGTAATGGAATATATTTTAATTTTTTAAGCAATAAATAATTCATATTCACCTTGGCACCTTAATTGACTATAAACTTAAAAGTAGCATATAAACTTAATTTGTATAGCTATGGTAAATATTTATATTCATATTTCAAATCGTCCATTAAAATGAAATGGTTGTCATAGGCAAGAGTATTAAGTATTGAGCTTGATGAATAGGGCAGGAGAGTTACTGTTCATGTCAGTGCCATTACAAACATATGTTGCAATTATAAAATGGTACCCGGACTTGAACCAGCAAGCTTTTCGGCGAGGGGGTTTAAACCCTTCGTATGAACTGAAACAAAAGAAGTTTACTTAGTGATTTCATTGTCTTTTAACAATCATCTCAGCTATAAAGAACAAAGTTTATAGTTAAAACAGGCTGAATATTTGTATGTATTCGGTATAAAGTAAGAGAATTTTAATATATTACTGAGGCCTAATTTAACAATTCAGGTTCATGAAAATAGTACCCTTGAAAATAATTTACATTCAACGATTTAAGTAACTCTACAGTTTCTATATTTTCAACGTATTCAACAACTACTTTTAAATCCATTGCCTTACAAAACTGAATTAGTGTTTTTACTATTTCAAATGACTTTTGATCTTTATGTATATTTTTAATCAATGTTCCATCAATTTTCATAATATCAATTGGCATGAGCATTAGGTATTCAAAATTTGAATACCCACTACCAAAATCATCAATGGCAACTTTGCAACCTAAGCTTTTAATTTTTTTTAAAAAATTTAAAAGATAACCACTTTCTAGCTCATAATCTGTTGACTCTACTAGTTCTATTGTTAAATAGTTGCCAACATTGTATTGATTTATAACACTAACAATCCAATTTGACATTATTTTGTCTTTTATATCGTTCATGGTTAAATTGACTGAAAATCTTTTAGATGTGTTAGAAAAGTACTGAAATGATTGTTCAATTATTCTCATTGATAGTTTTGTGTATAACTGCGCTTTTTCAGCATATTTAAGGAAGAAGAAAGGGGATATATATTCTTTCGACTCTTTATCAAAATAACGCATAAGAATTTCTGTTGAATACACATCACCATGTATATCAAATATGTTCTGACCAAAAATTTTTATATCATCATATGTCAGCGCGGTCTTTATTTTTTTTGACCAATTTATACTATTTATTAACTGCTGTTGAGTATCAATTTCATCAGAATAGAAACTGATGGATTGATTTTTTTCTATGCCATTTCTTAATGCTTTTTGAGCATCATTAAAAACATTTTCACATTGGCAGTTTATCGCTATACCAATATTCATTGTTATGAAGAATTCATTCTCTTGGATTTCTACGAATCTTTTTTCTAATCTTAATTGAATAGCATTACAGTAGTCTTTAATTTTTTCTACATCACACTGATTTGAAATTAATATTGCAAAAACATCATCGTTCCACCGATAAATGTTAGAGCTTTCATATAAGTTACTTTGTAATTTATTTGCAATGACAAGCAAGGCATTATTATAAATAGAAAACCCATAAGCTTGTTGAATATCCAATAACTCTTTAATTTTAATTAAAATCAAAGTTCGTTTTTTAAATCTATTTATATCGGATAATAATTTTGTTGAATTACCTAATTGAGTAATCGGATCAGTATTTTGATTTTTAATAATCAGATTCTGGTGATATATATCGGTAACATCATAACGAATAGCAATAAACTCTTTTATTTCGTTATTAACATCAAAAATTGGACAAACTGTTGTATTAACATAGAAGGCTTGCCCTGTTTTAGTTTTATTCTTTAAAACACCCTGCCAAACGCCCCCCTTATTAATCACAGACCATAAATCTTCAAAAATAGCTTGGGATGTATCTGGGTGTTTTATGATGTTATGCGCCTGACCCACTAGCTCTTTGCCACTATAACCAGATACTTTACAAAAATATTCATTTACGTAAGTGATAATACCGCGGCAATCCGTTTTAGAAACAATAGCACTGGCATCAATAGCTTTTTTATGTTCATTCAATAAATTATAGTTTTGGATAACATGTTCAGTCGTTGATGGTAAAGTTTTACTGGATAAATGCTGTTTAAAAAACTCATATTGTTGAGTTTTTGAACCACGACCTTGAATAGGAGCATGTTGTAGTTCTTCAGGTGAGTCTTGATAACCCCTGATATCTCTCCAACTACAAAGCATATATTTACAATCATCGAGAGTAATATTAACAATAGTAACTTCAACCCAAAATTGTTCTTTTAATTTATTTTGATGCATCCATGGAAATCTGTGCATTCCTTTTTCATAGCATTTTGCAATCAACTGCTCTGCTTTTATATAGGAAAGTATGCCATCTGGTTGATATTCTGGTGATATTTCACTAGGGTGCGTTTGACAAATTTCGTCTCGATTTTTCAATGTTAAAATATCAACCGTAGCCTGATTACAGTCAATAAAACAATTCTCTTTAATGATTAACATAGGCTCAGCCCATTGCTCACATAAAGAGTGGAATACATTAATTTTAGATAAAATATTATTGTTTTTCATATAAATCTTATATACAAAGCCGAGGAAGTGAATCTTTAGTTTTGTGAATAAAAATAACATTTAAAAACATCACGTTACCCTGAATTTCTACGGCTTTTAATACCCAGTAAAGGTTAGTGTTGCATTATATTCACATTCAAATTTGACACTAAACTAAGCAATTTTAAACCTTGATACTAGAGTTTGCATCTGTACGGACAGCTCTGCCAATTCACTACCAGATTTTGATGATTCGGATACGGCATCAACATTCTCTTGTGTTTTATCATGAATATTAACGACGTTTATATTTATTTCTTCTGCTACAACACCTTGCTGCTCTGATGCGGTTGCTATCTGGCTGCTCATATCATTTATATTGGTAATAACTTCGGAAATTGTAATAAGCACTTCACCTGATAATTGCGCTTGATTAACAACTTCATTAACTTGTGCTTGACTTTGAACTATGGAGGTTACCGCACCTGTAGCACTTTTTTGTAGCTTATCTATGATGATGCTGATTTCACCCGTTGATTCTTGTGTTCTTGCAGCTAAGGCACGAACTTCATCAGCTACAACAGCAAAACCACGCCCTTGCTCACCTGCTCTAGCGGCTTCAATCGCTGCATTTAATGCTAACAGGTTAGTCTGGTCTGCAATTGAGTTGATTACTTCAAGTACGTTGGCTATTTCACGACTGTTTTGTTCTAGTTCATTAACCGTTTTACTTGTATCCAATATTTTGTCAGCTAGATCATCAATTGTAGAAATCGTTTTTTGCATGATTTCAGTACCTGTACTGACATGTTCGTGAGCTTCATCAGATGCATTTGATGTATTAGATATACTTTGCGCTACTTCTATTGTTGTCGCGGTCATTTCATTTATCGCGGTTGCAATCAACTCTGTTTGCCCTGCTTGACTTTGAATAGAGTTCTCTATTTGAGTTGCGATAACAGAGGTTTCTTCTGCCGTTACCGATATTTGATTACTTGCACTTGAAACCTCATGTAAAGAAGTTTTGAATGTAGAGAATACATTATTTAACGCATACGCCATGGCCGAAATTTCATCACGCCCTTGATCATTAAGACTAATCGTTAAGTCATTATTATCTTTTATTTGAAGTAATCCTTTTGATATAAAATTAAGTGGAGGGATGATGCTTCGAATGATGAGAATGGCTAAGATAGTTGCGACAACGATACCGACAAAGAGTAATACCCAAGCAATAGAGATAGCACTATCGCTGCTATCTACTAAAATATTAGCATCACTTTTCAATAACGTTTTTTGATTAATAGCCATTTCATTTATAATAACTTTTATTTTAAACCCTAATGGGGCTGCTTTTGTTGCCAACCAGTGATTAGCTACATTCCAGTTCTCTTGTGCGCGGGAGTTTAACATTTGCTCAGGCAGCGGTAAAAAAACAGTCATGGCTTCCGAAAAAACACTCAGTGATTGTTTTTGCTCGCTATTCAACAAGGCTTCCTGTGCTTTTAAATCTGAAAACCTTCGTTGATTTTTATTCCATAATTGTTCAAAAGAATGTCGATAATGTTGCTCCCCTGATAATAAGTAGCCACGGATGTTAGCAAGCGCTAAACCAAGAGAACCTCGAACATCGGCCATCATTCCCAATAAAGCTTTCCTTTCGGCGCTTGCTTTAAGGTCAAGTTCAATATCAATTAATTTGGTTATTTCTTGAGACATGATAGATGCTTGTGGTACCGCTTGCTGATAGAGCATTTCAATTGAAGGGATATTTTGTAACGTTTGCGCTATATCTTCGATATTTTTCTGTTCTTGTTCGAAGTCTTTAAGCAAGGCTTTCATTTCTTTTAAGCGAGTTATATTTTTTGGGTTTGTCCAATTGGCAGACATTTTATCTAATACCGTTATTGCCGGGGTTATTTCAGTATCCCATGCTAACTGCCTTTCAATTTTAAACTTATCTTTACCTAGTAACATCCAGCCTCTTAACGCTGCAAGTGCGTGATTAATGCCATTTAATACACTAGCACTTGCTTGCGCTGTAGGTATTCGTAACTCAACAACTTTGTTAGCATTTTTTGTGATGGTGGTAATTTGAAATATTGAACTAATAGATGATATTGCGAGTATGAGCACTAACATTGAAAAACCCACTGTTAATCTTGAGCTTATTTTTATTTTTCTAATCATTATTGTAATTCCTTGCGATTTGATAAGTATTCTTTTTGAGAAAAGTTAATTTATTATGAGTCCTGTTAAACTCGATTATTCAATGACATAAAATCCAGCGGTAAATTTTCCTAATAGCGGTTATAAAGTTTTTATCTAGCTTGGGATGGCAAGTCCTTCAATCATGGCTAAATGGACCATTTCAATTGAACTGTTAATTTTTAATTTCCTCTTAATAATTGATATGTTATTGGCAACGGTCTTTTCTGATAAATAAAGTTTTTCTGCACACTGTTTAGCGCTTAGTCCTTTGGCTACACAGGAAACTAGTGCGAGCTCCCTAGCAGTGAGATTTGACATGGGTTGTTCTTGTTCTGTATGCAAAAATATATCTGGGCTAACATAGTTTTCAAGCTGAGTGATAGCCGTAATGCCAGCAAGAATAGTGTCGGTATCACTATTCTTGCTGACATAGCCTTTCACCCCCACATCAAACAGGCGCTTAACTAAGTAAGGATTCTGATAAATGCTGAAAACCATAATGTGAATATTTGGCCATTTGAGCAGTAAGCGACGTATTAATTCAACACCGCAAATTCCAGGCATGGACAAGTCTGTGATAATAATATCGGGTATGTTTTTCTGGCATTCGTTCAATAAACACTCTCCGTTTGCCACACTTGCCATCACTTGATAGTTAGGTTGAGAATTTAATAATAGTGTCAAGCCGCTACTTACGATGGCATGATCATCGGCAATGAGTATTTTTAATGACATAATTCTTCCTGTAACAAGGGCTCAAGTGGAATAGTGATAAAAATTTCTGCTCCTTGTTGTTGTCTATTGATCAAACAAAAAACGCCATTGAGTGCTTCAGTTCGTTCTCGCATGTTAATGATTCCCATGCCATTATTATGCTCACTATGTTGTGCAAACCCCCTTCCGTCATCTTGAATTTTTAATTGCAGTAAGAAACGTTTTTGGTCGTGAGATGACGCTATAAATTTCAAACTGATTTCAATGCGGTGGGCGTCTGCATGTTTACAGGCATTAGTGATACCTTCTTGCACTATTCGATAGACACTAATTTGGAGTTCGTCACTTAATTGGTGTGGTAAATTGTCGGCGTCGAGCTCAAATCGAATGTTTTTATTTAGATTGCGCCAGTTTTGTACTAGCTCTTTTATAGCATCAATTACGCCTAATTGATCTAGTGTAACTGGCCGTAAACTATTGGTAATATCTCGAGTAGATTTGATTAGCTCACTTGTAGCCTGAACAATGCTTTGCGCTGAAATTTGTAAAGTTTCATTATTTTGAGCGGTTTGTCGATAGATAAAGTCTGCCTGAAGTTTTATGCCAGTTAAGAGTTGGCCTAATTCATCATGCAACTCTTTGGCAATATGTTTACGCTCTTGCTCTATTAAAAGATAATTTCTACATAATAATTGACGATTTTCAATGAGCAAATTTTTATTACGACGCTCAGCATCGCGGCTTTCGGTAATGTCTTTTAGCATTTTCAAGTTAACAATTCGACCATCACTCCAATCAATGATAGTACTGGTAATTTGGTACCAACGTTGTTTTGATTTGTTAAAATATTGTTTTCTGGTTATTGAATTATTAGGAAAATCATCGTTCAGGTTATTGAAAAAATCCTGCTCAAATAACGACCAAATGGATTCGTTTTCATCTTTGCTTTGATATAGTTCAATTGCTTTTTTATTCATATAAATAGGCAGTGAATTTTCTATTTCAAGCACTACAACAGCTGAACTTATACTGTTTAATATCATTTGTAAGGTTAGTTCAGATTGCTCGATGTGCTGCTTAGCTTGTAATTTATTAGTAATATCAACTATGTGAGCAGCTAGATATTCTTGCTTGTTTATGGTTATTGGGAATACGAATATATCGGCATAAAACTCTTGGTCATCATTACGAACAAATAGTACTTTTTCGGTTACAGAGGTGTCACCGGCTACCATGCTTCTAAATAACGTCAAAATGTGAGCAATATCTTTTTTACGGTGAAAATCAGTGATATTAAGTTTAGATAATTGCTGTTGGCTATAGCCGAACAGTTCAGCAAAACTATGATTGCCATAGAGGATATTTTGTGATTTTGCATGCACTACGGCCATTGCTGCAGAATTATTGGAAAATAAGCTTTGATATTCTTTAATTCTATTGGTTTCAGTACGATGAATGTTAATAATTAATAAAACACCAAATCCAGTAGTAAGAATGAAAAGAGCTATTAATGCTGTTAGCCAATAGAGTCTTTCTTGTTCACTGCTTTGTTTTAACCTATTAGCTTTTGAGATAAGCTCCGCTGATATTTTATCCCCTAAAAGGTTTAGTTTATCAATCTTATGAGTGATTGCCTTAAACCAGTCAGTAACATCGATGTTGGCGTTATTGCTATATAAAGCACTAGCTTTTATTTGCTGGACAGACTTAAATGCCTGTTCACTAAAAAGTTCTCCAAAGGATTGCAACAACTCATCACTTGTATGACCTGCAAATTCATGAAAAAAAAGCTCTTGTTCTAATTCCAACATAACTAATTCTTTATATTCATTGTCTAAAAAGTGTCCCCTTGCAAAAACAACGCTAAATTTTGCTCTTTCAATACCTGCACTTTCTTTTCCTTTAAGGAATAATGTGTAAGCAGAGAATGCCTGAGTCAGTTCACTGTCAACGGTTAGTTGAACAATAGTAGTAACAACATCAAGCAGCTTATAATTTAATTGGCTATAAAACTGAATAGCCTTAGCTTCATCGATTGCTAAATTTTCAACTTGAAGGCGAATTTGCCCAATTTTAGCTAAATGAGTGCTAAAGCTCTTTAACCTATCTTTAAACTTGGCATTAGTGGTAAAGCTTTTTGATGCAAGTAGCTTATAAATATGGCTCTTACTTATTTTTGTTAACTGTCGTTGTTTTCGTAGCTCTGACGCAAACTTAGTGCCGTTACTGGCAATAAAAACACCGCTATAACCCCGTTCTTTTTGCAAGTTATGAATTAAATGGCTGATTTCAATGGTTAGGTTGGTTAATCGATCTAAGTTAGCCAGTTGCGATGCACGATTTGTTAATTTATCTATTTGAAATAAAGCAGCACTAACTGAAATTAATAACGGAAATAGAAACAATAAAGACAATTTTATTTTATGGTGAAATTGATGCGATGCAAATCCTTTGTTAATTTTTGCAAAGGGTAAATAAGATAACAAACTTTTTCTCTTCATAGCCCCTCGTTGCTTACAAATAACGTAAAAATTAAACAAAACATTAGTGTTTATACTGTACTATCGGATATCTCTAATAAGGATGCCTTTTTTATCACAGTCATCTATCACAGTTCTTAATCAAAGACTCTGATTAAGATCAACATTAACATAGTTTTAGGAGAGGATTGTCGGGAGTATTTCCCGTTTTTAATTCGTTCTGATAAACTATTTCTTTAAGTTCCTTGTGCAACTTCCTTATGGACACAACTTTATCAAGATTCAACTGTCACTCGAATTGGTTTACTTTATCTCGTAAATTAAAAAACACTGAAGTGCTAAGACGAGCAAAAAATACTACAAAGATAACAACTAAAAAATAGCACTAGAAAATAACGGTGCAATTTATAAAATTTATCATTACAAAAATCAGCTAAACAAACCTAACGAATCATGCAAAATTGGCCGTATTAAAATACATTTTCTCTTATTCATCTGAAATACAAAATCACAACATTGTCAGTGTATAGTGGCCAAATTAGAGGTGTTATCATACACCTCATCAAGTTTTAGGTGACGCTATGACAAAAAGAAAAAGACCCAATTTTACTCCTTAATTCAGACTTGAATGTGCTCAATTGGTCGTTGATAAAGGCTATTCAGTTATTGAAGCCTCACAAGTCATGAATGTCGATAAATCATAGTTAGATAAATTGGGTCGTCAGTTAAGAAATGAGCGCAATGGCATCACAAGTAAAGCGATGCCACTAACTCCTGACCAACTTGAAATCCGTGAACTCAAAAAGCGTATTGCACGTATTGCAGAAGAAAAGGAAATTCTAAAAAAGGCTTAGGAGAATTCAAACTGTGTTGAACTCAATGAAAAGGGTAGGGGGTAGGAGAGTTACGGTTCATATCTGTGCCGATATTGGTGCTAATGGCTACTAAATGGGAGTGGATGACCACTCCAACGCGTCATAATCGGTATAAAACTTCTCGAATAAAAAGCAGCATAACTGTTAGGTAAATTATGAGTGTTTATAACTGATGATTTTTAATAAAAATATTGGAATAGATTTGTACTTGATTATATTTGTATAAAACTTATGGAATAGGGCTTACTGAGGTATAAATGCTTTGGAGTTACTGACTAAAAATCACAGTAACAAAAATGGTACCCGGAGCCGGACTTGAACCGGCACGCTTTTCGGCGAGGGATTTTAAATCCCTTGTGTCTACCAATTCCACCACCCGGGCATTATATCTATTAGATATGGGGTAAGTTTTTTTTATAGTAGGACATTGGTAACCTACTTTTACAAAACTTGGAGCGGCTAACGAGACTCGAACTCGTGACATTCACGTTGGCAACGTGATGCTCTACCAGCTGAGCTACAGCCGCTTCATTAGAGCTTGTACTTTTGTCAGGATAAACCCAACCTATATCAAAATTGGAGCGGCTAACGAGACTCGAACTCGTGACATTCACGTTGGCAACGTGATGCTCTACCAGCTGAGCTACAGCCGCTTCATTTTGTTTTCACATTCATTTCGTTAAAAATGAGCGCGCATTCTAGCGTACCTAAATAGCTTTAACAACTATAAATAACACTATATTATCACTCTCAACGCTTGTTGATGAAATGGTACCCGGAGCCGGACTTGAACCGGCACGCTTTTCGGCGAGGGATTTTAAATCCCTTGTGTCTACCAATTCCACCACCCGGGCAAAATGGAGGCGGGTCCCGAAGTCGAATCGAGGTCCACGGATTTGCAATCCGCTGCATAGCCACTCTGCCAACCCGCCATTTTATCAACACGAGTTGAGGTGCATTCCTTTGGAACTTAACTTTAAATAAAGTTAAAAAATTGGAGCGGCTAACGAGACTCGAACTCGTGACATTCACGTTGGCAACGTGATGCTCTACCAGCTGAGCTACAGCCGCTTCACTTGTTGACTCCCTGTCAACGAAAACGCATTCTACATCGAATTTAGTTACAGTCAACTATTAAATTCTTTTTTTCTATCGACTGCTCAAAAAGCAGCTGATTTATTCAATTTTTATCCTTTTAATTCAGGCCATGCAGCTTTGAAGTAGCTTATTAACGTTGAAATGGTTAAAACTGTGGCAATAAAATAAAAAGTATAAGAAGCATAATTTATAATTTCATGTGGCAAATAAAAGAAAATTAGGGGGATATCGTAATCAGGTCGCCAAATTAAGCCCATAATCCCTAACATTTGCGCAGCCGTTTTATATTTTCCCATATCTGAGACGGCTATAATATCTCGTTTACCACGAGACGACATAAACTCTCTTAAAGCACTAATGAATATTTCTCTAGCGATCATAATAATAGCTGGAATGGCTACTAACCATGACTGATAGTCTTGAGCAATCATAACTAAGGCTGCTACCACCATAAGTTTATCGGCAACAGGATCTATAAAAGCGCCAAAAGCAGAAGATTGATTCAATTTTCGCGCTAAATAACCATCTAATGCATCGCTAATTGAAGCCGTCCAAAATACAGCAAAAGCGCCGAAGTGACTCCAAGATAAAGGTAAATAGAAGATAATCAGAAAAATAGGGATCAAAATGATCCGAAATAAAGTTATTTGATTAGGTATTGTCCACATAGTTTTTATTTAGAAGGTTAACAGCAAATTTCTTGGTTTCATTCTACACAGGTTCATTAGTGAGATATAGTCACTTGTTATGTAAAGCATCATAAATATTTTTTGCTAACACTTTACTAATACCGGGCACTTTCTCTAATTCTGTAATGTCTGCCTTATTAACTTCTTGAATGCCGCCTAAGTGTGTAAGTAAAGCTTGTCGCTTTTTCGTTCCAATACCCTCAATACTCTCTAACACTGACTTTTTGCTTGCTATCTGTCTTTTTGCTCTATGCCCAGTGATAGCAAAGCGATGTGATTCATCGCGAATATGTTGCACTAAATGCAGAGCAGGAGAGGTCGCGGGTAAAGATATCAGCTGATGAGACCCAGCTAAAATAAGTGTCTCTAACCCAGGTTTACGTGATTCACCTTTGGCAACACCTACAAGTAAAGGGATTCTTGCAAGCCCTTGTTCTGTGCTTAATTGTGAAAAAAAATCTTCAGCTTTTGCTAGTTGTCCTTTACCACCATCAATGAAAACGATATCAGGTAGCTTGTCTAAAGATGCACTATCTGTGACTTTAATTTTGCCATAACGCTTATTTAAAGCGAACGCCATAGCTGCATAGTCATCACCCGGTGTTATGCCGTGCACATTATATCGCCGGTAATCAGACTTAAGCGGCCCTTCTTGAGTAAAAACAACATTAGAAGCAACGGTTTGTTGGCCCATGGTATGGCTAATATCAAAACATTCTATTCGATTAATTCCATTTGCAAGCTCAAATACTTCATTTAATGCTGCAAATCTTGCTTGCATAGACTCTTTGTGACTGTTGCGTGTAACTAATGCTGTTTGTGCATTAGTTGCTGCTAGTTTTAAATATTGTCTACGTTCAGAGCGAATTTTGGTTGATATTTTCACTTCATGCTCCGTCTGTTCTGATAGCAGCGAAGCTAGCTCTCCTAGTTGTTCAAAATGATAAGGGGCAACAATTTCTTTTGGAATACTCCCTTCATTTTTACCACTTCCTAGTTCATTTCCAAGATAGTGTTGCCCAATGAAGGCTTGAGTTATTTCTTCTTCACTCGTGTCACTAGGCACAATAGGAAAATAGCTCTTACTTCCTAATATTTTATGATCGCGAATGCATAGCAAATGAATACAAACTTGAGATTTTATGCGGTACAAACCAATCACATCCATCTCTGCAGCAATTCCACTAACATATTGTTGTTGCTGTACTTTACGTAATGTGGTGATTTGATCGCGATATTTTGCTGCTTGTTCAAAATCTAATTGAGTACTGGCTAGCTCCATTTTAGCTACGAGTTGTTCAATAACTTTTGAGCTCTTCCCTTTTAAAAAAAGCTTCGCTAAGTCAACTTGTTGCTGGTAATTTTCGTTAGATATTTTATCCACACAAGGGGCTAAGCAACGTCCTAATTGGTGTTGTAAACAAGGGCGAGAACGCGCTTTATAATAACTGTCTTCACATTGTCTAATAGGAAAGATCTTTTGCATTAAGCGTAAGCTTTCCCACACTGCTCCTACCGTAGGGTAGGGCCCAAAATAGTCACCTTTGGTGCGTTTACCTCCACGATGAAGGCCTAGCTTGGGGTGTTTATGATTAGTGATTAAAAGGTAAGGGTATGACTTATCATCACGAAGTAAAATATTATACTTAGGCTGATATTTTTTAATGTAATTATTTTCAAGAATCAACGCTTCCCCTTCGGTATGGGTAACGGTGACATCGATGGCACAAATTTGCTTTACAAGCGCTTTTGTTTTAACTGAGCCGACATCTTTTCGAAAATAACTAGCTAGGCGTTTTTTAAGTTGCTTGGCTTTTCCTACATAGATAACAGTTTGATTAACGTTATACATGCGGTAAACGCCAGCTTGCTCTGTAACAGAGTTTAAAAAAGCTTCGCTATCGAAATTTGGTTCTTTAACTATATTATCTATGTTTGACAAAACTATAATTTTTCTGTGTTTATCATGCCGTGGCGAATTGCTAAATGGGTCAATTCAACATCGTTGCCAATATCGAGCTTTTCAAACATGCGATAACGATAGCTATTAATAGTTTTAGTACTTAAATGTAAATTTTCCGAAATATCAGGTACTTTCTTACCGCGAGTTATCATTAACATAATTTGTAATTCACGGTCAGATAATTCACTAAAAGGGTTTTCATCAGCCGATTTAAACTGACTTAGTGCCATTTGCTGCGCTATTTCAGCGGGTAAATATCTCTGACCACTATTAACGGCTCTGATGGCGTTAATCATTTCTTTTGGCGCTGCGCCTTTAGTTAAATAGCCTGCGGCTCCTATTTGCATTACTTTGGTTGGGAAAGGATCTTCTGTATGTGCTGTAAGCATAATGACTTTTACTTCAGGGGATAAGCGTAAAATCTTTTTAGTTGCTTCTAAGCCACCCATACCAGGCATATCCATATCCATTAGAATGACATCAGGCTCAGTTTGACGACAAAATACTATCGCTTCTTCGCCAGTTTCACATTCATCAATAACCTTAAAGCCTTTAACTTCGTTCAGTATTTTACTAACGCCAGTGCGCACTAGTTCATGATCATCAACTAATAATATATTTATCAACGGAAATTGCCTTTTATAACTCGTTATTCTTTAGCCAACTATTTAGTAGACCAATCTGCCCATTTTTGTAAGCAGCATAGGTTAAGCGTACTGCATTACTTAAAATAATACTATCCGACCAGTTAGTTTGCTCTGAAATTAATTGGTAACAAACTTTTGCTTCTGGAGATAAGTAGCCTCGCATTTCTTGTTTACCCCGTTCTTTTTGCCGTTCACGGTAGCGCTTTTGTTTCTCGGCATTAGTCATAGCTTTTTTCTTCTTTTTATCCGTATCGTTCATCTTTCTCTCGATGCGTTTTGTAACTCACTGCAATTAGTCACTATGTTACTCTGACCGGTTAATTTTGCAATATGATAGTGAGGGAAATTAATACCAATTCCATTAAAATTATTCCCAGCTCAGAGCTATGTCAGAGGTTCAATAGCAAGCTAAATTTGTTTAGATCTAGTCATTCTAAATCAAATAAATTTACCGCAGGTAGAGGGCCTCTGACAAGCTCCCAAAGGGCGAGTTTAAAAGGCTTACTTGCTGCGTTATTGATTTTGACAAGGACGCTACATGGATGTAGCTTCTTAGAGAATGCAGGAGCATATTCTCCTGAATAACCATTCTCTTCAATCAATGCCTTGCCTCTAAGTCTTTTAATTCTCGCTGAGCGGGAAATAACTTAATAGACTTGGTATTGCATCGTAAAATTTGATTTTTATCATTAAAAGTAAATTTTTTAACTGTTCAGAGTTGTTTAGTGTACAAGTGTTCGCTAAAGTAGCGCTCAAGAAATTATTACATAATTAAGTAAATAACTTTATATAGGTAAAAAAGCTTATGGCAATGGCACAACAGAGTTCGTACAACAAAGCAGATTTAGTTAAAGCAGGTACAGGTGAAATGTTTGGTGAGGGCAACTCTCAGCTTCCTTCTGATAATATGCTGATGATGGATCGCATCCTTACGATTACTGAAGAAGGTGGTGAATTTGGCAAAGGATTTATTGAAGCTGAATTAGACATTACACCAGATTTATGGTTTTTTGATTGTCACTTTAAAGGTGATCCTGTGATGCCTGGTTGTTTAGGCTTAGATGCTATGTGGCAATTAGTTGGATTTTTCTTAGCATGGACAGGTGGTCCAGGTAAGGGAAGAGCATTAGGTGTTGGTGAAGTTAAATTTACGGGACAAATTTTGCCAACGGCGAAAAAAGTAACTTTTAGAATAGACTTTAAACGCGTTATTAAGCGTAAGTTATATATGGGACTAGCTGACGGTAGTGTTAGTGTTGATGGTCGTGAAATTTATTCAGCTAAAGATTTAAAAGTAGGCTTATTTACAGATACAAGTAAGTTCTAATTTGCTGTTTTATATAAAATTAACTCTTTTTAAAAAGAGTTAATTTTATTCGCTATTAAAAAGGGATTCTATTAATAGCTAAATTATTAATTACTTTTATTTTCTGTTTCTGCTGCAGGTTTATTCTCGTTTTGTGGTGCAGGTTCATTGAATGGTGTGTTGAAGTCTTCTGACAATTCAAAGTCCCCTTCAGCTGAAATCAATTTATCGTCTTCAAATTTTATGGCAAAACTTTTTTGCATATCTAATTTTTTACTTCGCCCTGATTTAAAGCGATACACATAATTCCAAGTGTCTTTGTCAAAAGAGTCAACCATAACATGGCTACCAAGAATAAATTTTACCTGTTCTTTAGTCATACCTATTTGTATTTTATCTATGTTTTTTTGCTCAAGGTAGTTTCCTTGTGGAATATCAACACGATAAACCCAACTTGAACATGCTGAAAGTGATATAGCTACGGCAATAATAGAGGTGCGAAACAACATGAAATTTTACTTTCCTTTAATACAAATTAATATAATTACAAATTAACGTTTAACGTGCGAGCAGGGATAATAACTAAGCACGGCACTAGATACAAAGCTATTTTTAAAAAAATTTGTATTGATACCAACTTTAGCTTGCTAATAACTCTTGTGCATTAGCTAAACTGTGCTCTGATATTTTGTCGCCTGCAAGCAAACGTGCTATTTCTTGGATGCGACTTTGCTCACTTAGTTCCGTTACTTTTGTTTCTGTATTTTCACCGTCTGTTAATTTGCTCACAAAGAACTGCTGATGACCTTTGCATGCTACTTGTGGTAAATGAGTTACACAAATAACTTGGGTATTTTTGGCTAGCTGCTGTAATTTGCTACCAACCATTGCTGCTGTAGGACCACTAATTCCAACATCTACTTCATCAAAAATTAAGGTAGGAGTGACAATTTTATCAGCTAAAATTACTTGCATTGCTAAACTGATCCGTGACAATTCACCACCTGATGCGACTTTATTCATGGCTTCAAGTGCTTGTCCTGGGTTTATGCTTACTTGAAAATCAATTTTGTCCAACCCATTAGCAGATATGTTGGCTGAGCACTTGTTCATTGATGCTAAGTTCTCAGAATTTATGGCTATGTGGAATTGTCCGTTAGGCATATTCAATTCTTGCATACTTTTACTAATTAAAAGGCTTAGTTTATCGGCTGATTCTTTTCTTGAAGAAGTTAAGAGTAATGCAGCATCTTGATAGTGTTGTTCAGTTTTTGCTATTTCTTCTATTACAGAGTCAATTCTTGATTCATCATTTGAAATCGCGGCTAATTCTTGAGTTAACTCTTGATGAAACTCAACAAGGCTCTCTGGTGATAAACTGTGTTTTTTGGAAAGTTGTAAAGCACTAGAATAGCGATCTTCAATCATTGCGTAGGCTTGAGGGTCTAATTCTAGTTCTTGATAATAATGTTTAAGATCAGTTCCTGCTTCTTCAAGTTGAAGAAAAGAATCGTTAAGTATCGTTGCTACATTAGTTAACCTATTATCTAAGCGTGCTAATGCAGAGATATTTTCACTACACTGACGCAAGGAGTCAAGCACGTTGAAGTTTTCGTTTTCAGCTAAAGTTTGCAGTGATTGTAATGTGGTATCAAGTAGATCCTGTGCGTTAGCATGGCGTTTATAATCACTTTCTAATGTCTCAAATTCACCCGTTTGCAAAGCAAATTCATCTAATTCATTCACTTGATATTGCAAAAGTTGCTGTTGGGCTTCGCGTTGCTGTTTATTTTGTTGCAATGACGTTAGCTCTTTATTGAGCTTATGCCATTGTTGATAGTAATGCTTAACTTCATCAAGTATGAGTTTATGATCGGCATATTCATCAAGCAGTTTACATTGCTGGCTTGATTTAACAATTAATTGGTGATCATGTTGTCCATGAATATTAATGAGAAGCTGACCAACTTCTTTTAGCTGAACTAAAGGTACTTGACTACCATTAATGTAAGCTTTAGAGCGTCCTTCGGCAGAGATTACTCGTCTTAATATACATTCACTGCTCGATTCTAATAATAAGTCATGCTGAGTTAACCATTGCTGTGCGCTGACATTACTTTGTGTTTCAAAGGTTGCAGCAAGCTCTGCTTTTTTGCTGTTAGGGCGAACGACATTTGTTGTTGCTCTATCGCCTAGACATAAACCTAAAGCATCAATTGCTATTGATTTACCTGCGCCAGTTTCACCCGTGATGGTAGTCATACCAGATTGCCAATCAATGTCGAGAGATTTAACAATGGCAAAGTTTTGAATGTTTAGTTGTAATAGCATAATATCGAGCACCTGATTTACTGTATAAATACACAGCTGTTAATTTATACAGTAAATTGGGTTTTTGCAAGTAATCAATAAAAAAATAGGTTTTTAATTGCTTACTTCGATATTCGAAACTATAAACTCATAACTAATTATTAATAAAGTTTATTGCCCCAGCTTAGTTTGCTTCGTAATACATTAAAGTAATCGTGATCTAATGGATGCACTAAACGTATTGTACAGGGACTCTTTTTGATAATAACTTCATCACCAGGCATTACGGCTAAAATTACATGGCCGTCACAACTAACTTGTAAGCTTTCTTGATTTTCATTGGCAAGAATAAGTTTAATCTCACTGTCACCATCAACCACAATAGGGCGACTAGTTAACGTATGTGGAAACATAGGTACTAATGATAATGCGTTCAAATTTGGCGTTAAAATAGGACCGCCAGCAGACATAGAATAAGCAGTAGAGCCTGTAGGGGTTGAGATAATTAAGCCATCAGAACGTTGGCTGAACATAAAGCTGCCATCAATGTGAACTTCAAACTCTATCATGCTTGCTACTTTACCCGCATGAAGAACAGCCTCATTTACTGCGCTGTTTGAACTTTTGAGTTTGCCGTGGCGATAAACTTCAGCTTCAATGATGAAGCGTTGTTCAGAACGAGACTCACCCTTTAAAATTTGCTCTAATGGCTTAATAATTTCATCAGGTGAAAGATCTGTTAAGAAGCCTAGGTTGCCACGGTTTACACCAATAACACCAATATTAAAACAAGCTAAAACACGAGCCGCACCTAACATGTAGCCATCGCCACCAACAACAATAGCAAGATCTGCATGCTCGCCAATATCAGTTAGGGAACAAACATCCATGTCAGGAATTGTTACTGAATTAGCGACTGAAGTTTCGACTAATACTTGATATTTATTATCAGTTAAGTATTCATGCAAAGCAGATATTGTTGCACTTGCACCTTGATGATTGGGCTTGCCGATAAGTCCAATGGTTTTATAGTGTTGAGCCATAACGATTATTTCGTAATTTAAATTGGTTTAATCTTTTAAATGAAGTTTCCCCTTATTTGCATGGCTTGTAAAGTTTGTATTTGATAAAATATTTTATTTTATTGGTTGAATACCAAGTGAATTAATTAATTGATCACTTAGCGAGAATTAAAAGGCTTAGAGGCAAGGCATTGGTTGAAGAGAATGGTTACTCCCTTGTCATAATCAATAACGTAGCATATACGCCTTTTAAACTCGCCGTTCGGGAGCTCATTAGCAAACTGATAACTTCACAAAATTAATGAAATATAGGCTAACTATATTTCATTAATTTTGCTTGTTCTAAGCTCGCTAATGTAGCTCTAAATCGGCCAATAAATTATTTCAATTGGTATAGGGCTTGAAAAGCGAAAGCTTGACCCCATAATTGCATCATTATTGTAAAATTATTAAGATTTAATTGGAGTTTCTATGACTACAGAGTCTACACAACCAGAGAGTCAGCAATCTGCTGAGTCATCGGCAGAACAATTATCACCAGAGCAGTTAGCAGATGAAATTGTGCAACAGGCAGAAGAGCAAGTGGAAGAGCAACATGATCATGCTCATGAAGCCATTAGTGCGGAACAAGAGCGCATTAATGAATTAGAGTTAGCTCTAGCAACAGCTCAAGCAATCGTTGTTGATCAAAAAGATTCAGTTATTCGTGCTAAAGCAGAAGTTGACAATATTCGCCGTCGAGCGGCGCAAGATGTAGAGAAAGCGCGTAAATTTGCATTAGAGAAATTTGCGGGTGAAATGCTAACGGTAGTTGATAATTTAGAACGTGGTTTAGCGACAATTGACGGTGAAGCGGAAGATCAAAAATCGATATTTGAAGGTGTTAATTTAACGCTTCAAGGTTTATTGTCAGGAATTGAAAAGTTCGGTGTGAAATCTGTTGATCCACAAGATCAACCCTTTAACCCTGAACTCCATCAAGCTATGTCAATGCAAGAAGTGCCTGGTGTGGCGCCAAATACTGTCATTGCAGTAATGCAAAAAGGGTATGAATTAAATGGTCGTTTAATTCGCCCTGCTATGGTGATGGTATCTAAAGTGGCACCAGCAGTAGATACATCTGCTTAATCATTTTAAATGATTATTCCAAAATAGAAATCCGTTAATGAAAATTAGCGGATTTTTTAGTTTTTAAGTGCTGTTTTATCAATATAAACACTTTATTTTACATTTTTTCTTGTAAATAGTTGAAAAGTCATTTGCAGACCCCACTTACTATTCAACAACAAATTAGATTAATTTTTTACAAGTGCCAACAATTATCGGCACAGTAATAATAATGAATAGGAGCTCCCACCATGGGCAAAATAATCGGTATTGACCTAGGAACAACTAACTCATGTGTAGCTGTTTTAGACGGCGACAGTGTACGTGTAATTGAAAATGCAGAAGGCGATCGTACAACTCCGTCAATCATTGCATACACAGAAGAAGGCGAAACTTTAGTAGGTCAACCTGCAAAGCGTCAATCTGTAACAAACCCAACTAACACCTTATATGCTATTAAGCGTTTAATTGGTCGTCGCTTTGAAGATGAAGAAGTTCAACGCGATATTAAAATTATGCCATTTGGTATTGTTAAAGCTGATAACGGCGATGCTTGGGTTACAGCACGTGATAAAAACGTTGCTCCACCTCAAGTTTCTGCTGAAGTATTAGCAAAAATGAAAAAGACAGCTGAAGATTATTTAGGTGAAAGTATTTCTGAAGCGGTAATTACTGTTCCTGCTTATTTTAACGATTCACAACGTCAAGCAACTAAAGATGCTGGTCGAATTGCGGGTCTTGATGTTAAACGTATTATCAATGAGCCAACAGCTGCTGCACTTGCTTATGGTATGGACAAGCAAGAAGGCGATAAAGTTGTTGCGGTATATGATTTAGGTGGTGGTACTTTCGATATTTCAATTATTGAAATTGATGAAGTTGAAGGCGAACACACTTTTGAAGTATTAGCGACTAACGGTGATACTCATTTAGGTGGTGAAGATTTCGATAACCGCTTAATTAATTACCTTGTAGCTGAATTCAAGAAAGATCAAGGCATGGACTTAACTGCTGATCCGCTTGCAATGCAACGCTTGAAAGAAGCCGCTGAAAAAGCAAAGTGTGAGCTTTCTTCTGCTCAACAAACAGATGTAAACTTGCCATACATTACTGCTGATGGCTCTGGTCCTAAGCACATGAACATTAAAGTAACACGTGCAAAACTAGAATCGTTAGTTGAAGACATGGTTAAAGCAACGTTAGAACCGCTTAAAAAAGCACTTAAAGATGCAGACTTATCAGTAAGTGACGTGAATGACGTTATTCTGGTTGGTGGTCAGTCTCGTATGCCAATGGTTCAAAAAGCAGTAACTGATTTCTTTGGTAAAGAGCCACGTAAAGACGTTAACCCTGATGAAGCTGTAGCTTCTGGTGCGGCGATTCAAGCGGGTGTTCTTTCTGGTGATGTAACTGACGTACTTTTACTTGATGTTACGCCATTATCATTAGGTATCGAAACAATGGGCGGTGTGATGACGAAAGTTATCGATAAAAATACCACTATCCCAACAAAACAATCGCAAACGTTCTCAACAGCCGATGACAACCAAGCTGCGGTAACGGTACATGTTGTACAAGGTGAGCGTAAACAAGCATCTGCAAACAAATCTTTAGGTCAATTTAATCTTGAAGGTATTGATCCAGCACCACGTGGTACACCACAAATCGAAGTAACTTTTGATATTGATGCTGATGGTATCTTACATGTGACTGCAAAAGACAAGAACACAGGTAAAGAGCAAAAAATTACCATTAAAGCCTCTTCAGGTTTATCTGATGAAGAAGTAGAGCAAATGGTTAATGACGCAGAAGCTAATGCTGATGCTGATGCTAAATTTGAAGAACTAGTTACTGCTCGTAACCAAGCAGATGGCATGGTTCATGCTACTCGTAAGCAAGTTGAAGAAGCTGGCGAAGAGTTGCCTGCAGAAGATAAAGAAAAAATTGAAGCAGCATTAACTGAGCTTGAAGAAGCGGTTAAAGGCGATGATAAAGAAGCGATTGATGCTAAAACTCAAGCACTAATGGAAGCATCTGCTAAGTTAATGGAACTTGCTCAAGCTAAGCAACAAGCTCAAGGCGCGCCTGAAGGTGCTGCTCCTGAAGCTGACGGCGCTGCTCCTGCAGACGATGTAGTAGATGCAGAATTTGAAGAGGTTAAGGACGATAAATAAGTCAGTTAAAAAGCTTGTCGCTAGTTAGCTCCATTACGACGTTGTCAGTACTCACTTGGTAAACCAAGCTCCGTGCTTCCGCCTTGTACTGAAACTAACTAGCTTAAAGCATATTTAACTTTGATTTTAAAATATCTTATTAAAGCGTCGGTTACGGCGCTTTTTCTGTGTTAAGTATTAGTAAAATAATTTTTATTTGGTTCTGATTTTCTTGGTTTTTTTTTAAAGAAATTAAGAAAATCAGTATCAATCAACTTGAAGTAAAGAAACAGATTTATGTCAAAACGTGATTATTATGAAACGCTTGGTGTGTCAAAAAGCGCCGAAGAAAAAGAAATCAAAAAAGCCTATAAAAAGTTAGCGATGAAGTATCACCCTGACCGCACTGCAGGTGATAAATCAAAAGAAGAAACTTTTAAAGAAATTAAAGAAGCGTATGAAATCTTAAAAGATGATCAAAAACGCGCTGCTTATGATCAATACGGTCATGCTGCTTTTGAGCAAGGTGGTCATGGTGGTGGCGGTCATGGTCATGGTGATTTTGGCGATGCTTTTGGTGATATTTTCGGTGATATTTTTGGTGGCGGTCGTGGTCGTGGTGGTCAATCACGTGCACAACGAGGCTCTGACTTACGCTACAACGTAGAATTGAATCTTGAAGATGCCGTTAAAGGTAAAAACTTAGAAATTAAAGTCCCAACTTTTGTTAGCTGTGATCCTTGTAACGGCTCAGGAGCGAAGAAAGGTACTTCAGCTAAAACTTGTTCTACTTGTCATGGTCACGGTCAAGTGCAAATGCGTCAAGGCTTGTTCGCGGTACAACAAACATGTCCAACGTGTAGTGGTAAAGGGAAAGTTATCTCTGATCCTTGTACTTCTTGTCGTGGTCAAGGACGTGTTGAAAAAACGAAAACCTTATCTGTTAAAATTCCACCGGGTGTTGATACCGGCGATAGAATTCGATTATCGGGCGAAGGTGAAGCGGGAGAACATGGTGCACCAGCAGGTGACTTGTATGTTCAAGTAAATGTACGCGACCATGAAATTTTTGTTCGTGATGAAAACCACTTGTATTGTGAAGTGCCAATTAGCTTTGTTACCGCAGCATTAGGTGGCGAGATTGAAGTACCAACTCTAGGCGGTAAGGTTAAGCTTAAAGTACCGAAAGAAACGCAAACGGGTAAAATGTTCCGTCTACGTGGTAAGGGCGTTAAATCAGTACGTAGTTCTTCTACGGGTGACTTAATGTGTAAAGTGGTACTTGAAACACCGATTAACTTATCGGGTGATCAAGCTGATTTATTACGTCAATTAGAAGAAAAAATGGGTAAGAGCAGTAAAAAGCATAGCCCAAAAGAAACAGGTTTCTTCGATGGCGTTAAAAAGTTTTTTGATGATTTGAAAAGCTAAAATTATTTCTAGATGAGCCTATCGCCTCATGCCATGATGAAATAAAGCAAAAGCCCCAAAGAGATATTCTTTTTGGGGCTTTTTAGTTTCATTAATTGAATTTACGAAAGATCAAGCGAATTGAATAGGAGATGAACAGTAATAGCGTTAGCCAATATATGCTTCCACCATGAGTTTCTACAACTTCAACGTAAGGCTCGTCATAATCATCACTCTCTAGTGGCAAAGCGTATAAATCATTACTGTCATCTGAGCTATAAGTGGCCACAAGTTCGTTGTAACCTTCTTGATACAAGTCAATTAGTACATCGTAATGATCAGTTGAATAACCAGATAAAAATGTAGTAATAACTTCATACTCGTCTAAATCAGTATCCCCCTCAATAAGAAATGTATTAGTGGTGAAGTAATGAGTCCAAGGTCCACCATTTTTACTGAGGTACAATAATGCATAAACTTCGCCAAATTGATTTTCAGTATAACTGAAAATATCAGCGTCAAAAATCACACTAAAAGTTTGATAGAAGCCGTCACCATCATAATCATCTTGAAGTAGTGTGGTTGCGCCATATATTGCGAAATCAGCAGAATAGTCACGACTATTACTATGGGATACCAGCCCTTTATTGGCTTTATTTATAAGTGTGTTTTGATTACTAAGCATTACTTCTCTTGTTTTAGAGGTAGCTTTTCCGATAACTTGGTCTGGTGTTTCGGTGAGTTTATTTACCCTGATAATTTTTTCTCTATTTTGACCATCAAACTCTTTTTTAAGCCCTCCTTGTGAAATAGAATATTGTTCAGTAGTTAATTTATTAGCAATATATTCACTAGCGACAATTTGACTAACAGGAAGCAAACTAAAAATGACTAATAGCAGCAACATCGTCAGTAAATTTACATTGGCTACTTTTGTATTGTGACAGTTTATAAACATGGTATATCCTTACTCGCTCTATTGAATGTTGCTATTAAAGCTCAGTAAAGATGAATAGAAGCTGAACATTTAATTTCCCCATGATTGATTATGTTCAGCTTCTATTCAGTTGCTATGGCTTATGATTTTAAATAAGCTATAGCTACTAATTAGTTCAACCCCTTAGTACTTGGAACAACAATGAAATTTGCTTTACCATTAATTTTTCTTTTTGTCGTCACATTTTCTTTGGGCGCTAATGCTCAAGCTACCTTTGCGCCCCTATCCATTACCAATAAGTCTTCTCAGCCAACGAAGCAGTTAAAAGTGAACAACAGTCAACAGGCTGCCCAAATGGCTAAAAGTCGTTTTGGGGGGAAAGTACTTAAAGTACAGAAAAAAAAATCAGGTTATCGAGTGAAGTTAATTAAAACTGATGGTCATATTATCTCTGTTTATGTTGATGCTATAACGGGTCGAATTAGTGGTGGAAAATAGCTATGCGTTTGTTATTAATTGAAGATGACCTTGCCCTACAAAAAAACTTGAATGAGCATTTAATCGCTGCAAATTATTCAGTAGATCTGGCCAGTGATGGTGAAACAGGTTTATTTCAAGGTCAAGAATACCCCTATGATGCTGCAATAGTTGATGTTGGTTTACCTATTATTGATGGTATTAGTGTAATTCGGTTATTACGAGAGAAAAATATCTGTTTTCCTATTTTAGTTTTAACGGCAAGAGATAGCTGGCAGGATAAAGTTGCCGGTTTAGATGCAGGTGCAGATGATTATTTAACTAAACCATTCCAAGCAGAAGAGCTACTTGCTCGTTTAAACGCACTTATTCGACGCTCGGTAGGACAAGCAAGTCCTTTAATAAAAAATGGCCCCCTAACTATTGATACTAAAAGTTTACAAGTTGAAGTAAATAATCAATCGGTGAAACTTAGTAGTTCAGAATACAAGCTACTTGAGTACATGATGTTGCATCTTGATGAAGTTACCTCCAAAGCGCTATTGACGGAACATATATATGATCAAGATTTTGATCTTGATTCTAACGTTATTGAAGTTTTTATTCGTAGATTAAGGAAAAAGTTAGACCCCAATAATGAATATGGCTTTATTGAAACCTTACGTGGGCATGGATATAAATTGAAACGATTGAATAACGAATGATTAATTTATGGAAAGCTCATTATTGGCGGCTAAACTCCTTAAAAGTTAGATTGTTTTTAAGTACTTTAGTCATGACAGTGGTACTGCTGCCTATTATTGGCTATACCTTAACAAATGCTTTTGAACGTCAATTAAACCTAGCGATCAAAAATGAACTTAAAGCGTATAGTTATTCAATTTTTACAGTAGCTGAAGTTGAAAATAATCAATTATTAATGCCTGATATTTTATTAGAGAATCAATTTAATGTCAGTCAATCAGGTTTGTACGCATTAATAACTCCTTTGCAAAATGGAAACAAACAAAGCACTCCATTATGGCAGTCTAATTCCTTGCTAACATTTTCATTACCACTATCTTTACCAACGCCTGAAATAGGAAAAATAACATTTGAAAAAATAAACTTAGCAGGAAATAGTCACTTACTTTATAGCTTCAGTGTTAGCTTTTCTGATAATGGACAAGCCTTTCCTGTGACGCTTCATCTTATCAAAGATCAGCAACAATTCTTGAGTGCGCTTGATGATTTTAAGCAAAAGCTTTGGACATGGTTATTAGTTTTAATGTTGGTGTTTATTTTTGTACAAATTACTTGGTTACTTTGGACGCTAAAGCCCTTAACAGTATTAACTCGCGAGCTGGAAAATATTGAAAGAGGACAGAAAAAATCGTTAGATGCTAATTACCCGCTTGAATTACAACAAGTTACGCAACAGTTAAATGTATTGCTATCAACAGAAGAAAATCAACGGAAACGTTACCGTAATGCTTTATCTGATTTAGCCCATAGTCTTAAGAACCCTCTCGCTGTTATTCAAAGCCAAACAAGTATTTCAGCAAGCGCAAACGAACAACTTCAACGAATCAACCAGATCATTGAACATCAACTTAAAAGAGCACAAAGTGCAGGGAAGTCTTCTTGGTATTTAGGAGTCAATGTAAGCCAAGTTGTTGAAAAGCTTATTATAACCTTGTCTAAAATATATCAAGATAGTAAGTTGTCCTTCCTTGTTGAAGTTGATGAAACGGCTTCATTTAAGGGAGATGAGGCGGATTTAATGGAAATTTTGGGCAATGTTTTAGATAACGCCTGTAAAGCCGCTAAACAAAAAGTAGCAATAAAAGTTATTAGCGTTAATAAAAAATTAACGATTGAAATATCTGATGATGGTGATGGAATAGATGAATCACAACAAAAAATCATTTTATCTAGAGGAGGTAGGGCTGACACCTACCAAGCAGGTCATGGTATTGGTTTAGCTATCGTAAACGACTTAGTTAGCAGTTACCAAGGTCAATTATTGATAGGTAAATCTGAAGTGCTTTCAGGTGCTTCCTTTACCATTATTTTTGACTTGTCTGGTAAATAAGCTTGTTAAGAATCAAATTAAATATTGAATTAATAACCCAGTAGACTTAATAATCAATAAAGCTATTCAGCTTGTGTTCAGTTAAGTCTTGTTATTCTTATCGCCATAATTGGTCATAAGGATTATAACAATGAAAAATTTTATCTTTTTATTTAGCCTGGTATTTAGTGTTTTAGTTAGTTTTTCTGTATTTCCGCAACAAGACTATCAGCAAAATTATCAGCAAGAAAAGCAGCAATTCAGTGAAGCAGAGTTAGCACAAATGCTAGCGCCTATCGCTTTGTATCCGGATAGTTTATTAACACATATTTTAATTTCCTCAACCTATCCTATCGAAATTATTGAAGCTCATCGCTGGTTGAAAAGGAACGATAAGCTCAATTCAGCGCAAATAGCTCAATCAATTGAAGATTTTGAATGGGATGCAAGTGTCAAAGCCTTGGTTCCATTTGAACAAATACTGAGTCGCCTAAGCGAAGATTTAAGCTGGATGCAGCAACTAGGAGATGCTTTTTTACAAGATGAAACAAGAGTATTAGAAAGCATTCAGGCACTAAGAGAGCAGGCCAATCTTGCAGGTAATCTTGAGAAAATGGATAACATGGATGTTAGCTATGAAGATAACAATATTATTATTGAGCCCGTAGAGAAGGAAATAGTTTATGTGCCTTATTATGATACACGCATGGTATATGGCAATTGGTATTGGTCATCATACCCGCCGGTATATTGGACGCCTTATCCCCGTGTATATGTGAATCATGTCAGTCCTTTTTATTGGCATTCGGGTATTCACATTTCTTTTAATTATTTCTTTAGTGCATTTCATTGGCATAAGCGTCATGTGATTGTGGTTAACCCGCATAGGTATCATCGTCGTTATTATCATCAGCGCCCTCGTCGATTAATTGCTCGTGGTGGCTACGCTAAACGTTGGTCTCATAAACCTGTCCATAGAAGAGGTGTTGCTTATCGAACTAAGCAGACTAGTCAAAAATACTACAGTGGCAATACAAAAAACCATAAAACCAGAAAGTCCTTGCACTATACTCAACGTGATTTCAAGCAACGCTTATCGTCAAAGAATCACTTTTCCAGCAAAAGAAAAGCGAATAAAGTGCAAGTTAGAAATAATGAGAATTTACAAAGAAAGCCTAAGCAGTACTCTGCAAGTGTTAAATATAAAGAGCCTAGACAGAAAAAAGAGTTCAGCCAAAGAACTAATGTAAAAAAAATGGCTCCTAAAAAACAACAAGCAAATACTAACAAACATCATGCTGGCAATAGCAAAAAGAGAATTAATAAACATTCAAGCCAGAAGCAGCACCAACAAATTGCGTCGGTAAAAAGGCACAATATAGATAGAAAGAAAGCTCGAAATTAAGTGTATTTTGAAAATAGTTATTCTTCCTGAAAGTTGGGAAGTACTCCGCTGCGGCTGTGTTCAAATACAAGTGAAGTTTCAACTGTGGTAACTTCATCTCGAGAGGTGATGTTTTTGAAAACAAATTGGCGTAAGTGCTCACTATCTTGTACCGACATATGTATGTAGTAATCATAACTGCCACCCATATGGTATAGATTTAATATCTCAGGGTACAATAACAAGTCATCGCGAAACTGATTAACAATTTGTTCAGAATAAGGTTGTAAACGAATTGCTGCTATCGCTTCAATATTTCCGCCAATGGTGTTTAAGTTAACATCAATAAAAGCGCCTTTTATTACACCATTTTGCTTTAAGCGTTTTACTCGTTCTAAGCAAGTAGATGGCGCAATGCCTATTTTTTCTGCTAATTCCTTATTGGTAATATCTGCATCGTTATATAAAAGGGTTAAAATGCGAAGATCTATGTTATCGAGCTTTTTCATTGTTTACCTATAAAAATTTATAACTTCATTAGGACAAATACTACACTCAATGCAGGTAGAGAGGCCAGTTAAATAACCATATTATTTGAATTTTTGACGTAAATAATAAATTTATCCGAATTATTTTTAGACTTTAGGTGAAAATGTTGTCTTATGTCGTGATAAAGTCGTTACAAACTTTCACAGTGATAATGTTTGCCTGTACTAGGCAGTTTGACATATTATGACCATATATGTGATTTATAGTTAGAAAAATAAATAAGGTTACTCTATGACTTTGCTTTGGATACCTTTGCTATCCTTACTTGGCAGTATTATTTCTTCAATGACGGGTAAATTAACACGTAATCAATCAACTGGATTGACCTTGTTAATGCCTGTCACTGCATTATTAATAACGATTAGCTTAGCGCCCGCTGTTTTCTCTGGTGAAGTTATTCGACAAACAATTTCCTGGATCCCATTACTTGGTATAGATATAGCCTTTCGTTTAGATGGCTTGGCGTTGTTGTTTGTCTTTATGATATTAGGAATTGGTATATTAGTTATCTTTTATGCTCGGTATTATCTAAGTAGTAATGACTCAATGCCGAAGCTTTATGCGTATTTGATGTTATTTATGACCGCGATGCTTGGTATTGTCATGTCAAACAATGTCATCCAGCTCTGGTTCTTTTGGGAACTAACAAGTATTAGTTCGTTTTTATTAATCAGTTATTGGTGGCATAAATCAGAAGCGCGTCAAGGCGCAATAATGGCCTTAACAGTAACTGGTGGCGGTGGTTTAGCACTACTAGCCGGTTTGCTTTTGTTGGGTAATATCGTTGGCAGCTATAATTTGGATGTTATTTTAGCCAGCAGAGACATTATTCAAGCGCATGCTTGGTATGAAGTAACCTTAATACTAATATTACTTGGCGCCTTTACTAAGTCGGCACAATTTCCTTTTCACTTTTGGTTACCACATGCGATGGCAGCGCCAACGCCGGTAAGTGCTTATCTCCACTCGGCCACTATGGTAAAAGCGGGGATCTTCTTACTAGCGCGCTTTTATCCTGCTTTAGCGGGTACTGATATATGGTTTGTTATTGTCAGTTTAACTGGACTTGCCACACTACTATTTGGCGCTTATGTGGCGTTATTTAAGCATGATTTGAAAGGTCTATTAGCCTATTCAACCATCAGCCATTTAGGTTTAATTACCTTGTTATTCGGTTTGGATACCAAGCTTGCGGCAGTAGCAGCTATTTTCCATATAATTAATCACGCAACCTTTAAAGCCTCTTTATTTATGGCTACCGGTATTATTGACCATGAAACGGGTACCCGCGACATGCGAAAACTCAACGGTATGTGGCGTTTTATGCCCTATACCGCTACCTTGGCAATGGTAGCTGCGGCAGCGATGGCAGGTGTACCACTGCTCAATGGCTTCTTATCTAAAGAAATGTTTTTTGCTGAAACGTTACATCAACAGCTACTGGGCTCCATGTCTTGGCTGATACCAATACTTGCCACCGTTGCTGGGGCTTTTGCGGTAGCTTATTCAGCGCGCTTTATTCATGATGTATTCTTTAATGGTGAACCCATTGATTTACCAAAGCAACCCAGCGAGCCGCCTCGCTATATGCGGGTGCCAATTGAAGTGCTGGTTGCCTTATGTTTAATGGTGGGAATCATTCCAAACTTTATCGTTAATGATATTTTAACGGCAGCTTCTGTTGCTGTACTGGGTGGCTTTGTACCTGAATTTAAAGTGGCGCTATGGCATGGTTTTAATCTACCACTATTAATGAGTGGTATAGCCGTTTGCGGTGGTTTATTGCTGTATTCACAGCGTCGTCATTTGTATCAATTTCATGACTCATTACCTTCCTTAAACGCAAAAGAAGCCTTCGATGAAATACTGTCTTCTGTAATTAAGTGGTCACAAGGTAAAATAAACGCAATAGAAAACGGCTCTTTGCAGCGTTATATCATGTTGATGCTTATAGTTGTGTTACTTTTTGCCAGCTGGCCCTTATTTGAAATGAGCCATTTAGGCGGGGAAAAACTACTGACCCCAATTGATGTTCATAATGCCATGGGAGCAGCGTTATTAATGATAGGTGCGCTGGGTACTGTGATTTGGTATCACTCACGCGTGATTTCATTATTGATGCTATCGGTCGTTGGTTTGATGGTATCTATCGCCTTTACTCGATTCTCTGCGCCTGATTTAGCCTTAACGCAACTCACGGTAGAAGTTGTTACCGTTATTTTACTTATGTTGGCCTTGTTTTTCTTACCCCAGCGCTCGCCAAGAGAGTCAAGCTCTCTGCGTGTATTGCGTGATATTGGCATATCAACTGGCTTGGGTATTGTTGTTGCTAGTATTTGCTATGCATTAGTGACACGTCCGCTTGAGTCTATTTCTGACTTTTTCTTAGCCAATGCTAAAACAGGTGGTGGCGGAACTAACGTTGTAAATGTTATTTTGGTGGATTTTCGTGGTTTTGATACCTTAGGTGAAATTTGTGTTCTGGGCATTGCCGCGTTAGGTATTTATAAATTGTTAGCCAATTTACCGCTATTAATTCCAAGTAGTGATAGTGAAGGGCGACCTTGGGCGAAAGAGCGTTATCCGATGTTGTTAGCCAGTATTTCTCAATCATTATTGCCATTGGCATTACTGGTATCGTTTTATATTTTCTTGCGTGGCCATAATCTCCCAGGCGGTGGATTTATTGCAGGTTTAGTGACGGCAGTTGCCTTTATTTTGCAATACATCGCCCATGGCTCAAATTGGATAGCTGAGCGTATAACCATAAACTATCGCAAGATTATTGCCGCAGGAATTGCTATTGCGTTATTTACTGGCGTTGGCAGTTGGCTGTTTGGCAGGCCATTTATGACCACGTGGTTTGAATATTTTGATATTCCTCTTATTGGCGAAATTGAACTTGCCAGTGCCTTGGTATTCGATGTTGGTGTATATATTACGGTAGTTGGCTCGACATTAATGATTTTGGCAAGTCTTGGTCAATTAACGGCGGATGAGCCTAAAGAAGAGGTAAATGGTTAATGGAGTTACTTTACGCATCCTGTGTTGGGGTTTTAGTTGCTTGTGGCGTGTTTTTAATCTTACGCGCGAGAACGTTTCCTGTGGTCTTGGGGCTTACTATGTTCTCTTACGCGGTTAATTTATTTCTATTTTCTGCTGGTCGCCTCAGTCTTAACAAGGCCGCAGTACTTGGCTATAGCGCTGAATATGCTGATCCATTACCGCAAGCGTTAGTGCTAACCGCTATTGTTATCGGTTTTGCTATGACAGCCTTTGTGGTTATCTTAGCCATCAGAGGGCGAGCAGATTTAGGCAGTGACCATGTAGATGGTCGGGTTGTCGATGAAGTAAATGATAAAGTTAACAATGATAGAGATGATGAAATTCAAAAGGGTAACGTATGATGCAGCACTTAGCCTTTTTACCAATTTTATTACCCATGTTGGCGGGTGTTATTTTATTGATGTCACCCTTTAGTAAAACAAAAAAACATAGAAGAGTTACTTCGGTAGTATTTAGTATTGTCACATTTTTAGTTTCGCTGGCTTTATTATTAAAAGTACAGGCAGACGGTACGCAAGTTTATGCTATTGGTGATTGGAGCGCTCCTTTTGGTATTGTGTTAGTTGCCGACCCCTTATCTATTTTATTGGTTTGTTTAACTACATTTCTCGGAGCAGTGTGTGTGTTATATGCCAGTGCCGGAGATGATGAAAAAGGGAGTTTCTTTCATCCGCTAATTCACTTTTTAGTGTTAGGGGTAAATGGCGCCTTTTTAACGGGGGATGCTTTTAACCTATTTGTCTTTTTTGAAGTCTTACTTATCGCCTCTTATTCCTTATTAATGCACGGTGGAGACAAAAAAAATACCCGCGCTGCTTTACATTATGTGATTATGAATCTAGTCGGATCGGCGGTTTTCTTGATTGCTCTGGGGATTCTATATGGTGTGTTAGGTACACTGAATATGGCTGATATGGCGCAGAAAGTCGCTCTCTTGCAAGGTGATGATGTTTATCTCGCTAAAATTGGAGGCCTATTGCTGCTAGTCGTTTTTGCCTTAAAAGGCGCTTTGTTACCGTTACATTTATGGTTACCCAATACTTACGCGACCGCAATGCCTGTTGTGGCAGCACTCTTTGCCATTATGACAAAAGTCGGCGTTTACTCAATGATGCGTGTTTATACGCTAATTTTTGGTGAACAAGCTGGCCAGTTAAGTCATATGGCGCAAAGTTGGTTGTGGTGGTTAGGACTGGCAACGATTGTTATGGGCACCATTGGTGTTTTAGCTAGTAAAGATTTGAGAAAATTAACAGCAAACCTAGTGATAGTGTCAGTGGGTACTTTAGTTGCGCTAGTGGCTGTACAAACCATTGAGTCTAGCGCTGCGGCTATTTATTACTTAGTGCATTCAACCTTGGTTACTGCTGCATTGTTTATCTTAGCGGGTTTAATTGGCGGCCAACGTGGCGAAACCGCTGACCGCATTACCGCCGGTCCACCAATGTTACAACCAAGACTGCTTGGTATTTGCTTTTTAGTTGCTGGTGTTGCAGTGATAGGTATGCCACCATTGTCTGGCTTCATAGCTAAAGTGTGGCTACTTAAAACAACGTTAAATCTTGAATTTACCATGGTATTTTGGCCACTGTACTTATTAGCAAGTTTAGCTATCTTAGTTAGTGTCTCGAAAGCAGGTAGTACGGTGTTTTGGCATCAACAAGGTCAGGTTATAGACAATGCTGAGCAGAAACGTGTTCATCCTGCACAATTTGCCGCATTAATCATGCTTACTGCTAGTGCGCCATTATTGAGTCTTTTTGCTGGACCTTTAAGTGAGTACGCTATTGGAGCTGCTACCCAGTTACATGATGTTAACAACAATATTAACCTCATCCTTTCAGGAGGTAAGTAATGCGCTTAGAAGCAAAATTTAAGTGGCTACCCACGCCTTTTTTGAGTCTTTTATTATTCCTTGTATGGTTGTTCTTAAACAACAGCGTATCGCTTGGACATATTTTATTAGCGGTAATTTTAGCGGTAATTATTCCATTGGCAACTAGCCCATTTAGAACGAAACAGCCGTTAATTATAAGGCCTGGTTTGGCGTTTCGTCATTTGCTGCTGGTATTGTATGACATTATTACCGCGAATATTCAGGTGGCAATATTGATATTGGGCCCCACTAAAAAACTAACGCCAGGTTTTGTTAAGGTACCGTTAGATTTAACTCACAGCATGCCTATTACTATTTTGGCCAGTACTGTTTCATTAACACCAGGAACTGTCAGTGCAGAAGTGTATCCTTGGGAAGAATCTATGACAGACAATAAAGAGCCCGAGGACCGGTTTTTACTGATACACGTATTAAATCTTGAAGATGAACAGACCTTAATAAATACCATTAAATCGCGTTATGAAGCGCCTCTTAAGGAGATATTTCAATGCTAGCTACGGTGATATTAATTGTGTTTGCAATGATAGGCGTGTCGTTACTTTTAAATGTATGGCGCTTATTAATCGGCCCTTCTACCCCAGACAGAATACTCGCACTCGATACCATGTATATCAATAGTATTGCTTTGATCATTTTGTACGGTATGAGTTTGGGTACTACCTTGTATTTTGAAGCTGCGCTTTTAATCGCTATGCTTGGCTTTGTTAGCACTGTGGCGGTATGTAAATACTTGCTACGTGGCGATATTATAGAGTAGGGCTAGATTATGATTGAATGGATTATATCAATATTATTATTAATCGGCGGCTGCTTTATATTAGTTGGCTCTATTGGTTTGGTTAAAATGCCTGATTTCTTTATGCGCCTTCATGGGCCAACTAAAGCGACAACCCTAGGAATGGCATCTTTGCTAACGGCAGCAATGGTCTTTTTTAGTACCACACAAGCGGGCTTGAGTATTAAAGAAATTCTTATTTCATTATTTCTACTACTAACAGCACCGATCAGTGGCTATATGATGATTAAATCGGCCATTCATCATAAGCTTGATAGTATTGAGCGCACTAAGGGGAAAGATAACATTGAAGATGATGTTTAGCCTGAAGGCTATAATCCCAAGTAATAATGTAAAATGGCGATGTAACAATCGCCATTTTACATTACAATAGCGCATTATTATTTCCAGTATCCAATCTTGTCTATGCAGCACAATTACCAAGATCTCATCGATCTTTTTGAGCACGTTTTTTTTAAGCAATATAATACCCGCTTAATTAAAGGTGGTGATGAACCATTGTATTCTCCAGCAGGGGGTGAATGCTCTTATCATCAAATAATTTTCGCTCGTGGTTTTTATGCTAGTGCCTTTCATGAGATTGCTCACTGGTGTCAGGCTGGAGAGGAAAGGCGTTTATTGGAAGATTTTGGTTATTGGTATATTCCTGATGGTAGAAATGAAAAACAGCAGAAAAAATTTGAACAGGTTGAAATTATTCCACAAGCCATTGAATGGGCATTTAATGTTGCAGCGGGAAGAAAATTTCACGTTTCTTCTGATAATTTAAATGGCTTTCAAGCCGATACTTTTGGCTTTAAAAAGAAAGTATTTCAACAAGCAGAAGAATTTATAGCGCAAGGGTTCCCCAAAAGAGCAAATCAGTTTATTGAAGCCTTGGCTAAATTTTATAATACGCCTTTACCGTTAACGGTTGAGCACTTTACTAAAGCTAAAGAAGATAATAGATGTTTAAATTAGGTTTGATTATCAACCCAGTAGCAGGAGTTGGCGGTAGTGTTGCTTTAAAGGGCAGTGATGACATGGTCAAGCACGCTTTAGCTTTAGGTGCAGAGTTAAAAGCCAATGCCCGTACACAAACCGCATTATCAGTATTATTGCCTTACCAAGAAGAGATTGTTGTTTATACGGTAAATAATCAAATGGGTGAACAAGCAGCTAAACAGCTTGGGTTTAATGTTGAATTGGTTTATCAAACCCATAATGATAACACTCAAGCATTCGATACAGAACAAGCTGTTTCTGCTTTACTTGCTGAGCAAGTTGATATCGTTTTATTTGCTGGTGGTGATGGTACCGCTCGTAATGTAGCTAAGATAGTCTCACATCATGCTGAGCAAAATGAGTTGCCCCAAGTGCCAGTATTGGGGATTCCTGCAGGTTGTAAAATACACTCTGGCGTTTATGCCATTACACCTACAGCAGCAGGACGAGTAGTGGAATTGATGATCACCAAACAGTTAGTAACGTTAACTGAAGGTGATGTGATGGATATTGATGAATCATTGTTTCGTCAAGGCGTTGTTAAGGCTAAGCGTTTTGGTGAAATGCAAATTCCTAGCGAACTTAGATATGTTCAAGCAGTAAAATCGGGTGGTAAAGAATCAGATGAGCTTGTACTGCATGATATTAGCGAAGATGTTATTGCTAAGATGACAGATAATAATGAAAGCTTATTTGTTATTGGTTCAGGTTCGACCACGGGTTTTTTAATGAGTGAACTTGGGCTCGATAATACATTACTTGGTGTTGATCTAGTGCAAAATGAAGCGTTAATCGCTAGTGATGTTACTGAAAATGCGTTATGGCAGCAGCTTATGCTAGCAAAGGAAGCTCAACAAAGTGTAAATTTAGTTATTACGTTAATTGGCGGACAAGGGCATGTTTTTGGTCGCGGTAATCAGCAACTAAGTCCTCGGATTATTCGCTTTATTATTAATCAAAATGGCGGCAAAGAAAATATCACCATTATTGCCACTAAAGCGAAATTAACAGAGCTGAATAATAAACCCTTAATTAGCGACACTGGTGATAATGAATTAGATCAGGTATTGTCTGGTTTTATGCCTATCACGACAGGTTATAAAGATCAGGTACTTTACCCTGTATCAAGCCCTTTATAATTTTTTTAGTTATATCAGTTTGTGAGATTGGTATAAAACTTAGATACAAATAATAGAAGTATATTTATGAAGTTTAGCCCACTAGTACAAGAGCTTATTGATGCTTTAAAGTGTTTACCCGGTGTGGGAGCAAAATCAGCTCAACGGATGGCATTTCAGTTATTAGAGCGTAATCGCCGTGGTGGCAGTAAACTTGCCTCTACTCTCGCTGTGGCAATGACAGATATTAGTCATTGTCAATCGTGTCGAAATTTTACTGAACAAGACTTATGTGAAATTTGTCAAAGCCCCAAACGAAAACTTTCCACTAGTTTGTGTATTGTTGAAAGTCCCGGTGATGTTATTGCGATCGAACAAACGGGTGAGTTTTCGGGTAAATACTTTGTGCTGATGGGGCATTTATCACCTATTGATGGCATAGGGCCTGATGATTTAGGTTTAGATATTTTAGAAAAACAGTTTGCTACAGGACAATTTGTAGAAGTGATTTTAGCTACTAATCCAACGGTGGAAGGGGAAGCGACAGCGCACTTTATTGCTGAATTAGCGCAAAAATATCAAGTTAATATTTCACGCATTGCTCATGGTGTGCCTGTAGGAGGTGAACTTGAATATGTTGATGGCAATACCTTGTCTCATGCACTTTCAGGACGAAAAAGTTATTTTTAGTTTCAAGTATAAGAGTAGCTAGTTACGAAGGACTTCAAACGAACGGGAATTGTTTTTCTCAACTCGAAAATAAACACACGCAACTGTTAACTTGTGTTTTCGCTACTCATAATTTTTAACTGATTACATCTGTCTAATAACTTTTCTTGCCCGCTCCCTTGAATTATTTTGCTCAACCCCCACATCCTTTCTAACGTTAATTTTAACGATTTTTACTATTTAGACAGGAGACGTTTCAGATGTCTGAAGCAAGCCAACCAGAAGTTCATGGTTTTCAAACCGAAGTTAAACAATTATTACAATTGATGATCCACTCACTTTATTCTAATAAAGAGATATTTTTACGTGAATTAGTCTCTAATGCGGCAGATGCCTCTGATAAATTACGTTTTAAAGCCTTATCAAATGAAGGTTTATTTGAAGGTGATGGTGACTTAAGAGTTCGTGTCAGTTGTGATAAAGAAAATAACACTTTAACTATTTCTGATAACGGCATCGGTATGAATCTTGATGAAGTTATTGAACATTTAGGTACTATTGCCAAGTCAGGTACGGCTGAATTTTTCTCTCAGCTTTCTGGCGACCAAGCGTCCGATTCACAACTAATTGGTCAATTTGGTGTTGGTTTTTATTCTGCCTTTATTGTTGCTGATAAAGTAACAGTGCGCACCCGTCGTGCTGGTGATGATGCATCAGAAGGTGTTGAGTGGGTTAGTGCTGGCGAAGGTGATTTCACTACTGCTAAAATTGATAAATCAAATCGCGGCACAGACATTATTCTTCATTTAAAAGAAGATGAAAGTGAGTATGCTGATGACTGGCGTTTAAAATCAATTGTCACTAAATACTCAGATCATATTTCAGTATCTGTTGAAATGCTTACGGCTGAAGTTCCTGCGGTTGAAGCCGTAGCCGAAGAAAAAGATGATGAAGGCAACGTAACTACTCATGGCGTAGAAGCGCGTGATGTAGAACCTGCCAAATGGGAAGCCATTAATAAAGCTACCGCATTATGGACACGTGAAAAAGCTGATATATCGACAGATGAATATAAAGAATTCTACAAGCATGTATCACATGATTTTGGTGACCCATTATTATGGGAACATAACAAAGTAGAAGGTAAAACCGAATATACTTCACTATTGTATGTACCAACTAAAGCGCCGTTTGATATGTATAACCGTGAAAAACAGCATGGTTTAAAGCTTTTCGTACAGCGTGTATTTATTATGGATGATGCTGAACAATTTATGCCAACCTATTTGCGCTTTGTTAAGGGGCTACTTGACTCAAATGATTTGCCATTAAACGTTTCTCGTGAAATTTTACAAGATAACAAGGTAACTCAAGCTATTCGTAAAGGTTGTACTAAGCGCGTATTGAAAATGCTTGAGAAGTTAGGCAAAAAAGATGCTGAAAAATACCAAGGTTTTTGGGATGAATTTGGTCAAGTGCTAAAAGAAGGCCCTGCTGAAGACGCAGCGAATAAAGAGCAAGTTGCTGGTTTATTGCGTTTTGCTTCAACCAATGAAGACAGCTCTGTGCAAAATGTTTCTTTAGCTTCTTATATTGAGCGAATGAAAGAAGGCCAAGACAAGATTTACTATGTTGTTGCCGATAGTTTTGAAGCGGCTAAAAATAGCCCTCATTTAGAAGTATTCCGTAAAAAAGGCATTGAAGTATTGTTAATGTCGGACAGAATCGATGAATGGTTAGTAAGTCATTTAAATGAATTTGATGGCAAGCAACTTCAATCTGTTACTCGTGGCGGTTTAGATTTAGGTGATATGGATGATGCTGAAACTAAAGAAGCGCAAGAAAAACTTGAGAAAGAGTTCGATAGTGTTGTTACTCGCATTAAAGACGCACTTCAAGGTAAAGTGAAAGAAGTAAAACTTTCTCAACGCTTAACTGATTCGCCTGCCTGTATTGTTGCAGATGATAACGACATGAGCAGCCAAATGGCAAAACTTATGGCGTCTGTTGGCCAAGAGGTTCCAGACACATTGCCTATCTTTGAAATTAACGGTGAGCATGACTTAGTAAAGCATGTTGCTGATGAGCAAGATGATGACAAGTTTAGCCAATGGGTTGAAGTGTTGTTTGAACAAGCTATGTTAGCAGAGCGCGGTAGTTTGAAAGATCCAGCAAGCTTTGTTGCTCGTTTAAACAAGTTAATGCTAAGTTTAACTAAGTAATGTTTTTGTTGAGAAAACAATAGACTTTAGTCGGAAAAAGGAGCAATTCACTATGAATGATTGCTCCTTTTTTGTATGCTATGCTTGTTTGCTTTTAGGCATGATTGTATAGTGTCTGCCGCGATAAATAGAATAATCAAGAATTATTACATTAGTGTGATCAAATTGCTCTTAATTAAGCAGTAGTAAGCAATGGCATAGCTTTAATGTAATTATTTTTACTTGTTTTAAACATTATCACTTAAAGGTTAGTTTATATGCGTATTGTACTTCTTGGTGCTCCTGGTGCGGGCAAAGGCACACAAGCACAGTTTTTAATGGCTAAATTTGGTATTCCTCAAATTTCAACAGGCGACATGTTACGTGCTGCAATTAAAGCTGGAACAGAGTTAGGCAAGCAAGCTAAAGCGGTTATGGATGCGGGTCAGCTGGTTTCAGATGAATTAATTATTGGTTTAGTTAAAGAGCGTATTCTTGAAGATGATTGTAAAGCAGGTTTCTTGCTTGATGGCTTCCCTCGTACCATTCCACAAGCTGATGCCATGAAAGAAAACGGTGTTAGTGTCGACCACGTGCTTGAATTTGACGTACCTGATGAAGTGATTGTTGAACGTATGGCTGGTCGTCGAGTGCATTCTGGTTCAGGTCGTGTTTATCATCTTGTTTATAATCCGCCGAAAGTCGAAGGTAAGGATGATGTTACAGGCGATGATTTATCAATTCGTCCAGATGATGAAGAGTCAACAGTGCGTAAGCGTTTAGCTATTTATCATGAACAAACTAAACCACTAGTTGATTTTTACCAGGCTGAAGCTAAATCTGGAAGTTGCCAGTACCTAACTGTCGATGGCACTCAAGCTGTTGAAGCGGTAAATGCTTTATTAAGTGAGCAACTAGCTTAACTACTAATAGATATAATTATTTACTATTTAAAACTCGCTTCGGCGAGTTTTTTGTTTTATAAAAGAAACCAACAAAAATAATAAAAAGGTCACCTATGGATATTAATATCACTATTACAGCATTTTATGCCAGTTTACTCGCGCTTCTTTTTATCGCGTTATCTTTTAATGTTATTCGTTTGCGCTTTAAATTAAAAGTTGGCGTTGGTGATGGGGGAGAGAAGTCACTAACCAAGGCTATTCGTATACATGGGAACTTTGCTGAATATATGCCTTTGGCGTTACTTTTATTAGCGGGCTATGAACTTAGTGGTGCTGATAGCCTTTGGTTACATATCTTTGGTAGTGTGTTATTTATCGGTAGAATGCTTCATGCCATAGGTTTAAGTAAATCTATTGGCACCTCAATACCAAGGTTTTTAGGCACTATTACTATGTTCATAGTAATGCTTATACTAGCTATAATTAATATTTGTGCGTTTATTTGTTAGCGCACTTAATTTTTTCCTATGTAATTATTTTAAATCAGTCGCATCTTTAACCATAGGGATATGGGGAATACCATCTTCAAGGTACATTTCTGAAACTTGGTTAAAGCCATGTTGTTGGTAAAAGTCAGATAAGTGTTGTTGGGCAGAAATTTTAATTTTTTGCCCAATAAAGTATTGTTGACATAAATCAAGGGCTTCTGTCATTAGCTCATGGCCTAAGCCAGTTCCTCTTGCTTGCTTTGCAATGGCTACACGTCCAATACTTATATAATTATCATAGCTTTGTCCTTTTGCTAATATACGTAAATAAGCGACTAGGGTGTCATTTTGATATCCCAAAACATGCAGAGTCTCTTTATCTCGATCTAATTGGTCTTTATCGCCATCAAGATCGGGGTAATAACAAGTTTGTTCAACGACAAACACATCAATACGTAATTTTAATAAATCATATAATTGCTCAAGTGTTAATTCATTAAAGTGTTTAACTTGCCATGTGGTTTTGGAGTTCATTGATGCTCTATAAGGTTAAGGAACGCAAACCACCATAATATTTGTGTTCATCTAGATAGTCACGCATTTCTTTTTTGAAAAACTTATTTTACGGATTTATAATTTTATACTTGTTTCGATCAACAAAAAATCCGGCTTCTGTGTAGGCTTTGATTATTGCGCCATGCTCCCTTAGTATTTTTATTCCTTTGTTAATAGCAATGAAAGCAGCTTCCCCTTGAGGGTGGTTTTTACTGATAACAAAGTGACGAGAATCTTTTAATACTATGGCAACATTTTGTACAGGAATTAAATGGACCTTTTCCATAGTGAAACTTTGATCTGGCGTTGAGTTAAACGGCATTAGCATAAAATCAACCCACTGAAGGTTGACCATACGAGTCATCGAAAGCCATGAGTTTTCTTTAGTTAATTCTTTTAAATTAAGGGATTGTAAGGTTTTCCAGTCAGTACGCCACTTAGGTGTTGAGATTGAGGATAATTGTTGTAAATCATTTAGTGTTTTTACTTGCAGTACTTTTTGGTTATACGGACTAGTATATATGCCAGCAACGTATTCTCCATTTCTAATGACGGGATCAGATATATATAGTTTATCAGCTAAAGCTTGAGCGTCTCTTTTCCAATAGGAGTCAAAACTTATTAATAACTCGCCATTTTGTAACATTTTGGTGTTTCTAAAGTTAACTTTTCCAGGGGCATAGCTAAACTTGTTAGTGAAACCACCAAGCTTGAGTGCTTGCTGGGCAATGATCATATCGACGACATCACGGCGTATGGTTTTTCCTGAGAAGCTTTTAATTGCTAAGACATCTCTTTCATTAACAAAATTTTGATAATCATTATAAACATCGTCGCGAATATAAATGAGTACGTTATCTGAGCGAGCATAGGAAGGGGTACTAATAATGGATATTAATAACAAGATCAGGAAATGAAAAAGCAAGTTTAAATTTTTCAAGGTTTTACCGCAAAAAAATATGCACCTAAGTTAGTTATAACAAGGATGCATATTATTATCAAAATTTAGCTTAATTTAAAAAGTTATTTATTGTGTCTTTGTTGTAGCACAGCCATAACTTCGGCTAAATCAATTTTTTGATCTGCAAGTAAAACTAGCGTGTGATAAAACAAATCAGCACATTCACCTAATAAGTCTTCTTTAGTTTCAGCAACGGCTGCAAGAGCAACTTCAACGCCTTCTTCTCCAACTTTTTGCGCCATTTTGGTAGTACCTCGAGAGAATAAGTGTGCTGTGTAGCTTTCTTTTGGATCATCACCTTTTCGGCTCGAAATCACTTGTTCAAGTTGGCTTAAAAAGTTTTGTTGGGTAAGTTTTTGCTCAGGAAAGCAAGATTCAGTACCTAAATGGCAGCTTGGACCAATGGGTGTACAAGCAATTAATAGGCTATCTTGATCACAGTCGCTAAGTACTTGTTCAACATTTAAAAAATTACCTGATGTTTCTCCTTTTACCCAAAGGGCTTGCTTAGAGCGGCTGAAAAAAGTGGCTTTACCTGAATCTAACGTAGCTGTTAAAGATTCTTGACTCATATAACCTTGCATTAATACCGCGCCAGTGGCTGCATGCTGAATAATCGCAGGAATAAGATTATTCATTTTCTGCCATGCTAATTGACTGATATTATCGTTTGTTACTAACATGGTCTAACCTCGATGTTTTGTGATTTTAAATAAGTTTTTAATTCGTTTATCGGGATAATGCCTTTGTGAAAAACAGAGGCTGCGAGTGCACCATCAACATCAGCTTGTTGATAAACTTGGGAAAAATGTTCTATAGTGCCTGCGCCACCTGAAGCAATTAAGGGTACGTTACAAACAGCACGAGCTTGTTTTAACTGCTCAATGTCATAGCCTTGGCGAACACCATCTTGGTTCATGCAGTTAAGCACTATTTCACCAGCGCCTAAGCTAACGACTTTTTCTATCCAGTCAAAGGTGGTCCAGCTAGTTTTTTGAGTGCGCTTTTCATCACCAGTAAATTGATAAACTTGGTATTGTCCTTGTCCATTATTGGCGTCTTTATTATAAAAACTATCAATACCGACAACGACACATTGTTGACCAAATTGATCGGCTAAGCGTGATATAAGTGTTGGGTCACGAAGTGCAGGGGAGTTAATGCTAATTTTGTCAGCACCCATCATTAATATTTCTTTAGCATCGGCTTCGCTTTTAATGCCGCCAGCGACACAAAAAGGAATATCAATTACTTCGGCAATACGGCTAACCCAGCTTTTATCTACTACGCGGCCATCTGAGCTTGCGGTAATATCATAAAAAACCAATTCATCGGCACCCGCTTCAGCGTATTTTTGTGCTAACGGGACAATATCACCAATAATTTCATGGTTTCTGAATTGTACGCCCTTTACAACTTTACCATCGCGTACGTCTAAGCAAGGGATTATTCTACGGGCCAACATGCGATAGCCTCCTCAAGAGTAAATTTACCTTCTAAAAGAGAGCGGCCTAGAATAACACCGCTAACGCCTGAGCCAATTAGTGCTTTAATGTCATCTAAACAGCCAATCCCGCCTGAGGCTTGCCATTGGATACTTGGATATTTTTGACAAAGTTCAATGTAAAGATCAACATTAGAGCCAGATAACGTACCGTCTTTAGATATATCAGTACATAAAATATGTTTAATGCCAGCATCAATATAAGCATCTAGCAAGTCTTCTAGGTTAACGCCGCTATCTTCAATCCAGCCATGGGTTGGTAGTGTTTTATTGCCTTGTTCGTCAATTTTAATATCTAGGGCAAGTACTATTTTTTCACCACCATAGATGTTCAACCATTCAAGCACTAATTCAGGTTGTTTGATGGCAAGTGAGCCAATAACAACACGGGTCGCACCTAAATCAAGTAGTTGCTTAACATCTTCTTCACAGCGGATGCCGCCACCTACTTGGGTGATCATGGTGTCATGGTCAACCACGGTTTTAAGAGTTGATAACTGACGTTTAGTGCTATCTTTTGCGCCATCTAAATCAACAAAATGCATTACAGTTGCGCCAGAAGCCGCATAGGCTTGTTGACGTTCTTGAACTGTGGTTTGGTAATTAGTTTTTTGATTGTAATCGCCTTGAAATAAACGAACTACTTCGCCGTTTATTACATCAATTGCTGGGATCATCATAATGCTGTTAATTCCTCAGAGGTTAACTCTAAAAAGTTTTTAATAATTTTACTGCCTAATGCGCTCGAACGCTCAGGGTGAAATTGACAACCAATAAAGTTATCTTTGCTAATAATGGCTGAAAATTCGCTACCATATTTACAACTAGCTAGGGTGTATTCGCTAATAGGTGCGGCAAAACTATGAACAAAATAAAAGTAGTCATTGACGCTAATACCTTTTAATACAGGATGCTCAGTAACGTTTGTTAATGTGTTCCAGCCCATGTGCGGTAAACGATTACCTTCAGATTTCAACGGTGTAATATTGGTTGGAATAATATTTAAGCATTTAACTGCCTCATCATCATTACCTTCATCAGATGAAGAACACATTAATTGCATACCTAAACAAAAACCTAATACGGGTTGAGTTAACCCTTGTAAGGTTTCAACTAAGCCTTTTTCGATAATATTTGCCATCGCGTGCTTAGCGCTACCGACACCGGGAAAAATAACTTTATCTGCGGCTTTAATTTTATCAATATCATCAGTAATAGTTACCGTGAAACCAAGGCGTTCAATAGCAAATTTTACCGATGATAAATTAGCGCAGCCAGTATCGACAATGACATTGTTACTTTTGGTGTAAACCGTATTAGTCATTTACAGTGTTCCTTTCGAGCTAGGTAATTCATCACCCTCTACTTTAATCGCTTGGCCTAAAGCGCGGCCAAATACTTTAAACAAGCTTTCTACTTGGTGATGGCAATTACCTTTACTGGTGGATAAGTGCAAAGTAACCAACATAGCATCGGCTAGTGAACGGAAAAAATGTGAAACCATTTGGGTCGACATAGTACCAACATTTTCTGAAGTAAACTCAGCGTCGAATTCGAGCCAAGGGCGGCCTGATAAATCAATAGCACATTCAGCGCGACACTCATCCATTGGTAAAACAAATCCAAAGCGACCAATACCACGTTTATCACCCAAGGCTTGATTCAATGCCTGACCTAGCGCAAGCGCTGTGTCTTCAACACTGTGGTGCTCATCTATGTGATAATCGCCACTAACGCTACATTGCAAATTAAAGCCGCCGTGAGTGGAGATTTGATCTAACATGTGATCAAAGAAACCTAAGCCAGTATCAATTTTGCTGCCGCCTTTCTTATCTAAATTGACTGTAATTGTAATATCAGTTTCTTTAGTGGTTCGGGTAACGGTTGCGGTGCGTGGTTGTTCGAATGACTCAAGTATTTGATCGCTAACTTGTGACCAGTTAAGACTATCTCGATTATACTTTATGCCAACAATACCCATATTAGCAGCTAAGCCCATATCGGTTTCTCTGTCGCCAATAACGTATGAGTTAGCGAAGTCAACGCGGCCTTGCTGCAAGTATTCACTGACTAACCCAAGTTTTGGTTTACGGCAGTTACAGTTATCTTCATCAAAATGTGGGCATAATAGCGTATCTTGAAATTCCACGCCTTGTGATGAAAAAATTGCCATCATTTTATCATGGGGTAGGTCAAAATCTGCTTGAGGGAAACTGTCTGTGCCTAAACCGTCTTGGTTCGATACCATCACTAACGTAAAACCTTTGGCCTGCAATTTTAGCAGTTCAGCAATAACGTTTGGCTCAAATACCAGTTTCTCTAAGGTGTCGAGTTGTTTATCTATAACGGGCTCTTCAACTAGGGTACCGTCACGGTCGATAAATAATATTTTTTGTTTGTTGCTCATGGTCTTAGGTTACCTAGTAAAACTTCTTTAAGTTGTGTTATTTCTTGTTCACTACCAATGCTAATGCGTAAACAGTTTTCTAGTTGCATTTGTTTAGATTGATCGCGGATTAAAATATCCTTACTCACTAATAAATCAAAAATTCGTGTTTTTTCACTGGCGCTTGCACAGCGAAATAATACAAAATTTGCATCACTAGCAAATACTTCACTACACCATGTTTGTTTGTTAAGCCAAACGGATAAATCGGCTTTGATCTTATTACAACTCTCTACACGTGCAGTCATTATCTCTAGATCAGTACTTAGTGCCAAACTTGCAATTTCGGCAACAGGTGCTGAGATAGGGTAAGGGGCAATGACTTTGCTGAGTAAGGTGATAATGTCTGAGTTAGCTAAGGTAAATCCACACCTTAGCCCTGCAAGAGCAAATGCTTTTGATAAAGTTCTTAGCACAATAACATTGTTGTAGTCATTCAATAGAGAAATGCTTGTTTGCTCTGGTGAGAACTCTATATAAGCTTCATCTACCACAACAATAGCATTATCTTTAAATAACTTAATGGCTTGAATTATTTGCTCTTTTGGTAATAAATTACCTGTTGGGTTACCCGGCGAGCATAAAAATACGACTTTTACCTTGCCAACTTGTTTTGCTAATTCATCAAGGTTTAACTGCATGCCTTGGGAAGAGCCAACTAAAGGAACTTTAACAATGCCTGCACCGTGATTCTCTGCACTGATGGCATACATGCCATAAGTTGGCGGACAGATTAATATACTGTCTTGATAAGCACGACAGAAGCTGCGAATAATCAACTCTATGCCTTCATCAGCGCCACGAGTGGCTAATATTTGTGAACGGGCAAGACCAGAATAATTGCTATAAGCATTAAGTAAATTATCAGGTTGAAAATCAGGATAGCGATTAATATTTTCACTACTTACTTGATATTCGCCGCTGCCCGGTGCTTCATTAGCATTAAGCCATACCTTACTGTTAGCTTGCTTAGCATCACCGCTAGCAAAGAGCCGACGGGCTGATTGATAAGGAATCATGTCAATAAGCTCTTCACGAGCGAGTTTATTAATTAAATCAGACATTACTTACCTTCCGAGGCCGTGTTTTCTGAATAAGAGTCTTCCAAACGAATGGTGACAGCTCTTTGGTGAGCGTCTAACCCTTCAGCATCGGTCAGCTCAATGATACATTCAGCTAAATTGGTTAAGCCAGTTTTGCTAATCTCTTGTACAGTGTATCGACGTGAGAAATCGGCTAACGATAAGCTTGAAATGACTTTTGAATAACCATAAGTGGGTAATACATGATTAGTACCGCTAGCGTAATCACCCGCAGATTCTGGCGTATAAGCACCGACAAAAATTGAACCGGCATTGCGCAAATTGGTTAATAGTCTCTGTGGATTTTCGGTTTGAACAATTAAATGCTCAGGGCCATAAAGGTTTGAAACTTCAACTGCCTGAGCCATGTCTTTGGTTAAAATCAAACGCGATTGTTTTAACGCTTGCTGAGCAATTTCGCGTCTTGATAATAACGCAACTTGTGCTTCAAGTTCATTGGCTACTTTGGCAATTAATGACTCGCTGTCAGTCAGCAAAATGACTTGGCTATCTGCACCGTGTTCAGCTTGAGATAACAAGTCGGCGGCAATGAACGCTGCATTAGCTTGCTCATCACCAATCACTAATACTTCTGAAGGACCAGCTGGCATATCAATAGCAAAGCCAGCAACTTGTTGTGAAAGCTGTTTTTTTGCTTCGGTAACATAGCGATTTCCAGGGCCAAATACTTTATTAACAGCTGGAATAGTTTTTGTGCCATAGGCAAGTGCTGCAATAGCCTGGGCGCCACCGATAGTATAAATCTCAGTAATTCCGCATAGCTCGGCAGCAACGAGTACTTCATTAGCTAGTTGACCATTTTTATCAGGAGGACAAACTAATGCGGTGCGTTTACAGCCTGCCAGTTGTGCAGGTACACCTAGCATTAATACCGTTGAAGGAAGTGGTGCACTACCGGCTGGAATATATAAGCCAACACTTTCAATAGCTTCTGTTTTCAAAGTACAACGAACGCCTGGACACGTTTCAACAAATACATCTTGTGGAGTTTGTGCACTATGAAAACGCTTTATTTGTCCATAAGCAGTATTGATTGCTTTAAGTCGTTTATCTGTTAAAGCAAGTTTTGCTTGCTTAACTTGTTCAGTAGTTACTGATAACGTTGATAAGGCGATCCCGTCAAATTGCTCAGTTAACGAAAATAGGGCTTTATCACCTTGTTTTTGTACTTGAGATAAGATGTTAGCAACTTGTGTTGATAACAATGCATTATCTGCAATAGCTGGACGGGCAAGCGCATCCTTTTTTTGTTGCGTTGAAATTGTTTGCCAATCAATTATTTGAGTATTCATAATCTTCTCTAAATCTTTACTATATTAACTTCTCAGATCCGCTAATTAATTGAAGTTTCAGCAAAGCTGTCAAGTTGTGAGTTGCCTGAGCTTAGTACATTAAGTTTTGGCGGTGAACAACATTGACAATGCCGCTGAAGTTTCCCTCTTTTTATATAATTAGCTGACGCGGATTAGCCCATCATTTTCTCAATAGGCATAACTAAGATTGAGTTACAGCCTAGTGCTTTGAGTTGTTCCATGGTTTCCCAAAAGAATGTTTCAGTAGCAACAACATGTACAGCAACAATGTCATCTCTACCTGCAAGTGGTAAAATGGTTGGAGTTTCCTTGCCTGGCATTAATGCACTCACTTCACTGATCTTATCTTTTGGCGCGTGCAGCATAATGTATTTACTTTCTTTCGCTTTCATTACGCCATTAATACGAGGAATCAGGGTATCTAATATCGCTTGTTTTTCGTCACCTAAAGGCTCAGAGCGTTGAATCAGTGATGCTTTAGATCGAAATACTTCAGCAACTTCTTTTAAACCATTAGCTTCAAGCGTTGCGCCGGTAGACACTAAGTCACAAATACCATCGGCTAAACCAACTCTTGGTGCAACTTCAACAGAGCCTTTTAATAAACAAAACTCAACGTTAATTCCGTTCTCTTTAGCAAAACGATTTAATAACTGAGGGTAGGTAGTTGCAAAACGTAAACCGTCTAAACACTGTAAACCTGTGTATTCAAACTCTTCAGGCATCGCGATTGAAAAACGGCACCCGCCAAAGTTTAACGGCGTTGTCTTAATGTAGCTGTTTTTGCTACCAATGAGTGCACGTGATAACTCTTCTTCTTCGAGAGTATTGTCACCAACAATCCCTAAGTCACAAACACCATCCATAACAAGGCCAGGAATATCGCTACTACGTACTCGCATAATATCTATAGGCATATTTTTAACATGAGCAAGTAGGCGACGATCGCTAACGTTAAGTTTTAATCCGCAAAGTTTTAATAACTTTTGAGTATCGTCACTAAGTCGTCCTGATTTTTGCATTGCTATGCGTAAACGTGGCTCTGATGTTGTCATGTTATTTGGTTCCTAATGTGTAATTTTGTTAATGCTGAAAATATGTATATACAATTTTCAGGGGCATAAAATGCGAAAAACCCCCGAAAGATTTAAGGCTCTATCGGGGGTTTATAAATATCTCTATTGAGTTCAACTCCACGAAAAGGCCGTTGCCCATCGTGGTTTTTTATCTACTATAAGTAATAAAAGACCTGAATGGGCAGTTCCATATGATGGTGATGTCGGTTGTTCAGGTTAAAAATCATAATAGGTTAAACTTATATATTAATGAATGTCTATTTTATCTATGTTGTTAGAGTACTGATAAACTAATTTAGCTTCAAGGAATAAATAACCATTTTTTATGATGTTTTGTTATATGGTGCGAACTTAGAGTTATTACTCTTTTAATTTAAGGTGAAATTCTCATATAGAATAAATGTGACTGCACAGAGGTTTTAGATTAACGGTTAGTATATGAGATTGACATCTTATGGTCACTAATGCTGTCATTCACATGTTTGTGATATGGCCGTTCGGTGGTGGGCATAAACAATGTCAGCCATAGGTAAATATAACTATTACTAGCTGACATCTAACTCATAAGGTTAATGCTTGGTTGATGAATATAAGCTATTACTTGAACATTTTGACAACATTCTAAAAATTGTTCATATCAATTATTGTTTACAAATATTGTTAATGCAAATAATTGATATTCTCAGTTCCGCCAATTCAAACAAAATGGGTTACTTAATTTAACATCACTAAAAATAATTTGTGAAGTGGTGGTGCAATATTGTTTTTGCTAAAACAAAGGCTTAATTACTGATTTTTCTGCTGTTCCCCTCCCTGTCTCAATGGTTGGATAGTGAGCTCCCAATCTGCATGATCAGCGGGTCCAGCAGGACCTATTTTTCCCTGAGCCGACAACAGTAAAGTTTTTGGATCGTGAACCACTCCGTCCTTCACCACAAGCCGGATATTGCGTGTGACCTTAATGTTGTCCAAAGGATTCCCCCTGACAATAATTAAATCGGCAAGCTTTCCAACTTCAATGGAGCCTACTCTGTCGGCAACGCCAAGCGCAGTGGCCCCATTGATGGTCGCCGCTTTTAAAACCGCAATAGGAGGTAAGCCAGCATAGGTCATGGCGAGTAACTCTCGATGATATGCAAAGCCAGGTAACAGAGATGTATACACAGGTTCATCAGTGCCAACTATCAGAAGGTTTTCACCACCCGCTTTATAGAGCGCCATGAGTTCAGCTACTCGTTGGATAAATTCTGGTTTATCTGATTCTGGCTCTGGGGGACCACGAAGTTCAAGAAGAGTTTGGGTATAAGGCGTAAAATACTTTACTTCCTCGGTCCAGATCATTTCGGCGAGGTGCTCCCGACGTAAATTGATACCGCCATACATCTGTAAATTAGCATCGTAATAGACTTGATGTTTGATCATCAGGTCGACCATTTCATCCATCTCTGCACTTTTTGGGTCATTACCTCCAAGAGCAGGAGTAAGTTGATGCTCGATTCGATCTATTCCCATCAAAATTGCATCTTTGGTAGATACATCGTATTCGACATTGTAATTGACTAGGTGAGCCGCAGTTGTCATGCTGTTATTATGCGCTTGTTCAATGATTATCTTCGCTTCATCCGGTGTTGCCTGCTTTATTTTGATACTGATAACGCCTTGTTGAGCCCATTTATCAACCTCGGTTCGGATTTCTTCTTCAGATATGTCATTGGGCCAGGCCACACATTCATCGGCTGCCACTTTAACTTGATACTCACAACGAAAGGCACCGAAATAAGGGCCAGATACAAACAAGCGTGGGCCGATGGCTTCACCCGCTTCAATCAAGTCTCGCTGGGCAATGACACGTTTAGGGTAGAACTCGCCTGCTGACCAAGTAGAAGTCACGCCATTAGCTAGAAAGATAATACCGTTATGGACAACTTCCTCTACACGTCCTTTATCTACTAAATCTAAATTGTAATGTGCATGCATATCGATCAGGCCGGGTAGGATTGTGTCTGACTCGGATAACTCGATAAGTTTGGTGTTCGAGATATTATGCTGTTCTGCGGAAATATCAAGGTCGACGATTTTTCCACCTCGAATAACAATACCGCTATTGCGTCTTAGAATGTTACTGATTCCGTCGAACAGCCATCCACCTCGAATAAGCAAAGGTTTTGTCTTTTCATCAGTCGCTTGAGCGAGAATTGGGACAGACGAAAATCCAATAAGAAGTGTGATCGAATAAATAACAATACGGATTGAATACTGCATGTTTCCTCCAAAGCTAAATCCTCATATAGTGAGGTTGAAAATCACTGTACATGCTTGTAGCGGAATGACAATTACCCTAACGTGTTGGTTCCAATATAATTCTTTTGGGAAAGTAAGTTATGATGCACTATCAATCCTTCCCAACACTTAGTTAGGGGGGAAATGTAATGCTTAATATTCACGAGGAATTTAATTCTCATCATTAACAATAATTATATTGGTTAGTCGTCATAAAATCTTTAAAGTGTTAATTATAAAAGCGATGAATAAAGACCGACAAGGGATTTTATGATGGATTTCACACAAATAAAAACGTATTTATCAACAGAAATAATTACTATTTCTGACCAATCTATCACCTTGGGTGATTTACTGATGATTCCCTTATTATTAGTTATTGGGATCTATATAATTAAATGGATAGTAAAATTAATTACGCTGTGTTTAACAAATGAAAAAACCGATCCAAATGCAGTTCACTTGTTACAGCGTGTTCTATATATCATTGCAATAGCGATTTTGGTCTTAACAGTACTCGCCTTAATTAATGTACCAATAACAGCCTTTGCCTTTTTATCTGGCGCTATTGCAATAGGTTTTGGTTTCGGAGCACAAAATATTATCAACAACTTTATTAGTGGTTGGATTTTGATGTGGGAAAGACCTATTCGAATAGGAGATTTTCTTGAAGTTGAGGGAGCTAAAGGCATAGTTGAAGAAATTAACACACGCTCAACTAGAATTAGACGAGTCGATGGTGTTCACTTACTAATACCCAATAGTAAACTACTTGAAAATACAGTTATTAATTGGACTTTAGTTGACAGGTTGGTTCGAACGTCAGTAAAGATTGGTGTAGCTTATGGTTCACCTGCCAGAAAAGTTGCCGCACTAATTAAGCAAGCCACAGATGAAGAAAAAGATATTTTAAAAGACCCCAAACCAATTGTTACTTTTGCAGATTTTGGTGATAGTTCACTCGTTTTTGAAGTTAGTTATTGGATACACTCAAATGTTGAGAGTGGGTTAAGAGTAACGAGAAGTAATATTCGTTTTCGTTTAGATGAGTTATTTGAAGAGCACAATATTGTTATTGCCTTCCCACAAAAAGATGTACATCTTGATGGTTCATTAACACTAATTAATAAAAAGGAAGAGTTGAATGTGTAAATTTATCCAATGTGCACGTGAATCCACGCTGATTAAATATCTGAGTTTGTTCGTTTTTTCTTTGCATCTTTCGGCTTGTAGTCAACAAGATGTCTATAACTCTGAAGCACTCAGTAAAAGTATTCACAGCAAATCAATTATAGAGGCAGCAGCTTTATCAGATGATGGTCAGTTAAATCTCATTGTGAACAGTGAAGGTGTCTGTCTTTGGAAAGACAAACAGCAACCTAGTGCACCAAAATGTTTGTCTGCTGCTCACTCACAACATATTGAAATAGCCCATATCACTAAAAATAAACAGTTCTTCTATCTTTCTAATCGAGTATCAGTAAAAAAATATTCAATCAATAGTTTTCAGATAGTAGGAGAGTGGCAGGTTGCCGATAATATAATCAATGATATTTCGGCTTCAAAGAATGGTCAGCTGCTGTTATTAGGTTTTCGAAGTGGTAAAGCCAGTATTATTGATACTCATACTAATAAAGTAACAACGTATCAAAAACACAGATTAGATATTAACGCGGTGAGCTTGTCTGAAGACGGTCAAGTGGCCTTTACTGGCTCAAGTGATAAAAAAGCCCAACTTTGGCAAACAGCAACAGGCGAAACTCTTTTTGAGTTTAAACATGCTACTCGAGTTAATCATGTCGATATGAGTGCTGATGGTTTGGTCGGCTTTAGTATTGATTCAGTAAAAGATCGCAAATTTTGGAACTTGCAAACAGGCCAATTAATTGCAGGTCTAGATACTTACTTAAAGTTTATTGAAGTAAATGATTCAGTTTTCTCTGCTGATAAACGTTTATTTTTAACAGGATCACCAAAGCAAGTACTGCAATTATGGCGAGTTGCCGATGGTGCTTTGCTCGCTCAATGGGAATCATCGGTGCAGTATGGTAGAGCATCGGTATTAAGTGTTGCAATGAAAGAGGCTAATAATACAACTAAGCCAAGTGCTAAAAGCGTGATGTCTATTATTGCGAGTAATAGTGATGGTGTTTTAGAACAGTGGCATTTTCCAGTTTTTTAGTTGTTTGCCACCTTTATTAAATAGCAAAGTCATTAAACATTATTAACTTAAAGCTTCTTACTAATTTAAACCAAAATTATTAGTGTTAAGACTAATCAGCATACTTACAATAAGTTAACGAAACGGTAGGTTTTATCATGGTAAGCCATAAACCTAAGCACTCTACAGGAAACTATCATGCATTCAGCATTACAGCTTAGCAAAGAAGATATTAGAAAAAACAAGCCAACACGAGATGAATACTTAAATCAGCCTAAACTTCCTCTAATACTGGTATTAGATAATGTCACTAATAGTTATAATATTGGTGCTTTTATTCGCTTAGCTGATGCTTTTGCTATTGAAAAAATCATCATTTGTGGTGAGCTAACTATTTCAGACAAAAAGATGAAAAAGGCTTCTCGAAATGAAGCTAAATGGGTTTGTATTGAATACAGCAATAGTACCTCTTTAAGCTTAAAAACATTAATAGACAAGGGGTATGCTGTTTTTAGTGTTGAGCTATGCCATCAGTCTATTGACTATAAAGAAACAAATTATCCACCTTCTTGTGTACTCGTATTAGGAAATGAACGTAAAGGCGTGAGTGAAGCAGCATTGAAATTAAGCCATAAACAAATACACATTCCTATGTTTGGTATGGGAAACTCTTTGAATGTTTCAACCGCTGGCGCTATCGTATTAGCAGAGTGTGCAAGTCAAGTTCGTAAAACAATCATATGAGCAAAGTAGTGACCAATTCATTTAAATACAATGAATTCTCATTCTCAATCAAATTTAGTACTGTCTACTAAAGGTTTTACTTAAATTGTCGATAAATAGTTATTGTTCTTACTTTAATTTTATACAAAAAGGATCAATAATTTAGTGTGATTGATCTCATAATCGATAATTGAGGAATTATGGATATTTTTACTACGGTGTTAACCCGAGTTGTGCCTGTACCGATTAAGCCTGCTAACTTAAAAGTTAAGGCGTTATTGAAAGAAGCGGGTGCAGGTAAGTTAAAAGAAGATTTGGATCATCTTGAAAATCATGATTATTACTTTGGTGAAAAAACATCAAACAAAGAAGAAGATGAACATAAAGCAAGTGATGAAGGCAATCATACAGAAACAAAGCAAGTAGAGCTTACCAAGTCTGAAAGTAAACTTGAAGATAGCCAACATTCAGAGAGTAAAGAGCAAGGAATAACAGAATCTAAAGATGGTGTTAAACATTTAGACCTTTATGTTTAGAACTTCATGTTTTGCCTTTATGTTTAGGTATAAAACAGTATAATCGGCAACTCTTCTAACTTTCCCACTTTGTATATTGCTACTTAATGACTTTAGTTGCTCAAGCATTCTCTAATAATGGCGCATTAGCCAAAGCTATTGATGGCTTTTCTCCGCGCCAAGCGCAAACTGATATGGCGTTAGAAGTCGCGACTGCTATTGAAAAGCAATCATCACTTATTGTTGAAGCAGGTACGGGAACAGGGAAAACATTCGCCTATTTAATCCCTGCCTTTCTAAGTGTTAAATCTTCTTCTAGTGGCGATGAACTAAACACCAAAATTATCGTTTCAACAGGAACAAAAAATCTTCAAGAGCAACTTTTTCATAAAGATATTCCTTTGGTTAAAAAAGCTTTAGCTAGTAATGTTCAGGTAGCCTTGTTGAAAGGGCGAGCTAACTATTTATGTCGTTATCGTTTAGCACAATATCAAGAAACTCGTGGTCAATTAGATGCGAATACCCTAACTGATTTAGTCAAAGTAAAAACATGGGCGAACACTACTCAAAGTGGCGACATTGGTGAGTTAGTTAATGTTACTGAAGGCTCAGGTGTGTTTCCTTTTATCACCAGTACGCTAGACAATTGTTTAGCGAAAGATTGTCCTGATTACGAGCAATGCTATTTAGTTAGAGCCAGGCAAAAGGCCATAGATGCCGATTTAATTGTAGTAAATCATCATTTGTTTTTTGCCGATATGGCATTAAAAGATACGGGGTTTGGTGAATTAATTCCCAAAGCGCAGGTAATGATTTTTGATGAAGCGCATCAAATAGGTGATATTGCTAGTGATTATTTTGGTGAAGCGTTTTCTACCCGTCAATTGGTAGACTTATGTACTGATGTTTTGCAAATTTATCGCAGTAAATTAACCGATGTTAAGCAACTGGGTTTAGCAGCAGAAAAGTTACAAAAAACCTGTCAAGAATTTAGATTGTTATTCAATTACGATCCTGAGCGTGGTAATTGGCGGGAAAAATATCAACAACAACAGTTTGTACAAAAGTTTCAACGATTGAAAGTTGATTTAGACTTTTTATATCAAGTCATAAAATTGTGTGTTTCTCGCAATGAAGCTATTGATAGCTGTTTTGATAGAGCCGTGAATTTACTGTCGCAATATGATGTTATGGCGAATGTTGATGTTACGGGTATGAGTTTTTGGTATGAAACTACGCCACGTCATGTGGTATTGCATCTAACGCCATTAAGTGTTGCTGATAAATTTAGCGCTTATGTAAAAGAGTCGGGAGCGGGTTGGATTTTCACCTCGGCAACGTTAGCAGTAGATAATAGTTTCGATCATTTTGCGCAACATTTAGGTTTGCTTGGTGCCAATCAGTTGTTATTAGAAAGTCCATTCGACTATCAAGAACAATCTCAATTAATCGTTCCACGCTACTTACCTGAAGCTAATGATAAAAACCGTGCTGAACATTTAGCGCAATTAGCAAAACCGTTAATTGCGGCGAGTAAAGGTGCTTGTTTTATGTTGTTTACTAGCTATCGTGTTATGCATCAAGTAGCAGAATATTTAGCTGATAACATTGATAACCCTATACTTGTTCAAGGCCAAATGGGAAAACGCGTTTTATTAGATAAATTTGTTGAAACTGACGAGGCAGTATTACTTGCCACTGCAAGTTTTTGGGAAGGTATTGATGTTAGAGGCGATAAGCTAACTTGTGTTATTATTGACAAATTACCCTTTGCCTCGCCAGATGATCCATTGTTGCAAGCACGTTGTGAAGATGTTAGGCGACAAGGAGGAGACCCTTTTTCGAGAATACAGCTTCCTCAAGCCGTAATCGCTTTAAAGCAAGGGGTAGGCCGTCTTATTCGAGATGTGAGTGATCGCGGTGTTATGGTGATTTGCGATAATCGCTTGGTCACTCGACCTTACGGGCAAACCTTTTTGAAAAGTTTACCCGAGATGAAGCGAAGTCGAGATTTAACAAAAGCAGCGGCCTTTTTAGAAGGTGTTAGCTAGAAAAATGAAATTTAAGGATTAATAAGTGAATTATTTGGCCATAGACGCCTCAACAGAAGCCTGTTCAGTCGCATTACAAGTTAACGATAAGCTTTATACTCGATATGATTTATGCCCACAATCTCATAGTTTGCAGTTACTGCCAATGGTGGATGAATTGCTAAAAGAGGCAGATATAAAATTATCACAATGTGATGGTTTGATTTTTGGCCGTGGGCCCGGCAGTTTCACCGGGGTTCGTATTGGTGTTGGTGTTGCTCAAGGTTTAGCTTTTGCAGCAGATTTACCCGTTGTTGGCATTTCTAGTTTACAAGCTATGGCGCAATTAGCTTTTATCAAACACCAACAAAGCAAGGTTATTGCGGCTATTGATGCCCGTATGGGCGAAATTTATAACGGCTATTTTGTTCTGGATGAAAATAATCTTATGCAAGAGCAATTACTTGCTGACCAAACTGGCGAATCGGTAACAGCGCCAGAGCTAGTTAGTGAGCGCTTAGTTAACGTTATTACTAAACCTACTTATGGTGTTGGCAGTGGCTGGGATGCTTATAAAGAACAACTATCTTCACTTAAAAGCAATGATGGCACACCAGATGTAGTATTTCCTAGTGCAGAAGCCATGTTAATACTAGGCAAGGCAGCACTTGAGCGAGGCGAGGGCGTTGCAGCTGAGGACGCCCAACCTGTTTATGTACGTGATACGGTATCATGGAAAAAATTGCCGGGGCGTTGATTCTCTAATCAGGAATGACCTAAATAGGAGTTACCTAAGCAGGAATTGCCTCAGTAGGCATTGTTTGCTAAATTAAGCGTATGAATATTTCTAGCTCTTTCAGCTCGCCTTTATTTTCTGGGGTAAATAATAAACCTACTACACCGATTAAAAGTTCGGCGCGTTCGGTTGAACCTATAGTTGTCTCTGAGATTGAACAAGAGAAATCATCAAATAATCAAGCTAAACCAAGTATTGTAATAGATGAACAAGCTATTGCGTTATTTGAGCAAAATCAGCTTGAGCAAAGCCAAGCATCTTTTTCAACACCAGAACAATCAAGTAAACAAAGCTTGTTTTCAGCTAGCCAAGATCAGCCAACGGCAAAAAATGAGTCGGCTGTAGCCAATTATCAAGCGGTAGGTAATTTAGCCCAACGTGAATCAGTACAACAATTATTTGGCGTTGATTTATTTGCATAGCTGATTTTTGACAAGCAAAAACTTACTTTCTACACTAATACCTTCCGATAAATCGAGTACCAATGCCTTTTACGCCATCAAATAATAAAGATCATCAGTCATCAAGCTTTTGGAAAAAATATCATTTTTTTATCCTACTTTTTTCCGCCATTATTATTAAACAATTACCTTTAGTTTCTATTCCGTTTAATTGGTTAGAAAGTTATTTTCATGAAATTAGTCATGGGATTGCTGCTATTTTAACGGGTGGTAATGTTCTGCGAATTCAGCTCTTTGCTAATGGTGCAGGTTTATGTACCACGCAGGGCGGCATTGGTTTTATCATTAGTTTTTCTGGTTATGCAGGCGCTACGCTTTGGGGGTGGGGAATCTATAAGTTAGCAAGTGCTCATCAGAAAGTTGCGCAAGGTTTTTCAGTATTTATCTTTATATTACTTGTTAGCTCTATGGTTTTTTGGGGACGAGATTTACTCACTTGGTTTATTTTAGGTGTTTTAGCTGCTTTGTTTTTGTTAACCATTAAGTTGCAAAAAATCCATTATCTACAACGACTAATGCAGTTGTTTGGTTTATTAATTTTATTGAATTGCTTGTCTAGTCCTTCTTATCTACTTGATGGGCGTCATTTGGGTGATGGTGCTGCTTTGGCTTCTATGACTTTAATTCCCGAAATTATCTGGGTAGTAATTTGGTTCGCAATTGCATTATTGGCTTTGTATTCACTTTATAAGACCGCAAAAAAATAAGGATACTCTATGTTTACAGATAACACTGTAAAAGAAGTTAACTATACTCTTGAAACTATGTCTTTACAGGGGCTAGTTTGTGGTAGTGAAGAAAGTGAGGATAACATCCTTTTATGTTTACATGGCTGGCTTGATAATGCTGCTAGTTTTTCACCCTTGATGCCTTATTTTCAGAAGGTGTTGGCTGATAAGCACATAGTCGCTATTGATTGGCCTGGACATGGAAATTCAAGTCATAAAAGCCTTGATGCCCACTATCATTTTGTTGATTGGGTTTATGATTTATTACAACTTTTTGAGTTAAATCATTGGAAGCAAGTTGATATTGTTGCTCATTCAATGGGAGGGATGGTTGCAAGTGCTTTTGCTGCTGCTTTTCCAGAGAAAGTAAAATCAATAACCTTAATCGACTCTATTGGCTTTGTGAGCACCGAGGCTGAGCAAACGACAAAGCAACTTCGTGATGGAATGTTGAGTCGGTTTAAAGGAAGTATGATTAATAGCCAACAAGTTGGCGTTAAAAAGAAAAACTATCATGTTAGTGTTGATTCAGCTGTTAAAGCACGAGTTAATGTTTCAGATCTAAGTTATGACCATGCAAAATTAATTGTTGAGCGTGGCATCATAAAGGAAGCGCAAGGTTATCGTTGGCGCAGCGATGCGCGTTTACGTAATACTTCTCCTTATCGCTTAACCTTAAAACAAGCACAACAGTTTATTCGTGATATAAAATGCCCAGTACAACTCATTTATGGTAGTAACGGCATGGATATGGTTAGCTTAGGGATAAAACACTTTGGCTCTTTATTCAAAGAGTTTACTAGCATTGAGCTTGAGGGTGGTCATCATGTCCATATGGAACAATCAGAAAAAATAGTAGAATTGGTCAAACATTTTTTAGCTGAATAGTGAAGTTTAGGCTGTTATTCAAACGACTGTTTAAAATTAACTGGTAGTATCAGTTAAAATTTGATAAAACTATGGCATAAATAAAAGTTCGATAAATATGCAGTAGTAAATATAAGCAGTGAACTACACTGTTAAATAGTTGCTGAAAATATAAATGAGGAAGGTATTGTGGAAAAGATCTGGTTAGAAAAAAGTTATCCCCCTGGAGTTCCATTTGAAATAAACCCTGACAAATACCCCTCATTAGTGGCAATGTTTCATAAGTACTCTTCACAGTACAGTGATAGAACTGCTTTTATTAATTTGGGCGCTGAAATTAGTTATGCCGAACTAGCAGAGCAGGCAACGGCTTTTGCTGCCTACTTGCAGCAAGGCTTGGGTCTTAAAAAAGGTGATAAGTTTGCCATCATGGTGCCCAATACTTTGCAATACCCTATTGCTTTATTCGGGGCATTACTTGCCGGTTTAACTGTGGTAAACGTAAACCCTTTATATACAGCTCGTGAGTTGGAACATCAACTTAAAGATTCTGGCGCGAAAGCAATGTTGATCATTGAAAATTTTGCGCAAACGCTAGAAAAAGTCATAACTAAAACGCCTGTTGAACATGTCATTATGACCTCTTTAGGCGATCGTCTTGGTTTAGTGAAAGGTAAAGTTATTAATGCGGTTGTTAAGTATGTGAAAAAAATGGTGCCAGCCTATAACCTGCCTGACGCTACACGTTTTAACGCAGTTTTAGCAAAAGGCAGAAAATTTACATTTACACCCGTTGAATTATCAGGAGATGATTTGGCATTTTTACAATATACGGGTGGTACAACTGGCTTATCAAAAGGTGCAATGCTAACACACCGAAATATGGTTGCTAATTTAGAGCAAGCCAAAGCCGCGATAAAACCTTTGCTTGGGGAAGACGGTGAGTTAGTAGTAACGGCTCTCCCGCTTTATCATATCTTTGCTTTGACAGCTAATTGTTTAACCTTTTTCACTTTAGGCGGTACTAATTTACTGATCACCAATCCTCGAGATATGCCTGCATTTGTTAAAGAGCTTAATAAGTATAACTTTACGGCTATTACTGGGGTTAACACTTTATTTAATGGTTTATTAAATACACCAGGCTTTAATGACATAGACTTTTCAAGTTTAAAAATGTCTATGGGTGGTGGAATGGCCGTTCAGCGTCCTGTTGCAGAACGCTGGCAAAAAGTGACTGGCTCTAAGTTAATGGAAGGTTATGGTTTAACAGAGTGTGCTCCAATGGTGTCTTTAAGCCCTTATAACCAAGAAAGCTATAATGGCACTATAGGCTTACCAGCTCCTTCTACAGATATTAAAATAATGTTAGATGATGGCAGTGTAGCACCTGTAGGAGAAGCAGGTGAAATGTGGGTTAAGGGTCCACAAGTCATGAAAGGTTATTACAATCGAGAAGATGCAACGGCTGAAATATTAAAGGATGGTTGGTTAGCTACAGGCGATATTGCTTCTATGGATGAGCATGGTTTCTTCAAAATTGTTGATCGCAAGAAAGATATGATTATTGTTTCCGGTTTCAATGTTTTCCCTAATGAAATCGAAGAAGTGGTAATGATGCATGATGGCGTTGTTGAAGCAGCCGCTATTGGTGTTCCACATGATGCTAGCGGTGAAATGGTAAAAATATTTGTCGTGGCTAAACAAGATGATTTAGATGAAGCTATACTGATCAAACATTGCCGAGAAAACTTAACTAATTATAAAGTACCTAAGTTGGTGGAATTTAGAGATGAATTACCTAAAACTAATGTGGGTAAAATATTAAGAAGAGAGTTGAGATAAAAACTCTAGGAAATAAAGGTACTAGGTGTTAGGTTTTGCCTAGTACCTAGTACCATAGCTTTACTGTGCTTTTATGGTTTGTCCATTTACTTGCAAACTATCATCAGACATTAAATAAACATAAAGTGGCATAATATCAGTTGCTGTCGCCAATTCATTTTTATCTTCTGCAGGATAAGCACTAGCACGCATGTTAGTGTTTGTAGCACCAGGGTTAATTGCATTAGTGCGTAGATTTGAGTTTTCATACTCATCTGCAATAACTTGCATCATGCCTTCTGTAGCAAATTTTGAAATGCTGTAAGCTCCCCAATAAGCACGACCTTTATTACCAACACCAGAAGAAGTAAAAACTAACGATGCATTTTCTGCCAATTGTAAGGTTGGAATAAGCTTTTGTGCTAACAAATATTGCGCATTGACGTTAACTTTCATGACATCATTAAATATTTGTTCATGAATTTGAGTAAAAGGTGTGAGCTCTCCTAACATAGAAGCATTGAGTAAAACGCCATCTAACTTACCAAACTGGCTAGCTATAGTTGCTGACATATCAATATAGTTTTGTTTGGTCGCCCCTTTTAAATCTAATGGAATTATCGCTGGTTCAGCTAAACCAAGAGCGGTTATTTCATCATAAACAACTTCAAGTTTACTTACGGTTTTTCCTAATAAAATAACAGTTGCACCTAGTTTTGCATAAGTTATTGCGGCTTCTTTTCCTATGCCAGCTCCTGCACCAGTAACCAGTATGACTTTATTATTTAAGCTATTTTCTTTAATTGTGTATTCAAACATTTTTTATCTTATTGATTTTTCATAAACGAATAACAACTATTTTACTTGGTTTTTTTTTAATAACGAGAAATAAATCAATTAAAATGTAAAAACAACTGGCACATTGTTACTTCTTGCGTTAAGTTTGTTAACTGGTCTTACTAGTTAGTTTAATGTCTACTTAAAATATGAAGTAGGCAAAACAATAATAAATCGCATTATACTTATTAAAAAAAATAGAAATAGAATAAGCATTGGGGAGAGAAAATGAAAAAGTTAGTTCTTAGTCTAGCCATTATCAGCGCACTTGGTTTAAGTGGCTGTGGCAGTGAAACAATTGAAGATGTAAAAAAAGCCGTTGCCGATGATATCGCTGAAAATGGCCAACCAGTAGTCGCATCAGCACGAGTTACTTTTGATCCTGCAAGTGGTATTGCCGGTATGTCAGTACCAAACGATTTAATTTTCAGTGGCTCACAAGATGGCACGTTAGAAATTCCTGTTGAAGATCCAACCGATGGTTCAGATCCTTTTGTTGCAGCTAGTGCGCTAGATGGCTGGTCAACGGCTCAGCCTTTTATAATTGGTATTGATTTTCCTGCCGATAGATCGCTTGATAGCAATAGTGCATTAAATACTAGTTCGGTACGCGTATTTGAAGCTTTAAAAGACGGGGATTCATCTGATGCTGATTGTGAAGGCAAGGATCCTACAACAGGTTTAATCTGTAAAGTCGTAGGCGAGTTAGTTTTTTCACAAGATTATATCACTCAAGCTTCAGGTAACGATATAGCTTTTGTGCCACTAAAACCTTTAAAAGGTAACACAACTTATATTATTGCCTTAACTGACTCTCTTGTTGATAACTTAGGTAACCCTATTGCTGGTTCGACTACTTATGAATCGGTACGTCAAGATATTACTACCAACCCGATGGTTACACCATCTCAATTAGGTCTGCAAGCTGTTATCAATAGTTATGAAGCAGCAGTAGTTTCTGCCGGTGTTGACAGCGACAAAATTATTTACACTATGGCAATGACCACACAATCCACCATGGATGTGTCGTTTACGTTAAAGAACTTAATGGCAGCAAACTTACAACAAGGTGTCTATCCAAGTATCGGTATGGCTGATTCAGGAATATCAGCAGCAGATGTGTTATCTGAAACAATTCCTGCTGAGATGGTGCCACTTTATTCCTCAGCTAATTATTTAAAAGGTAGTATTACACTTCCTTATTATTTAGGGTTACCTTCAGCTGGAAATCCTTTAGCACCAACAAATACGTGGTGGAAAGCTTTGTGTGATTCGGGCGCTATGCTTGCGGGGCTTGCCGCTTCTAACCCAGATGCAATACCTGATGATCCAATCAGTGAAACAGATGGCATGTGTATGGCTATTTCTCAAGCAAGTGGTTTAGCATATCCTGGCCTTAGAGACTTGGGTATAGACGAAGAACGAAATTTAACAAGGTATAACCCTGTACCTAAACAAACCGCAATGATGCCTATTGATGTTCAAATGACTACACCTGATTTAGCATGGGCCAATCCTGTGAGAGCTTCTTTAGGCTTACCTGAATTAGTTAAACCAGAAGCTGGCTGGCCAATTGTTATTTTGCAACATGGTCTTCAAGGAACTAAAGAGCAGATGCTTTTAATATCCGGTATTTTATCTATTAATGGTTTAGCAACAGCAGCTATCGATTACCCACTACATGGTAGTCGAGGCTTTGATTTAACCGGTAATGGTGAAGACGATATCAATGCTTCTTTAAACATCCTGCACTATGTTAATTTAGCTAGCTTGTTAACCATACGTGATAATTTCCGCCAGTCAAATTCAGATATTTTAGGCTTACGGTTAGGCCTTAACTTTATGGGAGCCGTAGATACAGAAGGTAACCCTATGGATTTAGAAGTTGATGCCTCAACCGTACATTCATTTGGTTTATCTTTAGGCGCTATAATGGGCATAAATAACATTGCCTTATCGAATACGCCTTTAGATCCTGCTGTAGATGGGTTATTTAATATCGCTTCAGCATCATTAGCCGCTCCTGGGTTAATGTTTGCGAACTTTGGCATGGAATCTCCTGAATTTACAGGGTTAGCTAAATCTAATTTAACTTATGCCTCTTCACCTGAGTTCAAAGCATTTGTTGATGCTACATATCCAGATGGCCATACTCAAGAGCAACTTACAGCCGCCTATGAAATGTTTTATGCGAGTTTAACTCCTGAACAACAAGCGGGTTTAAATGCTGCATTTGCACAATTTACTTTAATTGCTCAGACGGTTTCAGAAGCTGGTGATCCCATTAATTATGTCGATGCAATGGCTGCAACTCAAACACCTACGCATTTAATAGAGATAGTAGGTAATGGTATGGATAACTTACCTGATCAAGTTGTGACTAATACGGCTCCGTTTACTCCATTAGGTGGTACTGAGCCGGCTATTGCTCTATTAGGTTTACCTGGCGTTAGTGAAACATCACAAGGCTCTGGTGCTGTTAGGTTTGTTAATGGTCATCATAGCTCGGTACTTAATCCTATGCCTAATAGTGCATCACCTGATGCTGAATTGAGTGCTAGGGCAACGCAGGAAATGCAAACTCAAGTTGCTGCCTTCTTTGCTACCATGGGACAAACTATTGTGGTGACTGATACTGACGTTGTTCTTCAATAAATAGAACCGTCATCGATTTAACAAAGCCCTTTTAATAAGGGCTTTTTTTTTGCTTTTTTATCCCCATAATAACTAGTTATTGATAGGTAACTAGATTGAACTCAATTCAAAATCGCATATCTCAGGAGAGAAAATTTGGAATTTTTATATGAATACGGCTTGTTTTTAGCAAAAACAATAACCTTTGTACTAGCTGTTATTGCCATTATTGCTGTCATTGCCGCCTCAGCAATAAAACAAAAGCATAAAAAAGGTGATCTCGATATTACTGATTTATCAGAGCAATTTGAAGACGTAGAGCAAGACATCATCCATGCTTTATTAACAAAAGAAGAGTTAAAGCTCAAAGAAAAGCAAGATAAGAAGCAAGCTAAAGAAAAAACCAAAGCTGATAAAGAGCAAGCTAAGAAGAAAGCAAAATCTTCAGGCAGTAAACAAGGCAGTGAACAAGGCCATGAACAAGATAACGATAGCAAAGACCGGGTTTTTGTTGTTGATTTTAAAGGCAGTATAGATGCTAAAGAAGTCACTTCGTTGCGAGAAGAAGTGACTGCAATTTTATCAGTTGCGAATAAAAAGGATGAAGTTTTTGTTCGCTTAGAAAGTGGTGGAGGCATGGTGCATGGTTATGGTTTAGCTTCATCCCAGCTTGACAGAATTCGTCAGAATGATATTCCTTTAACAGTGTCAGTTGATAAAGTTGCTGCATCTGGTGGCTATATGATGGCATGTGTTGCTAACAATATTATTGCTGCACCTTTTGCTATTCTTGGCTCTATTGGTGTTATTGCGCAACTGCCTAATTTTAATAAATTATTAAAGAAAAATGATATTGATTTTGAACAGTTTACTGCCGGCGAATTTAAACGAACGGTTACTATGTTTGGTGAAAATACTGAAAAGGGTAAAGAAAAGTTTATTGAAGAACTTGAAGAAACGCATGTGTTATTTAAAGATTTTGTCAGTGAGCACAGACCAAGTTTAGATTTAGATAAAGTGGCAACAGGTGAACATTGGTTTGGCACTAAAGCACTTGAGCTTGGTTTAATTGATACTATTCAAACGAGCGATGATTATTTACAAAAACTGAGTAAAAGTCATAAGATTGTTGCAATTAAATATGAAGTTAAGAAAGGTTTAGCTGAGAAGTTTGCTAAAGCGGCATCAATTTCTGTTGACGGCGTGCTAGGTAAATTAATGCAGAAAAACCGTATCTTTCCAAGCTAGGAAAATATAGGCTCTAGGAAGAAGCTAGGTACTAGTAAAATACAGGTACTAGGAAGAAACTAGGTACTAGGAATAACCTAGAACCCTAGTGCCTAGATACCTAGTACCTAGTACCTAGTACCTAGTTCTTATTTCTAATCTTTTAAATGATGAAAATCAATCTCTTCAATTTTACTACCAGCCGCTTCATCTAAAAACATCTCGTTATCAAATTGTCCTTCAGATTTAGCAACAATAATGCCAACCATGCTATCCCCAGTAACGTTGACTGCGGTTCTAGTCATATCTAGCAATCGGTCAACACCAATGATTAGTGCTATGCCTTCAACAGGCAAACCTACTTGCTCTAACACCATAGCTAACATGATCAAACCTACACCAGGAACACCTGCAGTGCCTATAGAAGCAAGCGTTGCTGTTAATACCACAGTAACGTAATCAGCTAATGTTAAATCTTGGCTAAACACTTGAGCAATAAATACGGTTGCAACCCCTTGCATAATTGCCGTACCGTCCATGTTGATGGTGGCGCCCAAAGGTACAGTAAATGAAGCTATTGAGTTTTTTACACCCATCTTCTTTGTAGCTGTTTCTAAAGTCACAGGGATTGTGGCGTTTGAGCTAGCGGTTGAAAATGCAAAAATAGCAGCATCACGCATTTTTTTTAAGAAAGTTATTGGGCTTAAACCAGTCAATAGTTTAAGTATTAGCGGGTAGGTGAAGAGTGCATGTGCAATCAATACAAAAAACACCACTAAAAAGTAAATAATTAAATTACCAAAAGTCTCTATTGAAACCGTAGTGAATAAGGTTGCTAATAATGCAAACACACCATAAGGTGCAAGGTTCATTAAAATAGCAACCAGACGCATAATCACTTCACTTAAATCTTCAAATAAGCTTGCTACCCGTTCTCCAGCCTTACCCGATAAGGCAATTGCAATACCAAATAACAAAGCAAAAATAATAATCTGAAGCATTCTCCCTTGGGCAAAGGATTCAAATGGGTTGGTAGGGAACATTTGAATAATGACTTGTGCTAATGATGGCGCTTCTCTGCCACTAAAACTAGTACTAGCGGTCATGCCAACACCCTCACCAGGACCAATAATAATAGCGACAAAAATAGCAACGCTTATAGCTATTGCAGTAGTCACTAAATATAGACCAATGGCTTTACCGCCTATTCTGCCTAATTTTGTCGTGTCTTGAAGTGAACAAACACCGCAAACAAGAGAAACAAAAACTAAAGGTACAACAAGCATGCGCAAACTGGCCATAAAGATTTGACCAATTATTTCTAGTACGCCATCAACTAGAAAGTTTTGTATTGATAGCTCAAATAAAAATAAATCAAGGACTAAATCACTGCCATTTGGCATTAGCCATTGTAAAAAAGAGCCAAGCGCTATTCCTGCAATCATGCCGATAACAATTCGGGTCGTTAAACTGCTCTTTTTTGTAGGTGTTACGGGAGTTGTCATAGTGTATAGATGCGTTATTAATATTATTTGGTTAATAGGTTAACAATTAAATCAGATGATTAAAAACAATTTTACTGATTTAGCGTTAGGATAAACTCCTTTTTTATAGTTAACTTACTTGATGATTAAGATTTTTTATTTAAATTAAGGCATTAAGTTGTACTTTTTTGTTATTTTTCAGTTAATATGCTAAATGTAGATTATTAACAAGACAATAGGGATACCTTTATGGAGTTACTTCGACGCTTTAGTTTTACTCTGTTATTAATGACGTTAACCACATTGGTAGCTTGTGGTAGTGGTGATGGGAACCTTTTAGGAGAAGGAGGTGGGGGAGAAGACCCTGTTGTTATATCGCTAGCACTCTCTAATTCAAATGTTACCGGTGAAGAGCCTGTTACTATCACAGCAATAGTAACCAAGAAGGGGGCTGTTGTTCCTAATACAACGGTAACTTTTTCTTCAGATATCGGTGCTATTTCTCCTATTTCAGGTACTACATTAACTAATAGTGAAGGTGTGGCTGAAATAATCTTAACGGCTGGTAATGTTCGTGGTGCCGGTACTGTAACTGCTTCTGTCTCTTCAGGCGAAGAAAGCTCTATTGATTTTAGTACCCAAGGTGACGATATTGGTTCGGTAGGCGATGTCAATCTAATGGTCACCTTAGTTGATAGTGATGGTAACCCAACCGACACTATTACCTCTTCTAAGCCAGGCAAAGTCGTGGCTAAGGTGAATGGTATTAGTGCACCACTGATTGTAACGTTCGTTACAACGGTAGGTGAAATCCCTATTTCCACTGCCATTACTAATGATGACGATGAAGCAAGTGTTGATATTTTCGCGGGTGGTAGCTTAGGTGCTGGCACTATTACTGCGTCAATTGAAAGTGGCGAAACTGGGAAAGTGATATTGGTTGTTGGTTCTTCGACCGTTATTATGGGTAGTGGTGACCCGTTTGTAGAAGGGGTAGCAGAAATTAGCTTAACGCAAATATCTGCAGGTGGTACAACCGTAATAACGGTTAATATTATTGACGACCAAGGGGCCTTATTTACTGAGCCTGTTGATGTGAACTTTTCGTCCGGTTGTTCTAGTTTAAATATTCCCTCAGCCGATATAAGCTCTCCAATTACCACTTCAAACGGTATAGCAACAAGTACCTACCTTGCAAAAGGCTGTGTTGGTGATGACCCTATAAATGTTGCAGCCAATGCTGGTGGTATTAACTTATCAGCAAGCACATCTGTCAATGTATTACCTGCAAATGTTGGTAGTATTGAATTTATTTCAGCTTCTCCTGAAAATATATCTATTTTAGGTACTGGTAGTTTAGGAGGGTCAGAAAGCTCTATCGTTAAATTTAGAGTACTAGATACCAACTCAAATCCAGTAAATAATCAAATAGTTAATTTTTCTTTAAATACAAATGTTGGTGGTATTAAGTTAATACCGGATAGTGCAACAACGAATAACGAAGGTATTGTACAGACAGTCATTAATTCAGGTTCGGTTGCTACCAGTGTCAGAGTACGAGCAACTATCGATGGTAGTGACCCGCAAGTATCTTCACAATCAAGTGTTTTAGTCGTATCAACGGGTATCCCTGATCAAGATAGCTTTAGTTTATCAGCAAGTATTTTAAACCCTGAAGGTTGGGATATTGATGGAAGCGAAGTAAGTGTAACCGCGCGTTTAGCTGATGCCTTTAATAATCCAGTTCCAGATGGCACCGCCGTAAGTTTTACTACTGAAGGTGGTTCAATAGAGCCTTTTTGTGTCACAAGCAACGGTTTTTGTAGCGTTGTTTGGCGTAGTCAATTCCCTCGCCCTGAAGGCCACGTGTTAGGAGATGTCAATAATCCTACTCATCAACCCGAAGTGTGGAATACCATGGGACAAAAGTTTGGTGGTCGTGCAACTATTTTAGCAACTGCAATTGGTGAAGAGTCATTTCCTGATTTGAATGGTAACGCTCGCTTTGATGCAAGTGAAATGGCAGCATTTTTAGGAACGGACATCAGCGGAAATAACTATGATTTAAAAGAGGCGTTTGTTGATCATAATGAGGACGGTTTATATAATCCTACCGAGGGAGGAGATGTCAATAATAGTGGTGCCTTAGAAGAGTTTTCTGATTTTAATAATGATGGTTTATTTACTGTTAATGATGGCAAATATAATGGTGTGCTTTGTTCAATACCTGCCCATGCGGGTTGTTCAGATAATAAATCGTTAAATGTTCGGGCTAGGTTAACATTAGTTATGTCAGGCAGTGCAGCTAGATCACTAATTACAAAAACTTATGATGCGGTAAGTGCAATTATTGATGATCCAAATGATACTGATGATCCACCAGCTAAAATTCCTAACCCTGATTTTGATGAAGATGATAATACTTTATACATCGCAGGAGAAAGCTCGGGTAGTGTCGTGTTTATTGTTTCAGATATCCATAATCAGCCTATGCCTGCAGGTACAAGAATTATTTCTGTAGCAGGTGTTGGTTCAGTGGTTAGTGGTGCTGTGTATGCTTGGCCAAATGATAACCATAATGGTGGTCTTCAATTCTCTGTTGGAGTAAAAGGAGAGAAAGAACCAAAATCAGGTACTTTATATATTAGTGCAGAAACACCTAGCGGGGTTGTTAGTCAATTAGGAAGTGTTTCAATTGTAATCCAATAATTTTGTAATTTGAGTCAATTCATTAAATAAAAAAAGCTCCTTAGGAGCTTTTTTTATTTAATGGGGGCGTGATTACTTATCTTGATTATTCATCTCATTAATTAAAAATGCAGATATTTCACCTGCTACTTTTAAGGTTTTATCACGACTAATTTCTCCTTGTCCTGAACTATCAGTAAAAGGGGCTATTTCCATCATATCTGCGCCTGTTATCGGGTATTTCGCTGCAATAGCACGCAATATTTGCATTGCCTCTTCTGGCATTAATCCATCGGGCTCAGGCGTACCGGTTGCAGATGCATAACTGTCGTCTATAGCATCAATATCAAAGCTAACATAAAGCTCATCAATATTTTGTTTGGCTAATTGTTCGAGAATATTGTTAATTACTTTTTCAATACCTAACTCTTTAACTTCATGTGCCCAATGCTGTTTTACTCCAAAGGTACTTTCCCAGTGTAATTTAGGTTTGCCACTTGAACGAATACCCACTTGAATTAAATGCTCTGGTGCAGGTAAATCATCTAAAATATGAGTACACCAAGAGCCAAAACATAAATCGATACCTAAGCGCTCAACAAGTAGATCTGTGTGTGCATCAAAGTGAATGATGCCAGTACGCTTATCTTGTTTCTTTTTAGCTTGTAAGTAGGCTTTGGTAAGGGGATAACTAACACTATGATCGCCTCCTAAACCAAAAATACCTTTCTCAGGAAAAGCGGCGTAAAAATCATGCAGAACATCTTCAGTGATACTTAATGGGCTAACACAATAGTCACTTTGATCATTTTGATATAATGCTTTTCGGCAATTAGCTAAGGTAGCATCATTTAAATATTTATCAGAAAGCAAGTGGGGGATCACGCGAATATCACCAAGGTCAAAAGCGCTTATCTCAGGGTAACTTTTAAGTAAAGTACTACGAATAAATAAAGGTCCCCAATTAGCACCTCTCAATATTCCACCACCACAATCCGATGCTATACCTAAAATGATGGCATTAGAGGCATCAGGCAGTTTATTTAAAGAACTTTTCCATAAGTCATCAACCCCAGTGGCTTGACCGAAAATTGTTTGATGTAATTGCTCTTTACGCTCTTTAGCAGTATTGACAGTGAAAACACCATTGCCAGGTGGACATAAACATTGCGTTAATTTATCTTTCAGTTGTTCTGTTAATTGCGACATATTTATCTCTGTAAAAGGATTTAATTATTGAAAGTTTCAGGTTTAAATTTTATTTTTTACTATTTAACTCTTATTTTTTTTTACAAAGTCGATTATGATTGCGCACAAAATAGAGTTAAGCATTTTTTAAAATAAGCTAAGTAAGCTTAATGTTGATATAAGTACATGGGCATTATAGCCAAAAGCACTAGCTAGTAATAGGTAGGCAAGTGAGCTCAAAAAATAAATGCTTGTCAATTTGCATATTTATAGATATATGTATAAATAGGTATGCAACCAAATTTAATAAACAATATAGACATTAGCGTTATTTGAGTGAGACTAAAGAGCATGCTCGCACTTTTCTATCTCAAATAGTGAATGAATAAAAAAACAGAAATAAATTTATCTTCTTTTAGATAAATTGATGAATTAGCAGGATTATAAATTTTTATGGCAAAATCATTGGTTATTGTCGAGTCGCCAGCCAAAGCGAAAACAATTAATAAATACTTAGGTAAAGACTTTATTGTTAAGTCGAGTGTTGGTCATGTTCGTGATTTACCCCACAGTAGTACGGGTAAGAAAGTCGCAACCAAATCACCTGCTGAAGTGCGTAAAATGGCACCAGAAGCGAAAGCTAAATATAAAGCTAAGCGCGATAAACAGGCGTTAGTAAACCGTATGGGAATAGATCCAGAAAAGAACTGGGCTGCTAATTATCAAATTCTTCCTGGCAAAGAAAAAGTGGTTACAGAGCTTAAAAAGCTTGCTGATAAAGCTGACACCATCTATCTCGCAACCGATTTGGATCGCGAGGGAGAAGCAATTGCTTGGCACTTAAAAGAAATTATTGGTGGTGAAGATGACAAGTTTCGTCGCGTAGTTTTTAATGAAATTACAGAAAGCTCAATTCAACAAGCTTTCTCTACTCCTGGTGAGTTAAGTATGCCGGGTGTTAATGCTCAACAAGCACGACGTTTTCTCGATCGTGTTGTTGGCTTTATGGTTAGCCCATTACTTTGGAAAAAAGTTGCCCGCGGTTTATCTGCAGGTCGAGTACAATCGGTAGCAGTTAAATTAGTGGTTGAAAAAGAGCGTGAGATTAAAGCGTTTGACCCAAAAGAATTTTGGGATATTAGTGCTGATACGCATGCTAGCTCAGGAGAGGCACTTACTTTAGATGTAACTCACCAAAATGGCAAAGCATTTAAACCAACAAATAAAACCGATGCGGATAAAGCATTAGCCGTATTAAATCCTGCTGACTATTCGGTAAGTAAACGCGAAGATAAACCGTCAAAAAGCACGCCGTCTGCGCCGTTTATAACATCCACTTTACAACAAGCGGCTAGCACTAAATTAGGTTATGGTGTTAAGCGTACTATGGGCTTGGCTCAACGCTTATATGAGGCTGGTCACATTACTTATATGCGTACCGATTCAACGAATCTAAGTAAAGATGCTGTTGAGATGTGTCGAACATTCATTAGCAAAAGTTTTGGTGAAAATTATTTACCTGAAAAGCCAAAATTATATGGCTCAAAAGCCGGGGCTCAAGAGGCGCATGAAGCGATCCGTCCATCAAATGTGAAAATTGAATCTGCTTTTATGGAAGGTATCGATGCCGATGCTAAAAAACTTTATGATTTAATTTGGCGTCAGTTTGTTGCTTGTCAAATGACAGCAGCACGTTACACCGTAAGCACGTTAACTATCAGTGCCGCTGATTTTGATTTAAAAGCGAAAGGTCGTGTAATGCAATTTGATGGTTGGACACGTGTTCACCCACAACTTGCCAAAGGTGATGACAGACATTTACCTGATTTAGCGGTAGGTGAAGTGTTAACTTTAGATAACTTAGACGCTAATCAACATTTTACTAAGCCACCAGCTCGTTTTGGTGAAGCTTCGTTAGTTAAAGAGCTAGAAAAGCGCTCTATTGGTCGTCCATCAACTTATGCATCAATTATTTCTACTATTCAAGATAGAGGTTATGTACGTTTAGACAAGAAACGTTTTTATGCTGAGAAAATGGGTGAAATAATTACTGATAGTCTTTCAATAAGTTTTGAAAAATTGATGAGCTATGATTTTACCGCCAATATGGAGCAAGAGCTTGATGCTATTGCTATCGGTGAGCTTGATTGGAAGGGTGTTTTAGATGAATTTTATAAAAATTTCAGCAAAAAATTAACGCTTGCAAATAAAGAATCTGAAGATGGTGGTATGCCAAACAATAATCCAGTATTAACTGATATTGACTGCCCTACTTGTGCCCGTAAAATGGGTATTAGAACAGCTTCTACAGGGGTTTTCTTAGGTTGTTCAGGTTATGCCTTGCCTCCAAAAGAGCGTTGTACAACTACCATGAACTTAACTCCGGGTGAAGAAGCTGTAAGTGTGTTGGCAGAGGATCAAGAGACAGAAGCGTTACGTGCTATGCACCGCTGTAAAAAGTGTAATACTGCAATGGATAGCTACCTTATTGATGAAACGCGAAAATTGCATGTATGTGGTAACAATCCTATCTGTGATGGCATTGAAGTAGAGCAGGGTACATTTAAAATTAAAGGCTATGATGGCCCTGTTTTAGAGTGCGATCGCTGTGAAGCTGATATGGAGTTGAAATCTGGCCGATTTGGTAAGTATTTCGATTGTACTAATGATGAGTGTAAGAATACCCGTAAGCTATTAGCTAGCGGTGAAGCTGCGCCGCCAAAAGAAGATCCTGTACAGTTACCTGAGCTTGAGTGTGAAAAATCTGATGCACATTTTGTTTTACGTGACGGTGCAGCTGGCATTTTCTTAGCTGCAAACACTTTCCCTCGTTCACGTGAAACTCGTGCACCAAAAGTAGCTGAGTTAAAGCGCTTTAGAGATAGAATTTCCTCTAAATTTTATTATCTAGCTGATGCGCCAGAGCAAGATAATAAGGGTAACTTAGCTGTTGTTCGCTATAGTCGAAAAACTAAAGAGCAATATGTAATGACGGAAGTCGATGCTAAAGCCACGGGTTGGACAGCAAAATATATTGAAGGTAAGTGGGTTGAAGATATACCTAAGCCAAAGAAAAAAGTAGCTAAGAAAAAGGCAACTAAAAAAGTTCCAGCTAAAGAAAAGTAGTCATTAGTAACTAAAGTATTCTGGTACGAGTAAGAAAAATTTCGAGTTACGAATAGCCATATTTGCATTATTATTGCTCTTCGTAACTCGTGACTATCTACTCGTTACTTTGATTAATCCAGCCCTTCTAACTTATCAATTACTTGCCTTGCCTGTGCAATAGTGCAATCACTTCGGGCAATTAAAGCACTTACGGTAACTTCTTCCATTGTTGAAGCTATTCTTAGTAATTCATCATGACTTAAATGTTGATATTCACTTTTTAACAGTTTTGTTAGCCACAACCAACTTGGCTCACCTGTTAACTCTATAAAAGCATTAATTGCATGTAGCTGCTCAAAGTTTGCTTTAAGTTGCCAATTACGAGAGCGCCCAATACGGCTAAGTTCACAGCCTTGTAGCCTTATATGAGCCTTTAAAGCATATGCTTTCATTGTTCTTCGTAAAAAGGATGGGAGGGTAATGGTGTTGATTTTTTCCACGTCATTATCCCGATTAACTAGACGAGAAAGAAAAAGCCAGCAAAAGCTGGCTCAGTATTTTTATTTCTACAAACATGATTATGTCGTTTTTACCATTTCTTCTTAGGTTGAAATAAAACGTCTAATTCATTTTCTTCATTTTTCGCTTTTTTAGCAGCATCAGATGCATTCGTTACTTTCAACGAGTCTGTGATTTCTTCTAATTTTAGTGAAATTTCAGAATTTTTTGTATTTGTATACTCTGTTTTAATTGCATGGTTAGCCAAGGTTTGTAATGCTTTTTCAAAATATTGACGAGCAGATCCAAGCATTTCTTTATTTTGTGCTTGGCTACCGCGTTTGACTAAACTTTCAATATTTATTTTTAGCTGCATCGCATCTAAGCGTTGATCTTCTTGGGTAAAAGTCTGTGCATCAAGAGTTCCTTTACTTTGCTCTGACTTTAATACGGCACGTAGTTTTTTGATACATTGTAAGATTGCTAATATTTGTTGCTCGTTATCTGGCAACATAAAAGTATCATCACTATTTTGGCTTGCTGCTAAATCTTCAGCGGCCTCTAAGCGAGTATTGAAATCATTTACTTTCTTTTTTATGCCTTTTACTCCAGGCATTAATTCCTGCATTGCTTTGATTGCATTTAAACTTCTTCTGTTCAAAATTTTAACTAAGTTTGGGCTAGAAGGTATATTAGTTAAATTAATAATAAGTTCTTCGCTTTCATCAATGATAGCTTTTTGTTTTGCCACTTTAACTCTTTTTTCAGCCTCTAATTTTTCTTTATGTTGTTGAATTGCACTGATAACAACAACAAAAATAATTAAGGTAACGATTAAACCTACGATAATAGCGATCATGTTAAAGCTCTTATTTTTTAATAATGGAACAACTATCCACTTGGATATTTAGCAGTCTACAAAAAATGTATTGTTTAGCAAAGCGTAACTTACACTTTATTCTGTGATTTAGATATATTAATGAGTTTTTATCGAAATTATAAGTTAGTTTAAAAAAATCTTTAGTGCATTTTGCCATAAATGTTGAATTTAATTTACAAAAAATGAAATTTGATATGGAATAAATGTTCAATTAAGTATATTATTTTGGTCTAAGAAAGTTCCTGAAACTAGTATCTTGAGTATAAATATGAAATTGCAACAATTGCGTTACATCGTTGAAGTGCTAAATAATAACCTTAATGTTTCTGCCACCGCTGAGGTACTTTTCACTTCCCAGCCAGGTATTTCGAAACAAGTTAGAATGCTTGAAGATGAATTGGGCATTCAAATATTTGGTCGTAGTGGAAAGCACTTGACTCATGTAACACCTGCAGGGCAAGAAGTTATTAATATCGCCCAACAAATTCTATCTAAAGTTGAAGGTATCAAAGCGGTTGCCCGCGAACATACCCAACCTGATGAGGGAAAATTGCGTATTGCGACTACTCATACACAAGCACGTTATGCTTTGCCTGAAGTGATACAGGGATTTATTAAAAAATACGCTAAAGTTTCATTGCAAATGTCCCAAGGTACACCTGCTCAAATTAGTGATGCTGCGGCGAAAGGCGAGGCTGATTTTGCTATTGCTACTGAATCACTGCACTTGTATAACGATTTAGTGATGCTACCTTGTTATCATTGGAACCGCAGTATTATTGTTCGCAAAGATCATCCTTTAGCAAGAAAACAAGAATTAACTATTCAAGATGTGGCTAAGTACTCTTTAGTTACTTATGTGTTTGGTTTTACTGGTCGCTCAGAATTAGACGCCGCTTTTGAGAAGGCTGGAGCTGTTCCTAAAATTGCTTTTACAGCTACAGATGCTGATGTGATTAAAACCTATGTTCGCCTTGGCGTAGGTATTGGTGTTATTGCTTCTATGGCCATTGATCCTAAAATTGATAATGATCTTGTTACGATAGATGCGAGTCATTTATTTAAAGCAAGCACGACTAAAATCGGTTTTAGACGCGGTAGTTTTTTACGTGGCTATATGTTTGATTTTATTGAACGCTTCGCACCACATTTAAATAAGCACGTTGTTACTCAAGCTATGCTGTTAAAAAATAATGTGGAAGTGGATGAAATGTTTGCTGATGTTACGTTACCAACTAAATAATAGTTGAGTCGTTAGCTAGATAAGTAGCTAAACAAGTTAAGGTTAAGAAAAGTAGCGAGTTACGGGAATAGCATACTATGTAAGTGGTATTCCCGTAACTAGTAACTATGCCATTAGTTACCGTTTGTCCTGAGCTTGTCGAAGGAGTTAACATTCAATAATATTTACAGCCAAACCACCTCGAGAAGTTTCTTTATATTTAGTTTTCATATCATTACCTGTATCCCACATGGTTTTGATTACTTTATCTAGAGATACTTTTGATGTACCTGTTCCTCGAAGCGCTAACCTTGACGCATTAATAGCTTTTACTGAACCCATAGCATTTCGTTCAATACAGGGTACTTGTACTAAACCCCCAACAGGGTCGCAAGTTAAACCTAAATTGTGTTCCATGCCTATTTCAGCAGCATTTTCTACTTGTATTGGTGTTCCACCCATTATTTCAGTTAATGCACCTGCGGCCATTGAGCAAGCAACACCTACCTCTCCTTGACAACCTACTTCTGCGCCAGAAATAGAGGCATTGGTTTTATATAAAATGCCTATAGCAGCAGCGGTAAGTAAATAACGAACACAATCATCATCAGAAACAGATTTTACAAATTTATCGTAATAACATAATACGGCAGGAAGAATACCGGCAGCTCCATTAGTTGGTGCAGTTACGACGCGACTTCCTGCTGCATTTTCTTCATTCACAGCCAAGGCAAAGAGATTTACCCAGTCCATTGCGGTTAATGGATCGTTAGACTTTTCTACCATTAATGAACGATATAAGGCTGGTGCACGGCGATTTACTTTTAGACCACCAGGTAAAATACCTTCAGTTGAGATGCCACGATCTACACTGCTGCGCATTGCTTGCCAAATTTCTATTAATTTAGTGCGAATACTTGCTTCATCATTTAAACATTTTTCATTATTCATCATGATGGTGCTAATACTTAATCCACTTTCTTGTGCTAGTACTAGTAGCTCCTCAGCATTGGTAAACTTATGAGGCTTGTTGATGTTCGAATGAAGAGATAGTGCTTTATCTTTTTCTTTTTCAAAGTCACAATCTTGTACAATAAAGCCGCCACCAATAGAGTAATAAGTTTGCTCTAAAATAATGTTGTTATTTTGATAAGCAAACAATGTCATTGCATTAGCATGAGCAGGCAGTGTTTTTCTATGATGATAAATAATGGCATCATCTTTGGGGAAGTTAACAGTGTGGTTGCCATCAAGTTGAATTTTTTGACTCTTTACCACTTGTGAAAGAATTGTTTCAATTGAATTGACAGGTATATCTTCGGGTGTTTCGCCAGACAAACCTAAAATGACTGCTTTACCAGTACCATGACCAATGCCCGTTTGGCCTAGAGACCCAAATAACTCACATTTCACTTGATCGATTTTAGCGAGTAATGTTTGTTTATTAAGTTCATCAACAAAAAGTTTTGCGGCTTTCATCGGTCCAACCGTATGAGAGCTAGAAGGACCGATACCGATTGAAAACATATCAAATACACTAATCATATAAAATTCCGAATAAAATTTTGAAGCTTTCGCTTTTTTCTGACATTAATATGGGTAATGATAACTGAAAGTTTTTATTTTTGACAATATATATTAGTACTTGTTATCACTATATATAACAAAGTCGTCATTGTTTTAGTGGTTTTACTTTATTCGGTTGACTAAATCTTTCATCATAGCAGCCGTTGCACCCCATATATTATAATGTCTGTAGGGATAAAAGTGGACATGATGGAGACGGCCATTACGATAAGAATCAATACAGTGATGATTGTTGTCTTGCAAAAAGTGTTGTAACGGCACATGAAATATTTCATCAACTTCGTTATCATCTTTTTGGTAGGTTTGAACAGCGTCAATAATAGCGACAATGGGAGTTATTTGATAACCACTAATAATTTCATAACTCGGTAATTGACCAAGAACAGTTACTGTCTCAGGATCTAAACCTATTTCTTCTTGAGCTTCTCTTAATGCCGTGTGAACTAAATCTTTATCAGTTAACTCGGCCTTACCACCAGGAAAGCTGATTTGAGAAGGATGATGTTTTAAATGACTTGCTCTTTTGGTTAAGAGAACTTGCAAACCGTCAGGTGAAGCCTTGTTCTCTTCTTTGTTATGATCGAATAATGCAATTAGCACAGCAGCTGATTTTAAAGGTGCGTGGTGTTGGTAATTATGACAAGAGTCATTGTGTTCTTTTAAGTTAAATCGAAATAAAAACTCAGCTTTATTCATTGTTACTACATCCTTGTTTTCATAGTTTCGTTAATACGGGTAAAATGCGATTTACCTTATCAAACGTTTCTTGAAATTCACTTGAGGCTAGTGAGTCAGCAACTAAACCACCACCAGCCCAACAGTATATTTTGTTAGGGATAGGTGACGTATTGTTTTGCTTGGTTTGATTGTTTTCACAAATCAACGTGCGAATGGTGATGCTAGTATCCATAGTGCCACAAGTTGAGATATAACCAATACTGCCACAGTAAACACTACGCCTGTGTGGCTCAAGTTGCTCGATAATTTCCATAGCACGAATTTTTGGTGCTCCAGTAATAGAGCCTCCAGGAAATGCTCCTCGTAATAAATCGCAAGCGCTATATTGCTCTGCAAGTTCACCTTCAACAGTGCTAACAAGATGATGCACAGCAGGGAAGCTCTCAATATCAAACAGTTTAGGAACAACAACTGTGCTTGGTTTACATGCTTTTGATATATCATTACGAAGTAAATCAACAATCATCAAATTCTCAGCACGATCCTTAATTGAATTAACAAGTATCTGTGCATTTTGTTTATCTTGCTCTTTATTATTACTTCTAGGCATAGTGCCTTTTATAGGCTTGCTTTGTACCTTGCTTTGTTTACATTGCAGAAACCGTTCAGGTGAAACACTTAAAATCGAAGCACTATCAAATCGCATAAAAGCTGAAAATGGTGCTTTATTTTCAGTTCTTAGTGCGCAATAAGCTTGAAATTCATCACCTTGGTATTGTGCATCAAAACGTTGTGCAAGGTTAATTTGGTAGCAATCACCTGATAATAAATAGTTTTGAACTTGATCAAATTTTTCAATATAAGTGGCTTTGTCCATATTACTTTGCCAATTAGACGTTAAAGAAAAACCTTGTTTACTTGTATTTTTAGCACTTCGAGACATCATTAACGTTTGTAGATATTCTTCTAATGCCAAACGTTTCTCTTGCTGACAAACCAAAAAGAACTGCCCACTTTTATGATCAAATATCACTGCTTGGCTGTACAAGCCAATTGCCATTTCAGGCAGTGTTATATCTTGCTCTGCTTGTGTTGGTAGCTTTTCAAAACGACGACCTAAATCATAGGAAAAATAACCCAATGCACCACCTAAAAAAGGTAGGTTTTGTGGTGATGCTTCTACAGTAGAAAACATTTGTTGCTGAATTTTCTCAAGTATAATTAAAGGATCGTCTTCACTTATCTGGATTTTATTTGTTGCAGTATTACAAATGTTGGTTTTATTACCATACGTACATAAAGTCACTTCAGGTTGCCACACCAAAATATCAAAACAAGCGTCGATATGATCGCTTTGCCCCGAATCTAACCAAATTGCCCATGGTTTACTTGCCAGTGGTGTGAATAAATCTATCGGCGTAATATCACTTGCTAAAATTAACTTTTCAGCGGATAAAGTTAAAGGCTTAAATGAAAGGGAGATATTGGAAAGCAAGGTGATAGTTACTCTGATTATTTGCTAGGGAAATTTTCATATTCTACTATTAGCTACTAGCAGCAGTTTCAATAGAAAGGTATTATAATGGAAACATAATATATACCCAAATGAATTCACACTTTTAACGAAAGCTGAGAGCAAGATGTCCCAAAAAATTATCAAACAACAAGACTTAATCGATAGTATCGAAGATGCACTGCAATATATTTCTTATTATCATCCGCTAGACTTTATTCAGGCGTTAGAAAAAGCCTACCACAAAGAGAAAAATACTGCGGCGAAAGATGCCATTGCACAAATTCTCATTAATTCACGAATGTCGGCTACAGGTAAACGTCCTATTTGCCAAGATACTGGCATTGTGACTTGTTTTGTTAAGGTGGGTATGGCTGTTCAGTGGGATAAAACGGACATGACAGTGCAGCAAATGGTTGATGAAGGTACACGTCGTGCTTATATGAACCCTGATAACCCTTTACGTGCTTCTATTGTTGCTGACCCTGCCGGTGCGCGTAAAAACACCAAAGATAATACGCCATCAGTTGTGCACATTGATCTAGTTGAAGGTGATGAAATCGAAGTGATGATCGCAGCCAAAGGCGGCGGTAGTGAAAATAAAACTAAAATGGCGATGTTAAATCCATCCGATTCAATTGCTGATTGGGTAGTAAAAACACTGCCATCAATGGGGGCTGGCTGGTGTCCACCAGGTATGTTAGGCATAGGTATTGGTGGTACAGCGGAAAAAGCCGGTGTACTTGCTAAAGAAAGTTTGATGGATCCAGTTAATATTCAAGAACTAATGGATAGAGGCCCACAAAATGCTGAGGAAGAATTACGTTTAGAAATTTTTGAACGGGTGAATAACCTTGGTATTGGTGCGCAAGGCCTAGGTGGTTTAACGACAGTGGTTGATGTGAAAATTAATGCAGTGCCAACTCATGCTGCTTCTAAGCCTGTTGTAATGATTCCAAATTGTGCGGCTACTCGTCATGTTCATTTTCACTTAGATGGCTCAGGCCCTGCTGATTTAACACCTCCTAAACTAGAAGAGTGGCCAGATATTACATGGGAAGTAGGTGAAGGTGTCCGTCGCGTTAATGTTGATGGGTTAACTAAAGCTGATATTGGTGAATGGAAAACAGGTGAAACAGTATTACTTAGCGGTACTATTTTAACGGGTCGTGATGCTGCTCACAAGCGTATTCAAGACATGTTAGCCGCTGGAGAGGAGCTACCGGTTGATTTTACCGATAAGTTTATTTATTACGTTGGTCCTGTTGACGCGGTAGGAGATGAAGCGGTAGGCCCTGCTGGCCCAACAACAGCGACACGTATGGATAAATTTTCTGAAATGATGCTTTCTAAGACAGGTCTTTTAGGCTCTATTGGCAAGTCTGAGCGTGGTGCTGCTACGGTAGAAAATATTAAAGAACATAAATCAGTTTACTTAATGGCCGTTGGCGGCGCAGCTTATCTTGTTTCTAAAGCGATTAAAAAAGCCAAAGTAGTTGCCTTCCCTGAACTAGGAATGGAAGCTATTTATGAATTTGAAGTAGAAGATATGCCAGTCACTGTAGCAGTTGATAGTACCGGTGAATCTGCTCATGTCACAGGCCCTGCTATTTGGAAAGTTAAAATTGAAGAAATGGATGAGTAATACCAAGTCCATTAAGTTATTTCCCACTCAGCGAGAATTAAAAGGCTTAGAGGCAAGGCTTTGATTGAAGAGAATGGTTATTCAGGAGAATATGCTCCTGCATTCTCTAATAAGCTACATCCATGTAGCGTCCTTGTCAAAATCAATAACGAAGTATGTAAGCCTTTTAAACTCGCCCTTGGGAGCTTGTCAGAAAAGCAATAACTGCACAAATTTGTTATTAACTTCTCTGACATAACTCTGAGGTGGGAATAAATTTAATGGAATTGGTATAACTATTTCCTTTTTAATAAAGCGTATAAACTTTCAAGGCGAATGAGATACCTCTTTTGCTCTAAAACACCTAAGTTTTGATACATCAACGATTCAAAAACACATGTAAATTCAATAAACTCTTCGGATATTTCAGGAGATAGCTTTGCAACTGTTTTAGCAAAATCGGAAGGAGTCATTTCAATAGGTTTTTTTAAACCTTTTTTATTGAGTTTTTTTAATAATTGCTGATATAGCTTTAACCATGGGGATATTCTCTTACGTTTTAATAAGTTAAAATTGAAACGATTAATTAGAGTAAATGAAACCATAATGATGATAATCATTGAAACGATAATAGCAGCATTTTTCCAATGCATATCTTCACCAAACCAACGTTTTAGAAGATCATATTGTTGTTTACTTGAATAACCTAAAACCCAACGTGTCCATTGATAATCAAGCGCATCAAGTTGTAACCTTAAGGTGTTCAACCAAGCAATATTTTTAAACTGATACAACCCCAATAAGTCATTAGTAAGCGATGATTGTTGGTTTAATAATGACGTTGACCAGCCACTATCTACCCGTTGCGGATCTACCGCAGCCGTTGGATCGACTCTTTGCCAACCAACACCCGATAGCCAAATTTCTGCCCACGCGTGAGCATCATACTGATAAACACTTAAATGACCGCCCTGCTTCGACTGTATTGAGTTTTCCGAACTGTTAACATTATTATATTCGCCACCTAAATAACCAGTAACAACACGAGCAGGAATACCTGCAGAACGCATTAAATAGGTATAAGCGCTCGCATAATGAACACAAAAACCTGCTTTGGTATCAAAGAAAAATTGATCTAAACTATTGTTGATTAATAATGGAGCTTTCAAGGTATAAAAATATTGATTATTTCTAAATAATGCTAACACCGCATTCGATCTATCTACAGGTTTTGGATATTTTTGCAGCAATCTTGATGCTAACCTTTCTAATTTAGGATTACTGCCTTCAATAATAGATAAGTTACGTTCTTTTTTTAGATCGCTAATAGTTAGATCTAACGGAGCTTGTAAATAGCTCTCCAAATTGTAATGACTAATTTGGCTTAATACATTACGACTTTGAATCGTGTAGTCATCCATTAAATACAGTTTAGTATCAATCGTAGTTGCAACACTCAATCCAAATAACCAAGTTTGAAAACTTGGTTCAACAATGACATCGTAAGCAATACTACTTCCAGAAGTAAAAGGAATAAATGATTTTTGTGTTGATAGGGAGTTCTCCTTAACATTTACACGTGTCCATTTTCTACCATCATAATTCTCTAAAGTCATTGCTCGCCAATAAAGGTTAGAATAACGAGGTATTTTTTGCCCTTTAAAATCTACCCTAAAAGCTAAGTCACTAGACAATGCTAAATTTGCGATATCACCGGGACTTACTTCATCTGAAAGTCCTGTTTTGGCGGAATTTGCATTGGGTACTTGCCAAAATGGCGATAAACGGGGAAATATGACAAACAAAACAATGGCAAGCAATGAGCTTTGCAATAATAGAATAGCTACTATTTTAGCTGAAAAATAAACTGTTCTTGTTGGTGAAAAAACTTGCTGCAACACGACTAAATTAAGTAGTAACGCAAAAGCTATTAAAATGGAAAAACCTAGGCTTTGTTTAAAAATTAATGCTGACGCTAATAAAAACAAACCTAGCAATAACAGTTGATAGAAATCTTTCCTTTTCTTAACTTCAAAAGCTTTAAGAGTGTATGCAAACGTAAGTAAATGCACCATACTTATTAATATACCAAGACTGCCCGCTGTAATAGCAATCGCAACACAACCGCTCACCGCAAACCCTGTAAGCACAAGAGGTGAAACTTTTGCTTTTACTTTAGTGTTATTTTTAGTATTAAATTTTTTGCTATTAACCTTTTTATTATTAAGTAATGCTTGCCAGCATAAACACAAGGCTAACACTGCAAGCATCCATGAACTGATTTCTGCCGATAAACAAGCAATATTAACTAACTGACAACACCATAATAACCACGCATTTTGACGACTTAAATGAAACTGATCCAAATAATTGTAATAGTTAATTTTTGTTTTAGAAGTCATAACTCAACCAACTTTACCATGCTTAAATTCAGCTAAAGCTATTAGGCAATTTTGTTGATGTTGAAACCCCGAACTTGGTGCTATTTTCAAAGTATGGAGTTCTCCTATGCTGTGTGTGCTGTTAGCCAAATTAGAATCTAATAGCAAGCCAAATTCACAATCACTTTTGCCATATTCAAGTATTAAAAAACACAGAAAGCTAAGCTTATCTTCTATGTCGTTATATGGCATATCACTTAATTTAAGCCATCGTAAACTGCCCTGCTGATTTTGATAATGCTTACTTAGCTTACCTTGACCGCGTGCTAACTGTTTCCAAGCAATTCTTGCTTGTGATTCACCAACAATATGATTTTTCAGCTCTGCAAAATCATCAATGCCAGCTGAAGCAATAGAGCTGTTATTTTTACTTTGCACAGACTCATCAAACCCAGATAAATAATTATGATTATTACTGAGTTTTTTCGGCTGAGGAAAGACCACAAGTTGATGAGAAAAATCTAACATTGCCCAAGTAATGAAAAGTCCTAGAGAATACTCACTAAAAACCTTAACTCTTCCTAAGTTATATATACCGCGGTTATTGGTTAAGTATGGTAATAATACTTGCTGTTCACCTGCATCACATTGTTCAATTTTTATCGTTTGTAACAGAGACTTTGGAGACAAAGGATCTTGTGTAACAAAATGAAGATTTAGATCATAATGGGCTTTCTTTGCTTTAATACTGATAGGAAAAGAAGCTTGTTGCTTGGCAAAAGCGAATTGTTTGGCTGTTGATGAAAAAGTTAGTTGTGAAAAATTATAAAAACTATGCATCATTACCGTGATGAACAAACTCGCTAATAAATAACTTAGAAGTAAAATGGTATTATTTTGATAATTTGTGCCTAGCAAAAACAATAAAATATCAAAAAATAAATAAGCAAATCCAAAACGAGTTGGCATAATAAAAATATTACGGCTTGATAATTTATGCTCAAAACTACTAGGGACTCGCTTACTAAGCCAGCGTTCAAAACGCTTATTAATAAATCCTTTCGTTGTTTGCTTTGAAAAATCAAAAGCTGAGCTAAACAAGTTCATGGTATATAGCTACTTTAACTACGATTCAAAGGGTTCAATACATCAACTACTTGAAGTATTTGTTCGCTTACAGTGATATTTGAATGTTGCTCTTGACCATTTAACGCCAACCTATGTTCACACACCGCATAAAATACGGCTTTAACATCATCAGGTAATAAATAATCTCGATTATCGATAAATGCCCAAGCTTTAGCTGCTGCAAGTAAAGCTTTGCCTGCACGAGGAGATAAAGGGTTGCAAGATATTTTACTGGCTAATTCATTTGTATTCATACTGTTCTTTTCACCTCTACTGACATGGCAAAGTGATATTATGTATTCAATAATACCTTCAGATGCATGCACTTCCTGTACTGTTTTTTGCATTGTAATCAAACCTTCAATATTGATTACTTTTATTGCCGAGAGTGTTGCTGAGCGTTTGCTTTGTTTATTTACGGTTGAAGATAATAAAATAGCTTTTTCGGCATCAATATCTGGAAATCCTAATGATATACGCATCATAAAGCGATCTAATTGAGACTCTGGTAACGGATAAGTGCCTGCATGAAATAAAGGGTTTTGAGTCGCAATAACAAAAAAAGGCTCAGGTAAATGGTGAGTAGTGCCATCAATACTAACTTGTTGCTCTTCCATAGCTTCAAGTAAGGCGCTTTGTGTTTTGGGGCTTGCACGGTTAATTTCATCAGCTAAGACAACCTGATTGAAAATTGGTCCTTTGTGAAGTTCAAATGCTTGGTTGTTTATGTTGAAAATGGATATACCAACAATATCAGCAGGCAGTAAATCGCTGGTAAATTGAGTACGTTGATAACTTAGGTTTAAAGTTTCAGCTAAAGTGTGTGCCAAAGTAGTCTTACCCATACCGGGCAAATCTTCGATTAACAGGTGACCTTGAGCAAGTATACAAGCAAGCGCTAAACGACATTCATGCGGTTTTCCTAAAACAACAGATTCTATTTGCTTTAATATGGCATGGGTAGTTTCGTGCATTAAAAACGCCTACATAAAAATTAACTTAGGTAGACGTTGTAACATGCTTTAAGGTTTTTTAATAGCGTGGGATGAATTAGACACTTCTTCTTGTTAACACGGCATCGCTTAGTTGTGCCAATAACGTTTCAGTATCATTCCAACCAATACAAGCATCGGTAATGCTTTGTCCATAAACTGTAGCTTTACCATCAATAAGTTTTTGATTGCCTTCAACTAAATGACTCTCCACCATAACACCAAAAATATTATGATTACCTTGGCTTATTTGGTTACTGACATCAGTTGATACCAACATTTGATTTTCAAATTTCTTACTAGAATTAGCGTGACTGAAATCAATCATTATTTTTGTATTTAAACTACAACTGTCTAACTGCTGAGTTACTTCTTTCACACTGGCTTCATCATAATTTGTGCTTTTACCGCCACGTAAAATGATATGACAATCATTATTACCTGTGGTTTCAACAATTGCAGCATGACCAAATTTAGTAACAGATAAAAAGTGATGTGAAGCAGCTGCAGAGCCTATCGCATCAATAGCAATTTTAATTGTGCCATCAGTACCATTTTTAAAACCAACAGGACATGAAAGACCTGAAGCTAATTCGCGGTGAACTTGTGATTCTGTTGTACGAGCGCCAATTGCGCCCCAACACATGAAATCAGCCATATATTGAGGGGTAATCATATCTAAAAACTCCCCCGCAGTAGGCAATCCTAACTCATTAATTTCAAGTAATAGTTTTCTGCCAATTCGTAAACCGTCATTAAGCTTAAAACTATTATCCATGTATGGGTCATTTATTAAGCCTTTCCAACCAACGGTTGTGCGCGGCTTTTCAAAATAAACTCGCATTACGATTTCTAAAGTATCTTTATATTTTTCACGTAATTTTACTAACCTTTGACCATACTCAAGCGCCGCGACAGGATCATGGATAGAACAAGGCCCTATAACAACAAGTAAGCGATCATCTTTACTATTAAATATATTATGGATTGCAGCTCGTCCAGAAACGACCGACTTAGTTGCTTTCTCTGACGCTGGAAATCGTTCCAGTAATGCGATAGGAGGTAATAAGTCTTTAATTTTGTTGATGCGCACATCGTCAGTTTGATACATAATTTTTTCTCTTTCCATCTCTTCAATACGAGGCTATTGCTCTTATTTTACAAATTCAATACGTCTAGACGCCTAAATAAATAAATCCGAAGCCAATTTAACAGTGTTAAGGGCCTAATACCAGTATATTCCCATGAAGAAAGTTGTAAAAAACGATATAATCCTAGGTTAAATCAAACTTATCATTCTAATTAAGAGGGAAATACAAAATGATTGATATTACTTTGCCGCTAATTGATCTTCATCGACATTTAGACGGTAACATTCGACCTGCTACAATTTGGCAACTTGCAACAAAAAACAATATCGTTTTACCTGCCACACAATTTGATGATTTTATACCTCATGTGCAGATACAAAATAGTGAATCTGACCTACTCGCTTTTCTAAAAAAGTTAGACTGGGGAGTCGCTGTATTAAAAGGTCTTGATGATGTAAAACGTGTCGCCTTTGAGAATGTCGAAGATGCATTCAATGCTGGTTTAAATTACGCAGAATTACGTTTCTCACCTTATTATATGTCAATGAATCATCATTTACCCATTAGCGACGTTGTTGCTGCAGTAATTGATGGCGTTAATGATGGCATGAAAACCTTTAATATTAAGATTAACCTTATTGGAATTTTAAGTCGTACTTTTGGTGTTAAGCAATGTCAACTTGAGTTAGATGCTCTGCTCACTCACAAAAATTATTTAGTTGCTATTGATTTAGCTGGAGACGAGTATAACTTTCCCGGCGAGCTTTTTGTTGAACACTTTAAACAAGTTCGTAACGCAGGACTTCAAGTAACCGTACATGCAGGAGAAGCTGGTGGAGCAAAAAGTGTTTGGCAAGCCATTAATGAATTAGGTGCAACTCGTATCGGCCATGGTGTTGCTACTATAGAAGATGAAAATTTAATGTCTTATATGGTCAATAATAACATTGCCATAGAATCGTGTTTAACCTCAAACTTTCAAACAGGAACAGTGACAGATTTAACTCAACATCCGTTAAAGGTATTTCTTGAACATGGTATTAAAGCTTGTTTGAATACCGATGATCCTGCGGTGCAAGGCATCGAAATCAAACATGAATATGAAGTAGCACAGCAAGTATTGAAGCTTACCGATAACGAAATTAACCAGCTACAAAAGAATGCTATTGATGTATGTTTTTTATCTGATAACGAAAAAAAACATTATTTAAATAGCAAACAAAAAGCCATATAAACTCACCTTACAAATTAAGGAGTTTAATTTTTACAACCTAATTGATAATATAACAACGAGAAAACGACAAAATCAGTAAAACACCCTTGATAGCGGTTTTTTATATAAGTAAATATATTAAAAATTTCAGGCTAAAAACTTACTGGTTCAACTATTTAAACTGAATCTACTTACTTCTTTATATTAAAGAGTTAAACAAGGGACATTTCATGAGCACACCGCATATTTCTGCAAACTTAGGCGATTTCGCCGAAACCGTATTGATGCCAGGCGATCCACTTAGAGCTAAATTTATCGCTGAAAATTTTTTAGATGATATAAAATGCGTTACTAAAGTTCGCAACATGTTTGGTTACACTGGTACTTATAAAGGCCAACCAATTTCAGTTATGGGCTCTGGCATGGGCATACCGTCAATTTCAATTTACGCCACAGAACTATATAAAGAATTTGGTGTTGAAAATATTATTCGTGTTGGCTCTTGTGGTGCGGTTCGTGACGACATTAAAATTCGTGACGTAATTATTGGTATGGCTGCAAGTACAGATTCAAACGTTAATCGTATGCGTTTTAATCAATGTGATTTTGCGGCTATTGCTGATTTTTCACTTTTACACAAAGTAGTAAATACGGCTCAACGCCTTAATAAAGAGATTCACGTAGGTAATATTTTTTCAGCTGATTTATTTTATACACCTCAACCTGAAATGTTTGCCTTAATGGAAAAACATGGCATTTTAGCGGTTGAAATGGAGGCTGCTGGTTTATATGGTGTTGCCGCAGAGTTAGGTAAAAAAGCCTTAACCGTATTAACGGTGTCCGATCACATTAAAACGGGTGAGCAAACAACCGCAGATGAACGTGAAAGTACCTTTAAAGATATGATGGAGCTAACGCTAGAAAGTATTTTATAGCACCCTACTCTACTTTTAATATCGCTTATGTTGAATTTATGTTCTACATAGGCGATTAATCCATCGGGTAAAATTGAGCTTATTAAACTTATTTTAGTTTTAATCTAATAGATCTCTACCTACGCGGGTGATCTCTTGAGAGATCTTCTTATTTATCCCTTTTACTAATACCCAACTATGCCAATAAAGTGTTTCAACTAATTGCTTTTCGGGACATAATTTAACTAGTTCACCTGATGCCAACTCGTTTTTAATTTGCAACTCAGGTAATAAAGCGTAAGCAACTCCTTGCTTTGATAATTCAACAAAAGCCTCAGCTGATCTCACACTGTGACAGTAATATTCACTCGCCGCCAAATCAAAATTCTTCGCAATAAATCGTACATGCATATCATCTTTATGATCATAACTAATGCCAGGAGCCATTTTCAATGATGCTTTAGTCACTCCTTTACTAAAATATCTTTTCTGAAACCTTTTTGATGCCACTAGAAAATAATGCATTTTCCCTAACTCAACAGAACGATAACCTTTTAATGGTTTTTCAATAACACTGACGGCGCCAATGGCCTCACCCGAGCGTAACTTATCTAAGGTTCTTTCTTCATGTTCGACAAGTAGGTTTAGCTCAACTAAATGTTCTTTTAACACCGGGGTAACTGCTTTAAGAAACCAAGTAGCAATGCTATCAGCATTGACGGCAATGGATATTTTCATGGCCTTTGTCGGCTTATCAGGTAGTAACTCGGGCAAAAGCTCATTCTCTAATTGTTGCACTTTTCTAAAATGACTTAGTAACTGCTCTCCAACTACTGTTAACTCAATTGGTTGGCTGCGAATTAAAATTGGATGACCAATATTTTCTTCAAGTAATTTTAAACGCTGAGAAATAGCTGACTGTGAAATAAATAACTTTTGTGCTGCTAATTCAAAACTTTGCATTTCAATAATTGCCGCTAGTGCTGTTAATAACTTGTAATCAAATCCTGACATTAGTTTTACTAATAATAATTAAGATTTATTAATTATATTTATTTTATAACAAAGTGCAAACTATCTCTGCTTTCAATAACTAACAGTTTTCAACAATTCCGTGTTTTCACATATTACAAAATTTAGGAGCGTTATAATGATCTTTATGCCTGCAATTCAAGGCTTCACATTAGCACTAAGCATGATCATTCCAATTGGTAGTCAAAACTCTATGCTTTTAACACAGGGAATTAATAAGAATCACCACTTAATGACTGCTGGATTATTTATATTATATGATGCCATTTTAATTTCATTAGGTGTTTTAGGTGGCAGCTTAATCCTTTCAAGCAACGATCTGCTCTTCACTTTACTTACTTGGGGAGGAATTGCATTTTTACTGAGCTATGGCGCGATGTCATTCAAAACAGCATTTGCGGGTATAAAGTCAGGTGATAGTAATGTGGTTAATCAAAAATCAATGAAAGTTGTGATTATCACGAGTCTAATTGTTACGTTTTTAAATCCGCATGCCTATATTGATACAGTCATGATTATCGGCAGTGTTGGTGGACAATTCACTGGTGATGCTAAAATTTATTTTTTAATAGGGGCTATTAGCGGCTCAATAGTTTGGTTTTCCAGTTTAGCTTTGGGTGCAGCCAAACTATCGGTGCAGTTAAGTAAACCAAAAGTGAAAGGTGTTATAGATTTTTTTATTGGCTTAGTGATGTGGTTTATCTCGTGGTCATTGTTAATGACTTGGTTAGCAAGATAGTTAACTTTCAATGGCAAAGGTTAAATAACAGAAAGGCTAACCATACAGGTTAGCCTTTTAGTCGTGTGGTTAAATTTTAAAGCCAATCGTTTTGATCTTTAAAAATCCACTTTGTTTTTTATTTAATGTTTTATTTATTGTTTAACTCAGATAAAAAGCTTGTGCCATAATCCATTACTTCTAAATCAAAAAAATCTGCTAATGTTTGTCCTAAATCGGCAAAAGTGCTGCGTTCTCCCAGTTCAACACAACCAATATTATGATGATAAGCCAGAACAGGTACATATTCACGTGTATGATCACTGCCGGGCCAAGTTGGATCACAGCCATGGTCTGCGGTTAAAAACAACAAATCTCCCGATTGCATCTGCTGATAAATTTCTGGCAAACGTTTATCAAAGGCAATAAGCGCCTGTGCATAACCTAAGGCATCACGTCGGTGACCATAATCTTGATCAAAGTTGACTAAATTCGTAAAAATCAGGCTGTTATTTTGTGCTGATTTAACATGTTCGATAGTAGCATCTACTAGGGCGTCAATACCGGTAGCTTTTGTATTCTCACTAATGCCTTGATGAGCAAAAATGTCGGCAATTTTACCTATGCTTATAACATGTCCTCCAGCCTTACATAATTTCTCTAAAACAGTAGTTTTTGGCGGCAGTACCGAATAATCTCGACGATTACCGGTACGAGAAAATTCACCACCTTCATCACCAACAAATGGTCTGGCTATTACTCGACCAATATTTAGATCTGAAGCACTAAGCAATTCCCGTACTTGCTGGCAATATTTATATAAATTATCTAAGCCAAAGTGTTCTTCATGGGCAGCCACTTGAAAAACACTATCGGCTGAGGTGTAACATATGGGTAAGCCAGTTTTTATATGCTCTGGTCCAAATTCATTTATAATTGTCGTACCCGAGGCATGACAATTAGCCAACAAGCCATTAACGCCTGTATTAGCATTTATTTGTTTTATTAAGTCGTCATTAAAAGATTGGTTTTTGTTATCGAAATAATCCCAATCAAATAATACTGGCACGCCAGCCATTTCCCAATGCCCGCTTGGAGTATCTTTTCCCGTGCTGATCTCCGCCATATAACCATAAGCTCCTTTTAAAGCTTGGTGGCCTTCAGGCTCAAAAACATCATTTATTTTAACACTTGAATTTACATCAAATGCTTGTCGGCTAAGTTCCACAAGGCCTAAAGCTTCAAGGTTAGGTAAATTAAGCGGCTTGCCAGTTTTATTTCTATAGTAATTAGCCAAATTTACAAAAGTATTGGCTCCTATATCACCAAACGTAGAAGCATCGGGGGCATGGCCAACGCCAAAACTATCAATCACTAAGACAATTGCTCTTGACATGATTTTCCTCATCAATACAGGTAAGAATTCCTGCATTACTCTTTATTTAGAAAATAAAAGGGTGACAAAAATGTCACCCTCGAAATTTCTACCATTACTTAAAACTAAGTCTAAACCTAGAAACGGTAGCGTAAACCTAACTGTGCCTTCCATACCGATGGTACTTAGCTAAAGTTGGTGTTGGTTTGGTAAAGTTATTATATACATACTGGCCATCTTCAATTGTTACATCAACAACTGGCGCATTAAATGGTTGTACATAAGATTCTGCACGTCCCCAATCGTCATTAAGCAAGTTACCAATATTTTCAATATCAAAGGTGATTTCTACTCTATGTTCTCCCGTGATTTTAAATTCTTGCATCATATGTAAATCAAAGCGATTAATCCAAGAACTGGTACAAGTATGACGTTGTGAAATAGAGCCTCGAGATAAGCATGATTCACTATCAATGTAGTTATTAAAGCCAACTAGGTCAAAACCTTCTCCATAGCTCACTTTGCTATCACCATCCGTCGGAACGTAGAATGATTGCGAGCTATAGCCAACCCAAGACGCAAAATCAGCAAAGCCACCAAACGTTGGTACGTCGGTGCGCATAGTATGACTGAAATGTCTGCCCTCTCGACCTGTGTAGTTCAATGAAATCAGCGTTAAATTACTGCCGAAGAGTTCATCGCTCCAAGTTAGATTAGTCACTAGGCGGTGTTTAACTTCAAATTCTGAGTTAAAGACATTTTGTGCTTGAAAGTCTGAGTTTGCTGGCATTGAATAACCTTCAAAAGCGACAAATGCATTACCCGGGTTAACTTCTTCAATATCTTGAAAAGTATAACCAAAAGTGAAGTCAATATTACCATGGTCGGTATAGAAACTCTTGCCTGCAGCAAAAGTCCATACTTGCCCCTTACCTTTACTAGTATTTTCTAAGCTTAAATCAAAGGGTGCTGGTGTGTCATAAATTGGACGACCATCAGGTGCTTGGCCAACTTCACTCAAATTAAGCTCACGATAAATAGCCGCATCTTTCACTTGGCTAAATATCACATCAGCGGTTAATAACCAGTTATCACCCATAAAGCCAAGGTCTTGTCTTCGCTCTAAACCAAAGTTCAACTTATAGATGCTGGGAATTTCGAAGTCAGGCGCGATTGAGTTTGTATCACTGTCACCGCCTGAAAAACCACCAGCAGCAAGGAAATCTAACACTTCATCCGGAGTGTTTTTACCATCAAAACATCCACCAAAACAACCCGCAAATGTTTTACGCACACCATCATTGCCGTAGGAATTAGATAACCAAACATTTGGCGCACCACCACCGAACAAACCAAAACCTGCTCGGAAGACAGTATCGTCATCAACTAACCAGTTTACCCCGATACGAGGTTCAATCAACTCTAGGCCATCAAAGTTGTTTTGATTACTATAACCATGACGGTCAACAAAATTTTGATTATATACTGGCTTGTCATCGTTGGAGTAGGAAGTGTAACGTACCCCTGCGGTTAAGGTAACGTCATCATTGATTGACCACTCATCTTGGACAAAAACCGTAGTGGTTGAATATTCAAATTCGTCAATAGCATCGCTGGTATCGCCAGATAAAGCATTTTGGAATACATGGAAGCCCAAATTGTTTTCAAACGCAAAGATGCTATCAAAACTGGTCATGCCCAAGGAGCCAAATACAAAGGTGTTTTCAATGGCAATCACATCATGTTCAATACCAAAGGTTAATAAATGCTCATCGGTAACATAATAATCGGCAGTTAATTTGATTGAATCCCTGTCATTTGCCAAGGCATTGGCGTGTCTAAATTGATCAGGACCAATATATAAAGAGCCGCCATTGTCCGTAACAATGTTAAATTGAGCGAAATTAGGACCAAAAGTTGATACTTGAGCGGTATCTACTTCTTTACGAGCAAGAATTAAGTGAGTTGAAAAATCATCAGTCCAGTCAGAAAAAAGCTGTAGGCTGTAGGTTGTCAATGCTTCTTTATGGTTATAGCGGTTAGATTCTGACGTAGCCCAATTTGCATTAGGGAAGGTTTCACCCCAAAAATCTCGGACAGTATTGCCACTGTTATCTTGATAAGTAAAGGATGCTCGATGAGCATCGCTTATATACCAATCAAATTTCAATAAAAGTTTTTCATCTTCTTCTGGTGCTGCATTATCATAGGCACCAATATCATAATCCCATACCCGTTGAGCGATTTCTGCAATTTGATCGTAATCCGCTTGGGTAACGCCAATTTTTTCGTTTGGTTCAACTTCACCATTTTCATTATCTAGACTGAATTGGTAAGGTTTAGTGGCGTCAAACTTTTCGTAGGAAGCAAAAAAGAACAAGGTATCTTCAATGATGGGACCACCCAAAGTGAAGCCGTAGGTATCTTCAGAAAAGTCACCTATATTTAAATCTTGTCCTTTACTTTTAGTGCCCGTAATGCTGTCATCAGAGCGATAGTAAAAAGCAGTACCATGAAATTCATTGGTGCCCGATTTAGTCACTATGTTGATGTTACCACCTTGAAAATTACCATAAGTCACTTCAAAGGGAGCAACGTTAACGACTAATTGCTCTATTGCATCTAAAGAAACCGGTGAGCGGCGTCCAGGATAACCATTTTTATTTAAACCAAAGTCATCATTTTGACTCACACCATCAACGGTTAAACTGTTACCACGAACATTCCCGCCTGCAATAGATAAGGCAGGGCCACCATCAGCGGTATTATCAACTACAAAACGAGAGTCTTGTTGTAATACAGATTTTAGATCTCGACTAATAGCAACGGTATTTTCTATATCTTTTGCATTAAACTCTTGGCTTGGTCCTACTTTATAGGTACCCGCCATGGCGAGCTGGCCAGTTACGGTTATACGCTCAATTTGTTCTTCTTCCTTGGCTACCAAGGTGATTTTAGACGCCTCCCCTAGCTTTAAATATAAGTCATTGATGGTTTCAAACTTTAAATCACTACCACCAGCAATCCTAACAAGGTATGGACCACCAACGGGCATACCGCGCAAATTAAAGTTGCCATTGGCATTGGTAGTAATGGTTTTGACCTTACCAGTAGGTTCATGAATTACTTCTACTGCAACATTCTCAAGAGCCACACCATTGGAGTCGGCAACTTGACCACGAATAGTAGAAGCTGTTTCAGAGGCCAGTAGTGGTGTGTTAGCCAATAGTGTGGTTGCGGTAATAACCGCAGCCGCGAGTTTAGATATTTTCATGTTATTTTTCCTCTGTGCATTAATGCGAAATTATTTTAATAGTTTTTTTACATTAAACATGACCAAATGGTCAACATATGTTAATTTAACACTTTGAAATACTTTGGCAATAAAAATAGTAATAAATTAGATAAATATACATATTAAATTAATTGGATAAATGTCCACTTTTATTAAATTGAAAACGCTATTGTGATGCACAAAAAAATATCAACTTTATTTTCAGTTATTTAAGCCAGTTTTTTACTTTTGTAATATATGCTTTTAAAGCATAGCAAAGTTCTTTGGAAAAACTAGAATAGAGAACATTGATAAAACAAATGAAGGCCGAAATTTTGAACCAAACTAAAATTAGTACCAGAATTGATTCCAAACCAACAGTAATCGCTATTGCCGGCGCTTCAGCATCAGGAAAGTCACTTTTTGCTGAAACTATTTATCAAGAACTATTACCAGAGCTTGGCTCTGAAGGTATTTCTATTATTAAAGAAGATGCTTATTATCGTGATCAATCTCATTTAAGTATGGATGAAAGAATTCAAACTAACTACGATCATCCAAAAGCTTTCGAACATGAGCTATTGAGCGCACAAATTGCTGAATTAATTGCTCAACAAGATATAGAATGTCCTGTTTATTGTTATAAAACTCATACTCGTACAAAAGAAACAAACACAATAAAACCAACCAAAATAATTCTAGTTGAAGGGATTTTATTACTTTCTAACCCCCAGCTTCGTGATTGTTTTGATATAAAAGTTTACATGGACACACCACTCGATATTTGTTTAATTAGACGAATAGAGCGAGATACACAAGAACGTGAACGTAGTTTAGAGTCAATCACTAACCAATACATAACGACGGTTCGACCTATGTATTATCAATTTATCGAGCCATCAAAAGCTTGGGCTGATCTTGTTATAACTCGAGGTGGAAAAAACCGAATGGCAATAGAGGTATTAAAAGCTAAAATAAGACAATTATCACAGTAATAAACATATAACAAAAATAATCAACAACATGAGGTTACAATGGATCTAACAGCACTTCGCGGTTTATTAGGTATTGGTGTTTTACTCGCCATCGCAGTATTTATTTCTAAAAACCGTCAAGCAATAAATTTTCGCACTGTTGGTTGGGCTTTCGCTCTGCAAATTGGATTAGGCGCATTTGTTCTCTACATTCCTTTTGGAAAAGACACTTTAGCTTCAATTTCATCGGGAGTACAACAAGTAATTGATAGCGCAAATGTGGGTATTGCCTTCTTATTTGGTGGCTTAGGCACAGATGCCATGTATTCAAATGGTGTTGGCTTTGTTTTTGCGATTAGGGTACTTCCCGTCATAATATTTTTCTCTTCTTTAATAGCCGTTCTATATTACCTTGGAATCATGCAATTGGTGGTTAAAATTATTGGCGGTGGACTTCAAAAGCTACTTAGAACCAGTAAACCTGAATCGCTATCTGCAACAGCTAATATTTTTGTAGGCCAAACAGAAGCGCCATTAGTGATACGCCCTTATATAGCTAATATGACAAGATCTGAGCTATTTGCGATAATGGTAGGTGGTTTAGCATCTGTTGCAGGCTCTATTTTAGCTGGATATGCAGGTTTAGGGATTGATTTAAAATATTTGATCGCAGCTTCATTTATGGCAGCTCCTGGCGGTTTGTTAATGGCTAAAATTATTATGCCTGAAACAGAACATGACAAAATTGCTCAAGAAGACTTAATTACTGAAGATAGTGGTGAAAAACCTGTTAATGTCATTGATGCCGCAGCATCAGGTGCAGCATCAGGGTTGAAATTAGCCGTAAATGTTGGTGCAATGTTATTGGCTTTTATCGCGATCATTGCTTTGTTAAACACATTAGTTGGTGGCACGGCGAGTTTATTCGGCTTTGAAAACATCACGATTGAATGGCTATTAGGATATTTATTTGCTCCTATTGCATTTATCATTGGTGTTCCTAGTTCAGAAATGTTGCAAGCAGGTAGCTTTATAGGGCAAAAAATTGTGGTAAACGAATTTTTCGCTTACGTAAACTTTATTGAAATCAAAGACAGCTTAAGCGCCTCTACTCAAGCTATTATTACTTTTGCACTGTGTGGCTTTGCCAATTTGTCTTCTATTGCTATTTTACTTGGAGGTATTGGTTCTATGGCACCAAACAGAAGACCTGATATAGCTAAATTAGGTATGAAAGCAATGCTTGCAGCAACACTAGCTAATTTAATGAGCGCGGCAATTGCTGGCGTATTTTTATCTCTTTAATAGTATGCCCAAACCACCTGAAACTACATATTCAAGTGGCTTGGGTATATACTTAATATTAAATTTTTTATGACTCACTGTTCCCTATCTCAAAGTGTTTTAGGAGAATAAAATTGGTTTTTTATATGTAAATAGAAAATAAATTATATAAAAATTACAGGGGCTGTTTAATTGCTTTTGCATTCAACAATGTTAGACCGCCTCTCGATTTCCCTGCTTTAATTACTTTGTAATCATCGTAAGATTGAAGGTAGAAATCTTTTTGATAACTTTTTTGTCTAAACAAATATAATTAGGTGCTATATGTCAACTAATAAAAATACAACTAAAGAAACGAACCAAACAGATGGGCATGAATTGCGTAATGCTGGTATACCATTTGATCTAGGCTTTATAAATTCTATAAACATTAACCGAAGTGCAGTAGAACGTAGAGCTGCAACAATAGCCACAAGAAGAACAGTAAAAAAACAGCATCAAGCAGCATGGTTGTTAAAGGCTATTACCTTTATAGATTTAACTACTTTAGCCGGTGATGATACTCCTGGAAAAGTAAAGAGATTATGCCAAAAAGCCAAACAACCTGTCAGCAAAGAATTGCTTGAAGCACTAGATGCTACTGAGCTTAACATTACCACAGGTGCCGTTTGTGTTTACCATAATATGATTAACACCGCAGTTGACGCACTGAAAGGAACTAATATCCCCGTTGCTGCTGTATCTACCGGCTTTCCGGCAGGCCAATCTCCTTTACCAATCAAATTGAGTGAGATCACCGCATCCGTCAACGAGGGCGCAAAAGAGATAGACATTGTTATTAGCCGTGAAAAAATATTTACCGGCGATTGGCAAGGTATTTATGATGAAGTTAACGCTTTTCGTATTGCCTGTGGTGATGCCCATATTAAGACTATTCTAGCGACAGGCGAATTAGCAACATTTACTAACGTTGCTAAAGCAAGTTGGGTTTGCATGATGGCAGGTGCAGACTTTATAAAAACAAGTACAGGTAAAGAGCCGGTTAATGCCACCCTACCCGTTAGTTTAGTTATGGTTAGAGCTATTCGTGATTATTACCAACTAACTGGAGTTAAAGTTGGTTATAAGCCTGCAGGTGGGATTCAAAAGGCTAAACAAGCTATTGAATTTATGATTTTAATGAAAGAAGAATTAGGGAATGAATGGTTAGAACCTCATTTATTTAGGTTTGGTGCAAGTAGCTTACTGGGCGATATTGAACGCCAATTAGAGCACTACGTTACTGGCTGTTACTCAGCAAGTCACAGACATGCAATCAGTTAATCATCCTATTTTATAACTAATTATGCTCAATTATTGAGCAGAAAGAGAAATCATTATGTCAATCAAAGAGATATTTACTACTATGGAATACGGTACCGCATCAGAAAACAGTGACGTAGCACAAGAGTGGTTAGCAAACTTAAATAATACCTTTAATCATTATGTAAATGGTAAATGGCACAAGCCAAAAACGAACAAATACTTCGATTCAAACAACCCTGCAAATAAAGCACACATTGCTAATGTCGCTGATGGAAGTTCAGAAGACGTAGACCAAGCAGTACTAGCAGCAAGAAAAGCTCAAAAAGAGTGGTACGCTATTGGAGGGCATGCAAGAGCAAAGTATTTATATGCTATTGCAAGACAAATTCAAAAACATAGTCGTTTATTTGCCGTATTAGAAACACTCGATAATGGAAAACCTATACGCGAATCAAGAGATATAGATATTCCTCTCGTTGCCCGTCATTTCTATCATCATGCAGGTTGGGCTCAGATTATGTCGTCTGAGTTTAAAGGCTTTGAGCCGTTAGGTGTTGTTGGACAAATTATTCCCTGGAACTTCCCGCTTTTAATGCTGGCATGGAAAGTAGCACCCGCTTTAGCAATGGGTAATACCGTCGTATTAAAACCAGCAGAGTTTACTTCTGCGACGGCCGTTTTATTTGCACAGATTTGTGATGAAATAGGACTTCCCAAAGGTGTTTTTAATTTAGTTTTAGGTGATGGCAAAGCAGGTCAAGCCATAGTAGAACATGAAAACATTGATAAAATTGCATTTACTGGCTCTACTCAGGTAGGCCGACACATTCGTAAAGCAACCGCAGGAACTGGAAAAAAACTCTCTTTGGAGCTAGGTGGTAAGTCTGCATTTATCGTTTTTGAAGATGCCGATTTGGATAGTGTTGTTGAGGGTGTTGTTGACGCCATTTGGTTTAATCAAGGCCAAGTATGTTGTGCCGGTTCTCGTTTATTAATGCAAGAATCTATTGCAGATAAATTAACAAATAAACTAGTAGCACGCATGAAAAAACTCGTGGTTGGGGATTCTTTATCCAAGAACATCGACGTTGGAGCTATTATAGATGCTCGTCAATTAGTAAAAATTAAAGAAATGGTTGCATTAGGGGTTTCTGAAGGAGCAATCTTACACCAAGCAAACTGCATTGATGAAAAAGACGGTTGCTTTTATCCTCCAACACTTTTAACTGATGTTGAGCCTGCATCGACTATTGCTCAACAAGAAATCTTTGGACCTGTTTTAGCTGCCATGACATTTAGAACTCCAGCTGAAGCCGTGCAAATAGCCAATAACAGTCGTTATGGTTTAGCTGCCAGTGTTTGGTCTGAGAATATCAATGTCGCCTTAGATGTGGCACCAAAAATAAAAGCAGGTGTGGTTTGGATAAATAGTACTAACATTTTCGATGCTGGGGCGGGCTTTGGTGGCTATCGTGAATCAGGTTTTGGTCGCGAAGGAGGCAAAGAAGGACTTTTTGAATATATTCAAGAATCATGGTTAACCAAATTAACCACAAAAACGTCAAAGGCTAAGGAAAGCAAGAAAACAACTAAAAAAGCTAGTGCTGCCCTAAGTATTGATCAAACAGCTAAATTATTTATTGGCGGAAAGCAAGTTCGTCCGGATAGTGGCTACAGTTTACCTGTTTTTGATGCCTCAGGCGCTCACATTGCAGAAATCCCAGATGGTAGCAGAAAAGATATTCGAAATGCAGTAGAAGCAGCTAACAAAGCTGCTACTTGGTCAGGAGCAACAGCTCATAATAGAGCACAAGTTCTTTATTTTATAGCTGAAAATCTACAAACTAGAGCAACAGAGTTTGCGCAGCGAATTTGCCAATTAACGGGTAAATCTCTTAAAGATGCAGATAAAGAAGTTGATTTAGCCATTAATAGAATTTTTACAAGTGCTGCTTGGGCCGATAAATATGAAGGTCAAATTCATATTCCTCCTCAACGAATTGTTACCCTAGCAATGAAAGAAGCCGTTGGTAATATTGCTATTGTTGCCCCTGAAGAAGGTGGTTTCTTAGGACTGATATCGACTATTATGCCGGCAATAGCCATGGGAAATCGTGTTATTGTAGTACCATCAAGAGAAACCGCTTTATTGGCGACAGACTTTTATCAAATACTCAATACATCTGATTTACCCGCAGGTGTTATCAATATAATCACAGGTGACAGAGAGTCGTTAACCGACACGCTGGCAAAACACTATGACATTGATGGTTTTTGGTATTGGGGAACAAAAGAAGGTAGTAAGAGCGTTGAACTTGAGTCTGCTGCCACAATGAAGCGAACCTGGGTTAATCATGGTAAGTTATATGACTGGACGTCTGACGAGCAAATAAACAGTGACATATTTCTACGCCATTCAGTAGAAATAAAGAATGTTTGGGTGCCTTATGGTGCGTAACAAACTACAATAAATTTAAAATCTATAACTCACCACAAAATCTTTTGTGGTGAGTTATTAAAATATAACTAAGAATCATTTCATGGCACAACTCTATTTTTATTATTCCTCAATGAATGCTGGTAAATCGACGCATTTACTCCAATCTTCATACAACTATAACGAGTGCGGCTTACGAACGGTACTCTATACCGCACAAATTGATGATCGGTATGCAAAAGGTAAAGTTTCATCTCGGTTAGGCATTGATGCGGATGCTCAATTGTTTACCACAGAAACTGATTTACTAGCTGAAGTTAGTTCAATGCAAAATGATGATAAAATTGCTTGTGTATTAATTGATGAAGCGCAGTTTTTATCAAAGGCACAAGTAAAACAATTAACTGATATCGTTGATGAACTGCATATTCCTGTTTTAGCTTACGGTATTCGCACTGATTTTCTAGGTCAAACTTTTACAGGTAGTGCGGCTTTGCTTGCATGGGCTGATAAACTGGTAGAGCTCAAAACTATTTGTCATTGTGGTCGAAAAGCTAACTTTGTTATTCGCTTAAATAGCGATGGTAAGGCTGCAATAGGTGGTGAACAAGTTGAAGTTGGTGGCAATGAACGTTATCAAGCGTTATGCAGAAATCATTTTAAAGAATATGTGCCATTAATATAAATAGTCGCTATTAATCAGTACTTTCATTTACTATAAAGGTATACAGCAGAAAGGTTTACCCCAAATCGACAGTGTATTGATCTTATACGTTCACCATAAAGGGATTTTCTTGAGCACACTATCGATTGATTATATCAGATAGGCCGTTTATATTACTTACACTCGCATAAAAGATAAAGTATTCAGCATTGAGCAATTCTCCCAATCCAGCACAAAATTTATATCAAAAAGGTCTCTCATTATGGCAACAACAAAAACTCAATGAAGCCTTCCAATATTTCCAGAAGGCATTTTCTGAGACAGATGATAAACCATTTCTTTTACTGTCAGTTACTCAGCTACTGCTTGATTCTGGTTATTTTCAACAGGGCATAGAAGTTTTAAATCAATATAGTGCGGCGACTCAAAATTCGTCTATATTACAGGTCAGGCTGGCATTGCTACATGACAAGATGAAATCCTCCACATCTGCCATTTCAATACTTAATGACTGTATAAAAAGCGACCCTTTGTGTGTTGATGCCTATACCTTACTTGCTGAAATTTATGGGCATAGCAGGAAAGTTGGTCTTGCTGAAACTACTCTTATAGCATTGCTCAAGCAATATCCTGACGATCTGGAAATCCATAACTCTGCGGCTTCTTATTTATCGGCAATTGGTGCTGATTCGGCGGCACTTCACGCTTACGCATTAGCTATAAAAAAAGAGTCCTATACTGCGACTACACTTTCAAAAATTGCAAAATTATATCATTCTCTGGGTGAGTTTAATGAGGCGACAAGATATAACCTTCTTGCTCTGTCGAAAGATCCTAACAGTGCTGCCGCTTATCAAGGTATTGCCACATCAAAAAAATTCACTATGGGTGATAGTGAAATTATCAAACAATTTACTGATGCGCAGAAGGCAGGGCTGACCGTCGAAACTACGACTGTTTTAAACTTTTCTCTTGGCAAAATAAATGATGACCTATCTAAATTTGATCAAGCATTTGAATACTTTAAAACAGCCAACCAACAACGAAAAAAAATGCTCATCAAACCTTTTGATATCAATACCGTCAAACAGCGATTTGAAAAACTAAAAAATTATTTTAGCGAACAACAAATTAGCCAGCTTCAGAAAAAATCATCTAAAACTTATGAGCCCATTTTCATAGTTGGTATGCCTCGATCAGGTACAACATTACTCGAAAGGATTTTTACAAGTAATGATAAGGTGTTTTGCGCTGGCGAATTAGAAACACTGGATTTGTTCCCGAAACATATTGAAAACTCTACGGGGAACAAAATTATTTTCCCAGAGGTTTTATCTCACATTCCAAGCCAAGCTGTAGAATATTACTGTAAACAATATCTGGAATCTATCACCGCGAATTATAATGATTACCAGCATACACTGGATAAAAACCCTTTAAATTTCGTTAACATTGGCTTTATCAAAATGTTGTTTCCGAAAGCCAAGATTATTCATTGCACTCGAAATCCCGTAGATATTTGCCTATCCATTTATTTCCAAAATTTTGCACATACTAACTTGGACTTCAGTTACGAGTTAAACGATATCGCAGAATATTATTCGTTATACTCAGAAATGATGCAGCACTGGAATAATCAGAATATAGACATCTTAACTATAAGCTATGACGACATGGTGACAGATACCAAAAAAGTCATGAATCAACTTTGTGAATATACTGGTCTCAAACAACTATCTGCAGAAACTAGTGAACAAAATGCTGCTTCAATCCATACCGCCAGCATTTGGCAAGCTCGCCAGAGCGTATACAAAGATTCCATTGAGCGATGGAAAAACTATGAAAACCAGTTGTCAGATTTTATTCTTCGTTATCCTGACTTGTTAAAGAAAAATAAATGAACATAGAGCGAGTACGCTATGAAAAGAAAATTGTGGCCAAATTAAACGATAAAGAAACACTATAGTCCATCTAGACAAAACTTCGCTACAATTAACTTAAGTAAACTATATATCTTAATGTTGATTCATCGTTTACACTATGAAATGGGTAACACGTAACTAAAACAAGTTCTTTGATAAAGGGCTTTCTTTCTCTATAGCCATAGTTATTAAACAAGACTAGCTGATCTGTTTTAATATCCATAATAGCAGTATTGCTGACTTTGAATGTCTGAGATCTTCCTGATTTTAAGGTTAATGTTACACTGTCATTTAATTGCAACTCACTTAAAATACTAAAGTGAGTATCGTTATGTGCGGAGATAACAAAAACACTTGAACTCTCACTCTTAATATTTGTTATATTAATTCTATTAAGGCCGGGACCAAATGCCAAAGCTTGCCCTGAGTCATTATTTAATACAATTTGAGTGATATTAAAACGATCAAAACTCAGTTTAGCTACGGGATAAATATCAGCCCATGGCCAAGGTTTGACCTTATTACTATTTCCAAGATTATCCTCGACTGTTTGTTGTTGCCATGCTTTATTCAGTAAAAATTGGGCAAAGTGAGCTTTAGTCAGTATATACCCTCCGTGTGCGAAACTAGTTAAAGCCGCTAACAAACAGAATGCACTAACATAGCAAGCTAATTTCTTGCCTTTTAGCTTAAGATTCAACATGACTTTTCAAAGTCATTTCTGGTCAGTAACCGTAAAAATATAGCAACAACAATTAACAATAAACTAAAGTAAAAGTAACCAAGTACTCCTAAAGCCGTATTCGCCAAAGGAATTATTTGAGTTGAGCCTTTCGGCATAAGGTTTTTAATTCCTTCGCTTTTTAATGTCTTATTTTGGTTTCGGCTAACCTTCTCTTCAATGGCAATAAAGCTTGTGTATGGAGACACTAGGTGATGTTTTAATGCTAATTGCGTTATTTGAGCTTTAATCTCAGTTTTGATTTGCGTTGAGCTGCGACGTTGTAATAAAGATAAATGGTTGATTTTTTGTTTAGCCCACCACTGAGCGACACCATTATCGCTAGTATTTTGACTTGAATCTCCATTTACTGCTTGCTTCTTCTCTTTTGTAATATCTACCTGCTCTTGCCAAGCTGTCGAGGCAAGCGTTCCTGATACCCTAATCACTTGCTTTATATCTTTATCAACGCCCTTTTGCCAACGCGCGCTTACTAACAAGGGTTGCCCTGAGTAAAGATCAGGAAGGTGTTCAGGAAAAGTTTCTACTTGTGCTACAGGCCAAGTTAGTTTGATATCTTGCATTAACGGTTTGCCGATTTGATTAAATAATGTTGTCATTTGTTCTTTTACTTCGTTGATATTGCCAATATAACGGTAAGTGCCGCGCCCTATTTTGGCCGCTTGAGACATGAAGTAGCCATTTGGTGCAGAGCCAATGCCGATGGTATGTAAACGTGTGTTAGCAAGGTTTCGGTCAATTAAACTAAATAATTCAGCTTCATTACCGACACTGCCATCAGTAATAAAGATAACTTGTCGATAAGAATTTTCATTTTGTGCTGACTGCAAAGCTTGTTCAATGGCTGGATACATATTTGTTCCGCCGCCCGCCTTTAAATTTGAAAGCCAATGTTTTGCTTTCTTAATATTATCCACGTTTGCGAGCTTGCTCAATGAGAACAAACTATGAGTGTCATCATCAAAAGAAATAATGTTAAAACTGTCATGACTATTTAACAGATCAAGAGCTGTGATAAGTGATTGCTTTGCTTGCCTTATAGCAACGCCCCCCATAGAGCCTGAGGTATCGATAATATAAATCACGTCTTTGTTTATAGCTTGAGCATAAACTTGTTTAGGAGGCATCAACATTAACAACCCATAATGATAACCTTCATGGTTTGGCATACTGCCTGAAATGTAATCTGATTGTTGAAAAAAGGCCGCTTTAGGAGTCTCCCCTTGGGCTAGTTTCCATTGCAAAACAAAATCTTGATTGAGCAATATTTTTGAATCGGATAATGATATTGATAACTTGTCATTAAACTGAGTTTTATCAATTCGATGGTAACGACTAAGAACATCAGTTAGTGGCAAAATAGTATTTAAATTAATTGCCAAGGTTACCGTTTGTTGTTGATTTTCACTTTCATGCTTATTAAATGTTTCCCTCCTTGTTTGAAAGGGAGTAATTTCACTGGCATCAATTACCCTAGCATTATTCAGCGCCCAACCGTGCACGTTGATTTTTGTCGTATTCACTCCATCATTAGTGTTTTTCTTTTCTTTATCTATTTCTTTACTCTTGGGACTGATATTGCTGCTAATGTTATTGCCATTCACTGAAGGTATAAATCTAGGGGTAAGTGTTAGCGGAATTCTCAAAGAAAAGGTTTCATCATTAAGCGTTATAGACTGTAAATAGCTCAACGATATTTTTATGGTTTCGCCCGGTGCAATATTCGCAAGTTTTGTTGTAAATAAATTAGGACGTTGCTCTGAAACCAAACTCACCTTTTTACCTTGCTTTTTAGCTTTTTTATACAGTTTTTGAGCTTGGTGTTTTTCTTTAATTTTACCAATGATGCGCCGCTCGCCTATTTCCATAACCATTGAATCCACAGCCGCATCATCAATAAGAGGAAAAGCATAAACAGCTTCTAAAAAATCATCACTTGAATTTTTAAAAGTTTGAGTGAAGTTAACGCGAGCGAGTAAGCCATTAACACTCACTTGATAGTCACTGTTTTGTGTTAATGCAGGAAAATACCCCTCATCACTTTTAAAATACAAACTTCCTGAACTGATATCTTGATATGGAATATTTTCAATTGTCAATTCTTGAGCTGTGACTTTGACGATAGTGATCAAATAAGCAATTAAAACCCAAGTAATAATAGCGGTTAGCTGGCTTTGTGTTGGTGTTACGCTGATGGTATCTTTCATGATTGGCTCTACGGTAAGTAAAGCACTATCATGAAGATAAATTATGTTTTTATAGAGCTGATATTATGGCGTATTTATGTCAAATCATGACGAAACATGGCAATTTTGACGAGAATATTTTAATAATAACTAACCAAGTAAAGCATGCCCTTCTGGTAATTGTTTTGCTATCCACAAAGCCAACTTATGTTTCATGTGAGGCTGATCTTCACTATCAACCGGTAGCGGCTGTATTAACTTATCATTGACCAATAAACGATAAAGACTTTCAACTTTATCTTTTGCTGAGTTAGTTGCAGAAAAACTTTTGTAACCGCGATTCACTGCATATTTTTCGCCAATAAGTAGAGCTTTTTTTAATAATTCCGCTTCATTTTTTAGTTTTTTCATTCTATATTCTTCATAAGATTCTAATTTATTAAAGATGCTTTAAAACATGATATATGTCAATTATCTATTGCTATTATTAGTGAATTAGATTGATTTACATCATCTTTCGTAGGTGCATGTTTGACTATACTAGCTGCAATTATTTTATTCGAAATAGCAGGTAATATTATGTCACTATCTCGCACTAGAAACGCTCAACATAAAGTGTATATTCCTACATCAGCACGTGAAAACCAATATTTGATGGCTAAATTTGAGTTAACTGATCAGTTACTTGATAGATATGCTAGCTTAATTGATATCAACGCTAGTGAACCTTATGCTAAATTTTATCAAACGTTAGCTAAAATATTTTTTAATATAAATGACGAGTTAGCCATAGAAAGCTCACAATTTATTGCAAATGACAAATTCGCACGTGTTCGTTTTAGCCCTGAAAAATTAACCTCTCAAACCGAACAGCAACTGCTATTTCTATACAATCCTGAATATCACACAAGCCAAAATACTTTTTTTGATGGAGTTAAAAAAACTAGAAAAATAACATTGTTATTTTTAGCAAATGGTGATGAAATCAGAATTCAGGCAGCAAAATTTCATCAACAAGTTAAGCTGGCAATTAGCCAATTTAGTGAAGAAATTGGCTTAAATAAAAAAGAAGTTCGAGTATCAGATCATCAGCATTTAACCTATGATTTATTTGCTAAAAATAAAGGTGTTGAAGGCTCACAAGTGCATAAGTTTCGTTCGATGACTAATCGTTATTTAGCAGATGAACAAAACTTGCCTGAAAATACTGATGCGTTAACTTATGCAGTAGTTGATTTTCCACTTAATCGTCGAATTCGCTCTTTGGTCAAAACCAATGACGATGAACATAATTGTTATAATGAACTCTATAACCTAATTGCTGATGTTTTCATTAGTGCAGCAAAAAATCAAAACCTTTATAATGGTGCTGTGATTGCTAATGGTTTAGTACCAATAGTACGTAAAGGTGAAGATGAAAATGTTATCGCAAGCGGTGAGTTGCTAATGTTAGGTTACAATCCTAGCCACTCTAGCTGTGGTTATACATGTAAATGGGATTCAAACAAACTTGTTGATAATATTCAATTAATTTTTGTTGCAAGTGAACAAAACAAAAACTCACATGGTTACGGTAAGTTTGTAAACCACATTGAGCAAGCACTTCGCTCTTTTGCTCAAGAGTTAGATTTTGTATATGAGAAAGAAGAAATGTTGATTAGATTACACCAACATATTGGTTTTTGCTTGGATTAAAATTGCCTATTTGAGCCTGAAAGGTACTTATCTGATATTTTTGATAAGTACCGTTTTCCACGTTCTATCTCCTAGCCCAAAACTTAATATCCTGCTCAGTTAAAAACTGTTCTGCATTATTACCTTGTAATAATGCTAATGTTGCTAATATTCCTGCTTGAATACATTGTGGCGCAACAACGGTGATAGAGCGTGGAGCCTTGTTAATTGGCCAACCTGTTTTAGCATTTAAAATATGGCCGTACCGCTTCCCTTCTTTCAATAAAAACCGTCTTGCATCACCACTAGTGGCTAACGCACCTTGCTTGAGAGAAATAATCATATCTTGGTTAGAGCTGGTAGCTGATTCATCATCGATATCGGGACGTTCAATAGCTACATGCCAAGCTTCATTATTCAATCGAGGACTTGTTACAGCAAGATCTCCACCCAAATTTACTAGCACAGGTTTATCCGTTATTCGTTTTGCTAATATAATAGCTCGGTCTACAGCATACTCCTTCCCTATGCCACCAAAATCAATTTCCATATTATTAGCTAAGGTTATTTGTTGTTGATCAAACTTGATTTTACGCCAACCTACAAATTTGAGTACCTCAGAAACTTTTGTTTTAGAAGGTAAACTATCACTACCATCAAAAATCCAAGCCTTTCGAAGTACACCAGAGCTAATATCAAATAAGCCATCACTTAATTGGTAACACTGTTCAGCAAAATTAAGCAGTAAAAAGGTTTCTTGATCAATGGAAACGGAATGTCCTGCTTTAATATTTATTAAACTACAAACACTTTGCCTATCATAGCGGTTATATTTATCTTCAATTCGCCAAATTTCTTGGGTTAGGGTTCGGGCAATTTTATCGGCTAATTGCTTATTCATTGATTGAATTAAGACTTCACAAGAACTAGCCATCGCAATAAAAGAAATACTATGGCCATCAGTCAAACGTGTTAATTCAAATTCTCTTTTATCCATTAATTTTAAGTACTCATGAATTAGAAAGAGTATGTAACTTGAGCAATGATGGCATCAATAGTTGGGTAAATTTCAACATCTTTCAATACACCAGGTTCTTCAAAACCTGCATCGGTTGGTGTTTGGTGATAATACTCAAGTCTAAACGCTAATTCATTGCCATTGTTGACTAACATTCCATATTTAAAGCCAACAGTGATAGCTGTCATTTCACCTATGCGATAATCTGCACTAGCAAATGCTGGCAACGGGTCACTGTCTAATAAAAAAGGTCGATAAAAATCAGCAGCACTTTGTTGATAAAACCTAAAGTGTGGTTGCAAATAACTTTCCGTGCCAAAATCATCTCCCAGCGGAACTCTATAACGCGAATCAATAGTATGAGAGGTTATTTCCCAGTCATCCCACATATATCGATATGATACATCTAATACTGTTGTGTCAAAATGATATAGCGATTGAGTATAAATACTTTGTTTGATACGCGAGTCAGGTCGTGATTCATAAACATAATCTTGAGCAACACCATTGTGATCAACAACACTTAATATTTTAAAGGGATCTGTTAAATAGCCATCAACCACGGAGTAAGAATAATTAAATTGCATCAACATTCTTCGATTAATTACTTGGGTAAAACCAAGTAGAATATCAGCGGTGCTTTTATCATCCTCACTGCCAATTCTGGTTTTAGCAAACTCATCATCCCAATCAGGATCACTACTATCGCCGATTAACATGGAAGCAAAAGGTTTAGGTATGCCTCCTTCAGGTGTAAATGTATCCTGAAAGTAACTAAAGCCAGCTGAGAATGTAGAATTTTTTCGATCAAAATCTACAGCAAGATTGCCATTAAGCCCTAATGACAGATAATCGTATTCTTTAGATATATGAATACCACCACTAGCGATTAAGTTTGAGGCTACAGGCTGTGTCCACTGACCATTGAATTGAACTCGGGTATCATGGAATGTATCATCAAGTGGCGTATCTCCGGGCGCAATTTCATATTGACCATTACCCGAAGGACGTGTAAATGTTTGTATCGTAGGTTGTGCAACAGCGCCATTCGCGGAAGCACCAGTTAAAGCGTCAATGGTTAATTTAAGGTTCAGTACTTCTTCATTTTCAAAAGTTTTATTGGCATTAAAAATAGCTTCACTGGCACTTACTCTATCTACCTCACTATAAAATAAAAAAGCACTATCAAATTCCCATGAATTTTCTTCGACACTCGCGATTGAAGTTGATGTGGCTTGGGCTAAGTTATTTGTTCCTAATAACGCCGCTGTAGCAATGGTTAGTGCGGTTTTAATATTTGTTTTATCACTTCCATTTTTCATTTTGTTTTTTCACTTATTTATACAAAACATTGTGATTCATACAATAACAAGATGGATTATGATGCTAGTTGCAGCCACAACCTCCACCACCAAACCCTTTGCCACCACTTGAAGCTTCTTTACTGAAATAAATATGGTCATCAAGCGCGGCATCAATTGGGGCTGCATTTAATGACATTTCTTTCTTCGCCAACAAATCACGTTCCCAAGGCTCAACTCCTAAACTAGTACAACCTGTTGCACTGATAAGTACTGGTACGAGTAAGGATATGTGTAGTTTTTTACACTCCATATATGTCACCTATTTTGCAATCAATAATTGCTCTATTTCTTGTTGGTATTGTGGAATTTTTTTTGTAAAAAAACCGCTATGGCTTGATTTAACTTGTCCATCACGACCGATAAGCAAACTGCTTGGCATTCCTTGAATTTTAAAATGCCTAGCAATTTTTCCTTTGGGATCATAAATAACGGCAAAATTAGCAGGTGTTTCAATTAGAAATTTCTCTGCTAATGATTTGTTTGCATCTAAATTAATACTAATTACAGTAAATCCTTGCTGTTGATATTGGACTTGTATTTTATTCATCCAAGGAAAAGACTTACGGCAAGGACCGCACCATGATGCCCAAAAATCAAGGTAAACCACCTTTCCTCTTTGTTCGTTTAGCGCCTGTTCAAGTGCAATTTGGCTATTCGGCACTTGTTGATTAGACTCTTTTGCATTAGCACTATTCACAGTAGCTGACAGAATAAAAATTGAAAAAATGACGCAATGAATTTGTTTAAATAAAAATTGCAAAAGCACACCTAATATAAAGATATTATTGATATTGAATTAAACCATAGATTAAAATTATTTTCTTAATGAATGCTTAAAAGCACCCATTTTATTAATAATAAAACGCATTATGTGATCTGAAGCCCTCTTATAACCATTTAATTTAATCATTTTGAATATTATGCTTGATTTTTTTTGTCGAACTGGCAAAGTGTCATTAAGTAATTAGTGCTGTTGCACTAATCTATTTAACAAGAAAACTCACAATTTGACTTAACAATAACTTAAAGGAGTAGCGCTTCAATGTGTTCGATCTTTGGTATATTAGATATAAAAACAGGTGCAGATGCACTTCGTCCGAAAGCTTTAGAATATTCTCGTCTATTACGTCACCGTGGCCCAGACTGGTCAGGAATTTACAACAACGACAATGCTATATTAGTGCATGAACGTTTATCTATTGTTGATACAGAGCATGGCGCTCAACCATTATATAACGAAAATAAAACTCATGTATTAGCTGTGAATGGTGAAATATATAATCATAAAACTCTTGCGAGTGAATTATCTGTAGATTATGAATTTCAAACAGCATCTGACTGTGAAATTATTTTACCTCTATATAAAGAATTTGGTGTTGAGTTTGTAGACAAGCTTCAAGGCATGTTCGCCTTTATTGTATATAACGAAACAGACAACTCTTACTTAATCGCACGTGACCACATTGGTATTATTCCACTTTACACCGGTTATGATAGCGATGGTAACTTTTACGTTGCCTCAGAAATGAAGGCATTGATGCCTATTTGTAAAACTGTGAGTGAATTTCCTCCAGGTCATATATTGGATAGTCGTGTTGGTGAGTTACAGCAATATTATAAGCGTAACTGGCAAGAGTACGGCGCAATAAAAGACAATACCACGAGTACCACTAAAATTCGTGAAGCATTAGAAGAGTCTGTTAAGAGTCATTTAATGACAGATGTACCTTATGGTGTATTACTTTCTGGTGGCTTAGATTCTTCATTAATCTCAGCAATTACCCAAAAGTTTGCGGCACGTAGAATCGAAGATAATGACTTAGCAGAAGCATGGTGGCCTAAAGTTCACTCATTTGCTTGTGGTTTAGAAGGGTCTCCTGACTTAATCGCGGCACAAACCGTAGCTGACAGTATAGGTACTACACATCACAGTGTTATATTTACCGAACAAGAAGGCATAGACGCACTTAAAGAAGTTATTTATCACCTAGAGACTTACGATGTTACAACTATTCGTGCTTCTACCCCAATGTACTTAATGGCACGAAAAATCAAAGCCATGGGTATTAAAATGGTACTTTCGGGTGAAGGCGCTGATGAAATATTTGGTGGTTATTTATACTTCCATAAAGCACCAAATGCACAAGAATTCCATGAAGAGTTAAACCGTAAACTTGATCGTCTACATAAATTTGACTGTCTACGCGCTAACAAATCAATGTCTGCTTGGGGCATTGAAGCCCGTGTACCATTTTTAGATAAAAACTTTATGGATGTTGCTATGCGCATCAACCCAGAAGATAAGATGTGTGGTAACGGTAAAATGGAAAAAGCTATTTTACGTGAGTCTTTTGAAGGTTATTTACCAAAAGAAATTTTGTGGCGCCAAAAAGAACAATTTTCTGATGGTGTTGGTTATTCATGGATTGACGGCTTAAAAGCACATGTTGAATCACAAGTAACTGATCAACAGCTTGAAAGTGCTAGTTTTAGATTCCCAGTGAATACACCTGATAATAAAGAAGGTTATTACTATCGCACTATTTTTGAAGAAAGGTTCCCATTAGGCTCGGCAGCTGATTGTGTTATTGGCGGCAAGTCTGTTGCTTGTAGTACAGAAGAAGCTCTTGCTTGGGATGAAAGCTTTAAAAACAACGCAGATCCATCAGGTCGCGCCGTTTTAAGTGTTCATAATGAAAGTTATTAATAACTAATGCTAGATATCTAATTATTCTAAGTAGATAAAGTTAAGAGCGCGGTTTATACCGCGCTTTTTTATGCCTGCTATATTCTGGAAAATCCAAAAGTAAATGTCGGTATATACGGCGGCTAATCAATAGCTAATAGTTCGACATCAAAAATTAACAATGAACCCGCACTGATTTTACCCGTGGCACTATTGCCATAACCTAAGCTCGCAGGAATATAAAAACGCGTTTTTTCTCCCACGACCATTAACTGTACACCTTCAGTCCAACCTTTAATCACTTGGTTCAAACCAAAGCTAATTGGTTCACCTCTATCAACCGAGCTATCAAATACGGTACCGTCAAGTAAAGACCCATGGTAATGTACTTTTACTTTTGAAAAAGCACTCGGATGTTCAGTACCTTCACCTACCGTTAATACTTTATATTGCAAACCAGAACTTGTTTCAATAATACCTTCTGAATTTTTGTTCGTTTGTAAAAATTCATTGCCTGTAGCAACATTGACTTTTGCCGCTTCTTTATTGGCATTCGAGCGCATTAAGTAAAATGCAATCATTGCCACTATAATGGCTAACACTAAAAACTTACTCATTTTTATAAATCACCTTAAATTAACTTTGAAAAACTCGGCTAGTCTTGATTATAAGCCATTCACTATTTCTTTTATCAAAGGTGGCCCTTGATATATAAAGCCTGTATAGACTTGCACTAAACTTGCTCCAGCGGCCAATTTTTTATTGGCATCGTCACTTGAAGCAATACCGCCAACACCAATAATAGGTAGTTTATGATCTAATTCCTTAGCTAAAATACGGATCACTGTAGTACTTTTATCTTTAACAGGTGCGCCACTTAAACCACCTTGTTCACTGCCATACTCAAGCCCTTCTACACCTTCTCTAGATAAAGTTGTATTGGTTGCAATAACACCATCAATCTTATTTTCAATTAATGACTTTGCAATGGATTGAATTTCTTCTTCATTAAGATCTGGTGCGATTTTAACTGCAATTGGTACATACTTATCGTATTGCTTAGCTAATTGCTCTTGCTCTGCTTTTAAAGCGAATAATAGCTCGTTTAAAGCATCACCATATTGTAAGGAACGTAAACCCGGTGTATTTGGAGATGAAATGTTGACGGTGATATAAGTGGCAAAATCATAAACCTTACGCATACAATGGATGTAATCATCTTTAGCATTTTCTTCAGGCGTATCCTTATTTTTACCTATATTTATGCCTAAAACGCCTTTAAATGCAGACGAGCGAACCTGTGAAACTAAATAGTCGACACCTTTATTATTAAAACCCATACGATTAATTATTGCATTGGCTTCAGGTAACCTAAACATGCGAGGTTTCTCATTTCCAGGCTGTGGACGTGGTGTTACCGTTCCAACCTCAACAAAGCCAAAACCCATTGCAGCAAATGCATCAATACATTCACCATTTTTATCTAAACCTGCCGCTAAGCCAATTGGATTAGGAAAATCGATTCCCATAACCTTTACAGGTTTATTAGTAACGCGTTGCTTATAAAAAGCATTAAAAGGCGTTGAGCCTGTTCTCTTAAGCCCTTGAATAGTTAACTCGTGAATTGTTTCAGCATCAAATTGAAACAGAACTTTGCGAATGGCTGGATAAAACATAACACCTCTAATTTTTGTTGTATTGAAGCAGACATAAAAAATCCCCGCTTAACTTAAATTTTACTACCTAAAGTAAAGGAATAAGTCACACGAGGATTTTATCAGTTAACACATTTTTTATAAATTGCTTTTATTACGAATATTTAACTTTCTTTAATTAATCTCTGACAGTTTAAACTTAACAACATCAATTCACGTAAGGCAACTGAAAATTTAGCAAACTCATGTGTTTGCCCAACTTTAAAGTCAGCTAGCATATGCTTCCATCTGTCTAATGGTTGAGCATTAGTATTGACCCAAGCATCAAGCATTTTATCTAAGTCTTTTGTTTTAGCATCACAATCACATTTCAATACAACAGCGGTCAAGGAACGTTGCTGCCAATCTAACTCCTCTCTAAATGAAGCTCTAGCAAGTGCTTGCCAATGATTGCCTACCGGTTGGCGCGTTATTTGGTCTAAGAACCAATGTAACTCTAAGCGGACACCTAGTTTGAAGTAAAGGTTAGCAACCATCTCGACATCTCGACCATCATCTTCTGCAATTTCCGCAATATCTAATGCCGAGAAAATGGTACTCAATTGTGAAATACGCACAGCGACTACTTTAGGTACGCCTGCTGAAACTAAATCTCCTTCAACACGTTGTAATTGTGTTACTTCATCTTCAATAATAAAACTATTTAGTTTTTTCGACATAACAGCAAAGGTTGGTTGGTATAAAGCTATTGATTGAGCGATTGATAAAGACTTATTACGGTGGCGTAAGAACCAACGTGTAGCTCGTCTAACTGTTCGGCGGTATTGAAATAACATTTCAGTTTGGATCGCTGTTGAAATTTTATTATTCAATACTTCAATCTTTTTCCAAAAATCTTCTAATTCAAATACTGCGCTAGCCATGGTGTAACAATTGGCTATTTCAACAACCGTTGCACCTGTTTCTTCTTGCATGCGATTAACAAAGTTAAAACCCATGTCATTACCAATTTTATTAGCCAGTTTTGTAGCAATTATCTCAGCGCGAAGCGGATGTTGCTGCATTTGCTCTTGATACTTGTCCTGCAGTTGTTGCGGGAATGCATTAATCAATAAGTTATCGTGGTATGGGTTATCGGTAATATCTTTATGGACAAGATCTTCTTTTAGTACCATTTTGTTATAGGCAAGTAATACCGACAACTCTGGGCGCGTCAAGCCATTTCCTTTAGATAATCTATCCGCTATTTCTTCGTCATCAGGGATAAACTCTAATGCTCTATCAAGCTTATCTGTACGCTCTAATTCATGAATGAAACGAACTTGCTCTTTTAACTGGTTAACACCGCGCATTGCAGTAATAGATAAAGAGTGGGTTTGACGATAACAATCTTCAATAACCAAATCACCGACTTCATCAGTCATATCATAAAGTAGCTGATTACGCTGCTTAACTGTTAGGTCACCTGATTGAACAAGACTGTTCAATAAGATTTTAATGTTGACTTCATTATCACTACAGTCAACACCACCGGCGTTATCAACTGCATCAGTATTTATACGGCCACCACTTGCTGCAAACTCTATTCGGCCAAGTTGAGTTAAACCAAGGTTTCCTCCCTCACCAACAACTTTTGCTTGTAGATCACAACCGTTAATTCGCAAGGCATCATTTGCTCTATCACCAACCTCTAGATGAGTCTCTTTAGTACTTTTAACGTAAGTGCCAATACCACCGTTCCATAACAAATCGACTTCCATGGTTAAAATAGCTTGAATCAAATCGTTAGGGGACATGCTTTGCTTTTGTGTGCCCAACATTTTTTTAATTTGTGGTGTTAATTTTATAGACTTAACATGACGACTGAAAATTCCACCGCCTTCTGAGATCAATTTTTCATTGTAATCTTCCCAACTACAACCCGGTAAGTTAAATAAACGTTCACGTTCTGGGTAAGTTTTAGCGGAGTCTGGAGTAGGGTCAATAAAAATATGCATGTGGTTAAAAGCTGCTTGCAAACGAATATGCTTAGATAACAACATACCGTTACCAAATACATCGCCTGCCATGTCACCAATAGCAATACAGGTAAAGTCAGTGCTTTGACAATCTATTTCCATCTCTCTAAAGTGGCGTTTAACAGATTCCCAAGCCCCTTTTGCGGTAATACCCATTGCTTTATGATCATAACCAACACTACCACCTGAGGCGAATGCATCACCTAGCCAGAACTTATATTCATCAGAAATACCGTTGGCGATATCAGAGAAAGTTGCTGTACCTTTATCTGCAGCAACAACTAAATAGGCGTCGTCTTCATCGAGACGTACCACATCAACAGGTGGAACAATTTCGCCATTAACAATATTATCTGTAATGTCTAATAGTGCACGAATAAAGGTTCTATAACATTCTTTTCCTGCTTCAAATATTTCTTGGCGAGAGCCTGTCGGAAGTTGTTTACAAACAAAGCCGCCCTTTGCACCTACCGGTACAATGACAGAGTTTTTAACTTGTTGAGCTTTAACTAAGCCTAAAACTTCAGTTCTAAAATCTTCACGTCTATCAGACCAACGTAAACCACCACGAGCAACTTTTCCGCCCCGCAAATGAACCCCTTCTACTTGAGGAGAATAAACAAATATCTCAAATTTTGGTACCGGTTGTGGCATTTCACTAATTTTTTCAGGTGTAATTTTAAACGAGATATAAGGTTTCTCGCCCATCAATTTATCCACTTGAAAATAGTTAGTTCTAATCGTTGCGCTGATCATCTCAACAAAACGTCTAATGATGCGATCATCATCTAAATTAGCAACATCATCTAATGAACTTTCAATGGATCCTAAAAGTTTTGTTTGCGCTTTCTCTTTTGCACTAGCATTTGACTTGCTATTTGGATCAAATCGTTGAATAAAGAGATTAATCAATTGCTGTGCAATGTCAGGGTAGCGTGCAAAAGCATCTTCAATATAGCTTTGGCTGAAACGGCCACCAATTTGGCGTTCATATTTGGCATAAGCACGTAAAATAGAAACACTACGCCCTTCTAATCCGGCCCCTAAAATAAGACGGTTAAAGCCATCATCTTCTAAATCACCTTGCCAAACTTTAGCAAAGGCATCTTGAAAAAGTGTCCGTACGGTGTAAAGATCGAAGTCACTATCACCCGTAATTAACATAGAGAAATCTAAAATCCAAAACATTTCACCATCAGACGTTTTTATCGCATAGGGGCTTTCACCAATAACACGTAGACCAAAGTTCTCTAACATAGGTAAAACATCGGAAAGGTGGATAGGATCACCTTTGTGGAAAAGTTTTAGTTTTACAAAGCGGCTATCCGCTTTTTCTTCTAATGGTTGGTAGAACAACATTTCTAAGCTATCAGAAAAGTTCACTCTTTCTAGTTTTTCAACATCAACAATGGCGGAGCCTGGTAAAACTTCATCTTTATAGGCTTGTGGGAAATTATTGTATTTACTACATAATGCTTTAGCGGCTACTTCACCTTTGTTAGCAGCAAGTGCACTGACTAATTTATCGTCCCAATTACGCGCGGCTTCATTTAAATTCTTTTCAATTTCTTTCACGTTAATATCTGCTTTTGTTGACTTCACTTTAACAATATAATGCGTTCTCGCTTGCACAGACTCAGAGAAGTAGGTGGTAAACTCTACGTCTTCATCACTACCAAAGGCTTCTTGCAATAAATGCTGAGTTTCAATACGTAATTTTGTGTTATAACGCTCACGCGGTACATAAACCATGCAAGAATAAAAACGATCAAATGCATCACGCCTAACAAATAAACCGCAATAGTCTCTTTCTTGCATTTGCAAAATTCCCATCACATTTTGCAGTAATTCATCAACATTACTTTGCAGAATTTCATCTCGTGGGAAAGTTTCTAAAATATTAATTAATGCTTTATAAGCGTGTGTTCCTTTGGCAAAACCAGATAAATCACAAACTTGTTCTACTTTAGATTTTATTAACGGTAAGCCTAATGCACTATTGGTATAATAGGATGAACCAAATAAACCAATAAAACGTTCTTCACCTACAACATTTCCCTTTGCATCAAAACGCTTCACACCGATATAGTCTAATTGAACCGGTCTATGCACTCTAGATCGTGAATTAGTTTTAGTTAAAATAAGATGATTATCGCCTAGTGCAACTTCACGGCCAGATGGACTTAAGGTAGAAATCAAACGACTTTTGGTTACACTTGAATTTTTCATTAAACCGAGGCTTGATTCTATATTTGCTTCGAGTTTGATATCACCCTTCACTGCTTTTACATCATATGAGCGATAGCCCATCAAGGTAAAGTTATTACCTGCAAGCCATGTCAAAAATTCTACCGTATCGACTTTGCCTTTTTTATCACCCGGCAAATTGCCTTTCGTTACATCTGAAATAACGCTATTTAATTGGTTTAGCATTGGCTGCCAATCATTGACAGTTAATGTGATATCTTCTACAACGCTTAATAATTCATTCTTTATATTATCAAGCTCTTGCTTACCTGACTGGCGATCTATTTCTATAAAGAAAATAGTTTCTTCTGATGTAGCTTTGATTTTTGTATCAATACTTGGCGCAATTTCAGTAATATTTTGGCTTTTATCTCTGACCATTTTCAATGGTGAATTAAGCATAAGGTGTGGGGATAAACCTAAACGATTAAGTGCAATACGAATAGAGTCAACCAAAAATGGCATGTCTTTAACAATGACTTCTATAATAGTATGGCTTGATTTCCAACCATTTTTACTTACCGACGGATTAAAAACATGTATAACAGGTTCGTTATCTGTGTGTTCGTTAAGTGAACTCCACAAACTTAATGTTGCGCCGTACATATCACTATCGTTACGATCAGATAAATCAAGTGAAGATATGTTGTTGTAGAGTAAAGTTGCAAATTGAGCGACTAAGTCTGCTGATTCTGTAGGTACTTTTTTCTTAATTAATTGTGCTACGTTTTTTAGTATCACTGAGGGTGAACCGTTCACTAACGCCATGCCATTTTCCTATTTTTTATACAGAAGTTAAAAAGAAAGCTTGTAATAATTTAAGTTGAATATTGTTTTTTTATGTTGCTAATTTCAAAAAATAAGCTGAATCTCAAAATTTTTAATAACCATATCGGATATCACTTAAAACCATAAGTGAAAGCTTTTATAGTATAGTACAGATTTTATGAATAAATTTAGGGGATTGCGAGGATTATTTTCGTTTTACTACGAAATACCTTGTAGACAAATGAGCTGTTATTTGTGTTTATTCAATAATGGCAAATAAATAATACTTATAAAGACTATTTTTTGTTTAAATATGCAATTATTTGACAAATTAAAATAATAAAATAATTATAATTATTAGTTGATAAAGTAGCTTCAAGGTCTGTGGCTAAGTCAGGAGAAGCAAACATTGTTATTTATTAAGAAAGCACTTTACTTTATTTTTTTATTTTCCCTCTTGATTGGCATATTTTGGTTTAAGCCCATGTCGAACTTTGAGCGTGATCCTCCCAGACTATTACCTTGGATCTTACCTGATTATAAGCAAGCAAAAACATCAGTGGAAATTCTTGATGACGGTAGAATAAGATTAAGCATAGAACATTTACCTTTAAAAGAGATAGAGCCCAAGATGATTGCCTGGTTTTATCAATATTTGCCTATATCTACCGTTGAAATTTCAAATAATAATTATTCTTGGTATCATATTTTCCATCCGAGTGAACATGGACAAATTTCAGTAACGGAACAAGCAAATGATGGCAGTGCAGGTATGGGTATTGGCGCTTTGGTTTCTCGACAAGAATGGTTTGGAGTCAACAACAGTAAGGGAGCTGGTAGAATAATTGAATTTTCAGAACAAGGGATGACAGCCAAACCTGAAATTTTAGGCATACACTTTGGTGAGATCAAGCATAGTTTTACTCAAACAACATTTACTTCTAATAACGGAAATACACAGGTCTTAGGTACTCAATATAACATTGACAGTACCATAGGCTCAGATTTACCTGTACTAGGTCCCATTATTAATTATTATATCCGCAATAAGTTATTTTCTGAGGCTATGATAGATGAATGGTTGCGTCATCAAATTGAAGAGGTAGCTAGTTTACAGTTTTTTTTAAAAGAGCTCTATTATACTAAACCGCAGAATAATCATTACAAGTTAGTAATAAAACCGTTTCAAGCAAACAATGATTTCAAGGGGATTCAATAACAATTATGGCAAAAATTTCAACTGCTACCGTGCGCGCTTTAATAAATTTCCTAAGTAATTCCTGCACCTCTCCAACGATTAAAACGGGCAAAATTTGTCGCACTAAGTTATTAGCCGAAATTGATATTACCGAGTTACAACTTAACCATAGCACTCAGTTAGTTAATAGCGCTAAATATGAAGCATTATTTACTTTTGCCGAGCATGAACTACAAAGTAAAAGCATAGGCTTTGAGTTTGGCAAATCAATATCTGCCGATCGTTGGGGTATTCTCGGTTATATTGCCTTTACCTCACCGACATTAAAAATAGCGTTAGCAAAGCAACGAAAGTACCAATCTATAGCCGGTAGTTTAGGGACTCCCATTAGCGAGCTAGTAAATGGCAGCTTGCTATTAAAATGGATTCCTGCCCATAAATGTAATTATCATGTAGTAGAAGAAATAATTACAGGTTGGGCTGCTCTAGCTAGCACTTTAAGTCAAAATAAAATAAAACCTAACGCGGTTTTTTTTCAACATGACTTCAAAGGGAGTTCTGCTTACAAACAACGTTATGAAGATTACTTTAAATGTCCCGTGTTCTTCGGTCATGATTTCAATGGTATTCAAATAGAGCAATCTTTACTTGATATCCCATTAATTACGGTTGATGACATCATTAACCAAACATTATGCAATCAAGCAGACAACATTCTTTGCAACATCATAGAGCAATCGCCAATAGAAAGTGTCAATCAGTTTATTATTAACCAATTGCCCTTAGGTGTACCTGAAATTGATGAAGTCGCCAACCAGTTAGGTCTAAGTGTTAGAACGCTTCAGCGTAAATTAAGTGATAATCAACTCAATTTTACTGGCATGATCGATAGCATAAGAAAAGAACTAGCCTTGAGTTATTTAAAAAATACTAACACTAAGGTCATTTATATTGCTCAAATGCTTGGGTTTTCAGAGCAAAGTGCTTTTCAACGTGCCTTTAAACGTTGGACAGGCCAAACACCAAAGCAACATCGTGACCGCTGAAAAATTAAAGGTGACCAGTATTAAATAAGTCCATATCATCAAAAGTTTCATTGCTTTATAACTTTACATGCCAAATCAATGGCATCTAGTGTCATTATTTTATTTATCAGCTAGATTAGACTTATAAATAAAATAATGACATTAAAAGATATATGGTTATAGAAACAGGACAAGTCTACTACAACGCTGATAGCCAATGGCTACTCAACCTAGTATTAGCAAGTATGATTTTAGGAGTCGCCTTAGATATTAATTGGCGAGACTTTAAAGCTGTTGCAAAAATGCCCAAGGCAATTGCAGCAGGCTTATGTGCACAGTTTATCGCCCTACCTGCTATTACCACAGCATTAACCATGCTTCTTAATTTACCTGCCGGTATAGAGTTAGGCATGATTTTAGTTGCCTGCTGCCCTGGCGGGGCAATCTCTAACTTTGTAACTCACCTCGCTCATGGTAATACGGCCTTATCTATTTCTATGACGGCTATGGCAAGCGCCTTGGCTATATTCATGTTACCACTCAATTTTGTTTTTTGGTCAGCGATAAACCCTGAAACTGCTCTAATGATGAAATCCATTGAAGTTAGTGGCGTAGATTTGTTTTTTAACCTTTTTTATGTTTTAGCGATCCCTCTTATAATCGGCTTAACTATAAAAAATAAATTGCCTGCATTTGCTAAAACCTTACACAAAGTACTTAAAGCAACCAGTTTACTTGCGCTTGTTGCTTTTATCAGTATTGCTATTTTAAAAAATCAAACTGCCTTTATAAGCCATTTTCAACTTATATTCATCATAGTACTTGCCCATAATGCATTAGCTTTATTACTAGGCTTTAGTGCTGGTAAATTTTCACAATTATCCATTCGCGATACTAAAGCAATTACCATTGAAGTGGGTATGCAAAACTCCTCGTTAGCTATCGCTATTGTTTTCACTCAGTTTAATGGTGAAGCAGGCATGGCGTTGATCAGTGCCTTTTGGGGTACTTGGCATATTATTTCAGGCTTATTAATCGCCGTGACATTTCGCCGTTTAGGCAAGAATGAGTGCAATTTGGAAACTACTTTATGAAAATATTAATTACTGGTGCTGCAGGTTGTTTAGGAAGTCGTATAGTAAATGCGCTTAGTACTATAGCTGAGGGTGCCCAAAAAGTTGATTTTCAAAACTCTATTCAAGAACAGCCATTGGAAATATTTGCAACTGACATAAGAGAAAACCCTTTTGTCGATACGACTAATATGTCTTATCAACGTTTCGATTTACGTAGCAAAGAGTTTTATCTTTGGCTGAAAGAAATTCGTCCAGATAAAATTGTTCACTTAGCCTCTATTTTGCAGATATCAAAGCAAATGACACGAGAAATGGCTCATGAAATTGATGTCGTCGCGACCAAAAAGTTACTTGAGCAATCAATAAAATTAGGTGTTGATAAGTTTATCGTCACCACCAGTGGTGCAGCCTATGGCTATTACCCTGAAAATAGGAATGTAATTACCGAAGAAAGGGCAACTAAAGGGAATAGTGATTACTTTTACTCTGCTCACAAAGCTGAAGTTGAGGCCATAATGGCTCAGTATAGAGAAAGTCATCCAGAGTTAAAACAAGTTGTATTTAGACCTGGCGCTATTTTAGGTCCAGATTTTCACGGTCCTGTGGTTAACCTATTTCAACAAAAGATGATTGTTGGTTTAATGGGTTATCCTGGGCCTTTTAATTTTATTTGGTCAGAAGATATTGTTGCATACATCATAGAGGCACTAACTACCGATATTACGGGTGAATATAATATTGCAGGAGATGGCACATTATCAATGAGAGATATCGCCAAGCGTTTAGATAAACCTTATTTACCTTTACCACCTTGGTTTATTCAAGGAGCTCTTGCCATAGCAAAACCCTTAGGATTGAGCCAATACGGTCCAGAGCAAGTTAAATTCATTAAGTATCGTCCTGTACTGTCTAACGATAAAATTAAAAAGGCTTTCAACCATCAACCTCGATACACCAGCCAAAAAGCACTTGATGCATATTTAGCTTTAAATCAATATTAACAGCAGGAGAAATACCCCATGAAATCAATTAAAAACGTAGCTGCTGCTTTTGCCTTATTAATTAGTACAAACACCACTGCAAACACCATTACAGTTACTAATGAATCAGGCCAACCATTAGCCAATGTAATGGTGATGCAAACCCCTGTTAACGGGTACAACCTTGATAATTCAGATATGGGTTATCCCCCTGAAAAAATCACCAACCATGCCAATATGGTCTATACATTGTTCACTAATAATCTGGGCAAGGTTAGTTTTGATAGCTATCAAAATGAACAAGTTCGAGTTCGCTTACGTTTTCCTGAGTATCAAGACATTACGTTAGAGTTTATCGGTAATGAAAATAAAAGTTTCATTTTAAAGCCTATTATCGGTGCATTAGCACTAGCAGAATCTCGCCCAGCCAATACTTGGTTAGCGGCACTAGATTTCACCAATAAAACCGTTGTAAAAGATTTGAAAAAACACTATGTAATGCAGTGTGGCTTTTGTCATCAACAAGGGTCGCACTTTTTTAGACGACCACGCCCTGAAGAAGCTTGGCAAGAAGTTGTGCATCGAATGGTAGGTTACGGTTCTCGATTACACAGTGATGCTCAAGAAGTTTTACCAAAAGTGCTTAGCGAGGAATATGGGCGTGTATACAACAAGCCAGAGTTAGTTCCACAAGGCACACCATGGAAGAATTACTTACAACAGGCCAAAATTACTGAATGGCCTATTGGTGATGCTTTCTCACAAATGCATGATTTACTTTATCATTCAAATGGGATGGTTTATGTCGGCGATAACTTACAAGACAGACTCTATGAGATCAATCCAAAAAATGGAGAGTTTGTAATATATAAACTTAAACGAGAATCGTCAGATAAACATGGCGGTTTAATGGGGAAACGCTTAAGTAGTTTTCCTAAACATGAAGCATTTGCTGGCATTCACTCTTTTGCAGAATCAGCCAAAGATGGTCATATATTTATTACCACCTCGTATCAGCAGCGCCTAGTAGAATTTGATCCGGTAAGCAAAGAGTTTACTAATCATAAAATGGATGAGGGGTATTACCCTCATACTGTACGTATTGATACACAAGATAGAGTTTGGTTTACCATGGCTTTATCAAATCAAATTGCCATGCTAGATAGAAAAAACAATCAATTTCAAATGTTTGACTTACCTAATCGAAGCATTAAAGAAGGTATTACCGTATCTGCCATGGGTATCATTCTAAAACTAATGGACTGGGGCTTGCCACTTGCAAACTGGTTTCCAATTGACGAAAAGTCTAGCGGGGTGCCACTACCCTATGGCATTGATATTACCCCTAACGGTGATATTTGGTTTGCGCGTTTACATGCCGACTCCATTGGTAAAATTGACGGTAAAGATTTATCTGTAACAATGTACGATACTCCATTTATTGGCCCTCGCCGTTTACGCACAGACTCAAAAGGCAATCTATGGATAGCCGCTTTTGCTGAGTCTATGATTGTTAAGTTTGAACCTGAAACGGAAACTTTTACAAATTTTCCACTGCCAGTTAAGCCTTTAGGAAGCGAGACGCCCTACTCTCTCAATGTTGATACCAAACGAGATATCGTCTGGATTAATGGCAACACTTCGGATGCTTTATATAGTTATAATATTAGTCAAGAAAAATGGGCCCACTACCCAATGCCGAAGCGTGTAACCTTCACTCGTGATGTCGAAATAGCCCCTAATGGCGATATTTACACAACCAATGCCAGTTTTCCAAGCTGGCATATAGAAGACTCTCAACCAACTTTGATCCGTTTACAACCAGAATACCAAAGTACCGAATTAAACATCGCACCATTAGTAGTCAACGAGAGTCAATAAAGAATGAGATTAACTTTATTTTTATTTTCATGTTTGTTGGCATTTTTAGCGGGTCACATGGTTAATTACAGTATCATTTTTCTATCACTAGAATGGTATAATTCTCATTCGTTAGCCGGAATTGGTTATGGTTTATGTTTTGGTCCACCGTTGATCCTAGGCTGGTTTGCAGGAGTTTATTGCGATAGATATTCTCCACGTAAAGTTTTATTAGTGGCTCAAAATAGTTTTTTTATTGCGCTGCTACTACTTTGGTTAGCATTTGATATTCCACTGGATGAAGGGAGCGGCAAGCTGCGTATAGCGATATTATTGAGTGCCGCATTATTTTCAGGTATCGGTTGGTCTTTTGTCGCCCCTGCACGTTTTGCAACCTTACCTTTTTATATACCTTTTACCAAAGAAAGCAATTCAACAAAAGACAAACAAAAACTTACTACAGCAACAATAATGCTAAATTTAATACTTATGACGGGTTTTGGTTTAGCGCCAATGTTATTAAAGCAAATACAAGTGGCCTTCAATTGGCAAGCCGTTTTACAAACAGCTACTGTTATGTTTGCCTTATCATCGCTAGTATTACTGCCGTTATCATTTAAATTCACCTCAAAATCTACCAAATATTCTAGCAATAAGGCATTTAAAGAAATAAAGGCAAGTTTACTTTTTGTAAAACAGTCTTCTTATTTATCACAACTACTATTACTTGCCAGTATTGCTTACTTATTAATGGGTCCAATGCAGGTTATTTTACCAAGCATTGCAAAAGACAATTTAGGACTTGGTGAAATAGCTCAAGGTAATTACTTAAGCTTAGTGGCATTTTCTTTAATTGCTGGTGGTTTATTGGCAATGTTACTCAAAAGAAAAGGAAAACTAGGTTGGCAATTATTACTGGCTATCTTATTTGCAGGGTTTGGCATAGGTTTAATAGCCATGGTTGGAAGTTTAACTCTATCTGTTAGTCTTTTAATATTCTCTGCCTGCTGTGGCGGTATTGCTATCAGTTTTATCGTTGCTGGTTTACAACATTATTCAAGTGATGAGCATCGAGGAAGAGTTATGAGTTTTTATACTATTATTGGGCAAGCGATCCCTGCAGCAAGCGGCGTTGGCGCAGGTTTATTAGCGCAAGCTTTTTCTCCGAGTATTGCCATGGTAATTACTTCAAGTGTGATAGTCGTTGCGACGAGCATTGCCTTATTTTCACTTAAACAAATCCGGCAGCTAGACAGTTACACCTAAGCCTATATCACCAAAGAAAGCAGGATCTTTTATTATGATTAAATACAAAAATCACTTTAACGGCAAAGTAGTTATTATCACTGGAGGTGCTGGTGGCTTGGGACGAGCTCTAACTGATCAGTTACTGCAATGTGGCGCTAAAGTCGCCGCTTTAGATCTTAATGTAGATAACTTAACTGCAAGTGAGTATTTATTACCTATCACAGTAGATCTCACTAACGAAGAAGCACTAGCGCAAACATTAAAACAAGTTATACAACACTTTGATGGTGTCGATATATTAGTTAATAATGCCGGCATCACACATATGAGCTGTTTTAAAGACTTATCAGCAGATTTGTTCCAAACCATCATGGCTGTTAACTTTACCGCAAGTGTTAATATCACCCGTTTATGTTTACCCAACTTAGTTAAGTCTAAAGGACAAATTATTGCTGTTTCTAGTGTCGCTGGCTTTGCACCGCTGTATGGAAGAAGTGCTTACAGTGCAAGCAAACATGCTATGGAAGGGTTCTTCCGTTCATTAGACTCAGAGCTAGCTGATGATGATATCTCTGTTTTAGTCGTTAGCCCATCTTTTGTCAAATCAAGGCCCGAGTTAACCGCACAGGTAAATTCGGGTGTATCTTCTCCAGGAGCGATGAAAAAAAACACTTCTGGAAAACAATTATCACCAACAGATGCTGCAATTGCTATTTTAACAGCAGCAGCAAAAAAACAGTCAAGCTTGTATTTAGGGCGCGTAGCAAAAATTGCCCATTGGTTATATGCATTACTCCCAAAGGTTTATATGAAGTTTATGATCAAGCAAAGCAAAGAAGAATTTATATAATATTGATATACTATAAACAACAAAAAAGCCCTTAACTCAATCGAGATAAGGGCTTTTTAATAGGTATTCATTCTTAATTTATATAATTAACTTTTCTTATTAGGCCATAAAAAGGCAGCTAAAGCTGGAAGTACAATAACAGCAGCGAGCATATTCACTAAAAACATAAACGTTAAGAGTATCCCCATATCTACTTGGAATTTCAAATCTGAAAAGAACCAAGTAGAAACACCGATAGCAAGCGTGATACCGGTAATTAAGACCGCACTACCACGCTCTTTCAAAGCAGCAAGATAAGCGTCATGGACATTAGCACCATTTTTTAACTCATTGTTCATAGTAGATAAAATATAAATACCATAATCAACACCAATACCAACACCCAATGCGATTACAGGCAGCGTTGATACTGTTAAACCAATATCTAATACTGTCATTAACCACTGCGCTAATGTTGATACTATATATAAAGGTAACACCACAACTACTGTCGCCCTCACACTTCTAAAACTCAACAGACATAAAATAATTACGGCACCATAGACATATATCATCATTGGTAATTGCGCTTCGGCTACCGCTTCATTTGTTGCTGCCATCACACCAACAGGACCAGACGCCAATTTAAACTGCAATTGTTTATTACCAAGATCATTTGCCGCTAATTTTACCTCTTTAATCACACGTTCAATGGTTTCTGCTTTATGGTCTTGTAAGAATAAGATTACGGGCATTACACTACAATCACTATTTAATAAGCCACTTGAAGACGGAATACGTGCAATGGATTGCACTAATGTTTGCTGATTTCGAGGTATAACACGCCAATTGGGATTGCCTTCGTTATAGCCGGCATTAACGAGCTTAGATATGGAAGCTAAACTTACTGCCGATTGTACACCTTGCACATTTTCCATTCGCCACTGAAATCTATCAATTGTGTTCATAGTGTCATAATAAGTACAAGCATCTGGTGTAGATTCGATTATTACAGACATATAATCAACACTGATAGCATAGCGGTCTGTAATTAAAAATGTATCCTGATTGTAACGAGATGACTCATGCAAAGCTGGGGCACCGGCATGCAACTCGCCTATTTTCAAGTTTTGAGAATTAAACAATCCTGCTGCATATATAGCAATTGTTCCTAGCAAGATTACACTTGCCATTTTTTTGGTTGCAAAACTTGCCATAAAACGCCATATAGCACTTTCTTCCCCAATATTTCCTGCATGGTTTTTTCTATCTTTTGGCGTAATAGTTAAAAAGGAAACTAATATAGGTAACAAAATTAGGTTCGTAAGGATAATCATAGCAACACCTAATGATGCGGTAATGGCTAACTCACGAATAATGCCTATTTCAATCGAAAGTAAGGTCATAAAACCTATGGTGTCAGATAATAAAGCAATTCCGCCGGGAATTAATAAGGCTCTAAAACTTGCCTGAGCAGCAGCTTGACTAGAAAGCCCTAAACTTACCTGTTTCACAACTGAGTTAATCATTTGTACGCCATGACTAACTCCTATAGCAAATACTAAGAAGGGAACTAAAATTGACATTGGATCTAAGCCAAAGCCAAGTGTAGATAACATCCCCATTTGCCAAATAACGGCAACCAAGGAGCATAATATAGGTAATAGCGTTAAACTAATTGAGTGGCAGAAAAAGTACACCATAACTGCTGTGATCGCAATTGCAATAAGGAAGAAAGCAACTACACCTTTAGCACCTTCCGCTACATCACCAACCATTTTTGCAAAGCCAATAATATGAACGGTGATATTGTTTTTTTCGAAATCTTGTCGAACCTCTTTCTCAAGTTGCTCGGCTATTTTTAAAGTATCGAGTTTTTCTCCAGTATCCGGATTAAAATCAAGTAGTGAAGCTTTTACCATGGCGCAGCTATAATCATCAGCGACAATACTGCCAACAATACCGGCTTTTTCAATATTTCCTTTGACTATAGCTAAGCCGCGTTCATCTGCTTGAAAATCAGCAGGAATAACTGGACCTCCAGCAAAGCCATCTTCTACAACCTCAACAAATCGAGTGCTTGGAGAATACAAAGATTTAACTTGAATTCGATCTACACCCGGAATAAAAAACAATTTATCATGAACACCTTTTAAGGCATCGAAAAAATCGGCATTAAAAATATCACCTTCACTGTTACAAACCGATATTAAAATATTATTAGCGCCACCAAAATTTTCCCTATGTTTTAAATAGGTTTTCATATAACTATGATTAAGTGGTATATTTTTAGTAAATGACGCACCTAATTTTATATTTGTTGCCTGAAATAATAAGAAACAACTGGCAAGCACAAATAACATCAAAACAAAAAACTTGTGACGAAACAGACCTACTTCTAAACGGTTTGCGAGAGAAATTTTCATAATATTTAACAATCCAAATTTTAACTATTTTTTGTTTATGTTTTTATCTTGTTGAATCCTATACATCGGGATGTTCTAGGTATAGGGAATTCAAAAATTATAAGGATATTTTCTTTATACCAACATCTGAAACAGCGATCAGTTCACCGTTAAACCAAACACCTGCTATTAACGCTTTACCATCTTTTTGCAACCTCAAATCAAAACTCTGCCCATCATCAACACTTTCAAGCAAAGTACCATTATTAGCTAATAAAAAAATACGATCGTCATCACCTAAAACAATATCATTAATAAGTGCCGTAGTATTTGTTTGACGTTGTTGCCACGGTGTACCGTTTTTCAAACTTCTAAAGACATGACCACGTAAACCTACAACCAGTAAATTCCCTTGTCTTGTTCTCTCCATATCAAAAAAAGAACCTTGATATATTTCATCAAAAGGCTTCCAACTTATCCCAAAATCATTACTTTTAGCAATTAAACCTATTTCACCAACCATGTATAAAGTTCTGCCATCAATAACCAAACGGTTAAAGTGAGGTAAAATAGAAGAAGCTTCATCTAAATAAGCTTCCTCGTCTTCTTGCTTTAACTCAGCTAGGTATTCTGCATCTTCAGGTAAAAGAAATTCACTATGGAATTCATTTGTCCATGTTAAACCGCCATCTTGAGTTCTAAATGAAAGTCCATAAGCACCAATTGCAAGACCGTCAGTTGAGCTTTTAAAAACAACATCAAGTAAAGGTTTTTCTAGCTCAGGTTTATGTTGCTGAATTTGCCAGGTTAAACCACCATCAGTAGTGTTTAATATAGTAGCATCATGACCAACAGCCCAACCAAGCTTACTATCAAGAAAAAACACACTCGTTAATGTTGTTTGTACTGGTACTTTAGCTTGCTTCCAATTAACAGCATCTGAAGATAAAATTATATGACCATGCTCACCAACAGCAACTAACTTAGTCAGTCCAACCTTGGTGATATCTAATAATAACGATTTACTCGCTAAACGAGCTACTACTGAAGGAGTGTTACTTATTGAACCTTTTTCATTTAAAGGTACATCAGTAGCAAAGCTTATCTGGGTTAATGAGCATAAAAGTAAAAAAACAGTTAACAGGGAAGAAAAAAAACTCATTATTGAAATTCTCTTTATTATTACAAAAAACGCTATATTAAAAACAAATACTAACAATCACAAAATAAATATTAAAAGGTTAGAACAAAAACGGCTGACACCTGCCAGCCGTTTTCAAATAAAAAGGTGTTACCTTCTACCTTCTCGTCTTAATGCTGATGGAGTGAAACTCTTATGTTTTAACTCTGCAGAAAAGTCATACATTTTTGTTTCATTATCTAAGCCCAAAGCAATATAACGTCTAGACTGAAAATCATGGAATACTTCAAGCGTAGACCATTGTGTTGGAACTTCATAGTAATTTAAACCATGAGCAACAGCAACACGATATAGTTCGTCTCGGTTATCATAAATATCGGCTACAGAAACTTGCCAGCTATCTTCATCGATATAGAAAACGCGTTTTTTATATGTATGACGAGTATTGTCTTTTAAGTTTGCTTCCACTACCCAAACACGATGCTTTTCATAACGAACTAAGTCAGGGTTGATATGACCTGGTTGAATAATATCAGCATACTTAACCTTATCACTATGTAAACGGTAATCATTATAAGGAATAAGTAACTCTTGCTTACCTTTTAATGTCCAGTTATAGCGATTGGGTGCACCATTATACATATCGAAGTCATCAGTCAATCTCAAACCATCTGATGCGCTACCTGGAGCGTCATATGCAACATTTGGAGCACGTCGTACACGGCGTTGTCCTGTATTGTAAGTCCATGCTTGGCGAGGTGTTTTTATTTGATCCATCGTTTCATGAACCAATAATGCAGTGCCAGCTAAACGCGCAGGCTCTGTTACTTTTTGCTTAAACTTGAATAAAATATTTGTACTTTCAAGCTCTGCAGGTGTTGTACCTTCAACATCGTATGGTAATAACAATTGCTCATCAAAACCTACATAAGTAAAGCTACCTGAAGCAGTTGGCGCTGCTTGGCCGCCTTGGCGAGTAAGAGCTTCACCACGATATCGAACAATGTGATTCCAAATCGCTTCTAAGCCACTTTCAGGCAATGGAAAAGGAATACCAACCGCAGCATTTTTAATACCATTCCCGCCTTCAACAAGCTCTGCACGAGTTGAGTTTACTTTAACTGCTTTATAAACGTGTTCAGGATATGAAGCACTTCTACGTGTTTGATATACATCCATTTTGAACGTTTCAGGATAGGTTTCAAATAATTTAACTTGTCCTGGGGTCAATAAGCTTTTGTAGTCTGCTACATTCTTAGCTGTAATAGAATATTGTACTTTATCATTTGGAAAAGGATCTAAATGATGGTCACCTACATTATATCCTGCTGGTGCTTTAGTGATACCGCCTGTCCACGCTGGAATCGAACCGTCTTTGTTCGCTGCTTGTACAGCTCCCATTGGTGTTAATTCATTTCCTAATTTAGCTGCATCATCAGCTGAAGATTTAGCTAATGCACCACTTGAGCTAAGGGCAACAGATACCGCTAATAATAATGTACTTTTCTTTAAAGTACCTTTTTTGAAGGTATTAGTTTTAAAGGTTTTGGTTTTCATAGTAGTTGCCTTTTCTTAAATTGAATAACTAATGCTAAAAGATACATAATCACGATCGTCAATCTGGTTAGTTGTACCAACACCATCGAAGAAACTATTATAATTTATATCTGCTTTCCAGGTGCTTTGATAATCGAAACTCAAACCAAGTGCCACAGACTTTCTATCTTCAATAAATAAGAATAGAGGATCGGGTGTTATACCTTTAACGTCATGTGAGAAAACCACACGAGGACTCATATTAACACCAGCAAAAACGTTAGTGTAATCAAGCTTACCAACCATTTTATAACCCCAAGCAAACTCTGTTGGGAATGGGTTTGTTTCATAACCACCCTGTACGTCTAACATTAATCCTGACTGACTACCACTTCTAGAAGTCCCTGGCCCATTCAGGCGAAGCACATCTTGCTCTGGCATATCATTGATATTAATACCACCAACCTCGATTAAACCTACCAGTTGACTTGCACCGAATGTTGGGCCAAACAAATGAGTTATTGTCATTTGAGCCTGTACTGTATCAGACAGAATAAATCCACCTGCTACTACACCTGATTCATAAGGTTGACCAGTTGCAGGGTCATTTAATTGAGAAATGCCATCAAGTGCTTCATATGCTTCCAAACCTGTGTTGGCTAGCTGTTGAGGCATAGCTGCAAAAAGTAACTCTACATCATCAATTTGTAAAGGTTCATCTTGACGATAACTGATTTCACCAGCTACAGCCGTTGTACCTAACGTAGTGTTAAAACTCATAGCATACATTGCAATATCTTCAGGATATGCCAGTTTAACTTGTGAGAACGCTCCAAGATCATAAAGGTTTTCTTCAGTGATCTCAGTTGTTGCTAAAGTCATAAGGTCAGCACCAATTGCTGCTGCACCAAAATTAGCAGTTTTACCAGCAAACAAAGGTCGTCGACTATGATAATTTACATAATATAGACTTAGTTCTGTTTCATTTAGCTCAGGTAAATACCAAGATAAACGTAAACCGTATTGGCCACCATCATCCGGCTCCCATTCAGCTGTTTTACCGGGTGATCTTAAGGTTACTTTAGTCGGGTATGCTAGATAGGCCTGACCTGCCGCCGCCATCATAGCAGGATCACCTGAACGCATCATATCGCCAATTTGATTCAGTCCTGCCATTAAGAAATTAACGTCCATATCAGGGTTTCCAGAGAAACCTAATGATACGTTATTATTATTACCGCCATCACCGGCGAAATCATTAGTAGAAAAATAGCTTCCTGGGGGTGGTAACACCGTTTTTTCCCAAGAGTATTGATAGAAAGCTTCTATGTTGACGTTTTCGGTGATCCCTAAAGATCCCCAAACAGCACCAAAAGGAATAAAGGCTTCTTTAAGCTCTGCACCTGGTGCTTTTAATCGAGCAATATCAACCGGGTTTATTTCACTAATACCATGACCAATAAGCGTACTTTCACCCCAGCTGATCACTTGTTGACCTAAACGGATTGAAAAAGGCATATCACCTATATCAAAATTACCATAAACATAAGCATCAAGTAGACGAACATCAGTACATACCTGTTCTTTGGCTTCACTATCATCACAGGGATCGTTAATTTGACCACTAAGCTGATTAGTCCAATCTCTATCGTTATTCATCATGGCAAAATCATAGTAGTACATGCCACGTACAAAAATTCCCATGCCATCGTAATGGACATCTAATTCATGAACACCTTTGAGGACCTGTGAAAAAGCTTCGCCTGCATCATAATTTAAATTACCGTTGTCACCGTTCGCACCATAGGCTCCTGCGCCCTCCCAAATAACATATTTATCTGGATTAGCATTAAATGCGGCGTGGTAATTACTAAAGTCGAAACCATTATTTAAGTTGTTCGCTTTAGCTACATTATTCCAGTTACGGTTCTCAGTTCTTATGCTTGTACCTGCACTAAACGTAGAATCAAAACTAACTTCTACATCACCAAATTCCCATCTTGCAGCTTGAGCAGTATTTAGGCTTGTACCTAATAATGTCATTGAAAGTGCTGCGGCAATACCAACGGCTAAAGGTTTTCTAGAAAACCTGCGAGGGCTATTTTTCATTTATTCTCTCCCCTAAAGCGAATCGAGTAGTATAAAACTCAAAATCGTTATTTATTTTTTTATTTATTGACTACCAAAGTGATAGTTGAAGCACAATTGACAGTTAAACAATAATTGCATCATTTTACTGGTCTGGCAAGTCAAATAAACAATAGTTAAATGGCTGTATTTTAATGATTTGCATTTAGCAAACTGACAATATTCCCTATCTGTTTAAAACGCTTGTTTTAAACCAAAAGGTGCAATAGAATTTTATTTCTACTAAGTTAATGAAATAACGCTTATTTCGGAGAAAAAAGAATATTATAGAAAGCCTTTGATGGTCAGACCACTGTTTAAAGCTATTACTCTACTTTAGAGAATATAAAGGAAATTATGCCATTTTGTTTAAGGATAAAAATTTATTATTTTGTGTTTCTAAGCAAAAGTGACCATTAATTCCGCGACTTGTTAAATGATTTCGCAAATGCATCGCTGGGAATTTTACTGTTGTACCTAAATTAGTTCTAACGACTATCGATAGAACTTCACCTCGGTAGTAAGGTAAGAAATCATTTTTAGAAAGATTTAATGAAAAATAGTATTTCATGGGCTTTTCGTTTTTTAATATTTATTCTTTAATACTACAGACTGATGTATCAATAAATGGTTTCATCAGTCTGTAGTAGGTGTTTAAGTTGTCAGTGATGCGTCTAACTTTTCTTTCAAATCATTAGACAAATTAGGTAAGGATTGTAATCTAACTAGTTGTGCTTTCATTAGCTTCTTATGTGGTTGACCAAAACTATTGAATTGAATAAGCGGTGTTATTAATCTCGATGCAACTTGGGGGTTAATAGTATTAAGTGCTGAAATTTTGTCAGCTAAAAACTCATACCCTTTTCCTGAGGTACTATGAAAGTATTTAGGGTTATTCATAACAAAAGCGCCAATTAAAGATCTCGCTCGATTTGGATTTTTCAAACTAAACAATGCATGTTCAGTTAAGTTATCTAAATGTTCAAAAATATTATCATTAGAAAGACTCGCTGACAAAGAGAACCATTTGTCCATTACCAGTGATGTTTCTTGCCATTTACACTCAAATTGTGCCATTTGTTCAGTAAAACCTTTTAAGTTGTGCTTAGCACTACAACTTAATGCAGCCAGTGAGTCTGTCATATTATCTGAGTCATTAAATTGCTGTTCAACTAATATAGAGTGTTGCGGCATCGATGCTAAATAATTCAAGCAAATATTTTTTAATGCTTTATTGGCAGTCACTTCTGCTGCTGAAATATCAACCCTACTTAAAATGCTTTGGCAGTCATGTAGCTTCTTCAATAACAGTTTTTCTAAACCGTTAGCGATGAATAACGATAATTTTTTTATCGCATTAACTAACTTAATGGGATCAACGTCCTCAATTAAGTCTGCTGATTCATCAAAACTTGGCAACACAAGTTGCTCTGCAATAAAGGCGGCATCGTCACTAGAGCTTAAAATATCTGCAAAACAGTTAATGAGCTGTTTGGGGATTACAAACTCAGGGGTTAATGTCAGTATTTTAATATAAGACATCAATAATTTTTGCCCAGCATCCCAACGGCAAAAACTATTATTAGCGTTCGAAATAATAGTGAATAAGTCATCATCGTCTTGAGCAAAATTGACTTTCACTGGCGCGCTAAAATCAGCTAATAGTGCAACTGTTGGTTTTGTTTTAAGTGCATTGAAACTCCATGTTTGAGTTCCCTCTGTTAATTCAACTATATGCTCTTGAACTTGTGTTTTTCCACTATCATTTATTATAAGTTCAAGCTTAATTGGAATATGTAATGCTTGAGGCGTAGCTTGTTTAATAGTAACAGGCGATTGCTGTGTTAAGGTTAAGCTATATATGCCACTGTCACTATCAAAGGTTTCATTCACTCTGATGGATGGGGTGCCAAACTGGCTGTACCACAACTTAAATTGTGTTAAATCTTTAGTTGAAGCATCACTCATTGCCTTAATGAAATCATCACAAGTCACTGCCATCCCATCAAAGCGCTCAAAATATAAATCCATACCTGCTCTAAAGTTTTCTTTACCTAATAGCGTATGTAGCATGCGAATAACTTCAGCCCCCTTCTCATAAACGGTTAAGGTATAGAAATTATTCATCTCAAGCACTTTTTCTGGACGAATAGGATGAGCCATTGGCCCTGCATCTTCAGCAAATTGTTGTGAACGTAGTACTCGAACATTTTGAATACGAGTTACGGCACTTGAATGCATATCAGCGCTAAATTGTTGATCACGAAAAACCGTTAACCCTTCCTTTAAACTAAGCTGAAACCAATCACGACAAGTAACACGATTGCCTGTCCAATTATGGAAGTATTCATGAGCGATCACTGCTTCAATGTTAAAATAATCAGTGTCTGTTGCACAACTTTTATCGGCTAAAACATATTTGCTATTAAAAACATTCAGGCCCTTATTTTCCATTGCCCCCATATTGAAGAAATCAACAGCAACAATCATGTAAATATCTAGATCATATTCTAAGCCAAAAGTATCTTCATCCCATTTCATCGATTTTTTCAAAGATGCCATCGCATGTTCTGATTTATGTAAATTTCCTTTATCAACAAATATTTCTAGCGAAACTTCACGATTTGAGCATGTAGTGAAGGTATCGGTTAATAAATCAAAGTCGCCTGCAACCAAGGCAAACAAGTAACTAGGTTTTGGGAAAGGGTCATGCCAAGTTACAAAGTGTTTATTATTATCTAAGTTACCGTGGGCTATTTTATTGCCATTTGATAATAAATATGGATATAAGGTTTTATCTGCAATAACTTTCGTTGTAAAAACTGCCATCACATCAGGTCTATCGAGATAATAGCTGATACGACGAAATCCTTCTGCCTCACATTGAGTACAAAAAGCATTACCGGATTTGAATAACCCTTCCAGAGAGGTATTATCAACAGGATTGATTTGAGTAATTACAGTCAGCTTAAAATTATCTTCTTTTGTATTCAAAGATAGGTTTTTATCTGATAGCTGATATTGCTCTGTAGACAGGGCTTTATCATTAATTGCAATAGATAGTAAAGTAAGTTGTTCACCATCTAAAACAAGTGGCTCCTGATGTTCACCCTGCCTACAAACGTTCATTTCATTTATAACAGTTGAACAAGTATCATCTAATTCAACAGTTAAACTAACCGTGTTGATTTTATAAGGTGCAGGAGTGTAATCTGCAAGAAAGCGAGAGGTAGACTGAGTCATAAATGATCCAAATATCAGATGAAAAAAATGCCTGCCCTAAAGCAAGCATAGTTAAATTTTCTATAATTAAGTTTAAGCTTTACTAGCTAAAGTTCTAATTTTAAAACCTGTATAAGCATATATTACAGCAATAACAGGGTTGATAAGATTAAAAAAACAATAAAAGATGTAATCGTATGAAGTTAATGCCAATGCGCCAAACATGAATGCTCCACAGGTGTTCCAAGGTATCAATGGTGAAGTGATAGTGCCGGAATCTTCAAGTGTTCGACTTAATACCGTAGGGTGTAATCCACGGCGGTGATACTCTTCTTTAAACATTCGCCCAGGCATAACTATTGCCATGTACTGATCTGCTGTAATTAAATTCGTACCGATACAAGTAAAGATAGTACTGGTAATTAAACTGCCAACTGTTTTAGCCGCTTTTAAAATTGTTTCTACAAACTTAGCTAACATCCCAAGATGCTCTAAAACAGCACCAAAACTTAATGCACACATAACTAACCAGATGGTATTTAACATACTCGACATGCCACCACGACTAAGAAGTTCATCAATTTCTTTCGTACCCGTACTCACAACAACACCGTCAAAAAAAGCGGTCCAAATAACTGTAATATAAGCTGCAGAACTACTTAAACCATCTTTAGCCATAGCCAAAATTAATTCTTGTTGAAAAAGCCCCGACCAAATAGCGCCGATTATTGCTCCAATTGCAACAGCAGGAAAAGCAGGCATTTTTTTGTAAGCTAAAGCTAACAATATAAGTAAAGGAATTAAATTAAATATTGAAATATTATAAGTTGATTCAAGCGTTGAGGTAAGCATATTGATGCTATCAGTATTACCAACATTAGCTGAAGAATGATCAAAGCCTATAATTAGAAATAATACTAATGCAATAGAAATAGAAGGGATTGTTGTATATAGCATATAGCGAATATGTTCAAAAAGCTCGCTCCCCGCTACAGCAGGTGCAAGATTAGTCGTTTCTGAAAGTGGAGATAACTTATCTCCAAAATAAGCGCCTGATATTACAGCGCCTGCTGTAACTGCAGTAGACATTTCAAAGCCGTTTGAAATACCGATAAAAGCAACACCAACTGTTGCCGCTGTAGTCCACGAGCTACCAATACTCATTGCCACAATACCACAGACTATACAACATGCTGCATAGAACCAACTTGGCTCTATAATCTGTAAACCGTAGTAAATCATGGTGGGAACCGTACCAGAAAGCAGCCAAGTACCGATCAATGCTCCAACAGCTAATAAAATTAATATTGCCCCAAGAGAAATAGAAATTCCATTGACAATTGCTTTTTCCATATCATGCCATTTATAACCATTTTTGAATCCAATAACTATGGCAATCCCCATCGCTAATAATAAAGCTATCTGGTTAGGACCAAAGGAGGAATCATCAGAAAAATAAGCTACAGAGGCTGTAAGCATTATGACTAATGCAATTAATGGGATCAAAGCATCTAACATACTAGGATCTTTTTTATTGTTTTTTTCAAGTAGTTGGTTTGACATATATGAGATTAACCTTTTTATTATTGCTATATAGTTTTATGTATTATTTTGATTTTTTATTCGTTTTATATAAATAAAAATACCAGCCTTAAAATGCAAGAAAGCCGCCCTTGTGGGCGGCTTTCTAATATGTGCTTCTCTATTTTTTAGCTACTTTACCTAAACTTACTAAATCAAAAGTAATTCGGGCTGTTTCATCTAAGAATGGGTCGAGTTCATCCAAATCATCAGGTAAATCATCAAGGTCCTCTACCTCCTCTTTACCCATACTAACTAGTCTTTCATTAGTCCGAATAAATCGTTTATCCTTACGCTCTTCACGTTTATTCTTTCGTGTTTCCAAATTTAATGAAACCGTTTTATCATCCTTTTCACTTTTATACGTTTCAATATCAGCAAGCAAGTAATTAAATTCGCTATTATCCTTAATTCGCTGTTTATATAAAGAGGTCAAATAGGTGACGTCATTACTAACATCACTTAACTTGGAATACTTCGCTTTATCAATTTGATCCCATGGTAATGCATTTTCTTCTTTACTTTCTCCCCAGTCTTCAGGGTCTACAGCTGTAGGAAATGCTATATCAGGTAAAACACCTCTGTGCTGTGTACTACCACCATTAATTCGATAAAATTTTGCTATGGTGTATTGAATACTTCCTAATGGGTTTTCATATAAATCATAAACACGACCTAAACCACGATGCTGTTGAACGGTACCTTTACCAAAAGTATGTTCACCAACAATGACACCACGTCCATAATCTTGTATCGCGGCAGCAAAAATTTCAGAAGCTGAAGCACTATATCTGTCAACCATAACAGTTAATGGGCCATCATAATGGCTAATACCATCCTTATCACGATGTACATCAACTCGATTTGCCCCATTTCTTATTTGTACAACAGGACCTTTATCAATAAATAAACCCGTTAATAACGTTGCTTCAGGTAATGAACCACCGCCGTTACCACGCAAATCAATAATAATTCCCTGCACTTCTTGTTCTTTTAATTTTGCTATTTCTTTTTTAACATCTCTTGATAAATTATTATAAAAACTAGGAATGGTAATTACCCCTAATTTTTTACCTTCACCTACAAGCTCTACTTTTGCAGAATCAATAGACTCTTCTTTTGTTAAGTTAGTAGATTCTGTTTTTGCTGAATCATCAGGTTCAGTACTTTCTACAATACCATTTTCAAAATACACTTCTGATTTAGCGGCTTTATTTTCTAACTTAATTTTATCTCGAACAATAGTGACGACTTTTATCTCGGAGATATCATCAGACTCACCAGACAAAACTTGTAACCTAACTGTAGTGCCTTTAGGTCCTTTGATTTTATCAACCACATCATCTAAACGCCAACCGATAACATCTTCAAAGTCCTTATCTGCTTGTGCCACACCAACGATGCGATCTTTAGGTTTTAACCCTTTAGATTCATCGGCAGGACCACCACTAATAACACTTTGTATTACAGTATAATCTTCTTCAGCACGCAACACTGCACCAATACCTTCAAGTGATAAGTTCATTTCCATTTGGAAACGTTCTGCGTTGCGTGGAGATAAATAAGAGGTATGAGGCTCAACGACTCTAGCAAAGCTATTCATCATTAATTGAAAAACATCTTCACTTTCACTTTGTTTGATACGTTTTAATGCATATTTATAACGTTTAGTGAGAACTTCTTTTGCTTTTGGCCATTCTTTACCTGCAAGAATTAAATTTAATACATCTGATTTAACTTTTACTCGCCATAACTCATCTAGTTCAGCAGTTGATTCTGCCCATGGAGTATCTTCACGATCATAGTCGTAAACTTCATCTATTGTAAAATCAAAAGGGGATGCGGACTTTTCATCAACGTCAGAAGAAGTTATAACGACCTCTGAATCAAGTAAATTGAGTGCAAATTGATAGCGCTCTACACGTCGTTGCATATTTAAATTATAAATATCATAAGCAACGGTTAATTTTCCCCGAGCAAACACATCATCAAACTCTAAGCTATACTTTTGTAAGTCAGCTATATCTGTCGCTAGAAAAATATTTCGAGAATAATCTAATTGCTTTATATAACGTTCAAAGACTTCCTGTGAAAGAGAGTCACTAATTTTTACTTTTTTATAGTGACCACGAGTAAACCTTGCTGTGATTCGTTTACTTGCAGTTGCATGCTGACTTTCCGGTGCAAGTACCGGTAATGTAAGCTCTTTAGAAGTATCATCAAATGCAAAAGCACTATAACTACTAATTGAAAAACTTACCGATAAAGATACGGCAAGTGCGATACGACTAATCTTCTGCATGCACATTACTCCAAACTATTATTAATACTCAAGCCAAGCGATAAACATATAATTATATTATGAATATATATTATTCATTTGTGTTTTAATTGTCATTCCAGAATCAAGTTGGACACTAATGTCTTTTCCAGCAATTTCAGTAATGGTTGCATTCATTGGCGCATTACCTAACTGAACTTTAACTTTACATCCTACTGTTATTGTAGCTGACTCTACAGGTTTCAATGGCGGTAAATCTTTTTTTACATCTTTACGCTTACTTGGCTTTGCTGATTTCACCGATTTAAATTTAGTTGTATCACGCTTTGAAGCATCTAAACCTTTATTTTTATTAGCTTTAGGTGTGTTTTTGTCACCCTTATCTTGAACTTTTTTATTTGAAGAAGAATTGTTACCAAATTTTTCTTGGCTTTCTTTTAGGGTCTTACTCGCGTAATTAGCTTGCTCTTCATCAATTTCAGCAGCATCTTTCCCATCAATATCAACACGAAAAGCGCCAACTTTAATAGCTTTAAGGTAGCGCCAGCTACTTGTATAGTGCCTTAGCGCTTGACGCAGTCGAGTTTTACTGACCGTTTCATCATCATTTAGTTTTTCAGCTAAATCTTGAAAAATCCCTACTTTTAATGGTTTCACTGGACCTTTCACTGAAAAACATTCAGGAAATTTTTCCGTTAAATAGGTGATTATGTCTTTTGTGCTTATACGTTTAATTTCAGTTTCCATAAATACATCTTTTATACAGTTTCAGTTAAGTGGTTTAAGTTAATCTTCTTGTGCTTGAAGGTGTTGTTCTCTGTTATCTAAAACATGACGACACCAATCATAAATATCTTCAGATTCAATATCTGGCAATTCATCTTGCCCTATCCAATAATCCCATATTAAAGCTAATAGTCGCTCTAATATTTCAGTATCAATATCTTCTTCAGCTAAGTCGTATAGTGTGTGATAAATCTCATTAACACGCTCAGCAACTATTTCTTCTTGCCCATCCCAATCACCTACAACAGCCTCAGTGACCAAATAGTCATGTATTACTACAAATTCTTTCATCGTGCTTGATTCATATTAGTTAAGTCTTTCATTGTTCTAATGTTAAGCTTTTTTCAAATGTACTAACTATCGCTTCTAATCCATCTTGATCATGTTGGTCAAAACGATCCAAAACTGTGCTATCAATATCCAAAACCGCTATTATATCACCGTTAACTTGAACAGGAATAACAATTTCAGAATTCGTTGTTGCATCACAGGCAATATGACCGTCAAATTGATGAACATCTTTAATACGTTGAGTTGTTTTGGTTAGTGCAGCAGTGCCACAAACACCTTTACCTAAAGGGATTCTAATACAAGCAACATTCCCTTGAAATGGCCCTAAAACAAGCTGTTTTCCAATTACTCGATAAAAACCAAGCCAATTAACTTGCTCTAAAGTATTAAAGAGTAAAGCAGATATATTTGCCATATTGGCGATAGGGTCTGTTTCATCACAAATTAACGCGTTAGTTTGCGCTAATAATTCCTGATAAAACTCAGTTTTACTAACCAATGCCATATTCCAATAACAAAATAAAGAAGCCCAGAGATTAAGATGTAGCTTAAAAACGCCTAACATACCTTGAAAGCCACATTAATTAAAGCTTTTATCTAAGCTAAACTTTAATTTTTACCTTTTATTTGCTATTCAATTGAATATTTAACTAAAACACTCGCGTTAATCGCCTGATTACCAATTTGTGAACTATGTTCATAAGAAGCATTGGTAGACATCATCGCCGGATTATTTCGAGCTCTATAATGGTTACTGCTTAACTCTTTTACATACACTAACTTTCCTAATTTTTGTTCCGATTGACGAGCTATTTGTTGCGCCTTTGTTTTCGCATTTCTAATTGCTTGAGCTAGTGCTTGTTGGTAATATTTATCAGTATCATCTACTGACATCGTTAAAGGTGATATATGACTTACGCCAATTTTAATTACGGCATTTAAAAACTGATCATAATCTTTAATTTCTGAAAAATTAACAGTAATAATTCTACTTAACTCAAAAGATTGAGGTCTAACATTATCTTCAGTTGTAGAGGGAGGAACACCAACATATACTTTACTTTTTTGATTGTTCGGCAGTCTTTGAGCAACTTCTACACCATGAATATCAATTCTAGGGTCATGTTTAACTACGCGTAAAGAAACTCTAGCTGAATTAATGTTTTGTGACTTGATCCCTAAACTTTTAGCAACGTCCACTACTTGATTGCTCTTATGATCAACTATCGCTCGAACTTTATCTGTTAAACGGCCTTTTTCAACGACAACAACAGATAAAGAAAAACTATCAGGTTCAACTAAAACACTTGCTTGCCCTCTTACCTCAATGCCGTAATCTGAAGTATTAGCAAACGTATTATTCGGTAAAATAAAGATAAAACATGCACTAACAGCAAGTACATTGATAAAAAATGTCGTTAAAAATTTTGGCATGTTTATTCCTACTATTTACTATGTGTTGTTCATTTTGCAGCCGTTATATACTGCTTAAAATGTTTCTTTTCTTCATCAGAAGCATTTTGCCACCAGTATTTTAACATAGCCAAAGAATTAATCTGTATCAAGGTGTTACTCGTTTGTTGCTCTTTAATAGGCATTGGAATCGTCTTACTGACAACAGCTTTTTCTAAAGCTGGCTCTTTATCATTATTAATGCTTTGTTTTGATGCTAATGTGCTCACAGCAATATCAACCTGTTGAGCTATTTTATAATCAGAAACATTTTCTAATTCAACTTCGATTAGTTTGTTGCTTTCATCTTTAAGCACTAACTCTGGTGATTTAGAAAAAGATTCGGCCTGAGCTAAATTTTTAATAGCAACCGTTGTAAGTTTAAGTTGTTTTTCTTCTGTAATAGTAAACTTAACGACAAAATCTTTTGATTTAACCACCCTGTCTTCGGCAAAATCTAAATCTTCAAAAACATCTTTATAAAACACGATTAATGCATGTTTACCTTTGTTAAGTGTAAATGTTGATTTTTTACCGAGTAAACCATGCTCAACGATTTTATTATCTATTTCGCTAACAATAAGGTTATCAGAAATGGTTAACGTTGCTGCCCAAAGTGTCAATGGAACAGTTGAAGTTAATAAAGCTAAACACAGAGAATAAAAAAACCTAGTCAAAATAATAGTCCTTATACGATTGAAGTAAGTTCTTTTATAAACTGACTAGGCATTAATGCAAAGCAATATTTGATATGACTAGGCTAAAGTACTAGAAACTATCTGCCGGAATACGAACCCAACCTTCCATTAATACACGAGCGCTTCGGCTCATACTTACTTTTTTAACTGTCCATGCCTCATTGATGTTCTCAGCTTCTGCGCCTACTTTTAATGTGCCAGAGGGATGGCCGAACGTTACCGCATCAGGCTCACCGCCACCAGCAGCAAGGTTAACTAGCGTACCCGGAATTGCGGCAGCGGTACCAATTGCAACCGCAGCTGTACCCATCATCGCATGGTGCAATTTCCCCATAGATAATGCACGCACGTGTAAATCAATTTCATTTGAAGCAATATATTTACCACTTGATGATACATAATCTTGGGCAGTTGTTACAAAAGCAACTTTCGGAGTATGTTGGCGAGCCGCTGCCTCGCTAATGTCTTTAATTAAACCCATTTTTACTGCGCCATAAGCACGTATAGTTTCAAAGCGAGCCAGTGCTGCCTCGTCATTATTAATCGCATCTTGTAGCTCAATTCCGGTATAACCAATATCTTCTGCATTTAAGAAGATGGTTGGAATACCTGCTGTGATCATAGAAGCAGAAAAAGTGCCAACGCCTGGAACTTCTAATTCATCAACCACGTTCCCTGTTGGGAACATAGCTTCAGATGGATCAACTGGCGCAACAAAATCAACTTGCACTTCAGCTGCTGGGAAAGTGACGCCATCAAGTTCAAAATCACCTGTCTCCTGAACTTCACCGTTAGTGATAGGCACATGAGCAATAATGGTTTTTGATATATTCTTTTGCCAAATACGAACAACACAAAGTCCGTTTTCAGGAATTCGACTCGGATCAACTAAACCATTACTGATCGCAAATGAACCTACGGCGGCTGTTAAATTGCCACAATTACCACTCCAATCAACAAAAGCTTTATCAATAGCAACTTGCCCAAACAAGTAATCTACATCGTGATCTGCTTGCTCTGATTTTGCTAATATTACTGTTTTACTGGTACTTGATGTTGCACCACCCATTCCATCGGTTTGTTTCCCATATGGATCTGGACTACCGATAACACGTAACAGCATACTGTCTCGTGCTTCACCAGCTACCTGACAACGCTCTGGCAAATCAGTTAAATTAAAAAATACACCTTTTGATGTACCGCCCCTGATGTATGTTGCTGAAATTTTTGTTTGAGGTACGAAAGCCATTGCTCTCTCCTTTTTATTTTTTCTTACAAAAATGGCACAGAATCTTTATAAGAATATGTGCCATTTAAAAAATCAATTGAATAGACGAAGAACGCAGGAATTTAATTTTAGAGCAAGACGGAGGTGCGGAGTTGACGAATGTCAATGAGCACCTCCAACGAAGCTATCAAATTAAATAACCAGTTATGCGTTTGATTCAAGGAAATCGGTGGCAAACTTCTGTAGTACCCCACCGCCGTTGTACACTGAAACTTCTTCCGCTGTATCTAAACGACACTTCACTGGAATTTCTACCACTTCGCTCTTACCTTCAACACGGCTACGCGTCATTACAACAGTCATAGCTGCGCCAGGAGATGTCTTTCCAACTACATCAAAAGTTTCACTACCGTCAATATTGTATGTATGACGTGTTTCACCATTAACAAACTCTAAAGGAAGAACACCCATACCGACTAAGTTAGTACGATGAATACGCTCAAAACCTTGTGAAACAATTACTTCTACACCCGCTAAACGAACACCCTTTGCTGCCCAATCACGTGATGAACCTTGACCGTAATCTGCACCAGCGATGATGATTAATGGTTGTTTCCTGTCCATGTAAGTTTCAATAGCTTCCCACATACGAGACTCAGTACCTTCCGGCTCTATACGGGCTAGTGAGCCTTGTTTAACTTCACCATTTTCGTCACGACACATTTCATTGAACAATTTCGGGTTAGCGAATGTTGCTCGTTGTGTAGTTTCATGATCGCCACGGTGAGTTGCGTACGAGTTAAAGTCTTCTACCGGCAAGCCCATTTTATCAAGGTAAGCACCTGAAGCACTATTTAACTGAATAGCGTTTGAAGGTGATAAATGATCGGTTGTGATGTTATCACCTAATACCGCTAAAGGACGCATACCCTTCATGGTACGTTCACCTGCTAAGGCACCTTCCCAATATGGAGGTCGGCGGATATAAGTACTCTTAGGATCCCAATCGTATAACGGACTTTCAGCCGGCTCAAATGCACCTAAATCAAACATTGGCGTATAAACCTTCTTAAATTGCTCAGGTTTAACACTTGAAGCTACAATTGCGTCGATTTCTTCATCTGATGGCCAAATGTCTTTCAAAGTAATGTCGTTATTGTTTTGATCTTGACCTAATACATCTTTTTCAATATCAAAACGCATGGTACCGGCAAGTGCATACGCAACAACTAGTGGTGGAGACGCTAAGAAAGCTTGTTTGGCATGTGGATGAATACGGCCATCAAAATTCCGGTTACCTGATAATACGGCCGTTGAGTATAAATCGCGGTCGATAATTTCTTGTTGGATTTTAGGATCTAACGCACCCGACATACCGTTACAAGTTGTACATGCGTACCCAACAATACCAAAACCCAGTTTTTCCATTTCAGAGAGTAAACCAGCTTCTTCTAAGTAAAGTTTTGCTACTTTTGAGCCTGGAGCAAATGATGATTTAACCCAAGGTTTACGCACTAAGCCTAGCTCATTTGCACGCTTAGCAACTAAACCTGCTGCAACAACGTTACGAGGGTTAGATGTGTTAGTACACGAAGTAATAGCAGCAATAATTACCGCACCGTCTGGCATTTCGCCATTGGCTTCTTGTGCTTTGCAAGCATCTAAATCTTTAGCGATATCTTTAGCGACTAAATCTGCTGTTGCTAAACGACGATGTGGGTTAGACGGACCAGCCATATTACGAACAACAGTCGATAAATCAAATTCTATAACACGTGGATATTGCGCTTCAACTAAATCATCAGCCCAAAGGCCTGTATGTTTAGCGTAAGTTTCAACAAGGGCCACTTGCTCTGGTTCACGACCCGTAAGTTTTAAGTAATCAATGGTTTGTTGATCGATGTAGAACATACCTGCAGATGCACCGTATTCTGGTGTCATATTTGAGATAGTTGCACGGTCACCAATAGTTAAATCAGTGGTACCTTCACCAAAAAATTCTAAGTAACTTGAAACTACTTTTTGATTACGTAAAAACTCAGTAATGGCAAGTACCATATCTGTTGCAGTAATACCTGGTGCGCGTTTACCTACAAGTCTTACACCAATAATATCAGGTAAGCGCATCATAGACGGGCGGCCAAGCATAACCGTTTCAGCTTCTAAACCACCCACACCAATAGCGATAACGCCTAAGGCGTCAACATGCGGTGTGTGTGAATCAGTACCTACACAAGTATCAGGAAAAGCAACACCGTCACGTGCTTGTATTACAGGTGACATTTTCTCTAAATTAATTTGATGCATAATGCCGTTACCCGCAGGGATAACATCAACGTTTTTAAAAGCGGTTTTGCTCCACTCAATAAATTTAAAACGGTCTTCATTACGTCGGTCTTCAATTGTACGGTTTTTATCAAACGCTTCAGGATCAAATCCTGGCGCTTCCACTGCTAGCGAGTGGTCTACAATTAATTGCGTTGGTACAACCGGGTTAACTTTAGACGGGTCGCCACCTTGGTCAGCAATTGCATCGCGAAGGCCAGCAAGATCAACTAAGGCCGTTTGACCTAAAATATCATGACAAACAACACGTGCTGGATACCATGGAAAATCAAGGTCTTGCTTACTTTCAATAAGTTGCTTTAACGAATCGTTGAGCATTGCAGGATCACATTTACGTACTAATTGTTCAGCTAAAACACGTGATGTGTAAGGTAATTTGGCATAAGCGCCTGCGCTTATGTCTTCAATTGCTGATCGGGTATCAAAATAATCAATATTTGCACCCGGCAATGGTTTGCGGTAATCGTAATTCATAATATTATCCAAAAAAATTAGTTAGTTAAAACTAAATTATGATCTCTGATATATATAAATAGGAAACTAGACGACGGAATTTACGCCTAGTTCAAGGCAGGAAACCATCACATCTACGTTTATGTGATGGTTGTCCAACGATGAAAGAGGTGTAAATAACAAGTCTTGCCTACCTTTCTGAAATCGGTGTAACCGTACGTGGTTCACTGCCTGTATAATCAGCACTCGGGCGAATAATACGGTTATTCGAACGTTGCTCCATTACGTGAGCAGCCCAACCAGTTAAACGTGAACAAACAAAAATTGGTGTGAATAATTTAGTTGGAATACCCATGTAGTTGTATGTTGATGCATGGAAAAAATCTGCATTACAGAATAATTTTTTGGTATCCCACATGAATTCTTCACAAGCAACAGAAATGTCATAAAGTGATGTATCACCATTTTCAGCCGCTAACTTTTCTGACCAAGCTTTGATAATCACATTACGTGGATCAGAAGTGCGATAAATTGCATGACCAAATCCCATTATTTTTTCTTTGCGCTCTAACATGCCTGCCATTTGCACTTTTGCATCTTCAGGTGAATTAAATTTCTGAATCATATCCATGGCAGCTTCATTTGCACCACCATGAAGTGGGCCACGTAATGTGCCGATAGCACCGGTAATACATGAGAACATATCAGATAACGTAGAAGCACAAACACGCGCAGTAAAGGTTGAAGCGTTAAATTCATGCTCAGCATATAAAATTAACGAAACATCCATAACACGTTCATGTTGTGCTGACGGGCTTTCACCATTTAATAAACGTAAAAAGTGACCGCCTAATGAGCTTTCATCACTCATACAATCAATTTCTACGCCGTCATGTGAATACTTATACCAATAACACATAATAGCGGGGAAAGCGGCTAACAAACGGTTAGATGCTTTGTTTTGCTGTGAAAAGTCTACTTCTGGTTCAACATTGCCTAAAAAAGAACAACCGGTGCGCATAACGTCCATAGGATGAGTATCTTTAGGAATAAGTTTTAATACTTCTTTTAATGCTTGTGGGATATCTCGCATAGCAAGCAGTTCAGCTTTATATTCAGCTAATTCACCTGTAGTTGGTAACTCACCATTAAATAGTAAATAAGCCACTTCTTCAAAAGTTGAATTTTCGGCTAAATCTGCAATATCGTAACCACAGTAGGTTAAACCACTACCTGACTGCCCAACAGTACATAAAGTTGTTTCGCCTGCACTTTGACCACGTAATCCTGCGCCACTTAGTTTTTTATCAGCCATCATTCTTTCCTCATTAATATTTTATAAATTACTTATCTTTTTAATTTCTTACTTGTTTTTGCCTTCAGCGAACAATGAATCTAATTTTTGTTCGTAATCGTGATAACCAAGGTAATCGTATAAGTCCATACGCGTTTGCATATTATCAATTTCAGCTTTTTGGTCGCCATCAGCTAATAACGTTTTATAAACAGATTCAGCTGCTTTGTTCATTGCTCTAAAAGCAGATAATGGATAGAGGACCATTGCACAGCCCCACTCTCCTAATTGCTCTTTATTCCACAATTCAGTTTGGCCGAACTCTGTAATATTCGCTAATACAGGTACATCTAATGCTTCAGTAAAAGCGCGGTAATGTTCTTCTGTTTTAACTGCCTCAGCAAAAATACCGTCAGCTCCAGCAGCAACATAAGCCTTAGCTCGCTCTAGCGCGGCTTCTAAGCCTTCCTGTGCAAAAGCATCTGTACGCGCCATGATGAAAAAATCTGGGTCTATACGCGCATCAACTGCTGCGCGAATACGATCAGCCATTTCTTCAGTAGAAACGATTTCTTTATTTGGACGGTGACCACAGCGTTTTTGTGCTACTTGATCTTCAATATGAACGGCTGCCGCGCCTGCTTTTTCCATATCACGAATAGTTTTAGCAATATTAAATGCCCCACCCCAACCAGTATCAATATCGACTAATAAAGGTAAAGAAGATGCAGAAGTGATGCGCGCCACATCGGCAACAACATCATTTAAAGAAGTCATACCCAAGTCAGGTAAACCGTAAGATGCATTGGCAACACCACCACCTGACAAATAAATAGCTTGGTGTCCTAATTGCTCTGCCATCATGGCGCAGTAGGCATTAATAGTACCTACAACTTGAAGTGGTTTGTTATTAGTTAATGCTTGGCGAAATTTAGCACCAGCTGACATTTGTTCAGACATAATATTTCCTCTACTTTTTATCGTTAAATTCAGACAATTTTTGTTGTGCAATTTTGTTTTCTATATTTTTTCTTGACGCAGCAATGTGACGACGCATTAACATTTCAGCCAATTCTCCATCTCGATCACTAATCGCTTGTATAATTTGAGAGTGTTCATTAAAAGCACGACTTGCCCTTGGGCTATTCATACCAAATTGACAACGGTACATTCGTACTAAGTGATATAGCTGACCACAAATTAAGTCAATTAACTGTTTGTTGTGACTACCCAAAATAATTTTATAATGGAAATCAAGGTCACCCTCTTCTTGGTAATAAGCTACGCCATCTTTCAATTCTTGTGTTTGACTATGTGCTTTAAGCATAGCTTGCATGTCTAAAACTTCTTCATCAGTCATATTCAATGCAGCTTGGCGACAGGCCATTCCTTCAAGCGCTTCTCGAGTTATATAAAGTTCAAGTAACCCTTCAATAGAACAGTCAACAACCCTTGAACCCACATTCGCTTTACGTTCAATTAAATGACACTTCTCTAAGCGGTTTAACGCCTCACGTAAAGTAGAGCGGCTTATTTGATAGCGTTTGGCTAACTCAGGCTCACTTATTTTACTACCAGCGGGAATATCACCCTCAACAATGGCATGCTGCATCTGTTCAAACACTTTATCTGCTGTTGTCACTGCAGCTTGTTTAGTAGGGTTTGCTAAATACATAAAGTTAAAGCCTTACTTGATAATGGTAATTGTCGACAAATTGTCAATTCGCAGTGAATAATAGCGTATTTTCATTATAATGCAAGTAGACTTAAGTATGATTGTCGACAATTTTAGCTGGATGGGTATTTTAAAGACACAAAAAAGCCCACGCAATACTTAACTATTGCGTGGGCTTTCTATATTTCACTTTTTGTACACTACCTTTAATAATTTAAGGTAGTGGCATCCCTAAGGGGATTCGAACCCCTGTTACCGCCGTGAAAGGGCGGTGTCCTAGGCCTCTAGACGATAGGGACACTGACATTAACTATTGTTAATACAAACTATCTACCAGATCACTCTGGTGATTTAGCTTTACTAAAGCCTAATAATAGTAGACTTATTGAAAAACTAAAACTCTAAACTCTTATTTTCATTTCTTTAAAAATTCAGTATAAGAAACTGATTCACTTTTATATGCACTTTACTTTTATAAATAAGTAGAGTGGCATCCCTAAGGGGATTCGAACCCCTGTTACCGCCGTGAAAGGGCGGTGTCCTAGGCCTCTAGACGATAGGGACACAGGATTGGATAAACCAATACACCATTTGTTTATTGTTTTATAAGTATAAACAAACTTATTTTTTATTTCCCAGCTAAATATGAGCTGAAAAACAAATAGTGGCATCCCTAAGGGGATTCGAACCCCTGTTACCGCCGTGAAAGGGCGGTGTCCTAGGCCTCTAGACGATAGGGACACTAAAACTTGTAAACAAGTTAAAACTATCTATTTTATGTTTAGGATGAATCCTTAACATAAAACCTAAATTTGGTGGAGCTATGCGGGATCGAACCGCAGACCTCTTCGCTGCCAGCGAAGCGCTCTCCCAGCTGAGCTATAGCCCCGCTTGTTTAAATGTTTCCTTTAAAAAGAAGCAATTCAAACGGTTATATTTAACAACTGGCCTAATAGCTATTAAATATATCCCTTTCTCTTTTTAAAAAGAAGAAAGAGTATTTCCAACCAGATACTTATCTTTAAATAAATTAAAGAATTAAAGTCTTGCTGAAAACGAGGCGCATTCTAAGCAGCAGCCTTGAAACTGTCAACACTTTTTTTTAAAAAACAGTGAAAATATTACAAAACACAGTTTGAGTGATTACATAAACATCAACTTGGTTGTTTTTTACCTAACTACTTGTTTGCTTGTGTAATTTATAGCCTTAAAAGAAATTTATTTATCACGGTAATTGAACACTAAAATAAATTAGATAAAGGTACCCTACTTTCTTTTTCAAGCATTTACAGGTATTGTTTGATCACAAAGTATTTCATGTATTATAAGTACTGCATAGAGTTGTAAACTATAGAATGCAATTAAATAAATTAAACATTGTTGCTATTGGTGGCGGTCATGGTTTAGGTAGGGTTTTATCAACTCTCTCTTTTATGGGTGATAAACTAACTGGAATTGTGACTACAACTGATAATGGTGGCTCAACAGGTAAATTAAGAAAACGTAGTAGTTCTATTGCTTGGGGGGACTTAAGGAATTGTTTAACTGAACTTGTTGATAGCGATTCTGTTGGTAGTCAATTATTCAACTTCCGCTTTGATGGCAATGATGAATTAGGTGGTCATAATTTAGGAAATCTAATTTTATATGGTTTAGGGCAAGTACAATCACGACCTTTAGATTCTATAAAACTCGTTAGGCGTATGTTAAGAGTACGCACACAAGTACTCCCTATGTCTGAAACTCCCACTGATTTAATGGCTTTCTACCCTGAAGGGCGTTGTAGAGTTGGTGAACTTTCTGTAGACGAAATGCCAGTAATGCCTAAGAGTTTAATGCTTGCTCCTTTGGTAAAATCAATAGAGCCATGTATAAGCGCCATTAACAATGCAGATCTAATTATTTTAGGCCCAGGTAGCTTTCTAACTAGCATAGTGCCTCCTTTATTGATTAGAGATATTAGTAACGCTATTGCTAATAGAAAAGGTCACTGTGTCTTTATTGATAATATAGTTTTAGAAAACAGTCCTGCTGCAAAGCTATCAATAGATGAAAAGCTGAACTGGATAGAAGAAAATATAGGCTGTTTACCTATCGATAGTGTTATTTGTCAGGAGCCGTGTACCACATCAGGTAGGGTTAACGTTATTTGCCGTGATTTAGCGCACAATAAAGTGCCCCATCATCACGATAAGAAAAAACTTATTAATGCACTTGAAGCTTGTTTATCAACTATTGATTACAAACAAAAAACAGCTTAGCTGAAAACAAATAACACCATTGAACTCCCTTTCCTCAAAGTGTTCATTTTCGCGTTTATTATTTTAACGCTTTTCATCTTCGCTGATACGGCTAGCAACTGCACCTTTTTGATCTTTGTACTTAGCATCTTCGCGTTTATTATACGGGCGTGCGGCACTTGAAGACATTGTTTCAAAGTTCAGTGCGGCTATTTTCATTTTTGGACGTAGTGCTAATGGTAATTTACCCGAATTATAAAACTCTAAAACAATTTGCCCTGACCAGCCTGGATCAATTCTATGTGCAGTTACATGTACCATTAAACCCAGTCTTGCTAGCGAAGAACGACCGTCTAACCATCCGACAATGTTGTCGGGTAAAGTAACTGATTCATAAGTTACTGCTAATGCAAGTTCACCCGGATGTAAAAAGAAAGCATCACCATCAGCAATATTAATCTCATCACTCATGACTGAATTCATTGCTTGTTGCATTTCTTCTTTAGGGCCACTTAAGTCGATAAAAGGGGCCGTATGATCTTGAAAAACACGAAACTCATTACCTAAACGAATATCAACACTTACACCTGAAATCATTGAGCAATCTGGCTTTGGTGAAATGATTATTTTATCATCATTAAGGTATTGCTCTATATCTTTGTCACATAATCTCATAATTGATTTTCTTATATTAGCTTTCTTGATTCAGTTGTCGGTTAGTCACTATATTCAACAGTTGCCGTTAATGGACTCGCGTTATCAAGCTGTAAAAATAGTTGCCCTGTAATATTACGCGCTATTCTACGGTACAAACACGCAATATCACCAGCGCTATTTTCAATGATATCTGATTGACCAAAATCAGCATCTTGGCGAATATTAATATCAAGGGGAAGCTGACCCAGTAATTGAGTTTGTTTAGATTCAGCCATTTGTACACCACCTGCCTCACCAAAAATATGACTTTTATGGCCACAGTTTTCACATAAGTGATAACTCATATTTTCAATTATACCCAGTACTGGTACTTTCACTTTATCAAACATAGCAACGCCTTTTGCAGCATCAATTAAGGCAATATCTTGCGGCGTTGTTACAATTACAGCAGCAGAAACTGGTACTTTTTGTGCAAGCGTTAACTGAATATCACCTGTCCCTGGAGGCATATCAATTAATAAATAGTCAAGCTCAGGCCACGCTGTTTCATTGAGTAATTGATTAAAGGCGCCACTCGCCATTGGCCCACGCCAAACGGTAGCATCTTTCTCATCAACAAGAAAACCTATGGACATGGCACTCAAACCATTAGCGATTAAGGGATCCATTAAATTGCCATCTTTCGAACTCGGTTTAGCGTTTTTCAAACCGAGCAACGTTGGGATAGAAGGGCCATAAATATCAGCATCTAAAATTCCAACTGTAGCTCCTTCTGCCATTAATGCATAAGCAAGGTTTACCGCAGTAGTTGATTTACCTACACCGCCTTTTCCTGATGATATAGCAATGATATTTTTAATTTTATCTTCGCTACCGTTAAGTGAAAAAGAACGGACGGCTTTAACTTCTAAATTTATATTAAAACGAATAGATTGTTGCAACGTATCAGCTAAAGTGTCTGAAATCGCATCTAGCTCTCCTTGGCAAGGAAAGGGCATGGTTAATTCAACCGTTATTTTATTAGTTTTATCTGTATTGATATGAAAATGAGAACAAACAGCAAGCACACCTTGTGGAAAATTTATCGAATGATAAGTTTTTAAGGTTTCTGTTATCACTTGTGTTTTTTCCAGTATTGTTAAATCACTTGCAGCTGGAGCATTTTTTTGAGAGTTAGAAATGGCCTGGCCTGCACTTTGAGTTTTTTTAGAGCTTTTTTTAAAGAAATTCTTGCCGAACATATTGTGACATTAATTATTTGAGTATAAACGTTAAATTCTGTACTATTGCAGCCATTATTACCATCAAAATACACTATTTATTCATGTCTACAGCTACTTCTTCGCAAACATTACCAGAAAAGCGCAAAATATTAGTTACTTGCGCACTACCTTATGCCAATGGTTCAATTCATTTAGGTCATTTGCTTGAACATATTCAAACAGATATTTGGGTTAGATTTCAGCGCATGCGTGGACATGAAACTTATTTTGTTTGTGCTGATGATGCCCATGGCACACCGATTATGCTTAAAGCACAAGAATTAGGTGTTACGCCAGAAGAAATGATTAATGCCGTTCGTGACGAGCATATGACTGACTTTGCTGATTTTCATATTAGCTTTGACAACTATCATTCAACGCATTGTGAAGAAAACAAAACCTTAGCCTGTGATATTTATAATAAATTACACGCTAAAGGGCATATAAAAACACGCGTAATATCACAACTTTATGATCCAGAAAAAGGTATGTTCTTACCTGATCGTTTTGTTAAAGGCACTTGCCCTAAGTGTAAATCGGAAGATGAAAACGGTGATAGCTGTGATAACTGCGGAGCAACTTACTCACCAACCGAAGTAATTAACCCTCGCTCGGTAGTATCAGGCTCTACACCTGTATTAAAAGACTCAGAACATTACTTCTTCGATTTACCTGCATTTGAAGAAATGCTAAAAGATTGGATCCGCAGTGGTGCATTACAAGAAGAAATGGCCAATAAGCTTTCAGAATGGTTTGAGCAAGGTTTAAAGCAGTGGGATATTAGCCGTGACGCGCCCTACTTTGGTTTTGAAATTCCTAATGCGGCAGGTAAATTTTTCTATGTATGGTTAGACGCACCTATTGGTTACATGGGTAGCTTTAAAAACCTTTGCGATAAAAACCCTGCAATTGATTTTGATAGCTTTTGGAGTGAAAAATCAGATGCTGAGCTTTATCACTTTATTGGTAAAGACATTATTTACTTCCACAGCCTATTTTGGCCTGCAGTACTTGAAGGTGCGGGCTACCGTAAACCAACTTCTGTATTTGCCCATGGTTTTGTTACTGTTAACGGTGCAAAAATGTCTAAATCAAAAGGTACTTTCATTAAAGGTCGTACCTACTTAGAACATTTAAACCCTGAATATTTACGTTATTACTACGCAGCCAAATTAACTAACCGTATTGATGATTTAGATTTAAACCTTGAAGATTTTGCTCAACGCGTTAATTCTGATCTAGTAGGTAAAGTTGTCAATATAGCCTCACGCTGCGCTAGTTTTATCACTAAACGATTTGATGGCATGTTATCAACGAATATTGATGATCAAGCACTGGCGAATGAAGTAATGAACGCAGGTGATAGTATTGCTGCACATTACGAAAGTCGTGATTTTGGTCGTGGCATGCGTGAAATTATGGCGCTTGCTGATAAGGTAAATGAATATATTGCGGTAAAAGAACCATGGCAATTAGTTAAAGACGAGACTAAGCAACAAGAAGTTCAAGACATTTGTTCACTTGGCATTAATATGTTCCGTACTTTAATGATTTACTTAAAACCAGTACTACCTGTACTAGCTGATAGCACTGCAGCATTTTTAAATGACGAATTAATGTGGGAAGGTCATAAAACCTTATTAACCAACCATAAAATAAATAAGTTTAAAGCGTTATTGCAACGTGTAGATATGGATAAAGTTAATGCTATGACTGAAGCTTCAAAGGATAGCTTGGCAGGCACAACGCCTAAAGAAGATAAAAAATCAGCAAAGAACAAGAAAAAAGATAAAGTCATCGATAATTCAGCGGCTCTTGCCAACCCGTTAGCAACTGATCCTATAAGTGACGAAATTCAGTTTGATGATTTTGCTAAAATAGATTTGCGAATCGTTAAAATAATCAATGCGGAACATGTAGAAAAAGCCGATAAACTACTTAAATTAACCTTGGCACTTGATGAAGAAGGCTCTGAAACTCGACAAGTATTTGCGGGTATAAAATCAGCTTATCAACCGACAGATTTGATCGGGAAAAACACCGTAATGGTTGCTAATTTGGCCCCCCGTAAAATGCGTTTTGGCATGTCTGAAGGCATGGTGCTAGCAGCAGGTCCTGGTGGTCAAGATTTATGGGTGTTAAATCCCGATGATGGCGCACAGCCTGGCATGCGGGTAAAATAACATAAGTTACAAGTAACGAGTTTACAATAACGAAGACAGAGTTATCAAAAAGGTATGGCGTAACGCGATACCTTTTTTTATTAATCAAATCCATTGAAAACATGAGTGTGAATATGTTAAAAAAATTGACGAGTTTATTAAGCAATACGTCAGCCTCTTTGCGAATTTTAATTGCTATGTTTATTGGTTTAGTAATTGGTGCAACCACTTCCACGGTATATACAGGTGTAAATGAAGTAGCTAATTCATTCGTGATGCTATTACAAATGACTGCACTGCCTTATATTGCACTTTCTTTAATCATTGGTATAGGTAGCCTTTCCGCACATAAAGTCAGTAGTGCGATTAAAAAGAGTTTAACTATTCTTATTTCTTTAATAGCACTAGTACTATTTTATATTTTACTAACACCAATTGCTTTTCCAAACTGGAAAAGTGCCGACTTCTACAGTTTAAATACTATAAAAACAGTTCCAGAACTCGATCTTATTCAGTTGTTCATACCAACAAATCCTTTTTACTCTTTTGCACACGGTTTAATTCCAAGCATTGTAATGTTTAGTATTTTTATTGGTATCGGTTTAATGCAAGTGAAAGCTAAAAAACCGACATTAATGGCATTAAAAGGTTTTAATGATGCTGTCATCAATGTCAGTACAATGGTGATGAAATTAGCACCTTTAGCCATTTTTTGTATAGCACTACGTGCTGCTGCAACAATTGATAGCTCACAAATTGATGGCTTACTCGTTTATATTGTTTCAGCGAGCGTGTTGGTTTTGCTATTAGCTTTTTTAATACTACCTGCTATTGTCGCAACCATAACTCCTTTAGGTTATAGGGAGATATTAAAAGCCTCTCGAGAAGCAATGATCACAGCCTTCGCTACAGGAAGTTTCTTCATTGTAATTCCACTTATTGTTGAAAAAACAAAGCAATTAATTGAGCAGTTGGCAGTTGGCAACTCAAATGAAAAGTCAAATCTAAAAGCTGATGCTCTTATGGTTCCAAGCATCATTGTACCTATTAGTTTTAGCCTTCCTGTAGGCGGCAAACTATTAGCTTTGTTATTTGTTTTATTTGCTGCATGGTTTTCTGGCTCACAGGTTAGTACAAATCATTATGTTTATTTAATAACCGCAGGTTTACCACAATTATTTGGTTCCAATTCAGTAGCAATGCCAAGTTTATTAGAGTTATTTAATGTACCTAGTTCGTTGTTTGAGTTATTTCTAGTTTCTGAAAATTTAATAGTCGGTCGTCTTGGCGCCTTACTTTCTGTTATTTTTGCCACAAGTTTAGCTATATTAATTTCTACAAGCGTACTTAAGAAAGTAACCTTTAAATGGAAAACATTCAGTAAATATTTATTAATTCTCCCTGTTATTTCGATTGTAGCCTTTATATCGCTTAGATTTACCTTTGATAGTATTAGTTATCAATACCAAGGCTATGAAAAATTTATAGAGCGTGACTTCATCATGGTTGATATTGAAAGCAACGTTCTTAAAGCACCTGAAAATATCGCAGTAAACTCTCAGCCCTATGTAGATGCACTAAGCCGAATAGAAAATCGAGGTTTTATACGTGTTGGCTACTTTAGAGATGATTTACCTTATGCTTTTCACAACCATGAAGGAAAACTTGTCGGCTTTGATATTGAGATCATCAACTTACTCGCCGATGATTTAGGCGTAGACATAGAATTTGTTCTTATATTTCATAATGAAGCACAAGAATTATTATCATCCGGTTATTTAGACATGACCACAGGCGTTCCTGTATTACCTAACAATATGAGAGAATTCACATTAACTGTACCCTATAGTACCCAATCTATAGCCTTTATTGTAAAAGAAGAAAGACGCAGTGAGTTTACAAACTGGGAGAATATTTTTAGTAATGAAAATTTCATTATCGGCATTCCAGAGTTATATTACAGTGAAAATTTAATTAAACGTTATTTTAAGCACGGTAAAGTATGGGAAATCTCAACACCAAGGTTATATTTCAAAGAAGAATATAACCATATTGATGCCATGCTATTCGGTGCACCAACAGCCTCTGCTTGGACCTTGTTACACCCAGATTATACTGTTGTTGCTCCAAAGCCAGCACAACCGCCCTTATCAATGGCATTTGCGATAAACAGTGAAGATAATGCCTTTGAGTTATTTATGCGCAGCTGGATACAAATGAAAAAACAAAATAATGACATCAATCGCTTATTTGATTATTGGATTGCTGGAAAAAAACCACACTTACTGAGTAAAAAAGTATTAGAGCTTAACTAAATATGATTAAAAAATTATTTATCACTTCCTTAATTATTTTACTGGCAAGTTGCAGTAATCATTATGTTTCAACTAACCTAGATAAAGATAATTTCAGCGGTTATTTTTCAGCTTCTAATGTTAAAATGTACAACAATGAAAAAGAGATTAACGCACGGTATCAGTTTATTGGTTCAGTTGAGGGTCAAGATTGCCAAACAAAAGCTCATCATGCTGCACCTGATGAAATTAATGCTCGAACCCAAGCAAGGCAACAAGCATTTGAAAATCAGGCCAATGGTGTAGTGTTTTCAAGTTGTGCGTTATTAACTCAAGAACAATTAGCGCAGCTAAATAACAGTAATGATGCTCAACAGTGTTATGCCATCGTCATCTGCTACGCTAAAGCATATGCTGTTGAAACTAAGCAAGATCAAAATGAATAAAGGGTTAAACGACATAACATTAAGCCCGATAGGCATTGTTAATTCTCCGTACAAAGAGAAGTTTGCTATACCTCGTCAGCCAGGTTTAGTTAACGCAGCCAAAGGCACAGTAAGGCTATTAGGTGCTGTAAATAGTACTGATTCTGTTCGTGAGTTGGCACAATTTAGTCATATCTGGCTTATCTTTGTATTTCATGGCACACAAGAGCAAAGTTGGAAACCATTAGTTAGACCACCACGTTTAGGCGGAAACAAAAAAGTAGGCGTGTTAGCGACTAGATCAACCTTTAGACCCAACCCTATTGGCATGTCTGTGGTAAAATTAGATAAAATAGAAATGGTCAAACAAGATGTTATTTTGCATATTGCTGGCATGGACTTATTAGATCAAACCCCTATTGTCGATATAAAACCCTATATTCCCTATTCAGACTCTCTTCCTAATGCCAATGCAGGTTTTGCACAAGCTCAGCCTCAAATTAACCTTAAAGTAAAATTTTCTGAGCAAGCACTATCTGCATTACCAAAGTTAGAAAAAGAATTACCTGAATTAACTTTGCTTATTGAACAAGTTCTAGCCCAAGATCCCCGCCCTGCTTATAAACAAAATAAAGCCGATGATAAAATTTATGGCATGAACTTATATAACCTAAATATCCAATGGAAAATGTTAAATGATAAAGTCATAGAAGTCATACTGATAAATGACCTTCATCAACACATTAGTAAGTCCTAAGTACTTCGATAAAACAACTCAAAGAGTTGACAAAAACTGAAATTCCAATCAATTATTAACCGCCTCTACGTTGACTAATTGTAAAAACGGGTAAAATCTATAGCTTTTCTCTTGTATAAAAGCTAAAAAAGCAGTACGAGTAGTCCATAAAAAATAAGCATTCAATGCTCCTTTTTTCTGGATATAAGGAAAAGTAGACCTGCATAAACTATGCTTATCTATGCTACCCAACAAAACATAGGCTATCAAAATGAAAATGGCAGATCTTCACAGTGAAATTCAAACAGGTATTCTCGGTTACCTTTCAATCCACCCTGATGCATCTGCATCTTTGCAAGGCATCTATTCAAGCTGGTTAGTGAATGAAAAAGTTTCATATAATATTGAACAAGTACAAACAGCGCTCGATCGCTTAGTTGATCATGGTGAATTAAAAAGGCATGCTGGTAGTGATACTTACACGCTATAATTTATTCTAATCGTGTTAAGTTTAAAGATACCGCCTGTTTCGAGGTTATTAGTTACATTCAAAATGCCAATATTCGCTCAATGCACCAAAAAACAGCGACACTGCCAATGGTGTAACTGCTAAGGTGTTCAATACGGCTGATATTAAGGTGCTTTATTTTTTTCAATACCGCCAAAAACATGATGATTGCGCTAATAAACAAGAGCTGACCTATTTCGACACCGACATTAAAAAACAATAACGCAGAGACAAAGTCTTGCGATGGCAAACCAATTTCTGCCAATACTGCAGCAAAACCAAATCCATGCAATAAACCAAAACTTGACGATACCACGACAGGATAACGATAAGTAAGGCTTGTCTGGTTGCATTTTGCAATTTCAACAGCCAGAAAGATGATGGAAAGTGCGATAACAGCTTCAAGCGGAGCAATAGGCAAGGAAAAAATGTCTAAAGACGAAATGGCTAAAGTAATAGAATGACTTACTGTAAAACCAGTAATGGCCCAAAATAGTTTACTGCTCACGCCTGCAATTAACACCAAACAGGCAACAAAGAGTAAATGGTCAAGTCCGATGAGAATATGCTCAATACCCAACATAGTGTAGGTTTTAACCACATTTTCATAGCTAAGTTCTTGAGGAAATGTAAAGGTAGGCTGACTGGTATTTATTCGCCCAGTAACCATTTCACCTTGCAAACTTTCGAATCGGATAATGATATCGGTAATTTTGCTTCCGGGTTGAATTACTTTGACCTGTAGGCCTTGTACTCCGTCACGTTGTATTTGCCAGCGCTCAATATAACTACCATCAACAAAATAAGATTCTCGCGTTGTTGGAGCTTGCTGTCCATCAATAATGAGGCTTAATTTTAACTTCATTTCACCTCGTGCAGGTACCTTCCACAGTATCTGATAATGATTATCATCAACTTGATTTATTTGTACTAGTGCAGGCCGCATTTCATCAGCAATGGCAAGAAGGGAAAATAACGTTAGGAGCAAAGCGGTAAAGTATTTAATCATCGGGCACAGCCTATTTTCCAACATAAGTTGAGTGCTCAACCGTAATATCATATTTTTGCTTTAAATTAGCATCCATGGTTGATTTTATTTTGCTTTGTTGCTGGAACGCCCAATCTCGGCTGACTTTTTCTCTAATCTGAGCTAACGAGGGTGCTACTGAATTTTTAATTTCTGTTACATAAATTAGGTGAAGACCAAAACTGGAGACAGCTGGACCTGGCCATACTCCAGGCTTAGTACTTGTCACATAAGCCGCTAGTTCACCACCAAATCTATTGTTTATCACCTGCTGACTTCTCAATGTCATCACATGCGGTAGCATAGTAGAATCACCATCAGGTATTATCGCCTCAATATCAGTTAGCCATTTCTGCGCAAGTTGATATGGCTGGTCATGCTTGGTCGGGTCAATGTATATCTGCTTGAAGCTATAACTTGACTGAGCGCGGTATTTATCACTGTTTTTTACCAGAAAGGTTTCAAGTTCAGCATCGCTAGCATCAATAATAGAGCTAAGATCTTTACTGATAAATTCCATTTTTTGTTGCAAACGTCGCCTGATAACGGAGTCGTTTTGATCAAGCCCTAAATTTACAGCTTCACGGTAATACAACTCTTCCAAGATATAATTATCAATTAATTTATTAAGCTCATCACTAGTTGGCGGTCTATGCCAGGTTGCTTGGAAGGTATCTGCAAGTATTTGAATACGTTGTTCGCTAACAACCAATGTTGTATTTAAATTAGGGCTTGGCACTAGCTGGTAAACGCCAAATATTAAAGTCCCTAAGAGTAGAAAATGTAAAAGTGGCTCGCGAATAAAATATTTCATACTTTAGGCTCTTAGTATATGTATTAGAGTAATGGTGCTAGTTCCACTTGAAATAGGATATTATCCTAAAATATATATGTTGCATTTGAAAACAACTTTATCTGTAATCACAGTCAAAATTTGTTTACCGAGTTGCTATGATATTTTTCAGTTTTTTAAGGGAGCGTTTAATAAGAAAGCTCAACAATACACTGTTTATTTTCTCCAAACCCGGTAAAGGTGAACTAAAATGAATACCCCAAGCTATGATCTGGTCAAGCTAAGCCTCACACTTTTCTATTCACGTCATCATTCCTTCAATAAAAATAGCCTATTTTAGAATAGTACAATGAATAAACTTCAATTAATTAACTTTTTACGACGCATTTTAATAATATCACGACAATGAATAACCGATTATTTGGTGACTGATAGGCCTTTATTAGTTAGATATCCCTCACTCTTCTCACTTCCATGACACTATCGACAACTTTTCATCTAAGTTTGATATATCATTTAGCAGGTTTTGATTCATGTTTATGAGCTACTTTTCAAACCCCATTAACTTAGATCTAAACCAGCTTCATCATGAAATCTGCCATCATTCTCTCCTTTGATTTCAAGATAAGCAGACATAAAGTGTTACATTCTGTTTTGAAATAAATAATGTCTACAGTCGCTCTTTTAATATCATGTAAAAGTAATAGCAAATAGATATTAATGGAAAAACCCGAAAATTTTTGCTTTAACAATAATAAGCTTGGCCCTCTCATATGGAAAACAAGCTTTCCTATGCTTGGAGCGATCTTAGCTCTCTTGCTGTATGACCTCTTAGAATCTAGCTTACTTGCTCTTAGCGGTGTCGATACGCTTTCGGCTATCGGTTTTACATTACCTTTGACCACTGCGATGACAGCAATAGTCATAGGACTGAGTATTAGAAGCAACAATAAAGTTGTAAAAGCAGACTGTTTGAATAAATCAACTATTGCGAGTGTTATAACAACCTCACTACTATCGACTATAATAATTGTCTGCCTTTTTGCAGTATGTGCTTACGCTAGCAGTCAACAATTATTATCTTTGTTGGGTAATGAACATTGGGCAGAAATAAGCTTAACCAGTGAAAAAACAAGTCTAGTTAACCAACAACAAGATTACATGGCAGCTCGATATATTAGCTGGGTATTTTTAGCCCTAATTTGGCAAGTTAATTCAATATTCAGAGCCTTAGGACATGGGGTTTTAGCAAGTAACTTAATGTTTAGCTGGTTAACCGTTAAAAGCATATTAGCTTTGTTATTACTATTACCATCAAGTAATTTTTTCTTAGGTGCTTTGTCAGGGCTAGCCTATGTGCATGTTATTAGCGATCTTCTGATGGCTATAATATCTATTTTCATTTTAATTAAAAAATTGAAGCTATCCTTTCCAAATTTACACAATATAAAATTACAGTTAACTTCACCAAAAAAAGATGCAGTAATTGTTGTATTACAGCAATTAATCACGCCTATTAGCATGGCCGTATTGACATTGATTGCCGCAAACATAGATTATTCCTACGTTGCAGCTTTCGCCTTTATCTTTAGAATGGAATCATTATTCCTATTAATCCCCATGGTATTAACAACGTCAATACCAGCAATTATCGGTAGTAATTTTTGGGTAGGTAATAAGCAACGAGTTAAACAGGCATATCTCATCACTTTTTCAACTATTCTTCTGATCCAGCTTATTATCGCGATGGTTCTATATTTCTATAGTCCTTTCCTTTCAACTATGTTGTGTTCACAAGACACAGTAGCAAATTTCATTAATCGATATTTCATCTGGGTATCATGGGGCTACCTGTCAATTGGCTGTATCATGGTTTATCAGTCATGCTTAAATGCAAAAGGAAAAACCATACAGGCCTTAGTTATAGGCATATCCCATAGAATTGTATTCTTGTTGTTATTTGCCTATATAGGTTCGATATATGTCTTACAAGAAGATTTTTATCAAGGAATGTTGTTTGGGCATGTGATTAATGCAGCCAACACCATCAATGACCATTTTTACCAAGGAATTTTAAGTGGGCATATCGCCAGTGGCGTATTGATCTTGATATTTCTATATAAAAATAAAACCTTACAGCTTTTAACTACTTGCAAAAAAAACACGTCAAATAAAGTCGACATTCTAAATTTCAGTAACAAACCAACATAATAATGAACTTCAACAAGAGAGGAAATATGATGATTAAAAAAGCACTATCGACATCTATGGTAACACTAGGATTAGTTAGCTTATTAGCTACTTCGTTCGTACAAGCTAATACTTTAAGCGATAAACAATTTAACTCAGCAATGCAATCAAGCGATCGCGCCGATGCTGATAAAGCAAGAGATGAAAATAGAAAACCCGATAAGGTTATGCAATTTTTTGGTATAGAGCCAGGTATGACAGTACTTGAAATACTCGCTAGTGGCGGTTATTACACCGAAGTATTATCTCACCGTGTAGGAGATACAGGCAAAGTTTACGCACAAAACAATAAGTTCATTTTAGAAGTGTTGAATGGGCGTTTTGCTAAAGAGTTTGCTACCCGAACAGCTGATAATCGTTTAAATAACGTCATACACTACCAAAGTGAATTTAATGATATAGATCTTAAAAAGAAAATTGATGTTGTGACTATTGTATTGAATTACCACGATTTTTATTCGAATATTTCAAAAGATAAACGCATAAATATTTTAAAAGACTTAAAAGCAACATTGAAACCAGGAGGTGTTCTAGGCGTTATTGATATGGAGTCAGGAACAAAAGTGCACAATAAAGATCTACATCGCATTCACCATCAAACTGTTCGAGATGAATTTAAAGAAGCTGGATTTGTATTAGAGGCAGAAGCCGATTTTCTTAAAAATTCTAATGACGATTACAGTAAAATGGTATTTGATCCTTCAGTCAGAGGGAAAACTGACCGTTTTGTTTTCCGATTTAAAGCCTAAGCTTAGTGTCTACAAAGTATCAATAGTAAAACCGCTACAATAAATTGCAGCGGTCTTTCTTTATGCTGAGAGAGGAATGGATCGAATATGGGATCCGGAGTTATTCAAGATGAAATCATTCACGGCCATTAACTCATATGTCGTTGTTGTCGCTGTAATGACTTATTCTTACTTGTTGATTCCCTCTGCTCTGCCGCATAAAGATTGAGTCCACTAAAAAGGCTTTTTAATTTCGATGCATCATAATCTAATTCAATCTTTGAAATAACAAGTTGATGTTTTTCTGGAAACAAAGCTTCTACTGATTGCGAAATTAACTCATATAACTTTTTCAGGTTAATTTTATGATTTTGCCCCGTTTTGTTAAAAATCCACTCTGTAATCGCCATAAAATCATCAAAAGGTTTATCTGACAATATATGGGGTAATGAGTATTTAAAACGTCCTGAATTACCAATCATATCCCAATAGCGTGCAAATCGGTTAATACGTTGCATGGTAGTAAAGCTTATTCTGTCAGTACTTAATATATTAAATGGCGGCAATGGATTAAAACGCAGATCGAATGCTTCTGTGTGCCGAATTATTGGGCTCCCCTTTAAACGTTTCAATATACCCATTTGAATTTCATGTGGGCGACAATGATAGAGTTGGTTGAAACTATCTTTAAAGGTGTCGAAGGTTTCACCTGGTAAACCAAATATGAGATCGGCATGAATATGTGCGCTGGTATTGTTTCTTAACCACAATAAATTTTCTTTTGACTTGGCGTTATTCTGTTTACGGCTAATGTTAGCCTGTACTTGTGTGTTAAAGGTTTGTATGCCTATTTCAAACTGTAAACTACCTTCAGGAAACTGAGCTAGTAACTCTTTTAATTTTCTCGGTAGATGATCGGGTACCACTTCAAAATGCAGATAAAGATCGTCAGTCATTTTATCTAAGAAAAACTGCATGATTTGCATGGTGGTTTTAATGTTTAAATTAAAGGTTCTATCGATAAACTTAAAGTTTCTCGCACCACGTTGATAGAGAATTTCCATTTGTTCAAGAAATAGCTCTAGTTCAAATGGCATAGAAGATTTGTCTAAAGATGATAAACAAAACTCACATTTAAACGGACAACCACGCGATGCTTCAACATACAACAGACGATGTTTTAAATCTTCATCAGTATAATATTGATAAGGCAATGCTATTTCTTCTAACGGGACGGGTTTAGAATTAAGCACTTTTTTATCGGGTAGTGTTTCATTGATAATATCTTTACACAGTTGATAAAAACTTAACTCTGCTGGGCCCGTCAATACATAATCAGCACAATCTACAATAGCTTGCTGATCAGTTTCATAACTCACTTCTGGCCCACCTAAAATCACCTTAATTTCAGGAGCTATCACTTTTAAAAGGTTAACAACATTGGTCGTTTCAACTATGTTCCATATATAGACACCAAAACCAACAATATCGGGTTTTGATGCTAATATTTGCTCAACAATATCAATGGCACGAGTTTGGATAATAAACTCTTTTATTTCACAACAGTCCTGTAATTCTTTTAAGTTAGCGTAAAGGTAACGTAAACCAAAACTGGTGTGAAAAAACCTTGCGTTGAGGGTAGCAAGCACAATTTTAGTCGAGACTTTATCTATCTCATGGCTAACCGATGAACCCTTTTCTACTGAATCTGGCTTTATTGATTCTGGAGTATAATCTTCAGTTGGATGAACCTGCATAATAGTTAGTTCGGGATGAATATTTTGCTCTGCCATTCTGAATTTAAATACCTTTAATTAAATACCGTTGATAGTATTGCCGCAATTATACTGCATTGCTTACATTATTTAGCAATCTTATTTTGCACAACCTAACAATAAGCGAGATATAATCAAAATAGCTTGTGAAAGTTGTGGCAAAGAATAAAATGAATACGTACAATTTTATTTCACTGATGAAGATGCTATTTAACTATCTAGTGAGCCATTGAAAGTCTAGTTCTATAGAACTGCTGAGGGACTAATACTACGCCTAACCTCTCTATTATTTTATTCTAAAACTTATTGTATGTAGGAAAAATAAATCAAGGCAAGACACCTTATTAAACAATAGCTAGCAATTGGGATTGAAAGCAACGCCGCCTTGGAGTATTTTACCTGCACAGGCGAGCAATAATGTAGTGAAATTGGTATAATTAATGGTTTTGATAATTGAGGGCTTCTTTAACGCTACCTTTTTGTCCTTTTATAAAAAAATCAATGCATTAGTATTGTTTTTTGCACTTTTAGTCTTCACTCATGTTGCTAATGCAAGTAATCTAACCGTTACGCTTGAAGGTAAGTTACCTAAGGCCGTTGAAAAAAACATTCTCTCCTATTTAGGCAAATTACCAGAAACAGAGTTAGAGCGTTCAGCCTTCATCTATTTAGCCAAAGACAATGCATATAAGGCATTACAATCTTTAGGTTATTATCAAGCTAACACTATTGCTGCCGTTAAAAAAGATCCCTGGCAACTAATTCTGACCATTACTTTAAATGAGCCAACCATAATCGATAATATCGATGTCCGAGTACGAGGAGAAGCAAAAGACGATGCTTCTTTCATCGCCTTAATGAATAATCATGATATACAGCAAGGCGATATGCTTCATCACGGAAAATTCGAGTCATTGAAGTCAGATTTACTCTCATTAGCATTGCAACGGGGGTATTTTAACGGTGTATTGATTGACAGTAACATAACCATTAAAGACACGTATCGCTTAGCAGACATCACCATAATCTATGACAGTGGGCCTAGATATCGATTTGGTGAAATCGCTTTCGATGACTTTGATCTTGACCCTAATTTACTTTCGAGCTTAATTCCCTTTAAAATAGGAGCATATTACAATAGCAAAGACTTTCATCTGCTGCAAAAACAACTACAGTCTACTAATTATTTTGGCAGTGTGCTTGTGGTTCCTGCAGATAAAGTTGTAGATAAAAAAAACAACCAGTTTACTATTCCTGTCATCGTTTCACTTACGTCTGCAAAAAGTCATCTCTTTGATTTCGGCATTGGCTATGCGACTGATACTCAGTTTCGATTATCAGCAAGTTGGCGTACGCCACTCATCAATAAATATGGACACTTTCAAGAAACAAAATTTGAATACTCGACTTTAAATCCCACAGGAAAATTTATTTACAGTATTCCGTTAAGCCACCCTACTGAAGATTTATTACAGTTTAAAATGACCATTGAAAATGAAGATTATGCCGACTTAACAACGAAGTTTTATTCAGCTCAAGTAGGGCGTGTGATCAGCATGAATAATTGGAATAGACAAATCTATACTCGACTTCATCAGGAGGCATGGACGTATGAACTTGATGAAAAGAAACCAAATATTGATTGGGGTGAAGAAGATAATGTTCAGTACATTATTCCTGGTGTGACTTGGTCTAGAACAATTCGCGAAGGCGCAGCTTTAGATCCAAGTGGCGGTTTTAGACAAACCTATAATATCGAAGGCGCGCATTTAAAAGCGGGGTCAGACAATAGTTTCTTCAGAGTGCACGGCCGATGGAATTACATTACTACATTAAAACCAAAGCATAGGCTAGTCACACGCGCTGAATTAGGCGCTATTTATATTGATAGAGATGCGCAGTTAGCACCTTCACTGCGTTTTTATGCCGGTGGTGACCAAAGTATTCGGGGGTTTGAATATCAATCGATTGGTTCCACAATTCCCTCGTCATCTGATCCTGATAACGAGGGAACCATTGTTGTTGGTGGTACACGTTTGATAGTTGCCAGTATAGAGTATCAGTATTATCTCAATAAAAAATGGCGTTTGGCGTTATTTTCTGATGGCGGTAGCGTTGGTAATAAAGGTGAATTTGAACCCGTATATTCTTTTGGCTCGGGTGTCCATTACATCTCCCCTGTGGGTGCAGTAAAGATTGATTTTGCTTATGGTATTGATGGAGATGAAAAGAATCGGCGTATCCATATTAGTTTAGGTGCTGAATTATGATTTGGCGCCAGTTTACGTTAACGCTCACCAAGTATTTGGTGTTATCTCTTATCGTGATGACATTATTACTAACTACCCCATGGGGCACTCGACTCACTTTAGTGTTACTCAATAACCTTGATAGTGTAACTATTGAATATCACAGTGGTTCATTAATTCGAGATATTGAATTAAATTCATTTCATTTACAACTTGATAAACTTGATATTGCTATCAACGGATTCTCCGCAGAGTTTGATTTTTCTTGCGCACTGAAAAAAACATTGTGTATCAAATCGGCAAGTGTTGATTATTTCACCTTGAAGTATGTGACAAACGAGGAAACTCTTAAACAAGCTAAAGATCAAGAACTAGAAAACGATTCATTGTATGAAATGCCATTTGATATTTATACAGGCTTAATAAAATTAAAAGAAAGCCATATAAAAATTAATGACATAGAGGTGTCTATTGACCAATTAGCGACTGAACTAGTAATAGAAAGAAGTAAATTTGTCATCTTGCAGCCTACGGCAAAACAATTAACAGTTTCACTCTCGGCAGACGACCAAACAGAACCTACCGCAATTCAGAAAACAACGGATTCGTTAGGCGATACCTTATCCCAATTACCTGAAATTGATTTACCCATTGCACTCAACATTGAGAAATTTCATGTTGAAAACATTGTTATCGAGACAAAAAACAATTCAGGAGAAAGTGAACAACTGTTGCTTTCAACCAATAATCGACTCAGCGGAACATGGGTGCATACTGAGGTCAGTATTAGTCAATTTCAAACATCAACATCAAATTTTTCAATTAACCAATTGATCGCTGATGCTAAATTAAAGCCCCCTTATCAGATAAATACTCAGCTAGTAGGTCAAATTATAAATGTCCCAGCATGGCCTGAAATAGCTAACACTACACTGCAAATATCACTAAAAGGTTCACTCGAGAACTTAGATTATGAGTTAGTTAGCAAAGGTGAATTGGTGTTGACTAGCCATGGAGAAATGAATTTAACTCATCAGAACATGCCGTTTAATATTACGATAGGGGCAAAGAAAATTCCGATGCCTTTATCATTAGCAAACTATGGTGAACCATCTTCAATGTCGTTAGTACTGTCTGGCGATTTAACTGAGCAAGCAATTGAATTATCAAGTCAGATCAAAGGTTATGGCTATAGTGATGCGCAAGTCAGCCTAACAGTCAAGCACCAACAAGGGCACTTTCGCATTAAAGAATTACTGTTTGAAGATAAAGAATCGGCGAGTCACTTAAACGTGCAAGGTAGCCTAGCACTATTACCATCTGACACTGCATGGCAGTTGTCTGCGCAATCGAAAGGATTTTCTTTACCGAAAGTTAACCTAGAAGGCTTGAGTGAACTTGGACAAAGCCAAGCACAAACGGACTCCCTTAAATCAAACCTCCCCGATTCTATTGCCGGGAGAATACAAGGAAACATAACTAGCACTGGTGCATGGTCTGAGAAGCAATGGGAAATATCAATCAGTGATACTGACATTTCGGGCAAGATAAATGAGTCTAAACTCAATATTAAAGGTGATATTGGCTTAAATCAGTCAGGTCATCTAAAGCAAGGTAAATTATTTTTCGCTTTTAATGAAAGTGAGTTAACACTACAAACAACTGGCGATAGTTATTGGGGTATTAATGGTCAATTATCAGTAGACAATATTAACCAGTGGTATTCAGGTGTGAATGGATCATTGACCAGTGACTTTTCTGTCACTGGCGAAAAAGACAATCCGGTTATTCATTTAAATAGTCAAATAACTCAACTTAACTGGCATCAGTGGATTAGTAGCTCCCTAGATATCGAAGGTAACTACCAGCCGATGAATAATCATCAATTACAATTAACCGTTAACAATGAACAACTGAAGTGGGTAAAAGAAAACAAAATTATTAATGTGGATGATTTTAACTTTAACGTGACAGGTGACGCCGAACTGCACCAAATAAAGTCTCATTGGCTAGGAGACCTTGCCGGACAGCTTGATTTAAAAGGACATTTTAATGACACGTTTACTCACTGGAAAATCTCGGTAGAGGAAAATGTCTTAGCGTATAAAAATACTCAGCTGCGAAATAATAAAACGTTTGCAATGAATATTGATTTAACCAATCAACAAGCTGCTCTTGAAAGTCATTGTTGGCAAGGTAAAGGTGTAAGTATTTGCTTGCCTAATGAAATAGTTATTGGTGATTCTGGTGAGGTAGCCGTTAAATTAAATGTCGACCTATCTGAAATTGATGAATTATTATTACCTGAAGATATTGAGTTAATTAGCCAAATTAATGGCGATATCAACGCACAATGGACTGTGCAACAGCCTTTGAATGCTACAGCGAATTTTTCTTTGTCATCAGGTTATATCAAAGTCAGCGATGAATTCAATCAACATAAACTTTCACAATGGTCGCAAGGAAAGTTCGCTTTTACTGTTGATGAACAGCAGTTTACCAGCAAGTTGCTGTTAACAGATAAATACGAAAAAACGCTGATACGCACCAATTCAACAATTAAGTTTTTTGATGATTATCCCATTGACGCTCAAATTGAACTTAATCAGTTCAACTTACAGCCTTTTCAAGCAATTTTGGCTGACGCGGTTAATTTACAAGGCAGCATAACCGCAGATATTATCGTTAATGGCACCATTGATTCTCCATTGATTACAGGTGGCATAACGCTCGATAAAGGCAAACTACGTTTAACACAGACTGCCAATACCTTTGATAATATTTCCACCACAGTTGCAATTGAAAATAATCAGGCAACGCTTTCGGGCAGCTTATTCCTTGAAGATAGCCAAGCTAATTTTACAGGCTCTATGTCATGGCAAGATGGTTTAACCCTGAATGCCGATTTAACGGCCGATGCCTTACCGTTAGTTTTTCCGCCGCAGTTAGTGATGAGCATTGCACCGAATTTGAATTTTTCATTAAAAGAAAAAGCGTTAACCATTAGTGGAAACATTGATGTGTTAGACGGTAGTTATAATATTGAGAAATTACCTGAAGATAGTGTTTCACTCAGTGATGATGTCATTATTATCAATCAACATGGTCAGGCTGTAGCCAAAGAATCGACAGGTTTTGATATCAAGACCAATATTAGAGTCAATATTGATAAAGCATTCAGCATATCTGGACAGGGCTTACAAAGTCACTTGTTTGGACAACTGCAAATTAGACAGCAAGAAAAGCAACCCCTTCAGTTATTCGGCAGAATTCAATCTGATAAAGGTAGTTTTCAAGCTTACGGTCAGAAACTGCAAATAGAGAAAGGTGAACTTAACTTCAACGGACCTATCGATAACCCTTATTTTAATTTACGCGCCAGTAGACATATTAAGGCTGAGGATATTGATGTTGGTATTCAAATCACTGGTTTAGCCGATGCTTTAGATATGCAGCTTTTCTCATCACCTACAATGGAAATGCCTGAAATGTTATCGTATTTGGTAAGAGGACGAAGCTTGGATACTGGCACCGAAAATAGTACAGCGGCAGCAAGTTTTTTAGTTGGTTTTGGCGTAACGAATAGTATGGGTTTATTTGACCAAATTGAAAAAATACCGCTTATTAGTAATATTGCTGTTGATACCGAAGGTGAAGGTGATAAAACCCAAGCAACGGTTAGTGGTTATTTAGGAAACCGCGTTTATTTTAAATATGGTATTGGCGTCTATGAGCCGATTAATGAACTAACCGTTAGAATGTACATATTTAATCGTTTTTGGTTAGAAATAGTCAGCGGAATTGAGCAATCTACCGATCTTTACTACTCCTTTGATATTGATTAACACATCCAAAAGTAAGGCTGCACTGCAAAGATACAACTATCTATTAGTTATCCTTTTAGCTATCCTTTTAGCCAACTCCCTTAGCTTTATTTTTTCATTTTATTTTAGGAATCATAATGAAACGTATATTTCTATTTTTGCTCACCAATATAGCCATAATGCTGGTATTAAGTATTACCTTAAGGTTATTAGGTGTTGATAGCATACTGGCCGAGAATGGCTCCGACCTGAATATTCAAGCTTTGGTCATTCTATCTGGTGTAATTGGCTTTGGCGGCTCGTTTATCTCCTTATTTATATCTAAGTGGATGGCAAAGCGCATGACTGGCGCAGTAGTCATTACCAAGCCGACCACCAACATCAACAAATGGTTAATCACCACAGTTGAGAAACAAGCCCAAATTGTTGGGATCAAAATGCCTGAAGTGGCTATTTTCCCATCAGAGCAAATGAATGCTTTTGCCACAGGCGCAAGTAAAAACAATGCTTTAGTTGCCGTATCTCAAGGGTTACTTGATAATATGGCGCAAGGAGAAATTGAAGCAGTATTAGGCCACGAGATGAGCCATATAGCTAATGGTGACATGGTCACCTTGACGCTTATTCAAGGAGTAGTGAATACCTTTGTGATATTTCTTTCTCGTATTGTTGGTCACATTGTTGATCGAGTGATATTAAAAAATGAAAGAGGTCATGGTATTGGTTACTTTGTCACAGTGCTTATTTCGCAAGTTGTTCTATCAATACTAGCGAGTGTAATTGTGATGTACTTTTCTAGAAAGCGAGAGTTTATCGCTGATACCGGTGGTGCTGATTTAGCAGGCCATCAAAATATGATCAGTGCTTTAAAGCGTTTAGCGCAAAAAGAGCCTGAAGCATTACCAGAGCAATTAGCTGCTTTTGGCATCGGTGAAAAGACAAAGCAAGGTTTTAGCCACTTATGGGCTTCGCATCCCCCGATAGAAGATAGAATTGAGGCGTTAGAAAAAAGAGTATTAACCCAATAACGGTCATAAAACCATAAAATATGGTGGCTTAAATGATAATTAGTGAAAAATAAAATAACGCAGTATCAAAGCAAAAAAACGCTGATTCTTTCGAATTAGTGGTTTTTCTAAATGTGGCGAGAGGAATGGGACGAGTATGGTCACTGGTTTTATTCAATAAAATTGCCATAAAAATATAAAACACTTTATTGTGAGTTGTTGTTTTTATATTACAGTGACTTATTTATTAAAAGGAAAGCATGCTAAGAACATTATCAATATACCTATTCTTATTGCTGATATCTGCTTGCGCAAATCAACAACAAGATCAGCAAGAAAAAGCAATAGCTAAACTGAATCAAGTTAAACTTAAGCTTGCTGATAATTGGCAACTTTCCTATTTTTCTGAGCCTGTATTTAATAATAATGTTGCCGTATTAGAAGCAGGCAACAAAAATAATCCATCTGTTATTTTGATTCATGGACTGGGTCAACTTGGCATGCAAGATTGGTTTAGTATCATTCCTACACTTGAAAAAAACTATCACGTCATAGCCCTAGACCTACCTGGATTTGGTCTTTCTTCTGCTGGAAAGGGACGCTTTCTACCAACTAACTATGCCCGAGTTATTGCTGCAATTAACCATCAATATAACAATCAAGATAACAAGCGAAAGGCAATAATCATTGGTCACTCCATGGGAGGCGCAGTCGCATTACGTTATACCGAGTTATATGAAGCGCAAGTTAAACAGCTAATTTTAATAGATGCCGCAGGTATTTTAGAAAAGTCTGCATTTATTAAACACATAGCAGCCTTTGAACATAACGATGATGATTCGTCATTTAGACAAGTACAAATCGAAGGAATAAATGAAGTTAGTTCATCAATGGTAGAAGCCGGAACTAAAAACACCGCAATAACAAACTTATTACAAAGCAATGATAGTGTATGGAATTGGTTAGTATCTGACTCAAGCAATATGAATGCGGCATTAAGTTTAGTTGAAGAAGACTTTAGTCAAGCTGTTTACCAAGTTGCTGTCCCCGTTAATATTATTTGGGGTGAAAAGGATAGCATAGCACCACTTCGCACGGGTAAAGTGCTTAAAAAGCAAATGAATAATGCTCGTTTACAGGTGATTAAAGGCGCAGGACATGTACCAATGAAAAGTCATACTATTGAGTTTCTGAGAACCTTAAAAATTGCACTCAATGAATCAATTCCAGCCAATATTTCTGACGGTATTTCTGAAAATAGAAGTATTTCAAATATCGAGAAACATCAAGGAACCTTGAACTGTCTTGGACAAAGTCACAAAACCTATTCTGGCCATTATGATGAAATTATTGTGAAGGGATGTGACAATATCCGATTAGTAAATATCAGTACAGATCGCTTGTTAATTAGAGGTTCAGAAGTCGACATTGAGAACCTAACATTCAAAAATTTTAGCAATCAATTAGTCTTTAACCAGTCTGTAGTCAGCATAACTAATGCTGATATAACAGGACATAATACAATGTTAATCACCGGCAGTCGTGTGGATATGGCTGGTGTTTCTATAAAGGCAACAGGAAATGCTGTGATGATAGCTAATGGATCACGAGTCTCAGTTTCCCTAAGTGATATCAATAGCCCTAACTATAAAGGTGTAATCCACGGAGTATTTTATCTGAAGAATCAACCATTAATGACTCAATAATATTGATTTAAGTAGAATAATCTATCGTCCCGTCTGGCGTGAGGAGATTTGAACTTCTAACTCAGTCAAGAGTGATTGAGTTAGAAGGCCGTTTATATTGATACCTCCCTGACGTACCATCACATCAATTCTCAAGTAAATTTCACTTTACTGCGGGCTTAGCATACATAACCTATCTAACTATGTGCCCCTTTCCTCCATAGAAACTTACAGGGCAAAAGTATTTTTAGACCATATAATCTATGGAAAAAACGCCCCGAAAAGTCTGAAAATTACAAATAAATTGTTATAGTTCAATCAAGGTTATTTCATCAGCTTGATCTAAAAAATGAGTCGCTCTTATTTTTATATGCTCGCTTACTTGATTTAGATAATCTATTTCTTCTCGAGAAATGATCCCCTCTTTTTCTAATTCGGATACAATATGATTTGCAGCGATTACTTTTAATACCTTTGTAGCTAATTTTATTAGCATTCGACTGACTAACTTTCTATCAAGCTGGCAACTATCGGCAAAGTCCGCCAGTTGATACGCATTGATGGTGTCTGGTTCAAATTCATCTCCCATAGCCATCGCTAAAGTGTGCTTAAACTGATCAAACATCGCAACATTGACTAAATCGTAGGCGGGTGTAAAAACGCTTTCATTAGCACCATAAAAGAAAGAAACATTTTTACCATGGCTATCATAATTACTGATCAGCAAATTAAACAGTTGCCAATTAATTAACCATTGCATGTTTGCAATTGGCTCAGATGATTGGCGACAAAAACTAAATAACCTTTCAAGGCTAGCCCCATCTCGGATATGCTTTACATCTCGACCATCACCAAGGTTGCGCTCATACTTATAATCTCTTGGTAGGTTTAACGCTTGGCAGCCATCAATCACATGCTTTCTTAATACTCTGTTGCTCGTAACATCAAATTTTCTGTCAAAGCGTTTGACTAAAAGAGCAGGATGTTTACCAAATCTTTTTAACGTTACGTCTGATGTTGGCAAGCCGACAAGTTGTGATAACTTCATGCAAAAGTATTCATTAATAACTAACTTAGCGCAGTTTTCACGCTCAAATTTAAGAATATACGTAGAGCTCAGTGTGCCATCTGCTAGACCAATTTCGCCATGTTCATTCACAAAGATATTTAATTTATCTTGAACGCCTGCAACACTTAGCCTTGGCTTTTCATCCCACTGTAAAAGCCCAATATCTTCTTTATGATCTAGGCGGTGAATAAGCTCTTTATCTTCGATTACCCTAAAAGTAGCCTTATCTGATGACGATACTTGCTCTGCTAAAAAAGAGAAGGCACCACAGAGGTCGTTACCAATAGCTCTTATTTGAGGAAATACCTGTTTTTCATTTACACCAATATCTTGTGCAAGTAATTTTCGTGCTTCACCTTCAGGAAGTAGGTTATCCAAGAAGTTATAAGCTGCTGCATTATCATGCTTTTCAAACGTTAAAGCAGGTGAAATTGCAAAGCCTGTTTCTTGCCACTGCTGACTATATGATAATTCGAGTAAGCCTGACTCTTTGTACTGGGTTAATTGGCCGATGACTTGCAGGCCATAAACTACATCTAAAGAATAAGCCATTTTTATACCCAATCATTTTTAATGGTAGGTTTATCTGTCTGCTCTAAAGTAGAGAGCTTTATCCCTAATCCATTCAGGACAGAAAATACAGCGCCAAGTGTACTATTGGGGTTACCATTTTCGACACGTGAAAGCGTATTAATGCCAATACCACAAAGAGCGGCACAATCACTTAATTTCATCCCAATGGCCGTTCGTTTAGCCTTAATCACAGCACCTAAAATAGCAGGCTCTGTTATCCATGACTCATTCGGCATTTTTGTTGGAATCACTTGCTTTGCCATACGCCCTCTTCACATTAATCACCAATAAAAGTGATTATAGATAAAAGAATAAACAATGCAACATTAAATCACCGATAATGGTGAAACAAATAAAATATGAACTGCAAATCAATATAAAACCCAATAATGGGGATTATTTAAAGGGTTCTTAATCACATAGTCATTTAAAGTAACTAATCTATCAAACCGTGGGAAGTGCTTTTCTTTATTTTGGCTGTAGAATTAATTAAACAAACCTATTTAAGCAATACCCTACCTCAGAAATTTATATTGCTCATTTATAAATTATGCCTTTTCATCTTAACTATTAGTTCCGCACATCTAATAGGATTAAACCATGACTGCTTGGAATAAAGGTAAACGTGTTGGTCAAAAAAAAGCATTTAAACTTGAAGAAATTTGGCGTATTAGAATACGACTAGAAATTGAAAGAGAACTTGAACAACTCGCTTTATTTAATTTAGCAATTGATAGTAAGCTTAGATCTTGTGATTTAATCAGCTTAAAAGTACGTGACATATCCTCTTCATCACTCGTTCAATCTCGAGCGATGATAGAGCAGCAAAAAACTCATAGAGAAGTTCAGTTCGAAATAACACCAAAAACTCAACAATGCTTGAGTCAATGGATATACTTAAAAAGTTTATCTTCGCCAGACTTCCTATTTCCTAGTTCAAGGAGATTAGGACAACATATTTGCTATCACTATTATGCAAATATAGTTAAAACCTGGGTGTCCACTCTAGGCTTAGATATAAACCAATATGGGACACATTCTCTTAGGAGAACTAAGGCATCACTAATTTATGCTAAAACAAAAAATTTAAGAGCTATACAATTACTTCTTGGACATTCAAAACTACAGAGTACGATTGAATACCTTGGTGTTGAAATAGAGGATGCTTTAACAATTTCAGAAGCAACAGAAACTTAAATGTTAAAAAGTCGCCAATAGGGTCATTTGATTCAAATCATTTGTTTAGATTAAATACTCTATGGCGCTAATAAGATGGTCCGCCTCCCCTAATCTACACTTAGGGCAGACTATTAAATGAGGAGAATCATCATGTCTACTATTAACATTCTTGGAATTGATATTAGAAAATTTACCTTTCATCTCGTTGGCCATGATTCATCTGGCCGAGAGGTTTGTCGCAAAAAGTTTAGTCGTCCAAAACTGATTCAATTTCTTTCTACTATCGAGCTAACAACTATTGCTATGGAGGCCTGTGGTGGCTGTCATTGGTTAGCAAGGAAGTGCCAAGAGTTTGGGCATAAAGTAAAACTCATACCACCACAGTATGTTAAGCCTTATGTAAAAACAAATAAGAATGATTTTATTGATGCCGATGCTATCGCGGAAGCTACAGCTAGACCTACTATGCGTTTTGTGAGTGTAAAAACTGAATCATCTCAGGTTATTTCCGTGATTCAACGCATACGTTCAAGTTATGTAAAAGATAGAACTGCTTGCATGTCACGGATTGGAGCAACGTTATTAGAATTTGGCATGAGCTTTCCTAAGTCTCACGCCAAAATGAAAGTATTATTCCAATGGCTAGCTGAGCATGACGAGCCAATACCACCGATGTTGCTTTTAGAGTTAAGAGACCACCATGACTTCTACTTGAAACTTAATCAACTAATTTTGACTCAAGAGAAAAAACTGAAAGAAATAGTTGACCATGACGAACGAGCTCAACTACTCAAAACAATCCCTGGAGTGGGAACTCTAACAGCTAGTCGTTGCATATCTGATATAAGTAACGTTGCTGATTTTAAAAATGGAAGACACTTAGCTGCATGGCTTGGCTTGGTGCCTCGTCAGTTTTCAACCGGAGGTAAACCAACATTACTCGGTATAAGCAAACGAGGGAATAAAGGCTTACGAGAGCTATTCATTCACGGTGCAAGAGCTGTTCTTGTTAGGCCAGAAAAAGCAGTAGCCGTTTTTGGTAACTGGATATTAGAATTACTATCGAGAAAACATTTTAACGTTGTGGTAATCGCGTTAGCGAACAAACTAGCACGTATCGCCTGGTCGGTACTTTCAACCAAACAAGCATTCGAAGTTAGAGTGCAAGCCTGATTTGCAAATGATGATAAAGATGACACAACGGTTAGACCACTGGATTGAAGACCTGTGGGGCGATACAGCAACATAAGTAAGTATGCTTACTCGCTTTTGAGGACAATCTAGCGCGGATCTCATCGTGGAGCTGGGCCTAATATATTGGGTAACCTACATAGACTCCGAATACATTAGCGCAAACCAACTAAGTTATCGATATTATTACTTGCAATATTGAGGCGGACCATACAAATCGCCCCCAAAACGAGTTAGAGTCTAGGGTTCTTTAGTACCTTCTATTTCTTGTGCTGCTTTATCAAAGGTATAAATGGGGTCCACCTTTATATTGTTTATCTGACCATAACGCTTTGCTTTATTGATAATTAATGCATCGGGAAAATCGGCTTGCTTTGTTTTACCTTTTACTTTTATTGCTGGTGCATTTACATAATCTTTTAATGCACACCAAACAGCTTGAGGATCTTCAAATTGAATATTTTTCTCTGCGAACAAGGCATGAATAACATCAACAATTTTATCTTTAGGTAGTTGATAGCGCTTTCCTGTTAATACCCATATTGTTTCGGTGAGCACTACATCTGTAATCAATACTTTTTGACTACCATTAATAAGCTTTTGTGATTTTTCTGCTTGTACTTGGTCATCTTTTATTAAATAACGAAGCAAAACATTTGTATCTACAGCAATCATCAATTAATAGAACTCTGTAATGACTCTTCTTCAGTAATATCAGCATTAATTGCTATACCACTTAAAATACCACTAGCTGCTCCCTTTGATTTTTTAACAATAGAAATAATACCCTGTCTATCGACAAAGCTCTCTACTTCATCACCTTGATTGATATGCGCAACAACACACTGATCTATTGGCAGCGTAATTTGCCTTTTTGAACTAACTTTCATAGTAATTCTCCTTTACTTTATTCACCTAAGTAAAGAATAGCACATCTTTACTTTTTAATAAAATGTAAAGATGGTAAGTAAGAGTACAATTTACCACTGAGCTATCTCGGAAACGCCCCCATAACGCCTTGGATGAATAACAATCTCTTTTGACCTTTTACTAGTCAGCAGTTATCAAAACTAACTAAGTGATACGTTACTCGCTGTGACATTTTTTTTTACTTGTGCATACCTGTTACTAGAGAGACAGAAAAGTTATTTTATTTGCGGTTAAATAACGCTCTAATTTTAATAAAGAACTCCTGTTTAAAGCTTGTTCATTTCTTATAAATAATGTCTGTCAGGTTAATAATCAGTAATCGTTTTTTAAAAATCATCACAATAGAGTTTACTATGCCAGAATATAAAGCCCCGATCAGAGATATCAAATTTGTTATGCAAGAGCTACTTGATTGCGAGAGTCACTATGCTCACCTTGGATTTGAAGATGCAAGTCTTGAAATGATTGATGCTATATTATCTGAAGCAAGTAAATTTACTGAACAAGTTATCGCGCCAATTAACCAAAGTGGTGACCAACAAGGTTGTTCGTGGAGCGAAGAGCAAGTGACAACGCCTGATGGTTTTAAAGAAGCATATAAACAATATATAGATGCTGGTTGGTCAACCTTGCCTCAGGATCCTACATACGGTGGTCAAGGACTCCCTCACTCATTACATGCAAGTATTAGTGAGATGTTATCTGCTGCCAATCATAGTTTTGCTATGTATCCC